>Ga0207747_1000013_pt1 | contig 218173 bp, 204 predicted proteins | sample HigsolmetaGSP11D_FD_184839 | JGI IMG/M metagenome (GOLD analysis project Ga0207747, IMG submission 184839) | High solid enriched microbial communities from the Joint BioEnergy Institute, USA - SP1-1-D (SPAdes) | ecosystem: Engineered > Bioreactor > SSF (Solid state fermentation) > Aerobic >... | reverse complement strand
CGAGCCGACTGCATTCGGCCGCCGGGGGCAACCCACCGGCCGTACAGCATGCGGCGCTACGCAAAGCCGCCTAACGGAGTGTCCGGAATTACTTGACCACTACACATGGGCTCATGAGCGGTAGCGCCGTCTTTGGGCCATCACGACGGTCACCATCGCATGCGCCCATCGTAAGGCCTGAAGCTGCTCCACATACTTGTGGGGATAGCTTACGCACGCGTGCCTGGCGATGTGGGCATGCACCGCCACGATGGGTCAGCAAGAAACCTCTGCCGCACCGCCTGGACAGGCCTAAGGCCCTGTCTCGGGCGCTCCTGATAGCGATTTCTCCGAGCAAAAGAAGAAGGGGCTACGCTTTCGCATAGCCCCTTCTGTATTGGCTGGGGGACTAGGATTCGAACCTAGATTGACGGAGTCAGAGTCCGCTGTCCTACCGTTAGACGATCCCCCAAAGGAAACCAGACCGGCCTTAGCGCTTCGAGAACTGGGTCGCGCGGCGGGCCTTGTGCAGACCGACCTTCTTACGCTCGACCATACGCGCGTCGCGGGTGACGAAGCCGGCTTTGCGTAGTGTACCACGCAATTCGCCATCATACTCCATCAGCGCGCGAGTGAGACCGTGGCGAATCGCGCCAGCCTGACCGGAAATACCACCGCCAGCGACGGTGACTTCCACGTCGAACTTATCGGTCGCGCCGATCAGCTCCAGCGGCTGCCGCACCATCATACGCGAGGTCTCGCGGCCGAAGTACTGATCCAGCGGCTTGCCGTTAATCTTAATCAGACCGCTGCCGGGCTTCAAGAACACGCGAGCCGTCGAGGTCTTGCGGCGGCCGGTACCGTAGTGCTGCTGTGCCATTCGCTCTATCCGTTTACTTTAACCGGACTCTTAGATTTCCAGCGGCTTGGGCTGCTGGGCGGCATGCCGATGCTCAGTGCCCTTGTAGACCTTGAGCTTCTTGAACATGGCGCGGCCGAGAGGATTCTTCGGGAGCATGCCCTTGACCGCGATCTCGATCACCCGCTCAGGGGCCTTGTCGATCAGCTTCTCAAAGGTAATGCTCTTCAGACCACCAATCCAACCGGTATGGTGGTGATACACTTTGTCGGTCTGCTTACGGCCGGTCACCGCCACCTTCTCAGCATTGATGACGACGATGTAATCGCCGGTATCAACGTGCGGAGTGTACTCCGGCTTGTGCTTGCCGCGAAGGCGCCGGGCGATCTCGCTGGCCAGACGCCCCAGGGTCTTGCCCTCGGCATCCACGATGTACCAGTCGCGTTTTACGTCGGCTGCCTTTGCACTAAAGGTCTTCATCACGCCTACTCCGAAGCGGCTGTGCTCTGTCAGAAGGCCGGCAATCATACAAAACGGGCCGCCATCATACAAGCACTCTGCGGTCGGGCCAAGTGGTGTACAAAAAAAAGGCGCGGCAAGTGTACCGCGCCCAACAAAGAACACCAAAGGAGGATGGAGGAGTCGCCCGAAGCGATGCAAGCGCAAAGCTGTCGGACAAGCCCATAGTCCAATGTTGCACTGCACATGTCAAGCGCCAACTTTCGACGACTTCAGCTTGATTGGCCGGCACTTACCTCAACGCTGCAGCGCAACACAAAGCATGCCGCACAGCGCCGCCGCCCCAGCGTCTCCCCCCTTGGGGCTGCCTTGCGGGCGCCAACTGGGTATCCTTACCGTTCATCGACACCGAACCCAGGCGTGCCTCCGGGCAGATCGGGGCCGCCGCAGGAAACCGCGTCATGACCCCGAATCGAGCCTACACCTTCGCCGACCGCCTGCTGATGCAGATCGACCAAGGTCTGCGCACCGTGTTCGGGCGCCCGATCACTACCGGCCGCCCCTACCCCGGCGACCGCCACGACGAAGCGGAGCTGAACGAGAGCGAGCGCCAGGAGGCGATTCGCCTGATCCGTATCGACCACTGTGGCGAGGTCTGCGCTCAGGCTCTGTATCAGGGACAGGCGCTGACAGCGCGCGACCCGGCGGTGCGGGAAGCGCTGACGGAGGCGGCGGAGGAAGAGAACGACCATCTCGCCTGGTGCTCGCAGCGGCTGGAGGAGCTGGGCGGGCGCACCAGCTACCTGAGCCCCTTCTTCTATGTCGGCTCACTGGCGCTGGGGGCGGCGGCGGGATTGGCGGGCGACCGCTGGAGCCTGGGCTTCCTGGCCGAGACCGAGCACCAGGTGGTCAAGCATCTGGACGGCCACCTGCAGCGCCTTGCGCCGCAGGATGCACGCAGCCGCGCGGTGCTGGAGCAGATGAAGGAGGACGAGGGCAAGCACGCCACCACCGCGCTGAACGCGGGCGGCGCGGAGCTGCCCGCGCCTATCCCGCAGCTGATGAAGGCGGCCTCGAAGGTAATGACCGGCACCACCTACTGGCTGTAGACGCCGGAAAGCAAAAAGGCCCTATTGCACTGGGCCCCCGCTCACGTCAACGCCACAGCCCGATGCCGATCTCCTTCCCCGGGTCCATGTTGCGGCCGTAGAAGATCTCGGCCATCTCCCGCCGCAGCTGCATGCGGATCTCCATCTTCTCCTCCTCGGACAGCTCGTCGGCGGACTCGCCGAACAGGTAGTTGTCGAGGTTGAGGTCCTTCAGCAGCATCTTGGTGTGGAAGATGTGCTCCGGGTAAACGTTCACGTCGATCATGTGATACCGCTCTTTGGTATCCGCCGACATGAAGTTCTGGATCGAGTTGATCTCGTGGTCGATGAAGTGCTTCTTGCCGGCCACGTCGCGGGTGAAGCCACGCACCCGGTAGTCGATGGTGACGATGTCCGAGTCGAAGGAGTGGATCAGGAAGTTCAACGCCTTGAGCGGCGAGATGACGCCGCAGGTGGACACGTCGATGTCGGCCCGGAAGGTCGACACACCCTGGTCCGGATGGCTTTCCGGATAGGTGTGAACCGTGATGTGACTCTTGTCGAGATGCGCCAGCACGGTCTCAGGCAGCGGACCCGGCGCCGGGTTGACGCCCACCCGCTCCTTCTCGACCAGCTCTTGCTCGGAGATGAGGATGGTGACGCTCGCGCCCTGCGGCTCGTAGTCCTGGCGCGCGATGTTGAGGATGTTGGCGCCAATGATGTCTGACACCTGAGTCAGGATCTGGGTCAAACGCTCGGCGTTGTACACCTCGTCGATGTACTCGATATAGGCTTGGCGCTGCTCAGCGGTTTTGGCGTAGCAGACGTCGTAGATGTTGAAACTCAAAGATTTGGTCAGGTTGTTGAACCCGTGGAGCTTGAGCTTCTCAGAGACCAAATCCCCGCCCTCCGATCAAACAGCGACTGAACATGCCCACGCAGGGGCCCCTCTCTGGCGGTGCCGAGGCGCGCAATTATGCACATAATCCGCTATCGATCCAGCGGACATTGGGCAGTTTTAGACCTCGATCAACTCGTAGTCGTGCGTGAGCTCGGCACATTTGCCCAGCATGATGCTGGCAGAGCAATACTTGGTCGCGGACAGCTCGATGGCGCGCTTGACGGCGGCCTCCGTCAGCCCCTGTCCGGACACCTTGTAGTGGAGGTGGATTTTGGTGAACACCTTGGGCGGGGTGTCGGCGCGCTCGGCTTCGATCTCGACTTCGCAGTGACTGACCGGATGGCGCCCTTTCTTGAGGATGTAGACCACATCGAAGGCGGTGCACCCGCCCAGGCCGAGCAGCAACATCTCCATGGGGCGCGGCCCCAGGTTGCGTCCGCCGGCTTCGGGCGGCCCGTCCAACACCACCGTGTGACCGCTGCCCGCGGTGGCCTCGAAGGTCGCCTCACCCACCCATTTGACAGTCGCGCGCATCCGACATCCCGCTGGCTAAGTTACTCATAAACTAGGCGGATCGCGCAGGACGGGGAACTTGGCATAGGTTTCCGGCGTCCCAATGTGATCCGGTAGGGGCGCAGTATAGCGACTATCGGACGGCATCTCCAAAGGGGGCGAGCCCGCACCGATGCTTGCTTCCAAGGACGCCTTGTACTACCAATAACGGCAAGGGAGATCCCCAGTGGGCGCCAATGCCGAAGGATTGAGAATGTTACAGCCGGCCCAGAAATCGACGGGCAATACGTCCATCGACAACCTGTTGCAGCACTGTCACAGGCGGCGCTATCCCCCCAAGACCGGCATCATCTACGCCGGCGATCAGTCGGATGCGCTGTATTACATCATTGAGGGGTCGGTGACCGTGCTGATGGAAGACGAGAACGGTCACGAGATCGTGCTCGCCTATCTCAACGCCGGGTCGTTTTTCGGTGAAATGGGGCTGTTCGGCGAGAGCAGCGAGCGCAGCGCCTGGGTGCGCACCCGCACCGCCTGCGAGCTCGCCGAGATCAGCTACAGCCGTTTTCGCCAGATCGCTAAGCAGGATCCGGAAATCCTGTTCCCGGTGGTCGGGCAGATGGCCGACCGGCTGCGACGCACCAGCCGCAAGGTGGGCGACCTGGCCTTCCTCGACGTCACCGGCCGCATCGCTCGTACCCTGCTCGACCTGTGCCGCGAGCCCGACGCCATGACCCATCCGGACGGCATGCAGATCCGCATCACCCGCCAGGAGCTCGGCCGTATCGTCGGCTGCTCGCGGGAGATGGTCGGGCGCGTGCTCAAGGAGCTGGAGGAGCAGTCGCTGATCTCGGTCAGCGGCAAGACCATCGTGGTGTTCAACACGCGCTAGCACCCGCGCGCCAGGCGGGCATGAAGAAGGCCCCTGCCGGGGCCTTCTGCGTTTCCGAGATGCCGCTCCCGCGGGAAAACGACCGCCGCGTTCAGGGATAGAACAGCTCGCGCAGCTTCACGCCCGGGTCGGGCGCGCGCATCATGCTCTCGCCCACCAGGAAGGCATGGATGCCATTGGCGCGCATCAGGGCTACATCGTCGGGAGTGTGGATGCCGCTTTCGGTGACCAGCAGGCAGTCGCCCGTCACCCGCGCCTTGAGCCGGATGGTGTTGCGGATGTCGGTCTCGAAGGTGCGCAGGTTGCGGTTGTTGACCCCGAGCAGGTCTGGCGCCAGCGCCAGCGCGCGCTCCAGCTCGTCCTCATCGTGCACCTCGACCAGCACGTCCATCCCCAGCTCGACCGCCAGCTGATACAGCTCGCGCATCTGCGGGTCGCCGAGCGCGGCGACGATCAGCAGCACGCAATCGGCGCCCAGCACGCGCGCCTCGTAGACCTGGTAGGGGTCGATCACGAAGTCCTTGCGCAGCACCGGCAGTCCGCAGGCAGCGCGCGCCTGCTGCAGGTACTGCTCGCTGCCCTGGAAGAAGTCGCGGTCGGTGAGCACCGACAGGCAGCTGGCGCCGGCGGCGGCGTAGCTGCGGGCAATCGCTTCCGGGTCGAAGTCGGGGCGGATGACGCCCTTGCTGGGCGAGGCTTTCTTCACCTCGGCAATGACACCGGGCTTACCGGCGGCGATGTCCTGCAGCAGCCGTTGACGGAAGCCGCGCACCGGCGGCGCATCGGCGACCTGGGCGGACAGCTCCCGCAGACTCTTGATCTGGCTGCGCTCGGCCACTTCCTCGGCCTTGCGCGCCAAAATGGTGTTGAGCACGTCGCCACTCATGCCGTCACCCGCTGGGTGTAGGCCACGAACTCGTCGAACTTGCGGCCGGCCTCGCCCGAAGCGATCACCTCACGCGCCCGGCGGATGCCGTCTTCCAAGCTATCCGCGACATTGGCGGCGTAGATGGCGGCGCCGGCGTTCAGGGTCAGCATGTCGGCGGCCGGCCCCGGCTCGCCAGCGAACACCCGCTGGATCAGCTCGAGGCTCTCCTGAGCGTCGCTCACCCGCAGCTGCTCGAGCGGCGCGCGGGCGATACCGAACTGCTCGGGCGTGAGCACGTATTCCGTGATCTTGCCGCGGAACAGCTCCACCACCCGGGTCGGCGCGGCAATGCTGATCTCGTCCAGGCCGTCCTCGGAATGCACCACCAGCACGTGGTCGCTGCCCAGCTCGCGCAGCACCTCGGCCACCGGCCGCTGCCAGTCGGCGCTGTAGATGCCGAGCAGTTGGTGCGGGGCGCCGGCCGGATTGGTCAGCGGGCCGAGGATGTTGAAGATGGTGCGCACGCCCATCTCCCGGCGCGGCCCAACCGCGTACTTCATGGCGGCGTGATGGTTGGGCGCGAACAGGAAGCCGACACCGACCGCATCGATGGTCGCGGCGATCTGCCCCGGCGTGAGATCGAGCTTGGCGCCGGCCGCCTCCAGCAGGTCGGCGCTGCCGGAACGGCTGGAGACCGAGCGGTTGCCGTGCTTGGCCACCCGACCGCCGGCGGCGGCCACCACGAAGGTGGCAGCGGTGGAGACGTTGAACGTGCCCCGAGCGTCGCCGCCGGTGCCGCAGGTATCGACCAGATGACGACGGTCCACCTGCACGGGGATGGCCAGGTCGCGCATCACCTGGGCGGCGGCGGCGATCTCGGCCACGGTCTCGCCTTTCATGCGCAGGCCGATCAGGAAGCCGCCGATCTGCGCGGGCGTGCACTCGCCGGTCATGATGGCGCGCATCACCACGCTCATCTCCTCGCGGGTCAGATCCTGCCGTTCGGTGACGCGCCGTATCGCGGTTTGAATATCCATGGTGCTTGCTCTTCGCTTCTCAGGCGGCCCGCCGGGTGCCGCGGAGGAAGTTGGCGAGCAGGTCATGCCCGGCCTCGGTGAGGATCGACTCCGGGTGGAACTGCACGCCCTCCACATCCAGCGTCCTATGACGCACGCCCATGATCTCTTCCATGCTGCCGTCAGGATTCTCAGTCCAGGCGGTGACTTCCAGGCAATCCGGCAGCGTGTTCTTGTCGATCACCAAGGAATGATAGCGGGTCGCCGTCATCGGGTTGGGCAAGCCGCGGAACACGCCCTGGCCGCGGTGGTGCACCGGCGAGGTCTTGCCGTGCATCACCCGCCCGGCATGCACCACGTTGCCGCCGAACACTTCGCCGATCGCCTGATGGCCCAGGCACACGCCCAGGATCGGGATGCGACCGGCGAAGGTGCGGATCACCTCCATCGACACGCCCGCCTGGCGCGGGCTGCAAGGCCCGGGCGAGATCACGATCCAGGTCGGCCGCAGCCGCTCGATGTCGACGCAGGTGATGGCGTCGTTGCGGTACACCCGCACGTCGGCGCCGAGCTCGCCGAAGTACTGCACCAGGTTGTAGGTGAACGAGTCGTAGTTGTCGATCATCAGCAGCATGGCGCGGTCCTCACTCCAATCCCGAGCTGTCGAGGCCGCTTTCGGCCATGGCCACGGCCCGGATCAAGGCCCTGCCCTTGTTGAGCGTCTCCTTCCACTCCAGCCGCGGCACCGAATCGGCCACCACGCCGGCGCCGACCTGGATATGCAGCTTGCCGTCCTTGATCACCGCGGTACGGATGGCGATGGACGCGTCCATGTTGCCGCTGTAGGACAGATAACCGACCGCGCCGCCGTAGATGCCGCGCTTGACCGGCTCGACCTCGTCGATGATCTCCATGGCGCGGATCTTCGGCGCGCCTGACAGGGTGCCGGCGGGGAAGGCGGCGCGCAGCGCGTCGATCGGTGTGAGCCCCGGCCTGAGACGGCCGGTGACGTTGGAGACGATGTGCATCACGTGCGAGTAGCGCTCGATGCTCATCTGGTCGGTGACGCGCACGCTGCCGATCTCGGCCACCCGGCCGATGTCGTTGCGCGCCAGGTCGATCAGCATCAGGTGCTCGGCGATTTCCTTCGGGTCAGCGAGCAGCTCCTCCTCCAACGCCTTGTCCTCGGCCGGGGTGGCGCCGCGCCGGCGGGTGCCGGCCAGGGGCCGCACGGTGATCTCGCCGTCCTCCAGGCGCACCAGGATCTCGGGCGAGGAACCGACGATGTGGAAGTCGTCGAGATCGAGGAAGAACATGTACGGCGAGGGGTTCATCGACCGCAGCGCGCGATAGAGATCCAGCGGCGAGGCCTCGTAGTCGACCGACAGCCGCTGCGAGGGCACCACCTGCATCACGTCGCCGTCGATGATGTAGCGCTTGATGCGCTCCACCATCCGCTCGAACTCCTCCTGGGTGAAGTTCGAGGTGAACTGCGGCTCGCGCTGCGGCCGCGCCGGGCGCGGCGGCTGGTAGACGCTGCCCGCGCTGCGCAGCTGGCGGGTCAGCGCGCTCAGCCGCTCGCCGGCGCGTTGGTAGGCGTCCGGCTCAGCGGGATCGGCGTGCACCACCAGATACAGGCGCCCGGCCAGGTTGTCGAACACCAACACCTCGTCCGACACCATGAACAGGATGTCCGGCACGCCCAGCTTATCCTCGTTGACGCTATGCGCCAGGCGCGGCTCGATGTAGCGCACCGTGTCGTAGCCGAAATAGCCGACCAGGCCGCCGAGGAAGCGCGGCGCCTGCGGGATGCCGTCCGGCGGCGCGGCGCGGAAGCCGCGGTGGTAGTCCTCCACGAAGGCCAGCGGGTCATCCACCCGCTCGCGCCGCACCAGCGCGCCGTCGCGGTAGAGCTCCACGTCGTAGCCGCGCACCTTCAGCACTTCCCGGGCGGGCAGGCCAATGATCGAGTAGCGGCCCCATTTCTCGCCGCCCTGCACCGACTCCAGCAGATAGGAGTACGGTCCTTTGGCGAGCTTGAGGTAGGTGCTCAGGGGAGTGTCGAGATCGGCGAGGATCTCGCGCACGAGGGGGATGCGGTTGTAGCCCTGCTCCGCGAGGGCGTCGAAATGCTGCTTGTTCATGAATTACCGTCCGTTGGGCGATTGTCGGGGCGTGCCTGAAGCCGAGCGCTTAGCGACGCCATCGCCACGGAGCGGTGTAGAAGATGAAATCGCGGAGGGCCGAAATAGTCATTCCGATGCCAGCAGTAGTCTCGCCAGTTCTCGCAGATCCTCGACCACGGCGTCCGGGGACGCCTGCCGGATGTCCTCGCCGTGATTGTAGCCGTAGGGCACGCACACGACCGCCATGTTGGCGCGGCGCGCGGCCTCCACATCGTTGCGGGAGTCGCCGACCATCAGCGCGGCAGCCGGATCTTCGCCTAGCCGTTGCGCCGCATACAGCAAGGGTGCCGGATGCGGCTTCCTTTCGGCAAGGGTATCGCCTCCGACGAGGACTGCAAAGTCCTCGCGCACGCCGAGCGCGCTCAGCAGCGGCTCGATGAAACGGCTGGGCTTGTTGGTGACCACGGCCATCTTCAAGCCCGCCGCGCGCAGCTGGCGCAACCCCTCGCGCACGCCGTCGAACAGCGCGCTGCGATGGCACAGCAGCCGCTCGTAGTGGGCCATGAACAGCGGCATGGCGCGCGCCAGCAGCGCCGGATCGGGCTCGCCGTCCATGCGGCCGGTGAGGGCGCGCTTGACCAGCCGCTGCGAGCCGTTGCCCACCCACTCGCGCACCCGCGCCTCGCCGGCCGGCGGCAGGCCGAGGTCGGCGAGCATGGCATCCACCGCCGCGGCCAGGTCGGGCACGCTGTCGACCAGCGTGCCGTCCAGATCGAACAGCAGGGCGCGAATGCCGGCAAAGCGCATCAGCTGCCGACCTTGGCCAGTTCCGCGCGCATGGCGCCGATCACCGCGGCGTAATCCGGCTTGCCGAAGATCGCCGAGCCGGCCACGAAGGTGTCGGCGCCGGCCTCGGCCACGGCGCGGATGTTGTCCACCTTGATGCCGCCGTCCACTTCCAGGCGGATCGGCAGCCCGGAGGCTTCGATCATGGCGCGCGCCTCGCGCAGCTTGCCGAGCGTCGAGGGGATGAAGGCCTGGCCGCCGAAGCCGGGGTTGACCGACATCAGCAGCACCATGTCGACCTTGTCCATCACGTACTTGAGGTAATCGAGCGGCGTGGCCGGGTTGAACACCAGCCCGGCCTTGCAGCCGCAGTCGCGGATCAGCTGCAGGGTGCGGTCGATGTGCTCGCTGGCCTCGGGATGGAAGGTGATGTAGGTGGCGCCGGCCTGGGCGAAGTCGGGGATGATCCGGTCCACCGGCTTGACCATGAGGTGCACGTCGATCGGCGCGGTAATGCCGTAGTCGCGCAGCGCCTTGCACACCATCGGTCCGATCGTGAGGTTGGGGACATAGTGGTTGTCCATCACGTCGAAATGGATGATGTCGGCGCCGGCGGCGAGCACGGCGTCCACGTCCTCGCCGAGCTTGGCGAAATTGGCCGAGAGGATGGAGGGAGCGATGAGGTAATCGCGCATGGGTCTATCGGCGGTAGCGGTCGAGGCGGTGACTGTAGCGCATGCGCCGGACATTTTCAGCCGCACGGCGCACACTTGAACCCGCGGCGGGCGCTCAGAAGCCGCGTGCGCGGCGGATCTGCTCGTAGGCTTCGCGGATGCGCTGGGTGCGGATATGCGCCTCTTTCAGCGCCTCCTCGGAGGCGTTGGCGGCGGCCAAACGATCCGGGTGATGACGGCTGATGGCGCGACGATAGGCCAAGGTGACCTGCTCGTTGCTGGCGTTCTCGGCGATGCCGAGCTCGCGGAAGGCATCCGCCAGCGGACTGGCCGGCACCACGGCGCGCGGCCGGCTGTCGCCGCGACAAGTCCCGCGGGTTCGCGCCAGCTCCTGCAGACGCTGCTCGCTCACGCGCAGCCGTTTCGCCACCACGCTCAACAGGCGCTGCTGCTTCGGCGCGGGCTCGCCGTCGGCATAGGCCACCTCCAGCAGGCAGCGCAGGAACCGATCCAGCGTCTCGGGCTGGCGGCCGGCGCCGCCGCGGAACCGGCGCAGCACGGCGCGCAGCGGAAAGTTGCGGGCCTTGCCGCGCGTAAACAGATAGATGGCGCGCTGGCGGCGATTGTCGTCCAGACCGAGCCGGGCCATGACCTGCTCGGTGGCCGCCACCTCCTTTTCGCTGACCCGCCCGTCGGCCTTGGCCAGATGCCCCATCACCGAGAATGCGGCGGTGAGGAATTCCTGCTCGCTGCGGCTGAGCTGGCAGCCGCGCCAGGTGCGGCCGGAATACGGTTCCAGCCGCAGCCGCTCGTCGAAGATGTAGCCGAGGACCAGGCCCAGCAGCGCCCCCGGCCAGCTGCCGAGGACCGCGCCCAGCAACGTGCCGGCGGCCTTGCCCCACCAAGGCCCTGCCACCATCACTAGGGGAGAGGACAAATTTCGATCTCCGTGCCGAAGGCCTTCATCTTAGAGTCGATTCTCCGCAACGACTTGGCCGCGGTGCAGCCTTCAAGAAAGCGACCGTCGCCGCGGGCGTATTCAACCCAGCCGCCGGACTCTCGGCGCCAACGGCGCGTTGATAAAGGAGATTACGGCAAAAATCCAGCGCTTTGATCGCGCCGCCACTCTTCTTGGCGGGGAGGGTCGTTCGCCGCCTTGACATACCCTGCGGGGTATATAAGATGGGCCGCGAACGTCCTTCGCTTCCGCCTCGCCAAGGAGGTCTCCATGGACAATTTCACGCCCGGCAGCGGCTTGCTCGGCGGCCTGATCATCGGCCTGTCGGCGGCGCTGCTGCTGTTCGCCAACGGCCGGATCGCGGGCATTTCCGGCATCGTCGGCGGCCTGCTGGCGCGACCGCGCGGCGATAGCGCCTGGCGCGCACTGTTCGTCGCCGGCATGGTCACGGTCGGTCTGCTCTGGCAGTGGCTCAGCCCGGCGGGACTGCCCATCGAGCTGCAGACCGGCTGGCCCGGCACGCTGGCGGCGGGCTTCCTGGTCGGCTTCGGCGCCCGGTTGGGCAGCGGCTGCACCAGCGGCCACGGCGTGTGCGGCATCGGTCGCCTGTCGGCCCGCTCCATCGTCGCCACCGGCGTGTTCATGACCGCGGGCGTCGTCACCGTGTACGTCACCCGCCATTTGCTGGGAGTCTGAGCATGGTCCAATTGTCGACGGCGCTGCTCGCCGGCGCCCTGTTCGGGCTGGGGATGATCGTGTCGGGCATGGTCAACCCGGCCAAGGTCATCGGCTTCCTGGACCTGGCGGGCAACTGGGATCCGACCCTGGCGCTGGTGATGGGCGGCGCCCTGGCGGTGACCATCCCGGCCTTCCGCCTGGTCGGCCAATGTCAGCGCCCCTTCTGCGCGGATCGCTTCCACCTGCCCGACAAACGCGCACTGGACGCTCGCCTGATCGCCGGCTCGGCCATCTTCGGCGTCGGCTGGGGACTGGCGGGGGTATGCCCCGGACCGGCGCTAGTGGCGACGGCATCGGGCCTGGCGCCAGTGCTGGGCTTCGTGGCGGCGATGGTGGCGGGCATGACCGCCTACGGACTGCTGTTCCGGAACGCGCGGTAAGGGACTAGCCGTACTTGGAAAGCAGGCGGGTGAGTTCGCCGAGCCGTTGGCGGCCTTCCTCCGACAGCCCGCCGTCCGGGCCCAGTTCGTGCTCGATGGCGCACGCCATCATTTCGTAGAAGGCCTTGTTCAGGGCGTTGCGGGAGGCGGCGAGCTGCTGCGCGACCTCCTCGCAGCCGGCATCGCTCTCGATCATGCGGCGTATACCGCGAATCTGCCCCTCGATACGCGCCAGACGCGCCAACAGCGCCCGCTTCTGCGCGTCCCTGGGCTCGTCCTTATTCGCGGCCATATCAGTCCCTCCGCCTCTGCAGGTACAATTAGCCATTTACCGCCGCCATTATACCCCTAAGGGTAGAGCGGCAGTTCCGGCCCAGAAGGTGTAGCGATGAGCCCAGCCCCCGACGCCCTGCACGAATCCGGACTTCACAGCCTGCCCCTGCTGCATCGGGGCAAGGTACGCGACGTCTACGCCATTGACGATCAGCGCCTGCTGATCGTGGCCACCGACCGGCTATCGGCCTTCGACGTCATCCTGCCGGACCCGATCCCGGGCAAAGGCATGGTGCTCACCGCGGTATCCAATTTCTGGTTCCGCCGTCTGGCGCACATCATTCCCAATCATATTCTCGACGTGCCGCTGACCGAGGTCATCCCCGATCCGGCCGAGGCGGCGCGCGTCCAGGGCCGTGCCGTGGTGGCCAAGCGCGCCAAGCCGCTGCCGGTGGAGGCGATCGCCCGCGGCTACCTCATCGGCTCCGGCTGGAAGGACTACCAGGCCACCGGCGAGGTGTGCGGCATCCGTCTGCCCGCCGGCCTTCGTCAGGCCAGCCGGCTGCCGGAACCGATCTTCACGCCGTCGACCAAGGCGGCGGTCGGCACCCACGACGAGAACGTCAGCTTCGCGGCCGTGGAAGCGGTGATCGGCCCCGAGCTGGCGGCGCGGGTGCGCGACGTCACTCTGCGGCTGTACAAGGAGGCCGCCGCTTACGCCCTGGAGCGCGGCATCATTATCGCCGACACCAAGTTCGAGTTCGGTCTGGACAGCAACGGCGAGCTGATGCTGATCGACGAGGCGCTGACCCCCGACTCCTCGCGCTTCTGGCCGGCCGACCAGTACCAGGAAGGCATCTCCCCGCCGAGCTTCGACAAGCAGTTCGTGCGCGACTACCTGGAGACGCTGGACTGGGACAAGACCCCGCCGGGCCCGCACCTGCCGGCCGACATCATCGAGCGCACCGCCGCCAAGTACCGCGAGGCCCAGCGCCGCCTCTGCGGCGACGAGTAACCCATCGTCGCCGACGCCGGGCGGCGCTCAGGCATCCACCCCCACCTGGATGATCTTGAGGGTATTGGTGCCGCCCGGCACGCCGGCCAGATCGCCTTTGGTCAGCACCACCAGGTCGCCGTCCTCGACCGCCCCCAGTTGACGCAGCTGCTGCACCACCTCGCGGTTGACGCCGATGTGATCGCGCGCCTCCGGGTGGTAGGCCACCGGGTAAACGCCGCGATAGAGGCAAACCCGACGGTGGGTGGAGGCGTTGCGGCTGAAGGCGTAGATCGGGATCTCGGTGCCGATGCGCGACATCCACATGGTGGTCGCGCCGGACTCGGTGAACGCGGCGATGGCCTTGGCTTTGAGCCGGTTGGCGGCGTCGATGGCGCTCTTGGCGATGGCCTCGTCGACGAAGCGGTAATCGCTGCGCTCCTCGCGCTCCCGGTGGAAGCGCTGATAGCGCTCGGTGCCCTCGCAGATCTCCGCCATGGCGGCCACCACCTTGGCCGGATGGTCGCCGGCGGCGGTCTCCTCCGACAACATTACCGCGTCGGTGCCATCGAGCACGGCGTTGGCCACGTCCAGCACCTCGGCGCGGGTGGGCGTGGGCGCGTGCACCATCGACGCCATCATCTGGGTGGCGGTGATCACCACGCAATCGCACGCCCTCGCCCGCCGCAGGATCTCTTTCTGCACGCCGGCCAGCTGGGGATCGCCGATCTCCACCGCCAAATCGCCGCGCGCCACCATCACCGCATCGGCCGCCTCCATGATTTCGTCGAGGTTCTCCAGTGCCTCCTGGCGCTCGATCTTGGCGACGATGCCGCCGCGGCCGCCGGCCTCGCGCAGCAGCCGGCGCGCTTCCTCGATGTCGCGCCGATCCTTGGGGAAGGACACGGCCAGGTAATCCGCGCCCTCGGCGGCGGCGAAGCGAATGTCCTCGCGGTCCTTGTCGGGCAGCGCCGCCACCGACAGACCGCCGCCGAGCCGGTTGATGCCCTTGCCCCCGCTCAGCAGCCCGCCCACCGTCACCCGCGTGAGGATGCGCGGCCCGTCGACCTTCTCCACCTCCAGGCGGATCAGGCCGTCGGCCAGCAGCAGGCAGTCGCCGGGGCGCACGTCGCGCGGCAGGGCCTTGTAGGTGATGCCCACCTGATCCTGATTGCCGGCGTCGCCGGGCAGCTCGGCGTCGAGCACGAAACGCTGCCCCTCGACCAGGGTCACGGCGCCGTCGCGGAAGCGCTCGATGCGGATCTTCGGACCCTGCAGGTCGAACATGAAGGCCAGCGGCCGGCCGGCCGCGGCGGCGGCTTCGCGGGCCAGCCGCAGCTGCAGGCGATGACTGTCGTGGGTGCCGTGGGAGAGGTTGAGCCGGGCTACGTCCAGCCCGGCTGCCATCATCGCCGCCATCACCTCGGGATACGCGGTGGCCGGCCCGAGGGTGGCGACGATCTTGGTGCGTCTGCGCATCCTTGCGCCTCCGTTGTTGCCGATCAGCCGGCCGCGCGGCTCTCCAGCATGGCCACGGCGGGCAGCTTCTTGCCCTCCAGGAACTCCAGGAAGGCGCCGCCGCCGGTGGAGATGTAGGAAATACGGTCGCCCACGCCGTACTTGGCGACCGCCGCCAGGGTGTCGCCGCCGCCGGCGATGGAGAACGCCGGGCTCTCGGCGATGGCCTCGGCCAGGGCCTTGGTGCCGTTGCCGAACTGATCGAACTCGAACACGCCCACCGGACCGTTCCAGACGATGGTGCCAGCGGCGGTGAGCAGCTGCCGATAGTGAGCGGCGGTGTCCGGGCCGATGTCGAGGATCAGGTCGTCATCGGCCACTTCGCTGACCTTCTTCACCGTGGCCTCGGCGTCCTCGGCGAACGCCTTGGCGCACACCACGTCGGTCGGGATGGGGATCTCGCCGCCCTTGGCCTTGGCCGCCGCCATCAGCTTCTTGGCCTCGTCCACCAGCTCGGCCTCGTACAGCGACTTGCCGACGTTGTAGCCGGCCGCGGCGATGAAGGTGTTGGCGATGCCGCCGCCGACGATGAGCTGATCCACCACCTGCGACAGCGACTCGAGCACGGTGAGCTTGGTGGAAACCTTGGAGCCGCCGACGATGGCGATCAGCGGCCGCTTGGGATTCTCCAGAGCCTTGCCCAGCGCCTCCAGCTCAGCGGCGAGCAGCGGGCCGGCGCAGGCCACCGGCGCGAACTTGCCCACGCCGTGGGTGGAGGCCTCGGCGCGATGGGCGGTGCCGAACGCGTCCATCACGTAGATGTCGCACAGCGCCGCCAGCTTGCGGGCCAGCTCCTCGTTGTCCTTCTTCTCGCCCTTGTTGAAGCGGACATTCTCGAACATCACCAGCTGGCCCGGCTCGACCTCGACGCCGTCCAGGTAGTCGCGCACCACCGGCACCTCGCGGCCGAGCAGCTGCGCCAGATGGGCGGCCACCGGCTTGACCGAGTTCTCCTCGGAGTACTCACCCTCGGTGGGCCGGCCGAGATGGCTCATGACCATGACCCGAGCGCCGGCCTCCAGCGCCTGCCGGATGGTCGGCAGCGACGCGCGGATGCGGGTGTCGTCGGTGACTTTGCCGTCCTTCACCGGCACGTTGAGATCCTCGCGGATCAGCACACGCTTACCCTTGAGGTCGAGATCGCTCATCTTGATTACGGCCATGGGCTCCTCTTCGCTCCATACAAGAAGCCCGCTCAAGGCGGGCTTTGGTTTTACTTGGCGTTCATCACCGCCTTGACGGCGTCCAACATCCGGTTGGAGAACCCCCACTCGTTGTCGTACCAGGCGCACACCTTCACCAGCCGTCCGCGCACCTTGGTCAGAGTGGCGTCGAATATCGCCGAATGCGGGTCGTGGTTGAAGTCGCTGCTCACCAGCGGCACGTCGTTGTACGCCAGGATGCCCTTGAGCGGGCCTTCGGCGGCTTGACGCAGGATGGCGTTGATCTCCTCCACCGAAGTCTCGCGTTCGGCGGTGAAGGTGAGATCGACCAGCGACACGTTGATGGTGGGCACCCGGATCGCGAAGCCTTCCAGCCGATCGCCGATCTCCGGCAGCACCAGCGCCAGCGCCGCGGTGGCGCCGGTCTTGGTGGGAATCTGCGACTGGGCGGCGGCACGGGCGCGGCGCAGATCCTTGTGGTAGACATCGATCAGCACCTGATCGTTGGTGTAGGAGTGCACCGTGGTCATGAGGCCGGCCTCGATGCCCACCGTCTCCAGCAGCGGCTTGACCAGCGGCGCCAGGCAGTTGGTGGTGCAGGAGGCGTTGGAGATCACCGTATCGGTGGCCTTGAGCACGTGCTCGTTGACGCCGTAAACAATGGTGGCGTCCACATCCTTGCCGGCCGGCGCCGACAGGATCACCTTCTTCGCCCCCGCCTGCAGGTGCGGCAGGGCTTTCTCCTTGCTGTTGAAGCGGCCAGTGCACTCCAGAACCACATCGACCCCGAGGTCGGCCCAGGGCAGCTTGGCCGGGTCGCGCTCGGAGAGCACGCGGATGCGGTCGCCGTTGACCAGCATCGTGTCGCCCTCCACCGCCACGGTGCCGGGAAAGCGGCCGTGGACGGTGTCGTAGCGGGTCAGGTGGGCGTTGACCTCGGCGCTGCCGAGGTCGTTGACGGCGACGATGCGGATCTCGTCGCTACGGCCGTATTCGTAGAGTGCGCGCAGGATGTTGCGGCCGATGCGGCCATATCCGTTGATACCGACTTTGATCGCCATGTCCGCCTCCGTGTCAGTTCCGCTCTGTACGCTGACGCCCTCGGACACCTCGCCGCCGGCCGCCCTGGCATTACTTCACGACAACACCGCCCGAACCGCGTCCGCAACCCGCTCCGGCGTGAACCCGAACAGCTCGAACAGCACCCCGGCCGGCGCCGACTCGCCGTAGCGGGTCATGCCGATCACCCGCCCCTTGGCGCCCACGTACTTGAACCACAGGTCCGGCGAACCGGCCTCGACCACCACCCGCGCCTGCACCGTCGACGGCAGCACGGACTCCCGATAGGCCTGGTCCTGGGCGTCGAAGACGTCGGTGGAGGGCATCGACACCACCCGCACCCGCCGTCCTTCTTGCTCCAGCCGCTCGGCGGCGGCCACGGCCAGCTGCACCTCCGAGCCGGTGGCGATGACGATGGCCTCCGGCTCGCCCTGGCAGTCGCGCAACACATAACCGCCGCGCCGGATGTTGGCGAGCTGCGCCTGATCGCGCGCCTGGTGTGGGAGGTTCTGGCGGGAGAGGATCAAGCAGGTCGGACCGTCGCGGCGCTCGATCGCCGCCTGCCACGCTGCCACCGTTTCCACCGCGTCGCACGGCCGCCACAGGCTCATATTGGGGATCAGCCGCAGCGAGGCAAGATGCTCGACCGGCTGGTGGGTCGGACCGTCCTCGCCCAGCCCGATCGAGTCGTGGGTGTAAACCAGGACGACGCGCTGCTTCATCAGCGCCGCCATGCGCACAGCGTTGCGAGCGTAGTCGGAGAACACCAGGAACGTGCCGCCGTACGGGATGAAGCCGCCGTGCAGGGCCACGCCGTTCATGATCGCGGTCATGGCGAACTCGCGCACGCCGTAGTGCACGTAGTTGCCGGCTGCGTCCTCGCGCGTGATGGATTCGCAGCCCTTCCACCAGGTGTTGTTGGAATGGGTCAGGTCAGCCGAGCCGCCGAGCAGCTCCGACAAGTGCGGGCCGAACACGTTGAGGGCGTTCTCCGAGGCCTTGCGGGTGGCGACCGTGGCCCCCTTGGCCTGCGCTTCGGCCAGCGCCTCGGCGGCCACCTGCGGCCAGGTGGCGGGCAGCTCGCCCTTGATGCGCCGCTCGAACTCGGCGGCGAGATCCGGATGGGCCTGACGGTACGCCTCGAAGCGGCGGTTCCACTCGTCCTCAAGCTGGCGGCCCTTCTCACGGGCATCGTAGGCCGCATAGATCTCCTGCGGCACCACGAACGGCTCGTGCGGCCACTTCAGGAACTCGCGGGTGGCCTTGATCTCGTCGGCGCCGAGCGGCGCGCCGTGCACACCGTGGGTGCCGGCGGCGTTGGGCGAGCCGAAGCCGATGATGGTCTTGCAGCAGATCAGGCTGGGCTTGTCGGTGACGGCGCGGGCCTCCTCGGTAGCGCGCTTGATCGCCTCGGCGTCGTGGCCATCGACGTCGCGCACCACGTGCCAGCCATAAGCCTCGAAGCGCTTCGCGGTATCGTCGGCGAACCAGCCGTGCACCTTGCCGTCGATGGAGATGCCGTTGTCGTCGTAGAAGGCGATCAGCTTGCCCAGGCCCAGCGTGCCGGCCAGCGAGCAGGCCTCGTGGGAAATGCCTTCCATCAGGCAGCCGTCGCCCAGGAACACATAGGTGTAGTGGTCGACGATCTCATGGCCCGGGCGGTTGAACTGGGCCGCCAGCACCTTCTCGGCCAAGGCCATGCCCACGGCGTTGGCCAGCCCCTGCCCGAGCGGGCCGGTGGTGGTCTCCACGCCCGGCGTGTAGCCGTACTCGGGATGGCCCGGCGTCTTGGAATGGAGCTGACGGAAGTTCTTGAGCTCCTCGATCGGCAGGTCGTAGCCGCTCAGGTGCAAGAGCGAGTAGATCAGCATCGAGCCGTGCCCGTTGGAGAGCACGAAACGATCGCGGTTGAACCAGGCCGGATTGGCCGGATTATGGCGCAGGAAATCGTTCCAGAGGACTTCGGCGATATCCGCCATACCCATGGGCGCGCCCGGATGTCCACTATTTGCCCGCTGGACGGCGTCCATGCTGAGGGCGCGGATGGCATTGGCGAGTTCACGACGAGTGGGCATGAGAGCGGATCTCCAGAATTGGGGTGGGCGACGACGCCCGAGAACCCCTGGGCGGCCGGCCCGCGGCGGGCCGGCCCGATGACGTAAGGCGCGAATTTTCCCCGAGTATAGGAGCAGGGGCAAGGGTCGTCGCCAAAGTCAACACGCATCGTTACAATTATTGGTCCATCGTCTACGCAACTTCGGCCGAATCAGGTCCTCTAAGGCGAGCGTCATCCATCCAACCCCGCCGGGTGCGGGTTCTCTTGGGAGTGCAAACTAAGGTGAACGACTACCTGTTTACCTCGGAGTCGGTGTCGGAAGGCCATCCGGACAAGATGGCGGATCAGATCTCGGACGCCATTCTGGACGCCATCCTCGCGCAAGACCCGAAAGCGCGCGTCGCCTGTGAAACCCTGGTCAAGACCGGCATGATCATCCTGGCCGGCGAGATCACCACCTCGGCCACGGTCGACTTCGAGGGCGTGGCCCGCGATACCGTGCGCAGGATCGGCTACGACTCCTCGGCGATCGGCTTCGACTGGGCCACCTGCGGGGTGCTCAACTGCATCGGCAAGCAGTCGCCCGACATCGCCCAGGGCGTCGACCGCAGCAACCCCGAGGAGCAGGGCGCCGGCGACCAGGGCCTGATGTTCGGCTACGCCACCAACGAGACCGACACGCTGATGCCGGCGCCGATCCTGTACGCCCATCGTCTGGTCAAGCGCCAGGCCGAGGTGCGCAAGAGCGGCGCCCTGCCCTGGCTGCGCCCGGACGCCAAGAGCCAGGTCACCCTGCGCTACGAGAACGGCCGCCCGGTGGCGATCGAGGCGGTGGTGCTGTCCACCCAGCACAGCGAGGAAGTCTCCACCGAGACCCTGCGCGAAGCGGTGATGGACGAGATCATCAAGCCGGTGCTGCCGGCCGAGTGGCTGGGCAAGCACACCCGTTTCCACATCAATCCGACCGGCCGGTTCGTGATCGGCGGCCCGGTCGGTGACTGCGGTCTGACCGGCCGCAAGATCATCGTCGACACCTACGGCGGCATGGGCCGCCACGGCGGCGGCGCCTTCTCCGGCAAGGATCCGTCCAAGGTCGACCGCTCGGCCGCCTACGCCGGCCGCTACGTGGCCAAGAACGTGGTGGCCGCCGGCCTGGCCGACCGCTGCGAAGTGCAGGTGTCCTATGCCATCGGCGTGGCCGAGCCGACCTCGATCAGCGTCAATACCTTCGGCACCGGCAAGCTGTCCGAGAAGCGCATCGCCGAGCTGATCCAGGCGCACTTCGATCTGCGCCCCTACGGCATCATCAAGATGCTGGACCTGGTGCGGCCGATCTACCTGAACACGGCCGCCTACGGTCACTTCGGCCGCGAGGAGCCCGAGTTCACCTGGGAGCGGACCGACAAGGCGGAGGAGCTGCGCGAGGCCGCCGGCCTGTAACCGCGACCGGACCGTGCCCCCTGAGGAGCGCTGCAACGGCGGATTCCGCTGCCAGGCTCAGGGGGCGCGGCTTGTTTCACAACGGCGCTCAGCCAACATGGAGTGCAAGCCCATGAACGCTGTCGTGAATAGCAACTTCTCCGACTACAAGGTGCGGGATATCGGTCTCGCCGACTGGGGCCGCAAGGAAATCCGCATCGCCGAGACCGAGATGCCGGGCCTGATGGCGCTCCGCGCCGAGTACGCCGCGAGCCAGCCGCTCAAGGGCGCCCGCATCGCCGGCTGCCTGCACATGACCATCCAGACCGCGGTGCTGATCGAGACCCTGGTGGCGCTCGGCGCCGAGGTCCGCTGGTCGTCGTGCAACATCTTCTCCACCCAGGACCACGCCGCCGCGGCCATCGCCGCCGCCGGCATCCCGGTATTCGCCTGGAAAGGCGAGACCGAGCAGGAATACTGGTGGTGCATCGAGCAGACCATCAACGGCCCCGACGGCTGGCGGCCGAACATGCTGCTCGACGACGGCGGCGACCTGACCCAGTTCGTGCACGAGAAGTATCCGGAGCTGGTGACCCAGATCCGCGGCGTGTCGGAGGAGACCACCACCGGCGTCATGCGCCTGTACGAGATGGCGCGGCAAGGCACGCTCAAGTGCCCGGCGTTCAACGTCAACGACTCGGTGACCAAGTCCAAGTTCGACAACCTGTACGGCTGCCGCGAGTCGCTGCTGGACGGCATCAAGCGCGCCACCGACGTGATGATCGCCGGCAAGATCGCCGTGGTCTGCGGCTACGGCGACGTGGGCAAGGGCTGCGCGCAGTCGCTGCGCGGCCAGGGCGCCACGGTGTGGGTGACCGAGATCGACCCGATCTGCGCGCTGCAGGCGGCGATGGAAGGCTACCGCGTGGTCACCATGGAGGACGCCGCGCCGGTGGCCGACATCTTCGTCACCGCCACCGGCAACTACCACGTGATCACCCACGATCACGTCAAGCAGATGAAGAACAACGCCATCATCTGCAACATCGGCCACTTCGACCACGAGATCGACGTGCAGGCGCTGCGTCAGTATCCGTGGGAGAACATCAAGCCGCAGGTCGACCACGTCATCTTCCCGGACGGTAAGCGCGTCATCCTGCTGGCCGAGGGCCGGCTGGTGAACCTGGGCTGCGCCACCGGCCATCCGAGCTTCGTGATGTCCACCTCGTTCTGCAACCAGGTGCTGGCTCAGATCGAGCTGTGGACCCGGCACGAGCAGTACGAGAACAAGGTCTATGTGCTGCCCAAGCACCTGGACGAGAAGGTGGCCCGACTGCACCTGGAGAAGCTGGGCGCCAAGCTCACGCGCCTGACCGCGGCGCAGGCGGAGTACATCGGCGTGCCGGTGGACGGGCCGTACAAGCCCGAGTGGTACCGCTACTAAAAGCCCCACTAGACGGGCGGCCGCGGCCGCCCGTCCCACGCCCACAACGGTACCCGGACCATGCAGTCGCAGAAGAAGTACACCCCTACCTACAGCCTAGAGCTGTTCCCGCCCAAGACCGAGGAAGGCGCGCGCAAGCTGCGCGAGACCACGGCGCAGCTGGCCCGGCTCAAGCCGCGGTTCTTCTCCGTCACCTACGGCGCGGGCGGCTCCACCCGCGAGCGCACGTTCGAGACCGTGCGCGAGATCCAACGCGATTCCGGCATCGAGGCCGCGCCGCACCTATCCTGCGTCGGCTCGACCCGCGAGAGCATCCGCGAGATCCTGAACGATTACCGCTCGCAGGGCATACGCCACATCGTGGCGCTGCGCGGCGACCTGCCGTCGGGCAGCCCGAGCGCGGGCGAGTTCCGCTACGCCAACGAGCTGGTGGAGTTCATCCGCGCCGAGACCGGCGATCACTTCTGGATCGAGGTGGCTTGCTACCCGGAATTCCACCCGCAGGCCGACGACGCCGAGCGCGATCTGCTCAACTTCAAGCGCAAGGTCGAGGCCGGCGCCAATTCCGCCATCACCCAGTTCTTCTACAACCTCGACGCCTACCTGCGCTTCGTCGAGTCTTGCGAGAAGCTGGGCATCGACATCCCGATCGTGCCAGGCATCATGCCCATCACCAACTTCAAGCAGCTGGCCCGCTTCGCCGACGGCTGCGGCGCGGAGATCCCGCGCTGGTTGCGCAAGCGCATGGAGGCCTACGGCGACGACCGGGAATCGATCCAGGCCTTTGGCCTGGAGGTGGTTACCGAGCTGGCGCGGCGGCTGCTGGAGGCCGGCGCCCCGGGTCTGCATTTCTACACCATGAACCAGGCCTGGCCGACCGAGGCGATCTGGCGCAATCTCGGCCTCGATGCGTAACCAGGATCTCGTCGCCCGCGATCTCGCCCATCTGTGGCATCCCTGCACACAGATGAAGGATCACGAGTGGCTGCCGCTCGTGCCTATCCGTCGCGGCGAGGGCGTGTGGCTGGAGGACTTCGAGGGCAAGCGCTACCTGGACGCGATCAGCTCCTGGTGGGTGAACCTGTTCGGCCACGCCAACCCGCGCATCAACGCTGCCCTTAAGGAGCAGCTGGAGCGGCTGGAGCACGTGATCCTGGCCGGCTTCACTCACGAGCCGGCCGTAGCCCTGGCCGAACGGCTGGTGGCGCTCGCCCCTCCGGGCCTCACGCGCTGCTTCTACGCCGACAACGGCTCGGCGGCGGTGGAAGTGGCGCTGAAGATGAGCTACCACGCCTGGCGCAACCGCGGCCAAGGCGGCAAGCGCAAGTTCATCACCTTGAGCAACAGCTACCACGGCGAGACGCTGGGGGCGCTCGCGGTCGGCGACGTGGCGCTGTACAAGGAAACCTACAAGCCGCTGCTGATGGAGGCGGTCACCGTCCCATCGCCGGACTGCTGGCACCGCGCCGAGGGCGCGAGCTGGGAAGAGCACTCCCGCGCCATGTTCGCGCCCATGGAGCAGGCGCTGGCGCGGCACGCGCACGAAACCGCGGCGGTCATCGTCGAACCGCTGGTGCAGTGCGCCGGCGGCATGCGCATGTACCACCCGGTGTACCTGAAGCTGCTGCGCGAGGCCTGTGACCGCTACCAGGTCCACCTGATCGCCGACGAGATCGCGGTCGGCTTCGGCCGTACCGGCACCCTGTTCGCCTGCGAGCAGGCCGGCATCACGCCCGACTTCATGTGCCTATCCAAGGGGCTGACCGGCGGCTATCTGGCGCTGGCGGCGGTGCTAACCACCGATTGGGTGTACGACTCGTTCTACGACGACTACAGCAAACTCAACGCCTTCCTGCACTCGCACAGCTACACCGGCAATCCGCTGGCGTGCACGGCGGCGCTGGCGAGTCTGGACATCTTCCGCGACGAGCCGGTGCTGGAGCGCAACCGCCAGCTCGCCGCCCACATGGGGCGCGCCGTCGCCAACCTGGCTGAGCACCCGCATGTCGGCGAGATCCGCCAGACTGGCATGATCCTGGCCATCGAGCTGGTCGCCGGCAAGGCCAGCCGCACCCCCTACCCCTGGCAGGAGCGGCGCGGCCTGCGGGTCTACCGCCACGCCCTGGAGCGGGGCGCGCTGCTGCGGCCGCTCGGCAACGTGGTCTACTTCATGCCCCCCTACGTAATCACCGAAGACCAAATCGACTTCCTGGCCGAGGTCGCCCGCGAGGGCATCGCGCTGGCCACGAGCGACTGACACCATGAAAAGACCGCGGCTGTACGTCCCTCAGGAGCTGATCGCCGGCAGCGAGCTGGAGCTGCCCGCCGAAGCCAGCAATCACCTGCGGGTATTGCGGCTAGCCGTGGGTAACCCGCTGACGTTGTTCAACGGCCGCGGCGGCGAATACCCGGCGGAGCTGATTGCGCTGGACAAGCGCCAAGCGCGGGTGCGCCTCGGGGAGTTCCTCGACCGCGAGGCGGAGAGCCCGCTGCGCCTGACGCTTATCCAGGGTGTCTCTAAGGGCGACCGCATGGACTACACCATCCAGAAAGCGGTGGAACTGGGCGTGCAGCGTATCGTGCCGGTGTTCACCGAGCGCTCCGTGGTGCAGCTGGACGGCGAGCGGCTGGCGAAACGCGAGGAGCACTGGCGCGGCGTAATGGCCAGCGCCTGCGAGCAGTGCGGACGCAATCGGCTGCCCGAGCTGCTGCCGGCCTTGCCGCTGGCGCGCGCCTGGGACCGCTTGGGTGAGGGGCTGAAACTGGTGCTCGATCCCGGCGCGGAGCGCGGCCTGCGCGCTCTGCAGCCGGCGGGGAGCGACGTAGCCTTGCTGGTCGGCCCGGAAGGCGGTCTGACCGACGCAGAGGTCGCGACAGCCCTCCACCACGGCTTTACCGGCGTGCGCCTGGGACCGCGCATCCTGCGCACCGAAACCGCCGGCGTGGCCGCGCTGGCGGCGCTACAAGTCCTGGCCGGGGATCTGGGCTAGCCCCCAGCAAGAGCCTCCGGCAGGCCGCGGAAGCCTGCCTCCTCGCTCAGCCGATCAGAGCCCGGTACAGCTGCATTTCGATCAGATCGACGTTGGGAATCAGCGCCGGCTCGCCATTGGCTAGCACTTCGGCTGCCACCATCGGGTTGGAGACCGCGCCGTCGTCCAGCGGCTCGATGGCGCCCTCGGCGATGGTGACCAGGTGCGGCAGCTGCACGGTGACAATGCCGTAGTAAGGCAGGTTGGGGCGGTTGCCGAGCGCCTTGAGTACTGCCACGCGCGCCCGCCGCCCTGGCGGGGTTGGGTCGCCGGTCAGCATGACATCCACCGACAGCAACGGAATGCGCAGCTCGCGCCAGGTCAAACTGCCCAGCAGCCAATTCGGCACCCCCTCGGGCGGCGGTACCGGCTCGCTATAGGGAACGATCTCCGCCACCACCGTGCTGGGCAGCAGCAGGGTGGCCTCCTCGATCGGCAGCAATAGGCTGCGCACGGCGGACTGAATCTGGGACATGTCTGCTCCCCTCCCCCAACGACGCTAGGCCTGGGCCTGCGCCGGATGTTCCGTCAGATAGGCGACCAGATCCCGCGCCAACTGCTCGGGCGGGCCGCTGTGGGTCACCAAGCCGGTGGCCCGCGCGCAGGCCGGCATGCTGTCGATGGCGCAGCTGTCGCTATCCTGGGCCCAGACGACACCGCCGGCGCGGCCGATCGCCGCGCAGCCCTTGGTGCCGTCATCACCCATGCCGCTGAAGATGATCGCGCCGGCATTGCGGCCGAAGCGCGCCGCCACCTCGCTCATGAGCGCATCGATCGACGGCATGTAAGTCAGGCGCTCGGTTTCCGGGCGCAGATGCAGATAGCCGCCATGGTCGATCGAGACACGCTCGCGCACCGGCGCCACGTACACCGTGCCGCTTTCCAGACGCGCGCCGTCGGCGGCCGGCACCACTTTGAACGGGGTAGCGCGATTGAGCTGGGAGGCCAGGACCTCCACGAAACCGTCACCGATGTGCTGGCCGATGATGAACGCGGTATCGGGCGGCACCGCCGGCACCGCGCTGAGGAAGCGCTTGAGCGCCTCCGGCCCACCGAACGACGCCCCCAGCACCCAGCAGCGCAGCCGCTGCAGTTCCGTCACCAGCCCCGGCACCTGCTCGGCGGCCGCCGGCACCGGCGGCGCGGAAACCGCTGGCGCGGCCGCCGCGGCCTTGCGGGTGGTCGCAGCGCTTTGGGCGGCGGCGACCAATTTGTCGGCCAGCCGACGCAGCCAGGCGGGGTTGTCGGTGCGGCCGGCGACATCGTGAAACACCAGCGGCACCGGACTGTGCTCCACCAGCGCGTCGAGAATGTCGAGGTCGTCGTCGTCGGCCTGCTCCAGGTCGACCAGAATGACATCGACCCGCGCATGGCGGTCGATGTCGCTCAGGAAACTGGTCAGCGTCTCCTCGACCGCCACGTTCAGGCCGCAGCTCTCCAATCCGCTCCGCAGGTCCTTATGTCCCAGCAGCGTGGTGCCGAGAATCGCCACCCGAACGCGCTGATCCGCCGCCGGTTCAGGCTTGACCACGCCGTGCCTCCAACACCTCGCGGAGGTTCTGAAGCAGGTCGGCCTCCTGGTACGGCTTGCCGAGGTAGCGGTCGACGCCGATTTCCATCGCCCGTTGGCGGTGCTTCTCGCCGGTACGCGAGGTGATCATGATGATCGGCACGTTGCGCAGGCGCGGATCGTTGCGCATGTGGGTGGCCAGCTCGTAACCATCCATGCGCGGCATCTCGATGTCGAGCAGCATGGCGTCCGGCACCACCTCTTGCAGGCGCGCCACCGCGTCCACGCCGTCCTTCGCCGCCACGGCCTGATAGCCGTTGCGCTCCAGCAGGCGGGTGGCGACCTTGCGCATGGTGATCGAGTCGTCCACTACCATGACCACCGGCGCGGCCGAAGCGCTCTGCGCCGATGCCGCCTCGGCGGCCACCTGGCTGGCGGCGCCCATGCGCACCAGGGTGCTCAGATCGAGAATCAGCACCACGCGGCCGTCGGCAAGAATGGTGGCGCCGTACACGCCCGGCACCGAGCTGATCTGCGGCCCGACCGACTTCACCACGATCTCGCGGTTGCCGAGCATGCCGTCCACCTGGATGGCCAGGTGATGGTCGCCGGTCTGCATCAGCACCACCGGCGCGCGCTTGCCCGGCCCCGGCAGGTTCGGCTCGCCGGTGCCCAGCAGCCGCGCCAGGCTCCTCACCTCGTAGCGGGTGCCGGCATAGTCGTAGTAGGCGCGGTGAGGGTGCTGGAAGCACTCCTCCAGCTCCTCGTGGGACATGCGCACCACGCCTTCGATGCTGGTCAGCGGGATGGCGTACACCTCCTCGCCGACCTGGCACAGCAGGGCCTGGTTGATGGCCAGGGTGAACGGCAGGCGCACCGTGAAGGTGGTGCCCTGCCCCGCCACCGTGTCGATCTCAATGGTGCCGCCGAGCTGCTTGATCTCGGTCGCCACCACGTCCAGACCGACGCCCCGGCCCGCGATCTGGGTGACGGACTCGGCCGTGGTGAAGCCGGCGCCCATGATGAACTGAATGACGTCGCGGTCACTCAGCTGCGCGTTCTCGGGCATCAAGCCCTTTTCGATCGCCTTGCGGCGGATGGCCGCCACGTTGATGCCGCCGCCGTCGTCGCTGACCCGGATCACCACGTCGGCGCCTTCGCGCGCCAGCGACACCGTGATGGCGCCCTCCGCCGGCTTGCCGGCCGCCACGCGCGCCTCCGGCGCCTCGATGCCGTGCGCCACGGCGTTGCGCAGCATGTGCTCCAGCGGCGGGATCACCCGCTCCAGTACGGTGCGGTCCATCTCGCCTTGGGCGCCGAGCACCTTGAACTGCGCCTGCTTGCCCAGCTCCTGGCAGGTCTGGCGCACGATGCGGCGCATGCGCGGCACCAGGTTGGCGAACGGCACCATGCGGGTGCGCATCAGGCCGTCCTGCAGCTCGGTGTTGACGCGGGATTGCTGCAGCAGCAGCGTTTCGGCTTCGCGCGCCAGGTTCTCCAGCGTGCCCTGGATCGACAGCAGGTCGTTCACCGACTCCGACAAGGCGCGCGACAGCTCCTGCATGCGCGAGAAGCGGTCGAGCTCCAGCGGGTCGAAGTCCTGGTGGCGGTCGGCGCCCTCCAGCTCGCGTTCGCGCTCGAAGCGATAGAGGATCTGCGCCTCGGTCTCGATCTCCATGGTCCGCAGCTGCTCGCGCAGACGCGCCACGGTCTGATCGAGCTCGGCGAGGTTGAAGCGGATCGCGCCCATCTGCTGATCCAGACGCGCCCGGTAGATGCTCACCTCACCGGCATAGTTCACCAGGTTGTCGAGCAGATCGGCGCGGACGCGCACCGCGCCCTGCGCCCCACGCACGTCGTCGCGAACCTCGGCCGCCTCCGCGGCGGACCGCTTGGCGGGCGCCGCCGGGGCTTCGCCCGCCGCGGCGGCCTGGTCGTCGCTACGCTGCACCTCGATGGCGCGCAGCAAATCCTCGGCCTCGGTCAGGCGCTGGCCGGCGGCGGCCGCGGCACGCATGGCGAACAGGCGATCATGCACCTGCTCCAGCAGCTCGAACAGCGCCGGGCCCGGCTGTTCGCCCTCGGCCGAACGCTTCTGCAGCAGCGTCTCCAGCGCGTGGGCGAGGTTGGCGATCGGCGCGAAGCCGGCCATACGCGCGCCGCCCTTGAGGGTATGCAGCGCGCGCTGCAGTTCGTTGACCAGATCCTGGTTGGCCGGGTCCTCCTGCCAAGCGTGGACGATGGATTCGGTCGACTCGAGGATCTCCGCGGCCTCTTCCAGGAATACCGCCATCAGCTCGGTGTCGGGCGCGCCCTCGGCCTGCGGCGGCTCGATTCTCGGCTGCGTGCCGCGCAAGACGGCGATCCGGCGGTTGAGCTCCTCGGAGCCTTCCGGCATGCCGCCGGCCTTGGCGGCGGCCAGCATGTCGGACAGCTGATCGAGCGCCTCGCGCAGCGCGCCGAAGAACTCATCGTCGGCCGCCACCCGGTGCTCGGCCACGTCGCCGGACAAGCCCTCCAGGGCGTGGCACAAATCGCCGATGGCGTGGAAGCCGGCGAGGCGCGCGCCGCCCTTGAGAGTATGCAGCGAGCGATGCAGCTCGGCGATGGCGGCGTCGTGATCCGGCTCGTCCTCCCAGCGCTGGATCGTGCCTTCCAGGAACTGCAGGATGTCCTCGGCCTCTTCCAGGAACAGGCTGGCCAGATCGTTGTCGGCCTTGAGGGTCGGCTCGGCCGGCACCGACGACAGACGCGGGCTCACCTCCGGCGCGCTTTCCTCGTCCGCCTCCGGCTCGTCCTCACCGGCCCAGATCGGCAGGATCGAGCGCGGCGCCGGCGTGGCCGGGGCGGGCTTGCGCTCGCGCAGCGCATCCAGCGCCGCGAGCACGGCCGACGCGTCCGGCAGGCGCGACGCCGGCTCGGCCAGCGCGGCGACCATGGCGCGGATCAGCTCGGCCCCCTGGGCGAGCACGTCCAGATCGTCGGCCTCGAACGGCCGGTCTTCGATCAGGTGCTCCTCGGCGTAGAGTTCGAGCTTGCGCGCCACCTCGGCGATCGCGTCCACACCCGCCATGCGGGCACTGCCGGCCAAGGTGTGCAGGGCGCGGATCACCGACTCGACCACCGCGCAGCGCTGACCGTGGGCGCGACCTTCGGCGATGAAGTTGTCGACCACCGCGAGGTGATCCGCCGACTCCCGGCTGAAAATGTCGTACAGCACCGGGTCCATGCCGACCGGCTCGGGCTCCGGCGCTGGTTCGGCCGCGGGCTCGACCGAGATCTCCAATGCGGGCTCGGACGTGGGTTCGAACTCGACCTCCGCCACCGGCGCGGCCTCGATCTCCTCGACCTGGATCTCGCCCGCTTCCTCGAGCTCGCCCAGCTCGACAGCCTCCACCGTAACGGCCTCGACGGCATCGAGCTCCGCTGCGTCGAGCGCTCGCAGGTCAAGCTCGGCGGACGGCGCCGCCGTTTCCAGCGGACGCAGCTCGACCGCTTCGAACTCGAGCGGTTCGAGTTCCTGCGTCTCGGGCTCGGCAACCTCCTCGGGCTGTTCGAGCACCACCGGCTCGAATTCGATCGCCTCGGCCGGCTCGACGACCTCTTCGGCGATCTGGCTCGGCTCGACCGCGGCCAGTTCCACCGGCGCGGGCGCGGTCTCGACCGTGTCTTGTTCCGATATGGCGTCCTGGACCGGCTCGGGATGCGCCTCGACCGCCTCGGCGTCGCTTTCCAGCGCCTGTCGGCGCAGATTTGGATCGGCGAGCTGCTCGGCGCGGCGCATGACGGCGTGGATCGGCGCCAGATCCGGCGCCGGACCGCCTTGGATGTTCTCGATCAGCGCCGGCAGGAGCGCTATCGCCTGCGCGACGGTCTCGCACACCTCGTCATCGGGCTGGATGGTCTGATCCAGCACCCGGTTGAGCATGTTCTCCTGGCTCCAGGCCAGCTCGCCGAGCGTGAGCGCGCCTGCCAGGCGACCGCTACCCTTGAGGGTATGGAACATGCGCCGGCAGGTGGTGAGAGTCGCCATGTCCTCGCGGTTGCCGCGCCAGCACGCGAACTCGCTGCGCAGCGTCTCCAGCACCTCGCCGGCTTCCTCAACGAAGATTTCGAGAATCTCCGGATCCAGCTCCTCGGCGACCAGCGGCAGGTCGTAATTGATACGGCCGGTCTTCTTCGCCGGCGCCGCGGGCGCGGCCGCCACGGCTGGCTCCGGCGCCGGCGCGGGCTCGGCAACGCTGGACTGCGGTTCGGACTCGGTCGTCTCAGACGCCTGCTCCGGCGCGACCACCGGTTCCGCGGCCTCCTCCGGCCGATCCAGCGGCAGCAGTTCCAACGTCGGCTTCTGCTCGGCGGCCGGCTGCTCGACCGCGGCCGGCTGCTGCTCGGGCTCCAGCGGCCGCGGCTGATAGCCGAGCCGTTCCAGGCCGCTGGCGGCGACGTCCAGGATGGTCTCGGGATGCGGACGCCGCTCCCGCGCCGCCTCCAGGTAGTACTCGATGCTGGTGATGGCATCGGCCAGGGCGTCGAGCTCGTCGGCGGGCGGAATGGCCCGGCCCGGCCCGATATGCTCGCTGACATAGCGGCCGGCCGCCTCCAGCAGTTGCGCGGCACGCTGCATCTCCAGCACGCGCAGCGCGCCGAACACGGCGGAGAAGCGCGAGCCGAGCGTGGCGAGGTCGGCATCGTCGCTGGTTTCGATGAACTTGACGATCGCTTCCTTGATGCGGCCGACGTCGGCGATCGCCTCGTTGATGACGGTATCGAACACCTGCTGGTATTCGAGCTCGAACAGCTCGCGCTCGGCGCGCTCGCGATCCTCCGGCGCCGCCGGCGCATCGCCGAGGGCCCAGCCGCCTTGGTTGGCGATCGGCCGCGCGCTCAGGCCGTCCAGCGCCGATTCGACGTACAGCAGCGTCTCGGCCAGCTTGAGCAGCTGCGGCTCGAGCAGCGATTCCTGGCGCTCCATGACGGCGTCGATCAGCGCCGCCTGTTCCTTGAGCGCGGTGCGCGGCATGCCCAGGCCGAGCACGCCCAGGGTGTCGCCGATGCGCTTGAGCACGTCGCTGACGCCGCGCAGCCGCTCGGCATCCTGGCTGCCGCCGCGCACGAACAGGTCGATGGCGTCCTTGGCGCCGGCCAGGTCTTCCTTGATGGCCTCGGCCACCGTCTGCAACACCTCAGCGTTGGGGCCGCTCAGGCCTTCCCGCGCCCGTGCCAGCTGCGCCTCGTCGAGCACCAGCTCCTTGAGCTTGTAATGCGCCTGGATCGCCGGCACCCGCTGCCCACGGGGCTCGGCGCGGGCGACGTAGTAAAGGAGGTTCTTGATCAGATCCCGCGGCGGCGCGATGACGAAGGCCTCCTCGCCTTGCTGGATGACGCGCCGCATCTGGCGATCGACCTCGCCGAGCAGGCCATTGACCGCGACGCTACGGGCCAAGGCGTTGTGCGCGAGCGCTTCGACCACGCCGGAGGCCACCCACCAGAGCGTGCCGGCCTGGTCATCGCTGGACTTGGCGTCGAGCTCGTCGAGCACTTCCAGCATCTGCGCCAGGCTCTTCTCGACATTCTGCTCGCGCAGCCAGCCCAGCAGGCCGAGCTGATAGCGATGGCGCAGCTTGCGCGCCGCGTCGGCCAGCGCGGGCTGCCCCAGCCGCGCGTGGCGCGGCGCGCTGCGCTGGACGTCCAGATCGGGCGAGAACAAGGCGTTTTCGGTGAGCAGGTTGGCGCCGCGCGCCGCGCGTAGGTCGTTGAGCAGCGGCAGCACCAGGATGGGAATGTCCTGCAGACCGCCCTGGATGCGCTCCAGGTAGTCGGACAGCTGCAGGATCGCCCGCATCAGCACCTCGCAGGACGCCTCGCGGTTGGCCATGCGGCCATTCATCAAGGCATCCGCCACCTGTTCCATTTCCTCCACCAGCATGGAGGCGCCGAACAGCTCCAGCATCTGCAGGATGCCGTGGACCTGATGCAGGTGGGTGGCGCAAAACTGCAGCTGGGCCGTGTCGCGCGCATCCTGGGAGTACGCCTCGAGCGCCTCGGCCGCCTGTTTGAGCGTCTCGTCCAGCTCTTTCTTTACCCAGCTGAGGGTGCCGTTATGTATTCCGGTCGGCTTACTCATGCTTGCGCACCCATTAGTCTTTGACGCGTCTGTAGGCGAGCACGTCGGGATCGCCGGTCCGCTCCATATGCGGGTGCTCCCAGCCGATCATTTCTCCCGCGCCCAGCACCAGGACGCCGCCCCGACGCAGCGGCCGCACCAAGCCGTCGAGAATCTTGGCGCGGGTCTCGCGATCGAAGTAAATCAGTACGTTCTGGCAATACACGAGATCCATGCTGCCCGGCGGCGTACAGGACGCATCCAGGATGTTGAACTGTGCAAAACACACGCGCCGGCGCAGCGCCGCGCTGATCTGGAAACCACCTTTGCCGTCGGCGTTCGGCACCGTGTAGCGCCCCCGGAGATACTCCGGGATGTGCTTGTAGCGACGCTCCGGATAAATGCCCTGCCGGGCGACCGACAGCGACTGCAGACTGATGTCGGTGCCGATCACCCCGTACAGTTGGGGCAGGCCGGCTTCGCTCAGCGCGTAGTCGACCAGCATCGCCAGCGTGAACGCCTCCTCCCCGGTCGCGCAGCCGGCGCTCCAGACCTGGGCATGCTCGCCGGAGCGCACCCGCTCGACCATCCGCGGCACGATGTCGGAAACCACAAACTGCAAGGCGCGGGCATCGCGGAAGAACCGGGTCTCGTGCACCGTCAGCCGGTCCACCAGCGCCATCCATTCCACATTCCCCGCCCGGCCGGACGTCAGGTAGTCGTAGTACGCCTCGTAGCGCTCATAGCCGAGCTCGCGCATGCGCAAGCCGACGCTGGTCACCAGAAACGACTTCCGCTCCCGGGGCATGGTCATGCCCGTTCGTTCCTTGAGCAGCGTGGCCCAACGATCGAACTGCGCCTCGTCCATTTCCGGCAGTCGCTCCAGACCCTGCCACAGCGCCTGGAGCGACCGGTCCGCGGTGGTCGTCGTCACCGCCTACCCCTCAGCAGTTAGTCCGGCAGCTTGAAGCCGGCCACCGAGTTGCGCAGCTCGTTCGCCAGATCGGCCAGGTTACCGATGCTGGTGGCGGTTTCGTTGGTACCGGCCGAGGTCTGCGAGGTGATCTCCTGAATGACGTTCATGGTGTCGGAGATGTTGGCCGCCGCGTTGGCCTGCTGGCGCGCCGCCTCGGAGATGTTCTGAATCAGGCTCGCCAGATGCTTGGACACCTGCTCGATCTCACGCAGCGCGTCACCGGCCGCCTCGGCCAGCTTGGCACCGGCCACCACACCCGCGGTGCTCTGCTCCATGGAGATCACCGCCTCGTTGGTGTCGGTCTGAATGGTCTTCACCAGCGCCTCGATCTGCTTGGTCGCGTTACCGGAGCGCTCCGCCAGACGCTGCACTTCGTCCGCCACCACCGCGAAACCGCGACCGGCCTCGCCGGCCATAGCCGCCTGGATGGAGGCGTTCAAGGCCAGGATGTTGGTCTGGTCGGCGATGTCGTTGATCAGCTCCACGATGTTACCGATCTCTTGCGAGGACTCGCCGAGGCGCTTGATACGCTTGGAGGTCTCCTGGATCTGCTCGCGAATGGCGTCCATGCCCTCGATGGTGCGGCGCACGGTCTCGCCGCCCTTGAGCGCCAGGTCCACCGACTGCTGCGCCACGCGGGCCGACTCCTCGGCGTTCTTCGACACCTGATCGATCGACACCGCCATTTCGTTCACGGCTGCGGACACCGCGGTGATCTGGTGCGCCTGATGGTCGGACGCTTCGGCCAGGTGCATGGCCGTGGCCTGGGTCTGCTGCGCCGCCGAGGACACCTGCACCGAGGTCTCGTTAATGGTCATTACCAGCTTGCGCAGCGCCTCGGTCGCGTCGTTGAAGGCGTCGGCGATGGCGCCGGTGATTTCCTCGCCCACCGAGGCCTGCACGGTCAGGTCACCCTCCTTCAGGCCCTCGATTTCGTCCAGCAGGTTGAGGATCGCCTCCTGGTTGCGGCGAGCCTGCAAGTCGGCGGCGGCCTTCTCGCGCTCCTTGGCGGCGAGCTCGGCCAGGGCGATGCGACGGGTCACGAAGCCACGGGCCACCAGCAGCAGCAGACCCAGGGCGCCGAGGGCGAAGCCCATCCAGTTCTGCAGCGGCCGGCTGGCGGCGAGGTTGCGGTAGGTGTCGATCAAGTACTCGGCGGTCGCCAGCAGCTGCTCGGAGGTGATGAAGATGTTGTCCGCCGCGTCGCGCACACGGAACAGCTCGGGCGACTTGGCGAGAATCTCGGCGATCTCCTGCTGCATCTCGGCGAAGAGCTTCTGGATCGTCACCAGCTGTTCGCGGGCGCGGGCATCGGTGACCGCGCTCACGCCCATGGAGGGATCGCCCTTGAGGAGGGCGTTGAGGCCCTTGGCATACTGCTCGGCGCTGGCGCCCAGGCGCTCGGCGGCGGTGATGTTACCCACGCCGCCGCGCAGCATCTCGCCGAGATGACGGCCGATACGCTCGGCGTAGAGAACCTGGCGGGAGGCGACATGCACTTGCTCGCCGTTGGCACCGCTCTGGACCATGCGCCGCACCAGTTCGTCGTTGAGCGTCTGGATGCGCGGCACGTTCACGCGGAAGCGCTCGGCCAGCTCGTTGACGGTGATCACCATCTGCCGGCGCTGCAGGATGTCGTCGACGTTGCCGCGAATTTCCTGCCAGGGGCGCATGACCTTCTCAAGCGCCACCGCGGCGACCTCGGACGTGTCCTTGGTGGCCGGCAGGCCAGAACCGTTCGGGTCGCCGTCGCGCAGCACCGCGATGTTGCGCTCCAACTCGGCGCGCGCGAACTCCAGCTGGGAAAACGCGTCGGTCTTGCCGTTGGCGGCCTCGGACGCGTTCTTGGCGATCGCCTGCGACAGCACGCGCACCGCGTCGGAGTGGTTGATGTACAGACGGTCGAAGTTACCGTAGTACGACACGGCGGCGAAGATCACCACCATCAGGAATATGGACAGACCGGCCAACACGCCCAGGGCGTTGGCGATCTGCCGCGAGACGCGCGTCGGTTGCGCACCTTGGGACACCTTCATCGATTAAACCCCTCCACCAGGAAGATCAGCGCGCCTTAAACGGCATTTGCAACGCTTGGGAACCGTCGTTTCTTGTTGTGCTAGCTGGCTACTTTCAAAAACTGCGGGCTCTCGGCCAGGGCCCGCATGCCGAATACGTACCAGACGCCATCGTCGGCCGAGAAACAGCTGACCAGATAAGGCCGCAGCGCCTCGTCCACCGTTTCCGGCACCGGCACCCTGTCGTCCTCGAGGAAACGCCGCATGCCTAGCACTTCGTCCACCAACAAACCGGCGGTCAGCTCGCCATGACGCACCACCACGACGCGGCTCAGCCGCGTCATGGTCGAAGCGCGCCCCAGAAAACCGCCGAGATCCATGATCGGCAGCAGCGTGCCGCGAACGTTGGCGATGCCCTTGACCCAGGGCTTGGTGTTGGGAACGGGCGACAGCCGCGGCATGGTCAGGATTTCGTTCACCTGATCCATGGGCGCCACCAGGCGCCAGGCGCCGAGCCTGAAACCGATGCCCGACCACTCGGGGCTGACCTCTTCCTGCGCGGGCAGGACCGCCTGGTGATCGCGCCCCCGCTGCTCGAGCTTCTTGAGCAGAGCGAACGGATTGGATTCGGTGCGCGCCATAGGGGGAAGCGCCTCAACCCTCGAGGGCGGCCTTGATCTTGGCCAGCAGCTCCGCCTCGGTCACCGGCTTGGTGATGTAGTCCTTGGCTCCTTGGCGCTTGGCCCAGATACGGTCGGTGTCCTGATCCTTGGTGCTGATCATGACGATGGGAATGGCGGACGTGGCCGGATCCTTGCTGAGCTTGCGCGTCGCCTGAAAACCGTTGACTCCCGGCATGACGATATCCATCAGGATCACATCCGGCACTTGCTCCTGTGCCAGCCGGATGCCCTCTTCGCCGGTCTGCGCCACGATCACCGAATAACCGTGCTTCTCCAGCATGCTCTTGAGCACGTGGGTTTCGGTCGGTGAATCGTCAACGATCAGAATACGCGTCATAGACAGCCCCTCAAGTCAAGATCGAACGGCCCGGCTCTCACCGGCCGGGCCTACATAAACCGCAATCCCCAAGCGATATCGGTCATGCCACGGCATTCGGCAGATGCCGCCGAATGGCGTTGAGAAACTCCTCGCGCGTAAACGGCTTGGTCAGATACTGCTCGGAGCCGACGATGCGCCCCCGCGCTCGATCGAACAGCCCGTCCTTGCTGGAAAGCATGATTACCGGTGTGTGCTTGAAGGCTTGATTATGTTTGATCAGAGCGCAAGTCTGATAGCCATCCAGCCGTGGCATCATGATATCGATGAAAATGATTTCCGGGCGGTAGTCGGCGATTTTCGCCAACGCCTCAAACCCGTCCTCGGCCGTAATGACTTCACAGCCTTCCTTCTTAAGCAGAGTTTCGGCCGTGCGACGAATGGTTTTGCTATCGTCGATGACCATTACCTTGAGCCCGGACAGCTCACCGCTCATGGCTGCGTTATCCATCGACTCCCCCGGACGCTGCTCATTAACTGGCGCGCACCCGCTGTGAAAGCAGAATAAATCATTCTTTTGCGCCGCTTACGAAGCTTATTTAACACAGAACAACTACACAATCCACCGAACCCGCAGGCGACGCCGCGAGGCGTCGCGGCGCTTCGGGAGGGGGCCGCAGCTGCCTGCCCGGATTAACGGCAGGGCGACACTAGCGACATTTTTGCCCGGCGTCTGCCAACTGATCGACAAGCTCGCCACCTCGCCTTGAAGGCCAGCCTGCACTCCACAAAGACGGCGGCAGCGGCGACAATGCCGACAACCGGCCGGCGGGCCAGCGCGGACCGCCGGTTACCAGCGACCCCGACATCGAAGGACGCGTCATGACCATTCGTCTCGGCGTAGTGATGGACCCCATCGCCCACATCAAGCCGTACAAGGACACCACCTTCGCGATGCTGCTCGAAGGTCAACGCCGCGGCTACGAACTGCGCTATCTGGAACTCGGAGATCTGGAAATCCGCCAGGGTCAGGCCTACGGCCGCAGCCGCCCACTGAAGGTGATGGACGACCGCCGCCACTGGTTCGAGCTTGGCGCGGCCGAGGTCGCGCCGCTGCACGAGCTGGACGTGGTGCTCATGCGCAAGGATCCGCCGGTGAACGCGGAGTACATCTACGCCACCCAGATCCTGTCGCTGGCGCAGGAGCAGGGCTGCCTGGTGCTGAACGACCCACAGGGCCTGCGCGACGCCAACGAGAAGCTGTTCGCCCAGCATTTCCCGCAGTGCTGCCCGCCGACGCTGGTCACGCGGGACGCCGCCGACATCCGGGCGTTCATCCGCGAGCACGGCAAGGCGGTGCTCAAGCCGCTGTTCGGCATGGGCGGCACCGGCATCTTCGTGCTCGCCGACGGCGATCCGAACACCAGCGTGGCGATCGAGACCATCACCGAGTCGGGCAGCCGCTACGCCATGGTGCAGCGCTACCTGCCGGAGATCGTCAGCGGCGACAAGCGCATCCTGCTGATCGACGGCGAGCCGGTACCGTACGCGCTGGCGCGCATCCCCGCCCAGGGCGAAACCCGCGGCAACCTGGCCGCCGGCGGCCGCGGCGAGGGCGTGCCGCTGACCGACCGCGACCGCTGGATCTGTGAGCAGGTCGCTCCCGCCCTGCGCGCGCGCGGCCTAGTATTCGTCGGTCTGGACGTGATCGGCGACTATCTGACCGAGGTCAACGTGACCAGCCCCACCTGCGTGAGGGAACTCGACAGTATCTACGGGCTCAATATCTGCGGCCGGTTCTTCGACGTCATCGAACGATGCCTGAAGCGCTGAGGGACTCGCGAAGCCGACGACTATGGACGGCGCTGCTGCTGGCGCTGCTGCTCGGCGCCTGCGCGCGCGAGCAGCCGGTCTACCAGAACCGGCTGCTGGTGTTCGGCAGCTTCGTCGACCTCACGCTCTACGGCGTGACCGAAGCCGAGGGAGCCCAGGCCAGCCGCCTGCTCTTGCAGCAGATGTCGCGCCAGCAGCGCGACTGGAGTCCGCGCGAAGACGGCGAGCTGGCGCGCCTGAACGCGGCGCTGGCGGCCGGCGAGACCATGGAGGTGTCGGCGGAGATGCTCGAACTGCTCAGCCGCGGCCAACGCTTCTTCGCCGCCACCGACGGGCTGTTGAATCCGGCGATCGGCCGGCTGATCGACCTATGGGGCTTCGGTCGCTCCGACCAGGAACCGCCGCGCCGCCCGCCCGAGCCGGCGGCCATACGGCAGGTGGTCGAGGCGGCGCCGCGCATGACCGACCTGCGCCTGGAAGGGCGCTCGGTGCGCAGCGTCAACCCGGCGGTGAAGCTCGATTTCGGCGCGCTGGCGGAAGCGGTGGCGGCCGAGAGCGCGGTGGCGACCCTGCGCAGCCTGGGCATAGAGAACGCGATCATCAACATGAGCGGCGACATCAAGGTCATCGGCCGGCGCGGTGACCGCAACTGGCGGGTAGGCATCCGCAACCCGCGCGGCGAGGGCATCCTCGCGGCGGTCGAGCTGGCCGACGGCGAGAGCGTGTTCACCTCCGGCGACTACGAGCGCTTCTTCGAATACGAAGGCCGCCGCTATCACCATATCCTCGATCCGCGCACCGGCTACCCGAGCGAGGGGCTGGTGTCGGTAACGGTGATCCACGACGATCCGGCCGTGGCCAACGCCGGCACCACCGCCATGCTGGTGGCCGGCCCCGAGCGCTGGCCGGAGACGGCGCGGGCGCTGGGCATCGACCAGGTCATGGCCATCGACCGCGATGGCCTGGTGCATCTGACCCCCGCCATGGCACGGCGGCTGACGTTCCTGGCGGAGCCGCCGCCCCCGACGCGAATCCACACGCCATGATCGGCCGCGGCGACTGCGTGATCGTGCTCTGCGCCCTGGCCCTGGTGGCCGGGCTCTACCTCGGGCTCTGGACGCCCGCCGGGCACGGCACCGAGGTCAGCATCTGGGTGGCGGGCGAGGAACGGCACCGGCTGCCGCTGAACGAGGATCGGTTGCTGGACGTGACCGGCGCCATCGGCATCAGCACGGTCGAGGTGCGCGACGGGCGCGTGCGCGTGCTGAAATCGCCCGGCCCCTACCAGGTGTGCATGCGCGCCGGCTGGCTGCGCGACAGCGGCGAGAGCGCCGTCTGCCTGCCCAACCAGGTGGTGGTGCAGGTCACCGGGCCCAATCCACGCTTTGACTCGATCAATTTCTGACCATGCGCGAGCCCGGCCACACCGTCGTTCAAAGCACCCGCGAGGATGTGCGCATCGCCTACCTCGCGGCGCTGGCGATCGTCATCCACATCGCCGAGACGGCGCTGCCGAGCCCGCTGCCCGGCATCAAGCCGGGGCTGGCCAACATCGTCACCGTGGTGGTGCTGTGCCGCTTCGGCTGGCGTGCCGCCGCCTGGGTGGGGCTGCTGCGGGTGCTGGTAGGCAGCCTGCTGGTCGGCACCTTCCTGTCGCCGACCTTTTTCTTGAGCGCGGCCGGCGCGCTGGCGGCGGTGCTCGCCCTGGGGTTGAGCGACCGCCTGCCGGGCGTCGGCCCGATCGGCCACAGCGTCCTGGCCAGCCTTGCGCACATGGCCGCGCAATTCGCTGTGGCCTATCAGCTTTTCGTTCCACACCCGGCGATGCTGCGCCTGCTGCCGGTATTGATGAGCGCCGCCCTGGCGTTCGGGCTGGTGAACGGCCTGATCGCCGCCCGCATGAGCGCCGTCGCCCATGCCCGCAGCACCGCCGCCGATCCCGACGAGCTCCCGACATGCGCGCCGCAACGCTGACCTCCGCCGACCGCCTGTCCGTGGCGATCTTTTTCGCCCTGATCATCCACGCCCTGATCATCCTCGGCGTGGGCTTCAAACTGACGCTGCCCAAGCCGCCGCGGGAAGCGCCGATCCTGGAGATCACCATCGCGCAGACGCCGTCCGCGACCACGCCCAAAGACTACGATTTCCTGGCGCAGGCCAATCAGGACGGCGGCGGCGTCAACGACAAGGCCGGCCGGCCGCGTCAGCAGACCCCGGCGATCACGCCAGGCCAGGACGGCACGCACGCCGTGGACGCCGCACCGACGCCGACCCCGCCGCCGCGGCAACAGCAGCAGGTGGTGGCCGGCCGCGAGTCGCCGCAGAAGACGCCTTCGCGGCCGAGCGAAACCGCGCCCGAGACGCCCAAGCCCAGCGCCGCGGACCTGATCAACGCCAGCCAGCAGCTGGCGGTCGCCTCGGCCTTCCGCGAGGACGGCGACGACGGGACCCGGGCGCCGACCAAGCAGCGCATCACCGCCCGCACCAAGCACCACCCCTCGGCCGCCTACATGAAGGCGTGGATCGACAAGGTGGAGGAAGTCGGCAATCTCAACTATCCCGACGAGGCGCGGCGGCGGCGCCTGTCCGGCTCGCTGATCCTGGAGGTGACGCTGTGGCCGGACGGCCGGCTGAAGGACACCCGCATCCTCCAGCCCTCCGAGCATCCGGCGCTCAACGAGGCGGCGCTGCGCATCGTGCGGCTGGCCGCGCCGTTCGCGCCGGTACCGCCCGAGGTGCTGCAGGGCCACGAGTTGCTGGTGATCACCCGCACCTGGGAATTCATCGATCAATCCGGCTTCAGCACCCGCAACTGATGCTTGCGTCGGCCGCGGCCGGACCCACCTTGTTCGGGTCCGTGCCGCTGGCCGATACTATGCGTCATGAGCGGGTCCTATCTGACCAATCACTTTCTGATCGCCATGCCGACGCTGGCCGACCGCAATTTCTCGCGGACGGTGACCTATCTTTGCGAGCACAACGCCCACGGCGCCATCGGCATCGTCATCAACCGCCCCTCCGAACTGACCCTCGGCGACCTGTTCGACCATCTGCAGATTCCCGCCGCCGATCCGGAGGTGCGGGCACGGCCGCTGTTCCTCGGCGGCCCGGTCCAGCGCGAGCGCGGGTTCGTGCTGCACGCCCCCTCCGACCGCTGGGATTCCAGCCTGCAGGTATCCGAGCAGATCGCTCTGACCACCTCCAAGGACATCCTGACCGCCATCGCCAACGGCGACGGTCCGAGCCGCTTTCTGGTAGCGCTCGGCTACGCCGGCTGGGGGCCGGGTCAGCTGGAGGCGGAGATCGCCGCGAACGCCTGGCTGAGCGGTCCGGCCGACGTCGACCTCATCTTCGACGGCCCGACCGAGATGCGCTGGCAGGCGGCGGCCGCTCTGCTCGGGGTCGACCTGGCGCTGCTGTCCTCCCATGTCGGGCACGCCTGAGCCCGTGCCCGCCGGCACTTATCTGGGCTTCGACTTCGGCCTGCGCCGCATCGGCGTGGCGGTGGGCGAGTCGATCACTCGCTCGGCCCGCCCGCTGACCACCCTGCTCTGCCGCGACGGCAACCCGGACTGGGAGCGCGTGGCGGCGCTGATCGAGGAGTGGCAGCCGCGGGCGCTGGTGGTGGGGCTGCCGCGCAACGACGACGGCAGCGACTCGGCGCTGACGCCTCAGGCAGAGCGCTTCGCGCGGCGCCTGCACGGCCGCTTCGGCCTGACGGTGCACACCGCCGACGAACGATTGTCCTCCCACGCCGCGGAGCGGCATCTGGCCGAGACCGGGCGGGGCGGGCGCAAACTGGCCAAGCGCAAGGAGACAATCGACAGCTTGGCCGCGGCGATCATTCTGGAAAGCTGGCTGCAGGAACAGCATGAATAGACTGGAATCGGTGGATGCCCTGCTCGAGGACATGGCATCCCAGCTGAAAACCACCCTCGACGACCGGGGCATCCGCGAGCCGCTGATGGTCGGCATCCACACCGGCGGCGTCTGGGTCGCCCAGCGGCTGCACGCCATGCTCGGCCTGCGCGAGCCGCTAGGGATGCTGGACATCGCCTTCTACCGCGACGACTTCAGCCGCATCGGCGTGCAACCGGTGGTGCGGCCCTCGACGCTGCCGTTCCAGATCGACGACCGCCATGTGGTGCTGGTCGACGACGTACTCTACACCGGCCGCACGATCCGCGCCGCGCTCAACGAACTGTTCGACTACGGCCGCCCGGCCAGCGTGCTGCTGGCGGTGCTGATCGACCGCGGCCAGCGCGAGCTGCCGATCGCCGCCGACGTCTGCGGCGCGCGCGTCGCGCTGGCGAGCGGCGAGCAGATCAAGCTGCAAGGTCCCGACCCGCTCAAACTGGTAATCCGCAAGACCGCATGAACCTGCAACTGGATTCGCAAGGGCGCCTGCGCCATTTCCTCACCACCGAGGGCTTATCGCGCGAGCTGCTGACCCAGATCCTGGACACCGCCGAGTCTTTCTCCGGGGTCATCGACAAATCGGTGAAGAAGGTGCCGCTGCTGCGCGGCCGCACCGTGATGAACCTGTTCTTCGAGGCCAGCACCCGCACCCGCACCACCTTCGAGCTGGCCGCCAAGCGGCTGTCGGCGGACGTGATCAACCTGGACGTGGCGCGCTCCTCCACGGTCAAGGGCGAGACCCTGCTGGACACGCTGCGCAACCTCGAGGCCATGCAGTGCGACATGTTCGTGGTGCGCCACAGCGACTCGGGCGCGGCGCACTTCATCGCCCGCCACGTGCGCCCGGGCGTGAGCGTGATCAACGCCGGCGACGGCCGCCACGCCCACCCCACCCAGGCCATGCTCGACATGTTCACCATCCGCCAGTACAAGGGCGGCTTCGAGCATCTGCGGGTGGCCATCGTCGGCGACATCCTGCACTCGCGGGTGGCGCGCTCCGAGATCCACGCCCTCAACACCCTGGGCGCGGCCGAGGTGCGGGTGATCGGCCCGCGCACCCTGCTGCCGCGCCACATCGAGGATCTGGGCGTGCGCGTGTTCTACGACATGAAGCAAGGCCTCAAGGACGTCGACGTGGTCTGCATGCTGCGCCTACAGCGCGAGCGCATGGAGGGCGCGCTGCTGCCCTCCGAGTCGGAGTTCTTCCGCCTCTACGGCCTAACCGAGGAGAAGCTGGCGCTGGCCCATCCGGACGCCATCGTCATGCATCCGGGGCCGATCAACCGCGGCGTGGAGATCGCGTCGAGCGTCGCCGACGGGCCGCGCTCGGTGATCCTGCCGCAGGTCACCAACGGCATCGCGGTGCGCATGGCGGTGATGTCGCTGGCGATGGGCGCGGCGGCTGACAACGACACCCGGGGGACGGCATGAAGGGGCTGGTGATCCGCAACGGCCGAGTCATCGATCCGGCCAACGATTTCGACGACGTCGCCGATCTGTTCATCGTCGACGGGCGCATCGCCGCCGTCGGCCAGGCGCCGGCCAGCTTCCAGGCCGAGCAGAGCCTGGACGCCGCCGGCCTGGTGGTCTGCCCGGGCCTGGTGGATCTCAGCGCCCGCCTGCGCGAGCCCGGCGCCACCCACAAAGCCACCATCGCCAGCGAAGCGCAGGCGGCGGTCGCCGGCGGCATCACCACCCTGTGCCTGCCGCCGGACACTCAGCCGGTGATCGACACGCCGTCGGTGGTGCAGCTGGTGCTGCGCCGCGCCGAGGAGGCCGGCGCCGCCCGGGTGGTGCCGCTCGGCGCGCTCACCCAGCAGCTGGCGGGTCAGCTGCTGAGCGGCATGGCCGCGCTGCGCGACGCCGGCTGCCCGGCGCTGAGCGACGGCGGCCGTCCGGTGGTCAACTCGCGGGTGCTGCGGCGGGCCTTGGAATACGCCGCCACCTTCGAGCTGCCGGTGCTGCTCACGCCCAAGGACGTTTACCTCAGCGAAGGCGGCCTGATCCACGAAGGCGCGGTCGCCACCCGACTCGGCCTGCCCGGCATCCCGGAGGCGGCGGAGACGGCGGCGCTGGCGCGCGATCTGGCGCTGGTGGAGCAGACCGGCGCCCGCGTTCACTTCGCCCGCCTGTCCGCCGCTCGCGCCGCCGACTGGCTGGCCCGCGCCCGCCGCGACGGCCTGCCGGTATCCGCCGACGTCGCCGCCCATCAGCTGTTCCTGACCGAAATGGACCTGTGGGACTTCAACGCCACCTGCCGGGTCGAGCCGCCGCTGCGCGAGCAGCGCGACCGCGACGCGCTGCGCCGCGCCGTGGCCGAGGGCGTGATCGAGGTGATCTGCTCCGATCATCAGCCGCACGAGCCCGACGCCAAGGACGCGCCGCTGGCCGGCACCGAGCCAGGCGTCTCCGGTCTGGACACGCTGCTGGCACTGGTGCTGCGGCTGGTGCAGGAGGACGTGCTGCCGCTTCCCCGCGCGCTGGCCACAGTCACCTGCAACCCGGCGCGGCTGCTGGGCCTGGACGCCGGCCACCTGACCCCCGGCGCGCCGGCCGATCTGTGCCTGTTCGATCCCGACCGGCCCTGGCGGCTGACCGCCGAGGCCATGCGCAGCCGCGGCCGCAACTCGCCGTTCCTCGGCTGGGAGTTCACCGGTCAGGTGGTGCATACCTTGGTCGGCGGCCGCTGCGTCTACAGCTGCCAGGAGTAAGCGGCGATGACGCGCTCGCGCCTGCTCGGCAACAGCCCGCTGGCCCACGGCTGGCGGCTGCTGCGCGCGGAGGCGCCGGCGCTGACCGAGACCGTCCGGCCGGGGCAGCTGCTGCGCCTGACCGCCGACGGCGTCGACCTCACCCTGCCGGTCAGCCACGCCTCCAGCGCCGAAGGCTGGCTGGCGGCGCTGGCGCCGCCGGATTCGCCAGCCGCGGCGCTGGCGCTGCACGCGCCGCTGACGCTGGAATTGACGGGAGACGGCTGGGACTTGGCGGCACTGACGGCGGCGCCGGTGATCGTGGGCAGCGATAGCGGCGTGGGCGCGGCGCTGTTCGCCGCCGAGCGGCTGGCGCAGCCGCCGCGGCTGGTGATCCTCGGCGGCGCCTATCCGCCGCCGTTCCGCCCCGTCCCATCCACCTACATGACCCCCGACCTGCCGGCCCACGTGATCGGCGCGGCGCCGGCGCTGGAGGCGCGCGGCGTGGTCAGCCGGGTGGCGTCGACCGCCGACCTGCCCGGTTGCTTCGACGGCACGCCCGCCGAGCTGGCGGCATTGTGGCTGGCGATCAACGGCACGGCGCCGGTGCTGGCCTGCGCGCCGGCGGCGGAGCTGGAAGCGCTCGCTGCCCGGCTCGGCGCGCAGCTGCACGGCATCGCCGCGCCGGCCTGATCAGAACCGACGCGGCGGCGGCGTGACGCTGGGCTCGTCCAGCAGCGACAGCCCCTCGGCCGCGCTCTGTACCCGCTCCTTGACGTCCTCGTCGCCGAGCTTGGCCATGAGACGCACCTCGTTGGCGGAGTCGGCGTAGCGCAGCGCATCCTCGTAGGTGATCTGGCCGCTCTTGTACAGCTCGTACAGGTGCTGGTCGAAGGTCTGCATGCCCTGCTCGCGCGAGCGCTTCATGATCTCCTTGAGCTCGTGCACCGCGCCCTCGCGGATCTTGTCCTGCACCAGCGGCGTACCGATCAGGATCTCGATCGCCGGCACCCGCCCCTTGCCGTCCGGGGTGGGAATGAGCTGCTGGGCGATCACCGCCTTGAGGTTGAGCGACAGGTCCATGAACAGCTGGTTGTGCCGCTCCGGCGGGAAGAAGTTGACGATGCGGTCCATCGCCTGGTTGGCGTTGTTGGCGTGCAGGGTGGCCAGGCACAGGTGGCCGGTCTCGGCGAAGGCGATGGCGTAGTCCATCGTCTCGCGGGTGCGGATCTCGCCGATCAGGATCACGTCCGGCGCCTGGCGCAGGGTGTTGCGCAGCGCCACCTCGAAGGACTCGGTGTCGATGCCCACCTCGCGCTGGGTGACGATGCAGCCGGCGTGCTGGTGGATGAATTCGATCGGGTCCTCGATGGTGATGATGTGGCCGGTGCTGTTCTGGTTGCGGTAGCCGATCATCGCCGCCAGCGAGGTCGACTTACCCGTGCCGGTGGCGCCGACGAAGATGATCAGGCCGCGCTTGGTCATCGCCAGATCCTTGAGGACCGGCGGCAGCCGCAGCTCCTCGATGGTCGGGATGTGGGTCTCGATCCGGCGCAGCACCATGCCGCAGTGATTGCGCTGGAAGAAGGCGCTGACGCGGAAGCGCCCCAGCCCCGGCGCGCTGATAGCGAAGTTGCACTCGTGAGTGCGCAGGAATTCCTCGCGCTGCTGCGCGGTCATCACCGACAGCACCACCTGCTGCGCCTGCTCCGGCGCGAGCTTGGTCTTGGTGACCGGCATGATGCGTCCGGCGACCTTCATCGACGGCGGCGCGCCAGCCGTGATGAACAGGTCCGACCCCTTCTTTTCCACCATCAACTGAAGCAGGGAGTTGAAATCCATGCCTTGTCCCTCGGGGGCAAATCGTGTCGATCCGATCGACGCCTATCAGAGGAAGGCGTCCTTGTTCTGAGCGCGCGAGCGCGCTTCCTGCTTGCTCACGATGCCCTTGCGCACCAGGTTCTGCAGGCACTGATCCAAGGTCTGCATGCCGTACTGCCCGCCGGTTTGGATGGCCGAGTACATCTGCGCGACCTTGTCCTCGCGGATGAGGTTACGGATGGCCGGGGTGCCGATCATGATCTCGTGCGCCGCCACTCGGCCGCCGCCGATCTTCTTGAGCAGGGTCTGCGAGATCACTGCCCGCAGCGACTCCGACAGCATGGAGCGCACCATCGCCTTTTCCGCCGCCGGGAACACGTCGATGATGCGGTCGATGGTCTTGGCCGCCGAGGTGGTGTGCAGGGTGCCGAACACCAGGTGACCGGTCTCGGCCGCGGTCAACGCCAGGCGGATGGTCTCCAGGTCACGCATCTCACCCACCAGGATCACGTCCGGGTCTTCGCGCAGCGCCGAGCGCAGCGCCTCGTTGAAGCCCAAGGTGTCGCGGTGCACCTCGCGCTGGTTGACCAGGCACTTCTTCGACTCGTGCACGAACTCGATCGGGTCCTCGACGGTGAGGATGTGCTGGTGGCAGGTCTCGTTCTTGTAGTTGATCATCGCCGCCAGCGTGGTGGACTTACCCGAGCCTGTCGGGCCGGTCACCAGCACCAGGCCGCGCGGATTGTCGGCGATTTCCTTGAACACCGGCGGTGCGTTCAGGTCCTCCAGGCTCAGCACGGTGGAGGGAATGGTACGGAACACCGCGCCGGCGCCGCGGTTGTGGTTGAAGGCGTTGACGCGGAAGCGCGCAAGGCCGGGAATCTCGAACGAGAAGTCCGTTTCCAGGAACTCCTCGTAGTCCTTGCGCTGCTTGTCGTTCATGATGTCGTAGACGAGACTATGAACCTGCTTATGGTCCATGGGCGGCAGGTTGATTCGCCGAATGTCGCCGTCCACCCGTATCATGGGCGGCAAGCCGGCGGATAAATGCAGGTCCGAGGCGTTGTTCTTGACGCCGAAGGCCAGCAAATCAGCGATATCCATGGAATCCCCCTAGCGGAAAAACACGTCGGCATTGTTGTTCTGCGAGGCACCCCGCCAGCCGAACGCCCAAACTACAGCTATCACTAATGGCAAGCAATAACAGCGCACTGGCGCAACGCCTGACCCAGCTCAAGACCCGGATCGCCGAGGCCGAGCGGCGCTTCGGCCGAGCCCCCGGCAGCGTGGCGCTGCTGGCGGTGAGCAAAACCCAACCGGCGCAGGCGATTCGCGCCGCCTACGAGTTGGGTCAACGCGACTTCGGCGAGAATTATCTGCAGGAGGCGCTGAGCAAGCGCGAGCAGCTGGGCGACCTGCCGCTCATTTGGCATTTCATCGGCCCTATCCAAAGCAATAAAACAAAAAGCATCGCCGAGAACTTTGATTGGGTTCACAGCGTCGATCGGGTGAAAATCGCCGAGCGGCTGAGCGCGCAACGCCCGCCCGAGCTGCCGCCGCTCAACGTCTGCGTGCAGGTCAACGTCAGCGGCGAGGCCAGCAAATCCGGCGTGGCACCGGAGGAGGCGGCGGCGCTGGCGGCGGCGGTGGCGCGGTTGCCGCGGCTGCGGCTGCGCGGCCTGATGACCATCCCCGCGCCGGCCGCCGATTTCGAGCGGCAGCGCGCGCCGCTGCGGCGCCTGCGCGAGCTGCTGGAGCGGCTGCGCGACGAGGGTTACGCCCTAGATACACTTTCCATGGGCATGAGCGATGATCTGGAAGCGGCGATCGCCGAAGGCGCCACCCTGGTGCGGATCGGCACGGCGCTGTTCGGCGCCCGCGAGCGCCGCACCGACTGATTAGGAGGTCCGCGTGAGCACGCACACCATCGCATTCATCGGCGGCGGCAACATGGCCCGCAGCCTCATCGGCGGCCTGGTTGCCGACGGCTACCCGGCCGACCGCATCTGGGTTTCGGATCCGGTCAAGGAAGTCCTGGCCGATCTGGCCGCCAACTTCGGCGTGCGCATCGCCGAGAGCAATCTCGCCGCCGCCGCCCAGGCCGACACCCTGGTGCTCGCGGTGAAGCCGCAGGTGATCAAGCCGGTAGCCGAGGAGCTGGCGCCGGCGCTGCGCGGCCGCCAGGTGCTGGTGATCTCGATCGCCGCCGGAGTGCGCGAGCCCGACCTCAACCGCTGGCTGGGCGGCGACCTCGCCATCGTCCGCGCCATGCCCAACACCCCGGCCCTGGTCCAGACCGGCGCCACCGGCCTGTACGCCAACGCTCGGGTCAGCGCGCAGCAGCGCGACCTCGCCGAATCGCTGCTGCGCGCGGTGGGTGTGACCCAGTGGGTGGCCGAGGAGCCCCTGCTGGATGCGGTCACCGCCCTCTCCGGCAGCGGGCCGGCCTATTTCTTCCTGCTGATCGAGCTGATCGAGCAAGCCGGCGTCAAGCTCGGGCTGCCGCCCGAGACCGCCCGGCTGCTGACCCTGCAGACCGCGCTAGGCGCGGCGAAGATGGCACTGGAGAGTCGCGAGAGCGCCGCCGTGCTGCGCCAGCGGGTGACCTCGCCGGGCGGCACCACCGAGCGGGCGCTGGCGACGTTCGAGCAGGGCGGCCTGCGCGAGCTGGTGGAGCAGGCGCTGCGGGCGGCCTCCGATCGGGCCGCCGAGCTGGGCGACATGCTGGGGAAACAATAAATGGACGGCTATTTCACCAATCCGCTGGTATTCCTGCTGCAAACCGCCTTCAATCTGTACATCCTGGCGGTGCTGCTGCGCTTCCTGCTGCAGCTGGTGAGAGCCGATTTCTACAATCCGATCTCCCAGTTCCTGGTGAAGGTCACCCAGCCGGTGCTGCGCCCGCTGCGCCGGGTCATTCCCGGCTTCGGCGGCATCGACGTGGCGGCCCTGGTGCTGTTGTTCGCCCTGCAGCTGGCGGCGCTGTACGTGGTCTGGCTGGTCGGCAGCGGCGTGCTGCTGTCGCCGGCGGTGGCCATCGTGCTGGCGGTGGCCGAGCTGGTGGAGCTGCTGCTCAACGTCTACATGGTGGTGCTGATCGTCCAAGCCATCCTCAGCTGGGTGCAGTCCGGCTACAACCCGGTGGCGTCCGTCCTCTATAGCCTGTCCGATCCGGTGCTGCGGCCGATACGGCGCATGCTGCCCCCCATCGCCGGCCTGGATCTGTCGCCGCTGGTGGCGATCATCGCCATCCAGGTGATCAAGATGCTGGCCCTGCCGCCGCTGCATCAGCTGGCGCGCGCGGTGAGCTGACATGGGCGCGCAGTGGCAGGGTCAGGATCTGATCCTGACGGTGAAGGTGCAGCCGCGCGCCAGCAAGGACGAGCTGCTCTGGCAAGGCGAGCAGCTCAAGCTGCGGATCACCGCCCCGCCGGTGGACGGCAAGGCCAACGAGCATCTGGTCGGCTTCCTGGCCAAGCTGTTCCGGGTGCCGAAGGGCCAGGTGGAGATCCTCAGCGGTGAAACCGGGCGCGACAAGCGCATCCGCATCCGCGCGCCGCGCGAGATTCCCGCGGAGATCGGGCAAAAGCCTTGACGGACGCGATGTTGCGAGCGACTACCGCGGACAGTAGACTTGCGCCACTTTCCTCCTTCTTGAGCATTCCACCCGTCGATGCCTAAACCGTTTCCGGCCGACTCCGTCGGTCTCGTGACTCCCCGCAAACACCATTTCGACCAGCCCCTGGCGCTGGACAGCGGTCGTGAGCTGCCGGAATACGATCTGGTGTATGAAACCTACGGTGAGCTCAACGCGGACCGCTCCAACGCGGTGTTGATCTGCCACGCCCTATCGGGCGACGCGCACGCCGCCGGGTATCACAGCGAGAACGACCGCAAGCCCGGCTGGTGGGATGCCGCCATCGGCCCCGGCAAGCCGATCGATACCAACCGCTTCTTCGTGGTGTCGAGCAACAACCTCGGTGGCTGCAGCGGTTCGACCGGGCCGTCCAGCGTCAATCCGCGGACCGGCATGCGCTACGGCCCCGACTTCCCGATGGTGACCGTGCCCGACTGGGTGCGCGCGCAGGCGCGGCTGGCGGACGTGCTGGGCATCGAGCGCTTCGCCGCCGTGATCGGCGGCAGCCTGGGCGGCATGCAGGCGCTGCAGTGGGCGATCGACTTCCCCGACCGCCTGCGCCACGCGCTGCTGATCGCCACCGCCCCCAAGCTGTCGGCGCAGAACATCGCCTTCAACGAAGTGGCGCGCCAGGCGATCCTGTCCGATCCGGACTTCCGCGACGGCCGCTACATGGATCACGGCGTCATTCCGCGCCGCGGGCTGGCGCTGGCGCGCATGCTCGGTCACATCACCTATCTGTCCGACGACGCCATGCGCGCCAAGTTCGGGCGCCAGCCCAGGGGGGCGGAGGGCAAGCTGTCGTACAGCTTCGACGTCGACTTCGAGGTGGAAAGCTACCTGCGCTACCAAGGCCAGACCTTCGTCGAGCGCTTCGACGCCAACACTTACCTGCTGATGACCAAGGCGCTGGACTACTTCGATCCGGCCGCCAAGCACGGCCACGACCTGTCCAAGGCGCTAGCCCACGTCAAGGCGGAGTTCCTGGTGGTGTCCTTCACCAGCGACTGGCGCTTCGCGCCGAGCCGCTCGCGCGAGATCGTGCGCGCCCTGCTCGACGGCGACAAGGACGTGACCTACGCCGAGATCGACGCGCCGCACGGCCACGACGCCTTCCTGCTGCCGATCCCGGCCTACTTCGACGTGCTGCGGGCCTATCTGGAGCGGGTAGCCGAGGAGGTGGGGATATGAGCGAGCTGCGTCCCGATCTGGCCATCATCACCCAATGGATCGAACCCGGCTCGCGGGTGCTGGACCTGGGCTGCGGCGACGGCACGCTGCTCAAGTACCTGCAGATCCACCGCAAGGTCAGCGGCTATGGGCTGGAGATCGATCACGACAACGTGGTCGCCTGCATCCGCAACGGCGTGGACGTGATCCAGACCGACCTGGCGCGCGGCCTGTCGGACTTCGATCCGGATTCCTTCGACTACGTGCTCATGACGCAGACCCTGCAGGCGGTCAACCGCCCCCACATTCTCCTGCAGGAGATGCTGCGGGTCGGCCGCCAGGGCATCGTCACCTTTCCCAACTTCGGCTACTGGCGGCTGCGTCTGCAGCTGGCGTTGAAAGGACGCATGCCGATGAGCGAAGCCTTGCCGCACATGTGGTACGACACGCCCAACATCCGGCTGTTCACGCTGCGGGACTTCGAGGCGCTGTGTCACGAGCTGGGCATCCGCATCCTCGAGCGCTACGTGCTCGACCACGCCCATCGCCGCCGGGCCTGGAGCGATCTGCTGCCGAATCTGCTGGGCGAGATCGCCATCTACCGCTTCGAGCGGCGCTGACCATGCGGCGCGCGCTCGCTCTGCTGGTGCTGCCGCTGGCGACGCTGCTGGCGCCGGCGGCGGCGCGGGCCGGCAGCGAGACCGTCGGCGACGTGCAGGCGCACTACAACGTCTTCGCCTCCGGCTTCCTGTCGCAGGAGCAGGCACAGCGCTACGGCGTTCTGCGCAGCCGCAAGCGGGGCGTGCTGGTGCTGTCCCTGCGCCGCGACGACCAGCCGCTCACCGCCCGCGTCCATGCCAGCGCCACCGACGGCGGCGGCGAGAGCCGCTCGATCCTGATGCGGGAAGTGCGCGAGCAAGGTATGGTTTCCTATCTCGGCGATTTTCCGTTCGAGGAGGGCGAGAGCCTGCGGTTCGCGGTCGAAGTCCGCCCCGACGGCGGCGGGCCGGCGTTCACGCTGCGCTTCATCCAGGCGCTGTACGGGGATTGAGCGCGCCGCGGGCTTGATCTAGGCCAAGCGGGGAAAATCGCCGCTGCGATAGCGTTGGTGAATCGATCCGGCTCGGACGGTCGTGTGGGAGAGCTCGAATGACGACTTGGCTGATTACGCACCCTGCCTGCCTCGAGCACGACACCGGCCCCGGCCATCCGGAATCGGCCGAGCGCCTGCGTGAGGTGCTGGCGGCGCTGGAGTCCCCGGAGTTCCAGTTCCTGCAGCGCGTGGAGGCGCCGCTGGCCACCATCGAACAGATCGCCCGGGTCCACGACCGTGGCTACGTCGAGCGGGTGCTGGCGCTGATGCCCAGCCAAGGCCACTGCCCGCTCGACGGCGACACGGTCGTGTCCCCCGGTTCCGGCGAGGCGGCACTGCGCGCGGCCGGCGCGGTCTGCCATGCGGTCGACGCCGTCGCCTCGGGCCAGGCCACACGGGTGTTCTGCGCGGTGCGGCCGCCCGGCCACCACGCTGAGTACGACCGGCCCATGGGCTTCTGCCTGTTCAACAACGTGGCCGTGGCGGCGTCGCACGCCCGCGCCAACCACGGTTTCAAGCGGGTCGCCATCGTCGACTTCGACGTGCATCACGGCAACGGCACCGAGCACCTGTTCGCCCGCCGTCCCGGCTACCTGTACCTGTCGTCGCACCAGTACCCGCTCTATCCGGGCACCGGCGCGCGCTCCGGCGACAGCGGCCCCAACTGCTACAACCTGCCGCTGCCGCCGTACACCGGCAGCGCCGAGTTCCGCGAGGGCTTCGCCAGCGAGCTGCTGCCCGTGCTGCGCGACTACAAGCCGAATCTGATCTTCATCTCTGCCGGCTTCGACGCCCACCGCGACGACCCGCTGGCCAACCTGCGCCTGACCGAGGCCGACTTCGAGTGGGTCACCATGGAGATCGTCAACATCGCGCGCGAGGTCTGCGACGGGCGGGTGATCTCCACGCTGGAGGGGGGCTACAACATCCGCGCCCTGGCGCGCAGCGTGGCGGCGCACGTGCGGGCGCTGATGTGACGGCTAGGCGGCCTGGCCGCGGATCACGCTGATATCATCCAAGGTCAGCCAGGACAGCGGCGTCAGCCGCGCCAGATGGCCGCCGACCAGGCAGGGGTAGACCACCCGGCGGGTGGGATAGATGAAGCCGCCGAACGATTCGTGCCCGTCCAGGCACTGCGCCGCCCGCATCCACGGGCCGTAGTGCAGCGGCGTGTAGTCGACCCGACGCACCAGCCCGGTGGCATCGGCATAGATCAGCTGCTCGGCGGCCAGCACCGGCAGCCCCGGCGGGAAGCGCACCCGTAGCCGCTGCCAGCGCTCCGCCCCCACCATCACCGCGCCCAGCTCGTGGCATTCGACCTCGGCCGCGGCCAGCAGGAAAGGCGACTGCAGCGCCTGCCACAGCCAGGTTCCGACGAAGGCCAGCACGTCGAGCTGATCCCACAGCGGCCAAGGCCGCACGGTGCGGGACGGATCGAGCGCGCGCTGACTCAGCCGCCGGCGCTGCTTGTCCTCGATCCACACCTCGGCGCCGGTGAACACGGCGGTCTGCCCCGGCTGCGGATAGGCCCCCAAGCTCAACCGCCCTTGCGCCAGCTGCAGGTGCACATCGACGCTGCGCAGCGCGTTGAGCTGGAAACGCGACAACAGTTCGATGCCACCCACCGAGCAGCTGGCGAGCACTTCCGTCGCCTGCGACCAGCGTTGCCCGCCATGGGCGTGCAGAATCCGTTCCTTGAGCCCCGGCACTCGTCGTCCTCCCGGCAGCAGTTAGCCTCGAAGCTAACATGCCGGCAGCCGACGGTTGAACCCAGTACGGCCGAACGCTAGGGTCGATGGGGCCGCGCCAGGTATTCGCGTGACTGCATCTCGGTCAGGCGGCTCACCGTGCGCTGGAACGCGAACGCCAGCCGCTCGCCGCGATAGAGCTGCTCGGGCGGCGCCGCCGCGGTGCAGATCAGCTTGACGTCGCGGTCGTAGAACTCGTCCACCAACGCCATGAAGCGGCGGGCGCGGTCGTCGTGCTCGGGCGGGAACACCGGCACCCCCGAGATCAGCACGGTGTGATACAGGCGGGCGAGCTCGATGTAGTCGGCCTGGCCACGCGGCCCGTCGCAGATCGCGTCGAAATCGAACCAGATCACGCCCTTGGCGACCCGCCGCACGGGAATCCACCGCCCCTCCACCTCCAAGCGGGTATTCGCCTCGCCCTGCTCGCCGGCGATATGGACGAACTCATCGGCCAGCAGCTGCTCCGACTGCGCGTCGGCCGGGACGTGGTAGATCTCCACCTGCTCCAGATAGCGCAACCGGTAGTCGACGCCGCTGTCGACGTTGACCACCTCGGTATGGCGCTTGATCAGCTCGATGGCCGGCAGGAAGCGCGCCCGCTGCAGACCGCCGGCATAGAGTTCGTCCGGCGGGATGTTGGAGGTGGCGACCAGGGTCACGCCCTCCTCGAACAGCGCCGCCAGCAACCCACCGAGGATCATCGCGTCGGCGATGTCGGAGACGAAGAACTCGTCGAAGCAGATCACGCGCGTGTCCTCGGCCCAGCGCCGGGCCACCAGCTTCAGCGGGTCCTGCTGGTTCTTGAGCGATTTCAGCTCGTTGTGGACTAGCTGCATGAACCGGTGGAAGTGCAGCCGCTTTTTCTGCTCGAACGGCAGACAGCCGTAGAAGGTGTCGACCAGATAGGTCTTGCCGCGCCCCACCCCTCCCCAGAAGTAGAGCCCCTTGACCGGTTCCTTCGGCCGCTTGCGCACCTTATCCAGCAACCGGCCCAGCGTCGAGGGTTGTGGCTGCTGCAGAAGCGCGTCGTACAGGTTCTGAAGATGGCGGATCGCCATCTCCTGAGCGGGGTCGTGGGCAAACTCCGGGCGCCGCAGATCCGCCTGATAACGTTCCCAGGGAGTCATGGACATCTCTTTGCTTGCGAGGCGGGGAATTATCGCAGGCTGACCGCGCCGTTTCACTTACGGGCCGCACAATCAGCGAAACGCGGCGATGCGATTGCGGCCCTCGGCCTTGGCCCGGTAGAGCGCGGCATCGGCCTCGGACACCAGCTTCTCGTGCGACGCCGTATCGGCGCGCAGCGCGCTCACGCCGATGCTGACCGTGATCGACACCGCCCGATCGCCCCACGGCACCGGATCGCGGGCGATGACCTGCCGCAGCCGCTCCGCCAACGCCATCCCGCCGGCGAGCTCGGTGTTGGGCAGGATGGCCATGAACTCCTCGCCGCCATAGCGCCCGGCCACGTCGGACTGGCGCAGCACCGAGCGCAGCCGCTCGGCGACCGCCTTGAGCACGGCGTCGCCGGCCTGATGGCCGTATTCGTCGTTCACCGCCTTGAAGTGATCGATGTCGAACAGCACCAGCGACAGCTCACCGCCGTAGCGCCTGACGCGGCGGAACTCGGCTTTCAGCGTCGTCTCCAGATGGCGGCGGTTGTGCAGACCGGTCAGCGCGTCGCGCACGCTCAGCTCTTCGAGCTGCGCCAGCGCGTTCTTGAGCATGCTCTGGTAGATCGCGGTGTCGGTGACGTCCTGCACCGAGATGCAGACATAGCGCACGTCGCCTGCGTCATCGGTCACCGGCAGGAAGGTGCAGTCCTGGTGCATGTAGTCGATGCCGCCGGTGAGCGGTCGGTTATGGCGAAACCGGAACAGGTAGGGCCGCTGCTCCCAGGAGGTGAAGGCGAAGTTCTTGAGGATGAAGACACTTTCGATCTTCTTGCGCAGCCACTTCTCGGGCAGCTCCGGGAACGCCTCGAACAGGTTGCGGCCGATCACCGTCTCGGCGGCCCGACCGCTGTGCAGCTCCATGAAGCGGTTCCACAACACCAGGTTGAAGCTTCGATCCACCGCCAGGACGCCGACATTGATGCGATCGACGATGACATCGAGCAGGTCGATGGCCCGCCCCATCACAACTCCGCGAGTATGGCGTCGAGGATGCCGCGCATCAGTTCGATCGACTCTTCGGGCATCACCAGGATCAGGTGGCAGCGAAAGCCCCGCTCCTCCAGCGAGAAGTGCACTTCGATCAGCAAGGCCTGCTGCCAGCCCAGCTGCTCGGGCTGCAGCAGCTCGGTCAGCGGCCGATGGGTGGGCATGATCGCCGGCGGCGAGAAGCTGAAGTCGGTGCGCAGCTGCTCGGCCAGCCCCTTGATCACCGCGCCGACCAGAAGATTGCTCACGTCCAGCAGCAGCTCCTGCTCGACCCGCTGATCAAGTGCCCCCTCGTGTCCCAGCAGGTCGGCCAGGCAGGCGCAGCCGGCCTCGTCGAACAGCACCACCGCCTCGCCGCGAAACTCGCTGAAGAACGCTTGGCGCACGGCGGTGGCGCCAGGGCCACGGCCTACCAGCGCAGCGACCTCGCCGGCCAGCTCGTCGACACTGATGATGCGGCTGTGCGGCACGGACAGCGACACATACACATCCAGCATGGTCGCCAGACAAGCGCCCGCCTGCCCTATCGCCACATTGGCGATCTCCTGCAGCGCATCGATCTGATCCGCCGTGTAGGGCGCAATCCTCATAGCACGCCCAACTCTTCGAGCACTTTGGCGATTTCCTCCGCCTTGACCGGTTTCTTGATGAAGGCCGCCGCACCCAGCGCCATGGCCCGCTCCACGGCCTTTGGCTGGACGTCGGCAGAGACGACGATGACGAGGCAGTCGATGCGTTCGCGCTTGAGCATGGCCAACACCTGATAGCCGTTCATAACCGGCATGGTCAGATCCAGGAACATGATCCGGGCCTTGCCCTGACGGCACGCCTCCAGTGCCTCGGCGCCATCGCAGGCTTGGGAGATCTCGACGTTCCAACCCGGCGGCAGCGCGCGCATCGTGATCTTGCGCGACATGGCCGAGTCGTCCGCTATCAGAACGGGGATAGACATCAAGTTAGCTTAGGCTGCGCAGGTCTGCTTTTGTGACGCAGTTCACGAAAGGTCTATTATCGCCAGCCCAGAAAGGGTTGCAAGAAAAGGGCGCGTGATCGCGGCCGACCACGCGCCCCGAAGCGTTACCTGTCAGGCTGAGGCGTCAGCCGCAGGTAAGGCTTGAGCTCGCGCCAACCCTTGGGGAACTTGCTCTTGAGCTCCTCCGGATCGGTGATGGAGGGCAGGATCACGCACTCGTCGCCCTGCTGCCAGTTCTCGGGCGTGGCCACGCTGTAGTTGTCGGTCAGCTGCAGCGAGTCGATCACCCGCAGCACCTCGCCGAAGTTGCGGCCGGTGCTGGGCGGGTAGGTAATCGTAGCGCGAATCTTCTTGTTCGGATCGATGATGAACACCGCCCGCACCGTCGCCGTGGCGCTGGCGTTGGGATGGATCATGTCGTACAGCTGCGCCACCTTGCGGTCGTGATCGGCGATGATGGGAAAGTTGACCGTGGTCGACTGCGTTTCGTTGATGTCGTTCACCCAGCGCCGATGCGATTCCACCGGATCGACGCTGAGCGCCAGCACCTTCACGCCCCGCTTCTCGAACTCCTCCTTCAGCTTGGCGGTCCGCCCCAGCTCGGTGGTGCACACCGGGGTGAAATCGGCTGGATGCGAGAACAACACCACCCAGCTATCGCCGGCCCATTCGTAGAAATGCAGCGGGCCCTCGGTGGAATCTTGGGTGAAATCGGGCGCCGGATCTCCGAGTCGCAATGACATAATCGCCTCCTTGCATGATTGGCCGTCAAAAGCCTGGACCGCCTCTCGGCCTATGGGGCGGCCGCCACCCAACTACCCAGCGCCTTCGGGCTCGCGGCCTTGCCGCAGCCGCTGGTAGCCGCGCTCGGTGAGCAACACCACGTTGACCGTGCTGGCGTAGATCAAGCCATCCCTGCGCAGCCGCTCGATGAAATCGGCGGCCACGGCGGCCTCGAGCAGGAAGAAATCCTCGCCCTCGACCAAGTGCTCGCGCAGCCGCTTGAAACAGCGGAACGCGCTGCCCTTGGGCAGACCGTTGAGCTGATCGACCTGCCGGAGACTGAGACAGTCCCGGTCGCGATAGCGGATCGGCGTCATGAAAGCCGAGCCGCCCGCCTATAATGCCGGTCGACGCATACCAAGGAGTCGGGCATGGATTTCCTCCAGCAGTATGGGCTATTCCTGGCCAAGACAATCACCTTGCTGGCGGCGGTGCTGATCGCCGCCGCCGGGCTGGCGACGATAGGTGCGCGCGGACGGCAGCGTCCGCGCGAGCGCCTGGAGGTCACCCTCCTCAACGAGCGCCTCGACGAACTGAGGGACACCCTGCAGCACAAGCTGCTGGATCGCAAGAGCCTGCGCCGCCTGCTCAAGGCCCGGGCCAAGGAGCGCAAGGCGCTCGACAAGTCCGGCAAGCCGCGCATATTCGTGCTCGATTTCCACGGCGACATCAAGGCCAGCCAGGTGGAGAACCTGCGCCAGGAAATCACCGCCATCCTCACCGTCGCCGAGCCCAAGGACGAGGTCGTAGTGCGGCTGGAAAGCTCCGGCGGGCTGGTGCCGCACTACGGTCTGGCGGCCTCGGAGCTGGCGCGCCTGCGTGGCCGGGTGCGCCAGCTGACAGTGATCATCGACCGCATCGCCGCCAGCGGCGGCTATCTGATGGCCTGCGTGGCCGACCGCATTCTGGCGGCGCCGTTCGCCATCATCGGCTCGATCGGCGTGGTGGCGCAGATGCCCAACTTCCACCGCCTGCTCAAGCGCCACGACATCGACTACGAGCTGATCACCGCCGGCAAGTACAAGCGCACCCTCACCATGTTCGGCGAGAACAACGACGAGGGCCGCGAGAAATTCCGGCAGGAGCTGGAGGAAACCCACCATCTGTTCAAGGACTTCATCCGCCGGCACCGGCCGGGGCTGAATGTCGAGGCGGTGGCGACCGGCGAGTACTGGCTGGGCGAGAAGGCCCTGGAGCTGAAGCTGGTGGACGCCATCACCACCAGCGACGACTACCTGCTCAACGCCAGCGCCGACGCCGAGCTGCTGCATCTGCGCTTCCACCACAAGCAGCCGTTGAGCAAGCGGCTGTCGCTGACGCTGGAGTCGCTGCGGCGGGCGCTCTCTGGGTTCTAGGAGGAGTGCCCCAATATTCGTTGCATTCGGATGGGCAGCCGGTTCGAGTGTAACGCCGTGATCAACAGCCCCAGCTCTGCGCAGCAGGAACGGAAACTGCGTCGCCACCACCTGATCTTCTATCTCAAGGTCTACGACTCGGCGGCCGATCGGCCGCTGGGTTTTCTCGGCGACATCACCCTGGAAGGCATGATGGTGATGAGCGAACAGCCGCTGGAGCTGGGCAGGGTCTACGAGCTGGAAGTACGCAACCAGGCACCGCAGAACCAATCCGGCACGATGCGCTGCCGCGCCCGGGCGCTCTGGTGCCAGAGCGATGACATCAACCCCGAGTACTACGCCACCGGCTTTCGCTTCGAGGAAATTCCGGCGGACGCCGAACAGGCGATCCGCCGGCTGATCCGGGAAATCGGCTTCGACAATAGCTGAAGGCTGGCGCTAGCCGGCCTTCTTGCGCAGCCAGAAATGGAATTCGCCGTCGTGCTCGGCGCGGTCGAGCATCTCGTTGCCGGTCTTCTCGCAGAACGCCAGGAAATCGATCACCGAGTGCGGATCGGTGGCACGCACCCGCAGGACCTGGCCCGGCTTGAGCGACACCAGCTCCTTCTTGGTCTTGAGTATCGGCAGCGGGCAGTTCAGCCCGCGTACGTCCAGATCGGCGTCGTGCGAAATCATGGTGTTTCCGTCGTTAGGCGCAGCCCTATTGTTGGGATACGCCGCCGCCGGTCAAGGCGTGCTTGCCGTGGGCCGGCGGAAGCGGTTATACCTCTGCCCGACGCGATAACGGAGCCGTTATGACCGACCACGAGCAGACCCAGTACAGTCCCGAGGACCCACGCTCGGTGAGCGACCGCAAGGTGCGCGAGGAGCATACCCGCGAGGAGGTCGAGCGCTGGCGCGAGCAGGCCCTGGCCCAGCACCGGCGCTGGATGGAAGTGGCCAAGAACAACTACGGGAAAGAGTAAGGCGGGCGTCCGCCGAGCGTCGCCCCGTGGCCCGGTGCGCGACTTATTTCATGGCGTGCGCAACGCGGTCGCTGCTAGCTTACCCTTGACGCCTGGCCCGTAGCCAAGGGGGCAGGCATGCCTGTCTGAAGGAGCCGTCATGCATATAACGAAAAAAGCTGCTGTCGCTCTACTGGTGTCCGCGAGCCTGGTCGCTGGCGGCTGCACCACGATCGACCCCTACACCCGCGAGGAGAAGACCGCCAAGGCCACGACCGGCGCCGCCATCGGCGCGGTGGCGGGCGCAGTGGTCGGCATCGCCACCGGCGACAACGCCAAGGAGCGCCGCAAGCGCGCCCTGATCGGCGCGGGTGTCGGCGCGCTGGCCGGCAGCGGCGTCGGCTACTACATGGACCAGCAGGAAGCGAAGCTGCGCCAGCAGCTGGAAGGCACCGGGGTGTCGGTGACCCGCCACGGCGACAACATCACGCTGAACATGCCGGGCAACATCACCTTCGCCACCAACGAGGCGACCATCGCCCCCAACTTCGTCAATGTGCTGAAGTCGGTGGCGCTGGTGCTCAAGGAATACCCCAAGACCATCATCGAGGTGGCCGGCCACACCGACAGCACCGGCAGCGCGCAGTACAACCAGCTGCTGTCCGAGAAGCGCGCCGAGGCGGTGGCGCGGGTGCTGCGCCAGAACGGCGTCGCCGAGGAGCGGATCGAGGTCAAGGGCTACGGTCCGAACTACCCGATCGCCAGCAACTCCACACCGCAGGGACGTGAGCAGAACCGTCGCGTCGAGCTGACGCTGGTGCCGCTCACCCAGTAAACCGCGGCCGCTTGACCGATGTCGCTGGGATCGGCTAATGGCTGTTAGTCTTTCGATCCCAGCGACGAGGTCTTCATGAGCGACGACAAGATCCTGCTCTCCGAATCGGAGATCCCCACCCACTGGTACAACGTCATTCCGGACATGCCGTCGCCGCCGGCGCCGTACCTGGGCCCCGACGGCAAGCCGCTGAATCCGGACTCCATGGCGGCGATCTTCCCGCCCGCCATCATCGAGCAGGAAATGAGCACCGAGCGCTGGATTCCGATCCCGGAACCGGTGCGCGAGGCGCTGCGCCTGTGGCGGCCGTCGCCGCTGATCCGCGCTCGCCGGCTGGAGGCCGCGCTGGGCACGCCGGCCAAGATCTACTTCAAGTACGAGGGCGGTAGCCCGGCCGGCTCGCACAAACCCAACTCGGCGGTCGCTCAGGCTTACTTCAACAAGATCGCCGGCATCACCCGCCTCACCACCGAAACGGGCGCCGGCCAGTGGGGCTCGTCGCTGGCGCTGGCCGGCAGCATGTTCGGGCTGGAAGTGCGGATCTACATGGTCCGGGTCAGCTACGAGCAGAAGCCGTTCCGTCGCTCGATGATGCAGACCTGGGGCGGCGAGGTCATCCCCAGCCCCTCGCCCTACACTGAGGCCGGCCGTAAGGTGCTGGCCGAGGATCCCAACAATCCCGGCTCGCTGGGCATCGCCATCTCCGAGGCGGTGGAAGAGGCCGCCTCGCGCGCCGATACCAACTACGCCTTGGGCTCGGTGCTCAACCACGTGTTGCTGCACCAGACCGTGATTGGCCTGGAGACCAAGAAGCAGCTCGAGAAGGTGGGCGACTACCCGGACGTGGTGTTCGCGCCCTGCGGCGGCGGCTCCAACGTTGGCGGCATGATGTTCCCGTTCCTGGCCGACAAGGCGGCGGGCAAGAACATCCGCCTGGTGGCGGTCGAGCCGACCTCCTGCCCCACCCTGACCAAAGGCCACTATGCCTACGACTTCGGCGACAGCGCCGGCCTGACGCCGATCATGCGCATGTACACCCTCGGCCACAACTTCATGCCGCCCGGCATCCACGCCGGCGGGCTGCGCTACCACGGCGACTCGGCGCTGGTGTCGCAGCTCTATCACGAGGGCATCCTGGAGGCCGTCGCCGTGCCGCAGAAGGCGACCTTCGAGGCCGGCGTGCTGTTCGCCAAGACCCAGGGCATCATTCCGGCGCCGGAGTCCGCGCACGCCGTGCGCGCCGCCATCGACGAGGCGCTGCGCTGCAAGGCCAGCGGCGAGCCGAAGACCATCCTGTTCACCCTGTCCGGTCACGGCCACTTCGACATGGCGGCCTACGACCGCTACCTGGCCGGCGAACTCGAGGACTACGAGTACCCCGACGAGGCCATCGCCGAGGCGCTCAAGCAGCTGCCCAAAGTGGCGGTCTAAAGCGGTCGGCGGGGCGGCGGCACGCGCCGCCCCGCCGCGTTGCCGGCAGCGCCGCTCAGCGCTGCGCTGGCACTTTCGGGTTGAGGCTGTAGAGGCCGGTCAGACTGGCCTTGGCCAGCACGTGGCCGTCGATGGCCTTGAGCACGTCGGGGCCGGTGAATTTCCCTTCCACAGGACAGCGCTCGATATCCAGCGCGTACAGGGTGAATACGTAGCGGTGGGGAATCGAGTCGTTCCAGGGCGGGCACGGGCCGTCGTAGCCGAAGTAGTCGCCCTCCATCTGCGCATCGCCCTTGAACCAGCCAGTGTAGTCATTCAAACCCTGGCGGGTGCCGTGCGGCGCTTCCGGACCGCTCTTGCCGCGCGCGGTCACGCCCCGCGAGAACTCGCCTTCCTGCAGAGCGCCTAGCGTCGGCGCAATATCCACCAGCACCCAGTGGTAGAAGTCGACACGCGGCAGATCGGCGGGCACTTCCCGCCCTTCCTGGTTGACGTCGTCCGGCCGGCTCGGCACATCCGGGTCATGGCAGATCAGCACCAGCGAGCGCGTGCCCTCCGGCAGATCGGCCCAGGCCAGATGCGGGTTGAGGTTCTGGCCGAACTGCACATGCTGTTCCGGGTCCGGCACACCCACGGCGTACTGAGGCGGAATCGGTTGACCGTCTTTCAGGCTGTCGCTGTACAGTCGCACGAGCATGCTCTCCTTTGGTTGTGAATCGGTACGGTCCGGCCACGAACGCATCGCAACCGGTCCGCTGCCGTAAAGGGTAGCCTATAGTCGCACGCCGCTGCGCCACCTCGGCTCGGCCAACCGTCTTCACCGAAAGACTCGCACCGATGACATCCCAGCACCTGTTCGCTTACGGCACGCTCGTCGCCGGCATTCTGGATCCGCAGCTCGCGGCCGTGCTGCGCCGCTACAGCCGGATGGGGCCTTGGGCCAGCGTCGCCGGCCGGCTGTTCGATCTCGGCGAATACCCCGGCGCGCTACCGAGCGATACGCCGAATCAGCGTATCCGCGGGCGATTGATCGAGCTGCTAGCGCCGGCGCGGTGCCTACCGCTGCTGGATCGCTACGAGGACGTCGATCCCGACGATCCGGCGCGCGGCCTGTACCGACGGGAGCAGGTCGAGGCGCGCACCGACGGCGGCGCGTCGATACGGTGCTGGATCTACTGGCTCAACCATCTGCCCCACGGCGCCCGCCCGCTGCCCGACGGCGACTGGATCGGCCTGCGCCTGCCGTCGGACAAGGATGGCGTAGCGCCGCCACTCAGAAGAGCCCCATGAAGGGCAGATAGCTGTCGAGCAGCAGCAGGGCGAAAATGCCCATCAGATAGGTGATGGAATAGCGGAACGCCGCCATCGGCAGCGCGCGGTCATCGCTGAGCAGCAGCCGCAGCGCGTAGTACAGGTAACGCACGCCCAGCGCCAGTGCTCCCACTAGATACAGCCAGCCGCTCATGCCAGTGGAGAACGGCAGCATGCTGGCCGCGACCAGCAGCACCGTGTAGAGCAGAATGTGCAGCCGCGTGAAGCGGTCGCCATGAGTGACCGGCAGCATCGGGATGTCGACCCGCGCGTACTCCTCGCGACGGTGGATGGCCAGCGCCCAGAAGTGCGGCGGCGTCCAGACGAAGATGATCAGGAACAGCAGCAGAGCGTGCGGATCGACCTGGCCGGTAACCGCCGTCCAGCCCAGCACCGGCGGCGCGGCGCCAGCAGCGCCGCCGATGACGATGTTCTGCGAGGTGGCGCGCTTGAGATACAGCGTATAGACGAAGGCATAGCCGATCAGCGACAGGAAGGTCAGCACCGCCGTCAGCGGGTTGATCAGGAAGTACAGGATCGACAGCCCCGACACGCCCAGCACGGCAGCGAACATCAGCGCCTGCGAGCTGTTGAGGTGGCCGGTCGGCAGCGGCCGGGCGCGGGTGCGCGCCATCTGCGCGTCGATCCGCCGATCGACCAGATGATTGATCGCTGCCGCCGAAGCGGACGCCAGGGCGATGCCCAGATTGCCCACGGTGAGCGCCAGCCAAGGCAACCGGCCGGGGGACGCCAGCAGCTCGCCGACCACGGCGGTGAACACCATCAAGGCGACCACGTTCGGCTTGCACAGCTCCAGGTAGTCGCGCCAATGCTGGAAGAAGTGGCGGGCGGACAGGGTGATGCGAAGCGAGTTGTCGATCGCGGTGGTATGCCGTGCCATGCTCACGCCCTCCGAGCCGCGGCCGCCGGCAGCGGCCGCATCGTGTGATTAAGAGTCACCAGCGCCAGAAACAGCAGGGCGGCGCCGGCGTTGTGCGCCACCGCCACTGGCAGCGGCAGGCTCAGCAGCACGTTGCTCACGCCGAGGCCGAACTGCGCCAGCACCAGCACGGCGGCGACCGCCGCCACCCGCCGCACGGTGCGGCCGGCGGCGCGCAGCAGCAGCGCCACGGCCAGCGCCAGGACCACGATCAGGGTGATCACGGCGCCAATGCGGTGGGTAAGTTGGATCGCCACCCGTGCCGGGTTGTCCAGCACCCCGAACTCGTAATTCACGCCCAGGCCGCGCCAGAGCACGAAACCCTCGCCGAAATCGGCCTTGGGCCACCACTCGCCGTGGCAGGTCGGGAAATCGGTGCAGGCCAGGGCCGCGTAATTGGCGCTGGTCCAGCCGCCCAAGGCGATCTGCGCCACAACGATGACCAGGGCCAGCAGGGCGAGCGCGCGCACCGAGCGCGATTCGGCCACGCCGTCCTGGAACCAGCACCGGTCGCGCAGCGTCACCCACCACAGCAGACCGACCGTGGTGAGACCGCCGAGCAGGTGCGCCATGACCACCACCGGCTTCAGCTGCCAGGTGACCGTCCACATGCCCAGCAGGCCCTGGAAGATGACCACCCCCACCAGCAACAGCGGCAGCGCGAGCTGCTGCCGCGGCCGATGCCGCCAACGCCAGGCCAGGACGGCCAGGGCCAGGATCAGCAGGCCCAGGGCGCTGGCGAAGTAGCGGTGGATCATCTCCTTCCAGCCTTTCTCGGGCTCGACCGGGCGGTCGGGGAAGGCGGCGTTGGCCTTGGCGATCAGCTGCTCGTCGGACGGCACCACCAGGTGGCCGTAGCAGCCCGGCCAATCGGGGCAACCGAGTCCGGCGTCGCTTAAGCGAACGTAAGCGCCCAGCACTACCACACCCAGGCCGAGCAAGGTCGCGAGCAGCGCCAACCGACCGAAGAGATGCTTACTCATGCGCCAGCTCCCCCGACCGCTGCAGGCGCTCGATATCCTCGTTGGAGGCCCGCAGCAACCGCCGTAGATCGGCCAACAGCCCCTTGCCGTCCAATGGCGCGGCGTAGGCCATCATCCGATACCCCCAAGGATCGACCAGCTGCACCGACACCATGCCAGCCTGCTCGGGACCGCGCCAGCGCGCCAGCACTTCCGCCGGCGCCTGCAGATCCTGCAATCCAGGCACGGCGATGGGCAGCGGCGCGCCGGCCTCGGGCCGCACCAGCGCCAGTTGCACGCGTTCCATGTGCTGATTGAGAGCGATCCGGGCGCGCCGCACCAGATCCAGCGTACCGGCGCACGTGGCGTCGCAGCCGTCGGCGGCGACCACCAGCAGCGTCCAGCGCCCGGCATAGTCGTCCGCCCCCCAGACGTCGCCGCCCGCTCGGCTCAGACCCGCCTGGGCGACCGGCTCGGGCGGCTGCACCAAGGCGCCATGGTTGACCGTCACCTCGGGATACCAACCGGCGCGCAGCAGCGCCCAAGCGGCCACCGGTGGTATGGCGAACAGCAAGGCGATCAGCAGTAGCTTGGACCGTGACAGCCAAAGCGAACGACGCTGCTCAGGGGCGTTCATCGGTCGTCTCCACACGCTTGATGTTCACCGTCAGATAAAGCGCCACCAACGTGGCGGCCAACGCGAACCACTGCACCGCGTAGCCCAGGTGCCGCTCCGGGCCCATCTCCGCCACCGGCCGCCAGTCGCGGCGGAAGCCGTCCGGCGCCGCCGGATCGAGCCGGATCAGATACGGGCGGATCGGATAGGGCAGCGCCCGCTCAAGATCCTGATAATCGAGATAGGCTACCCGCCGCGGCCAATCGTCGCTGGCGGCGGCCGCTCCTAGGCGCAGACCGACCGACGGACCGCTGTCGATGACCCCATGGACTTCCCGCGGGTCGGTCGGCGCGGAGATATCGGCACCGAGCGCACCCGTCGGCTCGGCCGGCACCCAGCCGCGCGCGACCAGAATCGCTTCCTCCCGGCCGTCGAGGCGCAGCGGCGTCAGCACCTCGACGCCGACGCGACCGTCGCGCACCTGGTTCTCGACCAGGATCTGGTGAGCCTCGTCATAACGGCCCACGGCCAGAGCGCGCCGATAGCGGACCGACTCGAAATCGGGTCGCTGCTCGTTGAGCGACAGCGGCGGCATCACCTTCCCCGCCTCCAGGCGGGCCAGCAGCGCGCGCTTCTGCTCGGCTCGGTCCAACTGCCAGAAGCCGAGTGACAGCAGCACCGGCAGCAGCGCCAGTACCGCCAGACTCGGGATCAGGCTTGGGCGAAACCGTAGGCGGCGTGGCATCACTCGCTCCGTAGCCGTCGCGTCGAGCCGGTCGAAACCTTCACGTATACTGGCTCCCAAATTGCTGGCCGTGGAGAGACGCATGACCGGTTTGATCAAGGGCATCATCGTGCTCGCCCTCATCGCGATCGTCGCCAGCCTGGCCTCGGCCTTGGTTTTCCTGCTGAAGGACGAGAGCCGCTCCAAGCGCACCGTGACCGCGCTCACGGTGCGCATCGCCGTCTCGGTCGGGCTGTTCGCGCTCGTGCTCATCGCCATGGCCACCGGGGTGATCACGCCGAACCGTCCGTTCGGCTGACTGCCCTGAGCGCACCGCCTGCCCTGGCGTCAGAGCACGTACACGAAGACGTACAACCCCAGCCACACCACGTCGACGAAGTGCCAGTACCAGGCCGCCGCTTCGAAGCCGAAGTGGCTATCCGGGCGGAAGTGCCCAGCCATGCAACGCAGCGTGATCACGAGCAGGGTAACCGCGCCGATCAGCACGTGCAGACCGTGGAAGCCGGTCAGCATGAAGAAAGTCGAGCCGTAGATACCGGTATCCAGCCGCAGGTTCAGGTGCGTATAGGCCTCGTAGTACTCGTAGGCCTGCAGGCACAGGAAGGTCACGCCCAGCGCCACCGTCGCCCACATAAACAGCACCAGTTTGATCCGCTCGTTGGCCTTGAGCGCATGATGGGCGATGGTGATGGTGACGCCGGAGGTCAACAGCAGCAGGGTGTTGATGGTAGGCAGCGGCCACGCCGCCATCGGCTCCCACTGCAGGTCGGCGAAACCGGGCCCGGCGGTGGGCCAGGTCAGGGGCACGGCGTCCCAGATGTAGCGGCTGGTGGCGGGGTCGTCGCCGCCGAGCCAGGGCACCGACAGCATGCGCGCGTAGAACAGCGCGCCGAAGAAGGCGCCGAAGAACATCACCTCCGAGAAGATGAACCACATCATGCCCCAGCGGAACGAGCGGTCCACCTGATCGTTATACAGGCCGGCCACGCTTTCGCGGACCACCGAGCCGAACCAGCCGAACAGCATGACCGCGGTGATCGCGAGCCCCACCAGCAGCGGTAACAGCCCCCAGTTGCCGTTCATGTAACCGGCGGCACCGACCACGGAGGTCGTCAAGCCGACGCTGCCGACGAGGGGCCAGTAACTGCCGTGTGGTACGTAGTAACCGCTGTGTGCTTGAGCCATTACGCTATCCCCTCAGATCGATGGCGATGTTCTCGTTATCAGTTGACCTGTCGCCCGCTCACGTCAAAGAAGGTGTAAGCCAGGGTCACGGTCTCCACGTTCCTCGGCAGCGCCGGGTCGATGTAGAACGTCACTTTCAGCTCCTTGGCCTCGCCCGGCTGGAACGGCTGCTGCACGAAGCAGAAGCAGTCCGGCTTGCCGAAATGGCGCGTGGCCTCCACCGGCACCACGCTGTAGACCGCCTGGGCCATGGCCTCGCGGTCGGACAGGTTCTCGGCGTAGTAGGTGGTGGTGTACAGCTCGCCGGGGTGGACCTCCATGCTGTCCACCATCGGCCGGAACCGCCACGGGGCGTTGCCGTTGACCGAGCCGACGAACTCCACCTTCACCAAGCGACTGCGGTCCACCGCGGACGCTTGGCCGCCCACCGGCTCGGTGGCAATCCACACGCCCTGGCCAGTGATCTGGCAGAACACCCGATACAGCGGCACCAGCGCGAAACCGAACCCGAACATACCGGCGGTCACCAGCGCCAGCTTCGCGATCAGGCGACGGTTCGCGTTCGGCCGCTGCATGCGCTCACCCGTTCATCTGCCGCACGAAGGACCAGACGTAGAAGCCGAAGGCGATGAGCACCAGCACCGCCACCGTCCAGCGAATCCGGCGCCGGGTTTGAGGATCGAGTTCCTGCCGATTGTCGGTCATGGGCACCTCCCGCCGCGCGCTCAGCGCGGCGAGGTTTCACCGGACGGAATGGTCGGCGGCTCGCTGAAGCTGTGGTAGGGCGGCGGCGAGCTCAGCGTCCACTCCAGACCCCGGGCGCCGTCCCAGACCTGATCGGTCGCCTTGGCGCCGCCGCGCACGCACTTGATCACCACCCACAGGAAGATGAGCTGGGCGAACCCGAAGCCGAAGGCACCGATCGTGGACACCATGTTCCAGTCGGCGAACTGGGTGGAGTAATCGGGAATGCGCCGCGGCATGCCGGCCAGGCCGAGGAAGTGCTGCGGGAAGAACAGCACGTTCACGAAGATGGTCGACAGCCAGAAGTGCAGCTTGCCCAGGCGCTCGTCGTACATGTGGCCGGTCCACTTCGGCAGCCAGAAGTAGACGGCGGCGATGATCGAGTACACCGCGCCGGTGACCAGCACATAGTGGAAGTGCGCCACCACGAAGTAGGTGTCGTGGTACTGGAAGTCGGCCGGACTGATCGCCAGCATCAACCCGGAGAAGCCACCGATGGTGAACATCAGCACGAAGCCGATGGCGAACAGCATCGGCGTCTCGAAGCTGATCGAGCCCCGCCACATGGTGGCGATCCAGTTGAACACCTTCACGCCGGTGGGCACGGCGATGAGCATGGTGGCGTACATGAAGAACAGCTCGCCCGACAGCGGCATGCCCACCGTGAACATGTGGTGCGCCCAGACGATGAACGACAGGAAGGCGATCGACGCCGTGGCATACACCATGGAGCTGTAGCCGAACAGCGGCTTGCGCGAGAAGGTCGGGATGATCGCCGAGATGATGCCGAACGCCGGCAGGATCATGATGTACACCTCGGGGTGCCCGAAGAACCAGAAAATGTGCTGGTACATCACCGGGTCACCGCCGCCGGCGGCGTTGAAGAAGTGGGTGCCGAAGAAGGCGTCGGTCAGCAGCATGGTCACCGCGCCCGCCAGCACCGGCATGGTGGCGATCAGCAGATAGGCGGTGATCAGCCAGGCCCAGACGAACAGCGGCATCTTCATCAGGGTCATGCCGGGCGCCCGCATGTTCAGCACGGTCGCCACCACGTTGATCGCGCCCATGATGGAGGAGATACCCATCAGGTGCACGGCGAAGATGCCGAACGGCAGCGCCATACCGTGCTGCAGCATGAGCGGCGGGTACATGGTCCAGCCGCCCGCCAGCGCGCCGCCGGGCATGAACATCGTGGACAGCAGGATGGCGAAGGCGAACGGCAGCAGCCAGAACGACCAGTTGTTCATGCGCGGCAGCGCCATGTCCGGCGCGCCGATCATGATCGGGATCATCCAGTTGGCCAACCCGGTGAAGGCCGGCATCACCGCGCCGAAGATCATCACCAGCGCGTGGTTGGTGGTCATCTGGTTGAAGAAATACGGATCGACCAGCTGCATGCCCGGCTGGAACAGCTCGGCGCGGATCACCAGTGCCATGAGGCCGCCGATGAAGAACATCACCAGCGAGAACACCAGGTAGAGGGTGCCGATGTCCTTATGGTTGGTGGTGAACAGCCAGCGCCGCAGGAAGCCGCTCGGAGGACCTTCGTGGTGCGCGTCGTGGGTGGTGGCCGTCATTACCGTAACCTCCTCGAGTGACCCTGTTAACGAGCAGCCCTGACGTCGGCCGGTTGCACCAGGTCGCCGACGTTGTTGCCGAAGGCGTTGCGTTGATAGGTGATGACCGCAGCCAGCTCCTGATCGCTCAGGTGGGCGAACGACGCCATGGCGGTACCCGCCCTACCCTTGAGCGCGACTTCCAGATGCTGGGCCACCGGGCCGGTGGCGACGGGACTGCCCTTGATCGGCTTGAAGGCGGGTGGCATGCCCTCGCCGTTGGCCTGATGGCAAGCCTGGCAATGAACCTGGTAGACCTGCTGCCCCTGGCTCATGAGTTCGTCCATGGTCAGCGCGGCCAGCGTCGGCGCCGGCTCATCGGTCTTGGCCGCCGTGTCCTTCGCGGCGGGCGGCCCCTTCTTCTCCGCCAGCCAACGCTGGAACTCTTCCTCGCTCACCGCCTTGACCACCACCGGCATGAAGGCGTGGTCGCGGCCGCACAGCTCGGCGCACTGGCCGCGGTAGACACCGGGCGTTTCAATGAGGGTCCAGGCCTCGTTTATGAAGCCGGGGATGGCGTCCTTCTTCCAGCCGAGATCGGGAACCCACCAGGAATGGATGACGTCGTTGGAGGTGAGCAGGAAGCGGATCTTCTTGCCGACCGGCACCACCAACGGCTCGTCGACGTTGAGCAGGTAGTTGTCGATGTCCTTGACGTTGCGCCCGGAGCCGAGCTGGCGCGCGTAGTTATCTTCCTGGGCCAAGGTGCTGAAGAAGGACACGCCTTCGTCGAGATACTCGTAGGCCCATTTCCACTGATAGCCGGTCACCTTGACGGTCAGATCCGGCTTACTGGTGTCGTACATGCCGACCAGCACCTTGGTCGCCGGCACCGCCACACTGATCAGGATCAGCATGGGAATGATCGTCCAGATGATCTCGACGGTGGTGCTGTGGTGGAACTGCGCGGGAACGGCGCCCTTGGACTTACGGAACCGGATCACCGAGTAGAGGATGGCGCCGAACACCACGAGGCCGATGACCGCGCAGATCCCGGTGATCAGCATGTGCAGTCCGTAGACCTCCCGGCTGATCTGGGTGACGCCCTTGGGCATGTTGAGCTGGAGGTCGGCCAGCGCGGGATTCGCCGCCAGCAACAACCCGAACGGCAGGCCCCCAAACCATGCTGCCACTCGCTTCTTCACCACCTTCATCCCATGCAGTCTCCCATTATGAGAATCAGCACGCGCGCCCCCTCAGACACGCTCCCCCGGTGCCGCCATGGGGCCGATCAAGCGCTTGAGCCTGCGCGCCAGCTCGGCCCTTTCTTCATCCTGCAGGAACTCCCCCAGTTCAACCTCGGTGCCGCGCGATCGCAGCCGCAACCGGCTGGGATACCAGCGGTGAGTCGGCGGAACCAATGCCACCTCGGTCCAGTAGCCGTCGGAGACCCAGCGGCAGCGTCGACCGCGCCCCTGCCAGACCTCGACTCGTCCGTCCTGAAGGACGATCACCTCCTCCTGTTCGGCTCGCGTGGCGCTGACCCGCAGCGCCCACCCCAGCAGCGCGATCTCCAGCCCTGCGAACGGCAGCACCGGCCAGAACCCGGCCGCGGCGAAGGCCGTCGCGACGGTCAGGCTGGTCGCGGCGATCGCGCCAAAGGCCAGCACCGTTTGCCGCCGGCTCAACGCGACGTTGGGCCGCAATACCAGAATCCGTCTGCCGGTGACGGCATCGTGCTGATCGGCGACCACGGAGCCCCCTGTCTGCCAGATCGGTGCCGAAGTGCGGGACATGCGCTAGTCACGGCTAGCCATCTTGCCTACCCCACCCCAGCCCCCCTGGGTCCAGGCTTTAACGGCATTGTAGATGAGACATTCGGCGCGGGGAACCCCACCCGGAGAGGGATGATCACTTTTTCATGAAAAGCTGCGCCTTACGCGCAAAGCAGCGATGCGTCGATGAATTGGGCGACGGCCTCGGGCGCCGGGGGGGACAGCATGGGAATTACCCCTAGTAGGGGGGAGGGTATTTTCGAGCGCAGCGTGGCGATCAGATCCGGCGCGAGGGGATCGTCGGCGATCAGGTTGGCCACCCAGCCAGCCAGCGGCCGGCCGTCGCGCAGCAGCGCCTCGGCGCTGAGCAGGGCGTGATTGATGCAGCCGAGGCGGATGCCGACCACCAACACCACCGGCAAGCCGAGCCGGGCCGCCAGATCGGCCATGGTGTATCGATCGTCCAGCGGCACCCGCCAGCCGCCCGCGCCTTCCACCACCACCAGGTCGGCGTCCACCGCCAGCTCGCGAAAGGCGGCCTCCACCGTCTCCAAGCGGATGGGCCGGCCGGCTTGGGCGGCGGCGAGGTGGGGTGCGATCGCCGGCTCGTAGGCGTAAGGATTGATCAGGGCGTACGGGCGCGGCGCGGAGGACACGGCGCCGAGCGTGAGCGCGTCGTCGTTGCGCAGCCCGTGCTCGGTGCGCTGGCAGCCGCTGGCGATCGGCTTCATGCCCTGCACGCGCAGACCGCGGGCGCGCAGGGCCAGGATCAGGCCGGCGGCGACCACCGTCTTGCCGACCTCGGTGTCGGTCCCGGTAACGAACAGCCCGCCGGCTCTCCGCACGTCGCTCATGGCCGGCGCCGTCCGATACCGCTCAGCGGAATCCGCACCACGCCGTCCTCGTCCCGGCGCTGGCGCTTCTGCGCCGGCACCCAGGCGTGCCCGTACACTACCTCGTAGGTGGCCGGCAGCCGACCGTCGGCGCCGCGGTAGGCCTCATAAGCCCGCTCCACCGCCGCCAGACGGCGGCGGCCGGTGAGCCCGCGCGGCCGGCCGGCGGTGACGTTGTGAGCGCCGATCGCCTTGAGATCGCGCATCAGATCGTGCACGCCAGCGTAGGTCAGGGTGAAGTGCTCGACGTCCATCACCGGGTCGGCGAAACCGGCCCGCACCAGGGCGTCGCCGATGTCGTGCATGTCGTAGAAGGCGTTGACGTGGTTGTAGTCGTCGGCCGCGGCCCAAGCGGTGCGCAGCTCGCGCAGCGTGTCCGGTCCGTAGGTGGTGAACATGAGCAGCCCGCCCGGCGCCAGCACGCGCAGGAAGCCACGCAGCACCCGGTCGAGGTCGTGGCACCACTGCACGGTCAGGTTGGAGAACAGCAGCTCGAAGCTGTCGGCCCGAAACGGCAGCGCCTCGGCGTCGCCAACCACGCAGTGCAAGCGGCGGAACAGCGGCGCGCGCCGGCGCGCCAGCCGCAGCATGGGCGCGGCCACATCCAGGGCGAACACCTGCGCCTTGGGATAGCGCTTCATCAGATCGCGGGTGGCCAGGCCGGTGCCGGCCCCTACGTCCAGCACCCGCGCCGGCACCTGCCGGATCAGCTCCAGCCGCGACTCCAGCCGCTTGCCGACCTCGCGCTGCAGCACGGCGTCGGCATCGTAGCGCGCGGCGGCGCGCTCGAAGGCACGTCGCACCTGCTTCTTGTCGGGCAGATAGGGCGGCTCGGACATGGGCTTTCCTTCCGTTGTCTTCGAGCCGGGCATGTTGAGGCCGGGAGGCGGCTAAGGCAAATGCTCGGCGCGTGGCCAGCGCGGCGCTAGCTCCGCCAGCGCCTCCAGCAGCCGGTCCACCTGCTCGACGCTGTGCGCGGCGCTGAAGGTCACCCGCAGCCGGGCCGTGCCGCGCGGCACGGTCGGCGGGCGGATGGCGGTGACCAGGCACCCCTTCCGCTCCAGCGCCTGGCTAAGGGCCAACGCCGCCTCGGCGTCGCCGACCAGCAGCGGCTGGATGGGGCTGGCCGACGGCAGCAGCGGCAGGCCCAGTGCCTCGACGCCGCTGCGGAAGCGGCGCACCAGCCCGCGCAGGTGCTCGCGCCGCCAGGGCTCGGTCCTCACCACGGCGAGGCTGGCGCGGGTCGCCGCCGCCAAGGCCGGCGGCAGCGCGGTGGTGTAGACGAAAGTGCGCGCCTTCTGGATCAAGTAGTCGATGAGCGTCGCCGAACCGGCGACGAACGCGCCGAACGTGCCCAAGGCCTTGCCCAGCGTTCCCACCAGCACTGGCACCTGCTCCTGCCCCAGGCCGGCCAGCTCCAGGCTGCCGGCGCCGCGGGCACCGAGCACGCCGATGCCGTGAGCATCGTCGACCAGCAGCCAGGCGCCGCGCTCGCGAGCCAGCCGCGCCAGCGCCGGCAGCGGCGCGACGTCGCCGTCCATGCTGAACAAGCCGTCGGTGACGATCAGCTCGCGACCGACCGGCTCCGGCGCCAGCCGCGAGCGCAGATCGTCGAGGTCGGCGTGCGCGTAGCGGACCCGGCGCGCGCCGCTGAGACGGGCGCCGTCCAGCAGCGAGGCGTGGTTGAGGCTGTCCTCGTAGATCACGTCGTCCTTGCCGACCAGCGCGTCGATGACGCCCATGTTGGCCATGTAGCCGGTCGAGAACAGCAGCGCCCGCTCCCGTCCCAGGAATTCGGCGAGCTCTGCCTCCAGCGCCTCGTGCTCGGCGCGATGGCCGCTGATCAGGTGCGCGCCGCCGCTGCCGACGCCGGCGGCGGCCGCCCGCTGGAAGGCGGCCGTCACCCGCGGATCGTGGGCCAAGCCCAGGTAATCATTGCTGCAGAACACGTCGAGGCGGCGGCCGTCGGCGGCGAGGGCCACGCAGCCCTGCGTCTCCAGCGGCCGCAGCCGGCGGTACAGCCCGGCCTGACGGCGGGCGTCCAGTTTGGCGGCGAGATCCCACATGGGCGCTCAACAGGCGGCGCAGACGGGGCGCGCGGCCGCGGCCTCCTCCGCCTCGAAGCGCAGTCCCAGGCGCCGCAGCAGGTTCAGATCCCGCTCGGTGTCGGGGTTGCCGGTGGTCAGCAGCTTGTCTCCGAAGAAGATGCTGTTGGCGCCGGCCAGGAAGCACAGCGCCTGCTTCTCCTCGCTCATCTCGGTCCGGCCCGCCGACAGGCGGACGTAGGAGCGCGGCATGAGGATGCGGGCCACGGCGATGGTGCGGATGAACTCGAAGCTATCCGGCGGTTCCGCGCCGGCGAGGGGCGTGCCCTCGACCCGCACTAGCTGGTTGATCGGCACGCTCTCCGGGTGGGTCGGCAGGTTGGCCAGCGTCATCAGCAGCGCGGCGCGGTCGCGGCGCGACTCGCCCAGACCGACGATGCCGCCGCAGCACACCTTCAGGCCGGCGGCGCGCACGTTCTCGAGAGTATTCAGGCGATCCAGATAGGTGCGGGTGGTGATGATGCGGCCGTAGAACTCTTCCGAGGTATCCAGGTTGTGGTTGTAGTAATCGAGCCCGGCCTCCTTGAGCGTTTGCGCCTGGTCGGCGTCGAGCATGCCCAGCGTGGCGCAGGTCTCCAGGCCCAGCGCCTTCACTTGGCGCACCATCTCGGCGACCTTGGCCACGTCCCGGTCCTTCGGGCTGCGCCAGGCGGCGCCCATGCAGAAGCGGGTAGCACCGGCCTCCCGGGCCTTGCGCGCCGCCGCCACCACCTGTTCCACCTCCAGCAGCGCCTCGCGGCTCAAGCCGGTGTCGTGGCGGACCGACTGCGGGCAGTAGGCGCAATCCTCCGGGCAGGCGCCGGTCTTGATGCTCAGCAAGGTGCTGGCCTGTATGGTATTGGGATCGAAATGCTGCCGGTGTACCGTCTGCGCCCGGTACAGCAAATCGTTGAAGGGAAGCTCGAACAGGGCCTCGACTTCGGGCAGCGTCCAGTCGTGGCGGATGGCGTCAGACTGCATGTTCTTCTCCTGGGGGTACAGCGGAGTCGAGCATGGAGTGCGCCGAAGCGGCTGTCAACCATGGATTGGTTTTGTGGTTTACAACTGGTTAAAAATTGTTCTATCGGCATTCCTGCCCCAGCCCTGCCGCCTGTGTGGGGCGGCCGGCGACCGTGACCGCTGCCTCTGCGACGGTTGCGCGCGCGACCTACCGATCCTAGGGCCGGCGTGCCCGCGCTGCGCGCTGCCACTGTCGGCCGATGCACCGCTATGCGGGCGCTGCCTGCGGCGGCCGCCGCCGTTCGACGCCGCGCTGGCGCCGCTGCGCTATGCCGCGCCGGTCGACACTCTGGTGCACGAGTTCAAGTTCCGCGGCAGGCTGGCCAGCGGCCGCCTGCTGGCGGAGCTGATGGCTGACGCCGTCGCCGAGCGGCCGCGGCCGCAGCTGCTGCTGCCGGTGCCGCTGCACCCGCGCCGGCTGCGCGAGCGCGGCTTCAATCAGGCCCATGAGCTGGCGCGGCTGCTCGGCCGGCGGCTGGGCATTCCGGTCGACGGCGAACTCGTGCGGCGGATGCGCGACACCCCGCCGCAACACGAGCTGCCGGCGAAGGCGCGCCGCGCCAACATCCGTCGCGCCTTCGCGCTGGCCCATCCACCGCCCGCCCATGTGGCGGTGGTCGACGACGTGATGACCACCGGCCAGACGGTGGCGGAGATCGCCCGGCTGCTGAAGCGCGCCGGCGCGCGGCGGGTGGAGGTGTGGGTGGCGGCGCGCGCCTAAGCGCGCGGCCGGAAAGGACGGCTCGACGACGAATCTAGGAACGCGCCGCCCTGGCGGGCGGCGCGTTGGCGCCGTGCGGCCCTAACGCAGCAGGTAGTGCAGCACCACGCCGGCGAACACGATGGCGCCCAGGTAGTTGTTGTTGAGGAAAGCCTTGAAGCAGCGCTCACGCGAGCGGTCCCAGGTCAGGTACTGCTGATAGCCGAACAGGCCGGCGGCGACGGCCACGGAGAGGTAGTAGATCGCGCTCAGCTCGGCGCGGACACCGATCATGATCAGACAGATCACCATCAGCACCTGCAGTGCGGCGAGCGCCGCCCGGTCGTACTCACCGAACAGGATGGCGGTGGATTTGACGCCGATCTTGAGGTCGTCGTCGCGGTCCACCATCGCGTACTGGGTGTCGTAGATCACCGCCCAGATCACCGCCGCGGTGAAGATCAGCCACGCTACCGGCGGCAGCTGGCCGCTCTGCGCCGCGTAAACCATCGGCACCGCCCAGCCGAAGGCGGCACCCAGCACCACCTGCGGCAGGTGGGTATAGCGCTTCATGAACGGATAGATGGCCGCCAGCACCACACCGGCGAACGACAGCATGATGGTCAGCCGGTTCATCAGCAGCACCAGGGCGAACGCCACCAGGCACAGGCCGACAAACAGCAGCAGCGCGTGCTTCGGCGGCACTTCCCCGCGCGCCAGCGGCCGGCCGCGGGTACGCTCGACGTGGCCGTCGAAATTGCGGTCGGCATAGTCGTTGATGACGCAGCCGGCGGCCCGCATCACCAGGGCGCCGACCAGGAACACCACCAGCACCAGCAGATCCGGCTTGCCCTTGGCGGCGATCCACAGGGCCCAGAGCATGGGCCAGATCAGCAGGAAATTGCCTATGGGGCGGTCCAGCCGCATCAGCCGGGCATAGGGCATGAAGCGCTCACGCCAGTGCGCGGTCGTGATATCCATGGTGATCACTCCTCTCGAGCGAATCGGGCCCAGCGCACCCGCGGCGGCCGAGCCGCCTTCGCAACCTCTATGTATAGGGGACGCCGTAGGCCAGCTCCGGCAGGAACACTTCCATCACCAGCAGCGGCCGCCCCCCGACCTCGAGCACGGAACGCCGCGCCCACAGCCGCCTGCCGCCGGTCGGCACGTCCCACTGCCGCAGCAGCCGATCGTCGGGGCCGACCTGGCGCAACTCCAGCGGCCCGCGGCGCACATCGCGGCCGGCGAACACCACGCTGCCCAGCGCCCGCGTGCCCAGGTAGCGCAGCCGGCGGTGCCGTCCGCGCAGGCTGGAATGGGGCATGACGGTGCGGGCGAACACCCAAGGCGAGTGGTCGCAGCACAGCAGCACGGTACGAATCCAAGCGAGCTGCGCGGGCGGCAGCCCCAGGCGCACCGCTTCCTCGTGGGTCGGGCGCTCCCAGCGCTCGGCCAGCACCCGAACATTGAATTTTCCACCCTGGCAGGCCGCCTTCAAGCGCGCGGTGAGGGAGCCGGCTACATCCAACCACGGTTTGAGCTTGGCCGGCAGCTCGGTCTGAAGCATATGGTGGCGCGGTCGCCACGGAGTCTTATGAAAACGGGACACGTCCGCGATGCCTTGGCAAAGCCGACATTATCGCACTTGGCGGCGCCGCCATCATACCTGAGCGTAGCGCTCGCCCCGCCCCACCCAGCGGTTGACCAGCGCCTCCACGATGGCGGGCCGCTCCCGCAGCAGCCATTCGGCCACCCGCTGCACCTGCGGCAACAGGTTGGCGTCCCGGGTCAGATCCGCCACCCGGTAGCGCAGCTCGCCGGTCTGGCGGGTGCCGAGGAACTCGCCGGGGCCGCGCAGCTCCAGATCGCGCCGCGCCACTTCGAAACCGTCGTTGGTCTCGCGCAGGATGCTCAAGCGCTGGCGGGCCAGCTCCGACAGCGGCGGCTGGTACATCAGCACGCAGCTGCTGCGCACCGCCCCGCGCCCCACCCGGCCACGCAGCTGGTGCAGCTGCGACAGGCCGAGCCGCTCCGCGTTCTCGATGATCATCAGGCTGGCGTTCGGCACGTCGACGCCCACTTCGATCACCGTGGTCGCCACCAGCAGGTCGAGCTCGCCGCGGGCGAAGGCTGCCATCACCGCCTCCTTGTCGGCCGACTTCATGCGGCCATGCACCAGCCCGACCCGCAGCTCGGGCAGGGCTTCGGTGAGGCGCTGCGCGGTGGCCTCGGCCGCTTCAGCCTGCAGCAGCTCGGACTCCTCGATCAGCGTGCACACCCAATAGGCCTGCCGGCCTTCGCGGCAAGCCACCCTCACCCGCTCCAGCACCTCGTCGCGGCGCGCCGCCGACACCGCCACCGTGCTCACCGGCGTGCGGCCCGGCGGCAGCTCGTCGATGGCGGAGACGTCGAGATCGGCGTAGGCGGTCATCGCCAGGGTGCGCGGAATGGGCGTGGCGGTCATGATCAGCTGGTGGGGCTGAATGCCGTCGCGCTCGCCCTTCTGGCGCAGCGCCAGGCGCTGGTGCACCCCGAAGCGGTGCTGCTCGTCCACCACCACCAGCCCGAGGCGGCGGAACGTCACGCTCTCCTGGAATAGTGCGTGGGTGCCCACCGCCACCTGCGCTTGGCCTTCGGCGATCGCCGCCAGCATCTCCTCGCGGCGCTTGCCGGTGATCCGCCCGGACAGCCAGGCCACCTCGACGCCGAGCGGGGCGAGCCAGCGCGAGAAGTTGCGGTAGTGCTGGTCGGCCAGCAGCTCGGTCGGCGCCATCACCGCCGCCTGCCAGCCGGCCTCCACCGCCCGCAGCGCTGCCAGCGCCGCCACCACGGTCTTGCCGGAGCCGACGTCGCCCTGCACCAAGCGCAGCATCGCCTGCTCCGAGGCCATATCGCGCGCCACTTCGGCGTCGACCCGCCGCTGCGCGCCGGTGAGCTGGAACGGCAAGCCGGCCAGGAAACGCTCCACCAGCTCGCCGGTCGGCGCGATCACCGGCGCGCGGGCGCGCTCGCGCAGGGATTGGCGCAAGCGACGCATGCTCAGGTGGTGAGCCAGCAGCTCCTCGAACGCCAGCCGTCGCAGCGCCGGATGGCGGGCGTCGAGCGGCAGCGCCGACAGCTCATCGGACGGCGGACAGTGGATCGCCGTCAGCGCCTCCAACAGCGACGGCAGGCCGAGCCGCGCCCGCAGCTCCTCGGGCAGCAGCTCTTTCAACGCGCCAGGCGCCGCGGCCAGCGCCAGCGCGTCCCGCACCAGCCGGCGCAGTTGGGTCTGGTTGAGCCCCTCGGTTGCCGGATAGACCGGCACCAGCCCGGACTCCTCGGGCGCGGCGTCGTCACCGGCGAAGCGGTACTCGGGGTGGGTCATGCTCAGAGTGAGCGGCCCCGGCCGCACCTCGCCGAAGGCGCGCAGCCGCGCCCCGGGCCGGAACTGATTGAGCTGGCTGGCGTAGAAATGGAAGAAGGTGAGCGTCAGCGCCCCGGTGCCGTCGCTGACCCGCACCACCAGGCGGGTGCGCTTGCCGCGTACCACCTCGGCCAGGTCGACGGTCGCCTCGATCAGGGCGTGGTCGCCCGGCCGCAGGCTACCGATGGCCCGCACCGTGCCGCGGTCCTCGTAGCGCAGCGGCAGGTGGAACAGCAGATCCTGCACCGTCTGCAGTTCCAGCCGGCGCAGCTTCTCGGCCAAGCGCGGGCCGACGCCGCGCAGGCTCGACACCGGCCGCTCGGCCAGCGACAGCGGAGCCGCCATCGCTTCTCGCGTCAGCTTCCCAGCACCATGATGCCGTCCATCTCCACCACCGCCCCCCGGGGCAGGCTGGCGACGCCGATGGCGGCGCGGGCCGGGTACGGCTGCTGGAAATACTCGGCCATGATGGCGTTGACCGTGGCGAAGTGGCCGAGATCGGTGAGGAACACGTTGAGCTTGACGATGTCCTGTAGGCTACCGCCGGCGGCCCGGCACACGGCCTGGAGATTGTCGAACACGCGCCGGATCTGCGCCTCGATGCCGCCCTCGACCAGGTTCATGGTGGCCGGATCCAGCGGAATCTGGCCGGACAGGTAAACGGTGTTGCCGACCTTGATCGCCTGAGAGTAGGTGCCGATGGCTTGCGGCGCCTGATCGGTGGTGACGACCTCACGGGCCATGCGTGGACTCCTTCGTTAACCAATGGGTTATATGGACGCCCGCGGCCGAACGGCCGCGGCGAGGGCGGCGCACGAGCCCGGCTACGCGCGGCGCCGGGTGATCTTGACGACGCTGCTGAGGACGCGCAAGCGGCGCATCACGCGCGCCAGGTGCACGCGGTCGCGCACGGTGATGGTGAAGCGGATGGTGGTCACCATGCCTTCGCGCTCGCCCACCTGCACCTGATCGATATTGCTGTCGCAGTCGGCGATGGTGGACGCCAGCTCGGCCAGCACGCCGCGCTTGTTGACCACGTCCACCGCGATCACCACCGGGAACTCGCCCTGGACCGCGTCGTCCCACTGGACATCGACCCAGCGGTCGGGCTGATTGCGGTATTCCTTGATGTTGGGACAGTCCCGGTGGTGGATCACCACGCCGCGGCCAGCGCTGGCGAAGCCGACGATGGGATCGCCCGGGATCGGATGACAGCAGCGGCCGAAGGTGACCACCGCCCCCTCGGTGCCGCGAATCATCAGCTTCTGATTGGCGCGGGCGGCGTCCGCCGTGACCGCGTCCGCGCTGACTCCCGACAGCCGCTGCGCCACCAGCCAGGGCATGCGCTGGCCCAGGCCGATTTCCTCCAGCAGCGCGTTGAGATCGCTCACCCCCAGGCTGGCCAGCACCGGTTTGAGCTGCTCGTCGCTGAGCTGATCCAGCGACAGCGATAGCGCCGCCAGCGATTGCTCCAACAGACGCCGCCCCAGCGACACGGCGGCTTCGCCGCGCAGCCGCTTGAGGCTTTGGCGGATGGCGGCGCGCGCCCGCGCGGTCACCACGAAGTCCAGCCAAGCCGGGTTGGGCCGCGCGCCCGGCGCGGTGATGATTTCCACGGTCTGGCCAGTGGAGAGCACGGTACGCAGCGGGGTGAGGCGGTGATCGACCATGGCGGCGATGCAGCCGTCGCCGACGTCGGAGTGCACGGCGTAGGCGAAGTCGATGACGGTGGCGCCGCGCGGCAGCTTCATGATGTCGCCCTTCGGGGTGAACACGTACACCTCGTCGGGCTGCAGATCGATCTTGACGTTCTCGATGAATTCCAGCGGATTGCCGGTGCTGCGCTGCATCTCCAGCAGGCCGCGAATCCACTCGCGCGCGCGCATCTGGGCGGTGTTGCTGACCGCCTCGTTTTCCTTGTACATCCAGTGCGCGGCGATGCCGTTCTCGGCCATCTTGTCCATCTCGACCGTGCGCACCTGCGCCTCGATGCGCATGCGCCGCGGCCCGATCAGGCTGGTGTGCAGCGATTGATAGCCGTTGGCCTTGGGAATGGCGATGTAGTCCTTGATGCGGCCGGGCTTGGGCTTGTAGAGGCTGTGCAGCAGGCCGAGCACCCGGTAGCAGGTGTCGACGTCGGAGACGATGACCCGGAAGCCGTAGACGTCGAAGATGTCCTGGAAGTCCTGATTCTTGGCGCGCATCTTCTGGTAGATGCTCCAGAGATGCTTCTCGCGGCCGATCACGGTGGCTTCCACGCCGGCCTCGGCCAGCCGCTCCTCGATGGTGCGCTTGACCTGCTCGATCAGCGCGCCGCGACTGCCGCGTTGGCGCCGCAGCTTTTCCTTGAGCACCCGGTAGCGCATCGGGTAGAGCGCGGCGAAGCCGAGATCCTCCAGCTCCACGCGCATGCTGTTCATGCCCAGGCGCTGGGCGATGGGAGCGTAGATTTCCAACGTCTCGCGGGCGATGCGGTGACGCTTCTGCGGCGGCATCACCCAGATGGTGCGCATGTTGTGCAGCCGGTCGGCGAGCTTGATGAGGATCACCCGGATGTCCTTGGACATCGCGAGCACCATCTTGCGGAAGTTCTCCGCCTGCGCCTCGGCCTTGGATTTGAAATCGATCTGGGTGAGCTTGCTCACCCCGTCGACCAACTCCGCCACCTCCTCGCCGAACATCTTGGCGATCTGTTCCTTGGCGGTCGGAGTGTCCTCGATGACGTCGTGCAGGATGGCGGCGGTGATGCTCTGGTAGTCCATCCGCATTTCCGCCAGGATCTTGGCGACCGCCAGCGGATGGGTGATGTACGGCTCGCCCGACAGCCGGCGCTGACCGGCATGGGCTTCGGCGCCGAAGCGGTACGCCAGGTATACCTGTTGTACCTGCTTCGGCTCGATGTAGCTGTCCAGCAGCGAGCAGAGCTCGCTCGCTTTGCGGGCGGGATCCGTCGCGACGCTGTCGTCGGGAATAACCGGCTCGACGCGTCCCATAGGAACCTGGAGCTTACGGTTGTTCCGACTCACCGAGGGGCGGCACGCCCTCGACAGGGTCTTCACCGATCACCTGCTCAGAAACGCCTTCGTCCAGCGGCTCCTCGAGCTGGCGGTTGACGAAGCCGGCGGCGATCTCGCGCAGCGCCACCACGGTCGGCTTGTCGTTTTCCCACGGTACGAACGGCTCGGCCCCGTTGGCAATCTGCCGGGCGCGCTTGGACGCGACCAGAACCAGCTCGAAGCGGTTCGCCACGTTGCCGAGGCAGTCTTCCACGGTCACACGTGCCATATAACTACATCTCCAACACGAATTTCGGGGTCAATTCATCGATTCTAGACGCATCGGGGCGCTACCGGAAGTGCGCAATCCCGCAGCGCCTGACGACGGCGGTCAGCCGAGCAGGTCGTCGATACGCTGCTTCAGCCGCTTGACCTGCGCCTCGCGCCGCAGGCGACGCGCCCGCACCAGCGCATGCAGATCGGCCAGGGCGTGCTCGAACACCTCATTAACGATGAGATAGTCGTACTCGTCAAAGTGCGACATCTCGTTGACCGCCTCCTGCATGCGCCTGGCGATGACCTCGTCGCTATCCTGATTACGACCGCGCAGCCGCCGCTCCAGTTCCTCGCGCGAGGGCGGCAGCACGAACACCGACACCGCGTCCGGCATGGCTCGCCGCACCTGGCGCGCGCCCTGCCAGTCGATCTCGAGGATGACGTCGATATCGGCCTCGAGCGAGCGGAGCACCTGGTCGCGGCTGGTGCCATACAGATTACCGAACACGCGCGCGTGCTCAAGGAAGGCGCCCTCGGCCACCATCGCCGCGAACCGCTCCTGATCGACGAAATGATAGTGGACGCCGTCCACCTCGCCGGGTCGCATGGCGCGGGTAGTATGGGAGACCGACACGCGCAGGTCGGGAACGGCCCTCACCAGGGCGTCCACCAGACTGGTCTTACCGGCTCCGGATGGCGCCGAAATGATGTAAAGCGTTCCGCTCATGACAAATCCTGCAGCCGCCGCGCTGACTCACTCGATGTTCTGAACCTGCTCGCGCATCTGCTCGATCAACACCTTCATCTCCACCGCGGCGGCAGTAGTGGCGGCGTCGGCCGATTTCGAGGACAAGGTATTGGCCTCGCGATTGAGCTCCTGCATCAGGAAATCCAGGCGGCGCCCGACCGGCTCCGACCGCTTCAACACCCGCAGCACCTCGTCGACATGGGTCTGCAGCCGCTCCAGCTCTTCCTCCACGTCCATGCGCTGCGCCACCATGACCAGCTCCTGCTCGACCCGCCCCGGATCGGCGTTCAACTCCAGCTCCTTGAGCCGATTGATCAGCTTCTCGCGGATCTGGGCATTGACCTCCCGCCGACGGGAGCGCACCTCGACCGCCAGCTCGCCGATGCGCCTGGCGCGTTCGGCGATCAGCTCGGCCAGGCGCGCGCCCTCGCGCGCGCGGCTGTCGATCAGGCCGTCGATGGCCTCATCCAGCAGCTCCAGCGCCGCCTGGGACACCGACTCCAGATCCTGCTCCGGTTCCTTGAGCACGCCGGGCATGCGCAGCAGATCGAGCGGGCTGACCGGGGCCGCGGCGGGCAGCCGCTGCGCCAGTGCCTCGCACGCCGACACCAGCTGTTCGGTGTACTGCCAGTCGACCTCGAAACCGGCGCCGCCGGCGGCCGATTGGAAGCGCAGCGAGCACTCGACCTTGCCGCGGCTGAGCCGCGCGGCCAGACGTTCGCGCACGGCCGGTTCCAGCTGCCGCAGCTCCTCGGGCATACGCAGGTACACATCCAGGAACCGGTGGTTGATGGAGCGCAGCTCCCAGGTCAGGCGACCCCAGTCGCCCTGGCGCTCCTTGCGGTCATAGGCGGTCATGCTGCGTAGCATCTGCCTGCCCTCGGGTTGGCTGAAGAAAGGCGCCATCTTACGCATTATGCCGGAGCGAAAAAACCGGATTCGCGCCCCGGCGCGGACGGTTGTGCTAGGCTTGCCTGCCCTCACGAGCGGACAAGGACCCACTATGCGCCCAAGCGGTCGACGCTGCGACGAACTCAGACCCGTTTCCATCACCCGCCATGTCAACAAGCACGCCGAAGGCTCGGTGCTGGTGAAGTTCGGCGACACCCATGTTCTGTGCACCGCCACGGTCGAGGAGCGTGTGCCGCAGTGGCTGCGCAACAGCGGCCGCGGCTGGGTCACGGCCGAGTACGGCATGCTGCCGCGCGCCACCCACACCCGTAACGACCGCGAGGCGGTGAGGGGCCAGCAGCAGGGCCGCACTCAGGAGATCCAGCGGCTGATCGGGCGGGCGCTGCGCGCGGCGGTCAACCTGCAGGCGCTGGGCGAGCGCCGCATCATCATCGACTGCGACGTGCTGCAGGCCGACGGCGGCACCCGCACCGCCGCCATCACCGGCGGCTTCGTGGCGCTGGCCGACGCCATCAAGGTCATGCAGCAGCGCGGCCAGCTGACCGGCCGCTACCCGCTGCTCGGCCAGGTGGCGGCGGTCTCGGTCGGCATCTACCGCGGCGAGGCGGTGCTCGACCTCGACTATGCCGAGGACGCCGAGGCCGAGACCGACATGAACATCGTCATGAACGACGCCGGCGGCTTCATCGAGGTGCAGGGCACCGCCGAAGGCCATGCCTTCCGCCCCGACGAGCTGCTGCGCATGACCGAGCTGGCCAGCCAGGGCATCCGCCAGCTGATCGAGCTGCAACGACAGGCTTTGGAGCAGTGACGGCGATGCGCAAGGTAGTGTTCGCCAGCAACAACGCCGGCAAGGTTCGCGAGGTCGCGGCCATCCTGGCCGACGCTGACCTGGAGGTGGTGGCGCAATCGGCGTTCGGCGTGCCGCCGGTGGAGGAAACTGGCCTGAGCTTCGTCGAGAACGCCATCATCAAGGCCCGGCACGCCTGCCAGCACACCGGCCTGCCGGCCATCGCCGACGACTCCGGCATCGAAGTCGATCTGCTCAACGGCGCCCCCGGCATCTATTCGGCCCGCTTCGCCGGCCCCGGCGCCAGCGACGCCGACAACAACGCCCGCCTGCTGGCCGAGCTGGGCGACGCGCCGCTGGAGCGGCGCACCGGGCGCTATCAGTGCGTGATGGTGTACATGCGCCACGCCGCCGATCCCACGCCGCTGATCTGCCAGGCCAGCTGGGAAGGGCTGGTGCTGACCGCGCCCCGCGGCGACGGCGGGTTCGGCTACGACCCGCTGTTCTACCTGCCGGCGCTGGGCAAGACCGCCGCCGAACTCGACGCCTCGACCAAGAATCGTCTCAGCCACCGCGGTCAGGCGTTGCGGGCCCTGCTGCAAGCGCTGCGCGGAACCTGAGCGGCCGCCCCATGTTCCGGTTCAGCGCTCCGCCGCCGCTGGCGCTGTACATCCACCTGCCGTGGTGCGTGCGCAAGTGCCCCTACTGCGACTTCAACTCGCACGCCGCGCCGCAGGCGCTGCCCGAGCAGGCCTACGTCGACGCGCTGCTGCGCGATCTCGACGGCGAGGTGGCCGCGGTCGGCGAGCGCGAGGTGCAGTCGATATTCCTGGGCGGCGGCACGCCCAGCCTGTTCTCGCCGGACGCGATCGCCCGACTGCTCGCCGGCGTGCGCGAGCGGCTGCGCGTGGCGGCGGACGTCGAGATCACCCTGGAGGCCAATCCCGGCACGGTCGAGCAGGCGCGCTTCGAGGGTTATCGGCACGCCGGCGTGAACCGGCTCTCCATCGGCATCCAGAGCTTCGCGCCGGCGCAGCTGCGCGCCCTGGGCCGCATCCACGGCCGCGACGAGGCACTGCGCGCGGCGCAGGCGGCGCGCGACGCCGGTTTCGACAATTTCAACCTCGACCTGATGTACGGGCTGCCCGAGCAAAGCCCGGAGGGAGCGCTCGCCGACCTGGAACAGGCCATCGAGCTAAACCCCACCCACATCAGCCACTACCAGCTGACGCTGGAGCCGAACACGCTGTTCCACGCCCGCCCGCCGCGGCTGCCGGACGACGACACCCTCTTCGAGATGCAGGTGGCCTGTCAGGAATTACTGGCACGAACCGGCTACGCCCAGTACGAGGTGTCGGCCTACGCCCAGCCGGGCCGGCGCTGCCGACACAATCTCAACTACTGGCTGTTCGGCGACTACCTCGGCATCGGCACCGGCGCGCACGGCAAGCTCACCGATTGCGAGCGCGGCACCATCGAGCGCGCCTGGAAACTCAAGCATCCGCGCGAATACCTGGCCCGCGCCGGCACGCCAGCGGCGTGTGGCGGCCGCCAGCGACTGACGCCCGCCGACGCGGTGTTCGAGTTCGCGCTCAACGCCCTGCGCCTCAACGAGGGCTTTCCCCGCGCGCTGTACCACGCGCGCACCGGCCTGCCGTGGGAGCCGTTCGCCGCGCCCGTGGAACAGGCGGTGGCGCGCGGCTGGCTGACGATGACGGACGAGTGGATCCGTCCCACCACCGAGGGCCGACTGTTCCTCAACGAGCTGCTGGAGCTGTTCCTGCCGCCCGACGGCGCCTGATCAGAACGGCCAGGGATCGTGGCGCAGCGCGGTGCGCACGATGTAGGCGAACACCACCAGCGCCGCGACGAACGCCGCCAGCCGTACTCCCTTACTGCGGCCGCGCTTGAGCGCCACCGTTCCCAGAGCGATGTAGGCCACCAGCGCCAGCACCTTGGCGGTGAGCCAGCCGTGCACGAACGGATACTGCCGCAGCATCACCGCCAGAGCGATCGCGCTGGCCAGCAGCACGGTATCGACGATGTGCGGCACCACTCTCACCCAGGTTCGCCGCAGCATGGGCGAGTCCAGCAACATCCAGGCGCCCCGGACGCAGAACAGGATGAGCGTGAGGGCGACCGCGGTCAGATGGATGTGCTTGATGGCGGGATACCAGGACACGCTCGGTTCGCCTCCGTGGGCAGGAATCGTCAGAAAGTTCGTGCGCAGCAACGCCAGGGAAGGATATAACGGATGGCCGTCGATTCCAGCGCTATGCTCCACCGCGAAACCGGCGCCGCCGCCAAACCGACTCGACGAACGACACCATGCCGACCAACGACAGCCGCGACCTGGAACTGCTGCTACGCTCGCACATTCCGCTGCTGGTCATCGAAACGCACGAGGAGCCGCGCGTGCTGGCGATGTTCCAGCGGCTGATCACCGCTCTGCGGCGGCCGCTCTACCACTGGAGCATCACCGAGGGGTTGCGCCGCGCCGACATCGCCGTCCCCGCCAGCGGCGACGCCAGCGATCCCGGCGAGCTGCTGCGGCGGATCAAAGCCGCCCCGCAGGGCGGCATCTACCTGCTCGCCGACTTCCACCCTTATCTGAACGACCCGACTCACATTCGGCTGATCAAGGAGATCGCGCTGGCGCACGAGCAGACGCCGCACACCTTGGTGTTCATCAGCCACGCGCTGGACATGCCCGCCGACTTGCGCCGCTACACCGCGCGCTTCGAGCCGTCGCTGCCCACGGCGGCGGAACTCGAACGCATCGTCCACGAGGAGGCGGAGCGCTGGGCCCGGCAGCAGGGCAGCGGCCGGGTGCGGACCGACCGCCGCACGCTCGACACTTTGATTCGCAACCTCGGCGGTCTCACCGCCACCGACGCCCGCCGCCTGATCCGCGGCGCGATCCAGGACGACGGCGCCATCACCGAGAGCGACCTGCCGCAAGTGATGGCCGCCAAGTACCGGCTGCTGGAGGGCACCGGCGGCCTGTCCTTCGAGTACGACACCGCCCGCTTCTCCGACATCGGCGGGCTGCCCAATCTCAAGCGCTGGCTGCAGCGGCGCCGGGACGCCTTCGTCGCCGGCGGCATCGACGCGCCCAAAGGCATCCTGCTGGTCGGCGTCCAGGGCAGCGGCAAGAGCCTGGCGGCCAAGGCCGTGGCCGGACTGTGGCAGCTGCCGCTGCTGCGCTTGGACGTGGGCGCGCTGTACGACAAGTACATCGGCGAGAGCGAGCGCAATCTGCGCGACGCGCTCAAGACCGCCGAAGTCATGGCGCCCTGCGTGCTGTGGCTGGACGAGGTCGAGAAAGCCCTGGCCCTGGGCAATGGCGACGACGGCGTATCGCGGCGCATGCTCGGCACGCTGCTGACCTGGATGGCGGAGAAGAAAGCGCCGGTGTTCATCGTCGCCACCAGCAACGCCATCGACCGGCTACCGCCGGAGCTGATCCGCAAGGGCCGTTTGGACGAGATATTCTTCGTCGATCTGCCCGACGCGCAGACCCGGCGCGAGATCTTCGCCATCCACCTGCGCAAGCGCGATCAGGACCCGACCCGCTTCGACCTCGACGCCCTGGCCGCGGCCAGCGCCTCGTTCTCCGGCGCCGAGATCGAGCAGGCGGTGGTCGCCGGGCTCTACTTGGCGCGCGAACGCCAGCAGCCGCTGGCGACGTCGCACCTGCTGGCCGAGCTGCGCCAGACGCGGCCGCTGGCGGTGGTCATGCGCGAATCGGTGGAAGCGCTGCGCCAATGGGCGGCGGAGCGCACCATCCCCGCCTGAGCGAGGTCGCTAGCGCTCGACGAACTCGCCCCACAGGTCGTGCTCGTCGGCGTCGACGATCCGCGCCTCGCGCAGCATACCGGCGGTCACGCCGGGGGCGGGCGGCAGATACACCAGACCGTCAATCTCCGGCGCATCGCCCTTGGTGCGGGCGATGATGCCTTCCTCGCCGACCTCGTCGATCAGCACCTGCTGCACCGTGCCGATCTTGGCCGCCAGCTTCTCGGCGCTGATCCGCGCCTGCAGCGTCATGAAGCGCTCCAGCCGCTCCTCCTTGACCTCCTCCGGCACCTGCTCGGCCAGGGTGTTGGCGACCGCGCCTTCCACCGGCGAGTACTTGAAAGCGCCGACCCGATCCAGGCGCGCCTCCTCGAGGAAGGCCAGCAACTCCTCGAACTCGGCTTCGGTCTCGCCCGGGAAGCCGACGATGAAAGTCGAGCGGATCACCAGCTCGGGGCAGATCTCCCGCCAGGCCTGGATACGCGCCAGCGTCGCCTCGGTGGAGGCGGGCCGGCGCATGGCCTTCAGCACCCGCGGGCTGGCGTGCTGGAGCGGCACGTCCAGATAAGGCAGGAGCTTGCCTTCCGCCATCAGCGGAATGACTTCGTCCACGTGCGGATACGGATAGACGTAGTGCAAGCGCACCCAGGCGCCGAGCTCGCCGAGCGCGCGGCACAGCTCGGTCATGCGGGTGCGCAGCGGCCTTCCGCGCCAGAAACCGGTGCGGTACTTTAGATCCACGCCGTAGGCGCTGGTGTCCTGCGAGATCACCAGCAGCTCCTTGACGCCGGCGTTCACCAAGCGCTCGGCCTCTTCGAGCACCTCGCCCACCGGACGGCTGACCAAGTCGCCGCGCAGCGAGGGAATGATGCAGAAGGTGCAGCGATGGTTGCAGCCCTCGGAAATCTTGATGTAGGCGTAGTGGCGCGGGGTGAGCTTGACGCCCTGAGGCGGCAGCAGGCTGGTGAAGGGGTCATGCCGCGGCGGCAGGTGGGCGTGCACGGCACCGACCACTTCCTCGTAAGCGTGCGGTCCGGTGACCTTGAGCACCTGGGGGAAGCGCTCGCGAATCACTTCTTCCTTGGCGCCCAGGCAGCCGGTGACGATCACGCGCCCATTCTCGGCCAAGGCTTCACCGATGGCCTCCAGGCTCTCGTCCACGGCCGAGTCGATGAAGCCGCAGGTGTTGACCACCACCAGGTCCGCGTCCTGATAGGTGGGCACCAGCTGATAGCCCTCGGCCCGCAACTGGGTGAGGATGCGTTCGGAATCCACCAGTGCCTTCGGGCACCCGAGGCTGACGAAACCGATCTTCGCTGCTTTTTCCGAGGCCACCGATCGACCACTCCCGCGGCTTGCGACGACGCAGCCGGCGCCATATCTGATAGGAAGGCGGCACTATACGGATTTTCCGCCGCCGCGTTAATCGCTCTACTGACTATGTCCGCAGCCCGCGGTTCCACCGCGGCAGCGAAATCACCGGCTCCGCGACGCCGGCGGGAGGATCGATGCGGCAGGACGACGAGCTCGATATCGACTTCGCGGAATGGGCCGCGCTGGCCCAGCGGGATCCGCAGGCGTTCGAAGCGCGCCGGGCACGGCTGATCGAACGCTTCATCGACCAGGCACCGAGCGCGCGCCGCCACCGCCTGCGCCAGCTGCAGTGGCGAATCGACGCGGTGCGCCGCACCGCCCCCAATCCGCTGGCCGCGTGCGTGCGCATCTCCAATATGATGTGGGACTCCCTGCTCGGCGAACGCGGCCTGCTCGAGGCGATGGCGCGTTTGACCGGCAGCGCGCGGCCATCGAGCAAACCGGCCAAGTCCGCGCGGGTTCTCGAATTTAGCGCACGTCGCTGAGAGGCTTGCTTGCGTCGGCGACTGCGCATATGATGGCGCCCTTTCGGCTTGCTAGCCTCGTCGTCGCCTGCAAGGTAGGTCCATGAAGAAAGACATTCATCCCGACTATCGTCCCGTGGTCTTCCAGGACCTGGCGTCGGATTTCGCCTTCCTGACCCGCTCCACCGTCAGGACCAAGGAAACCATCAAGTGGACGGATGGCAACGAGTACCCGGTCTACAAGATCGAGGTCTCCAGCAAGAGCCACCCGTTCTACACCGGCAAGCAGCAGCGCACCACGTCTACCGGCGGCCGGGTCGACCAGTTCCGCAAGAAGTTCGGCTCCATGGGCCGGGGCGCGAAGTAAAAAACGCGCTCGCTGCACCGAGACGAAAAGCGCCCTTCTCAGGGCGCTTTTCCTTTGTTCACGCTCGACAACAAAAACTTGGCCTCGTTTCGCTTTGCGGCCATGGGGTTTGTTGATACTATCCTGCGCGGCCTCGTGGAGGCCAAAACAAGCGCATCTTGGCGCCCAAACATCCGCCCGGTTCTGGTGTAGGCCCGGCAGCGATCCGTCAACGCCGACGACTAATGCCCGAGCCCAGCGCGCTTCTCTCGCCTAGAGGCCATCAGGCGTTGACGCGCCGAGGCCTGACGAGAGCGGTGCGGCCAAGTCCAGTTTCAGGAGAGCGTTCCATGTCGAAGCAGTCAGTTACGATTACCGACAACGTCACAGGCAAGTCCGTAGAGTATCCGCTCCGTCGTGGAACGCTCGGGCCTGACACCATCGACATCAAGAACCTCTACCGAGATCTCGGTTACTTCACCTACGACCCTGGCTTCACCTCGACCGCCAGCTGTCGTAGCGACATCACCTTCATCGATGGTGATCAGGGCGTCCTGCTGTATCGCGGCTATCCGATCGAGCAGCTGGCCGAGAAGAGCAGCTTCCTCGAAGTCTCCTACCTGCTGCTGTACGGCGAGCTGCCGACCAAGGAGCAGCTGGCGAAGTTCACCGACTCGATCACCAAGCACACCATGGTGAACGAGGCGATCAAGAACTTCTTCAACGGCTTCCACTACGACGCCCACCCGATGGCGATGCTCACCGCCGTGGTCGGCTCGCTCTCCGCCTTCTACCACGACAGCATCGACATCAACGATCCCGCCAGCCGCGAGCTGTGCGCGCACCGCATCCTGGCGAAGATGCCGACCATCTCGGCGGCGGCCTTCAAGCACATGATCGGCGAGCCGTTCGTCTATCCGCGCAACGAGCTCAGCTACTGCGGCAACTTCCTGAACATGCTGTTCTCGCGGCCGGCCGAGAAGTACGAGATCAACCCGGTCGCCGAGAAGGCGCTCGACCAGCTGCTGATCCTGCACGCCGACCACGAGCAGAACGCCTCGACCTCGACCGTGCGCCTGGCCGGCAGCACCGGCACCAACCCGTTCGCCGCCATCGCCGCCGGCTGCGCCGCGCTGTGGGGGCCGTCGCACGGCGGCGCCAACGAGGCGGTGCTGAAGATGCTCGAGGAGATCGGCACCGTCGAGAACGTGCCGAAGTTCATCGCCAAGGCCAAGGACAAGAACGATCCGTTCCGTCTGATGGGCTTCGGTCACCGGGTCTACAAGAACTACGACCCGCGCGCGACCATCATCCGCAAGACCTGCCACGAGGTGCTCAAGGAGCTGGGCCGCAGCGACGACCCGCAGCTGGAGCTGGCGATGCGGCTGGAGGAAATCGCGCTGCAGGACGAGTACTTCATCGAGCGCAAACTCTATCCGAACGTCGACTTCTACTCGGGCATCATCTACCGCGCGCTGGGCATCCCCACCGAGTTCTTCACGGTGCTGTTCGCCATCGGCCGCACCCCGGGCTGGATCGCGCAGTGGATGGAGATGATCACCGATCCCGAGCAGCGCATCGGCCGTCCGCGTCAGGTCTACACCGGCGCCCCGCGGCGCGACTACGTGCCGATCGAGAACCGCTAACGATAGCGGTTCCATCCGGCTCGAAAACGAAAAGCCCGGCTCCCGCCGGGCTTTTCGCTTTTCCGGGCTCCGACGAGCCGCGCGACCGATTAGCGCGCCGGCGCGCCCTCGAGGAGTTCGCGCACCACGCCGATCGAGGCGCGGTCCATGGGCTGACCATCGATGCGGCTGCGGGGCGCCTCGCGCAACCCCTTGGACGAGAACACCGCGGCGTCGACGGTGGTGTCCCCGGCCACGAAGCGGTACACCGGCGACGTCTCATAGCTGTCGCCGCCGAACCGGTACCGCCGCTCGATGACCTGATACGGAATGTAATGGTCCATCAGGAACAGGGCCACCTCCTCCGGCGCGTCGGCGAACAGGTGCAGATTCACGTCGGAATGCTCGGTGGCGGTGCCGTGCAGCACCGACCCCACCAGCCGCGGCTGGAAGCGCGCGAAGAAATCCATCGCCTCCAGCGCCACCTGCCGCAGGCGGCGCACCAACGCTGGCTGCGCCTCGCCCTGGAACAGGCGTTGATAGTCGATCAACGCCTCCTGGATCTCGCGGTTGGTCGGCAGATTGCGAGTTTCCGGCGCGCCCAGGCGCTCCGCCGCCTTGCGCTTGGCCACCAGATAATCGTGCACCCCTTCCTCGGCCATGATCTTGGCCGCTTCCTGCGTCACCAATTGACGCATGCGGGCGTCTTTGGTGGTACTCGGGCGCTTGCTCATCACGGCCTCCTCGAACGACTGGGCGTGCAACGATACAACACGATCAGAACAGCGAGCCGCCCGGCCCTTGCAGCAAGGTATCGACCCGGCCGGACGGCTCGAACGGCGGCTCGGTGCCGACCTCGAACAGCTCCGGAATGGCCGCCTCGTTTTCCGGACGCGCGCGCAAGCCGGTCTCGGGATCGATGTACAGCGTCACCAGCCGCTCCGGGATGGGGCGCTCGCGCTCCGGCACCCCCTCCAGCGCCGCCTTGGCGAAGTCCAGCCAGATCGGTAGCGCCGCCTGAGCGCCGCCCTCCCGGACACCCAGCGACTTCAATTGATCGAACCCGACCCAAACCGCCGCCACCAGCCCGCTGTTGAAGCCGGCGAACCACGCGTCGTAGTGATCGTTGGTGCTGCCGGTCTTGCCGGCCAGATCGGAGCGCTTGAGCGCGGCCGCGCGCCGGGCGGTGCCGTAACGGGTGACGTCGCGCATCATCGACTCCATCAAATAAGCGTTCTGCGCCGTGATCACCCGCTCGGCCACTCGCTCCGGCGACGCCGCCACCTGGATCGGCCCATCCAGGGCGCACTCCGGGCACGCCACCGCTGGCTGCGCCTGGAACACCACCTTGCCGTCGGCGTCCTCGATCCGGTCGATGAAATATGGCTCCACGCGGAAGCCGCCGTTGGCGAACACGGCATAGGCGGTCGCCAGCTCCAGCGGCGTGACGCTGGCGTTGCCCAACGACAGCGACAGGTTGGGCGCGAGCCGCTCGGGCGCGAAACCGAAACGCTTAGCGTGAGCCAGCGCATAGGACACGCCTATGCTCTGCAGCACCCGTATCGACACCAGGTTACGCGAGTAGGCGAGCGCTTCGCGCAGCCGGGTCGGGCCGTAGAAGCGGCCGCTGGCGTTCTCCGGCCGCCACACTTCCTCCAAGGCCGCGTCCTGGAACACCACCGGCGCGTCGTTGACCACCGTTGCCGGGGTAAAGCCTTTGGTCAACGCCGCGGAATAGATGAAGGGCTTGAACGCCGAGCCGGGCTGACGCTGAGCCTGGGTGGCGCGATTGAACTTGCTCCGGTAGAAATCGAAGCCGCCGACCAGCGCCAGCAACGCACCGTCGCCGGGACGCAGGGCCACCAGCGCCCCCTCCACCTCCGGGATCTCCGCCAGTCGCCAGCCGCGCTCGGTCCGCCGCAGATACACCACATCACCGGCAGACAACACCTGATCGACCCGCGTCGGCAGCTCGCCGCGCACGTCGCGGCTGACGAAGCGTCCCGCCCACTCGACCGCGCTCAGACCGACCGTCTGCGGTTGCTCCTCGCCCGCCACCAACAGCCGCGCCCGCTCGGCATCGACCGCTTCAACCAGCGCCGGCCGCAGACCGGCGACCGAGGCATACTCGGCCAGCGCGGCGCGCCGCTCCGGCTCGGTGGCGATGCGCTGCAGATCGACCCGGCCAGCCGGCCCGCGGTAGCCATGCCGCTCGTCATACGCCAGCAAACCGCCGCGCAGCGCGTCGGCCGCAGCGCGCTGCAGACGCGCGTCGACGGTGGTGAACACCCGGTAGCCGGCGGTATAGGCCTCGTCGGCGCCGAACCGCGCCACCATCTCCGCCCGCACCATCTCGGCGACATAGGGCGCGTCCACCTCCACCGGCGCAGCGTAGTAGCGCGCCGTGTTGGGCGCGGCCGCGGCCTGCGCCATTTCCTCCCGACTGATGAAACCGAGCTCGTGCATGCGCCGCAGCACGTAGGCGCGGCGTTGCAGCGCGCGCTCCGGGTTGACCAGCGGGTTGTAGGCCGACGGCGCCTTGGGGAGACCGGCGATCATCGCCAGCTCGGCGAGCGTGAGCTCCTCGAGCGGACGACCGTAGTAGACCTGGGCGGCGGCGGCCACGCCGTAGGCGCGGTTCCCCAGGTAGATCTTGTTGAGGTAGAGCTCGAGGATCTGCTCCTTGCTGAGCTCGCGCTCGATCTTGAGGGCCAGGATGATCTCGTTGGCCTTGCGCAGGTAGGTCTTCTCGCTGCTCAGGAAGAAGTTGCGCGCCACCTGCATGGTGATGGTGCTGCCGCCCTGGGCGCGCTCGCCAGTGCGAACTAGGTTCCAGATTGCTCGGATCAGACCCTGATAATCTACGCCAGGGTGCTCAAAAAAGCGGTCGTCTTCGGCGGCTACAAACGCTTGCACCAGTCGCTGGGGAAACTGCTCGTACCGCAGGGGGGATCTCTTCTTCTCGCCGAACTCTGCCATTAGCGCACCGTCGCGGGTATAGACCCGGAGCGGGACTTGCAGCCGTACGTCGCGCAGCACTTCCGCCGACGGCAGCTTCGGAGCGAGAATCAGATATCCGATGCCGAGCCCGGCCGCACCTAAAAGGGCGCAGAAGAGCAGGGCCGCCGACAGCAATGACAAAACGCGCAGAGCTATTTTCATGGATGAATAACCGTGGTCCTACGGGACGGTCGAGCAGTATACCAGGGCTGTGGCCATCGCTCGCGAGACGTCGTCGACGCGTTTTTGTCGTCTTGACCTGTAGTTGAGCATGGTATTGAATGCTGCCTTAGACGTGTCTGGTGTAAGCCGACAACCTATAAGGAAAAAATAAGTGGGCCTGTTCAGGAATTCACGTCCTCCCCTCCTGGGCATCGACATCAGTTCCACCGCCGTCAAGGTCCTCGAGCTACGGCGACAGGACTCCCGCTATCGCGTGGAAAGTTATGCGGTCGAACCGCTGCCCTCGGGTGCCGTCGTAGAAAAGAACATCGCCAATGTCGAAGCGGTGGCGGAAACGTTGCGGACCGCGGTCAAGCGCTCTCGCACCAAGACCAAATTCGCGGCGGTAGCGGTTCCCGCTTCCATGGCGATCAGTAAAACGATCGCCATGCCGGCCAACCTCAGCGACGATGAAATGCACGCGCAAATCGAGCTGCAGGCCGACCAGTACGTGCCGTACCCGCTAGAGGAGGTCAACCTCGATTTCCAGGTATTGGGCCCCTCGGCGCACGATCCCAACGAAGTGGACGTGCTGCTGGTAGCCTCGCGCCGCGAGCACGTGGAGGCCCGGGTCGACGCCGTCGAAGCCGCCGGCCTCGTTCCCAAGGTGGTCGACGTCGAAAGCTACGCGATGGAGAACGCTTTCGGCCTGATCGCCAAACAGCTGCCGGGCGGCGGCCAGGACATGACCGTGGCGGTGGTCGACGTCGGCGCCACCATGACCACCCTGACCGTGATCCGCAACGAGGAAATCCTCTACACCCGCGAGCAGGTGTTCGGCGGCAAGCAGCTGACCGAAGAAATCATGCGCCGTTACGGGCTGTCCTACGACGAAGCCGGCCGCGCCAAGCGCCAGGGCGGACTGCCCGACAGCTACGAGGAAGAGGTCCTTGAGCCGTTCAAGGAAACCATGGCGCAGCAAATCACCCGCTCGCTGCAGTTTTTCTTCGGCGCCAGCCAGCACAACAGCGTCGATCACCTGCTGCTGGCCGGCGGCTGCGCGGTCATCCCGGGCATTCCCGAGCTGATCGAGCAAGTCACCGGCACGCGGACATCGATCGCCAACCCGTTCGCCAGCATGGCCGTCGCCTCCGGCATCAGGCCGCAGCGCCTGGCCGAGGATGCGCCGGCACTGATGATCGCCTGCGGGCTGGCGTTGAGGAGCTTCGACTGACATGACGCGGATCAACCTCCTACCCTGGCGCGAGGAGCGCCGCAAAGAGCGTCAGAAGCAGTTCATCGTGATGCTGGTCGTCGCCGCCCTGCTGGGCGCCGGCGTCTGGGCGGTTGGACATTGGCATTACGAAGCGCTGATCGCCAATCAGCAGCATCGCAATCGAATCCTGGAGAACGAAATCAAGCTGCTGGATCAGCGCATCGCCAAGATCAAGGATCTGGAAACGGTCAAGGCGAACCTGATCGCGCGCATGGAAGTGATCCAGCAATTACAGCAAGGGCGGCCGCAGGTGGTGCACCTGTTCCACCAGCTGGTGACCACGTTGCCGGACGGCGTGTACCTGACTTCCGTCAAACAAAGCGGCAACACCATCACGCTGAAAGGCGTCGCCGAGTCGAACGCCCGTATTTCCAGCTTCATGGAGAATCTGGATCGCTCCGACTGGCTCGCCGAGCCCAAGCTCGACGTAATCCAGGTCAAGGACGTCAAGAGCCGTACCGCCAATTCGTCTCCGAGCCGAATCAGCGAATACACGCTGCTGGTAAAGCAGAAAATGCCTAGCACCGCTGCGGCGAGCGTCAAAACGACCAAAGCTGCCGATAAAAAGGCCGACGCGAAGAAGAAGCCCGCCAAGAAGCGTGGCAAGTAAGGAGGCCGACGGTGAAATTATCCGATTTGCAAAATCTGGACCTCAACGACACCGCCAACTGGCCGCTGCCGGTCAAGATCGTCGCCGCCGTGCTGCTGCTCGCCGCCGTGGTCGCGGCCGGTTGGTATCTCGACTGGGACTCGCAGGCGCAGACCTTGGCCTCCTATCAGAAGAAAGAGCGGGAGCTGCGCGCGACTTTCGAGACCAAGCAGAAGCGGGCGGCCAATCTCGAAGCTTACGAGCAGCAGCTGGAAGAGATGCAGGCTTCGTTCGGCGCCATGCTGCGGCAGCTGCCCAGCAAGGCCGAGGTCGCCAAGCTGCTGGTGGACATTTCCCAAACCGGTCTGGCCAGCGGCCTCGAATTCGAGCTGTTCAAGCTGGAAAACGAAGCGCGGCGGGAGTTCTATGCCGAGCTGCCGGTGAAAATCAAAGTCCATGGCTCGTATCGCCAGCTCGCCAATTTCGTCAGCGGGGTCGCGAACCTGCCTCGCATCGTTACGTTGCACGACATTACGATCGGCGACAAAGATTCCAAGACCGGTAGGCTGAGCATGAGTCTTACCGCGAAAACCTACTGGTATCTGGACGACAGCGGCGCGGAGCGGAAGTGATGACGATACGCCAGTCAAAGCTCAGCCACGGCGCAGCGACGCCGAGAGCAGCCCTTCGAAGCCGCCGCTTCCTGGGCGGCTGCGCCGCGGTCGCCGGCGCCCTGCTCCTGGCCGGTTGCGCGCCCGACACCAGCGACCTGGACAAGTACATCGTCGAGGTCAAGGCCCGGCGCAGCACGGCCATCGAGCCGATCCCGGAGATGAAGGCGTTCGAGAGTTTCGTCTACCCCGACGATCTGGAACGCGATCCGTTCTCCGCGCCGGAATTGGTGGCGGTGCAGCCCAGCAGCGGTCCGCGGCCTGATTCCACGCGGCCGAGGGAGCTTCTCGAGGAATTCCCGCTGGATTCCCTGCGGATGATGGGAACGCTGCATCAGAAAACGAACCTGTGGGCTTTGATAAAGGACCCGCAGGGCACGATCCATAGGGTCCAGATCGGCAATTATCTCGGCCAGAATCACGGCCGGGTGACCTATATCGATGAACAGCAGGTCAAAGTGAGCGAGTTGATCCCCGATGGGTCTGGTGGCTGGATTCAACGGGAAGCCGCACTGGCCGTGAAGGAATGATTTCCGTAGGAGTCGCTGCGATGACAACAATAACCTCCACTACCCGGAGCGAATCGGCCTCCCTGCGCACGCAGGTCTTGCGCGACCGTCGGCTGCGGGTATTTTCGGCGCTCCTGTTGGCAGGCGCCCTGCTGCCCGGCGAATCCGCGTGGGCGAAAGCGCTGACGGAGATCACGTACGCCACTCAGTCGGGCAACAAGGTGGTCATCGACCTCAAGCTCGACTACCCGGCCGAGGCGCCTCAGGCTTTCACCATCAACGATCCGGCGCGCATCGCCATCGACCTGCCGGACACCGCCGCCGAACTGGCCTCGCGGCAGATCGACATCGGCATCGGCACGGTGGAAGGCGTGACTGCGGTGGAAGCCGGCGGTCGCACCCGCGTCGTGGTCAAGCTGGCGCAGCTGGTGCCTTATGACGTCCAAACCGCGGGCAACACCATCCGCCTGGTGCTGGAGCAGCCCGGCGCGAAGATGCCCGCCGCGGCCAGCAGCGCGCGGTTCGGCGTCGCCGACGTCGACTTCCGTCGCACCAATGACGGCGCCGGCCGCATCGTGGTCCAGCTGTCCGATCCCAACATGCCGGTGAACGTGCGCCAGGAAGGCGGCAAGATCATCGCCGACTTCGTCAACGCGACGGTGCCTGGCGAACTCGAGCGCCGCCTCGACGTCACCGATTTCGCCACGCCGGTGCAGACCATCGACCTGCGCCGCTCCGGCAGCAACGCGCGCATGGTGATCACGCCGACCGGCCACTACGAGCAGATGGCCTACCAGACCGGCAACACCTTCACCATCGAGGTCAAGCCGGTCACGCCCGAGCAGTTGGAACTGCGCCAGGCCCAGGAGGAGCGCTACACCGGCGAGCGGCTGTCGCTCAACTTCCAGGACATCGAGGTGCGCGCCGTCCTGCAGCTGATCGCCGACTTCACCGGGCTGAACGTGGTGGTCAGCGACAGCGTGCGCGGCAACATCACCCTGCGGCTGCAGGACGTGCCCTGGGATCAGGCGCTGGACATCATCCTCAAGACCAAGGGGCTGGATAAGCGCCAGCGCGGCAATGTGCTGCTAGTGGCGCCGGCCGAGGAAATCGCCGCCCGCGAGAAGACCCTGCTCGAATCGCAGAAGCAGGTGCGCGAGCTCGCCCCGCTGCGCTCGGAGCTGATCCAGGTCAACTACGCCAAGGCCGCCGATCTTGCCGACCTGATCAAGAGCAAGGACGCCTCGCTGCTGTCGGAGCGCGGCAGGATCAAGGTCGACACGCGCACCAACACGCTGATCGTCAACGACACCGATCAGAACCTCAGCGCCATTCGCGCCCTGGTGGCGCAGCTCGACGTCCCGGTCAAGCAGGTGCTGATCGAGTCGCGCGTGGTCATCGCCACCGACGACTTCGCCCGCGCCCTGGGCGTCCAGTTCGGCTACAGCCGCAACCAGAACGTGACCATCGGCGGCAGCGACATGGGCCTGGTCATCGGCGGCACCCAGCCCAACGGCTACACCCCGCCGAACGGCACCATCACCGGTATCGGCGTCGGCGGCAACGAGGGCCTGATCGTCGACCTGCCGGCCGCGCAATCCGGCGCCAGCCTGGGCCTGGCCATCGGCCGGCTCGGCAGCTATCTGCTGCAGCTCGAGTTGCAGGCGATGGAGACCGAAGGCCAGGGCACCATCGTCTCCAGCCCGAAGGTCATCACCGCCAACCAGAAGCCGGCCACCATCGAGCAGGGTGTGGAAATCCCGTACGAGGAGTCGACCTCCAGCGGCGCCACCAGCGTGTCGTTCAAGAAGGCGGTGCTGGGCCTGACCGTGACTCCGCAGATCACGCCCGACGACCGCGTGCTGCTGGATCTGAAGGTCAGCAAGGACAGCCGCGGCCAGGACACCAACGCCGGCCCGGCCATCAACACGCAGTCGGTGACCACCCAGGTGTTGGTCAACAACGGCGAGACCGTGGTGCTGGGCGGTGTGTACGAGCGCACCAACTCCCACACTGTGCGGCGCGTGCCGCTGCTCGGCGAGCTGCCAGTGATCGGTACGCTGTTCCGCTCCAAGACCGCGGTCGACAACCGCAGCGAGCTGCTGATCTTCGTCACCCCGAAGATCCTGAAAGAATCGCTGCAAGCGGAGTAAACTAGGTTCGCCGCTTCATTCAAGAAAGGGCCTCGGGCCCTTTCTTTTTGGGTACGCGACAGGTGAGCGAACGACGTATTTTTCTGATCGGCCCCATGGGTGCCGGCAAGACCACCACTGGCCGGCGCCTGGCCAACGCGCTCGGGCTTCGTTTCGTCGACAGCGACCGGGTCATCGAGGAACGCACCGGCGCCAGCATTCCGCTGATCTTCGAGCTGGAGGGCGAGGCCGGCTTCCGCCGTCGCGAGCGCGACGTGATCGACGAGCTGACCCAGGAGGACGGCATCGTCCTGGCGACCGGCGGCGGCGCGGTCACCACGCCGGACAACCGCGAGTTCCTGCGCAGCCGCGGCATCGTGGTGTATTTGTGCGCCTCGGTCGAGCAGCAGCTGCAGCGCACCCGCCACGACCGCAACCGCCCGCTGCTGCAGACCGCCGACCCGAAGGCGAAGCTCACCGAGCTGATGCGCATCCGCGAGCCGCTGTACCGGCAACTGGCGCATATCACCGTCAACACCGACCGCGGCAACCCCCAGCGGGTGGTGCGCGAAATCCTGCGGCAACTGGAATCGATCGCCGCGACTGGCGAGAATGGTCGGCCCGACCACGGTAACGGTTAGCCCATGCGCACACTCACTGTCGAGCTCGGCGATCGCAGCTATCCCATCCACATCGGCCCCGACCTGTTCCGCCGTGAACTGCTGGCGCCCCACATCGCCGGCCACCAGGTGCTGGTGGTGACCAACGACACGGTCGCCCCGCTCTACCTGGACCGCCTGCGGCAGGCGCTGGAGGGCTTCGACCACGACGCCGTGGTCCTGCCGGACGGCGAGCGCCACAAGACCCTGGAGACGGCGGCCACCGTCTACGACGCCCTGCTGCGCCGGCGCTTCGACCGGCAGTGCACGCTGATCGCCCTCGGCGGCGGCGTGATCGGCGACCTGACCGGCTTCGTCGCCGCCACCTATCAGCGCGGGGTGAACTTCATCCAGGTGCCGACCACGCTGCTGGCGCAGGTCGACTCGTCGGTGGGCGGCAAGACCGGCGTCAACCACCCGCTGGGCAAGAACATGATCGGCGCCTTCTACCAGCCGCGCTGCGTGCTGGCCGACACCACGACGCTCGCCACCCTGCCGCCGCGCGAGCTGCGCGCCGGAGTGGCCGAGGTCATCAAGTACGGGCTGATTCGCGACCTGCCCTTCCTCGACTGGCTGGAAGCGAACATGGCGCGCCTGCTAGCCGGTGACGATGACGCCCTGGCCTACGCCATCGAGCGCTCCTGCCGCAACAAGGCCGAGGTGGTCGGCGCCGACGAGCGCGAGGCCGGCGAGCGCGCGCTGCTCAACCTCGGCCACACCTTCGGCCACGCCATCGAGACCGAGACCCACTACGAAACCCTGCTGCACGGCGAGGCGGTGGCCATCGGCATGCGCATGGCCGCCTACATGTCCTGGCAGCTCGACTGGATCGACGAGGCCGCCTATCGGCGCACCGAGCAGTTGCTGCGGCTCGCCGAGCTGCCGCTCGATCCGCCGCCGATGACGCCCGAGCGCTTCCTGGAGCACATGGCGGTGGACAAGAAGAACGTCGGCGGCCGGCTGCGGCTGGTGCTGCTGCGGGCGCTGGGGCAGGCGGTGGTGACCAAGGACTTCGACCCGGCCGCGCTCAACCGCACCCTGGAGCGCTTCTGCCGGCCGGCGCCCTAGGAGGACCGGCGGTGTCCGTGGTAGCAGCCACCCAGATCCTGCGCGCGCCCTACGCCGCCGATCCCGCCCGCGCACGCCGGCGCTATCCGGAACCGGCGCCGCGCTTTCGCAGCGAGTTCCAGCGCGACCGCGACCGCATCATCCACTCGGCCGCGTTCCGCCGCCTGGAGTACAAGACCCAGGTGTTCGTGAACCACGAAGGCGACTGGTTCCGCACCCGCCTGACTCACTCGCTGGAGGTGGCGCAGATCGCCCGCACCGTCGCCCGCCTGCTGGGACTGAACGAAGACTTGGTCGAGGCCATCGCCCTCGCCCACGACCTTGGCCACACGCCGTTCGGCCACGCCGGGCAGGACGCTCTCAATCAGTGCATGGCGCCCTACGGCGGCTTCGAGCACAACCTGCAATCGATCCGGGTGGTGGACGAACTGGAGGAACGCTACGCCGAGTTCCCCGGCCTCAACCTCACCTTCGACACCCGCGAGGGCATCCTCAAGCACTGCAGCCGCACCAAGGCCGCCGAGCTGGGCGAGCTCGGCCAGCGCTTCCTGGAGCGCCGCCAGCCCAGCCTGGAAGCGCAGCTGGCCAATCTCGCCGACGAGGTGGCCTACAACAGCCATGACATCGACGACGGCCTGCGCGCCGGCCTGCTGACCATCGAGCAACTGGAGGAAGTGCCGCTGGTCGGTCCGCTGCTGCGCCAGGTTCGCCAAGAACACCCGCGCCTGCCACAGCGCCAGGTCATCTATCAGGTGGTCCGCCATCTGATCGAACAGCTGGTCGCCGATCTGATCGAGAGCAGCCGCGCCGCCATCGAGGAGAGTGGCGTGGCCGACCCGGACGAGGTGCGCGCCCTGAGCGAGCCGCTGATCCGCTTCAGCGAGCCGGTGCGCCGCGACCTGCGCCACCTCAAGGGCTTCCTGTTCAAGAACCTCTACCGCCACCACCGGGTCTACCGCATGGCGGCCAAGTCCAAGCGCGTGATCCGCGCGCTATTCGAGGCCTTCTTCGACGATCCGGCGCTGCTGCCCCCGCAGCAGCAGGCGCGCGCCACGGCCATGGAGGAGACGCACGGCCTGAGCGGGCGGGCGCGGGCGGTCGCCGACTACATCGCCGGCATGACCGACCGTTTCGCCATCGCCGAGTATGGCCGCTTGTTCGATCCGCAGCAGCTGCCCTGAGCGGCCGCCCGAAAAAACTTGGCAGCGGCGGCGTAGAACGATAAAATAGCCTCCCTTTTTTTCCCGAGGTGGGAGGTGAGCGCGTGGCCGACGATCGTTGAGGCCCCCACCTCATCCACCCGTCTGGCCCGCTCGCCAAGCCTCCCCGAGAAACGATTTTTCGTTGCAACAGAGGCTATTTACGTGAGCTACGCCAGCAACGCGCCGAGCCTGTATCAGCCCAGTTTCGAAAAGGATAACTGCGGCTTCGGTCTGATTGCCCACATGGACGGGAACCCCAGCCACTGGCTGGTGCAGACCGCGATCGAAGCGCTCAAACGCCTGACCCATCGTGGCGCGGTGGCCGCCGACGGCAAAACCGGCGACGGTTGCGGCTTGCTCATGAAAAAACCCGATGGCTTCCTGCGGGCGATCGCCGCCGAGCAGGGCATCAAGCTGCGCCGCAACTACGCGGTCGGCTGCGTGTTCCTGTCGCAGGATGCGGCGCTGGCCCAGCGCGCCCGCGAGGTGCTGGAGCGTGAGCTGCGCGCCGACGGCCTGGAGCCGGCCGGCTGGCGCGTGGTGCCGACCGACCACTCCGCCTGCGGCGCCGAGGCGTTGAAGACCGTGCCGCACATCGAGCACCTGTTCGTCAACGCCCCGGACGACATCGACGCCGCCTCCTTCGAGCGCCGGCTGTACACCGCCCGCCGTCGCGCCGAGAAGCAGCTGGAACCGCAGGACCCGACCTTCTACGTACCCAGCCTGTCGTCGCGGGTGCTGTCCTACAAGGGCCTGGTCATGCCGGCCAACCTGCCGGTGTTCTACCCCGACCTGCGTGACGGCCGGCTGACGTCGGCGCTGTGCGTGTTCCACCAGCGCTTTTCCACCAACACCTGGCCGCAGTGGCGCCTGGCGCAGCCGTTCCGCTACCTGGCCCACAACGGCGAGATCAACACCATCCAGGGCAACCGCAACTGGGCGCTGGCGCGCGGCCCCAAGTTCCGCAGCCCGCTCATCCCCAACATGGACGACGTGCTGCCGGCGGTGAGCACCAACGGCTCCGACTCCATGTCGCTGGACAACATGCTCGACCTGCTGCTCGCCGGCGGCATGGATATCTTCCGCGCCATGCGCATCCTGGTGCCGCCGGCCTGGCAGAACCTGGATTCGATGGATCCGGATCTGCGCGCCTTCTACGAGTACTACTCGATGCACTCGGAGTCGTGGGACGGCCCGGCCGGCATCGTGCTGACCGACGGCCGCTACGCCGCCTGCTGCACCGACCGTAACGGCCTGCGCCCGGCGCGCTGGGTGATCACCCGCGACCGCCACATCACGCTCGCCTCCGAAATCGGCGTGTGGGACTACCGTCCGGAGGACGTGGTCGCCAAGGGCCGCCTGAGCCCGGGGCAGATGTTCGCCGTCGACACCGACACCGGCGAGCTGCTGATGTCCAAGGACATCGACCAGCGCCTCAAGAGCGGTGCGCCGTACAAGAAGTGGCTGCAGAAGCACTCCAAGGAGCTGGCGTCGTCGCTGCTCGACGAGGAGGGCGTGAGCGTCGGCTTCATGAGCCCGGCGGAGCTGCTCGTCCACCAGAAGATGTTCAACCTCACCCTGGAAGAGCGCAACGACGTGCTGCGGGTGCTGGCCGAGTCGGGCCAGGAGGCGGTCGGCTCCATGGGCGACGACACGCCGTTCCCGGTGCTGTCGCGCCAGGTGCGCTCGCTCTACGACAACTTCCGCCAGCAGTTCGCCCAGGTCACCAACCCGCCGATCGACCCGCTGCGCGAACAGATCGTCATGTCGCTGGAGACCCGCTTCGGCGCCGAGAAGAACCTGTTCATCGAAAGCGAGGCGCACGCCAAGCGCATCGTGGTCGACTCGCCGGTGCTGTCGGACACCAAGTTCAACGCCCTGCTCAACCAGGACGATCCGGACTACGCCGTCGAGCGCCTGGACCTCAACTACCCGCGCGACCTCGCCGGCGGCCTCGCCGCCGCCATCGACGAGCTCTGCCAGCGCGCCGAGCAGGCCGCGCGCGACGGCAAGGCCATTCTGGTGCTGTCCGACCGCCACATCGGCAAGGACAAGCTGCCCATCCACGCGCTGCTGGCCACCGGCGCGGTGCACCACCATCTGGTCAAGGCGGGGCTGCGCTGCGACGTCAACCTGGTGGTGGAAACCGGCACGGCGCGCGACCCGCATCACTTCGCGGTGCTGATCGGCTACGGCGCCACCGCCGTCTATCCGTATCTGGCCTATGAGGTGATCGCCGAGCTGCTGCGGCAGAACGCCTTCAAGGGCGTCACGCTGTCGGACCTGTGCCGCAACTATCGCAAGGGCATCAACAAGGGTCTGTACAAGATCATCTCGAAGATGGGCATCTCCACCATCACCAGCTACCGCGGTGCCCAGCTGTTCGAGATCGTCGGCCTGCACGACGAGGTGGTCGAGCGCTGCTTCACCGGCTCGGTGAGCCGCATCCAGGGCGCCAACTTCGAGGACCTGGAGGACGATCAGGAGATCCTCGCCGAGATGGCCTTCCACCCCGGCCAGGGCCTGAAGCAAGGCGGGCTGCTGAAGTTCATGCACGGCGGCGAGTACCACGCCTACAACCCGGACGTGGTGCGCGCCCTGCAAGAGGCCGTGGAGACGGGCGATTACGAGATCTACAAGGAATACGCCCGGCTGGTGAACGAGCGTCCGGCCACCGTGCTGCGCGACCTGCTCAAGCTGAAGCTGGCCGACCAGCCGCTGCCGCTCGATGAGGTGGAGCCGATCGAGGACATCCTGCCGCGCTTCGACTCCGCCGGCATGTCGCTGGGCGCGCTCTCGCCCGAGGCGCACGAGGCGCTGGCGATCGCTATGAACCGCCTGGGCGCCCGCTCCAACTCCGGCGAGGGCGGCGAGGACCCGGCGCGCTACGGCACCGAGCGCATGTCCAAGATCAAGCAGGTGGCCTCCGGCCGCTTCGGCGTGACCCCGCACTACCTGGTCAACGCCGAGGTGCTGCAGATCAAGATCGCCCAAGGCGCCAAGCCCGGCGAGGGCGGCCAGCTGCCCGGCCACAAGGTCAACGAGCTCATCGCCCGGCTGCGCTACTCCAAGCCCGGCGTGGCGCTGATCTCGCCGCCGCCGCATCACGACATCTACTCCATCGAGGACCTGGCGCAGCTCATCTTCGATCTCAAGCAGATCAACCCGCAGGCGCAGGTATCGGTGAAGCTGGTGGCCGAGGCCGGTGTGGGCACCATCGCCGCCGGCGTGGCCAAGGCCTACGCCGACATGATCACCATCGCCGGCTACGACGGCGGCACCGGCGCCTCGCCGGTAAGCTCGGTGAAGTACGCCGGCAGCCCGTGGGAGCTGGGCCTGTCCGAGGCGCACCAGGTGCTGCGCATGAACGACCTGCGCGACAAGGTGCGGCTGCAGACCGACGGCGGCCTCAAGACCGGCTACGACGTGGTCAAGGCGGCCATCCTCGGCGCCGAGAGCTTCGGCTTCGGCACCGGCCCGATGGTGGCACTGGGCTGCAAGTACCTGCGCATCTGCCACCTCAACAACTGCGCTACCGGCGTGGCCACGCAGGAGAAGGTACTGCGCCTGAAGCACTTCATCGGCTCGGCCGAGCGCGTGATGAACTACTTCAAGTTCATCGCCCAGGAGACCCGCGAGTGGATGGCGCGGCTGGGCGTGCGCAAGCTCGAAGAGCTGATCGGCCGCACCGATCTGCTCGAAGTGATGGAAGGCGCCACGCCGCGTCAGCGCCGACTGGATCTGCGTCCGATGCTGTCCGACGCCGGCGTCCCCGCCGACAAGCCGCAGTTCTGCCGTGTCGCCCGCAACGAGCCGTTCGACCGCGGCGAGCTGGCCGAGAAGATGGTGGCCGACTGCCTGCCGGCGATCGAGGCCAAGAGCGGCGGCGAGTTCCACTACCGGGTGCGCAACGACAACCGCTCCATCGGCGCCCGCCTGTCCGGCGAGATCGCCCGGCGCTACGGCAACCTGGGCATGGAAGACGCGCCGATCGTGCTGCGGCTGACCGGCTCGGTGGGCCAGAGCTTCGGCGTCTGGAACGCCGGCGGCCTGCACATGTACCTGGAAGGCGATGCCAACGACTACGTCGGCAAGGGCATGGCCGGCGGCAAGCTGGTGCTCTACCCGCCCAAGGGCAGCACCTTCAAGAGCCAGCACACCGCCATCATGGGCAACACCTGCCTGTACGGCGCCACCGGCGGCAAGCTGCTGGCGGCCGGCACCGCCGGCGAGCGCTTCGCAGTGCGCAACTCCGGCGCCTACGCGGTGGTCGAGGGCGTGGGTGACCACGGCTGCGAGTACATGACCGGCGGCATCGTCTGCGTGCTCGGCCCGACCGGCCTGAACTTCGGCGCCGGCATGACCGGGGGCTTCGCCTTCGTGCTGGATCTGGAGAACAACTTCGTCGACCGCTGCAACCACGAACTGATCGACATCCACCGGCTCTTGCCCGAGAACATGGAAGCGCACCGCGCCTTCCTGCAGAGCATGATCCGCGAGTTCGTGGCGGAGACCGGCAGCGCCTGGGGCCAGGAGCTGCTGGACAACTTCCGCGACTACGTCGGCAAGTTCTGGCTGGTCAAGCCCAAGGCGGCGGATCTCAGCTCCATCCTCCACACCCTGCGAGCCGCAGCGTAACGACGACGGGGGGACGGTGTCATGGCGAGAACAGGGCGCCGTCCCCGCAACGGAACACAGAGCAAAGTAGAACCCGTTATGGCCAACGTCTTCCAGTTTCTCGAGGTTCCTCGTCAGGACCCGGACAAGGAGCCCGCGAACACCCGTGTGCAGAAGTTCGCCGAGATCTACGGCAGTTTCAGCGCCGAGCAGGCCGCCACCCAGGCCGGCCGCTGCCTGAGCTGCGGCAACCCGTACTGCGAGTGGAAGTGCCCGGTCCACAACTTCATCCCCAACTGGCTCAAGCTGGTGGCGGAAGGGCGACTGTTCGAAGCCGCCGAGCTGTCCCATCGCACCAACTCCCTGCCCGAGGTCTGCGGCCGGGTGTGCCCGCAGGATCGGCTGTGCGAGGGCGCCTGCACGCTCAATGACGGCTTCGGCGCCATCACCATCGGCTCGGTCGAGCGCTACATCACCGACGAAGCGGTCAAGCGCGGCTGGCGTCCGGACATGTCCGGCGTCGTGCCCACCGGCAAGCGGGTCGCCATCGTCGGCGCCGGTCCGGCCGGCCTGGGCTGCGCCGACATCCTGGTGCGCAACGGCGTGCACCCGGTGGTGTACGACAAATACCCGGAGATCGGCGGCCTGCTGACCTTCGGTATCCCGCCGTTCAAGCTCGAGAAGAGCGTGATTCGCACCCGCCGCATGCTCATGGAGGGCATGGGCGTGGAGTTCCGGCTCAACACCGAGATCGGCAGGGACATCCCCTTCCAGACCCTGCTGGATGAGTACGACGCCGTCTTCCTCGGCATGGGCGCCTACACCTACATGAAGGGCGGCTTCCCCGGCGAGGACAAGGCTGGCGTATACGAGGCGCTGCCGTATCTGATCTCCAACATCAACCGCCTGCTCGGCTACCAGAAGAACCCCGAGGAGTTCCTGGACATGAAAGGCAAGCGGGTGGTGGTGCTGGGCGGCGGCGACACCGCCATGGACTGCGTGCGCACCGCCATTCGCCAGGGCGCCAGCAGCGTGGTCTGCGCCTACCGCCGCGACGAGGCCAACATGCCGGGCTCGCGCCGCGAGGTGTACAACGCCAAGGAAGAGGGTGTGCAGTTCCTCTGGAACCGCCAGCCGATCGAGATCGTCGGCGACAGCGCCGCCACCGGCGTGAAGATGGTCACCACCCGGCTGGGCGCGCCCGACCAGCGCGGCCGGCGCATGCCGGAAGTGGTGCCCGGCAGCGAGGAGATCGTCGAGGCCGACGCGGTGATCATCGCTTTCGGCTTCCGTCCGAGCCCCGCGCCCTGGTTCGAGCAGTTCGGCATCCGCCTCGACGACCGCGACCGGGTGGTGGTCGACAAGCAGCGCTTCACCGGCCAGACCTCCAACCCCAAGGTCTTCTCCGGCGGCGACATGGTGCGCGGCTCCGACCTGGTGGTCACCGCCGTGTGGGAAGGCCGCCAGGCGGCGCAGGGCATCCTCCGCTACCTCGGCGTCTGAAGCGGCGGCTTCACGGGCGGGCCTCGCGCCCGCCTGTGCTACACTCTCGGCTCCTGCCATAGTCTGCCGCGCGTGGTCATGACCGAGCTGAAAAACGACCGTTTCCTCAAGGCCCTGCTACGTCAGCCGGTGGACTGCACGCCGGTGTGGATGATGCGCCAGGCCGGCCGTTACCTCCCCGAATACCGCCAGGTGCGCGCCCAGGCCGGCGACTTCATGACCTTGTGCCGCACGCCGGAGCTGGCTTGCGAGGTCACGCTGCAGCCGCTGCGCCGCTTCCCGCTCGATGCGGCGATCCTGTTCTCGGACATCCTCACCGTACCCGACGCCATGGGCCTGGGCCTGTACTTCGGGGAAGGCGAAGGTCCGCGCTTCGAGCGTCCGGTGCGCAGCGCCGCCGACATCGCCGCGCTGAGCGTGCCCGACCCCAACCGGGAACTGGGCTACGTCATGGACGCCGTGCGGCTGATCCGCCGCGAGCTCGGCGGCCAGGTGCCGCTGATCGGCTTCTCCGGCAGCCCCTGGACCCTGGCCACCTACATGGTGGAAGGCGGGTCGAGCAAAAACTTCAGCCGCATCAAAGGCTTGATGTACGAGCAGCCCGACCAGCTGCACCGGCTGCTGGACGTGGTGGCGCGCGCCGTCACCGACTATCTGAACGCCCAGGTCGAGGCCGGCGCGCAGGCGCTGATGATCTTCGACACCTGGGGCGGCGTGCTCAACGCCCGGGCCTATGGCGAGTTTTCGCTGGCCTACGGCCGGCGCGTGCTGGAAGGTCTGCGGCGCGAACACGAAGGCCGGCGCATACCGGTGATCTTCTTCACCAAGGGCGGCGGCCTGTGGCTGGAGGCCATGGCCGATGCCGGCTTCGATTGCCTGGGTCTGGACTGGACCGTGGATATCGGCGAAGCCCGCGCCCGGGTCGGCGCCAAGGTAGCGCTGCAGGGCAACCTCGATCCGGCCACGCTGTACGCGCCGCCGGCCGTGATCCGTGAGGAAGTGGCGCGCACCCTGGCCGCCTACGGGCACGGTAGCGGCCATGTGTTCAACCTCGGCCACGGCATCCATCCCGACGTCGATCCGGAACATGCCAAGGCCATGGTGGAGGCGGTGCACGAACTGAGCCGCGGCTACCACGACCAGGCCGCCGGCGCCGGTTGAGGCCATGCGGGCCAAGGTGCTGTCATCGGGCGTCATCCCGGTCCGCCGGGATGACGGCGATTGGCTCTACCTGATGCTCCGCGCCTACCAGTACTGGGACTTTCCCAAAGGCCACACCGAAGCCGGCGAAACGCCGCTGCAGGCAGCGCTGCGAGAAGTCGAGGAGGAAACCGGGCTGCGCGACCTCGACTTCCGCTGGGGCTACGACTTCTACGAAACCGGCCCCTATGCCCAGGGCAAAGTCGCCCGCTACTACCTGGCGGAAACCCGCCAAAGCACGGTGGTACTGGGCATTTCCCCCGAACTCGGCCGGCCCGAACACCACGAATATCGCTGGATGCGCTTCGAGGAAGCCTATCGTCTGGCCACGCCGCGGGTGCGGCGCGTCCTCGCGTGGAGTCGACGGATTTTGCTCAATTCTTGAGCATTTCTAGCAATTGATTGATGCGCGTACCGTTATAAGCAAGGCATAATGCGCGCCACTCAAGTCCATGACTGCACAGGAGCCCGCCCATGGCCCGTCAGGAGCACCCTGCTTTTCCCTGGACTCGTCCCCGCCGCATGCGCGCCGATGCCTTCTCCCGGCGCCTGATGCGCGAAACCACCCTCACCGTCGACGATCTGATCTACCCGGTGTTCGTGCTGGAAGGCAGCCAGCGCCGTGAGCAGGTTGCCTCCATGCCGGGCATCGACCGTCTGTCGATCGACCTGCTGCTACGTGAGGCCGAGGAGTGCCTGGCGCTGGGTATCCCGGCGCTGGCGCTGTTCCCGGTGACGCCGCCCGAGAAGAAGAGCCTGGACGCCGCCGAGGCCTGGAACCCGGACGGGCTGGCGCAGCGCGCGGTGCGCGCCCTCAAGGAGCGCTTCCCCGAGCTGGGCGTGATCACCGACGTGGCGCTCGACCCGTTCACCACCCACGGCCAGGACGGCTTGATCGACGAGCGGGGCTACGTGCTCAACGACGAGACCGTGGAAGTGCTGGTCAAGCAGGCGCTGTCGCACGCCGACGCCGGCGCCGACGTGGTGGCCCCCTCGGACATGATGGACGGGCGCATCGGCGCCATCCGCCAGGCGCTGGAAGCCGCCGGCCACCGCAACACCCGCATCCTCGCCTACTCCGCCAAGTACGCCTCCAGCTTCTACGGCCCGTTCCGCGACGCTGTCGGCTCGGCCGCCAATCTCGGCGGCGGCAACAAGTACACTTACCAGATGGATCCGGCCAACTCCGACGAGGCTCTGCGCGAGGTGGCGCTGGACCTCAGCGAGGGCGCGGACATGGTGATGGTCAAGCCCGGCATGCCCTATCTGGACGTGGTGCGCCGGGTCAAGGACGAGTTCGGCGTGCCCACCTTCGTCTATCAAGTCAGCGGCGAGTACGCGATGCTCATGGCCGCCTTCCAGAACGGCTGGCTGAACGAACGCGCCTGCACCCTGGAGGCGCTGCTCTGCATCAAGCGCGCCGGCGCCGACGGCATCCTCACCTACTTCGCTAAACGCGCCGCCGCCTGGCTGAAAGGCTGACTGACAAGGATGGCGTCATGAAGAGCTACTTCTCGACGATCTTCGGCAACTCCCCGGTCCGCCCGCTGCAACGGCACATGGAAAAAGCGCTGCAGTGCGCGAGTGAGCTGATACCGCTGTTCGAGGCCGTGTTCGCCAAGGACTACGAAGCGGTGGCGCGCGCCCAGGAGCGGGTCGCGCAACTGGAGGACGAAGCCGACGGCATCAAGAAGGAGCTGCGACTGCGCCTGCCCAACACCTTGTTCATGCCCGTGGACCGGCGGGATCTGCTCGAGCAGCTGCGGATGCAGGACAAGGTAGCCAACAAGGCCAAGGACATCGCCGGCCTGATCCTTGGCCGGCAGATGGTGATTCCCGAGCCGCTGCAGGCGCCGTTCCGCGCCTACCTGCGCCGCTGCATCGACAGCGCCGCGCAGACCCTGAAGACCGTCAAGCACCTGGACGAGCTGGTGGAGACGGGCTTCAGCCCCGCCGAGGTCGGACACGTCATGGGAATGATCCACCAGATCGACGCCATCGAGAAAGAAACCGACCGCATGCAGATCGAACTGCGTCGCATCCTGTATAGCCTCGAGTCCCAGCTGCCGCCGGTGGATGCGATCTTCCTCTACAAGGTCATCGAGTGGACCGGGGATCTGGCCGACCACTCGCAGCGGGTAGGCAGCCGCCTGTCCCTCATGCTAGCGAAGTAAAAACGCGAGAACTTGATGGAATTCGGTACAACTTATCTCGTCCTGGCGGCGATCTTCGGCCTGTTCATGGCTTGGGGCATCGGCGCCAACGACGTCGCCAACGCCATGGCCACCTCCGTGGGCGCCAAGGTGCTCACCATCGGCCGGGCGGTCATCATCGCCGCGGTATTCGAGTTCGCCGGCGCGGTACTGGCCGGCGGCGAAGTCACCGCCACCATCCGCAGCGGCATCATCGAGGTCCAGCTGCTCAGCGGCCAGCCGGAACTGCTGGTGTTCGGCATGCTGGCCTCGCTGCTGGCCGCCGGCACCTGGCTGCTGATCGCCTCCTACATGGGCTGGCCGGTTTCCACCACCCATTCCATCGTCGGCGCCATCGTCGGTTTCGCCGTGGTCGGCCTGGGCTGGGACACGGTGCAATGGGACCAGGTCGGCGTCATCGCCGTCAGCTGGGTCGCCTCGCCGCTGATCTCCGGCGTGGTTGCCTACCTACTGTTCCGCACCGTGCAGAGCCTGATCCTCGACCGGCCGGATCCGTTCAAGAACGCCCGTCGTTTCGTGCCGGTGTACATCTTCCTGACCGGCTTCGTGATGTCGCTGATGACCCTGCTGAAAGGGCTGCAGCACGTCGGCCTGGATCTGAGCACGAGCCAGGCCTACGGCCTGTCGTTCCTGATCGGGCTGGGCATGGCGGTAGCCGGCAGACTGTTCATCAACCGCATTCCCTACGACGAGAACGCCGACCGGGAGTTCCACTACGCCAACGTCGAGCGCGTGTTCGGCGTGTTGATGCTGGTCACCGCCTGCTCCATGGCCTTCGCCCACGGCTCGAACGACGTCGCCAACGCGGTCGGCCCGATGGCGGCGGTGATCAGCGTGGTGCAGTCCGGCGGCGAGGTCAGCCAGAACGTGGGAATCTCCTCCTGGATCCTGCTGCTCGGCGGCTGCGGCATCGTCGCAGGCCTGCTGATGCTCGGCAAGCGGGTGATCGCCACGGTCGGCAAGGAAATCACCCAGCTCACGCCCAGCCGCGGCTTCGCCTGCGAGCTGTCCGCCGCCAGCACTGTGGTGTTCGCCTCCGGCCTGGGACTACCGATCTCCACCACCCACTCCTTGGTCGGCGCCGTGCTCGGCGTCGGTCTGGCGCGCGGCATCGCGGCGCTCAACCTGAGCGTGATCCGCACCATCTTCATGTCCTGGGCCGTCACCCTGCCCGCGGGCGGCCTGCTGGCGGTGGTGTTCTTCTGGCTGCTGCGCGAGATTCTGAGCTGAGGCGCGTCATGGACCGCTACGCCGTGATGGGCAACCCCATCGCCCACAGCAAATCGCCACTCATTCACGGGCTGTTCGCCCAACAGACCGGCCAGCAGCTTAGCTATGAGAAGCTGCTGGTGCCGCTGGACGGTTTCGCCGCCGCGCTCGACCAGTTCCAGCGCAGCGGCGGCAAGGGGCTGAACGTCACCGTGCCGTTCAAGCAGGAAGCCTGGGCGGCGATGGACAGCCGCAGCGAGCGGGCGCAGCAGGCCGGGGCGGTCAACACCATCGTGTTCCGTCCCGACGGCAGCCGCTTCGGCGACAACACCGATGGCGTCGGCCTGGTGCGCGATCTGCGCGACAATCTCGGTGTGCCTCTGCAAGGACGCAGCATCCTGGTGCTGGGCGCGGGCGGCGCGGTACGTGGCGTGATCCCAGCCTTGCTGGCCGAGCAGCCCGAGCGCATCGTCATCGCCAACCGCACCCCGGCCAAGGCCGAGGAGCTGGCGCAGCTGTTCGCCGGTTCGGTGCCGCTGCGGGGCGTCGGCTTCGACGCGCTCGGCGGCGAACGTTTCGACGTGATCGTCAACGGCACTTCCGCCGGTCTGAGCGGCGAGGTACCGCCCCTGCCGGCAGCGATCGCCGCCGACGCCGCCTGCTACGACATGGTCTACGGCGACCGGCCGACACCGTTCCTGCGCTGGGCGCGGGAGCACGGCGCCGCGCTGAGCGCGGACGGGCTGGGAATGCTGGTGGAACAGGCCGCCGAGGCATTCTTCATCTGGCGCGGCGTCCGCCCGGACACCGCGCCGGTCATCGCCGCGCTGCGCAACCCTGGCTGACAGGGTTGCGCGGCAGCGGGTCTAGAAGTTGTAGCCAGCGCCGAAGCTGTAATAGAAAGCACCCTCGTCGGCGCGGCTGAGCACCTCGGAAGTCCCGCCGAAGAAGATCTGATACTCCATCTGGGCGAACAGGAACGCCGCCGGCTGCACGTAGTACTTGATGCCGATCTCCGGGCCGGCGAACCAGGTACTGTCGCTGTCGTCGCCGTAGCTGATGCCGATGCTGGCGCCGATGTACGGGCGCCATTCGGCGCTGCCGTAGTGGTAGTCGGTGTAGACGCGGGTCGCTCCGCTCCAGGTCGAGCCGCCGTCCTCGCTCTTGGACCAGCTGAAGGTCTGCCGCAGGCCCACTTCCAGGTGCGGGTTGACGTAGACACCGTAGTCGCCCGTGGCGGACACCGCACCGGCATTGAATTCCCGCGTGTTACTGCCAGACCCCGACAGCGCGAGCTCCCGCTGCCCCTTGGTGAGATCCGCGGCGGCGATCGTAGGAAGAAGCAATAAGGCTGCGGCTAGGGCAGACCGTTTCACAGAAGGAATTCCCCTTAAATCCAGTGCGCGAGGGCGCGGCGTCCCAAGCAGCTCGTTTTTTGTGCTGCCACTGGTACGCTGCTCGGCACTTCGTGTCAATAGCGAACCGCCGCTCAAGCCTTCGGCAAGCCGGGGTCGGCGGTTGATGAATGATCGATTAACTGTCACTTAACTACTAGAAGATACGACAGCCAGCGCGGACGATCACGGCGCCCGCGAGGGAACCAACCCCAGCGCCGCGTGGACCAAGGAAAAGGGTGAAGACACTAAGGAGAGCCAACCGCCATGAAGATTGCGATCATCGGAGTCGACGACGCCGCGGCCGCGCTCGCGCGCCGCATGAACGGCCACGAACTGGTGTTCGGCGCTAGCGAATCGATCATGGCGGACACCGAGCGGCTGGTAGCCGAGCTGGACCAGCCGGTGCCGATCACCGCGCTGCGGGAGGCGGTCGACACCGCCAAGGTGGTGCTGCTGGCGCTGCCGCCGTCCGAGCTGGGCGAGGTGCTGGAAGAGCTGGGGCCGCTATCCGGCAAGCTAGTGCTGGAAGGCGCCCATTCCTGGGGCGCGCTGGCAGCGGCCGACGCCACGCACTGACCCTCCGCCTCCGCCGTCAATCCGGATAGATCACCAGCCGCCGCTGCGGCTCGCTGCCCTGGCTCTGGGCATTGAGCCGGTGCGCCACCGCCACCCGATGCTGCAGGCGGCGCACCACCGCCGGGCGGGGCGCTAGCTCGATCGGCGCGCCTTCCTCGCGCACCCGTCGCACCGCCTCCTCGGCCTCGCGCAGCGCTTCCTTGACCTCGGCCTCGGCCACGCCGGGCACCATGTTGAACACCGACTGCAACAGCCGCCGGATCTGCGCCGTGGTGTTCTTCTTCACCACGTGGACCGGCAGCCCCGCCAGCTCGACCATGCGCTGCAGGCGCTGGTCGTCGGCGCGGGAGCGCAGCGTCACCACCATGTCGGCCCACTCCGCGCGCGCCACCGTGCGCGCCTCCAAGCGCAAATCGCGGATAGCCCGCTCCACCGAATCGCGGCTGATGGCATAGCAGTAAATGCCGATCGGCCGCGGCCGGTCGCGCTCGCCTCGACGCGGCGGCATATCCGCCTCGTCCGCGTCCGGCGGGCTCTGCGCCTCCCCAGGCGACGGCCGCTCGGCCGCCTCGGCGCCGGAAGCGCCGCCGAGGCTGGACACCCGCCGCTGCCCACCCGGCGGCATGCCGCGCAGCAGCTTGTCCACCGCCAAGGCGGTATTGGGGTGCACGATAAGCTGCTGCCGGTCGAGGATCTCCACCACCACATCGAAGGTGGGCGCGTACTTGCGCTCGCTCACCGTCTTCTGGGTGCGCCGCAGCCGCGCCTCCTCGTCGGTCAGCGTCACGGTCTGTACCCCGCCGACCAGATCCGCCAGCGTCGGGTTGGAAACCAGATTCTCCAGAGTGTTGCCGTGGGCGGTGCCGATCAGCTGCACGCCGCGCTCGGCGATGGTGCGGGCGGCGATGGTCTCCTGACTGGTACCGATCTCGTCGATGACGATCACCTCCGGCATGTGGTTCTCCACCGCCTCGATCATCACCGCGTGCTGGGCGCTGGGATGCGGCACCTGCATACGCCGGGCGCTGCCGATCGCCGGATGCGGCACGTCGCCGTCGCCGGCGATTTCGTTGGAGGTGTCGATCACGATCACCCGCTTGTTGAACTCGTCGGCCAGCACCCGCGCCATCTCCCGCAGCCGGGTGGTCTTGCCCACCCCCGGCGGGCCGAGCATGAGCACGCTCTTGCCGGACTCGATCTGATCGCGGATGTCGTCGATGGTGCCGAACACCGCTCGCCCCACCCGCAGGGTCAGGCCGATGATCTCGCCCTTGCGGTTGCGGATGCAGGAAATGCGGTGCAGCGTGCCCTCGATGCCGGCGCGGTTGTCGGCGCCGAACTCGCCCACCGAGCGCACCACGCCGTTCAGATCGTCGCGGCTGATCGGCCGCTCGGCCAGGGTCACCGCCCTGCCCGGGAAACGGGCCTGGGGTGGACGACCAAGGTCCATGACGATTTCCAGCAGGTCATGCAGATCATGACTGCGCAGGCGCTCGCGCAACGAAGGCGGTAGGGTCGCCAGCAACAGATCCAGGTCGTCGGTTTGAGTCTCGGTCACGGTTCGCTCGCCGGGCAGTCACGGAAATAACGGCCCGCGGCTGCCGCCGGGGCCGGTCCTTCGAGCAGTCTGCCGTGCCGGCGCCGCGCCGGAAAGAGGCCCGGCGTACGGACACGGTCTGGGAACTCGTGCGCAAACTCGGCGATCCGCCGCAGCCGCGACCGGCGGACGTCACCCGTTTGGCCGCATTCTCCGCTCCCCCTCTCTACAGTGAGCCCTCCAGCGCCGCTCGGTCCGAGACTCGGCACCGCGCCGGCGCGCACGCCGCACGACACGCAGGAATACGTTGCATGCCTCGATGGCCGATCGCCCTTCACCTCGCCGCGCTCACGCTCGCCCTGCCCGGCCTCGCCGCCGCTGGCTGGCGCGCGCAGGGCGGCGCCACGGCGGGCGAACTCGCGCAGTCCGTCTACCTGGGCGCCGAGCTGCCGCTGACCGGCGATGCCGACCGCGGCCTGGTGCAGCGCATCCGCCTCGGCTGGCAGAGCTACGGCTATGACGCCGACGGCACCGCCATCGACGTGCGCGCGCCGGACGCCGCCTACGCGCTCGGCTACCGCAGCGACGGCGACGCCGGTCGTTGGGCCGCCTACGCCGGCCTGCGCTACCGCGACGTCGAACAAAGACCGGCCCGCCCCAAGAGCGAGGCGGGCGAGGAGCCGCTGCAGCTGGGCCTGCGCTTCGAAGGCGAGCTGCGGCTCGCCCCGGGCTGGCGCGCCGGCGGCGACCTTACCACCTACCCGTCGAGCAAGGGCTATATCGCGCACGGCCGTGTGCTGCGCGAGATCGGCGGCGGCCTGGCGCTGGGGCCGGAGCTGGGCATGGAGGGCGACCGGGACTACAGCGCCCGGCAGCTGGGCGTGGTGGTGGACGGCCTCAAGCCCACGCCCAACCTGGACATGGCAGCCAAGACCGGCATACAGCGCGACGACGAGGGCGAGCTGGGCTGGTTCGTCGGGCTGGAGTTCTCGCGGCGGTTCTGAAGCGCCCGCACCGAGGCAGGGCTGCGGCACGGGCGGCCCCTCAAGCCCGCAGACACTCCTCCTCGCCGCGCGCGTCCACCGTGTAGAGCACCACCGGCCGGCGCCAGACCTTGTGCACATACTCCAGCACCCGTTGCGCCCGCTGCGGCTCCAGGCCGCGCCCGTCGCTCTTGTAATCGTGGCGCAGCACCAGCGTGCCGTCGGCGCGCAAATCGTCCACCAGCACGCGCGGCGCGCCGAAGTTGTACTTCGGCGCGAGGATGGCCTCGTGCAGCTCGTGCAGGTTGGACTCGGTGACCCGCACCTCGCCGTCGCGCTTGGCCTCGTACACGAACAGATCCAGATCCTGAGCCAGCTCGGCGGTGAGGTAGTTGCGGATGAAACCGAAATCGTCCTCCTCCTTCATCACCTGACGAGCGCGCTCGATGCCGTAATCGGCCACCACCCGCTCCCAGATGTTGAAGCCCAGATGGTAGGGATTGATGGCCAACACGATCTGCTTGTCGGTGCCGTAGGGGCGGACCACGTCGGAGTGGGTCTTCATGGCGTTGAGATAGAGCTCGTTGGGCAGGAAGTCGGCTTCGCGCAGAATGCGCGCATGCCAGTACGAGGCCCAACCCTCGTTCATGATCTGGCAGCTGAACACCGGCTGGAAGTAGAACGACTCCTCCCGCACCGCCAGGAAGATGTCCCGCTCCCAGTCCTCCAACGCCGGGCCGTAGCGGGCGATGAACCAGAGCAGGTCGGCCTCCGGATGAGGCGGCAGACGCTGCTCGACCACCGGCGGCGGCTTCGGTCGCACGCCGTCGGCCTCGCCCGGCAGCAGGCCGAACCGACTCTGGAACTCGTCCCGCGGCGGCGTCTCGACCTGCTTCTTGGGCGGCGGGTAATCGGGACGGTTGATCGGGTAATGCGTGTCGATGTGCTGCTCCAGCGCCAGCGCGGCGTCGAGCACGGCCTCGACCCGGCGCTGGCCGGCGATTTCCACCGCCTCGTCGATGCGGTGGGCGTGGGCCGCGGCCTGCTCGACGATGTGATAGCCGGCCTGCCGCTGGCTGTTCACGAACAGCAGGTTGTTGTGGGAGAAATCGGCGTGTCCCAGCACGTGCGCCGTGACCAGGCAGTTCTCCTCGAGGGTGTTGTTGTTGACCAGGTAGGCGCGGTTGGGGTTGCCGGGGAACACCACCTCGAAGATGCGCGAGTGGCCCATCTTGTGCTGGACCATCTGGTAGATCCAGCGCACCCCGAAAGACCAGTGCGGCATGCGCACCGGCAAGCCGTACACGGCGACTTCCATCATGAAGCTGGGCGGCACCAGCTCGAAATCGACCGGGTAATACTCCAGCCCCAGCTCCTTGCCCAAGGCCTCGATGCGGGTGACGTACTCTTGCAGCTTCGCCGGCATCAGGCGACCTCCTCGGCCTGGCGGGTGAAGAACGCTTTGATCGCTGGCCAGATATCGGCCTCCGAGGCGATGGCGTAGCTGTCGCAGGGCGCGCCCTGCTCCTGCAGGCGGCGGAACAGCACGCCGACCTCGGTGTTGAGCCGCTGGTGGTGCCGGCCGGACACCTCGGCGTAGCCCAGGAAATTCATCCGCGGCACCAGCGCTTCCAGCGCGGCGCGGGCGCGGTGGCGATCCTCCATGAAGTTGTCGCCGTCGGAGGCGTAGAACAGGTAGCTGTTGTAACGGCTCGGATCGTAGCGCTCGGCGGCGATCTCGATCGCCTTCTGCAGCGCCGCCGAGGACTGGGTGCCGCCCTCGCCGTGCACCTGGAAGAACTCCTCCTCCTGGAACTCCCAGGCCTCGATGGTGTGGGCGATGAACACCGTCTCGACCTTCACGAACTGGCGGCGGATGCCCTGCAGAGCCCAGAAGAAGAAGGTCTTGGCGAGCTTGCGGCAGTACTCGTCCATGCTGGAGGAAACATCCAGCAGGAAGAACACCACGGCGTTGGTGGTCGGCTGCTGGCGCTTGACCAGCTGGCGGAAGCGCAGGTCGTCGTTGGTGATGGGCACCGCCGATTCGCCCTGCACCGCGCGCCGCTTGACCGCCTGCTTGATAGTGCGGCGCCGGTCCAAGCGCGAGCGCGCGCCTTTCTTGTCCCAGCCCTCGCGGATGTAGTCCTCGATTTCCAGCTGCGTGCCGTCGCGCGGCTTCAGATTGGGCAGCTGCAGCTCCTCCCACAGCCAGTCCAAGATGTCGTCCACCTTGAACTCCATGACGAAGCTGACGCCGCCCTCCTCGTCGCCGCCGCTGCCCGAGCCGCTCTCGCCGCGCCCCTGGTTGGGCCGCATCAGCACGTCACCAGGGCGAACCTTGCCCTGCCCCGCGCCCTTCTGTTGCTGCGGGTTGAGCAGACGGAAACGGTAATGCTCCATGAATCGCACCGGCACCTGCACGGTGCGGTTGTCGGGCCGGGTGAGCACGTCGGAGTGGGCGATCAGATCGGGAAGCGCTTTGTTGACGGCTTCTCGGACTTTCTCGTTGTGGCGCAGCCAATCCCGCGTACCACGGGAAAACAGATCGTACCAGCGGTTGCCATGCTCGCCGGCGAGGGTATCAGACAGGCTCATTCACCGGCTCTCCCCCCAGGATCACTCCTGGGACAATAGGGTCGTCACGTAGTTGAGCGCCTCGCGCGCGCTGTGGTGGTCGTAGCCGTACTCTTTGATCAGCCGCTCCTCGACCGCCGCGATCTTCTCGCGAGCCTCCTCGTCGGGACGGGCCACGGAGGTCACCAGCCGCAGCACGTCGCGCCGTTCCTCGAACAGATACTTCTCCACCGCCTCCTTCAGCCTGCTGTGGCTGTCCAGAGTGAACTTCTCGCCGCGCTTGAACGCCACCATCGCCTTGCGCACCACCTCCTGGCGGAAGGACAGCTTGCCGGCGTCGGAGACGTTGATCTTCTCCTCCACCGAGCGCAGGAAGCGGGCATCGGGCTCGCGCGACTCGCCGGTGATGGGGTCGATGACCTCGCGCTTGTCCAAGGAGGCCTCGACCTCGTCCAGGTATTTGTCGAGCAACGCCTGCGCCTCTTCCTCGAAGGAGGCGAACAGCGCCTTGTGCACGTCCTCCTTGACCCAGTGGTTGTAGAAGTCCTTGCGCACCGTCACCAGGAAATCGACCCAGGCACGCTTCTGCTTGGGGTCGATGCGGGCGTCGGACTCGATGGCGTCCTTCAACGTGATCAGCACCTGCATGCTGGTCAGGCTCTTGGCCTCGCTGGCGGAGATGGCGTTCGATAGCGCGTTCACCACGAACCGCGGCGAAATGCCGGAGAGGCCCTCGTCCGGCGCCTCGGCGCGGATGCGCTCCACGTCGGCGCTGGTGAAACCCTCCACGTCCAGGCCGGCATACAGCTTGGCCTTCTTGGCCAGATCCAAATCCTCCCGCTCCGACGGCTTCAGCCTGGAGAGCACCGCGAACACCGCCGCCACCTCCAGCGCGTGCGGATCCAGGTGCACCGAGCGGAACGTCGGCGCGGCGGCGATCAACTTGCGGTAGATCCGCGCCTCGTCCCGATAATTCAAGGTGTAGGGCACCTGGATGATGACCATGCGATCCAGCAGAGCCTCGTTCTCGGTCTCCTGCAGGAACTTGCGGAACTCCGCCAGGTTGGTGTGGGCGATGATGGTCTCGTCCAGATAGATCAGCGGGAAGCGCGAGACCTTGACGTTCTTCTCCTGCGTCAGGGTCAGCAGCAGGTAGAGGAACTCGCGCTTGACCTTGAGGATCTCGATCATCTCCAGGATGCCGCGCGAGCCGGCGTAGACCGCGCCCGACCAGCTCCAGGCGCGCGGGTCGCCTTCGTCGCCGTACTGCGAGACCTTGGACAGGTCCACCGAGCCGATCAGGTCGGCCAGATCGGCGGTAGTCGGGTCGTGCGGGGCATAGGTGCCGACCCCGACCCGGCCAGCCTCGGAGATGAAGATGCGCTCGACCGGCATTTGCATGAAATCCCGATCGAACTCGTGTTCGAGACGGCTCTGGCAGTAGGGGCAGAGCTCGCCCACCACCTCGACGCCGTAGGTGTCGCGGAACTCGGAACGCAGGCTGTGGGGTATCAGGTGCAGCGGCGTCTCGTGCAGCGGGCAGCCCTTGATGCCGTACAGCGCCCCCTCCTCGGTATGGCTGTACTCCTCCAGGCCGCGCTTGAGCAGGATCACCAGCGTGGACTTGCCACCGGACGGCGGGCCCAGCAGCAGCAGCAGGCGCCGGCCCACCTCGGAGCCGGCGCTGGCGGCCTTGAAGTACTCCATGACCCGCTGCAGCGGCTTCTCCATGCCGAACAGATCGTGCGAGAACAGCCGGAACTCATCGCCCTCCCCTTCCGGGTTCTCATGGCGGCGACGCCAGCACAGCATGTCCCACAGGTACTGGTGGCTGGTGCGGCTGACCGCCGCGGGATCCTTGACGACGATCTCCTCCAGGAAAGTGCTGAAGGTGCCCTCCCAGTACTTCGCCTGATGCTCCTTGGTGAAGTTCACCAAGGAGTCCAGGAACTTGCGGTGCGCGCCGCCGCTGTTGCCTTGGAGACTCATGTGACACCCCTCGTGCGTCCGCCACCCCGCCGGGCGGCACTTTCATCGGATCTACGACTAGGTCGGTCGCTCTCGGGCTGGATGACGCCCCGGCGAGAATCGTTCTATGGGCGCAAACGCGCTCCCATTTAGAGATGGGCCCGGCAACTGCGGACATAAACGGGGTCCGGCACGCGACCGCGATATTCTCGCTTTAGGGCAGCCACCAGCTCTGCGCTGTACCTTCCCGGAGCACGAACGGGCGGCTACGGTCCTGCGGCCATACCGGCACCTGCTGCGACGCGAGCCATCGGAACAACCCTCACCGACCACGCCCAACCCTGTTCGGCAGGGCGCACAACGCCCGCCGGTCGTCTCCAACTTGTTGAGATAAGGTCGGGCGCCGCCGCTTCAATGCGGCGCCGGCTCAGCGGCGGCGGTCGCCGATCTGACGGGCCGGGGCGCCGGCCATGATGGCGTAGGGGGGAACGTCGCGGGTGACCACGCTGCCCATGCCGATCACCGCGTGGTCGCCGATGGTCACGCCGTCGGTGATGCCGACGTTGGCGCCGATCCAGACGTCGCGGCCGATACGGATGCCGCGCGAGGTCACCGGCTGCTCGGCCACCGGCCGGTCGAGGGCGATGCCGTGGTTGAAGGCGTAGATGGTGACGTTGTGGGCGATGCGGGTACCGTCGCCGATGACGACGCCGCGGGCGCCGCCGTCGATCGAGGTGCGGTGGTTGATGCTCACACCCGCCCCCAGCACCACCGGTCCGTGCAGGAACACGTCGGCGGCGATGGCGCAGCGATCGCCGATCACCACCGTGCGGTTGGGCTCGGCGAAGATCGCCGCCTCCGGGGCGATGAAGCAGTCTTCGCCGATCACCACGGTCTCCAGCCGCCGCAGCTGCTCCTGCACCTCCTGCTGCCAGGCGCGCGCCCACGCGCGGTGCGCGGGCTTGAGCGAGTAGTACAGCCACGGCATCCAGGACAGGCGCTTCTTGTGCTGGGCGCGATAGTACTCGAGCGGCTCGCTCATGGCTGGCGGCGGCCTCCCTGGCCGTGCCCGGTCGGGCGGGATGGGATCGAGAAGCGGACGCGATGCATGGGTTTTCTCCGGCTGCGCGCAAGGATACGCGGCCACCCGGGCCGGCCTCCAGTGGCGCGCCCGACCGCCTATTGCACCGCAACACCGGACCGTACTATGTTCGAAGGCATGATCGACCTTGCCGTTTCCCGCCAGCGACTGTGGTGGGGCCTTCCGGCCCCCGGCAGTCGTGCGTGTTGATTTCCGAACGGTTCGATCCAGCACTCACCACACGGCCGCGGGCACCGTCTGCGGCCGTGGTCGTTTCGGCTGCCGGCGGGCCCGCCTTGACCACCAAGGAAGCCCAATGCCCAGCCGACATTCCCGCCGTCTCAGCAGCCGCCTCATCGGTTTCCTCCTCACCGCCGGCGGCGCGGTGCTGTTCTCGCTCAAGGCCATCGTCGTCAAGCTGAGCTACCACTATCCGGTCGACGCCGTCACCCTGCAGACCCTGCGCATGGTGCTGGCGGTGCCGATCTATCTGCTGGTAGCGCTGTGGCTGCTGCGCGGCGAGCGGCGGACCGCGCTCAGCGCCCGTCAGTGGCTGGCGGTGGCGGCGCTCGGTCTGTGCGGCTACTACCTCGCCAGCATCCTCGACCTGATGGGGTTGCGCTACGTCAGCGCCGGGCTGGAGCGGCTCATTCTCTACGTCTACCCTACCCTGGTGCTGCTGTTCGGGTGGCTGCTGTTCGGCCGGCGAGTCCGGCCGGCCGAGCTGGTGGCGGTCGCGGTGTGCTACGCGGGCGTAGCCGTGGTGTTCGCCGAGGATCTGCGCCTGTACAGCGCCGACGTGCTGCTGGGCGGGCTGCTGGTGTTCGGCAGCGCAGCCGCCTACGCCTTGTTCATGGTCGGCAGCGGGCGGCTGATACCGGCCGTCGGCGCCATGCGCTTCACCTGCTACGCCATGACCGCCGCCGGCATCGGCGTGACCGCGCACTTCCTGCTGGCGCGGCCGCTCGACGTGCTGGCGCTGCCGGCGCCGGTGTACGGCCTGAGCGCGCTCCTGGCGGTGGCCTGCACCGCGGTGCCGTCCTTCATGCTGGCGGCCGGCGTGGGGCGTATCGGCGCCGAGCAGGCGGCGCTGGTGGGCATGGTCGGACCGGCCTCGACCTTGGTGTTCGGCTATCTGCTGCTGGATGAGCCGATCACGCCGGTACATCTGCTGGGCACGGCGCTGATCCTGGGCGGGGTGATCTACCTCGGCCTGGACAAGCCCAAGCCGGCGCGGGCCGGATCGGCCGCGTAGCGGCCCGCCGCGCGCGCTCAGAGCAGGGTCATCTGCCCGGAAACGACATTGCGCAGCCGCTCGCGCAGCGGGCTGCGCCGCGGGAAATGGGCGCGCAGGAACTCCATCTGGTCGGCGAGGATGCGGCGGCCCTGCAGGTACACGTACTCGGCGTGGGTCGGCACGAACGGCACCGCCAGCAGCTGCATGCCGCATTCCTCGGGCTCGCGGTTGCCCTTGTAGTTGTTGCAGCGCTTGCAAGCGCTCACCACGTTGCTCCAGACGTCGAGGCCGCCGCGGCTGATCGGCCGCACGTGGTCGCGCGACAACATGCCCTCCGGGAAGCGGCCGCCGCAATACATGCAAAGATGGTCGTCGCGGCGAAACAGCGCTTTGTTGCTCAGAGGCGGGACATAGTCGGGATTGGCGCGCAGCGAAGCCTGGATCGCGCCTTCGGTGGCGATGATGGAATTCAGCTCCAGCACGCTGCGACGACCGGTAACGGCATTGATGCCGCCGCGAATGCGATAGAGCAGCCGACCGCAGGTGTAAGCCACCTGCTCCAGGTAGTACAGGCGCACCGCTTCCTGGTAGTCGATCCACTCCAGCGGCATGCCCGAGACATCCGTCCTAAGGATCTGGTGCTCTAGGCTCGGCACGATGCTCTCCATGTCTGATCATGGCCGACGCTCGCCTTAGCTTATTCCAGGTTTGCCCATAAAAGGCAATTATGCGGGCATATAAATATCGCCTCGCATCGAGCCGGCCGGCCCTCCATTAAATATGGGACGCCACCGCCCGGACCGTAACCCGCCGGCCGTCGCCGACGCCGCGTGCGCCGCCGCCGGGGCGCGCAAGGCTCAGGCGAGCTATCCCTTTGAAAACACTCCCTGCTCGCCGCGCCGCCCAGGGTCCGCGGCCAGCGCCGCGCCCGACGCGCCGCCGCCGCACCCCCGCCCCGGGAGGGCCCGGCGGACCGCCCTTTTCCTGCGATAGCGCTAACTTAGCATCCCGTATCGGTACAGGAACGCTTCCAACATGCCTCGTTGTTCCGGTAGTATCGCCCAGCCTGTCGCTCCGGCCGACAAAGGGCGCAAAGAGTAAGGAACAAGTTGACTCGGGAGCCGCCGGGTTGTCGCGTTCGTTACTTTTCAATCGGCCGGCATCGGCTAACGATGCACAAGCGAAACTAATCCGTTCCACGATTGGGCGGCGGACCAACTGATCTATTGGGGAGGAGCGTATGCCTCTGACCATAGGCGTACCAAAAGAAATATTTCCGGGCGAGAAGCGCGTAGCGACCGTCCCTGACGTGGTCGAAAAACTGATCAAGCTGGGCTTTGCGGTCACGGTAGAGACCGGCGCCGGCGATGCGGCCAATTTCAGCGACGAAGCCTATCGCGCGGCCGGTGCCCAGATCGCCCCCGATGCCGCCAGCTTGTACGGCAGCGTCGATTTGATCCTGAAAGTGCGCGGCCCCTCCGCCGAGGAAGTGGCGCTGATGCGCGAAGGCGCGACCCTGATCAGCTTCATCTGGCCGGCCCAGAATCCGGAGCTGATGCAGCAACTGGCCGCGAAGAAAGCCACCGTGCTGGCGATGGACAGCGTGCCGCGCATGTCGCGCGCTCAGAAGATGGACGCGCTGTCGTCCATGGCCAACATCGCCGGCTACCGCGCCGTGATCGAGGCCGCCCACCACTTCGGTCGCTTCTTCACCGGCCAGATCACCGCCGCGGGCAAGGTACCGCCGGCCAAGGTGTTCGTGATCGGTGCCGGCGTCGCCGGCCTGGCCGCGATCGGCGCGGCTTCCGGCCTGGGCGCGATCGTGCGCGCCAACGACACCCGCCCCGAAGTGGCCGACCAGGTTCGCTCCATGGGCGCCGAGTTCGTGGCCGTACCCTACGAGGAGGAAGGCAGCGGCACCGGCGGCTACGCCAAGGTCATGAGCGAGGGCTTCCAGAAGGCGCAGCGCGAGGTGTTCGCCCAGCAGGCCAAGGAAGTCGACATCATCATCACCACCGCCCTGATCCCGGGCAAGCCGGCGCCGAAGCTCATCACCGCCGAGATGGTGCAGTCGATGAAGCCCGGCAGCGTCATCGTCGACCTGGCCGCCGAGCAGGGCGGCAACTGCGAGTTGACCGTGCCCGGCGAGGTGGTGGTGCGCCACGGCGTCACCATCATCGGCTACACCGACCTGCCCAGCCGCCTGGCCAAGCAGTCCAGCACGCTGTACGCCACCAACCTGCTGCGCCTGCTCGAAGAGCTGTGCAAGAGCAAGGACGGCACGATCAACGTCAATATGGAAGACGAGGTGATCCGCGGCGCCACCGTGATCAAGGACGGCGAGATCACCTGGCCGCCTCCGCCGCCCAAGCTGTCCGCCGCTCCGGCCCAACCCGCCAAGCCGGCGGCCGCCGCGCAGCAGGCGCCCAAGGGCCACGGCAAGCCCAGCGGTCCGACCCCGGCCAAGAACATCGCCATCCTGTTCGGCCTGGGCGCGCTCGCGTTCCTGCTGATCGGCCTCGGCGCGCCGGCCTCGTTCCTCGGGCACTTCACGGTGTTCGTGCTGGCCTGCTTCGTCGGCTACATGGTGGTGTGGAACGTCACGCCTAGCCTGCATACGCCGCTGATGAGCGTCACCAACGCCATCTCCAGCATCATCGTCATCGGCGCGCTGGTCCAGATCGCCCCGCCGTTGAACGAGAGCATGGCCAACGGTCGCCCCGGCGGCTTGATCGCCGCTCTGGCGGCACTGGCCATAGCGCTGACCGCGATCAACATGTTCGGCGGTTTCGCCGTGACCCGGCGCATGCTGGCCATGTTCCGCAAGTAATACCTGGGGGGCGAAACAATCATGTCTTACGGTCTAGTCACCGTCGCCTACATCGGGGCGGCCATTCTCTTCATCCTCAGCCTCGGCGGCCTGTCTCATCCGGAGACGGCCAAGCGCGGCAACCTCTACGGCATCGCCGGCATGACGCTGGCGGTGCTGGCCACCGTGTTCGGCCCCAGCGTCACCCCCAGCGGCTTTGGCTGGATCATCCTCGCCCTGCTGGTCGGCGGCAGCATCGGCCTGTACGCGGCGCGCAAGGTGCAGATGACCCAGATGCCGGAGCTGGTGGCGCTGATGCACAGCCTGGTCGGTCTGGCGGCGGCGCTGGTGGGCTTCGCCAGCTACATCGATCCGGCCGCTGCCGCCGCCTACACCGGCGCTGAGCACACCATCCACCTGGTGGAAATCTACGTCGGCATCCTGATCGGCCTGGTGACCTTCTCCGGCTCGCTGATCGCCTTCGGCAAGCTGTCCGGCAAGATCGGCGGCAAGCCGCTGCTGCTGCCGGCCCGGCACTGGCTGAACCTGATCGCCCTGCTGGTGGTGATCTACTTCGGCTACGACTTCCTGAAGGCCGAAACCATCGAGCAGGGCCTGCCGGCGCTGATCATCATGTCGGTGATCTCGCTGCTGTTCGGCATCCACATGGTGATGGCCATCGGCGGCGCCGACATGCCGGTGGTGGTGTCCATGCTCAACAGCTACTCGGGCTGGGCCGCCGCGGCCACCGGCTTCATGCTCTCCAACGACCTGCTGATCGTCACCGGCGCGCTGGTGGGCTCCTCGGGCGCGATCCTGTCCTACATCATGTGCAACGCCATGAACCGCAACTTCATCAGCGTGATCGCGGGCGGCTTCGGCGCCGGCGCTGGTGCTGCGGGCGGCGGCAGCGAGCAGCCGGCCGGCGAGGTCACGCCGATCTCCGCGGTGGAAACCGCCGAGATGCTGCGCGAGGCCAAGAACGTGATCATCGTGCCGGGCTACGGCATGGCGGTGGCGCAGGCCCAGCACATCGTCTCGGAGATCACCCAGCTGCTGCGCGAGAAGGGTGTGAACGTGCGCTTCGCCATCCACCCGGTGGCCGGTCGCATGCCGGGCCACATGAACGTGCTGCTGGCCGAGGCCAAGGTCCCCTACGACATCGTTCTGGAAATGGACGAGATCAACGAGGACTTCCCGGACACCGACGTGGCGATCGTCATCGGCGCCAACGACATCGTCAATCCGGCGGCCCAGGAGAACCCCAACAGCCCCATCGCCGGCATGCCGGTGCTGGAGGTCTGGAAGGCCAAGACCTCGATCATGATGAAGCGGTCCATGGCCTCGGGCTACGCCGGCGTCGACAACCCGCTGTTCTACAAGGAGAACAACCGCATGCTGTTTGGCGACGCCAAGCAGATGCTGGAAGAGGTGTTCGCCGCGCTGAAGTCGGCCGCCTAAGCCGACCAGGCGATTCCCAAAAGCCGCCCTCCGGGCGGCTTTTTTATGGTGCCGACGCTAAACTGGTTCCGTCCTGGACCGAGCCAACCGAGCAATGAAAGACGAAGCCGCCAAACTCTGGACTTTCGCCGTCGAGCTTTACGATCAGGAGGAAGTCAAGGCCACCTGCCTGCGCATCCAGGCCCGCTACGGGCTGGCCATCAGCCTGCTGCTGGGCACGATCTGGGCCGGCCTGCAAGGCAAGGGCCGCCTCGGCGCCACCGAGCTGGAAGAGGCGATCCGCCGCGCCCTGGAGTGGCACCGCGACATCATCGAGCCGATGCGCGCCCTGCGCCGCCAGCTGCGGCAGCCGCCGAGCGGCGTGGAGGACGAGGGCCTAGCGGTGCGCAAGCAAATCCTGGAAGCCGAGCTCAACGCCGAGCAGATCGAGCAGCAGCTGTTCCTGCAGGATCTGCCGCCGGGCCTGCCGGTGTCGCCGCCGTCCGAGCGCTGGCGCGACGCCGCGGTCAACGCCGCGCTGTTCATGCGCAAGAGCTGCCCCCGCCCCGAGCCGGAAGCGCAGGACGCGCTGGCGCAGATCATCCACGCCGCTTGCCCGGGCACGCCGTTCGGCGATCTCTACCAGGCGATCGAATCGGCCTGGATCGTCTGCTGATCAGCCCTGCTCCAGCTGCGCCATCGCGGCGTTGAGCGCCTGCAGCCGAGCGGTATCGCCGCCCCGATCCGGGTGGTGCTGCATGACCAGGCGGCGATAGGCGCGCTTGATCTCCGCCGGCGACGCCGGATCGCTCAGCCCCAGTTCCGCCAGCGCCGCCCGCCGCGCGTCCTGGGCATGGAACCAGCGCCAGAACGAGGCCAGCATCGCCTCCACCTCCTCGCCGGTGACGGCGGTGAGATTGCGCTCGTCGAGGTAGTAAGCGCGCAGCGGATCCGGCGCGGCCAGAGCGCCCGGCTCGGCCTCCGCGCGCCGGCCGATGCGGATCGACAGGCAATGGATGTGCAGCTCCTCCCCGGCTGCCCGCAGCCGTTCCTGCAACAGGTACAGGCAGTGGAACAGCCGGAAATGGGTCCGGTACAGCGATTCGGGCCGCTGTAGATCGGCACCGGCGAACGGCGGAATCCCGCGCTGATCGAGGCGGCGCAGCAGTTCATATTCGGACAGCCCCGCTGGCCGGGCGCGCAGCTCCTCCAGCAACAGGCTCAGCAGCGATTCGAGCGCGGAAGCGGTAAGATCGGACATCGTTCCAGTATAAGTGTCCGGCGAAACCGCGGCTCGATCGAAGCCACATTTATGCACATCGCCGTCCGGCCGAGCCTCATGGCGGCGCTTGCTCGGGGCGGCTCGCCCGTCGCTTTGGCAAGCGATTGTTTTCAAAGAGCATCTGGCGGGCCACCAGGGGTGTATGCGAAGCGCTGAGCCGGATCGCACAGCCGACCTGCGGCCATGGACGCACCGCATTCGTCCACAAACTTATCCACAGGCTGTTGTGCATAACAGGGAATTTTCGAACCGCGGCGCAGGGTTACTTTTAACATGCTAAGAAACTACTTCAAGCGGACCGCTCGCCCCGCCGCCGGGAGCCGGTGATGATCGAAGTGCGCCACATCGTGCAGGTGGCGGTGCCATCACCGCTGCCGAGGCTGTTCGATTATCTGAGCGACGCGCCGCTCGCTCCCGGCTCCCGGGTGTGGGTGCCGTTCGGGCGCCGCCGCCAGGTCGGCGTCGTGGTCGGCAACGCCGACGATAGCTGCATCGACCGTCACCGCCTCAAGCCGGTCGAGGCCGTGATCGACACCGCGCCGCTGATACCAGCGGAGCTGCTGGAGTTCGCGCTGTGGGCCAGCCGCTACTACCACCACCCGGCCGGCGAGGTGCTGCAGACCATTCTGCCGCCGCCGCTACGCCAAGGCGCGGCGGCGCAGCCGGTGCAGAGCGTGCGCTGGCGCCTGACCGCCGCCGGCCGCGCGGTCAATCCCGACGAGCTGGCGCGCCGCGCGCCCCGCCAGGCCGAGCTGCTGCGCCAGCTCGCGCTCGGCGAGCTGAGCGACGACCGCGTCGCCGCCGACGGTGCCCGCGCGACGCTGCGCAGCCTGGCCGAGAAGCACTGGATCGAAGCCGTGCATTCGCCCAGCTACGGCCTCCTGGACGGCCAGGGCGACGCCGAGCCGCTGCCGCTCACCGAGGCGCAACGCGCCGCCCGCGACACGCTGCGTGGCGCCCACGGCTTCGCCTGCCACCTGCTCGATGGCGTCACCGGCAGCGGCAAGACCGAGGTGTACCTGGAAGCGATCGACGCCGTGCTGGCGCAGGGGCAGCAAGCGCTGGTGCTGGTGCCGGAGATCGGCCTCACCCCGCAGCTGGTGGCGCGCTTCGCCCACCGCTTCCGAACGCCGATGGCGGTGTTCCACTCAGCGCTGTCCGACCGGGAGCGGCTCAACGCCTGGCTGGCGGCGCGGGACGGCGCGGCCCGCATCGTCATCGGCACGCGCTCGGCGGTGTTCACGCCACTGGCGCAGCCCGGCCTGATCATCGTCGACGAGGAGCACGACCCGTCGTTCAAGCAGCAGGACGGCTTCCGCTACTCGGCGCGGGATCTGGCGGTGGTGCGCGCCCGCCGCCTCGACATCCCGGTGGTGCTGGGCTCGGCCACGCCGTCGCTGGAGAGCCTGTTCAATGTCGCTCACCGCGGCTATGTGCATCTCAAGCTGCCCGAGCGCGCCGGCAGCGCCGGCATGCCGCGGGTACGGCTGCTGGACATCCGCGGCCAGCCGCTGCAGGGCGGGCTGAGCCAGGCGCTGCTGGCGCAGATGCGCCGGCATCTCGACGACGGCAACCAGGTGCTGATCTTCCTGAACCGGCGCGGCTTCGCGCCGACGCTGCTGTGCCACGACTGCGGCTGGGTCGCCGCCTGCGCGCGCTGCGACGCGCGCCTCACCCTGCACTTCCGCGACAACCGCCTGCGCTGTCACCATTGCGGCCACGAGCGGCCGGCGCCCAGCCAGTGCACCGTCTGCGGCAGCGCGGAGCTGCGGCCACTGGGCCAGGGCACGGAGCGGATCGAGGAGGCGCTGCGCGCGCACTTCCCCGACCTGGGCCTGGTGCGCATCGACCGCGACAGCACCCGCCGCAAGGGCGCCATGGCCAAGCTGCTGGCCAGTGCGCATAGCGGCGAGGGCCGCATCCTGATCGGTACGCAGATGCTGGCCAAGGGCCACCACCTGCCGCGCGTGACGCTGGTCGGCATCGTCGACGCCGACTCGGGCCTGTTCGGCAGCGATTTCCGCTCCACCGAGCGGCTGGCGCAGCTGATCGTGCAAGTGGCCGGCCGCGCCGGCCGCGCCGACCGCCCCGGCGAGGTGATCCTGCAGACCCATCACCCGGAACATCCACTACTGCACACCCTGCTGCGCGACGGCTACGGCCGTTTCGCCGAGGCACTCATGGAGGAACGTCGCCAGCTGGGCCTCCCGCCGTTCGGCTCGCTGGCGCTGCTGCGCGCCGAGGCGGTGCAACCGGCCGCACCGGCGGCGTTCCTGGAGGAGGCCCGCCAGCGGGCCGAGGCGCTGGGCGTGCCGGGCGTACTGCTGCTCGGGCCGGTGCCGGCGCCGATGGAGCGGCGCGCCGGGCGCTTCCGCGCGCAGCTGCTGCTGCAGGCGGCGCGCCGTCAGGATTTGCAGCGTCTACTCGGGCTCTGGTGTGACGGCCTGCCGGGGCTGAAGAGCGCGCGTAAGGTACGCTGGTCGCTGGACGTCGATCCGCAGGAATTGCTCTAGCCCCGCGCCGGACGGTTGGGGCTATGCTCTTGCAAGGTGGCGGACAGTCCCGATAATGGGCACCCGCGCTTCGTAGCGCCGACACGACATGGGAAGGTCCCGGCACAATCATGGCACGAGACTACAAAAACAGCGGTCGCGCCTCCGTCAAGCGCAAATCCGACAAGAAGAGCGGCGGCCTGCCCGGCCCCCTGTGGCTGCTGCTCGGCATGGTGATCGGCGTCACCGTCGGTCTGCTGCTCGGCCTGGGCGTGTTCACCGTGCGTGTCGTCAAGGAGCTGCAGAACGAGGTGCGGGCGGTCATGGCCCGCCACCCCAACCTGGACGCGGACAAGCTGCGCAAGGCCATCGCCCAGGTCGAGGCGGAGTCCAAGGCCGCGGACGCGCGCAGCGACAATCGGCCGCGCTTTGAGTTCTACAAGATCCTGCCACAGATGGAAGTCGTGGTGCCGGAGCCGGAGCAGCCGGCGCGCACCCCGGCCAAACCGTCGACACCGGTGGCATCGCGCACCGAGCAGAGAGCGCCCGCGCAGAACGAATCCCGCACCGCCGCGACCGCGGCCCGACAGGAGCGCTATCTGCTGCAGGTCGGCGCCTATGGCAAGCACGAGGACGCCGACCGCATCAAGGCGCAGCTGGCGCTGCTGGGCGTACAGGCCAACATCCAGACGGTGGAGATCAAACCGGGTAGCGTGGTGCACCGCGTGCGCGTCGGCCCGTTCCACAGCGAGGACGACGTGGCCGCCACCCGCCAGCGGCTGCGCGCCAACGGCATCGACTCGGTACTGATGAAAGTCAGCGGCTAGGGACCACCCCGAACGAGCCAGCAAGCGCCATGGCGGCCCCGTGTTAGAATTAGAAATAATCACGGTTCGTCGGCCGCATGCACGACCGGCCCCATGGCGGACCGTGATGTCCGCGCCGCAATCGCCTTGATTGCGCCCGGAAACACACCAATTCCCTTGGTGGGTTTCATCGCAGAGTTTCGACGCCGATAAGGAATAACCACATGCGCAGCTCCATTGCGCCGGTGCTAGGCCTTTGCATGCTCTCCTGCGTCCAACCGGTCACGGCGGCGGCCATCGATTCGGAATGGGTAGGCATCCGCGGCGGCGGCAGCGCCCCGACCATTTCCCAAGACATCGATGGCTGGGAATTGCTGCTGCGTTTCCGCTTGCCGTGGCAGGGCAACACGCACGGCTGGTCGGTCGCCAGCCACCTCAACCTCGGCGCCGGACGCTTCCAGGGCGAGGGCGACAGCCTCAACATCGTCAGCGCCGGCCCTAGCGTCAGCCTCGATCGCGGCCGCCTGTCGATCGACATCGGCACCGCGCCGACCTACGTATCCGAAGCCGAAATCGCCGGCCGCGAACTCGGCGGCCACTTCCAGTTCACTTCGCACCTGGGCGTCTACGTCCAGCTGCTGCCCCCGCTGGCGGCCGGCGTGCGCATCCAGCACACCTCCAACGCCAGCCTCTATCACGACAACGACGGCATAGACATGCTGATGCTAGAACTGCGCACGCGGCTTTAGGCATTTGCCCGGCGGCCCGCGCCGGGCCGCGGCCGCTACGATTCCTTGCTGCCCTTGGCAAACATCTCCCGCTTCAGGCGATAGAGCGCGGAGATGTCCTCTTCGCCGTAGCCGGCCTGCATCAGCCGCTGGTAGTGCACCAGGGTCATTTCCACCACCGGCAGCGCCACGTTCAGGCCGGCGGCCATCCGCTTGCAGATGCTCAGATCCTTGTGGTGCAGGGCCACCTTGAAGCCAGGCTTGAACACGTCCTCGACCATGGTCGGGCCGCGGTGGCTCAGGAACCAGTTGCCGGCAGCGCCGCCGCCGACCACGTCGATGACCTTGCGCATATCCAGCCCCATGGCCTGGCCGAACGCCAACGCCTCGGTCACCGCCTGGTTGATGCCGGCGGCCATGATCTGGTTGACCGCCTTGGTGGCCTGTCCGGCGCCGACCGGCCCCATGTGGGTCACGGCCTTGGTCATCGGCGCCAGCAAGGGGCGGATGCGCTCAAGCACCTCGGCGTCGCCGCCGACCATCATCACCAGCTGGCCGTTGCGCGCCCCCTCGGTGCCGCCCGATACCGGGCCATCGAGGAAGCTCGCGCCCGCCTCCGCCACGCGCCGCGCCGCCTCGCGCGCGGTGTCCACGCTCACGGTCGAGGCGTCGAGCACCACCTTGCCCGGCGCGAGCGCCGGGCGCAGCTGATCGATTACCGCCAGCACATCGGCGTCGGCCGACACGCAGGTAACGATGAGATCGCTGACCGCGGCCAGCGCCGCCGGGTCGTCAGCGGCGACCACGCCGTGCTCGGCGGCGAAAGCCTGCGCCTTGTCGCCGCTGCGGTTCCACACCGCCGCCAGCAGCCCGGCTCGGGCCAGATTGGCGGCCATCCCCTGGCCCATCGCTCCCAGACCGATGAATCCCGCTTTCATGCCTCGGCTAATCCTCCAGATAGGTGTAGGCCTGCAACCCGCTCTCGAGCTCGCGCAGCACCGCCTGCCGGTCCGCGTCGGAGAGGCCGGCGTTGGCCACCCGCTGCCGGTACGCGCGCTGCAGATCGCGGCTGTCGAACTGCACGTAGCGCAGCACCGACTCCACGGTGTCGCCGCGCTTGGGGTCGGACAGGCGCCAGCCGCGCTCGGTGAGCACGACGTTGACGGAGTCGGTGTCGCCGAACAAGTTGTGCATATCGCCCAGGATTTCCTGATAGGCACCGACCATGAACACGCCCAGCAGGTAATCCTCGCCGTCGCGATACGGCGGCAGCGGCAAAGTGGATTCCACCCCTTGGCGGTCGACGTAAGCGTGGATGGTGCCATCGGAATCGCAGGTGAGATCCTGCAGCACGTTGCGCCGGACCGGCGCCTCGTCCAGGCGCTGCAGCGGCAGCACGGGGAAGATCTGGTCGATCGCCCAGATGTCCGGCAGCGATTGGAACAGGGAGAAGTTGCAGAACAGCTTGTCGGCCAGCTTCTCGTTGAGCTCGTCCAGCAGCTCGCGGTGGGCGCGCTGACGCGCGTCCAGCAGCGGCAGCACGCGCCGGCAGGTGGCCTGGTACAGCTGCTCGGCGTGCGCCCGCTGCTCGAGGCTCAGCAGCCCGTGGACATACATGGTCTGCGCCTCGGACAGCCACTGCAGGGCGTCGTAGTAGGTCTCCACCGGCGAGCGCGCGGCCATGCCCTGCAGGTTCTTCCACAGGTCGTGCAGGATCAGCGGCGCGTCCTCGGCCGGCGCGGCCACGGCATCGGCCTCCGGCACGCGGTCAACGTCGATCACGTTGGTGATGAGCACGGCGTGGTGCGCGGTCAGCGCCCGCCCCGACTCGCTCACCACGTCCGGGTGCGGCAGATCGTGCTGCTCACAGATCTCCCAGAGCGTGTGCACCACCGAGGCGGCGTACTCCTCGACGCTGTAGTTCATCGAGCAGTAGCTGCGCGAGCGGGTACCTTCGTAGTCCACGCCCAGGCCGCCGCCGACGTCGACGATGCGGATGTCCGCGCCCAGCCGGCGCAGCTCGGCGTAATAGCGCGCCGCCTCGCGCATGCCGCGCTGGATGTCGCGGATGTGCGGGATCTGCGAGCCCAGGTGGAAGTGCAGCAACTGCAGCGAATCGAGCAGCCCCGCGGCCTTAAGCCGTTCGATCACGGTCAGCGCCTGAGCGGCGGTGAGGCCGAACTTGGACTTCTCGCCGCCGGTGTTCTGCCACTTGCCGGCGCCGATGGAGGCCAGCCGCACCCGCAGGCCCAGCAGCGGCTTGACGCCCAGCGCCGCCGCCTCGGCGATGACGTCGTCGATCTCCGAGAGCTTCTCCACCACCAGGTACACGCGCATGCCCAGCTGGATGCCGCGCAGAGCCAGGCGGATGTACTCGCGGTCCTTGTAGCCGTTGCAGATGACCATCCCGCCGCTCGGCGCCAGGGCCAGCACCGCCATCAGCTCCGGCTTAGAGCCGGCTTCCAGGCCGACCCGGCCGTTGCCGTGGGCGAGGATTTCCTCCACCACCCGGCGCTGCTGGTTGACCTTGATCGGATACACGGCGGTGTAGCGGCCCTGGTAGTTATCCGCCGCCATGGCCTTGGCGAAGGCGTTGCAGAGCGTATCGACGCGGTCGTGCAGGATGTCGACGAAGCGCACCAGCACCGGCAGGGTCAGCCCGGCCGCGCGCGCCGCCGCCGCCAACTCCGCCAGGTCGATGCCCGGGCGACTGTTGTCGCGATTGGGGAAGGCCACCACTCTTCCCTGAGGGCTGATATCGAAGTAGCCGCTACCCCAATAGGCGGTGTTGTAGGTATCGCGCGCTTGCTGAATGTCCCAGTTGGCGGTCATCTCGCTTTATATCCGCTTCGTAAAAGAGGAAAATCCTCGGCCCTGCGAAAGCAGCAGAGTGTACGGGATCGCCGGCCGCGGCGTAACGCGTATTCACCGGGATATGGGGTATAACGGGCCGGGCGGCCCGCACGGGAGAGTCTTAGATGGCGTTGGACAACACTTGGTTCTCGGAGCCGTTCGAGTCCGAGGGCTCCGCCTTCTCGCTGAAGGTCACCAAGAAGCTCCACGAGGAGCAGTCGCCGTTCCAGAAGATCGAAGTCTACGAGACCACCCACTGGGGGCGGCTGCTGGTGCTCGACGGTGCGGTGATGCTGACCCAGCGCGACAACTTCACCTACCACGAGATGATGGCCCACCCGGTGCTGTTCACGCATCCCGATCCGCGCGACGTGCTGATCATCGGCGGCGGCGACTGCGGCCTGCTCAAGGAGGTGCTCAAGCATCCCAACGTGCGGCGCGTGGTGCAGGTGGACATCGACGAGCGCGTCACCCGCGTGGCCGAGCAGTTCTTCCCGGAGCTGGTGGAGTCCAACGGCGACCCGCGGGCCGAGCTGCTGTTCGATGACGGGGTGGCCTACGTCAAGAACGCCGCGCCGGGCAGCTTCGATGTGATGATCATCGACTCCACCGACCCGATTGGCCCCGCCGCCGGCCTGTTCGGCGCCGAGTTCATGAAGGACGCCTACGCCCTGCTGCGCGACGATGGTCTGATCGTGCAGCAGAGCGAATCGCCGATCCTGCACATCGACACCATCCTCAAAGAGCTGTACGAGGTGATGCGCGGCGCCGGCTTCGCCAAGGTGGCGACCCTGTTGTTCCCGGTGGTGGGCTATCCCTCCGGCTGGTGGTCGGCCACCATGGCCAGCAAGGGCGCGGATCTCACCCACTTCCGCGAGCAGGACGCGGCCACCAAGCCGTTCCCCACCCGCTATTACAACGCCGCCATCCACCGCGCGGCGCTGGCGGTGCCGGAATTCTGCAAGAAGCTGTTCACCGACCAGTAACGGCAGCGATAGCGCCCCTCCGCCGGAGCCGGCGGAGGGGGCGGCATGAGAGCCTTCGCGGTCAACGCACGCTCAGGCGCGCCCGCGGCTGATCGTTCTGATCGACGACCTGGATCGCGGCGAAATCGCCCTTGCTCAGCTTGATGAGCACGCACGGGCTGGTCACCACCTGCGCGCTGAGCATCCCCGGCGCCGGCGCACTCCAGCGGGTGCGCACCACCGCAACACCATCGCGCACCGGCACCTCGGCGGCCGCGAGATCGACGCCGTAGCCGGCGCTGGGCCGCTGCCCCATCTCCACCAGCAACAGCCCTTCGCGGGCGAAGTCGATCCCCGGCGTGGGCACCGACGGCAGCCGCGCGCTGAACTGGCGCCAGGCGTTCTCATCGGCGATCCAGCGGGCATTGGCGGTTCGCTCGTAATGGCCGCACTGGCTGGCCGCGTATACCTGCTCGGCGCGCAGCACGGAGGCGGTTGGCGCCGATGTGGCGCAAGCGCTCAACCCGGCGGCCGTCGCGACGAAGATGGCGGATAAACGCCCGTTCATAACCTCCTCCGATGACACGCTGTTCGAATTCGGCGACCGATCTCGCCCATCGCCGCCATTATGCGCGGAACTCGGGCGAAATGGGGGGCAAAAAAAAGCGGGCGCCTAGCGCCCGCAAAACGATCCTTCGGATCAAAGGGGAAGGGGATCGAACCAACTTAGAGGCTGTAGCCGCGCTCGTCGTGCTGGGCGATATCCAGGCCCTGGGTCTCCTCTTCTTCGCTGACCCGCAGCCCGACCACGGCGTCGACGATCTTGAGGATGATCAGGGTGACGATGCCGGTGAACACGATGGTCACCACCACGCCCAGGATCTGCTTGAGCACCTGCGCACCGACGGTCACACCCTCTTCCAGACCGGAGCCGCCGAAGGCGCTGGAGACGAACACGCCAGTCAGGATCGCGCCGACGATACCGCCCACGCCGTGCACACCGAAGCAGTCCAGAGCGTCGTCGTAGCCGAGCGCGCGCTTGAGCTTGGTGGCGGTGTAGAAGCAGGCCACACCGGAGACGATGCCCAGCACCAGGGCGCCCATCGGGCCGACGAAGCCCGCCGCCGGCGTGATGGCCACCAGGCCGGCGACCGCACCCGAGGCGATGCCCAGAGCGCTCGGCTTACCGTGGAACAGCCACTCGGCGAACATCCAGGCCAGCGCGGCAGCGGCGGTGGCGATCTGGGTCACGAACATCGCCATGCCCGCGACACCGTCGGCGGCCAGGGCCGAACCGGCGTTGAAGCCGAACCAGCCGACCCACAGCATGCCCGCGCCGGTCAGCGTCAGCACCAGGCTGTGCGGCATCATCGGCGTGGTCGGATAGCCGCGGCGCTTGCCGAGCACCAGGGCCGCCACCAGACCGGCGATACCGGCGTTGATGTGCACCACGGTGCCGCCCGCGAAGTCGAGCACGCCCATCTCCTGCAGCCAGCCGCCGCCCCACACCCAGTGCGCGACCGGGGCGTAGACGAAGGTCATCCACAGCGCGGTGAACCACAGCATGGCCGAGAACTTCATGCGCTCGGCGTAGGAGCCGACGATCAGCGCCGGGGTGATGATGGCGAAGGTGAGCTGGAAGGTAGCGAACAGCGCCTCCGGAATCGTCCCCGACAGCGACTCGGTGGTGACGCTGGCGAAGAAGGCGTTGCTCAGACCGCCGATCACCGACTGCAGGCTGCCGCCATCGCTGAACGCCAGCGAGTAGCCGTAGATCACCCACAGCACGGAGCTAAGGCAGGCGATGGTGAAGCACTGCATCATCACCGACAGCGCGTTCTTGGCGCGGACCATGCCGGCGTAGAACAGCGACAGGCCGGGGATGGTCATAAACAGCACCAGGGCGGTGGAGGTCAGCAGCCACGCAGTGTCGCCGGAGTTGAGACTGGCTTCCTGGGCGGCAGCGACCGGCGCGAAAACCGCCAGCCCCGCAGGCAGCATTCGTCGTAGTACGTGGGTCAGCGTCTTCATCGATTTCACCCTCTGCTGCTGCTCATAGAGCGTCGACACCGGTCTCGCCGGTGCGGATACGGATCGCCTGCTCCAGATCGAAGACAAAGATCTTGCCGTCGCCGATCTTGCCGGTATTGGCCGCGCGGACGATGGCCTCGATGGCCTGCTCCACTCGGCTGTCGTCCAGCGCCACCTCGATCTTCATCTTGGGCAGAAAATCCACCACGTATTCGGCACCCCGATAGAGCTCGGTGTGCCCCTTCTGACGGCCGAAGCCCTTGACCTCCGTGACCGTGATGCCCTGCACCCCGATCTCGGACAACGCCTCGCGCACGTCATCGAGCTTGAACGGCTTGATGATCGCGGTTACTAGCTTCATCCTTCCTACTCCGTAGTTAGCCTGGCCGGGCACCGGCCACCCGATACCGCGGTTTCGCGAATGCCCGGGCGCGTTTCCGCTCCGGATCTCGGCCCGCATGAATCTTTCGCTGGGGTCTGCCCGAAAGCGCCCGCGAATGGCTAGAGCAGATCCCGTGCCATCGGCGATTTTTGCTCTTGAAGCAAAGAGTTACGAAAACGGAGAGAAAGCGAGGGAAAGCGGCGCGCACCAAGATGGGCACCACGCATCGGCCCGACGCACCATACTGGTGCATACCACCGATTCGATCATGAAGGACGACGCCATGTTCGACGCCAAGTCGCTCGACGAGATAGCCCGCAAGCTGGCCGCCAATCTGCCGCCGGGCTTGCGGGAATTTCAGCAGGAAGTGGAGAAGAACCTCCGCGCCACCCTGCAGGCCATGTTCTCGCGCATGGACCTGATCACCCGCGAGGAATTCGACGCGCAGGCCAAGGTACTGGCGCGCACCCGCGCGCAGCTGGAAACGCTGGAAGCGCGCATCGCCGCCCTGGAAGCGGCCTACGAGAAGGCCGCCGACGACCAGGGCTCGGCCAAGCCGGTCTGACGGAACGACCGCAGTCCCGGCGAGCGACCATGCTCGCCGGGGCGGTGGCGGAGCCCGACGCTAACCGCCGCCGCGCCCCGCTTTGCGCTTCCCGCCGCGCTCGCCGCGGCCCGTCGTTTTCTGCGCCGGACCGCCGCCTAGCTGCTCCAGCCACAACAGCGTCTCGACGTACTCGAACAGCCGCTCCAGATAATCCGGCGAGATGTCGCGCATCAGCCGCAGCGCGCGCAGCACCAGGGAATGGGAGTTGAGCGGACCGGCGTTCTCCGGGGCTTGCTCCAAGGCTTGCGCGAGCTGCTGATCGAGCCGCAATCGCGACCAAGTGCGCTGGAAGACCGCCGCCGATTTCAGCGTGTTGACGCGCGCGATCGGCAAAAGCGGCGGTGCGGTCTCGCCCGTCGGCGCCGCCCGACGCTCGATATCGGCGAGCAGCTCGCTCAGGGCGCGATCGCCGCGGCGCGCGTTCAAGCGCGCGAGCTGCCGTCGCAGGCCGGTGAAGTCGCCGGCGTCGCGGTACTCGCGCAGCACGTTGACGGCATCGGGGAAGTCGGCGCTGCCGCGTGCCAGCGCATCCTCGGCCGCCCGCTCGGCGCGTTCGAGACGCGCGTCGTAAGTGGCCAGGATTCGCGCCAAGCGATCAACGAGGCGCTGGCGCACGGCATCCGGCTGCGCCGCCATGCGTCCGGCCAACGCCTCGACGAAGCGAAAACCGACCGGGTCGAGACGCTCGGCGCCGCGGGCGCGCAACGCCTCGATCCGCGCCGTAGGGTCGAGCGATCCTTGCTCAGTCATCGGCCTGACCGTCGCGCCTGGCCGATTTCGGCACCGGCGCGATCTCCACGCGCCGGTTGCGGGCGCGCCCCTCGGGATCGTCGTTGGAGGCGACCGGCTGCTCGGCGCCGAAAGCGGCGGCGAAGATCGAGGAGGACGGGATACCCTCCTCGATCAGCGCGCGGGTGACGGTCAGCGCGCGCTGGGCCGACAGCTCCCAGTTGTCGGCGAAGCGGCGGTTGGTCTCGCGCACCGGCCGGTCGTCGGTAAAGCCGCTCACCATGAGCAGCTCGTCGCTCGCCGCCAGATAGGCGGCGAGCAGCGGCGCCAGGCTTTTGAGCAGCTCGCGGCCGTCCGGCTGCAGCTCGGCGGAGTTAAGCGCGAACAGCACGCTGCCGCTGATGCCGATGCGGCCGTCGTTCAGCGTCACCCGCCCGGCGGCCAGCGGCCCCGCCAAGGCTTCTTCCAGCGCCAGCCGCCGCTGTTCCTCGAACTGGCGCTTCTGCACTTCCGCCTCCAGCTCGGTGGCCAGCTCCAGCTGCACGCCGAGCACACCGACCAGGATCAACACGAAGGCGCCGAGCAGACCGGCCATGAGGTCGCCGAACACGGCGAAAGCGGTCGCGGGCTGGCCGACGTCGCTGTCCAGCTCGTCCATGCTCACGCCTCACCGGTCACGGCCGCCCCCGCGTGGCGCAGCTCTTCCAGTATCCGCTGCTGCGCCATGATGGCGAGGTCGATGATCTCCCGCGCCTGGGCCACGTAATAAGCGAGCTGCTCGTCGCTGCGCGCCATGGATTTCTCCAGCGCGCCCTCGATGCGTGCCAGGGCGGTCGTCAGTTGCTCGTTGCTGTCGGCGAACAGCTGCACGGCGCGTTCGAAGGCCTCGCTGACGGCGGCGACCTCGACCGCGCCGGCGCCGACCTGGGCGGCGGCGTCCTGCAGCCGCGCCGTCTCGGCGTCGACGCTCCGCTCGAAGCGGTCGCCGGCGCGCTCTAGCATCGACGCGGCCGACGCCACCAGCCCCTCTATCGCTTCGCGCTGGGCTCCGGCGGCCTGATCGATAGTGCTCAGCAGGGTGTTCAGGGTCTCCAGGACGCGCTGGCGCTCCGCCAGCAACGCGTTGTCGCGGGCGATGCTGGCGGACAGCTCGCGGCGCAGCTCGCCAATCACCTCGGCCGCCGCCCGCGGTGCCTCGGCGGCGGTTTCCATGAGCCGCGCCACCTCGGCCAGGGCAGCGTTGGCCTGGGCCTGGGTCGTCGCCGCGATGTCGCGGGCAGTGTCGACCAGCACCTTGGCGGCCCGCTCCTGCTGGGCCTGAGCGCGCACGCTGGCCTCGCGCCATTCCTCCTGCAGCAGGGTCACCGCCCGCGCCAGCGTCTCGGTCAGGGCGGCCTGACGTGCCTGCTCCTGCGCGGCCAGCTCCCGCTGCACGGCGGCGAGCTGCTCACGCACGACGGCCAGCAAGGCCTCCGAGCGCTGCGCGAACGTCTCGGCGAACCCGTGCAGCGACTGGTCCAGCCTGGCGGCCAAGCGCTCGCTGTCGCGCTCCTGCCTCTCCTGCGCCGCGCGCCAGGTGTCGGTCACGGCGGTGACGCTGGCGTCGAAGCGCGCTGCGATACCGGCGAGCTGGCGGTCCACCGCCTCGGCCACCCGCGCCTGCAGCGCCGCGGTCTCGCGGGCGATACTGTCCATGGTGGCGGCGGCGATCGGGCGGAGGGTCTCGCCGGCCACGCGGGCGCTCTCGCTCAGGCTGGCCTGGAGCGAGGCGCCGACCGAGTCGGCAAGGGACGCGTACGTGTCGCGGGCATCGCGGTAGAAGCGCTCCTGTTCGCCGGCCAGACGCTCGTGCAGCTCGCGGCTGTGGCGCTCCATCTGCGCCATCATGGCCTGCAGCTTGTCGACCAGCGCGGGCAGCGCCTCGGCCTGGGTTCGCAGCGCCGCGAAGGCCTCCTGGCGCTGCTGGACCAGCGAGAAGCCGCGCAGGCTGGTCGCGATGCAGGTGTCGAGCAGCTGGGCGCTTTCGAGGCGCGCCCGCCGGCACAGCGCCGAGATCAGCCCCAGCATGGCCGAGGCGCTGACGCCGGCGATCGAGGTGCCGAAAGCCACGCCCAGCCCCTTGACCGGCGCCGCTAGCGCGCTGCGGATGGCCTGCAGATCGCTGCCGCTCTCCAGGGCCGACACCGCGCCGTTGAGAGTCACGGCCATGCCGAGGAACGTCCCCAGCATGCCCAGCAGCACCAGCAGGCCCACCAGGTACGGCGTCAGCGCCGGTCCCGGCAGCGCCGCCCGCTCGCCCTCGATGCGCAGGCGCACCGGATTGCGCAGCGACGGCGGCAGCCGCACCAGCCAGTCGCCCAGGCTCGGCAGATCGTCGGGCACAGCGGCCAACGCCCGATTCAGCGCCGTCGTCGCCCGCTGGAAACGAAACAGTTCGAAGGCGCCGGTCAGGTAGACCGCGCCGATCAACGCAGTCATGGCCAGCGCCAGGGGATTGGCGCCGATGTAGCCAGCGCCCACCCAGATCACCGCGGCCAGCCCCACCACGAAGGCCGCCGCGCAGATGCTTCTATTCACCGTCTGTTGATTCCTCGTTATCGAGCGCCGCGATCAGACCGGCGACCGGCTGCAGGCGCAGCTCCAGCTCGGCCAGCAGCACGGCCCGCACTTCCTCGCAGAACCGGGCCTGCCAGGCATCGGCCGGCGCCTCCGCATGCGCCGTGCGCAGCGCCTCGAAGCGCTTCGCCAGCAGCCCGGGCACCAGGGCCAGCAGCCCGCTCTCCCGCCCCGCCAGTCCCTGATCGAGCACCGCGTCCAGTGCCGCCAGGCGGCGCAGCGCCGGCGACCGCCGAGACAACGCCGCCCGCACGTTGGCGCGCAGCGAGACGATATGCGCGGTCATCTCGCGCTGATGCGCGACATAGTAGCGATGGAAAGGCGCGAAATCGGCCGGAAGCGCCGCCGACACCGCCAGCTCGATCGGCGGCTTGCCGGGCTTGTACACCGGGTCGGCGGCGATCGACTCGGCCAGCGTGGCGCGCACGCGCCGAAACGCCTCCCAAAGGGCGGCGCTGTCCGCCGCCACCGACGCGGCCGCCGGCTCCGCTGGGGTCGCATCCCGATCCAGCACGGCAAGCAGCGCCAGCGCGCTCTTGAAGTCCAACCACTGCCCGAGCCGCTCGGCGAAAGGCTGGCCCGGCGCGGCCGGTTCCGCGACCTGCAGCTCGGTGAGCACGCGCAGCAGCGCTGAACCATGGAGTGAACGGCGCATCCCTCGCACCACGCCAACCTCGGAGCTACCGGCGAAAAGGGCGTTTAGGCTACTACAAAGCGGCCGGGGGCACAGTGAGGCACGCCGCGAAGCGCGGAATGCCGGCCTCCGCGCCTTACCCCATGCGCGCGACCAGCTGGCCGTCGCCCCGGAAGCGATGGACCGAACCCAAGGGGCTTTCAGCATCCTCGGAAATGATGCGGAAAGCGACGTACCGATCGGCGGGTTCGAGAAAGCAGCCCTTCCGCGCATCCAGCAGCCGCCAGGCGCCGTCCAGGTACAGCTCGGCCCAGTTGTGTGGTATTCGTCGGCGCGCGGCCCGGCGGGCGACGAGCACAACCGCACAAGTGAGACAACGCGGCGTTATGCCCGATGAATGCCTTGCCTTTTCAAGGCAACATCGATTTTCTTTCCCCACTCGTCAGTCGGCTCTACCATCCCTTTGCCTTCCTGATATCGCGCTCCGAGGGACTGAAGCGCTTTTTCTTGGTGAACGCCACATGCTCCAGGGCGGGATGATCGAGCAACGGCCGCATGTCGCCGCCCCGCACATTGGTGCCCATGCACATCGGGAAAATGGTCGTTCCAATGCGATCGACGGTAGCGGCGCGATCCGGGAACCCCCGCCTACTTTTCATAGCCGGGGTGGACGTCGTTCCCCGTCTCGTACTCCCACGCCCCTTGCTCGCCGAGCTCTTCGAGGGCCTGCCAGACGGGGTCTATATCGACCTCCGGCGGGATATCGATCACCTTTTCAACGGCATCGACGAAAGCTCCGTTTGTCTCAGCGACGATCGCTGCGCGTAACCCGTGAAGCGTGATAGACGGCGGGGATGGGCAATGCCTCTCGAACTCGCGGGTATCGGACAGGCGAAGCACGATATGCCGACAATCACTCAAGTCCAGCTGCTTCGCGCCCGTCGCACGTTAACGGCACCCCAGGGGCGGTGCTGGCGTCCGATGAATCATTCTCTTCTTCGGGCCGACGACGCCCAAAATATCCGCGAGCGACGCACACCGATATCGTCGGCCATGCGGGCGGGATCGTTCTTGCTCATGACCACGCCATTGAATAACGGCGGGATCGCCCCTATTTGTCGCGTCATGCTCTTTCGCCTCCTCGCCCACGGAACACGAAGGGCTTGCCGCGGGGAATCCCACCGAATCAGTCGACGTTCTATCTGGATGGACGACGGTCGAGGCGGGAACGGCCCAGGGACGCGGTTCGGGCACCCGAAAATGCCATGCCCCCTCGGCGGCGGGAGCGAAAAAAAAGAGGGCACTGATGTTGCACCAGTGCCCCAAGTCTCGGAGAGAGCATTTCCAGCGAGAACCAACCGACACCGGGTTCGCCGATGTCCAGCGGCTCTGGTGGCTAAGGGGAATCCAAAGGAAGCGGTACGGCTGATCCGCGTAGATGTCTCATCCTAAGCCATCGCCGCAGACGATCCAGCGCCGTGGCTGCGGCACCGGAATACCGCCTGCCCCGGCTCCCCCCTAGTCACAGGTGCAATACTAACGCATCTCGACTCACAAAAGACTCACAGTCTTCGTGAGTGCATCAACCGGCGGGTTCGTTGGTCTCGAGCGCCATATACAGGCCGCGGATGGCCGGCGCCGGCTCGCGCCCGCTGGCCTTGCGCAGGGTGGCGGCGTAGGCGTGGTAGACCGCGCGCGCCTCGCCGAGACGGCCCAGCTGGCGGTAGCAGAGCATGAGGCGCCGGCACAGCTCCTCCTGCTGCGGCTGCTGCTCCTGCCACCAAGCATACAGCTCGGCGGCGGCATGCCAGTCGCCGCGCTCCTCCCAGAACGTGCCGAGCCGCAGCACGGCCTGGTGCAGCTGCGTCTGCAGCCGCTCGCGCGGTAGCAGCAGCCAGCCCCCGTCGCCGCTCTGGTAGAGCAGCGGCCCGCCGTAGAGCTCGCGCAGCTGGGCGACGCTGCGGCGCAGCGCCGCATCGTCCGCCTGTCGCAGCTGGGCGTCGAGCTCGCGCAACAACTGCTGCACGGCCCACAAATCGAGCCAGCAGTAGCGTGCGTTCAGGCTCAGGCGGCCGTTCTGCAGCACCAGCGCCTGCTCGTTGCCGATGAGCTTGCGCAACCGGTAGAGCGTGGTCTCTAGGGCATGGTGGGCGGCGTCGCCATCGGTATCCGGCCACAGGTGGTCGGTGAGCGTCTGCTCCGCGACGTTCTCGCCGCCGTGAGCGATCAGCGCCTGCAGCAGCTCCAGCGGTTTGCCGCGCAGGCTGCGCTTGCCGTTCAAGGGCTGGTCATCCACCAGCAGCTCGCACCGGCCCAGGCTGAAGATGCGGATCGGCCAAGGCCACGCGACGGTCGCCTGCGGTGGATCGACCGGCACCAGCCGCTGCCGTCGGACCAGCTCCCGCACGTACTCCGTTTCGATACCGTGGGCCAGCGCCAGGGTGTACAGCCGGGTGAGCAGCGGTCGCCGCCAGCCCAGCCAAGGGTGGTTGAAGTAGCCGCGCGCGCGGCCGAAGCTCATGGCGCGCCGGATGGACCGCAGCGCCGCCTGCTCGCCACGCTGCGCCAACGCCAATTCGGCCTCGCACAGCAGCAGATGGAAGTCGAGATAGGGCGGGCTGTTGAGCTTGACGCACCACGACCGCGCCATGCGGATCGCCTTCGCCGCCAGCGCATGGGCGCCGGTTTCGATCAGCACCTGGGCGTTGGCCGCCATGTCCATGATCATCGCCAGCGGCGCTTCCGAGTCGTTCAGACGCTCGTGCACCAACTCGGCGTGCTCGCGCGCCCGCACCAGATCGTTCTGGTAGAGCGCCGTCTGCGCTGACAGCAAGTGGTAATAGGTAAGGCCGTCTTTGTTGATGGCCCGGCGCAGCGACTCGGGCATCTCGGCGAGATAGGCCTCGGCCGCGGCTGGATCGCCGGCGCACAGGCTGGCGCTGGCCGCCAGCGTGTAGAACATGAAATCGAGCAGGTGCACGCCCAGGGCGCGGGCGCGGGCCAGGCCGGACTCCACCGCCTGCCGGCAACCGTCGGGATCGTCGTTGGCCCAGCGCTGGGCCCCCTCCATCATCCACCAGGTCAGCTCCGCCAGCGGCGCCACCTGGCCGGCGATGCGGAACGTGCGCATGACGCTGGCGATCAGCTCGGCCCGCTGCAAATTGCCGGTCCAGCGGAGGTGGTAAAGCAGCAGGCTGTTGCCGATCATGGTCCGGTAGCTGAGGCTGATGTCCCGCTGCAGCATGGCTTCGGCCGATTCGCTCCAGCCGTGCAGCCCCGGATCGGTCGGACGCCGCCGCATCAGCGCGTTAAGCATGCAGTAGCTGACCCGGGCCTCCAGCTCCAGGCTCGGATACTCGGGATACTGCCGACGCAAGTCCTCGAACTCGTCCAGCCAGTAGTCGAGGTGCTTGTAGGCGCCCCACACCTGCAGGCAGGTGTCGACCGCCGCGGCCCAGGCCAGATAGCTGCCGATCGGCTCATGGCGGCGGCGGAAACCGCGATAGGCCTGCTCCAGGTAGCCGCGGCTCTCCATCGGATCGTAGGCCTGGGTCGCCAGGCCCAGCCAATAGGACAACCATGGGCTCACCGCCAGCCGCTCGGTCGGCAACGATTTCACCCAGCCTTGTAGCGTGCGGTAGCGGCCCTGCTTGAGCAGATCGCGGGCGTGGATGTGCAGCAGCGCCGCCAGCTGGTCCCAGTCGCGGCTGCGCAGGAACAGCTCCGCCGCGCCATCGACGTCGCCTTCGGCCGCCAGCAGGCGGCCGGCCTCGCGCTGCAGGGTGGCCAGCTCGCCCGGGCCATAGGCGCGCTGCAGCCGATGGCGGAGGAAATCGAGGAACAGCGGGTGGTACTCGAACGTGTCGCCGCCGCCGTGCTGGATGGTGAAGAAGTTGGCGCGCGCCAGATCGCGCAGGATGCGCCCGGCGCGCGGATTGCCGGTGAGCCGCTCGGCCACCGGCACGGTGATCCGCCGCAGCACCGCGGTCTTGAGCAGGAACTCCTGGATCGCCGTCTCCTGGCGCTGGAAGATCTCGCCGGCGAAGTAGTCGAACACCGCGGTCAGATTGGCGTGGCCCTGCTCCAGGGCCGGCATGGCCGGCAGCTCGCCCTGCTCCAGCAGCAGCACCAGACCGGCCACCCAGCCCTGCACTTCGCCGTGCAGGCCGTCGAGCGTCTCCGGCGGCAGCGCGCGGCCGGTCAGCAGCTCGTACAGCGCCGACGTTTCCGCCGGCGTCAGCCGCAGCTGATCCCAGCCCAGCACGCGCAACGCCTGATTGGCGCGCAGCCGCGCCCAGGTCGGCGGCGGCTCGGAGCGGCTGATGAAGATGGCGTTGATCCCTTCCGGCAGGTTGGCCAGCACCTCGCGCAGCGCCGCGTAGACCGGCGCCTCCGCCGGCAGCTGATGGCAGTCGTCGAACACCAGCGCGATCGGCCGATCCAGACGGCGCGACAGCGCCTCGAAGAAGCGCTGCACGAACTTGTCGACGCTGGCCAGATAGCCGCGGGTCAGCAGCGGCATGGCGCCGCGCTTGCGCGGGCTGGCGTGACGGGCGGCGATACCGAGGTAGTGGAAGAAGGTCGCCAGGTCCTCGTCATTGCGGTCGACCTGATACCACAGCGCCGGCAGCCGCCGCGCCTCCAGGAAGCTGGCCACCAGCGTGGTCTTGCCCGAACCGGCCGGACCGCACACCCATACCGCCGGCTGCCGCAGCGCCTGCTCCAGCTCGGCGAACAACCGCTGGCGCTGCAGGATACGAGGCAAACGGGGCGGCGAAATCTTGGCGATATGAGGACTGCGGGGCTGAGCCGTCATAGGCGGCAGTCCCGGTGCGACCGGGTTGTCATAGTAATGATTGGTCGGACTGATACAGAGCTTCTTCCAATCGGCTCCTATACCTCGAATGATGCGGCAGGGCGCGGCCGGGCACAACCATCGCCGGCGCTCAGCGCTGCAGGGCCCGCAGCGGGTGATCGAAATAGACCAGGCGCCCGGCGTGGCGCTGCCAGTCGTCCCAGCCGCCGTCGAACTCGAAGCCGATCACGCCGGCGGTGGGCAAATCGTCCAGCCGCACCGGCGCCAGCCGCCGGCCCAGCTCGCTAAGGCCGGGGTTGTGCCCCACCAGCAGCACGTCGTCGCATGCGCCGGCGTGCCGGGTCAGCGCCGCCCACAGCTCGTCCGGCGTCGCCAGATACAGCTCCGGCGCCGTCTGCAGCGGCACCCTCTCGCCGCCGAGCGCCTCGCGCGCCAGACCGGCGGTGGTCAGCGCCCGCGGCGCCGGGCTGGTGAGGATGCGCTGCGGCCGCCAACCGCTCTGCGCCAGCCGCTCGGCCATCAGCGCCGCCTCCTGCACGCCCCGCGCGGCGAGCGGGCGCTCGAAATCCGAATCGTACAAGGCTTCCGATTCGGCCTTGCCGTGACGCATGAGGGTCAGACGTTTCATTGCTCATCCCATGTGGCCGGTCAGGAAATCGTGCAGGCCATTCAGGAACATCTGCACAGCCATCGCTACCAGCAGCATACCCATTAGGCGCTCCAAAGCCATCAGCCCGCGCTCGCCGAGCAGGCGGTAGAACGCGCGCGAGGACAGCAGGATCAGCGCCGTGCCGACCCAGGCCAGTAGCAGCGCGGCCAGCCACCGCAGCAGGCGCTCCGGCGCCGACTGCGCCAGCACCAGCAGAGTGGCGATGGTCGACGGACCGGCGATCAGCGGCACCGCCAGCGGCACCAGGAACGGCTCCTCGGTCCGCTGCTCGTGCTGCTGGCTGGTGTCGGGCGGGAAGATCATGCGCAGGGCAATGATGAACAGGATGATGCCGCCGCCGATGCTGATCGACTCCCGCTTGAGCTGCAGCAGATCCATCAGGTACCGCCCGACGAACAGGAAGCCGACCAGCACCAGCAGCGCGAAGCAGAGCTCGCGCAGCAGGACCGGCCGCCAGCGCTCCCGCGGCACGTGCTTGAGAAGGCTCAGGAACACCGGCACATTGCCGATCGGGTCCATGATCAAGAACAGCAGGATCGCTGCGGTGATCAGGTCTATCGGCTGCTCGCTCATGGCAGGCGCTTCCGCTCCGGCGCGCCGGCACGGCCTGCGCTATCGTTGTCCGTGAGTGCCGTAGCCAGGGTCGTCGTCATGCTCACCCGCTCGTTGCTGGAATTGCTGCTTGCCGCCCTCGCCTTCGTCGGCAGCCATCTGGGGCTGTCCAGCCGCGCGCTGCGCCCGCGGCTGGTGGCGCGGCTGGGCGAGCGTCGTTTCCTGATGGCGTATTCCCTGCTGGCCGCGCTGACGCTGGGCTGGCTGATCCTCAGCTACGCGCGCGCGCCGCTGTACGTGCTCTGGCCCACCGCCGCCTGGAACCGCTGGCTGGCGCTGGCGCTGATGCCGGTGGCACTGGTGCTGCTCGCCGGCAGCGTCCTGCAGCGCAATCCCACCGCCCTCGGCGGCGACCCGCGCCGCCTGCCGAGCGACAGCCTCGGCATCACCGCCATTACCCGCCACCCCATGATGTGGGCGTTCGCCCTGTGGGCCAGCGTGCATCTGCTCAGCAACGGCGACATCGCTTCGTTGATCTTCTTCGGCGCCTTCCTCGTGCTGTCGCTGGGCGGCACCCGCGCGATCGACGCCAAGCTGCGCCGCCGCGACCCGGCCGGCTTCGCGCAGCTGGCGACACGAACCTCCAACCTGCTGCTGGCCGCGCTGCTCGCCGGCCGCGCCCGGCTGTCACCGCGGCGGCTATGGCCGGCGCTGGCGACGGGCCTGGCGCTGTACCTGCTGTTGCTGCTGGCGCATCCGTATCTGTTCGGGGTATCCGCGCTCGGTTAGCGTTCAGCACGCAGCCAGGGCATCTGCCGCCGCCAGCACAGGATCAGCACCAGACCGAACAGCATGCCGCCCAGGTGGGCGAAATGCGCCACACCCGACATGGTGCCGGTGATGCCGGCGTAGAGCTCGAAGGCGCCGTAGAGGATCAAGAACCACTTCGCCTTCATCGGGATGGGCGGAATCAGCAGCACGATGCGCTGGTTCGGGAACATCATGCCGAACGCCAGCAACACGCCGAACACGCCGCCGGAGGCGCCGATGGTCGGGTAGACGTCGCCGTGCACCGCCGCCAGGGTGGCGACCACCAGCTGGACCAGCCCGGCGCCCACCACGCAGACCAGGTAGTAAACGCCGAACAGCCGCGATCCCCACAGGTGCTCGATCTGGGAGCCGAACATCCACATGGCGAACATGTTGGTGAGCAGATGCAGCAGGCCGCCGTGCAGCACGGAATAGGTCAGCAGCTGCCAGATATGAAAGCTCGGCGCGTAAGGCTGCACCTCCAGCGGCCAGAGCGCGAACCGCACGGTCAGCAGGTCGCCGATCAGCAGCTGGGCAAGGAAAACCAGGCCGTTGATCAGCAGCACGGTCTTCACGACCAACGGCGTGGCCGGCGCACGTCGCTCGGCCGCATCAGGGGGATACATACGACCTCCTGGCTCAGGATCGCCTCGCTTGCAGGGTAGCGCAGCGCCCAAAAAAAAGCCGCCGCGGCTAGCGACGGCTCCGCCTCCGGCCACGCGCGGCTAGGCGCGCCTGCCGCTGCTGCGCTGCGCCGGCTCGGCCGCGGCCGCCTGGGCGGCGGCGACCGCGCCTTCGGGGATGCGCTCCGCCGCGCGCCGGGTCTGCTCGGCGATCTCCTGGCTCAACCCCAGCAGCCGGCGAAAATCGTCGCTGAAGGTACGGCTGAGCTCCTGCAGGGAACGGCTGCGCTTGTCCAGGTAGTCCCTGAAGCTGCGCGCGTCGTGTACTTCCAAGGCATCCCGCCACTGCTCGATGGCGAAGTGGGTATAACGCTGCATCAGCTCCAGCTGAAAGTCGGTCACGCGCTCCACATTGTTCAGGAGCAGGGAGGACAGCTGTTGGACGGGGAGCAGCACGCGCTCCAGCTGGACATGTAAATTCGGCCCAGTCTCTTCACGCATTCCGGCTTGCTCCTTGATGTAGGTTGAGTTGATTTCAGGATCGTGGGCACTACGACGCCGCCACGCGCCAGGCGTGGGCAGCCGCAGGTCTGGTTATGGGGATGGTCCTAGGGGAGTCAACCGACCAAACGATCCGCCGCGCCCCCAGATCGACCACCGACATGCGAGCCGACGACATTCCAGAAGGCCCCCGGCATCTGCTGCGCGCCCTGCGCCATCGCAACTACCGCCTGTTCTTCATCGGGCAGCTGATCTCGGTCAGCGGCACCTGGATGCAGAGCGTGGCGCAATCCTGGCTGGTGTACCGACTGACCGGCTCGGCGGTCTGGCTCGGCGTGGTGAGCTTCGTGGCGCTGCTGCCGGTGTTCGCGCTGGCGCCGCTGGGCGGGGCGCTGGCCGATCGCCGCCGGCGCCATCGGATTATCCTCATCACGCAGTGCCTGTCGATGGCCCTGGCGCTGACCCTGGGCGTCCTCACCCTGAGTGGGCGGATCGAACTGTGGCAGGTGCTGACCCTGGCCAGTGCGCTGGGGGTGGTCAACGCCGCCGACATACCCGCCCGGCAGGCGTTCGTGGTGGAGCTGGTGGGCAAGCAGGACCTGCTCAACGCCATCGCACTGAACTCGTCGGTATTCAACATGGCGCGCATCGTCGGTCCGGCGCTGGCCGGCCTGATCGTGGCGGCGGTGGGCGAAGGCTGGTGCTTCATCGCCAACGGCCTGAGCTACATCATCGTCATCGCCGCGCTGCTGCGGATGCGCTTGCCGCCGCCGTCCCCCACCGAGATCGCCGAGCCGCTGCTGCGCCATCTGGCCGGCGGCTTCCGCTACGTCCGCGCCACGCCGCCGGTGCGGGCGCTGCTGCTCCTGCTGGGGCTGATGAGCGTGATGGCCATGCCCTATACCGTGCTGATGCCGATCTTCGCCGGCGACATCCTGCACGGCGGACCGAACAGCCTGGGCATACTCATGGCGGCCTCCGGCATCGGCGCCCTGAGCGGCGCGCTGCTGCTGGCGGCCCGGCGCGGCGCCACCGGCCTTGGCAGCTGGGTGCTCGGCGCCGCCGCCGGGTTGGGCGTCAGCCTGATCCTGTTCGCCCACTCCCGTCAGCTCTGGCTGTCGGTATTGCTACTGGTGCCGGTCGGTTTCTGCATGATGGTGCAGATGGCGTCGTCCAACACCCTGATCCAGGTGATGGTGCCGGACCACCTGCGCGGCCGGGTGATGGCCATCTACTCGATGATGTTCATGGGCATGGCGCCGTTCGGCGCGCTGTTCGCTGGCACCGTCGCCAGCCGCCTGTCGGCGCCGGCGACGGTCACCATCGGCGGTGTCGCCTGCCTGGGGGCGGCGGCGTTGTTCGGCCGGCGGCTGCCAGCGCTGCGGGCGCAGGCACGGGCGCTAATCATCGGCGAGCAGATGGTCGGCGGCGATCCGCCCCAGCAGCTGACCGGCAGCGGCATCAAGCGGGACACCTAGCCCGGCGGCGTTACTTCAGCCTTCGTAACGCTCGAAAATCACGGTCTTGCCGTCCGCGCTGCGGCGCGGCCGGATCCTGAACAGCCGCCGCAGCGTGCCGCGGCCGCCGCGACGCTCACCGCCACCGCCACAGGCTTCGCACAACGGCCGCCCGTCCGATCGCCGTCCACACCACTCGCAAACCGGCGGCTTCGTTTCACTGGCCATGGTCACCTCATCTCGACAACGACACCCCCCGCCCGACGGGGGACAGCACTATTGCAAACCATGGGCCATCACGTGATTTCTTAATTATTTCAATAATCTATGCGACAATATGGAACGCGCGCCCAGAGCCGACCGTTGCCAAGCATCGCCACGCCGTCGGGCGATGCTCGATACCCGTCTGATTTTTCTAGCTTTTTCAGAGTCGCCCTCAGACGACGGGAATTTTCACGTAGTGTGGGAGATTTCCTACAGGCTGTAGCGCCGTTTCCGGATAGCCTTATGCACGAGCGCGGCCTATCGTCTGCCCTCGCCAAAGGGAACAACAACAACAGGACAAGAAAGTCCGATACCGGAGGAGATAACAGATGTACTTGCAAGACCGGATCACGTCCGATCCACGCATCTTCGATGGCCAACCCTATATTCGCAGCACTCGGTTGACGGTACGCGACGTGGTCGAAACGCTCCTCACCCACCGTAGCTGCGACCACTTGCTCGCCGAGCATCCCGAGCTGGATCCGGAAGACGTACGCGCGGCCGCCGAGTTCGCCGCCCTCCACCTCGACCCGAACGGTCACTGAACCTTCGGTGCGCGGCGGGCCTGCCCGCCGCGTTCCTCGCCCCAACATTCCCAGCCATGACCACCGCCGACGTCCCCTCTCCCTGCGTCCGCCAGTGCTGCCTGGACGAGCACGACATCTGCCTCGGCTGTTACCGCAGCCTGGATGAGATCCGCCGCTGGAGCGCGGCGAGGCCGGAGGAGAAACGCGCCATCCTGGCTGCCGCCCGTGCGCGCGCCGAACGACGCCGACGCCTTGCGCCATCGGCTTACCCCCCCAATGTTTGATGGGATCGCCATCCGACACCCAGGGAGGACGCACCATGGCGAGCAAACCGAGAATGAACTGGGCGCAGGCGCGCGAGTTCACCGATCGAGGCAAGACCCACGACAAGGTCGACTTCCCCGACCCGGCGGCCGCCCCGCTGGGCACCGACGAAGAGGCGGGCGGCTTCACCACACCGCCGGAAGAGATCGCCCGTTCGGTACTCGGCCTCACGCCGAGCCACGCCGATCAGCGGCCGGGCGAGGCTAGCGCGCGCCCCGGCGAGGAATGAGCGCATAGCCGCGCCGGCTCTGGCAACGAGCCATGTCGGGCGCGGCCGCCGCGGCGCTGCCAACCCATTGGCATGGATTCGCCAAGAATGACCGTCGCTTTCTTCGTCAAACCTGCTATAGTGCGCGGGCCTCAACAACGCTCGCGTCTCTGACCCCTCTTTCTTGTCCAGCTGATTCCTGGCCTGCCGGTTAGCGACGCACCCGCGGCATTTTGCCGCGCCGTGCAAGCCGATCCGGACCATTCGCCGGCGTTTCCTGCACGTTCACCGCCAGTCAGCCGCCAAACGCCCGGCGGCCAAGGATATTCGTTTGTCTTTCAACCAGCTTTCCCTGGATCCGGTGCTGCTGCGCGCCATCGAGCGCAGCGGCTTCAGCGAACCGACCGACATTCAGCGCCAGGCCATCCCGCTGGCTCTGGCCGGCCGCGACCTCCTGGCCTCGGCCCAGACCGGCACCGGCAAGACCGCGGCGTTCGTGCTGCCGGCCCTGCAACGGCTGCTGACGCCTTCGCCGGCCGCTGGCCGAGGCCCGCGCGTGCTGATCCTGACGCCCACCCGCGAACTCGCCACCCAAGTGACCGACGCGATCCGCGCCCTCGGCCACTACACCCGACTGAGCAGCGGCTCGGTAGTCGGCGGCATGCCCTATCCGCCCCAGCAACAGCTGCTGCGGCGGCCGCTGGATCTGCTGGTGGCGACCCCCGGTCGGTTGCTGGACCACATGGCGCGCGGCCGCGTCGACTTCTCGCGGCTGGAGCTGCTGGTGCTGGACGAAGCCGACCGCATGCTCGACATGGGCTTCCTCGACGCGGTCGAGCAGATCGCCGCCGCCACACCGGCGACGCGCCAGACCTTGCTGTTCTCCGCCACCTTCGAAGGCCCGATTCAGCGCGTGGCGGAGCGACTGCTCAAGATGCCGGCGCGGGTGCAGATCGCGCCGGTCACCGCCCGGCACGAATCGATCACCCAGCGCCTCCACCAGGCCGACGATTTCCTGCACAAGATGGCCTTGCTCGAGCACATCCTGCGTGACGAGGCCACTCAGCAGGCCATCGTGTTCACCGCCACCAAGAAGGGCGCCGACGAGCTGTGCGAGCGGCTGCGCGAGCGCGGCCACCGCTGCGCCGCGCTGCACGGCGACATGAGCCAGTACCAGCGCCGTAACGCCGTGGAGCAGCTGCGCCGGCGCCGGGTGGACGTGCTGGTGGCCACCGACGTGGCGGCGCGCGGCCTGGACATCCGCGGCCTGTCGCATGTGGTGAACTTCGATCTGCCGAACGCGCCGGAAGACTATGTGCACCGCATCGGCCGCACCGGCCGCGGCGGCGACACAGGCACCGCCATCGCCCTGGTCACCCGCCAGGACTGGCCCAAGCTGGTACGCATCGAGCGTCTGATCGGGCAGAAGATCGAGCGCGCGATCATCCAAGGCCTGGAACCGCGCTTCGGCGAACCGCGCCCGATGGGCAAGCGCCCGCCCCAGCGCCGCGCCAGCCACCGCCCCGCCGCCAACCGCGGCCACCACCACCGCAGCGGCGATCACGGCGCACGGCGGGCTCGCGACGCCTGACCGGTCGTGCTTCGGGGGTTGTTCTACCCCTCTCCCTGCCGGCCCCCTCGCTGCGCTCTCCCCCGCAAGGGGGGGAGGGAGCGTACTAGGCCGCCTTCCTGCCAAGCATCGACATCAGGCGGCACTGGCTTTTTCTTGCGCCCCTCTCTCCTCGCGCGGGAGAGGGTCGGGGGTGAGGGGGCTGAAAAACCCGCGAAGCGCCGCTAAACGACGACCCGACACCGTTCGCCGCCGAGCCGTCACGTCCCTTGCCCAGCGGGGAGAACGCAGCCAAGCTAAGCGCGCCGCCACCGCGAGGCCCGCTTCATGCACATCCGCCGCTACATACCTGACGATCACAGTGCCGCTCTCGACATCTGGCTGCGCGCCTCGCGGGTCGGTCATCCATTCTTCTCCGAGGCCGAGCTGGCCGAGCAGCGCAAGCTGGTGGCCAGCGTCTATCTGCCGCGCGCGGAGAACTGGGTGGCGCTGGACGAGGACGAGCGCCTGCTCGGCTTCATCGGCCTGCTGAAGTCCTTCATCGGTGGTTTGTTCGTCGATCCGTGCGTGCACGGCCGCGGCGTCGGCCGGGCGCTGATCGAGCACGCCGCGGCGCGCAAGGGCCGACTGACGGTGGAGGTATACGAGGCCAACCCGATCGCGCCGGCCTTCTACTACCGCATGGGCTTTCGGCTGGTCCGCCGCCGTCCGTTCGACGACGACGGCCGCCCGCAGCCGCTGCTGGTGCTGCGGCGCGACCCGCCGGGCCAAGCGCGGCAACCTTGACCCTCTTTGGAGCGGCTTCTACCATGCCGCCGCAAGCGGCGGCGTCAGGCCCGCCGTTAAGGCCCTGACGGGATTCGGGGCCAGCGCGGTTCCGCTGCAGGGAACAGCCAACACCGACGGCCGCTCGCGCGAACGCCGAGCCGCCGCAATCGAAGGCAGCACACACCTGGGGAGAGTCCATGTTGCAGCACTGTCGGAAACTTGCGCTGGCCGGACTGGCCGCGCTCGCCATCACCACCGCGCAGGCCGCGGACACCGTCAAGGTCGGCGTGTCGATCAGCGCCACGGGTCCGGCCGCCTCGCTCGGCATCCCGACCAAGCAGGTCATCGACATCCTGCCCGACACTCTGGGCGGCCTGCCGGCGCAGTACATCGTGCTGGACGACGCCACCGACGCCTCCACCGCCGCCAAGAACGGTCGCCGCTTCGTCGACGAAGGCGTGGACGTGATCATCGGCTCCAACACCGTGCCGACCTCACTGGCGCTGTCCGCCATCGCGGTCGAGACCAAGACCCCGCAGCTCGGCCTGTCGCTGGCCGCGCCGCGCCCGGAGCATCTGACCTGGGTGTTCTCGCTGCCGCAGACCGTGGACGTGATGAACAGCAAGCTGTTCGCCGACATGAAGAAGCGCGGCGTCAAGCGTCTGGCCTTCATCGGCTTCACCGGCGGCTACGGCGACGTCTGGTTGCACGACATCGAGCCGCGCGCCAAGCGTGACGGCATCGAGCTGGTGTCGGTGCAGCGCTACGAGCGCACCGACCAGTCGGTGGCCGGCCAGGTGCTGCGCATCCTCGCCGCCAAGCCGGACGCGGTGTTCATCGGCGGCTCCGGCACTCCCGGCGTGCTGCCCATGCGCGAGCTCAAGGCGCGCGGCTTCAAGGGCCTGATCTACCAGAACCATGGCATGGCCAACAACGACGTGCTGCGCCTGGCCGGCGACCAGGCCAACGGCATGATCCTGCCCACCGGCCCGGTGCTGGTGGCCGAGGGCCTGCCCGACGACCACCCGAGCAAGCCGGTGGCGCTGGCGTTCCTGAAGCTGTACGAGGGCAAGTACGGCCCCGGCTCGCGCGACAACTTCGCCGGCTACGCCTACGACGCCTACCTGCTGCTCGACAAGGCGGTGCAGCAAGCCCGGCAGAGCGCCAAGCCGGGTACCGCCGAGTTCCGCCAGGCGCTGCGCGATGCTCTGGAGAACACCAAGGAGCTGGCCGTCACCCACGGCGTGATCAACATGAGCCCGACCCAGCACGCCGGCTTCGATCAGCGCGCGGCGGTGATGATCACCGTCGAGAACGGCCGCTGGAAGGTGCTCGACTAACGCACCTGTCCCCCAGGCGCCGGCGCTGACCGGCGCCTTCCCGAAGGAGCTTCGATGGACTGGCAGATCGCCGGCTTCCTGGCCGTGGACGGTTTCACCAGCGGCGCCATCTATGCCTTGTTGGCGCTGGCCCTGGTGCTGGTGTTCTCGGTAACTCGGATCATCCTGGTGCCGCTGGGTGAGCTGATGGTGTACGCCGGCGTCACCCTGGCACTGCTCGGCCACGACCGGGTGCCCGCCACCGGCGCGCTGCTGCTGGCCATGGGCGTGGCCTGCTTCGCCCTGGAGCTCTGGGAGGCGCGCCGCGGCACCACGCCGCGGCGGCTGGCGCTAGCGGCGGTGAAGTTCCTCGCCCTACCGCTGGCGCTGCTGCTCATCACGCGCTGGGCCGCGCCGCGCGCGCTGCCGCTGCCGCTGGACATGGCGCTGACCACGCTGCTGATCGTGCCCATGGGCCCGATGCTCTATCGCATCGTCTTCCAGCCCATGGCCGAGGCCAGCACGCTGGTGCTGCTGATCGTATCGGTGGCCACCCACTTCGCTCTCACCGGCCTGGGCCTGGTGATGTTCGGTCCCGAAGGCTGGAGCGCGGCGCCGCTGTGGGACGCCAGCTTCGACCTGGCCGGCGTGCCGTTGTCCGGCCAGAGCCTGGCGATCTGGGCCAGCTCGCTGCTGCTGATGCTGGCGCTGTATCTGTTCTTCAGCCGCACCCTACCCGGCAAGGCGCTGCGCGCGGTGGCAGTCAACCGCCTGGGCGCGCGTCTGATCGGCGTGGGCAGCGCCCAGGCCGGGCGCCTGACCTTCACCCTCGCCACCGCCATCGTCACCGCCTGCGGCATGCTCGCCGCGCCGCTCACCGCGCTGACCTACGACGGCGGCTTCGTGATCGCGCTCAAGGGCTTCATCGGCGCCATCATCGGCGGACTGGTCGGCTATCCGCTGGCGGCCGCCGGCGCGCTGCTGGTAGGCCTGCTGGAGGCGTTCGCCTCGTTCTGGGCCAGTTCCTACAAAGAAGTGATCGTCTTCACCCTGGTGCTGCCAGTGCTGCTGTGGCGCTCGCTGGCCAGCCGCGGCCGGCACCACGACGACGAGGAAGAGGAGTAGCCGGCCATGGCCGCGGTCGACCGCCGGGTGTTGTTCGCATTCGTCGCGCTGGTGCTGCTGCTGCCGCTGCTGCCGGTGCCGGACTACTGGATCTCGCTGCTCAACTACATCGGCCTGTCCAGCCTGGTGGCGCTGGGCCTGGTGCTGCTGACCGGCATCGGCGGCCTCACCTCGTTCGGCCAGGCCGCTTTCGTCGGCATCGGCGCCTACAGCACCGCCTACCTCAGCACCGCCTGGGGCCTGTCGCCCTGGCTGGGACTGGCGGTGGGGCTGGCCATCACCATCGTCGCCGCGCTGATCATCGGCGCCGTCACCCTGAGCATGTCCGGCCACTATCTGGCGCTGGCGACCATCGCCTGGGCGCTGGCGCTGTACTACCTGTTCGGCACCCTCGGCTTCCTCGGCTATCACGACGGCCTCAGCGGCATCCCGGCGCTGACCCTGTTCGGCGTCTCCCTGGGCGACGCCCGCGCCATGTACGGGCTGATCTGGGCGCTGGTGCTGCTGGCGTTGTGGGCGGCGCGCAATCTGCTCGATTCGCGGCCGGGCCGGGCGATGCGCGCGCTCAAGCGCGCCGGCATGGCCGAGGCCATGGGTGTGAACACCGTCTGGCTAAAGATGGTGATGTTCGTGCTCGCCGCAGTGCTGGCCTGCACCGCCGGCTGGCTGTACGCCCATCTGCAGCGTACGGTCAGCCCCTCGTCGTTCGGGCTGAACTACGGCATCGAGTACCTGTTCATGGCGGTGATCGGCGGCATCGGCCACGTCTGGGGCGCGGTGCTGGGCGCCGGGGTGTTCAGCCTGGCCAAGGAAGTCCTGCGCGGCCAGCTGCCGGCCCTGCTGCAGCTGCAGGTGAACATCGAGATGATCGTGTTCGGCGTGCTGATGGTGCTGCTGCTGCAGCACGCCCGCACCGGCCTGTGGCCGCTGCTGGCGCGCTTCTTCCCGGTGCCGCCGGCGGCGCACGCGCCGGCGCAGGCGCCGGCCCTGCCCAGGCGCGAGAAGCCCAAGGCCGGTGAGCCGCTGCTCGAGGTCACGGGGCTGCGCAAGGAGTTCGGCGGCCTGACCGCGGTGGACGACATCGACTTCCAGCTGCGCGCCGGCGAGATCGTCGGCCTGATCGGCCCCAACGGCGCCGGCAAATCCACTACCTTCAACATGATCACCGGCGTGCAGGCGGCCACCGCCGGCACGGTGCGCTACCGCGGCGAGACCATCAGCGGGCTGTCGGCGCGGCAGATCGTGCGCCGCGGCATCGGCCGCACCTTCCAGCACGTGAAGCTGGTGCCGGAGATGACGGCGCTGGAGAACGTGGCGCTGGGCGCGCACCTGCGCGGCGACTACCGTCCCCAGGGCGGCGTGCTGGCCAGCATGCTACGCCTCAACCGCGCCGAGGAGGCCAAGCTGCTGCACGAGGCGGCGCAGCAGCTGCACCGGGTGGGCCTCGGCGACTGCCTGTACCAGCCCGCCGCCAGCCTGGCGCTGGGCCAGCAGCGGCTGCTGGAGATCGCCCGCGCGCTGTGCGGCGACCCGGCGCTGCTGCTGCTCGACGAGCCGGCCGCCGGCCTGCGCTACCGGGAGAAGCTGGAGCTGGCCGAGCTGCTGCGCAAGCTCAAGGCCGAGGGCATGAGCATCCTCATCGTCGAGCACGACATGGACTTCGTCATGAACCTCACCGACCGGCTGGTGGTGATGGAATTCGGCCGCAAGATCGCCGAGGGCAGCCCGGCCGAGGTACAGCGCAACCCGGCCGTGCTCGAAGCCTACCTGGGCGACGCCATCTGAGGAGGCGGGGCATGGCAGCGATCCTTCAAGTGCGCGACCTGCACGTCAGCTACGACAAGGTCGAGGCCGTCCACGGCGTGGAGCTGCGGGTCGAGGCCGGCAGCATCGTCACCGTGATCGGCCCCAACGGCGCCGGCAAGTCCACCACCCTGAACGCCATCATGGGCACGCTGCCCAACACCGGCGCGGTGCGGGGCGAGCTGCGCTATCTCGGCGAGGACATCGCGCCGCTCCCCGTGGAGCAGCGGGTGGCGGCCGGCATGTGCCTGGTGCCGGAAACCCGCGAACTGTTCGCCAGCATGAGCGTGGCCGACAACCTGGTGCTAGGCGCCTACCCGCGCAAGCGCGCCGGCGACCGCCGCTATCTCGATCAGCTCGACGTGGTCTACGACCTCTTCCCGCGCCTGAAGGAGCGCGCCGGGCAGGCGGCCGGCACCCTCTCCGGCGGCGAGCGGCAGATGCTGGCGCTGGGCCGGGCGCTGATGAGCAAGCCGAAGCTGCTGATGCTGGACGAGCCCAGCCTGGGGCTCGCGCCGCTGATCGTGAAAGAGATTTTCCGCATCGTCAGCGAGCTGCGCCGCACCGGCGTGGCCATCCTGCTGATCGAGCAGAACGCCCGCGCCGCGCTGCAGGTGGCCGACTACGGCTACGTGCTGGAGACCGGCGCGCTGGTCATGCAAGGTCCGGCCGCCGAGCTGGCCGCCAATCCCCGGGTGGTGGAAACCTACCTCGGCCTGGCCCGCAACGCCGGCGACCGCTGAAACGGGACCCGCTGAATGAAGAACGAGACCTGGCGCCAACAGCCCGACGCCTATCCCTTCCGGCAGCCGCTGCTGCCGCGCTACGTGGACCTCGACACCGAGCGGCACGTCAACAACGTCGCCGTCTACCAGCTGCACGCCGAGGCGCGGCTGCGCTTCCTGCTGAACGTGCTCGGCCCGCAGGCGCTGTTCTCCGACGACGTGCTGCTGCGGCCGCTGACCGCCACCACCGACTATCTGCGCATCAGCCACTTCCCGGAGCCGATCGAGAGCGGCGTGCGCCTGCAGGGCGTGAACGAGCACGGCTACCGCCTGGCGGTCGGCTTGTTCCAAGGCGGCGCTTGCGTCGGCGTGCACGACTGCGTCATGGCCGCCTGGCGCCAAGGCGAGCGCGTGCCCTTGCCGGAGGCCGTGCGGGCGGCGCTGACCGCGCAGGAGACCAGCGAGGACGGTCCGCAAGCGGACGCCGCACCGGAGGCGGAGCACGGCTACCCGCTGACCGTCGAGATCACGCCGCGCTACGCCGACCACGACCCGGACAAGGTGGTCGGCGACGCCGCCGTGTGCCGCTACGTCGAGCAATCGCGCGCCAGCGCCATGAACATCATCCGCACGCCCGAAATCGGCCTGCTGGTGGCCTCGGTGCAGGTGCGGTTCCTGCGCTACCGCACCGTGCGCGAGCGGGTCCAAGTGAGCGTGGGCGTGGAGCGCATCGGCAACAGCTCGTTCGTGCTGCAATCGCGGGTGATCGGCGACGGCCAACCCCTGGCGGTGGCGCGCAGCACCATGGTGGTATTCGACCGCGCCGGCGGCCGGCCGCGGCCGGTCACCGCCGCCGAGCGCGAGCGCCTGCAGTCGCTGGCGCTGCGGCCGGCCTGACGCCAGGCGCGGCGCCGATCGATAGCTTGACAAGTTCTTTTTCAGAACCGAGACTGGCTCTCAAAGTCCGAAGAGACTGGACCAGGAGCGAGAGCGGTTCCCCATGAGCGAGCGGAGCGAGTTCCACATCGAAGCCGGCGGCGCGGCCGTTTGAGACATGACGGCGGGAGCCACCATGGAACTCAGCCCGGAGCAGCGTCTTCAACAATGGCGCGAGCAGGAACGGGCGCTGCGGGCGAAGTTGGTCGAAGCCGGCGTCGCGCCGCGCAGCGAGCTGGCCGCCCATAGCGGCGCGGATTTCCTGCGGGCCATCTTGCGCGGCGAGCTGCCGCGGGTGCCGATCGGCGAGACGCTGAACTTCCTCCCGGTCGAGGTCGAGCCCGGCCGGGTGGTGTTCCAGGGCACGCCCCAGCCCGCCTTCTTCAACCCCATCGGCAGCATCCACGGCGGCTGGGCCGCCACCCTGCTGGACTCGTGCATGGGCTGCGCGGTGCACTCGATGCTGCCGCCAGGACGCGGCTACACCACGCTGGAGCTCAAGGTCAATTTCGTCCGCGCCCTGCTGCCGGAGGTCGGCCCGGTGCGGGCCGAAGGCCGGGTGGTCCACGTCGGCGGGCGGGTCGGCACGGCCGAAGGACGCATTGTCGATGCCGCCGGCAAGCTCTACGCGCACGGCTCCACGACCTGCCTGATCTTCGATCTGCCCACCGACGGCACGCCCTGAGGGTGAACCGGCGGTGCGCTTCGGGCTCACGACATCCCGCGGTCGCGTCCTCGCCGCCGCCATTTCCGGAACCTGACACACCATGCGTATCGCGCCCGCCATCCTGCGTTTGTCCCTGCCCAATCTGGTGAGCTTCGTCACCGGCCTGGCGATGGCCGCGATCGACGCCATCGTCGCCGGCGAGATCGGCACCGATACCCTGGCGGCGATCTCGCTGGTGCTGCCGCTGCAGATGCTGCTGATGCAGACCTCCAACGGCGCCTTCGGCGGCTCCGCCGCCGGCATGGTGGCGCGCGCCCTGGGCGGCGGCAACCGCGCCGCCGCCCGCGCCGCCACGGGTCAGGCCGTGACCTTCGCGCTGCTGATCGCCGCCGCCCTGGCCCTGCTCGGCCTGACCGGCGCGTTCGCGCTGGCAGGGGCGCTGGGCGGGCGCGGCGTGGTGCTGGAGCAGGCCGGCGGCTACATCCGCATCATGCTCGCCGGCACCGTCATGATCTGGCTGACCGGTGCCTTCGGCGGCGCGCTGCGCGGCGCCGGCCGCATGTGGCTGGCGGCCGGCGGCTTCGCGCTGGCGATGGTGGTGCACCTGCTGCTGTGCCGGCCGCTGGCGCGCGGCTTCGCCGGCTTCGAGGGGTTCGGCGCCGAGGGCATCGCCCTGAGTTATCTGTTCGCGCAGACGGCGGGATTGCTGCCGCTGATCTACGCCGCCCACCGGCTGCAGCTGTTCGCCGGCCTCGCCGATCTGCGTCTGCAGCGCGAGCGGGCCATGACCCTGGTGCGGCTGGCGCTGCCGGCCATCGTCTCGACCATGCTCAGCAACGTGGCGGTGATGGTGGCGGTGCACACCGCCAACCGCTACGGGCAGGACGCGCTGATCGGCTTCGGCCTGGGCGCGCGTCTGGAGTACGTGCTGGCGCCGTTCGCCTTCAGCATCGGCATGGCGCTGATCGCCTTGGCCGGGCAGGCGCGCGGCGCCGGCAACGACCTGCTGGCGCGCCGCCTGGCGCTGTCCGGCGTGCTCGGCTCCGGCGCGCTGCTGGGCGTCCTGGGCAGCATCGCCGCCTTGTTCCCGGGGCTGTGGCTGGGCCTGTTCGAGATACCGGAGCAGACCTACGCCACGGCGGCCCATTACCTGCACATCGCCGGTCCGTTCTACGCCTTCTTCGGCATGGCCGTGACCGGCTTCTTCGCCGCCCAGGCGTTCGGCCGGACCTGGCCGGTGATGCTCGGCGCCGCCGGCCGCCTGGCGGTACTGCTGATCGGCGGCACCTGGGCCGCGACGCAGTTCCCCGCCGACATCACGGTGTTCTTCTGGGTGGTGGCGGCCGCCTTCGCGGTGGTGGGCCTCAACAACCTGCTGGCGATCCACGCCATGTCCGCCCCGCGCGCGTCGGCTTCGGCGGCGCGGGCCGGCTAAGCGCTCAGGCGCCGACGCTCAACTCGGGGATACCGAACGACTCGCGCAGGAAATCCTCGACCGCGGCGTTGAAGGCGTCGTTCTTGTCGCCGGCGACCATGTGGCCGGCGCCGCCGACCTCCACGGCGCGGGCGTTGGGCATGAGCGCGAGCAGCTCGTCGACGCCGTCCTGGCTGACCACGTCGCTGGCCTGGCCGCGCACCAGCAGGGTCGGCACCCGCACCCGCCGCGCGGCCTCCAGCAGCCGATCCAGCTGGGACACCGCGCCGGGTCGCCGCTCGCCGATGACGAAGGCCGGATCCCAATGCCAGTAGAACCGGCCGTCGGCGCGCTGGCGCAGGTTCTTGCGCAGACCGTCGACGCTGGGCGGCCGCGGCCGGTGCGGCAGATAGGCGGCCACCGCGGCGGCGGCCTCCTCCAAGCTGGCGAAGCCGTCGAGATGGGCGGTCATGAAGTCGCGGATGCGGCGCACCCCTTCCTGTTCCAGGCGCGGCACCACGTCCACCAGCACCAGACCGCGCGCGAGCTCACGTTCGCTCTCGCCCACGGCCAGCAGGGCGCTGATGCCGCCGAGCGAGGCGCCGATCAGCACCGGCGGCGAGGGCAGGCGCTCGAGCACCGCGTACAGGTCGGCGACGAAGGCGTCGAGGCGGTAGTCGCCGTCCGGCGCCCAGTCGCTATCGCCGTGGCCGCGCAGATCCAGCGACAGCACGTAGTAACCGAACTGACCCAGGCGCCGCGCCAGCCGCCCCCACGAATAACGGGTTTGGCCACCGCCATGCAGCAGCACCACGGCCGGCGCGTGCGGCGCGCCGATCACATCGGCGGCCAAGGTGACGCCGCCGGCGCCGGCGATTCGCTCGACTCTCATTGCAACCTCCAGGGAAAACGGCGGGGCGCAAAGGTGCCCACGGCGCGGGCGCATGCGAGTCGCTGGAGGAGTCGGCGATGAAACTCGCGCGCCCGCGGCCTGGGCAAACCGCTACGCTCGGATCGACGGCGCGTCGGCCGTCGGGTCAGACCACCTCGAACAGGCCGGCCGCGCCCATGCCGCCGCCGATGCACATCGACACCACTACGTACTTCACGCCGCGGCGCTTGCCCTCGAGCAGCGCGTGACCCACCAGGCGGGCGCCGGTCATGCCATACGGATGGCCGATGGAAATGCCGCCGCCGTTGACGTTGTACTTGTCCGGATCGATGCCCAGCTTGTCGCGGCAGTACAGCACCTGCACCGCGAACGCCTCGTTGAGCTCCCACAGGCCGATGTCGTCGATGCTCAGGCCGTGCTGCTTGAGCAGCTTGGGAATGGCGTAGATCGGGCCGATGCCCATCTCCTCGGGCTCGCAGCCGGCCACGGCCATGCCACGGTAAATGCCCAGCGGCTCGATGCCGCGCTGCTCGGCCAGCTTGCGATCCATCAGCACGCAGGCCGAGGCGCCGTCGGACAGCTGGCTGGCGTTGCCGGCGGTGATCACGCCGCCTTCGATCACCGGCTTGAGCTTCTGCAGGTCTTCGAGGGTGGTCTCGGGGCGGTTGCCCTCGTCCTTGGCGAGCACCACGTCCTTGTAGGAAACCTCCTTGGTCTCCTTGTTCACCACCATCATGGTCGCCTCGATCGGCACGATCTCGGCGTCGAAGCGGCCGGCGGCCTGCGCGGCGGCGGTCCGGCGCTGCGATTCCAGCGCGTACAGGTCCTGCGCCTCACGGGTCACGCCGTACTTCTTGGCCACGAACTCGGCGGTCTGCAGCATCGGCATGTAGGCGTGCTGGGCGCGGGCGATGACGTTCGGATCGACCTCACCCGCCACCCACTCCATGTAGCGGTTCTGCACCGCGGAGATGTTCTCCTGGCCGCCGGCCACCACCACCTGCATGCCGTCGACCATGATCTGCTTGGCGGCGGTGGCCACCGCCATCAGGCCGGAGGAGCACTGCCGGTCGATGGTCTGACCCGACACGGTCACCGGCAGGCCGGCGGCGAGGCTGGCGGTGCGCGCCAGGTTCATGCCGGCGGTGCCGGCCGACAGCACCGTGCCGATCACCACGTCGTCGATCTCGCCCGGCTCGATGCCGGCGCGGCTGACGGCGTGACGGATGGCGTGCGCCATCAGGGTGGGCGACTTGATGTTGTTCAACGAACCGCGAAAGGCCTTGCCGATCGGGGTACGGGCGGTGGAGACGATGACTGCTTCGCGCATTGGTATTCCTCGTGTGATGGCGCGTTCAGGCGCTGCGTTGCGGATTTAGCGGGGCCGGCCAATCGGCGAACCGAAGCCCCTGCTCGGCCATGCGGCGGAGCAGCTCGGCGCAGCTCCAATAGCCGAATGCGTTGACGCGGGTGCGGGCGTAGTGGTCGAGCCGCTCGACGATGGTCCCGATGCCGATGGTGTCGGCCCAGAACATCGGCCCGCCGCGGTAGTCGGGGAAGCCGTAGCCGTTGAGCCAAACCACGTCGATATCGCCCGGACGGTAGGCGATGCCTTCCTCCAGGATGCGCGCGCCTTCATTGACCAGGGGATAGAGGCAGCGCTCGATGATTTCCTGATCGCTGATGTCGGTGCGGCGCGTGATGCCGTAGCGCTCCGCCAGCTCGGCGCAGATCCGCTCGACCTCGGGATCGGGCGCCGGGTTGCGCCCGTCGTAGCGGTAATAGCCGGCACCGGTCTTCTGGCCGAAGCGGCCGCGCTCGAACATGGCCTGCACTACGGCGCGGTAGCTCGGATCGGGCGGCAGACCGCCAGCCTTGCGGTTTTCGATCACCACCTTGGCGCCCACGTCCAGGCCGGCCATGTCCAGCATGCGGCACGGCCCCATGGCGAAGCCGAGCGACTGGATGGCGCCGTCGATCTGCGCCGGCGTGGCCCCCTCCATCAGCAGGAACTCCGACTCGCGCAGATAGCCTTCGAGCATGCGGTTGCCGATGAAGCCGTAGCACACGCCCGACACCACCGGCACCTTGCCGATGGTCTTGGCGAGCTTGACCACGGTGGCCAGCACCGCCGGCTCAGTCCGGGCGCCGCGCACCACTTCCAGCAGGCGCATCACGTTGGCGGGGCTGAAGAAATGCATGCCCAGCACGTCGCCGGGGCGGCCGGTGGCCTCGGCCAGCACGTCGACGTCCAGGGTGGAGGTGTTGGAGGCGATGATCGCGCCGGGCTTGCACACCTGCCCGAGCCGGGCGCAGACCTGCTTCTTCAGGTCCAGGTTCTCGAACACCGCCTCGATCACCAGGTCACAGTCGGCCAACTCGCCGTAATCCAGCGTGCCGCGCAGCAGCGCCATACGTTGCTCGACCTGCGCCTGGGTGAGGCGGCCCTTGGCGGCGCTGGCCTCGTAGTTCTTGCGCACCACGCCCAAGCCGCGCTCCAGCGCCGCCTGCTCGGCCTCGACGATCACCACCGGAATGCCGGCGTTGGCGAAATTCATGGCGATGCCGCCGCCCATGGTGCCGGCGCCGACCACGCCGACTTTGTTGACCAGCCGCAGCGGCAGGTCCGACGCCAGGCCAGGCACCTTGGCCGCCTCGCGCTCGGCGAAGAAGCGATGGCGCAGCGCTTCGGACTCGCGCGACAGCCGGCATTCGTCGACCAGGCGCACTTCCATGGCCGCGCCTTGGGTGAAGGGCAGCCGGGTGGCGGCCTCGACCAGCTCGATGATGCGGGCCGGCGCCGGATTGCCGGTCGGCCGCCGCCGCAGCTCGCTGCGGGCCTGCGCGAACAGCTCAGACGGCGCCGACGCCGGATCGACCGTCAGCTCGCTGCTGCGGCGCGGCCCCTTGCCCTCGGCCAGCAGCCGCTGCGCGTAGGCGAGCGCCGCCTCCAGGATGTCGCCGTCAGCCAGCTCATCGACGATGCCCAGCTCGCGCGCCCGCTCCGCCGCCACATGCGCGCCGTCCAGCATGAGCCGCAGCGCCTGCTGCGCCCCGATCAGTCGCGGCAGGCGCTGCGTGCCACCGGCGCCAGGCAGCACCCCCAAGTGCACCTCCGGCAACCCGACCTTGGCCGAGCGCAGCGCGATCCGGTAATGACAGGCCAGCGCCAGCTCCAGACCGCCACCCAGAGCGGTGCCGTGAATGGCGGCGACCACCGGCACGGCCTGGCCCTCGATCCGATCGAAAATCTGGTGGAATCCCGGCTCAGCCATGACCGGGGCGGTGAACTCGGAAATATCGGCGCCGGCGACGAAGGTGCGCCCTTCGGCATGCACCACGACTGCCTTGAGCGAGGAATCGGTCGCTATCTGTTCGAATGCCGCATACAACCCGGCTCGCACCGGCTGCGACAAGGCGTTGACCGGCGGGTTGTCGATCCGCACCACGGCGATATCGCCACGCCGCTCCAAAGTGACTACTCGATTAGTCACCGGCTGCTCTCCTCCGAATTTTTGTAATAGTTGTAGTTACCGGGCCGACGCGGCCGTGCGTCGATACCAGGTGCTTAAAGATAGCCGACTATCTACATCGAAAAGCAAGAGCCGTCGGCGACCGAACCCCGGTCATTCCCTCACCGACCGGCTCAAGCCTGCTCCCGCTCCTGCTGCTGGTGCGCCCACAGCCGCGCGTAGACGCCGCCGCGCGCCAGCAACTGCTCGTGCGTGCCCTGCTCCACCACCCGGCCCTGTTCCAGCACCACGATGTTGTCGGCGTCCATGATGGTCGACAGACGATGGGCGATCGCCAGGGTGGTGCGGCGCTGGGCGACCTCGTCGAGCGCCTGCAGGATGGCCTTCTCCGAGCTGGAATCGAGCGACGAGGTGGCTTCGTCCAGCACCAGGATGGGCGGATCCTTCAGCAGCATGCGGGCGATGGCGATGCGCTGCTTCTCGCCACCGGAGACTTTGAGCCCCCGTTCGCCGACCCGCGTTTCGTAGCCCTCGGGCAGCTGGGCGATGAAGCCGTCCAGATGGGCCAGCCGCGCCGCCCGCTCCACCTCCTCGCGGCTGGCCGACGGCCGGCCGTAGGCGATGTTGTAGTAGATGGTGTCGTTGAACAGCACGGTGTCCTGCGGCACCACGCCGATGGCGGCGCGCAGGCTCGCCTGGGTGACGTCGCGGATGTCCTGGCCGTTGATGAGGATGCGCCCGGCGTCGACGTCGTAGAAGCGGAACAGCAGCCGCGCCAGGGTGGACTTGCCGGCGCCGCTGGTGCCGACGATGGCCACCTTGTGCCCGGCCGGGATCTCGAAGCTGACGTTCTTGAGGATCGGCCGATCCGGGCGGTAGGCGAAGGAGACGTTCTCGAAACGTATCGCCCCGCCGCCCGGCTCCAGCGCCGGCGCGCCCGGGCGGTCGACGATCCTGGCCGGCTGCCGCAACAGCTCGAACATCCGCTCGATGTCGGTCAGCGCCTGGCGGATCTCGCGGTAGACGAAGCCCAGGAAATTCAGCGGGATGAACAGCTGGATCATGTAGGCGTTGATCATCACCAGATCGCCCAGGCTCAGCTCCCGCGCCGCCACCTGGTAAGCGGCCATGATCATCATCACCGTCACCGCAGCGGCGATGATCAGCGCCTGACCGGAGTTGAGCAGCGCCAGGCTCAGGCGGGTCTTCAGCCGCGCCGCCTCCCAACGCTCCAGCGCCCGGTCGTACTGCTCCGCCTCGTAGTCCTCGTTGTTGAAATACTTGACCGTCTCGTAATTGAGCAAGCTGTCGATGGCGCGAGTGTTGGAGCGCGAGTCGGCCTCGTTGGACTCGCGCACGTGCTGGGTGCGCCATTCGGTCACCAGCACCGAAAACAGGCAGTAAAGCGCCACCGACGCCAGCACCACCAGCACGTAGCGGACGCTGAAGACGCTGAACAGAATCAGCGCCACCAGCGCGATCTCCAGCACGGTGGGAATGATGTTGAACAGCATGAAGCGCAGCAGGAAGCTGATGCCGTTGGTGCCGCGCTCGATGTCGCGCGACAGCCCGCCGGTGCGGCGCGCCAGGTGGAAGTCCAGCTCCAGCTGGTGCAGATGGCGAAACACGCTCAGCCCCGCCCGCCGCATGGCCCGTTCCGCCACGCGCGCGAATACCGCGTCGCGCAGCTCGCCGAAGAACACCGAGGCGAACCGCAGCAAGCCGTAGCCGAACAGCAGCGCCAGCGGCACCGCCACCACCGCCTCCTGGGTGTCCAGCGCGTCCACGATGTACTTCAGCGCCACCGGCACCAGCACCGTGGCGATCTTGGCCAGCGCCAGGAACAGCAGCGCCAGCAGCGCGCGGCCGCGGAACTCCTGCAGATAGGGCCAGAGACTCTTGATCACCGCCCAGCTGGGGCGGCGGTCGGCGGCATCGGCGGCGATGGAGCTGGGTCGCACGTGGAGCTACTCGACTGCGGTTCGGACCGAAGATCCGCCGGCGGTCGGCGCCGAACGCCGAAAGCTTGGCGGAAGCTCTATAAAACATGGGGTACGGGCGAGGGTAGTCGAGGCGGCGCACGCCGACAACGTCGACGGCGCGCGGGCGACCTCGCACCCCCAACGCATCCGAGCCGATGGACTAGGCTCTTAAGGTGTGGACGGCAGGACGACACCCGTATCGAGGATGCAGGGATGGCGGTGGTGCAAGTGCGGGAACTGAAAGCCGAGCGGACTTTCCATATCACCGAGTTGTGGCACGAGCATTCGCTCTACCACGGCGCGGTCGATTTCTTCCGGCTGCGGTCCGGTTATGTGCTGGCGGTGACCGCCGGCCAGATCGGCCTGTACCGCTCGCGCGAGTCCTTCCACCGCCGCTGCGGACCGCTGGAGCGCGGCCTGCTCGGCATCGCCGGCACCTGGATCCGCCCCATCCCCAAACGCCCCGACGCGGCCACCGGACTGCGCTTCGTCGACCGCATCGTCTCCGAGGAGCTGACCGACCGCCCATCGAAACTGCGGGTCGATCGCCTGTACCAGGACGAACGCGAACTGGCCCGGGTGGAGCCGGAAGCGATCTGGGTGGGGCGAATTCGGATTTGGTCGGGCCCGCTGTAAGCCCGGATCAAGCGGGGCTGGGCGCGTTAGCCACGCAGATGCGCGACGTCCCGTGCCGCTTGGCTTCGAGCAGCGCGGTGTCGGCGGCGCGCAGCAGGGTCTGCGGCGTGCCGGCGTCGTCGCCGGCCGGCATGGCGGCGGCGATACCGATACAGACCGTCCAACGGCCGGTATCGTCCTCCTGGCCGACGCTCAGCTCCACCAGGCGCTGAACGCGCTCGGCCACCCGCACCGCGCCGGCCACGTCGGTACCCGGCAGCACCAGCACGAACTCATCGCTGCCGATCCGGGCGGTGAGATTGCCGGGAAAATGGGCCGCCTCCTGCAGCACCGCGCCCATCCGGCGCAACAGCTCATCGCCGCGCACCGCGCCGTAGGTCTCGTTGAAGGCGCGGAACTGATCGATATCCACCATCAGCAGCGCCAACCACTCCCGGCGGCGCTGCGCCCCGAGCCACATCCGATCCAGCGCCTCTTCCAGATGCCGGCGGTTGTAGAGACCGGTCACCGCGTCGCGCTCCTGCTTGCGCTGCAGCCGCCAGTTCGCCGCCGCCAGCTCGTTCAGGGTGGTTTCCAGGCTGCGGCTGAGCCGTTCGCGCTCGTTCTCGGCCTGGCGCAGCGCGGTGATGTCGTTGAACACGCAGATATGCCCGCCGCGCTGGTGCGGCCGCAGCGGCGCCACCGACAGGCACAGCACGCGCCGCTGACCGTTGCGGTCGACGTAGTCCAGCTGGGCCGGACTGGGACTCTGGCCGTTGAGACGGCGCCGGACCTCGCTCAGCACGCCGCTGTCGAGCAGCACGCGCGCCAGCGGCCGGCCGACCGGATCGTCGTCGCCGAACAGGCGCTGCGCCGCCGGATTGGCCAGCCGCACCACTTCGTCCGAATCGACCACGAGCAAGGCATCGGACATGGTGGTCAGCACCTGGGCGGCGGCCACCTCGGGCGTGATCTCCGCCAAACGGTAGCGCCAGGCCACGTAGCTGATCACGCCGAAGAAAGCCACGATGAAGAACCCACCGACCGGCGGTATCGGCACGCCGAAGCCCGGCAGGACGTCGATCACCGACACTAGGCTCAGGCACAGCCCGAAGAACAGCAGACGGTTGCGGCTGCGATAGGCGCACAGCGCCGTCGGATTGCGCCAGGCCCGCCAGAAGTTGCCCAGGCATAGCGCCACCAGCAGCAGGTGGTAACCGATCAGCAACAGCAGCCAGCGCGAACCGCGGCCGGTGACGCCCCAGCCAAAGCGGTGGATGCCATCGACCAGGAGCGGCATGTTGAACTGCGCCACGGCGAACAGGATGGCCACGGCCCAGGCCAATCGCACCTTGCTGCGCGCCCGCGACGGCCGCTCGCCGGCGAGGATGGCGAACTGGTACAGCGCCGGCGTGGACAGCGTGATCAGCGCCAGGGTGATGCCGCACAGGGATTCCGCCAGGTGCGGATCGGTGACGACGTAGGTGGAGCCGGACCAAGCCATCCAGGCGATCGGGCCGATGGCGTACAGCAGGTAGACCCGCCCCACCGGCGCGCTCCACTCCCGGATCGCCACGCCGACGGCGAGCGCCACCATGACCGCGACGGCGGCGACATAGGGCAGCACGAGCGGCGAAAACTGAATGGACCCGATACTGAGGGACACGGCGCTTCTAATGCTTCCTTGCAGACCGGGGACGATCCGACGTCGCGTCGGAGCCGCCCCCGGAAGGGCCATCGTGCGGCCAATGATAGTTGGCATCGCTACCATTTCGCTAGAGGTGCGCTCCACCCGCCCCCATGATGGATGGCGGGGCGCAGCGCAAGCCCCGGCTCGAGACGATACGGGGGCTAATCGGGTATTGGTGAGCGAACACGACTGTCTGTATCAGCTGACCACGCTCGCCCCGGTGCTGGATGAGCTGCCGATAGGCGTATGGCTCGCCGACGCCGAGGGGCGGCTACTTTGGGGCAATCGGACGGCGCTGCGTCTCTGGGGCGGGGAGCAGCTGCGCCGGGCCGAGGACTGCAGCGTCCGCCTGAAGGGCTGGTGGCCGGAAACGGATACAGCGATCGCCGCCGAGGAATGGCCGGTGCGCCGCGCGCTCGCCCGCGGCGAGGCGGTGCGCGACCGGCTGATCAAGACCCGCGGCGCCGACGGCCGCTGGCGGTTCCTGCGCCAGTCCGCGGTGCCGCTGGAAGGCGACGGGCGGCCGCGCGGCGCGGTGATCATCGACCAGGATGTCACCGACTACATCGACGCCGAGGAAGAGCAGCAACTGCTCATCAACATCGCCCGCTCGAGCGGCGATGCGGTCATCGGCCAGTCCCTGGACACGCGCATCACCTTCTGGAATCCGGCCGCCGAGCAGCTGTTCGGCTACCGCGCCGAGGAGGTGCTCGGCCGCACCATCGCCGTGGTCACGCCGCCGGCGCTGAAGCACACGCTGTGCGAGCTCTACCAGCGCGTCGCCCAAGGCGAGGAGATTCATCAGCTGCCGGGCCGGGCGCTGCACAAGAGCGGCGAACTGATCGACATCGCCCTGACCATGGCGCCGATCCGCGACCGCCAAGGGCAGATCCGGGGCTTCGTCACCGCCTGCCGCGATCAACGCGCCCACCGACAGGCGGAGCGCACCCTACGGCTGTGGGGCCAGGCCCTGGCCGCCAGCGCCGATGGCGTGATCATCGTCGACGCGCGCCCCCCGCGGCGCCGCATCGTGTTCGTCAACGAAGCGCTAGCCCGCCTCACCGGCTACCGGCCGCAGCAGCTGATCGGCCGCACCGACCGTATCCTGCTCAGCCGCGAGCTCGATCAGCCGGGGCTGCTGGAGCTGGAGCAAGCCATGGCCGAAGGCCGCGACGCCAAGGTCACGCTGCACACTCACCACCGCGACGGCACACCGCTGTGGATCGAGGTGTCGGTGGCGCCGGTGCGCAACAGCCGCGGCCAACCCACCCACTACGTCGAGATCGTTTCCGACGTCTCGGAGCGGATCCGCTATCAGGAAGAGCTGGCGCACCAGGCCAACCACGACCCGCTCACCGGCCTGCCCAACCGCAGCCTGCTGCGCGACCGCCTGCACCAGGCCCTGGCGTCGGCGCACCGCAGCGGCTCGCGCGTGGCGCTGCTGTTCATGGACCTGGACGCCTTCAAGTACGTCAACGACAGCCTCGGCCACGACGCCGGCGACCAGCTGCTCCAGATGGTGAGCCGCAAGCTGGTCAACTGCGTGCGCGAGGAGGACACGGTGGCGCGGCTGGGCGGCGACGAGTTCGTGATGATTCTGGAAGATCTCGATCAGCCGTCCGACGCCGGCGCCGTGGCCAACAAGATCATGGCGACGCTATCGCAGCCGTTCACCCTGAGCGGACGCGAGATCTACATCGGCTGCAGCATCGGCATCGCCGTCTACCCCAACGACGGCGAGGACGAGACCGAACTGCTCAAGAAGGCCGACGCCGCCATGTACCGCGCCAAGGGCGCCGGCAAGAACACCTTCCGCTTCTACCAGCCGGAACTAGATCGCCACGCCAGCGAGCGCCTGAGCCTGGAAAGCGCGCTGCGCGGTGCCATCCGCCGCGAGGAATTCGTGCTGCACTTCCAGCCGCAGTGGGACGCCCGCGACGGCACGGTGGTCGGCGTCGAGGCGCTGCTGCGCTGGCAGCATCCGCAGCGCGGCCTGCTCGGGCCGGACGTGTTCATGCCGCTGGCCGAGGAAACCGGGCTGGTGGTGCCGATCGGCCGCTGGATACTGTCCGCCGCCTGCGCGCAGATGAGCATCTGGCGCGAGCATTTCGATTGGAATTTTCCGATGGCGGTGAACTTGTCGGCGCGCCAGTTTGGCGATTCCGGGCTGTTGCGAACGGTGCTCGAAGCCCTGTTCGACAGCCGCCTGCCGGCCGACGGGCTGGTGCTGGAGCTCACCGAGAGCATGCTGATGCGCGAGCCGGACACGGTGCTGCGCACGCTGCGCGCCTTCAAGGACCACGGTATCCGTCTGGCGATCGACGATTTCGGCAGCGGCTACTCCAGCCTCAACTACCTGCGCCGCTTTCCGGTGGACAAGCTGAAGATGGATCGCGCCTTCGTCGCCGACGTCTGCGCCGGCCAGCGCGAGGCCGCCCTGGTCGGCAGCATCGTCGCGCTGGGCCACAGCCTGGGCCTGACGGTGATCGCCGAGGGCGTGGAAAACCGCGAGCAGTTGGCCTATCTGCAACGGGTCGACTGCGACCAGGTGCAGGGCTACCTGGTGGGCCGGCCGCAGCCGGCGCCCAGCCTCACCCAGCTGGTGCGCGCCTGCGGGGGCCGCCTGCGCGAGCCGTGGTGGAGCAGCCCCCACACCCACTAGCGGCCGGCGCGCGGATCAGCCGACGCTGATCCGGTCCTGGCCGGCGTCCTCGCTCTTGAACAGCGCCTTTTCCGCCCGCGCCAGCATGGCGCCGGGACTGTCGTTGGTGCGGAAGTCGGTAATACCGCCGCTGACGGTGAGATGCAGCAGCCGCTGCGGCAGCGCGAACGGCATACGGGCGATGCGGATGCGGATGCGCTCGCCCACCTCCAAGCCCCATTTCATGCTGGTGTTGAGCAGCAGCACGCCGAACTCGGCTTCGTCGGTGCGGGCCGGCACGTCGCTGTGGCGCAGCTCCTGGCGGATGATCCGGGCGATCTCGCGCAGGCAGCCGTCGGCAGCTTCCTGACCGTAGGCGGCCTGCACCGTCTCCAGCTGGTCGACCCGCAACAGCAGCAGGCAGAACGGTTCCTTGTAGCGGCCCTGGCGGCGGATTTCCTGATCCAGGACACGCATGAAGTGCCGTTCGTTGCCGACTTGAGTCAGCGGATCGATCAGCGCCGCCTCCTCCAGCTGGTGCTCCAGCAGCTTGCGCTCGGTGATATCGGCGCTCAGCCAAGCCACCCGCCGCGGCTCGCCCGGCTCGGCCGGCAACGGCGCGATGCGGACTTCGTACCAGCGCGCCCGCTCATCGCCGTCGCCAAGCCGGAACTGCTCGACACGGGTGCCGCCTCCGTCGAGGGCGGAGTGGATGGTCGCCATCATCTCCTCGGCCACGTCCGGCGGCAGCACCTCCGACAGGCTGCGGCCCACCAGATCGCGGCCACCGCCGGACGCATCGGGCCGGCCACCGAGCACTTCCACGTAGCGTCCGTGCTCGTCGACCACGAAGACGGGATCGGGCAGAGCACCGATGATGGCGCCGAGAAGCGCGTTATCTTGGTTGCTGGTTTTCATAGGCATTGTCTTGATGAGGGCGATAGCGGACGGGCACAACGGCACCCATGCTCGTTGTTGGCGCTATGCGAACCGGGGAAGGATGGAGGACCGCCGGGAGCGGAGGGGGGGAAGGATGCCACCGGCGGTCTCCTGAGGAGAAGCCACGCTCGCTAAATGGAGGGAGGGAGGGAGGGAAGCGGCGCGGCGACCGTTCCGGCCCCGCAATATGGGCGGGGTAAAAAGACCGGTTTACGGCTGCCATTAATGATAAGTCGTGGCAGGCATCAATGCACTTGAACGATTCAATCGCACCGATAGCCTGAAGCTATGGATGGGCCGTCTAACGCGCCACCATCTTGCGCATCTGCGCCAGCCAATCCTTGGCGGTCTTCTGACCATCGGACGGATCGTCCGGTCCGGCCCCGGCGCGGCGATCGATCACCTCGACCTGGTGGCCCACCGAGATCTCCTGGAGGAAGCGCGATACCGCCATGCGCTCGCTGTTGCCGGTACCGAGATCGATCCGGTCGGCATGGTGCAGCACGACCTGGTTCTGGGCGCGGGTCAAGGCCACGTAGGCCAGCCGCCGCTCCTCCGGTAGGTTGTCGACCACCTGCTCGCGCGCCATGGGCATCAGCCCGTCGGAAAACCCGAACAGATGCACGATCGGCCACTCCAGCCCCTTGGAGGCATGGATGGTGCACAGCGTCACCTTGGCCTGATCGGACTCCGCCTCGTCGGTGCCGGCCGCCACCACTTCCAGTGCGGTCGCCCAGCGATCGTCGAGCGAGGCGAGCTTGCCCAGGCTCTCCTGGCGCTTCTGCATGGCAGCCTGCACCGCGCTCATCCGGCTCAGCGCCGGACGCAGCGCCAGTTTCAGCTCCTGCGGATCGGTGGGCCTGCCCGACTGCTTGAGGAAGGCCTTGGCACGATCGTGCAGCCAGGTGCGGAACAGCCGGTCGCTCTGGCACCAGTTCAGCAGCTCACCGGGCCCCGCCCGGTACAGCTGCGCCAGGCCGTCGGCCAGCTCCTTGACGCCGGCGGCCGCCTTCGGGCTGAGCCGGCCGGTCTGCAGCAGCGGATCGTCGCCGGCGGCGATCATGTGGCCGACGCCCTTGGCGCCAAGCCCCGGCACCAGATCGGCCAGCCGCGCCAGGGCGCGCACGTCGCGGCGGTTGAAGGCCAAGCGCCCGGCGGCCAGCATCATGCGCACCTCGGCGTAGCTGAGCAGGTCGGTGCCGGCCTTGATGCGGTAGGGGATGGCCCGGCGCAGCAAGGCCGTCTCCACCGCCCGCGCCAGACGGTTCTTGCGGTAGAGCACGGCGATATGGGCGGGGCTGGCGCCGGCGGCGATGGCCGCCTGAATGCGGTCCGCCACGCCCTCGGCCATGCTGTCGGTGTCGTCGTACTCGATCAGCCGCACCGTATCGGTGCTCGGCGCCGGACGCACCGCGTACGGATTCTTCTCCAGCCGGTTCTCGTTGTGGCGCACCAGCGCCGCACCGCCGTTGACGATCGCCGGCGTGGAGCGGTAGTTGCGCTCGAGCCGGTAGATGGTGGCGCCGAACGACTCGATGAAGTCGCGCATGTTCTCCGGCCGGGCGTGACGCCACTCGTAGATGGCCTGATCGTCGTCGCCCACCAGCAGCACCGTATTGTCCTCGGGCGCGATCAGCTTCAGCAGCCGGAACTGGGCGCCGTCGGTGTCCTGCGCTTCGTCCACCGTGATGTCCTTGAACCGCCGCCGCAACCGCTCCTGCAAGGCGGGGTCGCTCCTGAGCAGCCGCTGCGGCAGCAGAATCAAGTCCGAGAAATCCAGCACCGCGGCCCGCCGCTTCTCGTAATCGAAACGCCGCAGGGCGTCGATCAGCCCGCGCTTGGCATGCCCGGAGAAGCCGCCGCGCTCGCACAGCGCCTCGATCTGCGGCAGATCCTCCTCGCTGGTCGGGTCCAGGCCGTGAGCGTTGATAACCTCGCGCAGGCGCATGGCGTCCTGGCGCCGGGTCTTGTCCTGGAACGGCGCGGCCAGGAAGGCTTCGAGCATGCGGTCGGCGTCGTCGGCATCCATCAGCGTGGCGTTCTTCGGCACCTTGATGCGCTCGCCGTACATGCGCAGCAGGCGGTTGCCGAACGAGTGGAACGTGCCGATCCAAGGCAGGGCGACGGCCTGCGGCAGGCGCGCGCGCAAACGCTCGCGCATCTCGGCGGCCGCCTTGTTGGTGAAGGTCAGCAGCACCAGCGCCTCGCTGTCCACGCCCGACTCGGTGAGCCGCCGCGCCGCCCGCTCGGTGGTGCAGCGGGTCTTGCCCGAGCCGGCGCCCGCCAGCACCGCCGCCGGTCCGGTCTCATGCGCAACCACTTTGGCCTGATCTGGATCGAGCATGACGAGCCCCCCTTACCGCAAAGCAGGGGATTCTAGCGGACCGCGCCCCCGTGGGTGGCGACCGCATCGCCACCGTCCCCTGTTGGAATATTAGAAAAACCATATATAGAGCCGACCCGTCCCCTCGGGGGCAATTCATGGTCGACCCGCCCGCCGGCCGGCCGACCGTCGCTCGAAGGATCGAACCAGCAAGGTCATGGAGGAACGATGAGCAAGGGTTTAGCGATCATCTGCGCCCTCGCGCTGGGCACGGCCAGCGTCGGCGCCTGGGCGCAAGTCACCGACGAGACGCCACCGGCCGACGAAACCACGCCTCCCGCCACCGACACCGGCACGGCGCCGCCGGCCACCGAGGACGGCCTCGACATCCCCGATACGCCGACGGTGCTGGCCAGCAACATCTCCGGCGCCGAGGAGGTGCCGCCGCGCGACACCCCGGCGGACGGTGCCATCCTGCTGCAGCTGAGCGAGGACGGTGCCGCCATCCAATACCGGCTTGAGGTCGAGGACATCAGCAACGTGGTCGCCGCGCATCTGCACCTTGGCCGCCCCGGCGAGAACGGCCCCATCGTGGTCACCTTGTTCGGCCCGGCCGAACCCGGCGGCGGCCCGGTCGAGGGCGTGCTGTCGGAAGGCGTCATCACCGCCGCCGACCTGGAAGGCCCGCTGGCCGGCACCCCCATTGAGGTGCTGATCGAGCTGCTGCGCGGCGGCGCGATCTACGTCAACGTCCACACCAACGACGGCGAAGAGCCGGTCAACTCCGGCCCCGGCGATTCCCCGGAGGGCGAGATCCGCGGCCAGATCGGCGTGCTGCCCGCCAGCGCCGAGGCTTGCCAGCTGATCGCCGCGCAGAACGGCACCGGCACCGAGCCCACGACGCCTCCCGCCCAGTAGCCGCTGGCTCGGCGGGCGGCGAGGCCCTTCCGCCGTCCGCCGAGCCATTGATCAAATCAAAGAGTCACAAAAATCAGGTTAAGTATCCGCTCGGCGCTGCCGATATTGTTAAGGCGCCGGGCGACCGCTTTTGGGCGCCCTCCCACCCCTCAGGCCTATCACCCATGCCCATAGCCATGACCTTTCGCACCAAGCTCACGCTCTCCGTGTTCGGCGTATGTCTGATCCTGCTCGTGGCGTCCGCCGTCGGCCTGAGCAACGTCAAACGGCTGGCGGCCGTCAGCGACGACATCGGCCTGCGCCATCTTCCCGCCATCGACGTGCTGCTGCAGGCCGATCGCGATTACCACCAGGCGCTGGTCGCGGAACGCACCATGCTGCTGGACGACCTGTCGAGCGAGCAGCTGAGAGCGCTGGAGCGCGAGCGTAAGGAGAACATCGAACAGGCCGCGCAGCGGCTGGCCCGTTTCGGCGCCCTGATGGACGCCCCCGAGGTCGAGCAGCGCTTGCGGCAGCACGAGCAGCTGCGCCAGAGCTGGGCCGAGACCTCGGCCCGGGTCGCGGCGCTGCGCGCCCAAGACCGGCTGGAGGAAGCGCGCGCCCTGAGCCTGGGAGCCGCCAGCGAGCAGTTCGCGCGCATGCGCGCGGTGGTCGACGAACTCAGCGAGTACACCAGCAACCACAACGCGGCGCTCAGCGCCCAGGTCGAGCGCACCACCCGTAGCGCCGTGTGGACGCTGACCGGCCTTACCATCGCCGGCCTGGCCATTGGCGCGGCGCTCACCGTGATCCTGCCGCTGCTGGTCACCGGCTCTCTGAACCGGATCATTACCCGCATGCGCGAGATCTCGGACGGCAACGGCGATCTGACCGCGCGGCTGGAGGTCACCTCGCGCGACGAGTTCGGCCAACTGGCGGAGAGCTTCAACCGCTTCGTCGAAAAGCTGGAGCAGCTGGTTCGGCAGTGCACCGTCACCGCCGCGCGGGTACGCGAGGACGCGGGCGCGATCCAGGAAAGCACCGCCCGGCTCGGCCAGACCGTGGAGGCTCAGCGCGCCGGCACCGATCAGGTGGCGGTCGCCATCAACGAGATGGCCGCCACCATTCAAGAAGTGGCCCGCAGCACCAGCCAAGCCGCCCGCGCCACCGAGGACGCCGACGCCCAGGCCCGCAACGGCCAGGCGACCGTGCAGCAGACCGCGCTGGCGATCGAGCAGCTCTCGGAGCAGGTCGGCCACGCCTATCAGGTCATTCGCCAGCTCGAAGCGCACAGCCACGAGATCGGCGCGGTACTGGCGGTGATCCAAGGCGTGGCCGAGCAGACCAACCTGCTGGCGCTCAACGCCGCCATCGAGGCGGCGCGCGCCGGCGAGCAGGGCCGCGGCTTCGCCGTGGTGGCCGACGAGGTGCGCAGCCTCGCCAGCCGCACTCAGCAATCGACCAAGGAGATCCAGGCCATCATCGAACGCCTGCAGAGCTCGGCGCACGAAGCGGCGGAGGCCATGCAGGCCAGTCACGAGGACGCCCAGCGCGTGGTGCGCCAGAGCCAGGAGACGCTGGTGACGCTCAGCGCCGTGAGCGGCGCGGTGGAGAGCATCGCCGACCAGAACGCGCAGATCGCCAGTGCCGCCGAGGAACAGAGCGCGGTCGCCGAGGACATCAACCGCAATATCGAGGACACCCGCCATCTCGCCGAGCAGTCCGCGACCGGCGCGCGGAACATGCAAACGGCAGCGCAGCGCATCGCCCAATCGGCGGAGGAGCTGGCGGTGCAGCTGACGCGCTTCCGCACCCGCGCCTAGCGCGCGAGCGCGTCAATGCCGCAGGTAGCGCTTGGCGTCGAAGGTCGCCAGCCAATCCGGCCGGTACACCGCCATCACCGACACCAGCATGCCGTTGAGCATGCCCTCGGGCAGCAGGGTCAGCGGCAGCAACAGCAGATACTCACGCTGCAGCTGCTCGCCGTCGTAGCTGCCGCTGACCACCAGCAGCCCGACCACCAGCAGGCGCGCCAGCGCCGCCGACAGCACGCCGCCGAAGAAAGCGCAGACGAACAGGTAGGCGAACAGATTGGACGGCATCCAGCGCTCGGTCACCCGCCAGACCAGGTGAGTGACGCCGACCGGCACCGCCGCCAGCAGCAGCGCGCTGACCGCCGCCGCCGACCACGGCTCCCGCCCCAGCACCACCATGCCGATCAGCGGCACGACCGACGCCACCAGCGCCAGCCGCCAGCCCAGCATCAGGGTCAGGGCGGTCATGCCCAGCAGATGGATGCCCAGCCCCGGCGAGACGCCGGCGCGGAGATACCACAGGCAAAGCACCGCCAACGCCCCGCCGAACAGCAGGTGCTGGCGGTAGCTGGAACGCTGCAGACCGCGCCAGTCGGCACCGAGCGCCGCCCACAGCCACAGTGCTAGATAAATCAGCCCCGCCGTCAGCAACCAAGCCTTAGGCAAAAGATCCGACGACAGATTCACCGGCTGTCCCCCCTTGGGGTGAACGGTTACATCGAGCCACCGCGCAACCGGCGGTGCCGGACGCGCGGCCTTCAGCCTCGCACTTGCAGCAATTCCTCCTTGGGCGGCAGCTGCACATAGCAGCCCTTGAGCAGCATGGTGCGCATCACGGTATAGGCGTCGGCGCGCGCCAAGCGCCGCTCCGGCGTCAGCACCAGATCCATGACGTGCTCGGTCTGGCCGAGCGCGGCCAGCACCGCCGCCGGCACCCCGGAGAAGTCATCCCGCACCGGCAGGAACAGATAGGTATCCGGGGCCCGGCGGCCCTTGTATATCGAGCAGTGCATCGCTCCTCCGTCGTCGCCGACCACTATAAGCCGCGCAGTATAAAACGCCGGGCCGCGAACCGATGAGGAGCGCTGCGAACGCCGTCAGTGATGCGCGGACTGGCTATGCGGCCCGCCAGGTTGCGAAATCTCGTGCAGCACCTCCCCGGCCAGACGCGCGCGCCGCCCCAGCACCCGCGCGATGTCGGCCTGGGAGAGCATGCCCACCGGCCGCTTATTGCGATCGCACACCATGAGACGGCGAATGCGCTGGTCCTCCATGGTTCTGATCGCATCCTCCAGATCGTCGTCCTCGAAACAGGAGATTACGTCCTTGGTCATGTAACGGCCGACCTGGGCATTGGCGTCGGCGCCATCGGCCACCGCGCGCACCGCGATGTCCCGGTCGGTGATGATGCCGGAGATCCCACCCTTGTCGTCGCTGACGAACAGAGCGCCGATGTCCTTCTCGCGCATCCGCTGCGCGGCGGCCCGGATGCTCTCGTTCATCCCCACCGCCTCGCAATGGCGCGTCATGGCTTCGCTCACTCGCATGGGTATCCCTCCTTGGCTGGGTAAACCGACTCAAAGACCGACGGCGGCCATGGCCGCCGCCGTGAGCGCGCCGCCGCGGCTGCGACGGACCCGCTCTTTAGTCGGGCCGCTCCACCGCCAGCGCAACCCCCATGCCGCCGCCGACGCACAGAGTGGCGATGCCCTTGCGCGCTTGCCGGCGCGCCATTTCGTGGATCAGGGTGACCAGGATGCGCGCCCCGGAGGCGCCGATCGGATGGCCGAGGGCGATCGCGCCGCCGTTGACGTTGACCTTGGCGGTATCCCAGCCCAGTTCGCGGTCCACCGACATCGCCTGGGCGGCGAACGCTTCGTTGGCCTCAATCAGATCCAGCTCGTCGATGCGCCAGCCCGCCCGCTCCAGGCACTTGCGCACGGCGGGGATGGGGCCGGTGCCCATGATGGCGGGATCGACGCCAGCCGTGGCGAAGGCCTTGATCCGGGCCAGCGGCTTCAGGCCCTTCTCGCGCGCCATGGCCGCCGACATCAGCACCAGGATGGCGGCGCCGTCGTTGATGCTGGAGGCGTTGCCGGCGGTCACCGTGCCTTCCTTGTCGAAGGCCGGCGCCAGCCGCGCCAGCTTCTCGAGGCTGATATCGGGGCGCGGGTTCTCGTCGCGATCGACCACGATCGGGTCGCCTTTGCGCTGCGGAATGCGGATCGGCACGATCTCGTCCTTGAAGCGTCCCTCGGCGATGGCCTTGGCTGCCTTCTGCTGCGAGGCGAGCGCGAACCGATCCTGCTCCTCGCGGCTGAAGCCGAACTTCTTGACGATGTTCTCGGCCGTGTTGCCCATGTGGTAGTTGTGGAAGGCGTCCCACAGCCCGTCCTTGATCATCGTGTCCTCGAGCTGCCAGGGCCCCATGCGCTGGCCGGCGCGCGAGCGCGGCAGCGCGTGCGGCGCGAGACTCATGCTCTCCTGGCCGCCGACCACCACGCAGCGGGCGTCGCCGCAGCGAATGGCCTGCGCCCCCAGACTCACCGAGCGCAAGCCCGAGCCGCACACCTGATTGATGGTCATGGCCGGCACCCGCTGCGGCAGCCCGGCCAGCAGCGTGGCCTGGCGCGCCGGATTCATGCCGGCCGCGGCCGTCAACACTTGGCCGAGGATCACCTCGTCGACATCCTCGGGCGAGATGCCCGCCCGCTCCAGCACGCCCTTGATGACCTGCGCCCCCAGCTCGGCGGCGCTCAGACTGGACAGCCCGCCGAGGAACGTACCGACCGGACTGCGGCCGGCCGCGACTACCACCACCTCTTCCATAAGGATCTCCTTGTGTTGTGACGCTGCGGTCGGGGCCGTTGTCGACGACCCCGTTGGGAACACTATACGCCCCAGCCGGCACCGCTTGAACGCCGCGCCATCGCCGGCCGCCGTTTGAATTCCATGCCGCGACCCACACCTCGATGGGCGGATACGGCTCCGGCAGCGTGACGCCCCACAACCTATCCCAATCCACGAGGACGCGAACGATGACGCTCCTGGCCCAACAGAATGCGAACACCGTGCCGGCCGTTCAGCGCGGCCGCAACGTCGGCCGCGGCGAGCGCTGGTTGTCGTTGCTCGGCGGCGGCGTGGCGCTGGGCGCCGGCGTGTACCGCGGCGGCGCGCCCGGGCTGGCGCTTTGCGGCGCCGGCGCCTACCTGCTATGGCGCGGCGCCAGCGGCCGCTGCCCGTTGTACCGGCTGCTGCGCACCGGCACCGCCAAGGAAACGGATCCGGGCCTGCTCGGCGCGGAGCAGCTCGTGCTGGCGACCCGCATGCACGTCGACCGCCCGCCGCAGGACGTCTACCGCTATTGGCGCAATTTCGAGAACCTGCCGCAGTTCATGCGCCATCTGAAGTCGGTCAGCGTCACCGACGACCGCTCGCACTGGGTGGCGCGCGGTCCGCTGGGGCTGAGCATGAGCTGGGACGGGCACATCACCCACGACACCCCCAACCAGCGGCTGGCCTGGCGCTCCGAGCCGGGCTCGCGCATGGACGCCCGCGGCGAGGTCCGCTTCAAGCCCACCGACGACGGCGGCACGCTGCTGGAGATCGAGCTGTATTACCGTCCGCCGGGCGGGGCACTGACGCTGCTCGCCTGCCGCCTGCTGGGCGGGCTGTCGGCCAGGCGGCTGCGGCGCGATCTCAGCGAATTCCGGCGTGCCCTGGAGCTGCAGGAGGCGGCGGAACTCGGACCGATCACCGCCGCGCACGCCTGACCCCCTGTCGCTTTACAACGACACTAAATAGCCGGGCAAGGACTACTCAGCGCTTCAAGGGCACGCTAAAGTTTGCGCGCTGGAAGGGCTGTGTGTGGCGCGCTCATGACAGCGAACCGCGGCCTTCCTCGATCACCATGATCGCGACCGATTTCCTCACACTCCCCTACTCCAGCTGACGGTTGAACACCCCGATTCACGGCCGATCGGTGCGGTGCGCGACCGCGTACGGAGAACGCTCGATGCCTCGAACCTGTCCATTGCCCGCCGGCTGCCGACGCATACTGCTGACGCTGTTGGGGACGTTGCTGCTGTCGGGCGCGGCGGGCGCGGCGGGATTCGGCTTCGAGGAGGTCACCGCCCGGGCGCGGGCGCTGGCCGCCGCCCCCTACGTGCCTCCCGAGCAGGTGCCGCAGTGGCTGCGCGAGATCCGCTACGACCAGTGGCGCGACATCCGCTTCAAGCCGGCCGAGTCGCTGTGGCGCAGCGAGAATCTGCCGTTCGAGATCCAGTTCTTTCACACCGGGCTGTACTACGACCGGGCGGTCGTCATCCACGAGGTCGACGCCGGCGAGATCCGACCGCTGGAGTTCAGCCCGCAGCTGTTCGATTACGGCAAGAACGATTTCCAAGACAAGATCCCGCCCAAACTCGGCTTCGCCGGCTTGCGCGTACACTATCCGCTGAAAACTCCGGATTACCGTGACGAAGTTGCGGTATTCCTTGGCGCCAGCTACTTCCGGGCGGTCGGCAAGCCGCACGTCTACGGCCTGTCGGCGCGCGGCCTGGCGGTGGACACCGCCGAGCCCAAGGGCGAGGAATTCCCGTGGTTCCGCGAGTTCTGGCTGGTCAAGCCCAAGCCCAACGCCACCACCCTCACCGTCTACGCCCTGCTGGACTCGCCCAGCATCGCCGGCGCCTACAAGTTCGTCATCACGCCCGGCGACGAAACGGCCATGGACGTCGACGCCATGCTGTTCCCGCGCAAACCGGTGACCAAGCTGGGCGTGGCGCCTCTCACCAGCATGTTCTTCTACGGCGAGACCCGCGGCCAGCGCCCGGTCGACGACTTCCGGCCCGAAGTGCACGACTCCGACGGTCTGCTGCTGCACACCGCCCACGGCGAGTGGCTGTGGCGGCCGCTGACCAATCCGCGGCGGCTGAGCATCAACGCCTTCCGCGCCGACAGCCTGCGCGGTTTCGGTCTGCTGCAGCGGGACACCAACTTCGATCATTACCTGGATCTGGAAGCGCGCTACGACCTGCGCCCCAGCGCCTGGATCGAACCCAAGGGCGACTGGGGCGCGGGCAGCGTCGAGCTGATCCAGATCCCCACCCCGAACGAGATGCACGACAACATCGTCGCGTTCTGGGTACCGCACGATCCGGTCGAGCCGGGCAAGCCGCTCGCCTACGCCTACCGGCTGTCGTGGCGGGTGGCCGACGGCAAGCTCGGCCCGGGCGGCCAGGTGGTCGGCACCTACAGCGGCAGCTTCAACACCACCACCGGCAGCAGCGACAAGTGGCGCAAGTTCATCATTGAGTTCCGCAACGCGGCGCTGGCCGAACTACCGGCGTCGACGCCGGTCGAAGCGGTTGTGGAGGTCGGCTCCGGCGCCACGCTGCTGGAGCAGCAGGTATTCAAGAACCCGGTCACCGGTGCCTGGCGTCTGGTGTTCAAGATCCAGAACGAGAAGCAAGGCGGCGCGCTGACCCGGGTGCTGGAGAACGCCGACTCACCCCCTATCGAGCTGCGTGCCTACTTGAAAAACGGCGGCGACGTGCTCACGGAAACCTGGACGTATACCGTCCCGGCTCAACTCCAACCTTAAGGAGCCACCATGCGTGCGCTTGCGGAGGCCGCATCGGCCCCCTCCGACATCGACCTGACCGACCCCAAGTGGGCCGCGGCCCAGGCGCGGCTGCGCCTGTACCTGCAGGCGCTGCGATTGCCCGCGTCCGAGGTCGAGGCGCTGACCGCGGCGGCGCTGCGGCAGGCCCATGCCGCGCGGCCGGCGGAACCGCTGGCGGCGGCGATGGAGGCGCTGCACGCGCTGCTGGCGGCGCGCGAACCGGTAGTGGCGAACGCCGTGCCGAGCATGCCGGAGATGCGGCGCGGCGCCATGGTGCCCGAGCCGCTCAATCGCAGCCCGCTGCACTTCTTCTCGCGCGAGCTGCTGTGGCCGATGGTGGTGGGAACCATGCGCCTGCTCACCGGCACCGTCCGGCGCCAGCGCCTGCTAGTGATCATGATCGCCATCGGCGGCGGCGTCCTGTTCCAGACACTGCATTAAGGGTCGAGCGATGCGCCGCAGCGAGTTCAAGCACGAGCCCTGGCTGAAGATGGCCGCTTGGCGGCGCAGCCTGTTCCTGCTGCTGATCGTCGTTCCCACCTTCATCGCCAGCGGCTACATGGCGGCCATCCTGCCGCACAAGGGCGCCACCGTCCTCGAGTTCCTGATCGTGGTGGTGTTCGCCGCGCTGTTCGCCTGGATCTCGATCGGCTTCTGGACGGCGATGCTGGGCTTCTACACGCTGGTGCGGAAGGTCGACCGCTTCGCCATCACCCGCGCCCGCGAGCACGACGACACGCCGCTCGGGCCGAAGGCGCGCACCGCCATCCTCATCCCGGTCTGCAACGAGGACGTCGGCGAGGTGTTCGCCCGCATCCGGGTGACCTACGAATCGCTCAAGGAAACGGGCCAGCTGGAGCGCTTCGCCTTCTTCGTGCTCAGCGACAGCGGCAATCCGGACCGCTGGGTCGAGGAGGAGACCGCCTGGGCGCGACTGCGCGAGGAGCTGGGCTATCCGCACATCTACTACCGCCGCCGCCGGGTCAACCTCAAGCGCAAGAGCGGCAACGTCGCCGACTGGTGCCGTCGCTTCGGCCGGGACTACCGCTACATGGTGGTGTTCGACGCCGACAGCATCATGAGCGGACCGACGCTGGTGCGCATGGTGCAGCTGATGGAGCGCCGCCGCGACGTCGGCATCCTGCAGACCGCGCCGGCCTGCGTGAACCGCGAGACCCTGATCGCCCGCGTGCAGCAGTTCGCCAACCGACTGTACGGGCCGATGTTCGCCGCCGGCCTGCACTTCTGGCAGCTCGGCGACGCCCAGTTCTGGGGCCACAACGCCATCATCCGGGTCAAGCCGTTCATGGAGCACTGCGCCCTGCCGCGGCTGCCGGGCAAGCCGCCGCTGGGCGGCGACATCCTCTCGCACGACTTCGTGGAAGCGGCGCTGATCCGCCGCGCCGACTACGGCGTGTGGCTGGCCTTCGATCTGGATGGCAGCTACGAGGAAGTGCCGCCCACGCTGCTCGACGAGCTCAAGCGCGACCGCCGCTGGTGCCAGGGCAACATGCAGCACCTGCGGCTGCTGTTCACCAACGGACTGTTCCCGGCCCATCGCGCCCTGTTCCTCAACGGCTTCATGTCCTACGCCTCGGCGCTGCTGTGGTTCCTGTTCCTGAGCCTGTCCACCCTGGAAGCCCTGCTCGAGGCGCTGATGGTGCCCGAGTACTTCCCGGCGGCCGAGCGCAGCCTGTTCCCGAACTGGCCGGTGTGGTATCCGCAGTGGGCGGTCACGCTGATGGTGTCCACCGCCATCATCCTGTTCCTGCCCAAGGTGTTCTCGGTGGCGCTGGTGTATCTCAAGGGCAAGACCCACGAGTTCGGCGGCCTGCCGAAGCTGATTTGCAGCGTGCTGGCCGAGGTGGTGTTCTCCACCTTCATGGCGCCGGTGCGCATGCTGTTCCACAGCAAATTCGTGTTCGTCACCCTGCTGGGCGGGCAGATCGGCTGGGGCTCGCAGAACCGCTCCGACGAGGCCACCACCTGGGGCGACGCGCTGCGCTTCCACGGCGGCGGCTCGCTGCTGGCGCTGATCTGGGGCGCGGTGGTGTACGTGGTCAACCCCGGCTTCTTCTGGTGGTTGAGCCCGATCCTGATCTCGCTGGTGGTGGCGGTGCCGCTGTCGGTGTGGTCGAGCCGCCCCGACATCGGCCGCGCCGCCCGCCGGCTGGGGCTGTTCATCACGCCCGAGGAGGTGGAGCGCCCGGCGCAGCTGCGGCGGCTGGACGAGCTTCGGGCCCAGGCCAGCGCCGATTCCTTGCTGGGCGTCTCCGGCTTCACCGGCGCCGTGGTCGATCCGCGCATCCACCGCATCCACCTAGCGCAGATCCGCGCCCCGCGGCGGCAGCTGGAAAGCATTGCCCAGCGCCGCCTAGAGCTGAAGGAGCGCGCCCTGCGCGACGGTCCCGACGCCTTGTCCGATCAGGAGAAGAAGGAACTGCTGGCCGACCCGGCCGCTCTGCAGGCGCTGCACCGGGCAATCTGGCAGCTGCCCGACGGCGAGCAAGCGCGGCGCTGGGGGCTGCCGGCGCTGGCCTGACGCCAGGCGCGCCGCGGGGCGATGGCTCGCCCGGGCGCGTGTCGCGGGGGTGGAAAAAATAAAGGGTACCGTGTCGCCACGGTACCCTTAATCAAGATCGGCAGGTTCGTTGGTTTTGCGCTTAGGCGGCTTAGCCGTCCCTACCGACCGCGTGCCTGAACGATAGCCTGACTGCCGTCGGCCGCGGCCTGAACTGCTTCACGGTTTGCCGAACTCGCGCTCTCGAAATCTCGCGTGGCGGTGCGACGGCCGGCCTGCTGCGCCAGCATGTACAGACGGGCCGTAGCCAGGTTCTGCAGGGCCATGGCCGCGCGCCGCAGCCGTTTCAGCTCTTCGGGCGTGAGGCGGCGCAGCTCCCGCCGAGCGGCGTCGAAATCCTCGCGCAGACACTCATGCATGACCGAAGCGACGGCATCGTCCACCGCGTCCCTCCGTTGTCGTTTCCCGCCTTCCTGGTTCGCTCCGAGCCCCTGGGATCAGGCCCTGCCTTGAAAGCTTACAGCCTGTTGCGACGATTCGACCATCTGTCTCAGTCACCGAAGGTCCGGTCGAAGTCGTAGCGCCAGTACACGCCGGCGCGGACAGCGTCGCTGGACTCGCCCTCGGCCGGATCGCGCAGGCTGCGCTCGATCTCCACACCGACACGATGCTGGCCGCGCCGGTACTCGTAGCCCAGCGACACGCGCTCATGGTCGGCACTGCGGCTGGCGTCCTCGGCCTCGAACGCGCCGCGGCCGAGCTGCAGGCGCAGCCGATGCCTGTCGTTGCCCGCCTCCAGCGCCAGCCCTGGCCCGACGGTGGCGCGACCGCGCGGACCGCGCGCCTCCTCGTAGACGACACTCGGCGACAGGCTCAGATCCAACCCCTTGACCGACACCTTGGCCTGGTGACGGACGGCGATGCGTTTGCTGGTACGGTCGCCATGACCGCCGTGGTTCTCGACCCGGGCGAGGGCGACGTCCACGTCGGTGCGATGGCGCGGCCCGTGCTCCACGCCCACCCCGGCCTGCATAGCGATCGAACGGGCCTGGACCGTACCGCGCGCGTTCCTGCGCCGCTGCACCTGCAGCTCCGCCCGGCCGCTGGCCTGCGGCCGCAGCTTGCGAAGCGGCCCGGCGATTTGCACCGAAGCGCCGTCGGTGCGCACCGAATTGTCGGTGGAGACACGCTCCTCAATGCGCTGCACGCGGCCGCGCAGCTCCGCGCCCGAGGCGTATTTCCACCCCGCCTCGGCGGCCATCGAGCGGCTATCGGCCGGCACGCTGCCGCCGTGCGGGCGGAAATCGCGACTGTAGCGATCGAAGCGCAGGCGATAGTCCAGCGGCCGCCCCTGGTGGCGGCCGTCCAGCTGCAGATTCAGCCCGTGCCCGTGCAAGCGCTGCTGGCGGCCGCGGCGCTCCTGCTCCCCTTGCAGGTAGGCCAGCTCGCCGCTCAGCTCCAGCCGCTGCGCCCCGAGCGTGAAGCCCTTGAAGCCGGTGGCGCTAGCCACCCACTGGCTGCCGTTGTCGCGGCTGTTGCGCACGACGTTGAAGCCATAGTCGCCGAGCGCGCTGTCCTGCATCGCCACGCCCAGCCCTTGATAAAGATTCTCGTCGGCCTCGAAGTCGCGCCAACTCGACTGATCGGCGCCGACGAAGGCGGTCAGGTGGTAGCGGCGACCGTCGCGGCCGGCTTGGGGATGCAGGGTGATGCGTCCGGCCTTGAGGTAGCGCTGCATGGTCAGCGGCGACAAGGCCACTTCCTGATCGCCCAGCTCCAGGCGAAACGGCAACGCGGCGGTGCGATTCTCGTGGCTGATGTACAGCCACTCCGGCACGAAGCCGTCGAAGCGGCTGCGATAGGGCGAGTCGGTGAAGGTGCCGCCGACGTCGACCCGCCAGGATTGCCCGGGCGCGGTGTCGCCGCTCAAACTCAGGTTCAGATCGTTGACTAAGAACACCCCCTCGTGCGGATAGGGGCTGCGCTCCTCGTCGCCGCGCACCTGGAAGGAGTCCAGGCGCAGGACGTTGCTGCCGGTCAACCGCCACGGCTCGGCGGCCGCCGGCGCGACCAGGACCAGCGCCGGCGCGAGCGCCAGTGCCCGCAGTAGGAAGCGCGCCCCCGCGCTGATCGACGGCCGGCGGCTCACCACCGCCCCCTGGGCGTCCCCGCAGCGAGGACGGGCAGCGCGCAAAAACCCCCTGCCGGCGGCCGAACCGCCGGTAAGAAAAGGCTCGGGAGTCATTGCCTAGCGGTTGGCCGCCGGAGGCCTCGCCGACCCGCGGACGAAGGCCGGGCGCGAACACCCGAGCCGTCGTCGATCAGCGTCAGGCCGGCCGCGATACGCACGGCCGACACGGTTCCCATCCGGCGCGCCCGCGGCGCGCTCGGCCGACGAGGCGGAGATCGCCAGCGAACCGACGATCACGCCCAGCCAATGAGGGTGGAATTTTCCATGTGCCATGGCGGGCTCGGCCTCCCCAGGTCTGGCCGGGCCTGAGGGCCCGGTTGCAACACGAAGACCAGTCTAGGCAGCGGCCTGGGAAGGGTTTGTCGGGATAGTCACAGATCGGGGCCGGCCCGTGTGAGGCCTGTCACACTGTCGTCAATTGGCGACCCTGTCGCCCGTCAGCTACGGACAGCGACGGTCACGGAACCACGCCGATGGGAGGTTCCAGAGGCGCCCGCTGGGCGCGACATCGCTTCGGCCTGATATGATTAAGCCGTCGACTTGGAACACGCCATGGAAGTAACTCGCACCGAAATCACGGCGCGCGACGGACAGCGCCTGCTGCTGCGCACCTGGCTGCCGGCCGCGCCGATTGCCAGCGTGCAGATCCTACACGGCATCGGCGAGCACAGCGGCCGCTATCACGACCTGGGCCGGACGCTGGCCGAGGCGGGCTACGCCGTCTATGCGCACGACCACCGCGGCCATGGGCCGCTCGCCGCCGAGGCCGGCCGCCTCGGCTTCGTCGCCGCCCGGGGCGGAGCCGAGCTGCTGCTCGACGACATCCGCTGGATTCGCCAACTGATCCGCGAGCGCCACGGCGCGCTCCCGCACGCCCTGCTCGGCCACAGCATGGGCTCGCTGCTGGCGCAGCGCTACGCCATCGACCACGGCGCTGAGCTGAACGCGCTGGTGCTGTCGGCCACCGACTTCCGGCCAGACCCGATGCCGCGCCTCGGCCGCTGGCTGGCCAACCTGCTCGCGCGCCTGTATGGGCCGGAGCATCGCAGCCAGCTGCTGGACTTCCTCACGCTGGGTCTGGTGCGGCGCAAGCTGCCTAGGCAGCGCACCGAATACGACTGGCTCAGCCGCGACGAAGCGGTGGTGAACGCCTACATCGCCGATCCGCTGTGCGGCTTCGTCCCGGCAGGGACGCTATGGCGCGATGTCTACGACGTGGTGATCGCCAACGGCCGGGAGCGCCTAATCGAGCGTGTGCCCAAGCAGCTGCCGATCCTGCTGATGGTGGGCGAGATGGACATGCTCAGCAACGGCGGCGTCCGGGTGCGGAAGCTGGCGCAGCGCTATCGGACGCTTGGCGTGGTCGACGTCACCCTGCGCAGCTATCCGGGAGCGCGCCACGAGATCTTCAACGAAATCAACCGCACGGAAATCTACGGCGAGCTGCTGGCGTGGCTCGCGACACGGTTGGGCGAGGCGCAGCGCGCGGCCGGCTGACGCCCCGTTCCCGGCACGCCAGCCGGCCCCTCTGCGCACGCCTCAATACACGTCGCGGCGGTAGCGGCCTTCCTGCGCCAAGCGCTCCAGCGCCTCGGGGCCGATCAGCGCCTTCAGCACCTCGTGGACCGCCGGGGCCATGCCCTGCGCGTCGCCGCACACGCACACCACCGCGCCCTCGGCCAGCCAGGCGCGGACTTCGTCGCCCGCCTGCCGCAGGCGGTGCTGCACGTACACGCGCTCGCTCTGATCGCGCGAGAACGCCAGATCCAGGCGCGCCAGCTTGCCCTCGGCGAGCCAGCGGCGGATCTCCTCGCCGAAGTAGAAGTCGCAACGCTCGTTGCGCTCGCCGAACAGCAGCCAGTTGCGGCGCTCGCCGGCGTCGATGCGGGCCTTGAGGTGGACGCGCAGACCGGCCAGGCCGGTGCCGTTGCCGATGAGGATCAACGGCCGGCCGCGGGCATGTCCGTCGAGCCGGAAGTTGGCATTGGCAACCAGGCGTAGCTCGATGTCGGCGCCTTCCGGCGCGTGCACCGTCAGCCAGCCCGAGCCCAGGCCGTACCCGCCGTCGTGGCGCACCTGCCGGACCAGTAGCCGCAAGCGCCCCTCGCCGGGCAGCGAGGCGATCGAGTACTGCCGATACGGCAGCGGCGCGAGTGTGTCGGCCAGCTGCTGCGGCGAGCGGCCGCGCGCCTGCTCCGGCGCCGGCAGCTGGCTGCGCGCCAGCAGCTCGCCCAGCGACCAGGACTTACCGGCCCGCTCGACCCGGGCGTTGCCGTCCAGCCCGGCCGCCTGAAGGAATGCCGCCACCCGCTCGGCGGGATGCCGAGGCACGATCTCGGCCAGATCGCCCGCCTGCCAGCTTTGCGGCTGCGGCGCTTCCAGCTCGATCAGGAAGGTCGGGGCGCCGGCGCTGCCGGGGTTGAGCTCGCGCCGGCCGACCAGGCGCCAGCGCTGGTATTCCGGCTCGCTCCAAGCCGGCAGCTCGGCGCCGGACAGCTCCGCCAGATGCCGCTGCCAGCGCTGCAGCGCCGCCGGATCGTCCTTGTCCATCTCCACCGGCTCGAACAGCGGCTGGGCGCCGCAGCGCCGCAGCCAATCGTCCAAGGTGCGGCCGAAACCGCAGAAGCGCGTGTACTGCCGGTCGCCGAGCGCCAGCAGACCGAAACGCAGGCCGTCCAGGGTCGCCTTCGCCCGCGCCATCCGCCGCGCGAAGCCGCGGGCGTTGTCGGGCGCCTCGCCGTCGCCGAAGGTGCTGACCACGAACAGCGCCTTCCCGAAGCGGGAGAACGCGCTTTCGTCCAGCTTGTCCAGCGGGCTCACGGTCACGCCCACGCCGGCCGCCTGCAGCGAAGCGGCGGTCTGCCAGGCCAGCCGCTCGGCGAAACCGGTCTGGCTGGCGAAGGCGATGAGCAGATCCTGCGCGGCGGCGCCGGCCGAGGTCGGCGCCGGCCGGGCGGCGCGCGCCGCCCGCTTCTTGGCGCGGCGGTCCAGATACAGCATCCAGCCGGTGACGGTGAACAGCGGCATCAGCAGGCTGGCGATCATCATCAAGGTCGTGCCGACCACGCCGAAGTAGCTGCCGGAGTGCAGCGGCAGCATGCTGCCCATCAGGCGCACGCCCAGCGGCCGATCGGCGTAGCGGTCGTGCAGCAGCACCTCGCCGCTGATCGGATGCAGCACCAGGCGGTTGGAAGCGCGCTCGTGCGCCGGATCGGCGTCGAAGTAGCGCACCTCCAGCGCCTGATCGGGCTTCTGCGGCAGGGTGAAGGTGGCGGTGCTGTAGCTGCCGCTCTCGCGCAGGAAGCTGTTCCAGACCACGGCCAGGTCGGGCGCGCCGGCGGGTTCGCTCAGCGTGACGCCGCCACCGCCGCGGGTGGGCTGCGGCACCCCGCTGATGGCATACAGCCCGTTGCGGTACCACTCGTAGGACCAGTACAGCCCCGTGAGGCCGGCGAGCAGGTAGAACAACAGCACCCAGACGCCGACCACGGCGTGCAGGTGCCAGAGGAAGCTGCGGCCCTTCAGGGCCATGTCGAGCCTGAGCCAGGCGCGCCAATCGAGCGGCCGGCGCGGCCAGCGCAGGTAGATGCCGGAAATGGAGAGCACGATCAGCGCCACGGTGCTGGCGCCGACGATCTGCTTGCCGACGTCGCCGGCCAGCAGCCAGCGGTGCAATTGCATGGTGGTGCGGAAGAATTCCTGGCCGCGCGGCTGCCCCAGCAGCGCGCCGCTGTACGGGTCGACGTAGCGCCACTCGGTCCGCATCCGTCCGGGCGGACCGCCGGCGCCACGGCCGCCGTCGGCCTGCTGCGGCGGCGCGAAACCCACGCGCGCGGCGTGATCGGGCTCGGCCGAGACCTCCACCGCCACGATGCGGCGCTGCGGCTGCGCGGCGCCGACCCGCTCGATCAGCTGTTGCGGGGTCAACCGCTCGCCGGGCTGTGGCGCGACCGTCATGACGCCGGGGTTGATGGCGCGCAGGATCTCGTGCTCGAACGAGAGCAACCCGCCCGTGACGCCGACCACCGCCAGCACGATGCCGGCGGTTATGCCCAGGAACCAGTGGATTTGCGACCAGAGTTTTCTCACGTTGCGGTTTCCGACTTGATGAGGCGAGTTAAAGCGGTAGCTGCCGAGGGCGAGCGGGAAAGGCATTCGCGGCGCAGCCGCTCCCACAGGGGGAAAACGTTTTCCACTCTGCCGTGGGAGCGGCTTTGCCGCGAATGCCTTCGGCTGCCGCCAGGATTCGGATGAAAGACAAGACCGGCGTCAAACCGAAAGCGCGCGTTCCGCTTGCAACCGGCACACGGCATCTCCCACAGAAAATCGGCCGCCATTCCCCTGTGGGAGCGGCTGCGCCGCGAATGCCTTTGGCTTCCGACAGGATTCGGACAAATGACCACACCGGCCTCAAACCCGCAGCCCGCTTCCCGGCTCGCACCGGTACATGGCAGCTGCCGCGGGAGGCGGCGCGTCGTGCCGGTCGATTCACGCCGAGCGCGCGGCATGCCGGCAAGGAACGGGTTCACGCTCATGGCGGCACTAGGTCTCCGCCCACATGCGCAGCAGGTTGTGATAGCAGCCGGTGAGCGCCAGCCGAGCTTCGGCGTCGGCATTGGTTTCGTTCAGGCGCTGCACCGAGATGTCGAGGTCGAACAGCAGCGCGCGCCGGGCGTCGTCGCGCACCATGCTCTGGATCCAGAAGAACGAGGCCAGCCGCGTGCCGCGCGTGACCGGCGCGACCCGGTGCAGGCTGGTGGCGGGGTACACCACCATGTCGCCCGCCGCCAGCTTCACCGACTGCACGCCGTAGGTGTCCTCGATGATCAACTCGCCGCCGTCGTATTCGTCGGGGTCGGCCAGGAACAGCGTGGCGGAGACATCGGTGCGGATCTTCTGCCCCGTGCCGGGCAGCAGCCGCACGGCGTTGTCGACGTGGTTACCGAAGTGCTGGCCGCCTGTATAGCGGTTGAACATGGGCGGGTAGACCTTGGCCGGCAGGGTGGCGCTGATGAAGGTGGGATTGCGCTCCAGCCGCGCCAGGATCAGGTCGCCCAGTCGGCGGGCGACCGGAGAATCCTCCGGCAGCTGACGGTTGTCCTTGACCTGCGCTCCCTGGTAGCCGGCGGTGACGCGGCCGTCGACCCAATCCGCCTGGGCGAGCTGCTCACGGCAGTGGCGAACCTCGTCGGCGCTGAGAACTTCGGGAATCTGCAGAAGCATGGTCTTTACCGTCGCTGGTTCCTGCACTGCCCCCGCCACGGCGGGGCGAAGCGGGGGCGCCAATCGCTATCGGGGCGTACGCCTCACATGCGGTACCTCAGGGTCAGCATGGCCGTGCGCCGCTGCGCCGGTGTGGCGCGGCCGCCGGAGGCCACTTCGAAATACTCCTCGTCGGTGACGTTGAGCAGGTTCAGGCGCAGATCGTACGCCGGCTGGCGGTAGGCGAGCGTGGCGTCGACCCGAGTGTAACCGTCCACCTTGGCGGAGTTGGCGTTGTTCACGTAGCGATCGCTGCTGTAGACGACGCCGCCGCCGGCTTCCCAGGCGTCCAGGAAGCGGTAGGTGGTCCACAGGGTGGCGGTGTGCTCGGGCGTGTTGGGCAGGGTGTTGCCGTCGCGAGCTACCGGCTGGTTATTGGACGTCTCGGTCAGGTCGAGAATCTCGCCGTCGAGGTAGGTGTAGCCGCCGAAGACTTGCCAGGCGGCGGTGATGTTGCCGGTGATGCCCAACTCGAAGCCCTGCACCCGGGTCTCGCCGTCGAGCGAGACCGTACCGGTTTGCGGATCGGTGCTGCGCGCGTTGGTCTTCTCCACCCGGAACACCGCCGCGTTCAGCGCCAATCCGCCGTCCAGCAGATCCCACTTGGCGCCGATCTCGTACGAGCGATTCTTCTCCGGCTCCACGCTCTGGTTGGTCTCGCTCAGCGTCACGGTCTCCGCCGACGGGTTGAACGAGGTGCCGTACGACACGTAGTAGGACTGGGTGATCGTGGGCTGGAAGATCACGCCGGCGCGGTAGCTGGTCATGACATCGGTGCGGTGGGTGTCGGTGGTGACCTCACCGGCCGCGTTGACGGTCTTCTGCTCCGCTTCGAAGCGGTCCCAGCGTAGGCCGGCGACCAGCTTCCAGTGCTCGCTCAGTTCCAGGGTGTCGCCGATGTAGGCCGCCAGGGTGTCGGCTTTGGTTTCGGTGTGGCTGCCTCGCGTGCGCGCAACGTCCGACGGCATGGGCCCGTATACCGGGTTGTAGAGGTCGATCGGCGGTTCATTGCCGGGCTCCGCGCTCGCTGAGCTTGAACCCCAGTCGTATCCCTGATTTTCGTACTCGTCGCGGCCGATCTCGAAGCCGGCCGTCAGCGTGTGCTTGACGCTACCGGTGGCGAACTTGGCGATCAGGTCGGTCTGGTTGAACAGGGAGCTATCGTCGATCTCGCGGTCGCGGCGGTTGCGGAGTCCCGCGTTGGTCACCGTCGTCGGCATGGCGTGCACGCTGACGTCGTTGTATTGGGTCTGGTTGCGCAGCCGCAGCGACGATGACAGCTCGTGCTCGATGCGCGCGCTGAGCACGTTGACGTCCTGGTCGTACCTGTCGTCGGTGAAGCCGTAGAAGTTGTCGCGGTCGGCGTCGAGCGGGCGGCCGTCGACGAACGGGAAGCCGTAGTCGGGGATCTCCTCGCGCCGCTGCACCAGCGCCGACAGGGTGACCTTGGTCGGCCCCTTCAGCCCGAAACTGATCGAGGGGGCGATACCCCATTGCTCGGCCTTCACCACGTCGCGGGTGGAGCCGTTGCGCTGACCCATCAGCGCCACGCGGAAGGCGGCGCTGTCCGAGATCGGCTGGTTCACGTCGGCGCTGAGGCGGTAGTAGTCCTCGGTGCCGACGGTGAGGTCGATCTGGCGCAACTCGTCCAGGCCAGGCACCTTGCTGACCTGATTGATCACGCCGCCGGTGGAGCCGCGGCCGAACAGCATGGACGACGGCCCCTTGAGCACCTCGACCGCGTCCAGCGCGAAGGTATCGCGCACGTACTGGCCGCGGTCGCGGAAGCCGTCCAGGAACAAGTCGGTGCGGGCGGAGTAACCGCGCAGATTGATGTTGTCGCCGATATTGCCGCCCTCGCCGGCGGACATGGTGATGCCCGGCACGTAACGCAGGGCGTCGCGCAACGAATTGGCGTTCTGGGCGTCGAGCACTTCGCGATTGATCACGGTCACCGTCTGCGGCACGTCACGCAGCTCTGTCACTCCCATGCGGCCGATGCTGGTGGTGTCGCTGCGGTAACCACCCTCGGCTTCGCCCGTGACCTCCACCGCCGGCAAGCGGCCGACGTCGTCCGAGCCGCCCTCCTGCGCCACGCCGGTGGCGGGCAACGCCGCCATCAAGGCGAGACTGGTCGCGAGCCGATTCTTCCTTAACTGCATTGCGCGATCTCCTTGACTTCGTTGCGCAGGAGCGAATGCGCGGCGGTCATGTCGCCGCGGCCACCCTTGCGGTAGTAGTCCCATGCCTATGTCGACGGCGCGGCGCACCGCCTGCCGGCGGCTCGCTGGCCGAATGGAATTGCGCGGTTCAGGAGAGCGTTGCGACCGGAGCGAGGGAAAGACTATCGCTCGCGGTCATGGCCGATCGCCGGCAATCTCGCCCCCGCGAGGAAATGCTCGGCGGATATCGTCCGCTCGCCACGGCAGGCAACGATGGTTCGCCGTTTACAACCGACCGCATCGTCGATCGCGCCGAGGCCGCTCACCTGAACGGGAAAATGATAACGATTCGCATTGCCACTGACAATCGCCAGGAAGCTCTCCAACGTGATAGGCGTGCCGCTAAACGCCTCTCAGTAGATCGGATGGGTCTCGCTGGGGCTGGGCGGCCCTGGGCGCGGCCGACGCGGTCTGGCCCTTCCCCATAAGGAGGCCGCAACGACGCATGGCGGGCCCCTTACCGCAGCAGCCCGCAAGGGCGGGTTCCGCCGCGGTTCATCCGATCTACTGAGGGGCTCTAAAGCCTCGGCGCGGTCCGGAGCTCCACACCCGGCCGCGGGACGCGAACCCTGTAGATCATGACATCGTGAGCCCGCCAGACGGCGATGAGACCGCGCAGTTGCCGCAGCCACGCCCTCGCCACCTTCTTGTTGGAAAGGCGGTAGGCGGTGACCTGGTGAAATATCCCCTGCTCCTTATCGACCTCCGCCAGTACGTTCTCCATGGCGATGAGCTTTGCCTCGAGCTCGGCCATGATCACCCGGAATCGGACCCAACGGTGCTTGGCCATATCGAACTGTTCGAGCACCGCCTTGCCGGCCAAGCGCCCCTTATCCGCCACGGCCTTGATCGCCGCCACATCCATCTCGAGGTTCAGCCCGCCCTCGCCGTCGGCCAGCGGCACCGTGACGATGCGCTCGCGATAACTCGGCAGGTTCTTGTGGCCGCGGTCCTTGTGCTCGTGAGCGGTGTGCCAGATCTGCAGCAAGAAATCGGCGAGCGAGCGAACGGGGTGATGGTCCAGCTCGGCGAAGCGGCTCACGTCGCCCAGCACGGGCTTGGCGTCCTTGCGGGCGCCGTAGGCTAGGTCGATTCCGAAGGTGGGATGTTCCGGCAGGAAAGAATCGAAGAAATGTATCGGAAAATTGCTGGATATGCCGCCGTCGCTGAACACGTGGCGCCGCAGTTGTTCCGGGCGAAGCTTCATCAACGGGCGCGGCGGCGGCATCGAGCGTCGCTTGGCATAAAGGCGTGGCGGCACCGAGTAGAGCGGCACGGCGCTGATCAGCAGCGGGAAACTGAGGCTCATGCGCACCCCGACGATCACCGGCAAGCGCCCGGCGGGCGGCAGGAAATGGTATCCCGCGGGCAAGATCACCGACCGCGACCGGTAGGCGTTGCCGATGAGGTGATTGACCACATGCGCGGGGAACAACTGGCGGAATTCCGCCTCGTTGAAGATGTAGCTGTTCTGGTTGAAAGGCAGCAGCGCCGGCATGCCTTGGCTTAAATCGGTGGTGACCAGTTGTAGGTCGATGCCTTTCGCTTCCAGCGCGCTGAAGGTCAGGGTCTCGCCGGAGTCGATACCGCTGAGCCGCTGCAGCTCGGCCTCCAGCCAATCGGTGAGATAGCGTGGCGAACCGCCGGCCTTGAGCGGATCGTGGTCCGGCGGGTCATCGCCTTGCGACCCGCGTACCAGGCCGAAGCATTGCTCGTTGCAGAGCTGCCGGTGCAGCAGCAGCGCCGCCCGCCGCCCCGCCAGCGCGGTGCCGATCAAGACGTGGCCGAGCCCGCCCAGCAGCAACACCATGGCCAGCATCGGCGCCAACGCGGCCAAGGCGAACTGGTCCGGCAGTTGTTGCAGATCCGGCCCCGGCAGCAGCGCCGCGGCGCCTGCGAACACCAGCGCTAGCGCCAATGCCAGGACCAAACCGGCCAGCGCGCCGATCCAGCGTCCGGTACGGGTGGCGCGTTGCCACTCGCCCGGCAACTCCCGCCGCAGCACGGTCCAGATCGCCCGAACGATCATCCAGACGTTGAGCGCCTTGCGCCGCTTGAGCAGGTCGAGCGCCAGCAGCAGAACGGGCGTGGTCGCCGGCGGCGGCGTGAACAACGCCAGCAAGCGCCCCTCCTGGCAAAGGGAATCGAGCATTTCGGCGAGCCGGTCGAAGCCCCCCGTGCGCCCGCTGGCGCGGGCATACTCCGCCGCCGCGGCCGCGGCGCCGGCGATCGCTCCGGCGGAGGCTCCGCCGATGTGCCGAAACCGATATTCCTTGGCAAGCTCCAACAGGGCGGCGGGATAGACGATGCCGCTGGTAATGCCGCCCTTCATGACCAGATCGCAGTACCGTTGCGGGTGGGTCATAGTCGGCTCCCGTGTCGTTCAAGCCTCCCGGCGAGTCCGATCGGTCGCGCCGGGGTGATGCTCTCCGCTCGGCTAGCGGCGCGATCGACGCAGGGTGGGCTGCTCCACGCGCGGAGGCCGCAACGATGAATGGCGGGCGCCTAAGCCGACCGCAAGGGGCGGCCGGCTCCGCCGGGCAAGGCCGTTACCCGAGGGGGAGGCGGCTACGCCTCGAACTTGTACCCCACCCCATACACCGAGCGGATCACCTCGCGCTCCGGATTGGCCTGCTCGAGCTTGCGGCGCAGGTTCTTGACGTGACTGTCGACCGTGCGGTCGGTCACCACCCGGTGATCGGTGTAGAGCTTGTCCAGCAGCTGATCGCGCGAGAACACCCGCCCCGGATTGGACGCCAAGGTCTTGAGCAGGCGGAACTCCACCGGCGTGAGATCCAGCGGCTTGCCGTCCAGGCTGGCGCTGTAGCGCTCCTCGTCGATCACCAACCCCGGCACGGCCTCCGGCTGCTCGGCGCGGCGCGCGCTACGGCGCAGGACCGCCTTGATCCGCGCCACCACCTCGCGCGGGCTGAACGGCTTGCAGACGTAATCGTCGGCGCCCAGCTCCAGGCCGAGCAGGCGATCGATCTCCTCCACCCGCGCGGTGACCATGATCACCGGCACCTGGCTGAAGGTGCGCAGCTCGCGGCAAATGTCCAGCCCGTCGCGGCCGGGCAGCATGAGGTCGAGCAGGATCAGATCGGGCGGATCGGCCTTCACCGCCGGTACCACTTCGCGGCCGTCGGCCAGCCGCGCGGTGTCGTAGCCGGCGGCCTTCAGGTAATCGGCCAGCAGCGCGGCCAGCTTGGGTTCGTCCTCGACGATCAGGACACGGGCCGGTCGATCGGCGGTCGTCATGGGTTTCACCCCCGGTATTCAGGCAGGCTGACGTGGACCCACACCCCACCCAGCGGCGACGGCCGGGCGTCGATCTCGCCGTCGTGCGCCTGCACGATGCTGCGGCAGATGGCGAGCCCCAGCCCGGCGCCGCCGCCGGCGCGGCTGCGCGAACCCTCGACCCGGAACAGGCGCTCGAACAGCCGCGGCAGCAGCTCCTCCGGCACGCCGGGCGCGGAGTCCTGGAAGTCGATCCGCACCCGGCCGCGCTCGCAGCGCGCCTCGACCCGCAGCCGCCCGCCAGGGTCGGTGTAGCGCACGGTGTTCTCCAACAGGTTGTTGAACAGCTGGCGCAAACGATCGGGATCGGCCAGCACGGTCAGTGTACCGGCCGGCGGCAGCACCGTCTCCAACGCAATCCGCCTTTCCGCCAGCCGCTCGCGGAAGCCCTCCAGCGCCTGGGTCAGCGGCTCGGCCAGATCGAGCGCGGTCTTGCGGTAGGTCAGCGCGCCCACGTCGGCCAGCGACAGCTCGTAGAGATCGTCCACCAGCTTGCCCAGGGTCGCCACCTCGCCCTGTAGCGATTTCACCGACTCCGGGCTCATCGGCCGCACCCCGTCCTCGATCGCCTCCAGCTCGCCGCGCAGCACCGCCAGCGGCGTGCGCAGCTCGTGCGAGATGTCGGCCATGAAGGCGCGGCGCAGCTGCTCGTTACGCTCCAGGGTCACGGCCAGACGGTTGAAATCCTCGGCCAGCCGGCCGAGCTCGTCGCCGCTGCCCACCCGCACCCGCGTGGTGTAATCGCCGGCGGCCAGCCGATGGGTGGCGTCGGCGATGCGCTTGACCGGCGCCAGGAACATCCGCGCCAGCCAGATCGCCACCGCCGCCGCCAGCAGCAGCGTCAACGCGCCGATCACCCAGCTCGCCATGAGCTGCTGCTCCTGGAAGCGCAGGGCGGCGGCGCTGGTGACCTGGCGGAACGGCAGCACGGCCAGCCAGCCGACGGTGCGCCCCTCCACCACGATGGGGCGCAGCTCGGCCTCGTCACCGATGCGCGGATTGCCGATGACCACCCGCCGCTGCTCGTCCAGCAGCGCCAGGCGCATGTTCAGGCCGATCAGGTCCGATTCCGCCGGTCCCTCGGAACCCGTTCGCAGTTCTTCCCGCTTGTGGCGCGGGCCCGGAACTTCCTCCCGGGCGTGCGGCCTAAGCAGCCGAAACCAGTGCCGCGGGCTCTCGCGCAGGAACTCCCAGCTGCCGCGCGCCTGATACGCCTCGGCCAATTCGGGTATAAGACTCTCCAGCCGCTGCAATTCCTGTTCGTTGACGTAGCCGAGAAAGCCGCGCGTGAAGCTGAAGCGCACGGCCGCACCCATGGCGACCGCGACGATCATGCTGGTCGCGAGAATGGCGAGAAACAGTTTCGAGGTAATACCAAGCTTCATGAACCTGCGCCGGGCAGCCGGTCGTGACGGCCTTATTAACAGCCGCCGTCGGCCGTCGGGCAAGACACACCACCGGCTTTCCATGCATCTTCCAAAATCTCTCCACAATCCGGGGCGATTCTGTTGCCGTTGACGGCCGCCGCATAAGCTTTGCCTTAAAGGATATCCGCGCCGATGTCAGAACAAGCCAAGCCCAACGTAGCCAATCGTTCGCGCAAGCGCCGCCTGCCCTGGCTGGCGCTGGCGCTGCTGCTGATCGCCGCCGGCGGCGGTCTGGGCGCGCAGCGCTACTTCGCCACCAAGGATCAGCCGGCGCTGCTAACCGCCACGGTCGAGCTGGGCGACGTCGAGAGAACCGTCACCGCCCTGGGCAAGCTCAAGCCCAAGGACTACGTCGACGTCGGCACCCAGGTGTCGGGCCAGCTCAAGAAGGTGCACGTGCAGATCGGCGACCGGGTGGAGAAGGGCCAGCTGATCGCCGAGATCGACCCGACCGTGTACGAAACCCGGGTGCGCAACAACAAGGCCAACCTCGATTACCTGCGGGCCCAGCTGCGGCAGCAGGAAGCCGAGCTGGCGCTGGCGCGCCAGCAGCTCGCCCGCAACCGCCGGCTGCAGGAAGCGCGCGCCATCAGCCAGCAGACGCTGGAGGAGAACGAAGCCTCGCTGCAGGTGGCGATCGCCCGCGTGGAAGCGACCAAGGCCCAGATCAAGGCCGCCGAGGCCACCCTCGCCGGCGACGAGGCCAACCTCGGCTACACCAAGATCTACGCCCCCATGGCCGGCACGGTGGTGTCGCAGACCACGCTGGAGGGCCAGACCGTCAACGCCAACCAGCAGGCGCCGGTGATCGTGCAGGTGGCCAATCTCGACACCATGACCGTCTGGGCCCAGGTGTCCGAGGCCGACGTGAACAAGGTCAAGCCCGGCATGCCGGTGTACTTCACCACCCTGGGCCTGCCCGACCGGCGCTGGCACGGCGTGGTGCGGCAGGTGCAGCCGACGCCGGAGATCGTCAACGACGTCGTGCTCTACAACGTGCTGGTCGATGTCGACAACGACGAGCAGCTGCTCATGTCGAACATGACCGTGCAGGTGTTCTTCATCCTGGGCGAGGCCCGCAACGTGCCGGTGGTGCCGATGAACGCGCTTCGGCCCAGCGGCGGCGCGGACGATCAGTACCTGGCGCAGGTGCTCACCGAGCAGGGTCCGCAGCCGCGCCGGGTCAAGGTGGGCGTGACCAACCGCAATCTGGCCGAGGTGCGGGAAGGCCTGCAGGTGGGCGACAAGGTCGTGCTCGGCGGCCGCCCGGCGAGTTCGCGCAACGCGCCGCGCGGTCCGGGCATGGGGCCGCGGCTATGACCGGCATGCCCGTCGCGGCGCAGACGCCGCTGCTGAGCCTGGAGAACGTGAGCCGCATCTACGCCAGCGGCGACACGGAGATCCGCGCCCTCGACAACGTCAGCCTGGAGATCTACCCGGGCGAGTTCGTGGCCATCGTCGGCCAGTCCGGTTCCGGCAAGTCGACGCTGATGAACATCCTCGGCTGCCTGGACCGGCCCAGCCGCGGCCACTATCGCGTCAACGGCCGCGACGTCGCCACGCTGAGCAGCGACGAGCTGGCGGCGCTGCGGCGCGACACCTTCGGCTTCGTGTTCCAGCGCTACAACCTGCTGCCGTCGGTGACCGCCGCCGAGAACGTCGAGCTGCCGGCCATCTACGCCGGCCGGCCCAAGCACGAGCGCGTGGCCCGCGCCCACGCGCTGCTGGAGCGGCTGGGGCTGGGCGATCGCGCCGGGCACAAGCCGAACCAGCTCTCCGGCGGCCAGCAGCAGCGCGTATCCATCGCCCGCGCGCTCATGAACGGCGCCGAGGTGATCCTCGCCGACGAGCCCACCGGCGCGCTCGACAGCAAGAGCGGCCGCGAGGTGCTGGCGCTGCTCAAGCAGCTGCACGCCGAAGGCCACACCATCCTGCTGATCACCCACGACGCCGAGATCGCCTCGCACGCGCAGCGCATCATTCAGATCAGGGACGGTCGCATCATCGAAGACTCCGGGCGAGTCGCCAACCCGGCCGGTCCGCGCGCGCAGGCGCTCGGCGGCAGCCACCCCAGCTGGCTGCCCGACCTGGCCGAGGCGGTGAAAATGGCGCTGCGCTCGCTGCGCGCCAACCTGTTCCGCAGCGCCCTGACCCTGCTCGGCGTGGTGATCGGCGTGGCCGCAGTGGTGGCCATGCTGGCCATCGGCGAAGGCAGCAAACAGCAGGTGATGCAAAGCATCCAGTCGATGGGCACCAACCTGCTGCTGATCCGCCCCGGCGCGCCCGGCACCCGCGCCACCGGCGACATGGCCACGCTCACCACCGCCGACGCCGAGGCGCTGCAGGAGCTGCCCAACGTCGCGGTGGTGGCGCCCGAGCGCAGCACCCGCGTCACGCTGCGCTTCGGCAGCGTCGACTATCAGACCAACGTCACCGGCGTCTGGCCGGGGCACGCCGCGGCGCGCGACTGGCGCATGGCCGCCGGCAACTTCATCAGCCGGGACGACCTCAAGAGCTACGCGCCGGTGATCGTGCTCGGCCAGACCGTGGCCAAGAACCTGTTCCCGGACGGCGGCGACCCGGTCGGCCGTTACGTGCTGGTGCGCAACGTGCCGTTCGAGGTGATCGGCGTGCTCGCGCCGAAGGGCGCCACCCCCTGGGGCTCGGATCAGGACGACACCGCGCTGGTGCCGCTCACCACCGGCTTCATGCGGCTGTTCGGCAAGCAGTACGTCAGCTCGATCACCGTCAAGGTCGAGGACGCCGCCCAGATCGACGCCACCCAAGCGGCGATGGAGGAGCTACTGCGCAACCGTCACGGCACCGAGGACTTCCAGATCCGCAACACCGCGTCGATCCTGGAAACCGCCGAGGAGACGCAGAACACGCTCACCGTGCTGCTCGGCTCGGTGGCGGCCATCTCGCTGCTGGTGGGCGGCATCGGCGTGATGAACATCATGCTGGTGAACGTCACCGAGCGCACCCGCGAGATCGGCGTGCGCATGGCCACCGGTGCGCGCGCCAGCAACATCCTGCTGCAATTCAACACCGAGGCCCTGGTGGTGTGCGGCATCGGCGGCGTGGTCGGGGTGCTGGTCGGCCTGGGCACGGCGGCGCTGGTCGGCGCCCTCGGCCGGCCGGTGGCGTTCTCGGTGACGCCGGCCGTGCTGGCTTTCTCATCGGCGTTCGCCACCGGGCTGCTATTCGGCTACCTGCCGGCCCGCAAGGCCGCCCACATGGACCCCGTGGCGGCATTGGCATCCGAATAACGAGGCATGCGATGACGACCCCATCCCTGAAGTCCCTGCTGCTCGCGGCCGCGCTGCTGCCGCTGGCCGGCTGCGCGCTCACGCCCGACCACCAGCGCCCCGAGCTGGACCTGCCAGCCGCCTGGGACGGCGACGTCCAGGCCGGAACCACCGTTACCGCCGACTGGTGGCAGCGCTTCGGCAGCGACGAACTGAACCGGCTCATGGCCGACGCGCTAGCCGCTAACTACGACCTGGCGGCGGCGATGAGCCGCATCGAGCAGGCCCGCGCCACCGCCCGCATCGCCCGCGCCGGGCAGCTGCCGAGCGCCGAGCTGTCGGGCTCGATCAGCCACAGCAGCCGCGACGACGGCACGCGCACCACCCGCGGCGAGAACGACGAGGTCGGTTTGAGCGTGGGCTATGAGCTCGACCTGTGGGGCGGCAACGCCGCCAGCGCCGCCGCCGCCCGCGCCCGGCTCGACGCCAGCGTGTACGACCGTGACGCGCTCGCCCTGGTGTTGCAGGCGGAAGTGGCCGCCAATTACTTCCAGGCCCTGGCGCTGAAGGACCGGCTGGCCATCGCCGAGCGCAACCTGGAGGCGGCGCGGCAGGTGCTGGCGCTGGTGCAAGTGCGCTACGACGAGGGCGCGGCCACCGGCTTGGAGCTGGCGCAGCAGCGCACCGCCGTGCACAACATCGAGGCGCAGCTGCCGCAGCTGCGCCAGCAGCTGCGGTTGACCGAGAACGCCCTGGCGGTGCTGCTGGGGCGCCCGCCGCAGGGCTTCTCGATCGAGGGCACCGGCCTGGCCGGGCTGACCCTGCCCACGGTCGCGCCGGGCCAGCCGGCCGAGCTGCTGGACCGCCGCCCGGACATTCGCCGCGCCGAAGCGCAGCTGATCGCCGCCAACGCCGACATCGGCGCCGCCCGCGCCGCCCTCTATCCGACCGTGCGGCTGTCGGCCTCGGCCGGCCTTAGCGGCCTGGTCACCGGCGGCTCGGGCAGCGTCGCCTCGATCGCCGCCTCCCTGGCGCAGACCATCTTCGACGGCGGCCGGCTGCGCGCCCAGGTGGAGCAGTCCGAGGCGCGGCGCACCGAGCTGGCGGCACAGTACGCGCAAGCGGTGCTGGTAAGCCTGCGGGAAGTGCAGGATAGCCTGATCTCGGTCGACGCCAGTACGGCGCGCGCTGAGGCGCTGCGACAGACGGTGGCGCAGGCGCGCGACGCCTTCGAAATCGCCTCCGCCCGCTACGAAGCCGGCGCCGAGGACCTGCTGAACCTGCTGGACGCCCAGCGCACCCTGCTGCAGACCGAGGACAGCCTGCTGCAGGCGGAGCTGGCGCGCTACAGCGCCACTACCGACCTGTTCAAGGCACTGGGGGGCGGCTGGGCGGTCACCGACAGCGACGCCGACCGTTAACCGACCGGGTTCAGGCCACCCGCCGCCGCCGAGCCACGCTCGACGTCGTCGAGCCGACCACCGACGGCGCAGCAGACCCGGTTGCGGCCCAGCGCCTTGGCCTGGTAGAGCGCGGCGTCGGCGCGCTGCAGCGCGCTGTCGACGTCGTCGCTCGGCAGGCATTCCGCCACACCGATGCTCAGGGTCGCCCGAAAGCGGCCGCGCGGGTCGACCAGCTCCTGCCCGGCGACACTCTCGCGCAGCCGCTCGGCCAGCTCCATGGCGCCGACCAGCCCGGTCTCCGGTAAGGTGATGGCGAACTCCTCACCGCCCAGGCGGCCGAGCAGGTCGTGGGCGCGCAGCATGCCCCGGCAGTGCGCGGCGATCTGCCGCAGCACCTGATCGCCCCTGCTGTGTCCGTAGGTGTCGTTGATCTGCTTGAAGTGATCGACATCGATCAGCAGCAGCGACACGGTCTGCTGGTAGCGGCGGGCGCGCTTGAGCTCGCGCTCGGTCAGCTCGACGAAGTGGCGCCGGCTGTAGACGCCGGTCAGCGAATCGGTGGTGGCCAGGTACAGCAGCTGCTCTTCCAGCGCCTTGCGCTTGCTGATATCGGCGAAGGTGAGCAGCACCGAACGCAGGCCGTCGTAGACGATCGGCCGCAGCGACACCAGCGCCCAGAACGCCTTGCCGGACGCCGTGCGCAGGCGCATCTCCACGCCGTCCACCGTACCTTGCCGCTCCAGCCGCTCCAGCGCCCGCTCGTAGTCGCCGGGATCGGCGAAGAAGTCGGGCAGACTGCGGGTCATGAGCGTCGGTGCATCGGCCGCCAGCTGCTCGGCGGCGCGGCCGTTGGCGTAAAGCAAATCGCCGCGACTGGCGCGGCCGATCAGGGTCGCCTCGGGCGTGGCGTCGAGAATGGACTGGGCGCGCTGGTGCGCCTCGCGGGTCTTGGCCTCCGCCTCCAGCGCCGAGATCCGCAGGCGCTGCAGCACGATCACCACCAGGCTCATGCCGGCCGCCTGCATCAGCACCTGCCCCGCGAACGCCGCCCAGGCGCGCGATGCCCCGAACGCCTCCAGGATCGGCTCGGCCAGCCAGCTCAGCGCCCAGCCGATGAACACGCCGCCGGCCAGGCTGTAGCCCGACGCCACCAGCAGCGGGCGGCTGCACAGGAACACCCAGCCGGTGTAGGCGGTCGCCAGGCTGCAGGCGCCGGTCAGCACCAGGGCGAGCATCCAGGACTGCTGGCCGGACAGCAGCGCGTACAGGCTCCAGATCACGCCCAGGGCCCAAGCGGCGAGCAGATGGCGACGGGAGAGCGGGCGGCCGAGGAAGGCGCGGGTACCGCCCAGCAGCAGCACTGCCATGGCCGCCTGCAGCACCTCGGCGTAGCACTGCACCAGACCGACGCTGATCGACGGCACCACCTGCAGGGTCAGCTCGCGCACCCCGCTGGCGGCGATCGCCGCCGCCCACCAAGCAATGCCTGGCGGCGCCTCCCGCAGGGCGCGCAGGTAATACAGCACCAGGCAAATTACAGCGGCACTCGATCCATACGCAGCGGCCGCCGTCTCTGGGAACAGTTCCATTGACCCAAGCTGCTTGTCGGGGACGAATTGGGAAATACTAGCGCATCCGCCGAATTACGCTAGCGATACCTGCCGGGAAGCGGAAACGGGTGCCGGTACGGTGCGATGATATGGTTTCATACGCCCATGACTTTCGTGGAAACAAACCGAACGGGTTAACGCCGCCATGACCGCATCCCGCTGCGTCTATTTCGCCCACGGCAAGGAAAGCGGCCCTTGGGGCCACAAGATCCGGGCGCTCGCCGAGGTGGCGCGCGCCCGGGGCTTCCATGTCGAAAGCCCCGACTATTCGTTCACGCACGACCCGGACGAGCGCATCCGCCACCTGCTGTCGCTGCGGCCGAGCGGCGAGCCGCTGGTGCTGGTGGGGTCGAGCATGGGCGGCTACGTCAGCGCCATCGCCAGCCGCGAGCTGCGCCCCAAGGGCCTGTTTTTGCTGGCGCCGGCGGTCTACATGCCCGGTTACGCCGAGGAACCGGCGCCGCGCGCCGAACGCATCGAGATCGTCCACGGCTGGCACGACACGGTGATCCCGGTCGAGCACGCCATAAGGCTGGCCCGCACCTGCTCGGCCCGCCTGCATCTGCTCGACAGCGAGCACACCCTCAACGATCAGATTCCGTATCTGACCCAGCTATTCGGTTTGTTCCTGGACGGCCTATAGAGCGGTGCCTCTGCCGCTTCGCGGCGCGATCGCGCTAGGATGCGCACAGCGGCCCAAAACGATGGACGAGGAATGGCATGAGCTATCTGAACGGCTTGATCATCGGGCTTTTACTGGGGGGAATCCTGGGATTCGCCGGCGGTTACAATCACGGACGCGATGCGCCGATCCTCAGCAACCCGTTCCAAAAACGCGATCTCGGCAGCCGGCTGGAACGGGCCGCGGAAAATCTGCTCGAAGAAACCCGCCGCCAAATTCACAACGCCACCCGCTGATATCGGCCCGCCATCACCCCGGACCGGCCGCGCGCCGGTCCGGCATCCGCTTTGCGCTCAGCGGGTTATCGTGCCCGCCCGGGTCTTGAATTCCATTTCCCGCATACCGAGATTCCCTTTCGGGTGCCTCCGGGCACAGGAACCGTAAGCCCCGACCGACGGCAGACATCCATGCAGGCGGTTCTCGTCCGCCGCGCGCAGAGGCCTCGGAGGTCGAATCCAGTGGAGGGAATTGAGTATGCACACCCGCACGCGCGGATGGCTGGCCGCGGGGTCCATGGCCCTGCTCGCCGGCTGCGCCACCGATAGCACACCACCGCCGCGCGCCGAGCTCGCACGCGCCGAACTCGCCGTCAGCCAAGCCGAGCAGGCCAACGCCTCGCGCTACGCCCCCGTCCCCCTGAGCGAGGCCAGGGACCGTCTGCAGATGGCGCGCACGGCGTTGGCCAACGAGCGCAACGCCGAAGCCCGCCGCCTGGCCGAGCAGGCCCAGGCCAACGCCGAGCTGGCGGTGGCCCAGACCCAAGCCGAGCGCAGCGAGCAACTGGCCGCCGAGAATCTCAAGAACGTCGAGACCCTGCGCGAAGAGCTGCGCCGCAAGCAGGATTTGCGGCACCAGCCGGCGCAGCCTGGCATGGAGGGTGGGCGATGAACCGCGGCGTACCGATTCTCCTTCCCTTGCTGCTGGCGCTGCTCGCCGGCTGCGCCACCCAGGCCACGCCCGAGCGGCTCACCGCCGCCCAGCAGGCGGTGCAGGCCGCCGAACAGGATCCCAACGTCGTCCAGTACGCGCCGCTGGCGCTCAACGAGGCGCGCGAGGCGCTGCGCAAGGCCGAGCGCGCCGCCCGCGCCGACGCGCCGCTCGACGAGGTCGACCATCTGGCCTATCTGGCGCAGCGCAAGGCGGAAATCGCCCAGGCGGTGGCGCGCCGGGAGATGGTGATCAGCGCCGCCGAGCAGGCCGGCGAGGAGCGGCAGCGCATTCTGATGCAGTCGCGCGAGCGCGAGGCCGAGCAGGCGCGCGCCGAGGCGGCGCGGGCGCGGCAGGAGGCGACCGAAGCGCAAGCGGCGCTGCAGGACGCCCAGCGTCAGCTGGCCGAGCTCAGCCCGCGCCAGACCGAGCGGGGCCTGACCTTGACCCTGAGCGAGGTGCTGTTCCCGTTCGACAGCGCCGAGTTGAAACCGGGCAGCCAGCGCACCATCGACCGTCTAGCGGAGTACCTGCAGCAGCACCCCGAACTCAACGTGCTGGTGGAGGGCCACACCGACAGCGTCGGCGACCGCAACTACAACCAGCGCCTGTCCGAGCGCCGCGCCGAGTCGGTGCGGGAGGCCCTGGTGAGCCGCGGCGTCGACCCGAGCCGCATACGCGCCACCGGCATGGGCGAGGATTACCCGGTAGCCAGCAACTCGACCCCGGCCGGCCGTAGCGAGAACCGCCGCGTCGAGCTGGTGGTGGCCGAGGACCAGATGCCGCCGGCGCGCAATCAGGCGCCGGAGACCATGGCGCGCGGCCAGTCGACCGACGATCCGGGCGTGCGGCCGTCGCCGGGAGGCTGACGCGCTAGCCGCGTCGGCGATTCGGCACGGGACGGCGGCTCACGCTAGAGCAACCGTCCCGGCATCGATCCCCGTCGCAGCGATGCAGCCAACCGGAGCGTTGGCGCATCGCTGCGCGGCGTATGGAACTCTGGCGCGATGGTGGATGCCGTCATCGGCCGACCCTGCCCTTACCACGCCCATTGACCTTTCCGTTCCCCACCAATCTCGGCGGCGGCCAAACTTTCGGCTCTGTTGAATTTCAAGTGGGTTGCCGGGCATGAGGGTTGATCACTGCGAAGTCGAGCTTGCCGGCGATCAGGAAGATGACGGTTCTGATAGTGGTGAAGCGGGTGAAGCCGCGAGCGCG
>Ga0207747_1000012_pt1 | contig 221018 bp, 211 predicted proteins | sample HigsolmetaGSP11D_FD_184839 | JGI IMG/M metagenome (GOLD analysis project Ga0207747, IMG submission 184839) | High solid enriched microbial communities from the Joint BioEnergy Institute, USA - SP1-1-D (SPAdes) | ecosystem: Engineered > Bioreactor > SSF (Solid state fermentation) > Aerobic >... | reverse complement strand
CGTTGCTCGATTCTGGCGCCAAGTTGGTGGCGATCATCGACATGTTCGCCGACAAGCTGGGGCCGATCCTGCCCAAGAGCCAGGTGCAGACCGTGCTGTTGATAAGTGTGGCGGATTTCATGCCGCCCTGCTCAACGAACAGTGGTTCCGCGACAATCCGCCGCGCAATCTGCAGATCGCGGTCGGCGGCGGCACGGCGGTGCAGGATGCGGTGGCGCAGCGCTGGGAAAAGGTGGTGGGCCACCCGATCTACCAGGCCTACGGCCTGACCGAGACGAGTCCCGGCGTCTGCGCCAACCCGATCAGCGGGCCGGTGAAATTGGGCAGCATCGGCATCCCCTACCCCGGCACCCAGTTGCGCATCGTCGATGACAACGGCAACCCCGTGCCGGTGGGCCAGCCCGGCGAGCTGCTGGTCAAGGGGCCGCAGGTGATGAAAGGCTACTGGAACCGGCCGGAGGCGACGGCGGAGGCGCTCAAGGACGGTTGGTTCGCCACCGGCGACATCGCCCGCATGGACGAGGACGGCTACTTCTACATCGTCGACCGCAAGAAGGACATGGTGATCGTGTCCGGCTTCAACGTGTACCCGAACGAGGTCGAGGAAGTCATCGCCCAGCATCCCGGTGTGCTGGAGGTGGGCGTGATCGGCGTGCCGGACGAGGAAACCGGCGAGGCGGTGCGCGCCTACGTGGTGAAGCGCGATCCGGCGCTGACCGCCGAGGCGCTGCGTGAGCATTGCCGCAAGTCGTTGACCAACTACAAGGTGCCCAAGCAGATCGTGTTCCGCGACGAGCTGCCGAAGACGCCGGTCGGCAAGGTGCTGCGCAAGGACCTGCGCGCCGAGGCGCTCAGGGAGTTAGGTAAAAGCTAATCCTGTATGAATTCGGACCGGCTAAGCTTAAGGCTTCGTGCTGCGCCCGGGAGCAAGCGCTCCCGGCGCCGCCGAGGCTCGACGCAGCCGGTTCGCGGGCCGCGCGGGCTCGCGAATATGTCACCACACGCCAAGGAGAAAACGATGAGCGTAGCCGGGAACTGGAAACTGACCATGCAGACCCCGTTCGGGGAGCAGACTCCCACCCTCAAGATCAGCGATCAGGGCGGCTATAGCGGTACGCTCGAAAGCCCCGCTGGCGCCGCCGAGCTGGAGGAGCTCAAGGTCGAGGGCAACAACCTGAGCTTCACTGCCAAGGTGCAGACGCCGATGGGCAAGTTCCCCGTGTCGTTCCGCGCCAGCGTCGAAGGCGATGCCCTCAAGGGCACGTTCAAGACCATGCTGGGCGTCACCGAGTTCACCGGGGTCCGCATCTAAGCCTCCAGCGGGGGCGAGGTCGTCAGGTCTCGCCCTCCTCTATCCCCTCCTCTCTCGCCGCGGCCGCCGCCGGCCAGCTTGGCGAGCACCGCTTCCAGATGCCGACGGAACCAGCGGTTGGCCGGATCCTCCTCGGCGTTGGCATGCCAGTATAGGTAAGCGTCCAGTGTCGGTCCTTCGATCGGGAACGGAAACACCTGGTTGCGAAACTGGCGGTTGGCCACCGCGGCGTGCCGTTCCGGGATGGTCAGCAGCAGGTCGGTCTGGCTGACCACGTGCGCCGCGGCGAAATAGTGCTGGCAGCGCAGCCGCACCGTGCGCTGCAGCCCGAGGCGGCTCAGTTCCAGATCCTCCAGCGCACGGCCGCGCCGGCGCGAAGACACCAGGATGTGGCCGGCGCACAGGTAGGTTTCCAGAGTCAGACCATTGCGCAGCAGCGGATGGTCACGGCGCGCCAGCACGATCAGCCGGTCGGAGGAGATGCGGCGCGACCGTAGCTTGTCGGACAGCGGCAGCAGCACGTCGATGGCGACGTCGACGGTGCCGGCCGACAGCTCTGACTCCAGGCTACGTCGGTCGATGCGCGCGGTCGCTACTTCCACCGCCGGCGCCTCCTCCGCCAAGCGCCTCATGAGCGGCGGCAGCACGATCGGCTCCAGCACGTCGCGCAGGCCCAGCACGAAGCGCTTGGCGGTGGTGGCCGGGTCGAAGCGGTCCACCTTGTGCAGCGTCGACTCCAGCATGCGCAGCGAAGCCCGCACCGACTCGATCATGCTGCGGGTCAACGGGGTCGGTACCATGCTGTGGCCGCGCCGCTCGAACAGCGGGTCGCCAAACAATTCCCGCAGCCTCGCCAGGGCGTGGCTCACTGCCGGCTGGGTCAGGTTGAGCTTCTCGCTGGCACGAGTCAGTCCGCCCTCGGTGTAGATCGTGTCCAACACAACGAAGAGATTCAGGTCGACGCGGGATATATGCATGAAATTTATTCCATAGCATTCGAATTGTTCATTGGCGTAATTATAGGCGGCTGCTTACCCTCTCGGTGCTAGACAATTCAAGAAGCGCTGCGAAAGCGCCGTTTGACGACAACGACGAGGGAGAGAAATCCATGGAATTTGAGTACTCCGCAAGAACCAAAGAGCTGATGGCTCGCCTCAACGCCTTCATGGATGAATACATCTATCCCAACGAAGAGCGTTACGCGCGCGAAGTCGCCGAAGGCGATCGCTGGCAGCCCGTGCCGGTGATCGAGGAGCTCAAGCCCAAGGCCAAGGCGGCAGGGCTGTGGAACCTGTTCCTGCCCGAGAGCGAGTACGGCGCCGGCCTGACCAACATGGAGTACGCGCCGCTGTGCGAGATCATGGGCCGGGTGATGTGGTCGGCGGAAGTGTTCAACTGCTCGGCCCCGGACACCGGCAACATGGAAGTGCTGGTGCGCTACGGCACCGCGGAGCAGAAAGAAAAGTGGCTCAAGCCGCTGCTGGAGGGTGAGATCCGCTCGGCGTTCGCCATGACCGAGCCGGCGGTGGCCTCCTCCGACGCTACCAACATCCAGGCGTCCATCGTTCGCGACGGCGACGAGTACGTCATCAACGGCCGCAAGTGGTTCACCTCCGGCGCCAACGATCCGCGCTGCAAGGTGTTCATCTTCATGGGCAAGACCGATCCCAACAATCCGGATCGGCACAAGCAGCAGTCCATGATCATCGTGCCGCGCGACACCCCGGGCATCACCGTGGTGCGGCCGCTGCCGGTGTTCGGCTATGACGATGCGCCGCACGGCCATGCCGAGGTGATCTTCGACAACGTGCGGGTGCCGGCCAGCAACATCTTGCTGGGCGAGGGCCGCGGCTTCGAGATCGCCCAGGGCCGCCTCGGACCGGGCCGCATCCATCACTGCATGCGGCTGATCGGCCTGGCCGAGCGGGCGCTGGAAGCGATGTGCAAGCGCACCCTGCAGCGCGTCGCCTTCGGCAAGCCGATCGCCGAGCAGACGGTGACCCTGGAGCGCATCGCCGAGTCGCGCATCCTCATCGATCAGGCCCGGCTGCTGGTGCTCAAGGCCGCCTACATGATGGACACGGTCGGCAACAAGGCGGCGCGCAAGGAGATCGCCATGATCAAGGTGGCCGCGCCCAACATGGCCTGCAAGGTCATCGACTGGGCCATCCAGGCGCACGGCGGCGGCGGCGTCACCAACGACTTCTTCTTGGCGCACGCCTACGCCAACGCTCGCACCCTGCGGATCGCCGACGGTCCGGACGAGGTGCACCGCAACCAGATCGGTAAGCTGGAGCTGAAGAAGTACATGTAAGGGGTTGTCCCCGATGGGCCGCGCTCGGAAGGGTGCGGCTCATCCCCTCCTCTGCCGCTAAAAAAACTGCCGCCAGTGTATGGCGGCAGTTTCATGTCGGGGGTCGGTGAAGACGAGGCGCTTACCGGCCCATGATCTCGGAGGTGCGCACGGCCTTGATCTGGCCGTTGAGCACTTGAGCCACCGGAGTATCGGCGCCCAGACCGCCGTTCTCGTCGATCTCGGAATAGCCGTGCGGGTTGCGCGGCTCCGGCAGGGTCTCCAGCGCCTTGGCCAGGTTGGCGCGGATCGCGTGGGCGTCGCTGGCGGTACCCGCGTGCTTCATCGCCTCCATGAACAGGTGGGCGGCGAAGTAGTTCAGCGACATCTCCGAGCTCGGATCGCGGCCATAGATGTCGCGGAAGCGCTTGACGAAGTCCTTGGCACGCTCGTTTTCGTCATACACCAGCGGCAGCGTACCGACCGCGCCCTCCAGCACCTGCAGACCGCCGGCCACCGCGGCCATCTCGTCGAGCTTGGCCTGGTCCATGACGATGAAGCCGCCCTTGAAGCCCAGCTCGCGGGCCTGCTTCACCACCAGGCCGGTCGGCTCGGAGGCGCCGCCGATGAACAGCACGTCCGGCTTGGCGGCCAGCACCTTGCTCACGCCCGAGTAGTAGTCGGTGTCCTTGTTGTAGTCCATCGGATTGTCGGCCACCACTTCGCCACCCGCCGCGGTCCAGGCCGGCACGAAAGCCTTGGTCCAGGCCTTGGCGTAGTCGTGGGTGGCGTTGGCGATGGCCACGCGCTTGCCGAAGCGCTCCATGGCGACCTTGGTGAACGGCGCCATGTAGCCGAGGAAGGACGGCGGGATGCGCACGGTCAGCTTATTGCCGCGCGAGGTGACGGTCGGAATGCTGGTGTAGGCGCTGATGAGGAAGTTTTCCTGCTCGTTGAACGCCTGCAGCGCGAAGATGCCGCCGGAGTGCGGCACGAAGATGACCGGCGTCTTGTGCTCCTGGACAAGGCGCTTGGCGTTGACGGCGGCTTCGCTGGGCGAGTACTTGTCGTCCAGCGCCACCACCTCGACCTTGTACTTCTTGCCCTTGATATCGAGACCACCTTCCTTGTTGATCTCGTTGACCGCCATTTCGATACCGGTCAGGGTGTTCTTGCCATACAGGGCGGCACCGCCGCTCAGGGGGCCGGTGAAGCCCAGTTTCACCACGTCGGCGGCCGCCGCGGTATTCGAACCGACCATCAGTCCGAGACCCAGGGTCAGTCCAGCGGTAATGCGGCCGAAACGCTTTAGCAGTTCCATTCTCCAATCCTCGTTATTTCTTTGGTTTTCCTAATCACGGCCATGAACGGACGGCCGTCTCCTCCTAACGATTCCGATCAGTGAGCTCAGCCACCTCCACTACTTCCAAATTCATTCGACGTGACCTCCGCGTCAGGGAGGCCAACCCTAGATAGCCTGTGAGGGTGATCGTGCGAATGCAGGTCGCTGCGCATGCTCGAATCGCTTCCTCCTTGATGACGCTTGCGGCAATCCACCTTGCGCCGATTCGCTTGTCCTAGGCGCATTAATCGCTACCGGTAATTGCCCTAGGAATCTGGCATGAAGCAATCCGCGCGTCAACCCAAGGAAGGATGCTGTATGACGTAATGTCTCATTGCTGGACGAAACGACGGCGGCGCCGGCCCGGATGGGCCGGATGCGGGAAGGACGACGGGGGCCGGATGGCCCCCGTCGTGATCAATCGGCGCTCGAGATCTCGGCGCCGAAAGGCGCGTTCAGCTGGCGGTAGCGGCGGCCGCGCGCGCCCGCTCCTGCTCCTGCAGCTGGCGCCACATGAGCTTGCCGGTGGGTGACTTGGGCAGTTCGTCGGCGAACTCGACGATCTCGGGGCACTTGTAGGCCGCCATGTTCTCCTTGCACCAGGCGATGATGTCGGCCTCGCTGACCTTGCCCTTGTAATCGGCGCGCAGCACCACGAACGCCTTGACCGTCTCGCCGCGGCGCGGGTGCGGGCTGGCGACCACGCAGGCCTCCTGGATCGCCGGGTGCTTGTACATCAGCGCCTCGACCTCGGTCGGCCAGACCTTGAAGCCGGAGGCGTTGATCATGCGCTTGAGGCGATCGACGATGAAGAAATAGCCCTCCTCGTCGTAGTAGCCTAGGTCGCCGGTGCGGAAGAAACGCTTGCCATCCTTCTCAATGAAGCAGGCGGCGGTTTCCTCCGGCCGGTTCCAGTAGCCTTTGAACACTTGCGGGGCATGGGTGATGATCTCGCCGACCTCGCCCGGCCCCAGCTCCTCGAGGGTATCCAGGTCGATCACCCGCGAATCCACTCCGAACACCGGGATGCCCAGGCACTGCTCCTTGGGCGCCTGGCGCGGGTTGATGTGGGTGCCGGCGATGGTCTCCGACAGGCCGTAGCCCTCGATGTAGCGCAGACCGGTCAGTTGGTAGAGCTTCTCCGCCACCGCCGCCGGCATGGCCGCGCCGCCGCCGCCGATGAGCTTGAGGCTGGAGAGGTCGTACTTGCCGATCTCCGGGTCGGCCAGGAAATCGATGGCCATGGTGGAGATGTTGGTCCAGGCCGTGACCTTGTAACGTTCGATCAGCTTAGCCGCGGTGCGGCGATCCCAGCGGGTCATGAGCACCACGGTGGCGCCGACGTAGATCGGCGTGTTCATGGCCGCCTGCATGCCGGTGACGTGGAACATCGGCAGCGTGCCCAGGATCACGCTATCGGCCGTCGAGGGGGTCCACACCGCGCCGCCCACCAGGGTCGCCATCACGGTGCTGTGGGTGTGCATGCAGCCCTTGGGGTTGCCGGTGGTGCCGGAGCTGTACGGGATGACCGCCAGATCGTCGGGACCGGCGGTGTGCGGGCCCGGCACCTTGCCGGCGGCCAGTGCCTCGCTCCACAGATGCACGCCCTCCTGGCGAATCTCGCGGCGCGGCATGGCGACGTGCTCGGGCAGATCGAGATCGGTCGGCCTGGTGATGTACTCGATGTAGGCGGCCACCACCACGTGCTTGAGGCCGGTCTTGCCGACCAGCGGCAGCATCAGCGGCGAGAGCTCCTGGCCGCACAGCGCCACGCTAGCGCCGGTGTCCTGGATCAGGTACTCCAGCTCGGCGGTCTTGTTCATCGGGTTGACCGGCACCACCACCGCGTCGGCGCGCAAAATGGCGTAGTAGCCGATGATGAACTGCGGGCTGTTCTGCATGTACAGCAGCACCCGGTCGCCCTTGGCCACGCCCAGATGCTGCAGATAACCGGCCAGCGCCTCGACCTGCTTCTTCAGTTCGGCGTAGCTGATCTCGCTGTCGTAGTAGTTGATGGCGGCCTTGCGCGGATAGCGCAGCGCGGAAATCTCGAGATTGGTGTACAGGCTGGTTTCGGGCAGGGTCAGGGTGCGTGGCGCGTGATCGGGCCACACTTTGAAATGCCGATCGAACATGCTCAAGACTCCTCCTTTTTTTGATTGGACGTCCGATTTCTTGCCGGCGGATCGCCCGTTTTTAACCGCCGAAGCCGGGATGAGCCTCACGGCTTCGGCGGCGATGTCGTCACTGCACGATTAGAACCACTCCGGCGCCATGGTCAAGGTAGTGGTATCCCCCGCGATCAGCAGCCGCGCCTGCGGCCGTACCTTCGGCAGCTCGTAGCGGCAGAAGTAATCGCAGGTCTGCAGCTTGCCGCGGTAGAAGGCCTCGCCGCGGGGACCGCCGTGCTCGAGGCCGCGCTGCGCCGCCTGCGCCTGGCGCAGCCAGATCCACGCTACCACCACATGCCCGAACAGCTCCAGATAGAGGCTGGCGTTGGCCAGATGCCGGTTGGCGTCGCCACTGGCGCCGAAGCCGAGCAAGGCTTCCGTGGCCTGCTTGAGATCGTCCAGCGCCGCCGCGACCGCCGCGGCGTTGTCGGCCAGCGGCCCTTCGCGGCACTCGGCGATGGTGGCCTCGATCCGCGCCACCAGCTCGCGATAGTGCGCGCCGCCGGCCATGCGCACCTTGCGGCCGAGCAGGTCGATGGCCTGGATGCCGTGGGTGCCCTCATGGATCGGGTTCAGCCGGTTGTCGCGGTAGAACTGCTCGACTGGATACTCACGGGTATAACCGTAGCCGCCGTGGACCTGGATCGCCAGGCTGTTGGCTTCCAGGCAGAACTGCGACGGCCAGGACTTGAGGATGGGCGTGAGCAGATCCAGCAGGCCGCCGGCGACCGCCCGCTCCTGCTCGGTCTCGGCGAAGCGCTTCTCATCGACCAGGGTGGCGCCGTACAGACACAGCGCTAGGCCGCCCTCGACGAAGGCCTTCTGCGCCAGCAGCATGCGGCGGATGTCGGGGTGATCGATCAGCCGCACCGGCGGCGAGGTGGGATCGCGGTCGGTGAACGGCCGGCCCTGCCGCCGCTCGTGGGCGTAGGCCAGCGCGTGCAGATAGCCGGTGTAGCCCAGCATCACCGCGCCCATGCCGACGCCGATGCGGGCCTCGTTCATCATGTGGAACATGCAGGCCAGGCCTTCGTTCGGCCGGCCGAGCATGTAGCCCACCGCCCCGCCCTTCTCGCCGAAGTTGAGCATGGTCGAGGTGGTGCCGCGGTAGCCCATCTTGTGGATCAGGCCGGCCAGGGCCACGTCGTTGTGCGCGCCCAGGCTGCCGTCGTCGTTGACCAGGAACTTGGGCACGATGAACAGCGAAATGCCCTTCACGCCGGGCGGCGCATCGGGCAGCCGCGCCAGCACCAGATGAACGATGTTCTCGCTCAGCTCATGGTCGCCGGCGGAGATGAAGATCTTGTTGCCGAACAGGCGGTAGGTGCCGTCCGGCTGCGGTTCGGCGCGGGTGCGCAGGTCCGCCAGCGAGGAGCCGGCCTGCGGCTCGGTCAGGCACATGGTGCCGAAGAAGCGGCCGGCCATCATCGGCTCGGCGTAGCGCTTGATCTGCTCGGGCGTGCCGTGCGCCAGGATGGTGTTGGCGGCGGCCATGGTCAGGCTGGCGTAAGCCGAGGTGCCGACGTTGGCGCCCTTGAGGATGGCGAAGCAGGTCTGGCTCACCACCGCCGGCAGCTGCATGCCGCCGCGCTCGTAATCGTGGCCGGCGGCCATCAGGCCGGTCTCGGCCAGCACCGTCAGCGCCCGCTTCACTTCCGGGCGGATCACCACCCGGCCGTCCACGAACTGCGGCTCTTCCTTGTCGCACAGGCGGTTGTGCGGCACGAACTCTTCGGCGCCGACCTTGAGCGCCAGGTCGATGGCGGCGTCGAAGGTCTCGCGGCTGTGGTCGGCGTAGCGGGGAAAGCGGGTGAGCCGCTCGATGTCGAGCAACTCGTACAGTACGAAGGACAGGTCGTCGGTGCTGACGATCTTCTGCGACATGGGATTCTCCAAGGAAAAAACCGGCTGACGAAACGCCAGCCGGTTCGGACAAGCCGGCGCCGCCCAACGGCGGCGCGCTCTAGGCTTGGCTTAGACGACCTCGAACAGGCCGGCAGCGCCCTGGCCGCCGCCGATGCACATGGTGATCACCACGTACTTGGCGCCGCGGCGCTTGCCTTCGATCAGGGCATGGCCGACCAGGCGCGAGCCGGTGACGCCGTACGGGTGGCCGATCGAGATCGAGCCGCCGTTGACGTTGAGCTTCTCCATGGGGATGCCCAGCTTGTCGCGGCAGTACAGCACCTGCGAGGCGAACGCTTCGTTCAGCTCCCACAGGTCGATGTCGTCCATCTTCAGGCCGGTGCGCTCCAGCAGGCGCGGAATGGCGTAGACCGGACCGATGCCCATCTCGTCCGGCTCACAGCCGGCGACCGCGAAGCCGCGGAAGATACCCATCGGCTCGATGTTGTTCTTCTCGGCGACCTTGGAGTCCATCACCAAGCACACCGAGGCGCCGTCGGACAGCTGGCTGGCGTTGCCGGCGGTGATGAACCACTCGGGGCCGCGCACCGGCTCGAGCTTGGCCAGGCCTTCCAGGGTGGTGTCCGGACGGTTGCACTCGTCGCGGTCCAGGGTGACTTCCTTGTAGCTCACCTCACCGGTGTTCTTGTCCTTCACCATCATGGTGGTGGTGATGGGCACGATTTCCTGATCGAACTTGCCCTCGCGCTGCGCGGCGGCGGTGCGCTGCTGGCTGATCAGGGCGTACTCGTCCTGAGCCTCGCGGGAGATGCCATAGCGCTTGGCGACGATGTCGGCGGTCTCGATCATCGTCATGTACAGGGCCGGCTTGTGCTCCTTGATCCAGTCGTTGACACCCATGTAGGTGTTGACCTTCTCGTTCTGGCACAGGCTGATCGACTCCACGCCGCCGGCGACGATGGCCGGAATCTTCTCGGACATGATGCGCTGGGCGGCGATGGTGATGGCCTGCAGGCCGGAGGAGCAGAAGCGGTTGATCGACATGCCGGCGGTGGTCACCGGCAGGCCGGCGCGGATGGCGGCCAGACGGGCCATGTTCTTGCCCTGGGCACCCTCGTGGAAGGTGGCGCCGAGGATCACGTCCTCGACCATGGCCGGATCGATGCCGGCGCGCTGCACGGCATGGCGGATCACATGGCCGGCCATGTCGATGCTGTGGGTGTTGTTGAGGCTGCCGCGGTAGGACTTGCCCAGACCGGTGCGGGCGGTGGAAACGATGACTGCGTCGGACATGACGTTAGCTCCGTACTATGTGTAACGGCGGCCTTTCGGCCGCCCATGCTCGATCGAGAGAACGGCGCGCCGCGTGGGCGACGCGCCGGCCCTTCGGCTACGCCCTCTGGGCGATTTCCCAACCAGCCTGCGCGAGCAGGCCGGCGCGTTCGCCGACCTGCAGTGCGTCGGCATTGCTGGCGTTGCCCTGCAGCGCGCGGTGGTACACGCCCTGCAGAATCGCCGCCAGGCGGAACAGCGAGAAAGCCACGAAGAAATTCCAGTCCGGAATGCCATCGCGGCCGGTGCGTTCGGCGTAGGCCTTGAGGAACCACTCCTCGCTGGGGATGCCTTCGGCCTTGAGATCGATGCCGATCAGGCCGCGCAGGCCCGGGGTGTTGGCCGGCAGGTGGTAGGCCAGGCAGCAATAGGCCAGATCGCCGAGCGGATGGCCCAGCGTCGCCAGCTCCCAGTCCAGCACCGCCAACACCTTGGGTTCGGTGGGATGCAGCAGCACGTTGCCGAAGCGATAGTCGCCGTGGGCGATGGTGGTCTCGTCGCCGGCCGGCACGTGCTTGGGCAGCCACTCCATCAGCTTCTCCATGGCCGGCAGGTCGCCGGTCTTGGAGGCTTCGTACTGTTGGCTCCAGCGCTTGATCTGGCGCTGCACGTAGCCTTCCGGACGGCCGAAGTCGGCGAGACCGACCGCGGCCCAGTCGACCTTGTGCAGCCGCGCCAGGGTATCGGCCACCGCCTCGTAGATCGGCGCCCGCTCCTCCTTGGGTACCTCGGACAGCGCCGGGTGGCTGAGGATGCGGCCCTCGACGTAGTCCATCACGTAGAACGGCGTGCCGATGATGGAATCGTCTTCGCACAGCAGGCGCGCCGTGGGCACCGGCACGTCGGTGTCGCCGAGCGCGCGGATCACTTTGTACTCGCGTTCGATCTGGTGCGCCGACGGCAGCAGCTTGCCGGGCGGCTTCTTACGCAGCACGTAGCGCCGGGTGCCGGTCTCGAGCAGGAAGGTCGGGTTCGACTGCCCGCCCTGGAACTGCTTTACCTCGAAGCGCTGCGCCACGCCTTCCAGTTGATCACGCAGATATTCCCGCAGCTTCGCTTCGTCGAAGCGGTGCGCCGGCAGGACATCAACCAGTTCCGCTGCCATGTTCTCTCCGTACTTCAGCTGCTGATGGTTTCGCCGCCGTCGGCGACGATCACCTGGCCGGTGATGTAAGTCGATAGGTCGGATGCCAGATACAAAGCCAGGCCGGCGATGTCCTCGGGCACGCCGATGCGGCGCACCGGCGTACGCTCCTGCGCCCGGGCCAGCCGCTCCGGATTCTCCAGCAGCGCGCGGGCGAAATCGGTCTTCACCAGGCCGGGGGCGATGGCGTTGACGCGGATGCCCTTCGGGCCCCACTCCACCGCCAGATTGCGGGCCAGCGACGCCTCGGCGGCCTTGGAGACGCCGTAGCAGCCGATCTGCGTGTTGCCGCGCAGGCCGGCGATGCTGGAGATCAGCACCACCGAGCCGCCGCCCTGCTCGGCTATCTTGGGCAGGACCATGTTGCACAGCCAGAAGGTGCTGCGCACGTTGGTGTTCATGATCTTGTCCCAGGCCTCGTCGGTGAGATCGGCCAGGGGGCCGTAGACCGGATTGGTGGCGGCGTTCGCCACCAGGATGTCGATCCGGCCCCACTTCGCCAGGGTTTGATCGACCAGGTTCTGCAGCTGCGCCTTGTCGCCAACGTGACAGGGCACCGCCAACGTCTCGATGCCCTGCGCCGCCAGTTCGCCGGCCACCTGCTCGCAGGCGTCGGCCTTGCGGCTGGAGATGACCACCTTGGCGCCGGCCCGGCCGAGGAACTCGGCCGTGGCGCGGCCGATGCCGCGCGTCGAGCCGGTGACGATCGCCACCTTACCTTTCAGATCGATCATGTCGTTTTTTCCTTAATCGCGCTTGATGTACGGCTTCAGTTCGAGCTTGGCGATGGTCTCGAGGTGCACCTCGTCCGGACCGTCGGCCAGGCGCAGGGTGCGGGCGTTGGCGTAGGCCGAGGCCAGGAACGTGTCCTGCGAGACGCCGGCCGCGCCGAACACCTGGATGGCCCGGTCGATCACGTTGCAGGCCATGGTCGGCGCGACCACCTTGATCATGGCGATCTCCTTGCGCGCCGCCTTGTTGCCGACCGTGTCCATCATGTGAGCGGCCTTGAGCACCAGCAGCCGGGCCTGCTCGATCTCGATGCGGGAGCGGGCGATCATCTCCTGCCGCAGCGCGCCGTGCTCGGCCAGCTTCTTGCCGAATGCGGTGCGGGAGACCGCGCGCGAGCACATCATCTCCAGCGCCCGCTCGGCCTTGCCGATGGCGCGCATGCAGTGATGGATGCGGCCCGGCCCGAGGCGGCCCTGGGCGATTTCGAAGCCGCGGCCTTCGCCCAGCAGGATGTTGCTGGCCGGCACCCGCACGTTGTCATAGTGGATCTCGGCGTGGCCGTGCGGCGCGTGGTCGTAGCCGAACACGGTCAGGTGGCGCTTGATCTTCACGCCCGGGGTGTCGAGCGGCACCAGGATCATCGACTGCTGCAGATGCTTGGGCGCGGTCGGATCGGTCTTGCCCATGACGATGGCGATCTTGCAGCGCGGGTCGTTGCCGCCGGACGACCACCACTTCACGCCGTTGATGACGTACTCATCGCCCTCGCGGCGAATTTCGCACTCGATATTCGTGGCATCGGAGGAGGCCACTGCCGGCTCGGTCATCGAGAAGCAGGAGCGGATCTCGCCGTTGAGCAGCGGCTTGAGCCACTTCTCCTTCTGTTCCTCGTTACCGTACTTGGCCAGTACCTCCATGTTGCCGGTGTCGGGCGCCGCGCAGTTGAAGATTTCCGGCGCGATGTCGGAGCGGCCCATGATCTCGCACAGGTGGGCGTACTCGTAGTTGGTCAGCCCCGGGCTGTATTCGCCGTACTCGCGCGGCAGGAACAGGTTCCACAGGCCCTGAGCCTTGGCCTTGGCCTTGAGCTCCTCGATGATCGGCGGTGTCTGCCAGGGATCCGCCGCCTCCTCGTGCTGCTTGCGGTAGATCGCTTCCGCCGGATACACGTACTCGTCCATGAAGGCGAGGAGTTGTTCGCGCAGCTCCTGCGCACGGCCGCTCAGTTCTAACATGGTCTGCTCCTTACTTCGAAGATCGTTTGTACTCACGTCGAGCTCGTCGCCGGAGCGCACGGGCGCCGGAACGAGCGAAGGATCGCGCCGCCTGCTGGCGCTTGGGCAGAAGGAACAACGGTCGGTTGGAGAGATGGGTGGAGATGCCCGGCGCGCCAACCAGCACCGGCGCCGCTAGCCGGTCGCGAGTGCGCTATGGTCTGCACTGGTCCTCTCCTCCCGATACTCCGCCGGCTCCTCGTCTGCGCGGGATGCCGAAGCGGAGAATTCTTCTTTCAGCCGCCTATTGCTACTGCCATTGGGCACAGGCGTTCGCGGCCATGCCTCGAAAGCTCCCGAATCTGGCACTTCGGCGGAGCGACGTCAAGGTTTTTGGAACAGTGTTCCGCTCTACGGAATAAGTTGCCTTAGTTCCGGACGACCTCCCGCCCCTGCCCTTCCATCAGCGCCTTGAGGCTCGTCGCCAGCTCCCGCAGGCGAGGCCCCAGCTCCTGTTCGAGCACCGGCTGGGTCAGGCGCAGCGCCGGGCCGCCGCAGCTGAGCACCAGCATCTCGCTGCCACCGCGCAGCGACAAGGGGACCGCCACGGCGCTGACCGTCGGCTCCCATTCCCCGATCACGATGCAGAAACCGTTGCGCCGATACTCCTCCAAACCGCGCGCCATCGCCGGCGCCAGCGTTTCCCAGCGCTCCCCGTGGTGGACGCTCAGCCGCTCCAACAAGGCCTCGCGTTCGGTGTCGGACAACGCCGCCGCGTAGGCGCGCCCCATGGCCGTGGTGGCGATCGGCACCCGCGCGCCGACGTCCATGCGCAGAATCCAGGGGCCGCTGCTGGCGCAGACTTCCAGGTAGGTCATCTCCACGCCGTCGGCGGTGCCGAGCGAGACGGTGCAGTCGGCGCTGTCGGCCAAGGCCTGCATCAGCGGCCGGGCCAGATGGCGTACGCCGACGCCGGCCAGGTAGCGGTAGCCGAGGGCCAGCACGCCCGGCCCCAGGCGGTATTTTTCCAGTTCTGGCGAGTATTGCAGGTAACCAAGGCGGGTCAGGGTGTTGGTCAGCCGCGAGACGGTCGGCCGCGGCAGCGCGGTGCGCCTGGCCAGCTCGGCGTTGCCCAGATAGTCCTCCCCCGGGCCGAACGCGCGCAGCAGTTCCAGGCCGCGCGCCAGCGCGGTCACCATGTCCGGCTCGCGCCGCCCCGCTTCGGTCGGAGCCATACGCCTACGTCGTCTGCCGTTCATAGCGCTTCATCCTGTCGTGGTTGTTGTAAAGCCCTGGCCGAACGGTTGCCGGGCGTACCCCCCTTTTCTAATCTGAAACACCATTTCGTTATTTGAAACAGGTGTACTGTCAACAATGACCGAGATCGTATTGATCCGGCACGGTCAAGCATCGTTCGGAACCGACGATTACGACCGACTGTCCGAGCTGGGCGTCAGCCAATCGCAACGGCTGCGAGAGTATCTGACGGAGATGGAAATCGGCTTCGATGCGGTGTACAGCGGTCCGCATCGCCGGCAGCTGGAGACCGCCCGCCATGGCAGTCCAGGGGAGGTCGAGGTCGTCGTCCACGAGGGGTTCGCCGAATACCGCGCCGAGCCGCTGTTCGACCGTTATCTGCCGCTGCTGCTGGAAGCCGACCCCGAGTTCGCGCCGGTAGCCGAGAAGATGCGCAGCGATCGCCGCGCCTTTCAGCTCACCCTGGAGCGGGTGCTCGCCGCCTGGTGCGCCGAGGACGATCCGCCCGCCGGCATCGACCCGTGGCATGCGTTCCGCGACCGCGTGGTCCGTGGCCTCACCGACCTGATCGAGAACCACCGCGGCCGCCAGCGGGTGGCGGTGTTCAGTTCCGCCGGCGCGATCGGCTGCGCAGTCGGCTACGCCTTGGGCATGTCATTATTCGACGGGCTGAAGCTCAGCTACGCTCTGTACAATACCGCCATCTGCCGTCTGAACTACGGCCGTTCCGGCTGGAGCCTGAATCTGTTCAATGGGTTGGCCCATCTGGAGCAGCCGCGGTATCGGCACTTGATAACGTTCCGCTGACCGGCGTGGCGGCGTCCGGGCGGCCCTGATCCGCAAACGCGTCGCCGTGGCGCACGGCGACGGCGTCTGCCCATACGTGTGCACGCTATCATGAGCCGGCTCAGAAGCTTGTTGCGATATCCCGCCCTCGTCGCGCTGGCGCTTGCCTTCGGCCACGCCGCGCACGGCCAATCGGAGCCGTCCAGGGCCACGCCGCCGGTGACGCTGCCCGATCCGTGGTCCAACGAGGGCGCCTGGGAAAACTTCTATCCGGCATCAGAGGCGTTTTCGCTGCGCTCGCCGATTTTCCCGGCCTACGAGGAGGAAGCGGCGCTATCGCCGCATGAGCCGATGTACGCGGCGATCGGCGGCACCGGCGGTATCGACGCCCGCTTCCAGATCAGCTTCAAGTATCGGGTGTTCGACGCCGACAGCGCGTTGGCGCGGGCGTTCACGCCAATGCGTCACTTCTACCTGGCCTACACCCAGACCTCGCTGTGGGCGCTGAGCGAGCACTCCAAGCCGTTCAAGGACACCAGCTATCGGCCGTCGGCGTTCTGGCAGCTGCGCCTGCCGCAGCAGCAACCGTGGCTGCCGCAGATGGTGCGCTTCGGCTACGAGCATGAATCCAACGGCAAGGGTGAACCGCAGTCGCGCAGCATCGATACGCTGATCCTGCAGCCGATCTGGCGTACCGTCACCCACGACCGGGAGCTGGTGTTTGCCCCCAAGGCATACGTCTATCTGGAGAAGGAAGACAATCCCGACATCCAGCGCTACCGCGGCTACGTCGACTGGAACGTGCGCTACGGCACCGAAAGCAGCTGGCTGGTGGCGGCTACCCTGCGAGCTTCGGTACACGGCCGCGGCAGCGTTCAGCTGGACGTGTCCTATCCGCTACGACAGCCGTTCTTCTACCGCGCGGGCGGCTATTTCTACGCTCAGCTGTTCCACGGCTACGGCGAAAGCATGCTCGACTACAACAGGGAGCACGGCCCATCGCTGCGGGTCGGTCTCGCCATCGTCCGCTGATTACCATCAAGCGGTTACAGCGCGATCCTGCGCTACAACATGACGTAGAACATCCGCGCCGACACCAGCAGCAGAAAAGCGCCGAAGGCCTGCTTGAGCCGTTTGGCCGGCAGCGCATGCGCCATGCGGGCGCCGAGCGGCGCCGTGAGCATGCCCGACACCGCCAAGCCGATGAAGGCGGGCAGATAGACGAACCCTAGGCTCCAAGCCGGCAGCCCGCCGTCGCCGAGGCCGGTGAGCACGTAGCCGGCAGCGCCGGCGACGGCGATCGGCAGGCCCACCGCCGAGGAGGTTGCTACCGCCTGAGTCATCGCCACGTTGCACCAGGCTAGGAACGGCACGGTCAAGCTGCCGCCGCCGATGCCGACCAGCGCCGACAGAATCCCGATGCCGCCGCCGGCGCCGGCCATGCCCCAGGCGCCCGGCAGCCCCCTGCTCGGGCGCGGCTGCCGGGCGGTCAGCAGCTGCAGCCCGACCAGCAGCAGGAACACGGCGAAGATCAGCCCCAGCGTGCGCGAGGTGAGCTGATCGGCCACCCAGGCCCCGGTCAACGCGCCGATCATGACGCCGGGCGCCAGGCGCGCCACGATGTCCCAGCGCACCGCCCCGCGCCGGTGGTGGGCGCGGATGGACGAGATCGAGTTGACCACGATCACCGCCAGCGACGTGCCCACCGCGATGTGCATCCAGTGCTGCTCCGGTGCGCCCGAGTGTCCGAGCAGCAACAGCATCAGGGGCACCAGGATGGTGCCGCCGCCGACCCCGAACAGCCCGGCCAGCACCCCGGCAGCCGCCCCCCCAGCCAAGTAAAAGACAAGATCCTGCAGCATGGTCTACCGAAGATTGCGGCGCATATATGGCCGCACATCCTCGGTCACCCGCGCGGCGCTTGGCAAGCGCGCGCTTCCCGCGACGGCGTCAAGCCGCGCTGGCCGCGCCCGTGCGCGGTCGGCGGCGCGCGGCGAATAGGCGCCGGTAATAGGCGCGCCAGACCGTGATTCCGATCGTGCCGACCACGGTCGGCCATAGCCAGCGCACGGTTTCCGGGAGAAATTGCAGGTTTACCACCGAAACTGCGGTCACCGTCGCGATGTAGGCCGCCAGCATGCGGGTCATGTGCAGGTACCACCAGCCCATCGCCTCGCGCGGTCCACGCGCGAGCCGCCAGGCATCGGCGGAGGCCAGGGCCAACGCCGCGCCGCCGAGCACCGCCGCCACCAGTCCTTGACCCCGCAACGACTGCGCCAGCCCGAGCGCGACCAACACGGCGCCGGCGACACCGGCGAACCCGCTCAAGGCCCAATCCAGCGCCTGCGCTTGCTCATGAAGGTGCTTGCGCACCACGGCCCGGTAGCCGCTGGCGATCAGGTAGAAGCTGAACACGCCAATGGCGCCGAGGAACAAATCACCCTTGACGGCCGACAGCCACAGCGCCGTGACCGTCACCAAGCTCATCGACCAGAAGTAGGCGCGGCCGGCGCCGCGGTGGCGGCGGCTGCCCTTGCGCCAGACCATGGCGAGCAAACCGGCGAGCAACGCCACGCTGCCGGCCCCGATGTGCAGCGCTAGCGCCAGAGCGTTCACGGTGGTCATCAACACGCCCTCCCCGTCGCCGAAGCGGTGAGGAAGATTTTCGTCTTCACCGATACTTTGGGACGATTTCTAATCCTTAGTCTCATGATCGTCGCGCCTCCTAGGTTCTCTCGGGACATCGGCCGACAGCGTGCGCCTCAGCGCGGACGCGAAACAGTCCCGGTGGTCATCGCCCGCCACCATGACTTTCGGCACATTCCCCCGGCGCTTGGCCGTCGTCACAATTGGGGCTTGGGTTTTCAGCGGCTTGCCTGGATGAACTCATCGACATCGCAAGTGCTTTGGCTACGCGTCGCGGCGCTGCTGACCTGGGTGGCGGCCGGCGCGGCGCAGCTGCCGGCGGCGCTGGCCCAGCCGGACCGACTGGCGCTGGCGGTGCCCTTTTACCTGGGCCTGGGCCTGGGCGTCTTCCTGTACACGCGCGGTGAATGGCCACCGCGCGACAGCCGCCCCGCCTGGACGCTGATCCTGCTGCAGTATCTGTGCGTGCTCGCCCTGGGCAGGCTGCTCGGCGGCGAGACGAACTACGTGTTCCTGGTGCTGGTGGCCGGCCAGCTGCCCTGGCGGCTGTCGCTGCGCTACGCCGTGCCGTTGCCGGTATTGGCGTCGCTATTGCTGTATCTGCTGCTCGACAGCGGGCCCGGCGCGCCCGCCTCCTGGCGGGAGTTGCTGGGTTACCTGAGCTTTCAGGCGTTCGCGCTGGCGGTATCGCATCTGGCGGTGAGCGAGCGCCGCAGCCGTGAAGCGCTGGCCGCGGCCAACGCCGAACTGGAGGCCACGCGCGCCCTGCTGGCCGGCACCGCGCGCCAGAGCGAGCGCTTGCGCATCGCCCGCGACCTGCACGACCGCGTCGGCCATCATCTCACCGCCCTGAACCTGCACCTGGAGCTGGCTAGCCATCTGGCGCCGGCCCAGGCCAAGGAGCCGATCGCCCAGGCGCAAGCGATCGGCCGCGCGCTGTTGCACGACGTGCGCGCGGTGGTGCGCGATCTGCGCGAGGAGGCGGGGATCGACCTCGAGGACGCCCTGCGTCGCCTGTTGCGCGGCGCGCCGCGGCTCGAAACCGAGCTGCGGGTGGCCCGCGGCGTCCAGGTGCGCGACCCGATGACCGCCGACGCGCTACTGCGCGTGGTGCAGGAGGCGCTGACCAATACCCTGCGCCACGCCCAGGCACGGCGTTTCGAGGTGGCCCTGGAAAGCGCCGACGGCGTGCTCCATCTACGCCTGCGCGACGACGGCCGCGGCTTGCGCGGCGCGCCGCCCGGCGCGGGCCTGCGCGGCATGCGGGAAAGAGTCGAGGCGTTGGGCGGCGAGTTGCGGCTGCGCGACCGCCCAGGGCTGGAGATCGAAGTACGCCTGCCGCATTCGGAGCACGCATGATCCGCGTCCTGGTGGCCGACGATCAGACCCTGGTGCGCGAGGGCATCTGCAAGCTGCTGGCGCTGCTGCCCGACGTCGAGGTGGCGGCGCAGGCCGCCGACGGGCGGCAGGCGCTGGCGGCGATCGAGACGGCGTCGCCGGATGTGGCCCTGCTCGATATCCGCATGCCGGGCCTGAGCGGCATCGAGGTGGTCCGCGAACTCGAACGGCGCGGGCTGGCCACGCCCTGTATCCTGCTGACCACCTTCGACGACCCCGAGCTGGTGATCGAGGGGTTGCGCGCGGGCGCGCGCGGTTACCTGCTCAAGGACGTCACCCTCGCCACGCTGGGCGAGGCCATCCGCACCGTGCACGCCGGCGGCAGCGCCATCCAGCCCGGCCTGAGCGAACGCATGCTGCGCGCGCTAGGCGACCGCCGCCCTACGTTCGACGCCCTCCCCGACCCTGAGCCGCTGAGCGCACGCGAGCGCGAGATCCTGCGTTTGCTGGCCGCCGGTTGCAGCAACCGGGAGGTGGCCGAGGCGCTGGGGCTGAGCGAAGGCACGGTGAAGAACCACGTCTCCAATATCCTCGGCAAGCTCGGCGTGCGCGACCGCACCCGCGCCGTGCTCAAGGCGGCCGAACTGGGGTGGCTGTAGCGACCGAGCGTCGCGCACGCCGGACAATCCCGCTACCATGGGTCGACCGCCACGCAGAGGACGCCATGGTCGAGCACGAATTTCCGCACGAAGCCGATCTCATCTACCTCAACCACGCTGGTGTCGCGCCCTGGCCGCGGCGCACCGCCGCCGCGATCGCCGCATTCGCCGAGGAGAACGTCCACAGCGGCGCCCTCCACTACCCGGCCTGGAACCGGGTCGAGCGGCGGCTGCGCGAGCGGCTGGCGCGCCTGATCAACGCCGACCGCGACGATGTCGCCCTGGTCAAGAACACCTCGGAGGGCCTGTCATTCGTCGCCTACGGCCTCGACTGGCAGCCCGGCGACGCAGTGATCATCAACCGCCAGGAATTCCCGTCGAATCGCATCGTCTGGGAATCGCTGGCCGAGCGTTTCGGCGTCGAGGTGCGCGACGTCGACCTCGCCGCCGCGCCGGACCCGGAGCAGGCGCTGATCGACGTCATGGATCGCCGCGTCAAGCTATTGGCGATCAGCTCGGTGCAGTATGGCAGCGGCCTGCGCATGGACCTCGTGCGCCTGGGCGAGGCTTGCCGTCGCCACGGCGTGCTGTTCTGCGTGGACGCCATCCAGAGCGTCGGCGCGCTGCGCATGGACGTCGCCGCCATCGGGGCGGACTTCGTCATCGCCGACGGGCACAAGTGGATGCTCGGACCGGAAGGCATCGGGCTGTTCTACAGCCGCCCGCAGGCGCGCGACCGCCTACGCCTGACCGAATACGGCTGGCACACGGTCGAGGATGTCGGCAACTACGACCGTCTGGACTGGCGCGTGGCGAGCAGCGCCCGCCGCTTCGAGTGCGGCAGCCCGAACATGCTCGGCATCTTCGGCCTGGAGGCCAGCCTGAGCCTGCTGGAAGAAGTCGGCCTGGACGAGGTCGAGGCGCGGGTGCTGGCCAACGCCCGCTACCTGATCGAGCGCATCCAGGACGAGCCGCGTCTGGAGCTGCTGAGCGCCGCTGCGTCGGGACGGCATGCCGGCATCGTCACCTTCCGCGTGCGCGGCGAGGATCCGCTCGTCACCCATCGGCGGCTGAGCGAGGCCAAGGTGGTGTGCGCCCGGCGTGGCGGCGGCGTACGTTTCTCACCGCATTTCTATAACAGTCGCGAGCAGTTGGCCGCCGCCCTCGAACAGGCGCTGGCGAGCTGAGCGCAACGGAGAGTCGCAATGCGTGCATGGCTGATCGATAAAGACGAACAAGGCAAACCCCTGCTGCGGCTGGGTGAAGTCGAGACCCCCGAGCCCGGCCCGGGCGAGATCCGCGTGCGGGTGCAGGCGGTCGGCGTCAACCGCGCCGATCTGCTGCAGGTGCTGGGCCAGTATCCGGCGCCGCCTGGTGTCGATCCGCGCATCCCGGGGCTGGAGTATACGGGCGTGGTCGACGCGGTCGGGCCGCGGGTGCGGTTGCACCAGGTCGGTGACCGGGTCATGGGGTTGGTGCCGGGCGCGGCCTACGCCGAGTACGTGGTGGTCACCGAACGCGAAGCCATCCCGGTGCCGGCCGGTGTCGACCTGGTCCAGGCCGCGGCCCTGCCCGAGGACTATCTCACGGCCTATCGCGCGCTCTACATCGAAGGCGGGCTGCAGCCGGGGCAATGGGCGCTGATCCGCCCGGCCACCGCCGGCGTCGGCCTGGCGGCGGTGCAGCTGGTGCGGGCCCTGGGCGGCCGGACCATCGGTACCAGCCGCAGCTCGGAGCGGCTGGAGCAGGCGCGTGCGCGCGGCCTGGGCGTGGCGTTGCTGGACAACGGCAGCCCGCTGGCGCCGCGGGTGATGGCGGTGACTGCCGGCGAAGGCGTGTCGGTGGTGCTGGACATGCTGGGCGGCGGCGCCTTGGCCGACAACCTGGGTAGCCTGCGCGAGGAAGGCAGTTTGGTGGTGATCGGCCTGCTCACCGGCCGCGAGGCGCCGCTGAACCTAGGACAGCTGCTGATGCGCCGGCTGCGGATCAAGGCCATGACCATGCGCGCCCAGCCGCTGGAGGAGCGAATCCGCATCGCCCGCGTCTTCGTCGACCGCCTGACGCCGCTGTTCGCCACCGGGCGGCTGACGCCGCTGGTGTCGCTGGTCCGCGATTTCGACGAGGCGCCGCAGGCGCACCAGGACATGGCCGCCAACAAGCACTTCGGCAAAATCGTGCTTAAGCTGTGAGCGGAGGGCTACCCAAACCCTTGGGGCTTGGGTAGCCTGCTACCTAAATAATTCATAACGTCCCCTAAGGAGGAGAGAGAACGATGATGTCCAGCAACGCCGCTGCCGCCGCGCAGCGTCCCGCCCGTTTCTCGGAGGCCGAATGGCAGGTGCGCGTGGATCTGGCCGCCTGCTACCGGCTGATCCCGATCTTCGGCTGGGAGGACATGATCTTCACCCACATCTCGGCGCGCGTGCCGGGCGACGAAGATCATTTCCTCATCAACCCTTACGGCATGTTGTTCCAGGAGATTACCGCTTCGTCGCTGGTGAAGGTCGATAAGGACGGCAACATCGTCGACCCGGGCGAGACGGGTCAGGTCAACCCCGCTGGCTTCACCATCCACAGCGCCGTGCACATGGCGCGCCCAGAGGTCGGCGCGGTGCTCCACCTGCACGCAGCGGACGGCGTGGCGGTATCCATCCATCCCGAGGGGCTGATGCCGCTGAGCCAGACTGCGCTGCTGGTGCACAAGCACGTCGCCTACCACGAGTTCGAGGGCGTGGCGCTGAACCTCGACGAGCGCGAGCGCCTGGTGCGCGACCTCGGCGACAAGAACGTGATGCTACTGCGCAACCACGGCACGCTCACGGTCGGCCGCGACGTGCCCGAAGCGTTCACCTGGACCTACTACCTGATGAAGGCCTGCGAGATCCAGGTGAAGGCGCTGCTGGGCGGCAAGCCGCACATGCCGTCGGCCGAGGCGATCGCCACCACTCACGGGCAGTCGGATGGCTTGCCGATGGTGGCGCCGATGCTGTGGAAAGCGGCGCTGCGCCTGGTCGACCAGAAGCTGCCGGGCTACGCTCAGTAACCGCACACCCGCGAGGTGCATACCAAAAAGGACGGGCCCCCTTTGGGGCCCGTCCTGCGTTTCGGCTTACGCTTGCTGCGCCCGTTGCTTGAGGTTGGCCACCAGCATGCGCAAGAGACCGTAGGCGGTGCTCAGGTGCGGCACCGGCACGCCGAGTTTTTCCGCCATCCGCACCACATTGCCCAGGATCGGCTCGACCTCCAGCGGCCGGCCGTTGAGGAAATCCAGCGCCATGCTGTTGTGGTAGGCCGGCATCTTCTTGGTGGCGTCGATATTGCTGTCGATGATGTCCTCCGGCAACGGATGGCCGGCGGCGGCGGCCACCGCGCACACCTCCTGCATCATCGCGCGGATGAGCGCCTCGTTCTCCGGCGTGGACAGCATCAGCTTGGTGTCGGCGCCGCCGGCCAGGACCGAGGTCGGATTGAACGGCGTGTTCCACACCGCCTTGCGCCAGCGCTCGGTGAGCACGTTCTCCGACACCACGGCCTTGATCCCGCCGGCCTGCAGCAACTCGGCGAAGCGGTGCGTCGCCGCGCTCGCGCCCTTGGGGAAGTCGCCGAACATGAGCTGGCCGTAGGCCTTGTGGTCCACCAGGCCGGGCCCCACGCGGCTGACCGCGACGAACGCCAGCGCGCTCACCACCGTATTGTTGGGGAACGCCTCGACGATCTCCGGTTCGATGTCGATGCCGTTCTCGATCAGCACGATCGTGGTGTTGGGGCCGACCGCCGGACGCATGATGCGCACACGGTCGATGCCCTCCACCACCTTCAACGCCACCACCAGATAGTCCGGCGTCTCGGTGACCTCCTCGGTGCTGCGGTACACGGCCGCCGGCCGGAACGACAGGTCACCCAGGGGGCTGCTGATCTTGAAGCCGTTGTCCCGTACGGCCTCGTATTCCGAACGCAGCACCACCGAAACCGCCGCCCCCGCGCGATGCAGAATCGCGCCGTAGAAACTGCCGATTGCGCCGGCACCCACTATCAGCACTTTGGTCTGATCCACCATGCTCTCTCCTGCCCTGTTGTTGTCGTCAGCCGAGCTGCGCGGCCCATGGCCGGTACGCCGCGCCGGGCGGACAGGCCCGCTACGGCGAACATGCCGGCCGAATGACAGCTACCAAACCACAAACAATGAATTACGTGAAAAATGCAAGATGATTCTTTAATTGCCGCCTTCGCTCCCCCTCTCTCGTGCGGCAGCCTCCGACTCAAGGCAGTTCGTCCGCCCTGCGCCTGATCGTTTCCAGTACCTGGAACGCGGTCTTCAGGTCTTCCTCGGCCACGCCGTCCAGCAGCTCGGCCCTGAGCGTGGCCGCCACCGCGTCGATTTGGCGAATGGTTTCCCGAGCGCGCGCCAGCAGATAGACACGCTTGCTACGGCGGTCCTGCGAGCAGTCGCGGCGCTCTATCCAGCCGTCGGCCGCCAGCCGGTCGAGCAGCCGCACCAGGGTTGGGCCTTCGATGCCCAGACGTAGCGCCAGATCCTTTTGAGTAATACCCTCGCCCGCCCGGTAGACGGCGAGAATGGTGCGCCATTTGGCCTGACTCAGGCCGAGCGGCCGCAAGCGCTGGTCGAGCTTCAGCCGCCAGACCCGCGCCGCGTCGAACAAAAGAATGCCGAAGGTATCTACGTAGCGTCGGTCGGACACGAGATTTCCTTAAAATGCCGATTCTGTTGGCAATCTAGTCCGAGACGGCGCCAGCGACAACCCACAGACCTTTATTCGGACGGCTCTTGGACGAAGCCGAAATGCGCCGGTACCTGCTCGGCGAGAATGCGTTCGACCGGAATCAGTCTGTCCCCGTAGGCCAGCGCCAAGCCGGTGGCCTCGCCCGGCGGTGCCTCCAGCGCGGCCATCACCTCGGCTTCCGAAGCGGGACTGCCGTCGGCGCGGCGGAAGCGCTCCAGCGCCCAAGGCAGGTCGCTGTCGGCCAACAGCGCCGGCCCCTTGGCGAAGCGCAGCAGCAGACTGCCGTTGTCGTCGATCCAGGCGCCGTCGATCGCCTCGACCGCCTCGCCGGTGTGAGTCAGGAGCCGGCCGTCGGGCTCGCTGCGCAGGATCCAGGGGGTGTATTCCAGACTGACGTAACCGCGTTGCGGCCCGTTCTGGAAGAACCAGCGTCCCTGTTCGTCGCATTCGTAATTACGGCCGATGAAGCTGGTCAGCAGCGCGTGGTCGATGCGAACCCCGCGCAAGTACCACTGCCCGCGGCGATCCAGCCGCAGCCAGCCGAACAGGGCCGGTACGTTTGGCCATTTCTTCATGGCCTGCAGCACGATCTCGTCCACGGCGGTATTCCTTGGTAGATCCGACGTTCTGCATCAGTGCGGGCATGCGCGGCGGCATCAAGCGCACGGCCCCGAAGAACCTCCGGCAAACCCCGGACACCGGGGCTTGCCGCAGATCCTTTTAAGGTAGCGCGTAAGGTAGCGCGGCCCTCGCCGCCGTGGCGAGGGCCGCAGGAAGCCGCCTTAAGCGGCGGCTTCCGCCGTCTCCATCAGCGCCGAGAAGCGGTCGAGATGGAAGTCGACGTCGCCCAGCTGGTGGTCGATCATGACCAGTCGCTTGGCGAAGTGCGGCATGGCGTACTCCCAGGTCATGCCGATACCGCCGTGCAGCTGGATACCCTGCTCGGCCACGAAGCGGCCGCCCTTGCCGATGATGTACTTGGCGGCGCTCAGGGTGCGCTCGCGCTCGGCGACATCGTCGCTGTCCACCACCGAGGCGGCCAGGATCGCCATCGAGCGGGCCTGCTCCAGCTCCATGAACATGTCGACCATACGGTGCTGCAGCGCCTGGAACTTGCCGATCGGCTGGCCGAACTGCTTGCGGGTCTTGAGGTATTCGAGGGTCATGTTGCAGACCACCTCCATCGCGCCCACGGCCTCCGAGCACAGCGCCAGGATGCCGCGGCCGGTGACGCGCTCGATCGCCGCGTAGGCCTTGCCCGGCTCGCCCAGGGCGGCGTCGGCGCCGACCTGCACACCGTCCAGGCTGATCTCGGCGACACGCAGGCCGTCGATGGTGCCGCAGCCGCGGATCTTGACGCCGGCCGCCTTGGGATCGACCAGGAATAGGCCGATGCCGTCGGTGTCGGTGAGGTTGCCGCTGACGCGGGCCGAAACGATCAGCAGATCGGCCTCGGCGCCGTTCAGCACCACGGCCTTCTGGCCCGTGAGCTTCCAGCCGTCGCCGCTACGCTCGGCCTTGGTGGCCACCTGCGACAGGCTGTAGCGCGAGTCGGGCTCGCCATGGGCGAAGGCCAGCAGCAGCTCGCCGGCGATCACGCGGCCGAGGATGTCCTCCTTCTGCGCGTCGCTGCCCAGCGCCTCGACCAGGCCGCCGCCCAGCACCACGGTCGCCAGGTACGGCTCGACCACCAGGCCCTTGCCGAACTCCTGCATGACCAGCATCAGCTCGACGCCGCCGCCGCCGAAGCCGCCGACGGCCTCGGAGAAGGGCACGCCCAGCAGACCCATCTCGGCGTACTGCCGCCAGAAGTCGCGGGAGAAGCCGAGCTCGGACTTGGCCAGCTTCTGACGAGTCTCGAAGTCATACTGCTCGCGCACCAGTCGGGCGACGGTGTCCTGCAGCATGCGTTGTTCGTCGGTGAGAGAGAAATCCATCGCGTCGGCCTCCTAGAGCCCGAGGATCATCTTGGAGATGATGTTCTTCTGAATCTCGTTGGAACCGCCATAGATCGAGATCTTGCGGCGGTTGAAGTATTCCGCGGCCAGCGGATTGGCGTACTCGGGCCCGATCGGCTCGCCCTGGTAGCCGGCGTCGCGCGCCTCCGGCACGTACGGCAGCGCGTAGGGACCGAGCGCCTGACGGGTCAGGTTGGTGATCTCCTGACGGATCTCGGTGCCGCGAACCTTCAGCATGGAGCTCTCCGCGCCCGGCACCCCGCCGTTCTGGGCGGCGGCGACCATGCGCAGGTTGGTCACTTCCAGCGCCATCAGCTCCATCTCCACCGCGGCGATGCGGGCCCGGAAGCCCGGATCCTCGATCAGCGGCCGGCCGTTCTTGAGCTGCTTGGAGGCGATTTCCTTGAGACGGCGCAGGCCCTCTTTGGCCATGCCGACGCCGGCGATACCGGTGCGCTCATAGGTGAGCAGGTACTTGGCGCAGGTCCAGCCCTTGTTCTCCTCGCCGACCAGGTTCTCGACCGGCACCTTGACGTTGTCGAGGAAGACCTCGTTGACCTCGTGCTCGCCGTCCAGGGTGATGATCGGCCGCACGGTGATGCCCGGGGTCTTCATGTCGATCAGCAGGAAGGAGATGCCCTCCTGCGGCTTGGCGTCGGGGTTGGTCCGCACCAGGCAGAACATCATGTTGGCGTGCTGACCCAGGGTGGTCCAGGTCTTCTGGCCGTTGACGATGTAGTAGTCGCCTTCGCGCACCGCCCGGGTCTTGAGGCTGGCCAGGTCGGAACCGGCGCCCGGCTCGGAGTAACCCTGGCACCACCAATCCTCCTGGTTGAGGATGCGGGGCAGATACTTCTTCTTCTGCTCCTCGGTGCCGAACTTGATGATCACCGGGCCGACCATGCTCACGCCGAACGGCACGATGCCCGGCGCGCCGGCGGCGGCCATCTCTTCCTCGAAGATGTGGCGCTTGATCGGGCCCCAGCCGGTGCCGCCGTACTCTTTCGGCCAGTGCAGCGCGAACCAGCCGCGCTCATTGAGGATCTTCTGCCAGCGAACGATCTCTTCCTTGGTCAGACGCTTGTGCGCCTTGACCTTGGCCGCGATTTCCGGCGGCAGTTTTTCCCGAAGGAACTGGCGCACTTCCTCGCGGAACGCCTGCTCTTCTGCGGTGTAGTTCAGGTCCATGAAAGGTTTACCTCGTGGATGTGAATCTGGCGTCGCGGGGACGTCCTATAGCGTTCGATTCCAGCCTGACAAGACCACGCGGGACGGCCGACTCGCCCGACCGCCCCGCGCCCGATTCTACGCGCTGTAGAACCCCTTGCCTTCCTTCGCCAGGCGCTCGAGCAGCGGCGCCGGCTCCCATTGCTTGCCACCGATGGTCTGGTGATAACGCAGGACGCCCTCGTAGATGGTCTTGAGACCGACCTGATCGGCCCAGAACATGAGGCCGCCGCGGTACACAGGGAAGCCGTAGCCGTAGATCCAGACGATGTCGATGTCCAGCGGCCGGGCGGCGATGCCCTCCTCCAGGATCTTGGCGCCCTCGTTGACCATCACGTACAGGCAGCGCTCCAGGATTTCCTGGTCGCTGATCTGGCGCGGCTGGATGCCCTTCTCGCGGCGGTGCTCCTCGATGATCTTGGCCACCTCCGGATCGGGGATCGGCGTGCGGCTGCCGGCCTCGTAGCGGTAGATGCCGAGGCCGTTCTTCTGGCCGAGGCGGCCGGCGAGCACCAGCTTGTCGGCCCAGGTCAGCTCCTGCGCCTCCGGCACGCCGGCCTTGCGCAGCTCCTCGCGGATGCGGTAGCCGACGTCCAGACCGGCCAGGTCGGACATGGCGAACTGGCCCATGGGGAAGCCGAAGTCATAGAGCACCTTGTCGACCTGCTCCGGCGAGGCGCCCTCGTTGACCAGGCTCATGGCCTCGCGGCCGCGCTGGTTGAGGATGCGGTTGCCGACGAAGCCGTGGCAGTTGCCGACCAGCACGCCGACCTTGCCGATCTTCTTCGACAGGTCCATGACCGTGGCGATGACGTCCGGGGCGGTGGCCTTGCCGCGCACGTTCTCCAGCAGCTTCATGACGTTGGCCGGGCTGAAGAAGTGCATGCCGATCACGTCCTGCGGCCGCTTGGTGGCCGAGGCGATCTCATCGATGTCGAGCGTGGAGGTGTTGCTGGCGAGGATCGCGCCGGGCTTGCAGACCTCGTCCAGCTTGGCGAACACCTGCTTCTTGATGTCCATGTTCTCGAACACCGCCTCGATCACGAGGTCGACGTCCTTGAGATCATCGTAGGACAGCGTCGGACGGATGAAGCTCATACGCTTGTCGACGTCCTCGGCGCGCAGGCGGCCGCTCTTGACCGACCCCTCGTAGTTCTTGCGGATCAGCGCCACGCCCCGATCCAGCGCTTCCTGCGAGACTTCCAGCAGGTACACCGGAATGCCGGCGTTGGCGAAGTTCATGGCGATACCGCCGCCCATGGTGCCGGCGCCGATGATGGCCGCCGTGCGGATCTCGCGCTTCTGCACGTCCGCCGGCAGGCCCGGCACCTTGGCCACTTCGCGCTCGGCGAAGAACACGTGGCGCTGGGCCTTGGACTGCGGCGAGGCCACCAGCTCGGCGAACAGCTCGCGCTCGCGCTTGAGGCCCTCGGCGAACGGCAGCTCCACCGCGGCGCGCACCGCCTTGATGCAGTGGAACGGCGCCAGGAAACCGCGCTGCTTGCGGGCGATGCTGCGCTCGAACTCCTCGAACAGGTTCGGGTTGTCGAGCTTGACCTGCATGTCGCAGATGCGGCGCAGCGGCGCCTTCTCGGCCACCAGCTTCTTGGCGTAGGCGATGGCGCCCTCGAGCAGATCGCCCTCGATGATCTCGTCGATGATGCCCAGCGCCTTGGCCTTGGGCGCCGGCACGTGGTTGCCCTCGACAATCATCTGCAGCGCCGCCTCGGCGCCGATCAGGCGCGGCAGACGCTGCGTGCCGCCGGCGCCCGGCAGGATGCCGAGCTTGACCTCGGGCAGACCAACCTTGGCGCTGGCCACCGCCACGCGGTAATCGCAGCCCAAAGCCACTTCCAGGCCGCCGCCGAGCGCGGTGCCGTGGATGGCCGCGACCACCAGCTTGCCGCTCTGCTCGTACTCGTTGATCACCTCGGGCAGGGCCGGACCCTGCGGCGGCTTGCCGAACTCGCGAATATCGGCGCCGGCCGGAAAGGTCTTGTTGGCGCCGATGACCACCAGCGCCTGCGCGCCGTCATCGGCCAGACCCTGACGCAGACAGGCCTGCAGCCCGGCGCGCACCCCCTGGCCCAGGGCATTCACCGGCGGATAATCGACGGTAATTACGCCGATCCCGTCGCGCAGTTCGTAGCGAACGACCTCGCTCATGACTCCTCCTTCACAATGGCCGGCCCCGCCGAGGGCCAAGCCGGGTTAGACGCGGTGGATGCGGATCGGCAATAGTGGTTAGGCGAGCCGCCGAACATGCCGAATTAGCAGCATCCGATTACATCGCTGCGCTCAGCATTTTTGCTGCATTGCAGCACAGGAATTCTTGGTGCTGGCTGACGAGTATATGCAAAATGGCTCGTGCTGCAATTTTTTGGAACGGTATTTTGCGTAGCGAAACTTGATAACGGTAAGGAGGAGCACCCGTGCGAACCATCGACAGCGTAGCGGCGCTGAAAGCGCTCGAAGGCCAGGAGCTGGGCAGCAGCGACTGGATCCGGATCGACCAGGACCGCATCCAGGCTTTCGCCGACGCCACCGGCGATCATCAATGGATCCATCTGGACGTCGAGCGCGCGCGCCGTGAGACCCCGTGGGGCACGACCATCGCCCATGGTTTTCTGACCCTGTCCCTGCTGCCCATGCTGTCGCAGCAGATCTACCAGGTGAATGGCGTGAAGTCGCGCATCAACTACGGCCTCGATCGAGTTCGTTTCACCAACCCGGTGCCGGCCGGTTCGCGGGTGCGGCTGCATCTGACCCTCAAGAGCGTCGAGGAAACCGCCCCCGGCCGTTGGCAGGTACGCTCCGAGGCGCGCATCGAGCTCGAAGGCAGCGAGCGGCCGGCCTGCGTGGCGGAAACCATCGGCCTGATGCTGACCTGAACGACACCCAGACCCCCTACCCCGCCACGAGGAGAGAAAAGGCATGACACAACAACGCAAGATCGCCATCGTCACCGGCGCCTCATCGGGCGTCGGCGCCGCCACCGCCCGCCTGCTAGCCAGCCGCGGCTGGGGCGTGCTGGTCAACTACGCCCACAGCGAAGAGGCCGCGCGCGCGGTCGCCGCCGAATGCGAGCAGCTGGGCGGCGAGGCGCTGGTCTGCCAGGGCAACGTCGCCAACGACGAGGATTGCCGCCGCATCGTCGACGCCGCGCTGGAGCGCTGGGGCCGCATCGACGCGCTGGTGAACAACGCCGGCACCACCCGCTTTTGCGACCACGCCAACCTCGACGGCCTGAGCAAAGACGATTTCCTCGACATCTACGCCGTGAACACGGTCGGGCCGTTCCAGATGACCCGAGCCGCCGTGCCGGCGCTGAAGCGCAATGGCGGCGCCATCGTCAATGTGGCTTCGATCGCCGGTGTCAAGGGTATCGGCAGCTCTGTGGCCTACGCGGCTTCCAAGGGCGCGCTCATCACGATGACCAAGTCGCTGGCGCGGGTACTAGGGCCGGAGATCCGCGTCAACGCGGTCTGCCCCGGCTTCATCCAGGGCCGCTGGCTGGAACAGGGCATGGGCAGCGAGCGCTACCACGCGTTCCGGCGCACGCTGGAGGAGCGCACGCCGCTGCGCCTGACCGCCACGCCCGAGCAGGTGGCGGAAGCCATCGTGACCTTCATCGAAGGCCTGTCCATCGTCACCGGCGAGACCTTGCTGGTCGACGGCGGCGCTCACCTGATCGGCTGACGCCGACGACTGCCGCGACGGGCCGCGCGCCCGTCGCGTCTGGGGCCGTCAAGCGCCCTTGAGGAACTCGCTCAAGCCCACGCCCAATTCGTGACAATCCGGCGCGGTATCCCGCGCAAAGCGCAGCGGGCTGATCGAGATCCGCCCCTGCCGCACCGCCATCACGTCGCTGTCCTCCTCGGCATCCGTCAGATCGCCGTGCCGGAATCGCAGCCAGAAGTACTGCTGGGCCCGGCTGTCGAGACGGGCGTCGATCTCCACGCCGGCCAGCAGCCCGCGCGCCGGGCGCGTCAGACTCACGCCCCGCACCTGGTCGGCGTCGACGTCCGGGAAGTTGATGTTCAGGCAAACGTCGCGCGGCCAGCCGCGCTCCAGCAGCGCCAGAATCAGCGGCGGCGCCAACCGGGCCGCGGTATCCCAGCGCACCCCCTCCGGCACGCGGAACGCCTGGCTGAGGGCAATCGCCGGCACGTTCAGCAACAGGCCGGTCATGGCCGCGCCGACCGTGCCGGAATAGGCCACGGCGTCGCTGAGGTTGTGGCCGCGGTTCACGCCCGAGAGGATCAGACTCGGGCGGCACTCCTTCATCAGATGCTCGACCGCCAGCAAGACGCAGTCGCTGGGCGTGCCGCGCACGCTGTGCCTGCGGTCCGACCAGGAATACAGTCGCAGCGGATCCTGCAGGCTGACGCTATGGGATGTACCGCTTTGATCGTGTTCCGGCGCCACTACCCAGACTTCGTCGGAAAGCTCATTGGCGATCTGCTCGAGGACTTTCAGCCCCTCGGCCTGTATGCCGTCGTCGTTGGTGATGAGAATGCGCGGCACCGGCTTGCTCGACATCTACTCTTCTCCTACCCAGATAGGGATGTTTCTTATGAGCCGGGACAGCCCCCGGCTGAAGTGCTGGTGTATGGTCGCCTGCCCGCGTACGGAATGCCACCGGCCTCGCCTACTTACACTGCCCCCATAAACGCAAAAAGGCTGCCGCGGACGCGGCAGCCTTTTCTCATACCGAGGCGTTGCCTTTACTTGGCGCCGCCCATGATCTCAGAGGTACGCACCGAGCGGATCTTGCCGTCCACCACGGTCGCGACCGGCGTATCGGCGGCGAAACCGCCCTTCTCGTCGATGTCGCGGATGCCCATCGGGTTGTGCTCGTCCGGAATGGCCTTCATGGCCTGGCCGATGGCGGCGCGGATCTTGGCCGGATCGCTGGTGGTGCCGGCGATCTTCATGGCCTCCACCATGATATAGGTGGTCATGTAGTGATAGCCGGCCTCCGAGCCCGGGGTCTTGCCGAACTTCGCCTGATAGCGCTTGACGAAGTCCTTGGCCTCCGGATCCTCGTCATACACCAGCGGCAGCACGCCGACCGCGCCTTCCAGCATCTCCAGACCGCCGACCACCGCGGCCATCTCGTCGAGCTTGGCCTGGTCCATGACGATGAAGCCGCCCTTGAAGCCCAGCTCGCGGGCCTGCTTCACCACCAGCGCGGAAGGCTCGGAGGCGCCGCCGATGAACAGCACGTCCGGCTTGGCGGCCAGCACCTTGCTCACGCCCGAGTAGTAGTCGGTGTCCTTGTTGTAGTCCATCGGATTGTCGGCCACCACTTCGCCACCCGCCGCGGTCCACACCGGCACGAAAGCCTTGGTCCAAGCCTTGGCGTAGTCGTGGGTGGCGTTGGCGATGGCCACGCGCTTGCCGAAGCGCTCCATGGACACCTTGGTGAACGGCTCCATGTAACCCATGAACGACGGCGGGATGCGCACGGTCAGCTTATTGCCGCGCTCGGTGACGGTCGGCACGCTGGTGTAGGCCGCGACCAGGAAGTTATCGCGCTCGTTGAAGGCTTGCAGCGCGAACACGCCGCCGGAGTGCGGGGTGAACACCACCGGGGTCTTGTGCTCCTGGACCAGACGGCGAGCGTTGGTGCCAGCCTCGCTGGGCGAGTATTTGTCGTCCAGCGCCACCACTTCGAGCTTGTACTTCTTGCCGTTGACCTCGAAGCCGCCGGCGGCGTTGATCTCCTCCTCGGCCATCTGCATGCCGCTGAGGCAGTTCTTGCCGTACAGGGCGGCACCGCCGCTCAGGGGGCCGGTATAGCCGATCTTGACGACATCCTGAGCGGCGGCGGTGCCAGCCGCGGAGAAAGCGACGACGGCGCTCAGCGCCGATGCGCGAGCAATGCGCTTGAACAGGTTCATCACTGTTTCCCTCTTTATCCACTCGTCGAGCGAGTGTTTGTTGATCGTTCCATGGCCGCTTGCGCGACCACCTCCTCCTGCGAAACAGTCTTCAACTAAGCGAGATTCTCCTCCTCCAACAGAACAATGAAGGCGATTGGCGGCCTTAGCCGCCAATGTACGCCTTGCGGATACGCTCGTCGCCCAGCAGCGTGTCGCGGTCGCCTTCCATCACGATTCGTCCGCTCTCGATGACGTAGGCGCGGTTGGCGATCTTCAGCGCCGCGTATGCGTTCTGCTCAGCCAGCAGCACCGTGGTGCCGCTTTGGTTGATGCGCTGGATCACCTCGAACATCTGCTTGACCACCAGCGGGGCCAGGCCCAGGGACGGCTCGTCCAGCATCAGCAGCTTCGGACGGCCCATCAGGGCGCGGCCGATCGCCACCATCTGCTGTTGACCGCCCGACAGCGAACCGGCGGGCTGATCCTTCTTCTCCCGCAGGATCGGGAACATGTCGAGCACTTCCTCAAGCGAGCGCTGCACGCCGGCCTTGTCCTTACGGTGCACGTAAGCGCCCAGGATCAGGTTCTTGAGCACCGACATGCCCGGAAACAGCTTGCGTCCCTCCGGGCAGTGCACGATACCGGCCTCCACGATCTGCGACGGCTTCATGCCGAGCAGCTCCTGGCCGCGGAACTTGATGCTGCCGCTGACCGACTTGTTGAGACCGCTGATGGTCAGGAAGATCGAGCTCTTGCCCGCACCGTTGGCGCCCAACAGCACCACCAACTCGCCTTCATCGGCGTGGATGTTGATGTCGTGCAGCGCTCGGAAGCTGCCGTAGTTCAGGTTGACGTTCTTAAGCTGCAGCATGTTCGCTCCCGAGATAAGCCTCGATAACGACCGGATTGCGCTGGATCTCAGCGGGCGTGCCCTCGGCGATCTTCTCGCCGTGGTCGAGCACCATGATCTTGTCGGCCATGCCCATGATCATGTCCATCTTGTGCTCGATCAGGCACACGGTCAGACCGTGCCGGACCATCTTCTTGATCAGCTCGGCCAACCCCACGGTCTCCTCGGGGTTGACGCCGCCGGCCGGCTCGTCGAGCAGGACGAGATCCGGCTCGGTGGCCAGCGCCAGAGCGAACGCGACGCGCTTGCGCTCCTCCTGGGAGATGTCGCCGGCCAGGCGGTACGCCGCATGGTTAAGGCCAACGAACTCAAGCACTTCCTCGGCTTTCTTGCGGCAGGCCTTCTCTTCCTCGCGCAAGCGCTTGGTATTGAATACCACGTCCCAGAAGCCCGACTTGGTGCGCAGGCGGTGACCGACGATCAGGTTGTCGAACACCGTGGCGTTGTCGAACAGGTGCGTGGTCTGGAAAGTGCGGGCCACGCCCAGCCGCGCCACCTGATCGGCGCGCATGCGGGTGACGTCCACGCCCTTGAAGATGATCCGCCCCGACGTCGGCTGATGCATGCCGCTGATCAGGTTGAAGAACGTGGTCTTGCCAGCGCCGTTGGGGCCGATGATCGCGTTGATCTTGCCCTTCTCGAAGGTCACGCTGACATCGCGAACCGCAGTCAGGCCGCCGAACTGCTTGGTGAGGTTCTCGATCTTAAGCATTGGTACCGGCCTCCTTCTTGACCGCCTGGGCGCGGCTGGCTTCGGCCGCCCGCTTCTTCATCTCACGCTCCATCCGCTTCTTGTAGTAGAAGCCGACGATGCCGTGCGGGAAGAAGATGACCAGCAGTACCAGCAGCGGACCGAACACCACCATGCGATAGTCCTGCAGGAACTGCAGCGACTGCGTGACCCAGGCCACCAGCAGCGAGCCGGCCACCGGCCCCATCAGGGTGCCGATGCCACCCACCAGCAGGTAGGTGATCATGTCGAACGTGTAGTGGGTACCGGCCAGGTCCGGACCAAGGAAGCGCACGTACCCCGCGTACAGGCCACCGGCGATACCGGCGTAGAAGGTCGACAGCACGAACGACAGGGTCTTGTTGCGCATCAGGTTGATGCCGAGCGCCTGCGCCAGATCGTCGCTGTTGCGGATCGCGATGAAGGTGCGGCCGAGCAGCGAGTTCACGATCCGGTGCATCAGCCACAGGCTCACCACCAGGAAGAACACCACGAGATAGTACTGGGAGATCGCGCTATCGAAGGTGATCGGACCGATCGGCGCCGGACCCGGAATGCCGATGATGCCGACCGTACCGCCGGTAACGGAATCCCATTTCTCAATAATGAGATAGATGATGAAGCCCACGCACAGCGTGAAGATCGCGAAGAAATGCTCCTTCAGCCGCAGCGAGACCACGCCGACGAAGAAGCCGATCACGCCGGCGACCACGCCGGACATGGCGAAGGCCCCCCAGAACGGCCATTCGTAGGTGACGGTCAGAATGCCCACGGTGTACGCGCCGATCGCCATGAACCCGGCGTGGCCGAGGTTCAGCTGACCGGTGTAACCGGTGATCAGGTTCAAGCCCGCGGTCGAAATGGCGAAGATGAACGCCAGCGACATCACGTACAGCTGGTAGTTGTTTCCGGCCACGAGCGGGAACAGGAGGGCCAGGGCGATCAGAATGGCCCAGCCAGCTTTTCCTTGAAGGTACTTCATGACGCTTACCGCACTCCCTTCGTGAACAGGCCCTCAGGCCGGACGGAAAGGATGACCACCAGCAACAGGAAGGCGACCAGATCCTTGTAATGGGTGGAGATGTAGAAACCGGCGAAGCTCTCGGCGAAACCGATGATCAGGCCGCCGATAATGGCGCCGGGAATACTGCCCATACCGCCAAGCACGATGATCACGAAGGCCTTCATGATCACCAGGTGACCCATGGCCGGGTACACCAGGTTGATCGGCGCGAACAGACCGGCGGCAACCGCGGCCAAAGCGCCGGAAATGAAGAAGGTGAGCAGCGACACTTTGGTGGCGTTGATGCCGACCAGGGCCGCGCCTTCGCGGTTCTGCGCCATCGCGATGATGGTCGAGCCGAGAATGGTCTTCTTCAGGAACAGGTGCAGCGCCACCACCAGCACGAAGGCGCCGGCGATGATGAGCAGACGCTGCGCCGGGGCGGTGAGCCCGAAGATGTCGACGATGCCGGAATACGGCGTGGGCATGCGGCGGAAATCCGCGCCCCAGATCGCCATGACGCCGGCTTCCAGGAACAGCAGGATGCCGATGGCGGCGATCTTGTCGTGGATCGGCGGCGCGTCGCGCAGCGGATGGAACACCAGCCGCTCCGACAGCATGGCGAGCACACCGACGACAACGGCCGCGCCAGCGATGGCGACCCAGTAATTGACGCCGTAATTGCTCATCAGGATGAACGCAACGTAAGCGCCGACCATGTACAGCGCGCCGTGCGAGAAGTTCGGCACATGCAGGATGCCGTAGACCAGGGTCAGCCCAAGAGCGACCAGGCCGTACACGCTTCCAAGCGTCAGGCCGTTAAGAACGAGTTGGAAAAACAGCTCCAAGGTCACTCCTCCTCTGGCCGGGTGACAATCCGGCAGGTTTCAGCGCGACCCTGCGGACCTTTCAAAGCAGTGGTTTTGGCGACGGCTGTCGCCGACGAGGCGTTACAACGCCGGAACGCGAGGAACATAGGTCCTCTCCTCCTCCGTCTGTCCCACGGAAGGCGCCTGGGGCACCTACATCATCTTTCGCTTGCGTCTCTACGACGCAGCTATATGTGTTTTTGTTTGAGCTAGTGAATCTGTCATGGGCCGCTCTCGGCGTCAACCGTTACGGAATGCCTTTCCACTCTGCGGAACGCGCTCCTTATGGGCGCCAAACCCGCACCTTCGAAAGGCGATCGACGCGGTGCCCCCAACCTCCTATTTTCCTGGCGTTGATAGGTTGCGGCGACCGCGCTATTGGCCGCTGCGAAGGCGGAATGTGCCTTCGCCCATCGCCAATAGCCGGCCTTCGGAATCGAAAATCTCGCCGCTGCTATTGAATATTCTGGTGCCACGGGAACGCAGTTTGCCGATCGCGCGAATGCGCCCCTGGCTGGCCTGCCCGGTAAAGGTGGTGGTCAGCGACAAGGTGATGGCCTTGCGAATCTTCCCTGGTTCCGGGGTGTAAGTGCCGGCCTGCGCGCACACCACATCCAGCAGTGAGCACAGCACGCCGCCGTGCACCACGCCGCCGAGATTGAGATGGTGCGGCTGCAAATCGAGCTCCAGCACCGCCAACCCGTCGCTCCACTCCACCGGCCGGTAGCCCAGCACCGCGTGGAAACCGGCGCGGGCGATCACGGCGCGGACGTCTTCCGCGAAGTCTTTATCCATATCCGAAGCCTTCTGTCCGCGGGGCCCGCCGCATGGCGGCGGGCCGGGCCGATGCTCAGGCGTTACCCAGGACGCGCGCCCGCTCCTGCTCCTGCAGCTGGCGCCACATGAGCTTGCCGGTGGGCGACTTGGGCAGTTCGTCGACGAACTCGACCGCGGTCGGGCACTTGTAGGCCGCCATGTTGGCCTTGCACCAAGCGATGATGTCCGCTTCGGTCACCTTGCCCTGCTGCTCGGCGCGCAGCACCACCAGCGCCTTGACGGTCTCGCCGCGGCGCGGATCCGGGCTGGCGATCACGCACACTTCCTTGATCGCCGGGTGACCATACATCAGCGCCTCGACCTCGGTCGGCCAGACCTTGAAGCCGGAGGCGTTGATCATGCGCTTGACCCGGTCGACCAGGAAGAAATAGCCGTCCTCGTCGTAGTAGCCCAGGTCGCCGGTGCGGAAGAAACGCTTGCCGTCCAGCTCGATGAAGGCTTCGGCGGTGTCCTGCGGCCGGTTCCAGTAGCCCTGGAACACCTGCGGGCCGTGGATGATGATCTCGCCGACCTCGCCCGGCTGCAGCTCTTCGAGGGTGTCCAGGTCGATCACCCGCGAGTCCACGTCCATCACCGGCACGCCCAGGCACTGGGCCTTCGGCGCCTGCGGCGGATTGGCGTGGGTGGTGGAGATGGTCTCCGACAGGCCGTAGCCCTCGATGTAGCGCAGGCCGGTCAGCTCGAACAGCTTGGCCTCCACCGCCTTCGGCATGGCCGCGCCGCCGCCGCCGATGCGCTTGAGGCTGGAGAGGTCATACTTGCCGAGATCCGGATCGGCCAGCATGTCGATGACCATCGTGGAGATGTTGCGCCAGTTGGTCACCTTGTGCCGCTGGATCAGCTCGAGCGCCACGCGCCGGTCCCAACGGGTGGTTACCACCATGGTGCAGCCGGAGTAGATCGAGTTGTTCATGCACAGCTGCATGCCGGTGACGTGGAACATCGGCACGGTGATCAGCTGCACCGCATCGGGCGGCACCAGCGTCCAGATCGCGCCGATCACGGTGGTGGCCATGGCCGAGCGGTGCGTGTGCACGCAGCCCTTGGGATTGCCGGTGGTGCCGGAGCTGTACGGGAACACGCACCAGTCGTCGGGACCGGCGGTGTGCGGGCCCGGCACCTTGCCGGCGGCCAGCGCCTCGCTCCACAGCGTCACCTTCGGATGCTCGATGGCCTGCCGCGGCTGGCTCACCTCCGCCGGCAGCGTCAGATCAGTGGGTTCGGTGACATAGTCGGCGTAGGCGGCGACCACTACCCGGGCCAGGTTGGTCTTGTCCAGCAGCGGCGCCAGCGCCGGATACACTTCCTGGCCGCACAGCGCCACGTTGGCGCCGGTGTCCTGGATCAGGTACTCCAGCTCGGCGGTCTTGTTCATCGGGTTGACCGGCACCACCACCGCGTCGGCGCGCAAAATGGCGTAGTAGCCGATGATGAACTGCGGGCTGTTCTGCATGTACAGCAGCACCCGGTCGCCCTTGCGCACGCCCTGGTCCTGCAGATAACCGGCCAGCGCCTCGACCTGCTTCTTCAGCTCGGCGTAGCTGAGCGCGCTGCCGTAGTAATAGATCGCTACCTTGTCCGGATAGCGCAGCGCGGAAATCTCGAGGTTGGTGTACAGGCTGGTCTTGGGCAGCTCTATGTGGCGCGGCGCATGTTCCGGCCAGACTTTCAGATGCCGATCGAACAACGTGCTTCTCCGATACCGCTGGGGCAGCGCCCCTTGTGGTGAAAACAACCGCCCCGGCCAACTGCATCGCGCTTCTATGTCGCAAAGGCCGACCCGAAGCGGCATCCGCGGCGGTACCGGACATATCCCTTGTCGGCGTTTTCGCTCGCGATCGGAATCGCCCTGCCCGCCTCCGTAGCGAGCGCTACCGGTGGCGACAATGCGTTTCCGTTCCGCAGCACGAGCCGGCATACAGCCGGGCCTGAAAACCAGGGCGACAATGTTGCACGAGTAGCCGGCACGGTCAAGAAAAACAAAACGTCATTCCGCCATGCGGACGTGAGAATCGCCATGCAATCGCGGTAACCGGCGCTAAGATCCGGTCGACGGCGACCGATCCGTGTGGCGGCGCTAAACGGCGGCCGGTCCCCGATGCCGGGAAATGCGGCTCGCACTGCCGATGCTCGCACGCTTGCGCGGCCATATCGGCGACGCCGCGCACATCAGCCTCGACGGCTTCAGACGTTACGCGGCGGCGGCCAGCGGGAACAGGCGGTGGAAATTGTCCGTGGTGATCCGCGCCACTTCCTGCACCGAGACATCCTTGAGCTCCGCCAGCTGTTCGGCCACGCGCCGCACATAGGCCGGCTGGTTCTTCTTGCCGCGGTACGGGACCGGCGCCAGGTACGGCGAGTCGGTCTCGATGAGAATCCGCTCCAGCGGAACGCGCCGCGCCACATCGCGCAGGCTGTCCGCATTGCGGAAGGTAAGAATACCGGAAAAAGAAATGTAAAACCCGAGATCGATGCAGCGTGCCGCTGTATCGTAGTCCTCGGTGAAACAGTGGATCACGCCGCCGCACTCGGACGCGCGCGTCTCACGCAAAATGCGCACGGTATCCTCGCGCGCGTCGCGGGTATGGACGATCAGCGGCTTGTTGAGCTCGCGGGCAACGGCCACATGGCGGCGGAAACGCTCGCGCTGCCATTCCGGATCGCCCTTGCTGTAGTAGTAATCCAGCCCGGTTTCGCCGATCGCCACCACCGCCGGATCACTGGCGCGCGCCAGCATGTCGGCGACACTCGGCTCTCGGGCCGGATCGGCGCACGGGTGCACGCCTACCGAGGCGGACACCTCGGTGTAGCGTTGAGCCAGCGCCGTCACCGGCTCCCAGCTGGCCACGTCCACCGCCACCGTGAGCATGTGCGTCACACCGGCGTCGCGCGCAGCGCTGACCGCCGCGGCGGGGTCTTCCAGCATGTGCAGATGGCAATGAGAGTCGATCAGCGCGGGCTCGGACGACATGCGGGAAGGCGCTCACATGGTGTGGGTGGGACGCTCGGATTCGAGCGCGCCGGCCAGATAGGTCTCGATCTTGGCGCGGGCGGGACCGCCGTCCTTGTCGACGAACTGCAGGCCGATGCCGGCAGCGCGGTTGCCCTGGGCACCCTTGGGGGTGATCCACACCACCCGGCCGACCACGGGGATCTTCTCGGTTTCGTCCATGAGGCTGAGGAGGATGAATACCTCGTCGCCCAAGGCGTACTGGTTATTGGTGGGAACGAACAGGCCGCCGTTCTTCAGGAACGGCATGTACGCCGCATAAAGCGCGTTCTTGTCCTTGATGGTCAAGGACAAAATACCCTGTCGCGCCCCGGCGGGCTTGCGCGGAACATCGATCATGGATCTACCCTCGGGCCGAAACCGGCGACGGCCGCAACCGCTGCCAGCCGATGAACAACTCTTCCAGCAACAGCTGCTCGTTGAGCGGATGATTCAGGTGCCGACGCACCTCAACAATACGATCCAAGTATTTGTACAACAATACCAAGTCTATTCCTTGCCAAAGGGCGCGCAAGCGCCCGGCGTCGCCGATGCCGGACGCCGCCGCCTCTCCCAGGCTGGCCAGCCGGATCAAATCGCCCACCAGGCTCTGGAGCAACGGCACCAGCGCCGCGCTACCGACCGCCTGCCAGCGCTCCGCCGCCTCCACCGGGGTGGTGCGCCCAGCATGCAGTTCTTCCAGGGTGCGCCGCAGCTCCACCCGCCGGGCGGCGGTGCCGGCCGCCGCCAATTCCAGCGCGGCCAGCGGCGAGCCGCCGGCGAGTCCCAAGAGCTCCACAGCTTCCGCCCCGCCGGGCTGGCTCCGCAGCCACTGTGCCGCCTGCTCCGGCGGCGGCGCCGCCACCGGCACCTGCTGACAGCGGCTGCGAACGGTGATCGGCAGCGCCGTCGGTCGGCTGGCGACCAGAATCGCCACCGCGCCCGGCGGCGGCTCCTCCAGGGTCTTGAGCAGGCCGTTGGCGGCGGCCGCGTTCATCTGGTCGGCCGGCGCGATGACCCCGACCCGAAAGCCGCCGTACTGGCTCTTCAGCCCCAGGAAGGCGTTGAGCTCGCGGATCTGGTCGATCTTGATCTGGCGGCTACCCTCCTCGAGGTGCACCCGCTGCAAATCCGGATGGGCGCCGCTGGCGACCAGACGACAAGCGCCGCATTGGCCGCAGGCCTGACGATCGGCGCGCGGATTCTGGCACAGCAGCGCCTGCGCCAGCGCCAGCGCCAGGGCGGTCTTGCCCAATCCCGCCGGGCCGCCGATCAGCAGCGCGTGCGGCAGCCGGCCGGCCGCCAACCGCGCGCTCAGGCTCTGCCATGGCTGCGCATGCCAGGGATAGCGCTCGACCGTCATGGCCCAAGCCGCTCCAGTTCGGCGACGATCTGCGCCCGCACGTCCTCCACGCTCCGGCTGGCGTCGATCATCCGGATGCGCCGCGGAAAACGCTCGGCGCGCTGCCGGTACACGGCGCGCGCGCGCTCGAAGAAGGCGGCCTGCTCGCTCTCGAAGCGGTCCGGCGCGCTGCGCCGCCCCGCCCGCGCCAGCCCCTGCTCCACCGGCAAGTCGAGCAGCAGGGTCAAATCAGGTTCCAGCCCCTGTAACACCCAGCGCTCCAGCTCGGCGATCCGCCCCTCCGGCAAGCCGCGGCCGCCGCCTTGATAGGCATAGGTGGCGTCGACGAAGCGATCGCACAGCACCACGCAGCCCTCGGCCAGCGCGGGCCGCACCACCTTGGCCAGATGCTCAGCGCGGGCGGCGAACACCAGCAGGATCTCGGCGTCGGCGCTCATGCCGGCGTAGTCGTGGCCGAGCAGCAGCGCCCGCACCGCCTCGCCCAACGGCGTGCCGCCCGGCTCGCGGGTGGTCACCACGCGCCGGCCGCGCCGTTCCAGAAACTCGCGCACCGCATCCAAGCAGGTGGTCTTGCCCGCGCCCTCGACGCCTTCGACCGTTATGAACAAACCTCGAGCCATCAGCGCCCCTTGAGCTGATAACGCCGTACCGCGGCATTATGCTCTTCCAGCGTGGCCGAGAAGTAGTGACTGCCGTCCCCCTTGGACACGAAGTAGAGCTCGTTGCCGGGCGCCGGGTTGAGCGCGGCGTTGATGGCCGCCGCGCTGGGCATGGCGATGGGTGTCGGCGGCAGGCCGGCGCGGGTGTAGGTGTTGTAAGGCGTGTCGGTGAGCAGATCGCGGCGGCGGAGATTGCCGTCGAAGGCGTCGCCCACGCCGTAGATCACGGTCGGGTCGGTCTGCAGGCGCATGCCGAGCTTGAGCCGGCGCACGAACACCCCGGCGATGCGCGGGCGCTCCTCGGGCACGCCGGTCTCGCGTTCGATGATGGAGGCGAGGATCAGGGCCTCATAGGGCGTCTTGAGCGGCAGGCCCTCGCTGCGCTGGTCCCACTCCGCCGCCAGGCGCCGCTTCATGAGCTCGTGCGCGCGCCGCAGGAAGTCCAGATCGGTGGTGCCGCGCGGGAAGCGATAGGTGTCGGGATAGAACTGGCCCTCGGGATGCACGCCCGGAGAGCCGAGCCGGGCCATGATCTCCTCGCCGCTCAGGCCGGTGAGCGTTTGCGTCAGGGCCGGGTGGGCGCGCACCGCCTGCATCAGCTGCTTGAAGGTCCAGCCTTCCACTAGCGTCAGGGTGTACTGCACCACCTCGCCGGCCACCAGTTTCTCCAGCAGCTGGCGCGGGGTGGTGCCGGCCGCGAGCGCGTATTCGCCGGCCTTGATGCGCGCGGCTTGACCGGACAGGCGGCCGTAGGCCCGCAGCAGCAAGGCCTGGTCGATCACGCCGGCGGCCTCGAGCTGGCTGGCCACGCGCGCCAGCGAGCTGCCCGCCGGCACGTCCAACACATAGCCCTCGGCGGGAACGTTCATGGGACGGTCGATGAAGGCGCGATACTCGCGCACGGCCAGCCCGCCGGCCACCGCGGCCGCCAGCAGCAGGAGCAGTGCGATTTTCCCGAGCGCCTTAAGCATCGCCATCGTCCCCCACCGGCAACAGACATTCGTCGGCCGCCCGCAGCCGCGTCAGCAGCGCCCGCGCCACCGGTCCCGGACGCAACCGCGTCGAGCCCAGGCAAACCACCGGCCACACCCCGATCAGGCTGTTGGTCAGGAACACTTCATCGGCCTCCCCCAGATCGGCGAGCGTCACCGTCCCCTCCTCCACCGTCAGTCCGAGCTCGGTCGCCAGCTCCAGCACGCGATCACGCATCACCCCGCGCACGCCGCACGCATCCAGCGCGGGGGTGCGCAGGCGCCCGCCGCGGACCAGGAACACGTTGCTGATCGTGCCTTCTATGACGTGGTCTTGTTGGTCGAGCAGCAAGCCTTCGGCGAATTCCGCCCCGTTCCACTCGCGCCGGGCCAGCACCTGTTCGAGCCTGTTGAGATGCTTTATACCGGCAAGACGTGGCTGCTGGGCTAGGCGCAGGTCGCAGATTCGCGCCGCCACGCCGTCCCGCCAATGGCTCGGCGGGTATGCGGGCGCCGGCAGTATTTGCAGTATGCGGCTGGGACTGGCCGGTTGCGGGCGGGCGTAGCCGCGACCGCTGCTACCGGCGCTGTAGATCAGCTTGAGCACCGCGTTGGCTTGGCCAGCCGCCAAGGTGGCCGCCTCCGCCCGCAGCAGGGGTTCCGGCGGCGGCGGCAGCCCCAGGCGTTCGGCCCCGAGCGCCAACCGGGCCATGTGCCGCTCCCACAAGCAGAGCCGGCCGTTGCGAACGGCGATGGTCTCGAACAGACCGTCGCCATACTGCAGGGCCCGGTCGGCGACGGCGATCGCCGCCGTCGCTTCGCCGTTGACGATGATGGTCGACGGCTGCGCGCCCGGCACGGCGACCCTAGCGCAGGCGGCGCAGCACGATGGAGCCGTTGGTGCCGCCGAAGCCGAACGAGTTGGACACCGCCACCTCGATCTTCATCTCGCGCGCGGTGTTCGGCACGTAGTCGAGGTCGCAGTCCGGATCGGGCGTGGTGTAGTTGATGGTGGGCGGCGCCACTTGATCGCGGATGGCCAGCGCCGTGAACACCGCCTCCACACCGCCGGCGGCGCCGAGCAGATGCCCGGTCATGGACTTGGTCGAGCTGATCGCCAGCTTGTAGGCATGGTCGCCGAAAGCCGCCTTGACCGCCTCGGTCTCGGCCTTGTCGCCGGCCGGGGTGGACGTGCCGTGGGCGTTGATGTAGTCGACTTCGTCCGGGTTGATGCCGGCGTCGCGCAACGCGTTGAGCATGCAGCGCCGGGCGCCGTCGCCGCCCTCCGCCGGCTGGGTCATGTGGTAAGCGTCACCGCTGCGGCCGTAGCCGGCCAGCTCGCAGTAGATCTTAGCGCCGCGCGCCTTGGCGTGCTCGTACTCCTCCAGCACCAGCACGCCAGCCCCGTCGGCGAGCACGAAACCGTCGCGGTCCTTGTCCCAGGGGCGGCTGGCCGCGGTCGGATCGTCGTTGCGGGTGGACAGCGCCCGCGCCGCCGCGAAGCCGCCCAGACCGGTCGGCGTGGTCGCCATCTCGGCGCCGCCGGCGATCATCACGTCGGCATCGCCGTAGGCGATGATGCGCGCGGCCTCGCCGATGCTGTGCGTGCCGGTGGTGCAAGCCGTCACCAGGGCGATGTTCGGGCCCTTGATGCCGTACATGATCGACAGGTGGCCCGAGATCATGTTGATGATGGCGCTGGGGATCAGGAACGGCGACATCTTGCGCGGTCCGTTATCCAGCCAGACCTTGTAGCCGCGTTCGATGGCGCCGATGCCGCCGATGCCGGAGCCGATCGCCACGCCGATGCGCTCGGCGTTGGCTTCGGTGATCTCCAGGCCAGCGTCGCGGATGGCCTGGATGCCGGCACCGATGCCGTAATGAATGAACTCGTCCATCTTGCGGGCTTCCTTGGCGGAGATGTAGTCCTCCACGTTGAAGCCCTTGACGGCGCCGCCGAAGCGGACACTGAAGGCGGATACGTCGAAGCTGGTGATGGGTCCGATCCCGCTCTTGCCGGCCAGGATGTTCTGCCATGCCTCGTTCACGGTGCTGCCCACCGGGGAGACGATACCCAGGCCCGTGACCACTACTCGCCGCTTAGACACGATCCACCTCGTGTTTTTTCAAACTATAAAAACGGGACAGGGCCGGAAAACCGGCCCTGCAAAAGCTCCCAATTTGCGCACCGGGCACAAGCGGGAGCCCGCTGTTACTCGCCCAGATGCTGCTTGATGTAGTTGACAGCCTGCTGCACGGTGGTGATCTTCTCGGCCTCTTCGTCCGGGATCTCACACTCGAATTCTTCTTCGAGCGCCATCACCAGCTCGACGGTGTCGAGAGAATCGGCGCCCAGATCGTCCACGAAGGACGCTTCCGGCGTTACTTCTTCTTCTTTGACGCCAAGCTGCTCAACAACGATCTTACGAACGCGCTCTTCGATGCTGCTCATCAGTTCCTTCCTCTATTCGGTGAGCCCGGTGCCTTAAACAGCGGGCGTATTGTAGGTGAGAAGTAAAAACCGTGCCACTTGGCCCAAATCCCTCAGGCCATATACATCCCCCCGTTGACGTGCACGGTTTCGCCGGTGATATAACCCGCTGCCGGCGAAGCCAGGAAGGCGACGGCGGCGGCAATGTCCTCCGGTTGCCCGAGACGCCCCAGGGGTATCTTCTGCATGAGCACGTCGCGGGCCGCTTCAGGCAGCTCGCGGGTCATGTCCGTATCGATGAAGCCAGGCGCCACCGCGTTAACGGTAATGTTGCGCGAGGCCAGCTCCTGCGCCAGGGCCTTGGTGAACCCCAGCATGCCGGCCTTGGCGGCGGCATAGTTGGTCTGCCCGGGGTTGCCCGCCGCGCCGACCACCGAGGAGATATTGATGATCCTGCCCTTGCGCGCCTTCATCATGCCGCGCATGACGGCCTTGCTGGTGCGATAGGCCGAGGTCAGGTTGGTGTTGATGATCGCGTCCCAGTCCTCGTCCTTCATCCGCATCATCAGCTGATCGCGGGTGATGCCGGCGTTGTTGACCAGGATGGTAACGTCACCGAAACGCTCGCTGATGGTCTTCACCACCTCGTTGATCTGTTCGCCGTCGGTAACGTCGAGCACCATGCCCGCGCCGCGGATGCCGGCCTCCTGCAAGGCCTGGTCGATGGCGGCGGCGCCGGCCTCCGTGGTGGCGGTGCCGACCACGGTGGCGCCCAGACGGCCCAGCGTCAGGGCGATCGCGCGGCCAAGGCCGCGGCTCGCGCCGGTGACGAGGGCGATCTCGTTCTCAAGACTGAACAGACTCATGGTCACTCCTTAGGCCAGCGCCTGATCCAAGCTTGCCGGATCGTACACCGCCGGCGTCGCCATTTCCTTGTCAATTCGGCGGTTCAGCCCGGCAAGCACGCGCCCGGGACCGCACTCTACCGTAACCGTCACGCCCTTTGCTTTGAGCGCCAGCACGGTTTCGACCCAACGCACCGGGCTGTACAGCTGACGCACCAGCCGGTCGCGGATCGCCTCCGGATCCTGCGTGGTCTGCACGTCGACGTTGTGCAGCACCGGGATCTGCGGCGCCCGTACGGTAACCGTGCGCAGCCGCTCGGCCAGCCGCTCGGACGCCGGCTTCATCAGCGCGCAATGCGACGGCACGCTCACCGGCAGCACCACCGCGCGCTTGGCGCCAGCGGCCTTGAGCGCCTCGATGGCGCGCTCGACCGCGGCCTTCTCGCCGGCGATTACCACCTGGCCCGGCGCGTTGAAGTTGACCGCCTCGACCACGCCGCCCTGGGCAGCTTCAGCGCAGGCGGCGCGTACCTGCTCGTCCTCGAGGCCGAGCACGGCCGCCATCGCGCCCTGCCCTTCCGGCACCGCTTCCTGCATGAAGCGGCCGCGGTCGGCCACCAGCGCCGCCGCCTCGGGGAAGTCCAGCGCGCCAGCGCAGACCAGGGCGGTGTACTCGCCCAGGCTGTGGCCCGCCATATAGGCCGGCCGCGGCCCGCCGCGCTGCTGCCAGACGCGCCACACCGCCACGCCCGCGGCCAGCATCGCCGGCTGGGTGCGATCGGTGCGGTTCAGATCTTGTTCCGGCCCTTCCTGGATCAGCGCCCACAAGTCATAGCCGAGGGCGTTCGACGCTTCGGCGAAGGTTTCGCGGACCACCGGATAGGCTTCGCCCAGCTCCTTGAGCATTCCCACCGATTGGGAGCCCTGCCCAGGAAACACAAGCGCGAGTTGATCGCTATTGACCATGGTTGTCACCGTCGTCGTGCAATTGCTCTGATTGCGGTTGCGCCCGCTTAGTAGCGCAGCAGGGCCGCCCCCCAGGTGAAGCCGGCGCCGAACGCCTCGAGCAGCACGATATCGCCGCGCTGGATACGGCCGTCCCGCACCGCCGTGTCCAGCGCCAGCGGCACCGAAGCGGCCGAGGTATTGCCGTGCTGCTCGACCGTCAGCACCACGCGGTCCATCGGCAGCTCCAATTTCTTGGCGGTTGCTTCGATTATTCGGATATTCGCTTGGTGCGGCACCAGCCAGTCGACGTCCTTACGCTCCAGACCGGCGGCCTCCAGCGTCTCGTCGACGATCCGTCCCAGCGTGCGCACCGCGACTTTGAACACTTCGTTACCGCGCATGGAGATCTTGCCGGCTTCCGCCAGCAGCCGCTCGTAGCCTTGCGATACGCCCCAAGGCACGCACAGCAGCTCCGCCTGGCTGCCGTCGGCATGCAGGTGCGAGGTGAAGATCCCCGGCTCCTCGCTGGCCTCCAGCACCACCGCGCCGGCACCGTCGCCGAACAGGATGCAGGTGCTGCGGTCTTGCCAGTTGAGCAGACGCGACATGGTTTCGGCGCCGATCACCAGAGCGCGCTTGGCGCCGCCGGTGCGGATGAAGCGATCGGCCACGTCCAGAGCGTAGATGAAGCCGGAGCACACCGCCGCCACGTCCAGCGCCACCGCGCCCGGACGGATACCGAGCCGCGGCTGGATCAGGCAGGCGGTGCTCGGGAAAACGCTGTCAGGAGTACAAGTGCCGACGATCAGCAAGTCGATCGTCGCCGGGTCGATATCGGCGGCTTCGAGCGCGCGCCGTCCGGCCTCGACGGCCAGGTCGCCGGTGGTTTCGCCGGGCGCAGCGATACGTCGCTCACGAATCCCTGTGCGCTCGCGAATCCATGCGTCGCTGGTATCGACCAGCTTCTCCAAATCGAAATTAGTAAGCACCCGCTCGGGCAGATGGCTGCCCGTACCGGCGATCCTTGATCTAATCAAGTTGTTGCCCCTTCGCCAGAACCTCCGCGAGGTAACGATCGATCCGCGTCGGCACGGCGCGGTCCACCTCCAGGATGGCGGCGTCGATGGCGCGCGCGAACTGGAAAGCGTCCGCGCTGCCGTGGCTCTTGAGGACAATGCCCCGCAGGCCGAGCAGACTGCCGCCGTTGTACTGGCGGGGATCGATCCGCCGCTTCAGCCGACGCAGCACCGGCAGCGCGATCAAGCCCGCCAGCGCCCCCGCCGTTTTGGTGAAGATGTTACGTCCGAATTCCTCGCGGGCAAATTCGACGATGATGGAGGCTACGCCTTCGATGGACTTCAGCGCAACATTGCCCACGAAGCCGTCGCAGACGATAACGTCGGCCTTGCCCTTGAAGATGCCGTCGCCCTCGACGAAACCGACGTAGTTGAGCTTGCTGGCGGCGAGCATCTGCGCCGCCTGCTTGATCTGCTCGTTACCCTTGATCTCCTCGTGGCCAATGTTGAGCAGGGCCACGCGTGGATTGGGCCGATTGTCCACCGCCTCCGCCAGCACCGCGCCCATCACCGCGAACTGGAACAGATGCTCCGCCGTGCAATCGATGTTGGCGCCCAGGTCGAGCAAACGGGTGTAGCCGCCGCGACCGGGCAGCGCGAAGGTGATGGCGGGCCGGTCGACGCCCGGCAAGGTCTTCAGCACGTAGCGGGCGGTGGCCATGAGCGCCCCGGTGTTGCCGGCGCTGACGCAGGCGTCGGCCACGCCCTCTTTGACCAGGTTAATGGCCACCCGCATGGACGAGTCCTTCTTCAAACGCAGCGCCTGCGACGGCGGCTCGTCCATTCCCACGGTTTGTGAGGCATGATGCACGGTCAAACGCGCATCGGGCTTGGCGCCCCGCCGATCGAGGTGACCGCGGACGACAGCCTCGTCCCCCACCAGGATCAGCCGCACGTCATCATGCCGCTTGAGCACCTCCAACGCCGCCGGAACCACGACCTCTGGGCCATGATCACCGCCCATGGCGTCGAGGGCGATCGTCACCGCTCTCGTCATTCGGGATGATTTAACTCTGGCGGGAAAAACACACGTTCACACCGGGCCACGGCCTCGGCGGCACTGGCCCGGTGCGACGGAGCTAGGTTATTCGCCCTTGCCGGGGAGAACCTTGCGGCCCCGATAGTAGCCATCGGGCGTAATGTGATGACGGCGATGGGTCTCGCCGCTGGTGGGATCAACGGACAGGGTCGGCCCCTGCAGTCCGTCATGAGCCCGGCGCATGCCGCGCTTGGACGGGGTCTTGCGATTTTGCTGGACGGCCATTGCGCAGTCTCCTAAAAGCCTTCAATCGTCATTTAAGTTTAAGTTGCGCCAGCACCGCGAACGGATTTTCCCGCTCGCGCCGGACCGGGGCCGGGCTTTCGCCTCGACCACTGGCTTGGCCTGCGCAACAGTCCTCGGCACGATGCATAGGAATGATGGGCAGCGCCAGTATCAATTCGTCTTCTATCAGCTCGGCCACCCGGATCGGCCCGCCGCTGTCGAGCAACGGTTCCACATCCGGCGGCAGGTACTCGCTTTCCGCCTCAGTCTGCACCAGCACCAGCCGGATTTCGGCCGACAAATTCTCAACATAGCCGCTTAGGCAGCGCTGGCAGCAGAGTTCCACCGCGCCGCCGGCATGGCCGGTCACGGTCGGCCGGCGCGCCTCGTCGAGCCCGAACCTCAATTCGAACTCGATCGTACCAGCATCGCTCAGCAGACTCTCGACGAGCCTCGGCATGGCGGTGAGCGGCACGGACCCGGCCAGCTCGGCGCCAGCGGCGCCCAGCCCACGCAGATCCAATTGCTCGGAACGCAGCGCCTGCGACATAGGCGGCGAATATTAGCTGCCAGGTCCTGGCCTGTCAAAGCAAACGCGGACTTGACGCATGCCTAATACAAACGCCCTAATCAGCGACCCGAAATCGCATTAATTTAAAGGTTGCCCATGGAACGCCTTCTGGTGCTTGCATCCAGTTCGCCCCATCGGCGCGCGTTGCTGGATCGACTCCAGCTCGCCTATCAGGTCTGCTCGCCCGATATCGACGAAAGCCGACGCCCGCAGGAGCCGGCCGCCGAGTACGTGGCCCGGCTGTCGCTGGAGAAAGCGCAGGCGGTCGCGGACCGTTTCCCGCAAGCGCTGATCATCGGCTCCGACCAAGCGGCGGTGCTGGACGACCAGATTCTCGGCAAGCCCGGCACGCACGAGCGCGCGCTGGCGCAGCTCAAGGCGGCCCAGGGCCGGGCGGTGCAGTTCCTGACCGGACTGACGCTGTTCGACGCGGCCAGCGGCACCGCTCAGACCGAGGTCGTACCGTTCACGGTGTACTTCCGCAACCTGCCCGAGCAGGCGCTGGATCGCTACTTGCGCCTGGAGCAGCCGTACGGCTGCGCCGGCAGCTTCAAATCCGAGGGCTTGGGCATCGTTCTTTTCGAGCGGCTGGAAGGCGACGACCCAACCGCCTTGATCGGATTGCCTTTGATCCGCCTGACCACCATGCTGGCGCGGGCCGGCGTGCAGCTTCCGTAAAGCACGCGGCTGGCTCGAACGACGGTGCGGCGGCGAACCGCCCTCGGGCTTCGCCGTTGCAGACACCCCTATCGTCCGCGCCTTTATTTACCGCGACTTACGGAATCAATTTAAAGAAAAAGCCAAGCCTGGCCGCTGCTACCACAGGCCCCAGCCCCGCAGCTGCACATGCAGCTGCCGCATGGCGCTGGCGCCGATGCGCTCGGCGAACACGCTCAGGAAATCCATGCGCGGCGTATAGTCCACTAGCTGCTCGGCACCGATCACCTCGCGCGCTACCGTGCGCACGTCGCCGAGGGCATCCGCCAACCCCAGCTCGATGCTCTGCTCGCCGGTCCAGACCAGTCCGCTGAACACCTTGTCGTCGGCCTTCAGGCGCTCGCCGCGCCCTTCCTTGACCACCTTAATAAATTGCCGATGGATCTCGTTCAGCAGCTGGCGCACGTGCGCCACGTCCTCGGGCTGCTGCGGCGAGAACGGGTCGAGAAAACCCTTGTGACTGCCGGCGGTGTAGAGTCGCCGCTCGATGCCTAGCTTCTCCATGGCGCCGGTGAAGCCGAAGCTGTCCATGAGCACGCCGATCGAACCGACGATGCTGGCCTTGTCGACGTAGATGCGGTCGGCGGCCACCGCCATGTAATAGGCGCCCGAGGTGCATAGGTCGGTTACCACCGCGTACACCGGGATATCCGGATGCTGTTGGCGCAGGCGGCGAATCTCGTCGTTGACCATCCCGGACTGCACCGGACTGCCGCCCGGACTGTTGATCTTGAGCACCACGCCGGCGACGCCCTCGGCCTCGAACGCATCCCGCAGCCCTTGGATGATGATGTCGGCACTGGCCGGCGAGTTCTCGGCGATCATGCCCTCGACACTGATCACCGCGGTATGGCGGTCGGTGACCTTGATGCCGGGCTGACAGGACGGCGCCAGGAACGCCAGCGCGACCAGATAGACCAGGATGGCCAGCTTGAAGAAGATGCCCCAGCGCCGCGCCCGGCGCTGCTCGCGAATCGCCTCGAGCGCGATATCCTTCAGGGCCTGCTGCGCCCACTGCTCATTCCGTGCCGCGTTCTGCTCGGTCATGCGGGTGTTTCCTGTCATCGAGCCGATCCAACACCTGCGTCAAGTCGCCGGGAAGCGGGGCCTCCACCTCCAGCGGCGCCGCATCGGGCCAGGTCACGGTCAGCCGGTGCGCGTGCAGGAACAGACGGCGCAGCCCCACCTCGCGCAGGGCCTTGTTCACCGCCCGGTCGCCGTACTTGTCGTCGCCGGCGATCGGATGACCGATGTGCGCCGCGTGGACCCGGATCTGATGAGTGCGGCCGGTACTGATCTCGACCTCGGCCAAGGTGCACTGGTCGAAGCGGCGCACGGCGCGGAACACGCTCCGGGACGCCTTGCCGTCCTCGGACACCTGCACCATCCTCTCGCCACCCTGCAACTGGAAGCGGTCCAACGCCACTTCCACCGGTATCCGCCCGCGCGGCAGCCGACCGGCCACCAGCGCCAGGTAATGCTTGCCCACGCCCCTGCCGCGCAGCAGCTCGTGCAGCACCCGCAGGGCACTGCGCTTCTTGGCGATGATCAGGCAGCCGGAGGTGCCGCGGTCGAGCCGATGCGCCAGCTCCAGGAACGGCGCGTTGGGCCGGGCCGCGCGCATGGCTTCGATCACGCCGTGGGCGATGCCGCTGCCGCCGTGCACGGCGACCCCGGCCGGCTTGTTGAGCACCAGCACGCGGTCGTCCTCGTGGATCACCGCCGCGTTCAGGCGCTCTATCAGCCCGGCGCCCGGCGTCGGCGCCGCCTCCTCGGCGGCGCGCCGCACCGGCGGCAGGCGCACCTCGTCGTTGGCCTGCAGCCGGTATTCGGCATCGCGGCGGCTGCCGTTGACCCGCACCTCGCCTTTACGCAACAGGCGGTAGATGCGGGATTTGGGCACGCCCTTGAGCTCTCGCAAGAGAAAATTGTCGAGCCGCTGACCGGCAGCGTCGGCACCGATGCGGACGCGGCGAACGGCGGAGGTCGGGGGAACCACGGATAGGGGCTTGTTGTCTGTCACGGCAGGCATCATACCAGTCCTGCGGCCGCATCGGCAGTGGACCATGCAAGACGGGCGTTTGCTGGTCTGCAGCGTGGACTGATATAGTTACCGAGCGTTGCCAGGATGTGGGAGGTCGCGCCTGCGCGGCCTTGCGGATCCGACGCACCAGGTTTTTGTGACATCCGCCTCAGGCGGGGTCCAGGAGTGTGAGTTTACGTTCACCCGCATCGACGGGTGGTCCAATCAACAGCGTCTCCCCTACCTTTTCGCGAACCATGACAACGGGTCTCCTAGTCGCGCACGTGATCGCATGGCTGTTCGGGCTAAGCCCCGAACGGGCCTTACTGCCGTTGCGCCCTGGCTTTGAGCGCGCCCGCGTCTGCATCGGTGCGCGAACGGCAGAGGTCGAGCGCCGGAGAAACACGCCTTATGAAAAGAATGTTGATCAATGCGACTCAACCGGAAGAGTTGCGCGTCGCGCTAGTGGATGGCCAGACCCTCTACGACCTCGACATCGAAACCCCCTCTAGAGAGCAAAAGAAGGCCAACATCTACAAGGGCAAGATCACCCGGGTCGAGCCCAGCCTGGAAGCGGCCTTCGTACAGTACGGTTCGGAACGCCACGGTTTCCTGCCCTTCAAGGAAATCTCCCGCTCCTACTTCCAGATCGACGACGACAACGTCGACCTCTCCCGCGTCAACATCAAGGACGTGATCAAGGAAGGTCAGGAAGTCGTCGTCCAGGTCGACAAGGAAGAGCGCGGCAACAAGGGCGCGGCGTTGACCACGTTCATTTCGCTGGCGGGCCGCTACTTGGTGCTGATGCCCAACAACCCGCGGGCAGGCGGCGTGTCGCGCCGCATCGAGGGTGAGGACCGTCAGGAAATCCGCGAGGCGCTGCGCGAATTGAACGTGCCGGAAGGCATGGGCCTGATCGTGCGCACCGCCGGCGTCGGTCGCTCCACCGAGGAGCTGCAGTGGGACCTGGACTACCTGCTCCAGCTCTGGCAGGCGATCCAGACCGCTAGCGAGTCCAAGCCGGCTCCGTTCCTGATCTACCAGGAGAGCAACGTCATCATCCGGGCGTTGCGCGACTACTTGCGCGCCGACATCGGCGAGATCCTGATCGACGATCCCACGGTCTACGAGCAGGCGCGCGAGTTCGTGCAGCAGGTGATGCCGTACAACCTGAACAAGCTCAAGCGCTACAACGATCAGGTTCCGCTGTTCACCCGCTACCAGATCGAGAGCCAGATCGAGTCGGCCTTCCAGCGCACGGTGCGCCTGCCCTCCGGCGGCGCCATCGTGATCGACCACACCGAGGCGCTGGTGTCGATCGACATCAACTCCTCTCGCGCCACCAAGGGCAGCGACATCGAGGAGACGGCCCTCACCACCAATCTGGAGGCTGCCGACGAGATCGCCCGGCAGCTGCGGCTGCGCGACCTGGGCGGGCTGATCGTCATCGACTTCATCGATATGAGCTCGGCCAAGAACCAGCGCGAGGTGGAGAACCGTCTGCGCGAGGCCGTCAAGCAGGACCGCGCGCGCGTGCAGATCGGCCGCATCTCCCGCTTCGGCCTGCTGGAGATGTCGCGGCAGCGGCTGCGCTCTTCGCTGGGCGAGGCCCATCAGGAGGTCTGCAAGCGCTGCAACGGCCAGGGCACGGTGCGCAGCGTCGAGTCGCTGGCGCTGTCGGTGCTGCGCCTCATCGAAGAAGAGGCCATGAAGGACAAGACCGGCAAGGTGCTGGCGCAGCTGCCGGTCGACGTGGCCACTTTCCTGCTCAACGAAAAGCGCACGGCGCTCACCGATATCGAGCAGCGCTACAACGTGCACCTGATCCTGGTGCCGAACCGGCACCTGGAGACCCCGAACTACGAGGTCAAGCGCATCCGCATCGACGACACCTCCGCCGACGACACCAGCTATCGTCTGGCGATCACCGTCGAGACGCAGGAACTGCCCAAGTCCATGCAGCAGGAACGGGTCAAGGTCGAGCAGCCGGCGGTGCAGCGGATCGCTCCGCTCAAGCCAGCGCCGGTGGCGACCACGCCCTCCCCTGCCCCGGCGCCGGTCTCCGCGCCCGCGCCGGCCGCGGAAAGCTCCGGCCTGTCCGGTTTCTTCAAGTGGCTGCGCAACTTGTTCGTGCCGGAGAAACCGGTCGCTCCCGCCGCCGAGCAGAAGGCCGAAGCGGCGCCGCAGGAACAGCGCCGTGGACGCCAGGAGCAGCAGCAGCGGCGCGAGCAGCGCTCGCCCCAGCAGGCGCAGCAGCCGAACCGCGGCGACCAGCGCCAGCAGCAGCGCCGCGGCGAGCAGAAGCCCAAGGCGGACGAGGAACAGCGCGCCGCGCCGGCGCCGCGCCGCGTAGAAACGGCGCAGCCGGCCCCGGCCAAGCCGGCGGTCGAGGAACAGCAGACCGAAGCCGCCACGACGGCCGAACAGCGCCCAGCGGCTACGGAGCCTGCGCGTGAGGGCGAGGCCGTTGCCGCCGGCGAAAACGGCGGCCGCAGCCGCCGCGGGCGCCGTGGCGGCCGCCGCCGTCGGCGCGGCGGTGGCGAAAACGCCGATGCCGCTGCGGTGAACGGCGAGGCGGTCGCCGTCGAGGAAGGGGTATCCGAGGCCGAAGCCGGCGGCGAGCCGGCGGAAGCAGTCGCCGCCCAGCCGCCGCGTGCTCCCGCGCCTAAGGCGGAGGCCATGCCGCCGCGCGGTCGCCGCACCGGCCGTCCGATCAAGCCGCGTGTGGCGCCGGCCGAAGGCCAAGCAGCCGCCGCCGAAGGCGCTTCGGCGCTGGCCGTCGCCGCGATGACCGCCGCCGTTGCCGCCGAGGCCGCGCAGCCGGCGGAAACGCCCGCCCCCGCTCAGGCCGAACCGCAGCCGGTGGCCGAACGCAGTGACGCCGGCGCCGAGACTGGTGCCGACACGACGGTGGCGGCCGTCGCCGAGCCGATGGGCTCGTCCGAGACGCCGGCCGAGCCGCTGCCTGAGCCCGCCGCGCCGCAGATCGGTGCGGTCCAGGCGCTGCCGGAAACCACCGCCGCTGACCAGACCAGCGAAGCCGCCGCGGAAGCGATGCCGCAAGCGTCCGAGGCCGAGCCGGCCGCGGCGCCCGAGCCGCAGGCGCTGAACGGCGCCGCCGAGCCGGCGGCGGTCCAGCAGGCGACCTCGGAGCAGCAGCCGGAGTCAAACGACGCCGAGGCGCCCACAGCCGGCGAACACGGGGAGCAGGCTGCCGCCGAACCGGCTCCCTCCACCGAGGCCGCGCCGGCCAAAGGCGAGCAGCAAGCGACGGTGGATACGGCGCAGGCCGAGGCGGCGGCCGAACCGCCACTGACCAACGGCGAAGCGCCCACCGAGACGCCGGCCGAGCAGCAACCGCAGCAGGTCGAGACCGAAACGCCGGCTGCTAACGATGGCGGCGTCGAGGCGGCGGAAGCCGAGACCCAGCCGACGGGGCCGGCACTGCAACAGGTCGAAACCAGAACCGACCACAACCGCGAGCAGCCGTGAGCGTGGACGTTCGCGGCTAACATGAAAACGGGGCCATAAGGCCCCGTTTTCATTGGCACTTCAGAAACCGTGCCGAGCGCGCAGATAGGCGAGCAGCCCGCGTCCCCCCGCCTCCACCAGATCCAGCACCCGCTCGAAACCGCTGGCGCCGCCGTAATAGGGATCGGGCACCTCCAGCTCGTCGACCTCGTCGGCGAAGCTCAGCAGCAGCCTTACCTTGTCGCCATGCTCGGGCGGGCACAGCCGCTGCAGATGAGCCAGATTGGCCAGATCCATGGCCAAAACCCAGTCGAAACGGACGAAATCGTCGGACGCCACCTGCCGCGCCCGCAGCCCGCTCAGATCGATACCGCGCCGCAGCGCCGCACGCTGCGAGCGCGGGTCCGGCGCCTCGCCGACGTGGTAGCCATGGGTACCCGCCGAATCGATATGAATGCGGTGCTCCAGCCCGGCTTCGCGCACCAGCTGCCGGAACACGCCTTCCGCGGTGGGCGAGCGGCAGATATTGCCCATGCAAACGAACAGAACGCCAACTTTGTTCATAGAGTTCAGTGGATTAAAGACAATCTTTCGACTTGGAAACCTGCCGGACCGCCGGATCGCCACCGCGGACGGCACCGCTAACTGGATGCGACGCCCGAGCGACCGCATACTCCGCATCCTCTGGAGGAGGATAACCGCATGTGCGGCCGTTTCGCGCTTTACACGCCTCACGAGGCGATCGCCGCCCGGCTCGGGATTCCGTGGTCGGCCGGGGATGCCGCCGCTCGCTACAACATCGCTCCTGGCACCCCGATTGCCCTGATCAGACAGGCGTCACCCGAGCGGCGGCGCGACGGCGTGCCCTACGAAATCAAGTTCGCGCGCTGGGGCTTTCGGCCGGCGGGTGTGGCGGACGAGGGGGCGCCCGCGCCGATCAATGCGCGCGCGGAGACGGTGGCGACCAGCCGCTATTTCCGGGAAGCGTTCGCTCATCGCCGCGGGCTGGTGCCCGCGGACGGCTGGTACGAATGGCGGGTCGGACCGGACGGCCGCAAGCGGCCCTATTACATCCGCCGCGCCGACGGCGCGCCGTTGCTGTTCGCCGCGATCTGGGCGCCGACCGAGGACGGTTCGAGCTGCTGCGCGATCCTGACGCAGCCGGCGCGCAAGGAAATCGCCCACATCCACGACCGCATGCCGGTGGCGCTGGACGAAAGCTGCTGGCGTGACTGGCTGGATCCAAGCGTCACCGACCGGGCGGAGATCCGCCGGATCGCGCGGCCCTTGCAGGCCGCGCTCGAGGCCTATCCGGTCAGCACATCGGTCAACGCGCCGGCCAACGATGGGCCGGCGCTGATCGAGCCAGTGGGCGACGACTGAGCGCCTGACTCAGCCGCGGAGGAAGGCGGCTACCGCTTCCAGATCGGCCGGTGTGTCGACGCCAGGGCCCGGCATGGCGGTGGCGATGTCGACATAGATGCGCGCACCGTGCCAGAGGGCGCGCAGCTGCTCCAGCGATTCGGCGCGCTCCAGCTCCACCTCCTCCAGGTGCGGATAGCGGCGCAGGAAGCTGACTCGGTAGCCGTAGATCCCTAAGTGGCGCAGGTAGCCGGCGGCGAGCGGCGCGTCGGTCTGTCCGAAGCGGTCGCGGTCCCAGGGGATGGGCGCGCGGCTGAAGTACAGGGCGTAGCCCTCGCGGTCGCGTACCACTTTCACCACGTTCGGGTCGAACACCTGCTCGCGGGCGATGATCGGCGTCGCCAGGGTGGCGATGTCGGCCTCCGGTCGTTGCGCCAGCGCGGCCGCGGTCTGGCGGATGAGTTCCGGCGGCATCAGCGGCTCATCGCCCTGCAGGTTCACCACGATGGCCGGATCGTGCAGCCCTTCCCGCTCCACCACTTCCGCCAACCGGTCGGTGCCGGAGCGGTGCGTGCCGCTGGTCATGCATACCTCGGCACCGAAGCCCCTGGCGGCGGTGGCGATGCGCTCGTCGTCGGTGGCGACCAGCACCCGGCTGGCGCCGCTCTCGCTGGCACGCTCGAACACGTGCTGGATCATCGGCTTGCCGCCGATGTCGGCGAGCGGCTTGCCCGGGAAGCGGGTCGAGCCGTAACGAGCGGGAATGATGACCGTGAAGTCGCCAAGCTGCATAACCGTCTCCTCAGATGAAGCGCCGCAACAGCGCCTCCAGGGCCTGCCGGGTCCGCTCGTCCGGCACCGCCACGACCGGCTGATACCAGTGCCGTTCGCTGGCGAAGGCGGCGATCTTGACCGCGTCCTTCTCGGTGCAAACGATGGGGCGGCCACCCGGGAAGTCCAGGTCGGCGGCGCGATAGCGATGATGATCGGAAAACGCGTGCGGCACGATGTCTAGCCCCTGACCGGCGAGCGAGCGGAAGAAGCGCTCCGGGTTGCCGATGCCGGCCACCGCCTCCACTGGGCCCGGCGGCAGCCCCTCGGGGCCGGCGCGCAGACCGTCGACGATGCGCACGAAGCTGTCCGGCCTTAGCTCGAAGCGGTACGGCGTGAGCGGGCTCGGGCCGCCGTTGGCCAGCACCAGATCGACCTGGTCAAGGCGCGAGGCCGGCTCGCGCAGCGGTCCGGCCGGCAGGCAGCGGCCGTTGCCGAGACCGCGGGCGGCGTCCACCACGACGATCTCGGCGTCGCGCGCCAGGCGGTAGTGCTGCAGGCCGTCGTCGCTGACGATGATGTCGCAACCGGCGTCGAGCAGCAGCTGCGCCGCCCTCGCCCGCTCCGGCCCCGCCGCTACCGGCCGGCCGGTGCGCCGCGCCAGCAGCACGCCCTCGTCGCCGACCTGCAGCGGATCGCTGTCGGCGCTCACCGGCTGCGGCCATCGCCGGGCGCTGCCGCCGTAGCCGCGCACCAGGATGCCGGGCCGGCGGCCATGGGCGGTGAGCCAATCGACGATCCAGGCCACCAGCGGCGTCTTGCCGGTGCCGCCGACGAAGATGTTGCCGACGATCAGCACCGGCACCGGCAGCCGCGTCACGCCGACCCCGGCCAGATGGCGGCGCCGGCGGCGGCGGGCCAGCGCCGCGGTCAGCCAGCCGAGCGGCGCCAGGGCCCGGGCCGCGGGCGAGTCCTTCAGCCAGAAGTCCGGCAATTGCGCCATGGCGGCCTACGGCGCTGACTGCTCGGGCGGCACGGTCGCGATCGAGATCTGCTTGATGCCCACCTGCCCGGCGGCATCCAGAGCGGCCACCACCGCTTGGTGCGGGGTGCGGCCGTCGGCGCGGATGGTCAGCGGCCGGCGATCACCGGCGGCGACCTTTTCCTCCAGCGCCCGCCGCACGGTCACCGGCTGGCTATTGACCAGCGGCTTGCCTTCGAGGAAGTACTGGCCGTCGGCGTCAATCGCCAGCTCCAAGGTGTCCGGCCGTTCGGCGCTGGGCGTGACGTCGGCCTCGGGCAGCCGGATCTCCAGCCCGCTCTCGGGCACGAACGTCGTGGTAATGACGAAGAAAATCAGGATGATGAAGATCACGTCGATCAGCGGCGTGAGGCTGATCTCCGGATCCTCGGAGCGGCGCGGGCGCAGGTTCACGCGTTATTCTCCGGCTGCTCGCGCTCACGCTGGCCGTGGATGACCTCCACCAGCTTCAGCGCCTCCTTCTCCATATCCACGACTAGCGCATCGACCTTGCCGCGGAAATAGCGGTAGGCGACCAGCGCCGGGATGGCGATGATCAGGCCGGTGGCGGTGGTGATCAGCGCCTCGCCGATGCCGGCGGCAAGCCCGGCCGCCCGCCCCGGCCCTTCCAGCCCTACCACGTTGAAGATCTCGATCATGCCGGTGACGGTGCCGAGCAGGCCGAGCAGCGGCGACACGGTGGCCACGGTACCCAGGGTGTTGAGGAAACGCTCGAGGTTGTGGGCCTCGTGCCGGCCGGTGTCCTCAATGGCTTCGAGCATGATCTCGCGCGGCTGATTGAGGTTAACCAGGCCCGCGGCGATCACCCGGCCCAGCGGCGAACCGATCCGCAGATTGCGGATCTGCGCGGCATCGAGCTGATTGTTCTTGACCTGGTGCCAGGTCTGCGCGACCAGGTGCGGCGGCAGGATCTTGTTGCGACGCAGCGCCCAGGCGCGTTCGAAAACGATGGCCAGCGCGAGGATCGAACAAATGAGGAGCGGCACCATCACCCAGCCGCCCGCCTTGACCATTTCCAGCACCGGATTCTCCCTGTATTTATCGAAACGCTTTATTTAGGAATGCGCGCGATCATACTGGATTTGCAGCGACAGCCGAAGCGATCGCTTTCTCACCCTGGCCCAGGCGGATAGCGGTAGTAGCGGCGCGCCGTCGCCCGTTCGCCGCGCGGCGCGCTGACGCCGCCGGCATCCAGCCGCAAGCGGATGGCGCCTTCGTGATCGGTGCGCAGCAGTTCGCTGCCGATCTCCTGGTAACGGGCCAGTACCTCGTCACGCGGCAAGCGATAGCGGTTGCGGTAGCCGACGGTGATCACCGCGGTGCGCGGTGCCACCGCGGCCAGGAACGGCGCGGTCGAGGACGTCTGGCTGCCGTGGTGCGGCACCAGCAGGACGTCCGCCCGCAGCTTGGCGGCCTGCCGCTGCAGCAGCGCCGCCTCCGCCCGCGCGCCGATATCGCCGGCCAGCAGCAGGGAATGCCCGCCGGCGCTGAGCTTGAGCACACAGGAGGCGTCGTTGCCGCGCGCACCGGACGCCGGGTCCGGCCACAGGAACTCCAGCTCGACGCCGTCCCACTGCCAGGCATGGCCGGCGCGGCACGGCAGCGCCCGCGGAAAATCCGCCAGTTCCTCGCCGGCATACAGCGCCGCGACCGGCATGGCGGCCAGCACCGCGCGGGCGCCGCCGCTGTGATCGCCGTCGGCGTGGCTGATCACCAGCGCGTCGAGCCGGGCGATGCCCTGCGAGCGCAGGAACGGCAGCACCACGGTTTCGCCGGCATCGAGCCCCATGCTCTCGCCGGGGCCGGCGTCGTACAGCAAGGCGTGGCCGGCGGTGCGCACCACCACCGCCGTGCCCTGGCCGACGTCGAGCAGGGTGACGTCGACGGCGCCCGGCGGCGGCCCTTCGCCGGGACCGCGCCATATCGCCGCCGCCAGCAGCGGCGCCGCCAGCCAACGCCCCGGCCAGCCGTGCGGCGCCAACAACAGCAGCACACCAAGACCGGCGAGCAGAAGCAGCCACGAGCTGGGCGCGGCCAGCTCCGACGCGCCACCCTTCCACGCCCCCATGAGCATCAGCAGCCATAGCAAACCGTCGGTCAGCCGCACCGACAGCCAGAGCAGGCCGTCGCCCAGCAACGGCACGGGCAGGAGCGCCGCGGCCAGCAGCGCCAGCGGCACGATCGCCATGCCCCAGGGGATGGCGACGACGTTGGCCAGCGGCGAGATCCAGGACGCCTGCTGAAACCACAGCAGCGTGAGCGGCAGCAGCGCCAGGCTCAGGCACAGCTGGGTCGTGACCAGCTGCCGCCAGCCCGGTTCCGGGCTGCGGTACAAGCCGGCCGCCAGCAATATCGCCACCGCGCCGAACGACAGCCAGAACCCAGGGCTGAGCGGCGCGAACGGATCCCACAGCAGCACCGCGACCAGCGCGACCACGAAGCCGCGCCAGGGATCGATGCGACGGCGCGCCAGCAGCGCCAGCGCCGGCACGGCGAGCATGATCAGCGCCCGTTGGGTGGGCAGCGAGAAACCGGCCAGCGCGGCGTAGCCGGTGGCGGCGACGATGGCGACGGCGGTCGCCGCCAGCGGTGCCGGCGCCCGCGTGCAAAGACGGGCCGAGCGACGCCAGGCCGTCGCGGTCAGCCGATAGGCGGCCAGCGCCAGCAAGCTGATGTGCAAACCGGAAATGGAAATCAGGTGGGTGGTTCCGGTGCGCCGCAGCGCCTCCCATTGCTCCTTGGCGATGCCCCGCTCGTCGCCCACCACCAGCGCGACTAGCACCCCGGCGGCGGGCCGCCCCTCCAGGCGCCGATGCAGGGCGTCGGCCAGATCCTGCCGCAGCCGATCGAGGCTGGGCGTCGTCGCCAACCGCTGCGCCGTCTGCGGCGAGCGGACATAGCCGACGGCGTCGATCCGGTGTTGGAACAACCAGCGCTCGTAATCGAAGCCGCCGGGATTCATGAGCCCGCGCGGGCGCTTGAGGCGGACCGTCAGCCGCCAGCGCTCGCCGGCCCGCAGCTCGGGCGCGTCGCCGTACCAGCTCAGCCGTAGCCGTCGCGGCAGACGCCCCAGATCCGGATGCTCGATCCGCGCCGGCTCGAACAGAAAGCGGACCCGCCGCTCGTCGCGCTCGGGAAGATCGACGATGCGTCCTTCGACGATCAGGTCGATGCCTTCCAGCGCCGCCGGCAGCCGATGGGCAAGCGCCGCCTGAGCGGCGACGGTGGCCCACAGCAAGCCGGCGCACAGCCCGCCGACCGGCCGCCAGCGCGGCACGAACAGCGACAACGCGCCCAAGGCCAGCGCCCATTGAACCCAGCCCGGCGGCAGCGCCGGCAGCCCCTGGACCAGAATCACGCCCAGGGCAAAGCCCAGCATCCCTGCCATGTCCCCCATCCCTGGTCATGGTTGTGATTACTTGCGCGGGCCGGCGTCGCGCCGACCCGTTCCGAGACCAATGCGCCGCTCCCGGCGCGATGCGCGGCTCAGCCGGTCTCGCCCAGCCGCCCGTCCTCGATGCGCAGAATCCGGTCCATGCGCGCCGCCAGCTCGCCGTCGTGGGTGACCATCACCACCGCCGTGCCGTACTCGCGGTTCAGCTCCTGCAGCAGCGCGAACACCTGATCGGCGGTCTGCCGGTCGAGGTTGCCGGTGGGCTCGTCGGCCAGCACGCAGCGCGGCCGCGTCGCCAGCGCGCGGGCGATGGCGACGCGCTGGCGCTCGCCGCCGGACAGCTCGCCCGGCTTGTGCGCCAGCCGCGCACCCAGCCCCACCCGCTCCAGCACCCGCGCCGCCTCGGCCCGCGCCTGGGCCGGCGCGTCGCCGCGGATCAAGAGCGGCATGGCCACGTTCTCCAGCGCGGTGAATTCCGGCAGCAGGTGGTGGAACTGGTAGATGAACCCCAGCGTGCGGTTGCGCAGCTTCCCCCGCGCCCGCTCGCCGAGCTTGTGCAGGGCCTCGCCGCCGAGCCAGACGGTGCCGGCGGTGGGCGTATCCAGCCCGCCTAGCAGATGCAGCAACGTGCTCTTGCCGGAGCCGGAACGGCCGACGATCGCCACCTGCTCGCCGGCCCGCACGGTGAGGTTGACATCGCGCAGCACCTCGACCTGCAGTGGGCCTTCGCTGAAGCGCTTGCCGAGCCCCTCGGCACGGATCACCGCACTGTCACTCATAGCGCAAAGCCTCCGCCGGCGCGGTGCGCGAGGCGCGCCAGGCCGGATAGAGCGTGGCGAGCAGCGACAGGACGAGCGACACCGCCGTGATCTTGGCCACGTCCGGCCAACGCAGCTCGGACGGCAACTCGCTGATGTAGTACACGTCGGCCGGCAGGAACTGCACCTGGAACAGCCGTTCGATGGCCGGCACGATGGTTTCGACGTTGAGCGCCAGCGCCACGCCGCCCACCACGCCGATCAGCGTGCCGACGATGCCGATGATCGCGCCCTGCACCATGAATATGCCCATCACGCTAGCCGGGCTGACGCCCAGTGTGCGCAGGATGGCGATGTCGGCCTGCTTGTCGGTCACCACCATCACCAGCGTCGAGACGATGTTGAACGCCGCCACCGCCACGATCAGCGTCAGGATGACGAACATCACCGTCTTCTCGGTGCGCACCGCCTTGAAGAAGTTGTAGTGCTGCAGGGTCCAATCGCGCACCCGGTAGTAACCGGGCAGCTCCATGGCCACTTCCCGCGCCAGCCAGGGCGCCGCCATCAGATCGTCGAACTTGAGCCGGATGCCGCTCAGACCGCCCTCGGTGCGAAACAGCTTGGCGGCGTCGTCCATGTGCACGAACGCCTGCACCCGGTCGTACTCATACATGCCGACCTGGAACACGCCGACCACGGTGAAGCGCTTGATGCGCGGCAGCACGCCGGCGGCGGAGATCTGCGCGTCCGGCGTCACCATGGTGATCTTGTCGCCCAGGCGCACCCCGAGCAGATCCGCCAGCTCCTTGCCGAGCACGATGCCGAACTCGCCGGCTGCGAGATCGTCGAGCCGGCCGGCGATCATCTTGTCGGCGACATTCGACACCCGTCGCTCGTACTCCGGCAGCACGCCGCGGATCACGCTGCCGGCCACCCGGCCGGCGTTGGTGAGCATCACCTCGCCGTTCACGAACGGCGCCGCGCCCAGCACGTGCGGCTGCGCCTCCGCCTTGGCGACGATCGCCTGCCACTCCTTGGGGTTGTCGCCGACCCCGGTGATAGTGGCGTGCGCCACCATGCCCAGGATGCGCTCCCGCAACTGGCCCTCGAAGCCGTTCATCACCGACAGCACCGTGATCAGGGCCATCACCCCCAGGGCGATGCCCACCATGGAGGTCAGGGAGATGAACGAAACGAAGTGATTGCGTCGTTTCGCCCGCGTGTAGCGCAGGCCGATATAGATTTCGAGAGGTCTGAACATGATCTGCACTTGACCGCGAAGGCACCTATTGTGCCCTCTTGGCTGGCTTGGCGACAGAGCGCGGTGCCGATTGGGCGGGCCATATTCGGCGCGGCGTTTGCGGAACGCGTCGTTTCCCCACTTCGCCAGCCGATGCTATATTCCTGGGCAATTCCATCGGGAGTCGTCCCACTATGCGGAAACTGATAGCACTCGTCAGCCTGCTCGCCATCAGCGCAAGCCCGCTTGCCTTGGCCGACACTTTGATGATCGAAAAGGTCAGCAGCGATGCCGCGACCGCCGCGCAGCGGCCCAGCCGAGGCATGACCATGAAGCAGGTGGCGGCCCGCTACGGCGAGCCGGCCCAGAAGCTGCCGGCCGTGGGCAACCCGCCGATCACGCGTTGGGTCTACGACGACTACACGGTCTATTTCGAGCACGACAAGGTTCTGCACAGCGTCGCCCAACGCTAAAAACGGCCCTGTCCCACGTAATTTTCATTTCCAACCCCTATGAATCATGCCCAGCATCTGAGGGCACGCGTCCGTTTGCCTGCCGAATGGGAGCAACAGGCGGCCGTCATGCTCACCTGGCCCCATCGTCACGGCGATTGGGGTGAACACCTGGCGGCGGCGCACGACGCGTTCGCCGTGCTGGCCACCACCATCCTGCGCTTCGAGCCGCTGCTGATCAGCTGCTACGACCAAGCGCATCACGCCGAGGTGCGGGACGCGCTGCTGGCGCGGGGCGCCGACCTGACGCGGGTGAGCTTCGTGCTCTGCCCGTCCAACGATGTCTGGGCCCGCGACCACGGCCCGCTGACCGTCTACCAGGACGGTTCGCGCCCACGGCTGGTGGATTTCACCTTCAACGGCTGGGGCGGCAAGTTCGAGGCCGCGCTGGACGACCAGCTCACCCGCCGGCTACATGCCGCCGGCGCCTTCGGCGCGATCGACTGCCGCCGCATCAACTGGGTGCTGGAGGGCGGCTCGATCGACAGCGACGGCCAGGGCACGATTCTCACCACCCGCGCCTGCCTGCTCACCGAGACCCGCAATCCGGGCATGAGCGAGCGCCACATCGAAATGCAGCTGCGCGAGCGCCTGGGCGCGGTGCGGGTGCTGTGGCTGCAGCACGGCGCCTTGGAAGGCGACGACACCGACAGCCATGTGGACATGCTGGCGCGCTTCACCGCGCCGGACACCATCGTCTACCAGGGCTGCGACGACCCTAGCGACAGCCATTACGCCGAATTGCAAGCCATGGCCGCGGAGCTCGCGGCGTTCCGTACCCTCGGCGGCGAACCCTACCGCCTGCTGCCCCTGCCCTGGCCCAAGCCGGCCTACGCGCCGGACGGCCATCGGCTGCCTTTGAGCTACGCCAACTTCCTGATCGTCAACTGCGGCGTGATCGTCCCGCAGTACGGTGACCAGGCCGCCGACCAGGCCGCCCTCGAGGTGCTGCGCCAGGCCCTGCCCGACCGCGAGGTGGTGGGCGTGCCGGCCCTGGCGCTGATCATCCAGCACGGCAGCGTGCACTGCGTGACCATGCAGTTGCCGGACGGGGTGCAACTTCCCGGGCTGGGAAGCACTCTAAGCGTGGCCTGATCGTACCTGTCGGAGACCGTTTGCCCATGACCGATATCCTGCGTGTCGGCCTCGTTCAGCACGCCTGCGGCGACGACCTGAACGCCAATCTGGAGCGCAGCCTCGACGGCATCCGCGAAGCGGCCGCCGCCGGCGCCAAGTTGGTGCTGCTGCAGGAGCTGCACCGCTCGCGCTATTTCTGCCAGCACGAGTCGACCGCGCTGTTCGATCTAGCCGAGCCGATCCCCGGCCCGACCACCGAGGCGCTTTCGCAGGTGGCCAAAGAGACCGGCGCGGTGGTGGTCGGATCGCTGTTCGAGGAGCGCGCGCCGGGGCTGTACCACAACACCGCGGTGGTGCTGGAAGCGGACGGTCGCCTGGCCGGAAAGTACCGCAAGATGCACATCCCCGACGACCCGGGCTACTACGAGAAGTTCTACTTCACCCCGGGCGATCTGGGCTTCGAGCCGATCCAGACCTCGGTCGGCAAGCTGGGCGTGCTGGTGTGCTGGGACCAGTGGTTCCCGGAGGCGGCGCGGCTGATGGCGCTGGCCGGCGCCGATCTCCTGCTCTACCCCACCGCCATCGGCTGGGATCCGCGCGACGAGGAAGCCGAGAAGGCGCGCCAGCGCGAGGCCTGGATAACCATACAGCGCGCCCACGCCATCGCCAACGGCCTGCCGGTGCTGGCCTGCAACCGCGTCGGCCACGAGCCCGATCCGACCGGCGTCAGCCCCGGGGCCGACTTCTGGGGCACCAGCTTCGTCGCCGGCCCGCAGGGCGAGATCCTGGCCGAGGCGTCCACCGATCGCGAGCAGGTGCTGATCGTCGACATCGACCGTCGCCGCACCCGCGACGTGCGCCGCATCTGGCCGTACCTGCGCGACCGCCGCATCGACGCCTACGGCGATCTGCTCAAGCGTTTCCGCGACTGACGCCCTCGGCGCGCGCCGGCGTTTAACCTCGGCGCGCGCTGGGATTACACTAAGCGCCTTTGAATTTCCGCAGGCGCTTCAGAACCATGATTCTGATCCTCGCTCCCGACACCGAGCTCGACAGCCCCGTCTATCGCCAGTTGATGGATCACCTGGCCAAGCTGCCGGGGATCACCGCCCGCCCGCACCAGATCCGCGGCGCGCAGCAGACGCTGACCGAGGTGTATCTGCTCGGCGATACCAAATCGTTGTCGCTGGAGGACATGCAGAACCTGCCGGGCGTGGAGCGCGCGGTGCGGGTGTCCGAGGAGTACCGCATCATCGGCCGCCACCGCGAGCGGGAGCGCAGCTTCAGCTGGACTTACAACGGCGTCCTCTTCTCGCAGGACAACCTCAACGTCTTCGCCGGCCTGTGCGCGGTCGACACGCCCGAGCACGTCGAGCTGATGATGAAGGCGCTGCGCGACGCCGGCCTGAACTGCACCCGCATGGGCGCCTACAAGCCGCGCACCAGCCCCTACGCCTTCCAGGGCCATGGCAGGGCCTGCCTGCCGTGGGTGTTCGAGTTGGCCGGCAAGTACGGCATCAAGGTGATCGCCATGGAGGTCACCCATGAGAGCCACGTCGAGGAGATCGACCAGGCGCTGGAGCGCACCGGTCGCCCCACCGGCGTCATGTTGCAGATCGGCACCCGTAACACCCAGAACTTCGAGCTGCTGAAGAAGGTCGGCCGCCAGACCGAGTATCCGGTGCTGCTCAAGCGCGGCTTCGGCATCACCCTGGAGGAATCGCTGCACGCCGCCGAATACCTGGCCAGCGAGGGCAACAGCCGGGTGGTGTTCTGCCTGCGCGGCATGAAGACCAACATGGGCGATCCGCACCGCAACTTCGTCGACTTCGCCCACGTGCCGGTGGTCAAGCGGCTCACCCGCCTGCCGGTGTGCATCGACCCCTCGCACTCGGTGGGCCTGCGCGCCGTCGCGCCGGACCGCATCACCGACCTCATGCACGTCACCGCCCAGGGCGTGATCGCCGGCGCCAACATGATCCTGGTGGACTTCCACCCCGATCCGGCCAAGGCGTTGGTGGACGGCGCCCAGGCCTTCCGTCTGGAGGAGCTGCCCTGGTTCCTGGAGGACGTGGCCATCGCCCGCGAGGCCTATGAGAAACGCCGCGCCCTGGCTCAGGCCCGCGCCGGCGACAGCGTCTAAGGAGACCGCCCTCCGCTCATGTCGGTTACCGCCGCCAGCCCCCTGAAGCCGGTCCTACCCGCCAAGGCCGGCCAGCGCCTGCATTGGTATCGGCTGCCCGGCGCCAGCGCCGTGCTGGCCCTGGCCCGCGCCGCCGAGCAACACACCGGCATGGTGCTGGCCATCACCGAGAACAGCCAGCAGGCGCAGCAGCTGCAGACCGAGCTGCGCTTCTTCCTGCCCGAGCAACTACCGATCCTGACCCTGCCGGACTGGGAGACGCTGCCCTACGATGTGTTCTCGCCGCACCAGGACATCGTCTCCGAGCGCATCGCCAGCCTCTACCGGCTGCCGCAGACCAAGCGCGGCGTGCTGATCGTGCCGGTCGCCACGCTGATGCAGCGGCTGGCGCCGCCGAGCTATCTGCAGGGCCATGGCCTGATGGTCAAGGTCGGCGACGCCTTCGACCTCGACGGCATGGCAGTGCGGCTGGAGCAGGCCGGCTACCGGCGGGTGTCGGAGGTGATGGAGCACGGCGAGTTCGCGGTGCGCGGTTCGCTGGTGGATCTGTTCCCGATGGGCAGCGACGTGCCCTACCGCATCGACCTGTTCGACGACGAGGTCGATTCGATCCGCACCTTCGACCCGGAGACGCAGCGCACCGTCGACAAGGTCGAGCGCATCGAGCTGCTGCCGGCGCGGGAGTTTCCGGTTTCCGAGGCCGGCATCACCCAGTTCCGCAAGGCCTATCGGGCCGCCTTCGAGGGCGACCCCAGCCGCAGCCTGATCTATCGCGAGGTCAGCGCCGGCCACATTCCCAACGGCATCGAGTACTACCTGCCGCTGTTCTTCGAGCAGACCGCGACGCTGTTCGACTACCTGCCGGACGACACGCTGGCGGTACGGCTCGGTCGGCTGGACGAGGCCGCCACCGAGGTCTGGCGCCAGATCCAGCTGCGCTACGAGCAGCGCCGCCACGACCTGGAGCGGCCGATCCTGCCGCCGGCGCGGGTGTTCCTCGCCCCGGACGAGGTGCGCCAGCAGCTGAACGAGCTTGCCCAAGTGCTGTGCTTCGGCGCCGCCGAGCCGGAGGCGCCGACCGCGCATGCGGTCAGCCATGCCGTGCGCGAGCTGCCGGATCTTAGCTTCGATCCGCATCTGGACCCGCCGAGCGGCCGGCTGGAGGGCTTTCTGCGGGAGTTCGACGGCCGCGTGCTGCTGGTCGCGGAAACCGCCGGCCGCCGCGAGGCGCTGCTGGAGCGGCTGTACAAGCGCGGCATCCGCCCGCAGCCGGTGCAGCGCTGGCAGGAGTTCGCCGAGGGCGACGCCCGGCTGGGCCTCACCGTGGGCGTGCTGGAGCGCGGCGCGGTGCTGGAGGAGCAGCGCCTCGCCATCGTCCCGGAAGCGCAGCTGTACGGCAACCGCGCGCAGCAGCGCCGGCGCCGCCAGCGGCGCGGCGGCGAGCGCGACCCGGAAGCGATCATCCGTGACCTGACCGACCTCACCATCGGCGCGCCGGTGGTGCACGAGGAACACGGCGTCGGCCGCTATCTGGGGCTGCAGACCCTGACCGTGGGCGATGACCTGCGCCAGGAGTTCCTGACCCTGGAGTACGCCGACGGCGCCAAGCTGTACGTACCGGTCAGCTCGCTGCATCTGATCTCGCGCTACACCGGCATGGACGGCGACCACGCGCCGCTGCACCGGCTCGGCTCCGACCAGTGGGAGAAGGCGCGCCGCAAGGCCGCCGAGAAGGCGCGCGACGTCGCCGCCGAACTGCTCGACATCTACGCCCGGCGCGAAGCGTCGCAGCGGCCGATCTACCGATTCTCGGAGGACGACTACCAGGCGTTCGCCGATGCCTTCCCGTTCGAGGAGACGCCGGACCAGGAGGCGGCGATCGCGGCGGTGCTGGCCGACATGCGCTCGCCGCGGCCGATGGACCGCGTGGTGTGCGGCGACGTCGGCTTCGGCAAGACCGAGGTGGCCATGCGCGCGGCCTTCGTCGGCGTGGCCGGCGGCCGCCAGGTGGCGGTGATGGTGCCCACCACCCTGCTCGCCCAACAGCACTACCAGAACTTCACCGACCGTTTCGCCGGCTGGCCGATCCGCATCGAGGTGCTGTCGCGCTTCCGCACCGCCAAGGAAGTGAACGAGGTGCTGGCGGCGCTGGCCGAAGGCAAGGTGGACATCCTGATCGGCACACACAAGCTGTTGCAGCCGACCGTCAAGTTCAAGGACCTGGGCCTGCTGATCATCGACGAGGAGCACCGCTTCGGCGTGCGGCAGAAGGAGCAGCTCAAGAAGCTGCGCGCCAACATCGACGTGCTCACCCTCACCGCCACGCCGATCCCGCGCACCCTCAACATGTCGCTGTCGGGCCTGCGCGATCTGTCCATCATCGCCACCCCGCCGCAGCGGCGCCTGGCGGTGAAGACTTTCGTGTCGCAGTGGGACGATGCGCTGATCCAGGAAGCCTGCCAGCGCGAGCTCAAGCGCGGCGGCCAGGTGTACTTCCTGCACAACGAGGTGGAGAGCATCGAGAAGATCGCCCGCGAGGTCGAAGCCCTGGTGCCCGAGGCGCGGGTACGTTGGGCGCACGGCCAGATGCACGAGCGTGAGCTGGAGCGGGTGATGCTGGATTTCTATCACCAGCGCTTCAACATCCTGGTGTGCACCACCATCGTCGAAAGCGGCATCGACGTGCCGAGCGCCAACACCATCATCATCAACCGCGCCGACCGCCTGGGCCTGGCCCAGCTGCACCAGCTGCGCGGCCGGGTCGGGCGCTCGCACCACCGCGCCTACGCTTACCTGATCGTGCCGCCCAAGAGCCAGCTCACGCCGGACGCCGAGAAGCGCCTGGAGGCGATCGCCTCGCTGGAGGACCTGGGCGTGGGCTTCGCCCTGGCCTCGCACGACCTGGAGATCCGCGGCGCCGGCGAGCTGCTCGGCGAGGATCAGAGCGGCCAGATCCAGGAAATCGGCTTCACCATGTACACCGAGCTGCTGGAGCGCGCGGTGCGCGCCCTGCGCGCCGGCAAGGAGCCGGCGCTGCTGGAGCCGCTGCGGCACGGCGTGGAGGTGGATCTGCGCATCCCCGCCCTGCTGCCCGAGGACTACCTGCCCGACGTGCACGCCCGCCTGGTGCTGTACAAGCGCATCGCCGGCGCCGCCGATTCCGAGGCGCTGCGCGATCTGCAGATCGAGATGATCGACCGCTTCGGCCTGCTGCCGCCGCCGGCCAAGAACCTGTTCCGCCTCGCCGAGATCCGGCTCAAGGCCCAGGCGCTGGGCCTGACCAAGGTCGAGGCCGGTCCGCAGGGCGGCGTGCTGGTGTTCTCCGAACAGCCGGCGGTGGATCCGATGCGGGTGATCAAGCTGATCCAACAGCGTCCGACCGTATATAAGCTGGAAGGACAGCAGCGGCTGCGCTTCAAGCAAACGCTCGAAGACGCGGAGCTGCGAATCAAGACCGTGGAAGAACTGATCGACAGCCTGCTCGATCGGCCGGCCGCATAAAGGAAGAACAATGGACGCGCGACGTTTGTACGGTTGTCTGCTCTGGTTGGCGCTTTCCCTGCTGCCGCTGGGCGCCGCCTCGGCCGCCTGGTATCAGGTCGAGCTGATCGTGTTCCGCCACACCGTCCCCGCCGCTCCCGAGGATGCGGAAGTCGCACCCCTGGAGCCGCCGCCGTTTTTGTCGGTCCCGGTGACGCCGCTGACCGACGCCGTCGGGTCGCTACGCATGCGCGACATCTACACGCTGCTGCAGCAGTCCAACCGCTACCAGCCGCTGCTGCACCTGGCCTGGCGGCAGCCGGCCAACAACCGCAGCGCCGCCAGCGCGGTCGCCATTCCGGCGGGCTGGACCCCGGAGAGCCCCGCCCCGGCGACCGGCCCGTATGGGCTGGTGCGGATCTATCAGCAGCGCTTCCTACACGTCGAGCTCGATCTGCGCCTGCCCACCGCCGACGGTGTCCAGGTCAACCGCCAATCGCGCCGCATCAACAGCAACAAGATCCACTACCTGGACCATCCGGAGCTGGGCGCGCTGCTGCTGGTGACGCCGCTGTAGCGCGGCGTCCCGGCCTCGCGGGCGGGTGCGGCGCTATAGCAGCCGCACCACCTCGGCCAGCAGCAGCCGAACCTTGGCCATGCCTTCCTTGAGGCACTCCTCGATCTGTGCCAGCGACACCGTTTCACCATCATGCACGCCGGCGGCCCAGTTCGACACCACCGCGCAGGTGGCGTAGGCCATGCCCAGCTCGCGCGCCAGCGCCGCCTCCGGCATGCCGGTCATGCCCACCATGTCGGCACCGTCGGCGCGCAGCCGGCGGATCTCGGCGGCCGTCTCCAGGCGCGGCCCCTGGGTCGCGGCGTAGGTGCCGCCGTCGACGAAGCTCAGCCCGGCCGACCGCGCCGCCCGCATCAGCAGCTCACGCAGAGCGGCATCGTAGGGATAGGTGAAATCGACGTGGGTGACGTGGGTCAGGTCGACTTCGAAAAAGGTGTGGTTGCGTCCCCAGGTGTAGTCGAGGATCTGGTTGGGGAAGGCGATCACGCCCGGCGCCATCTGCTCGGTGATGCCGCCCACCGCCGCCACCGCGATCACCCGGTCGACCCCCAGATGCTTCAGCGCCCAGATGTTGGCGCGATAGTTGACGCGGTGCGGCGGAATGGTGTGGCCGTAGCCGTGACGCGCCAGGAACAGCACCTCGGTGCCGTTCAGCACGCCGTGGGTGATCGGGCCGGAAGGCTCGCCGTACGGAGTGTGCACCACCTCGCGGCGGGTGATCTCCAGACCCGCCAGGGAAGTGAGGCCGGTGCCGCCGATGATCGCAACGCTCATGTGCGTGTTCCTCAGTCCTCGGGCGCGGCGTAAATGCCGGGCAGATTGCGCCACCAGCCCTTGTAGTCCATGCCGGCGCCGAACACGTAGCGGTCCTCGACGTCGAGGCCGACGAAGTCGGCGCGCAGATCCTTGTAGCGCCGATCATGGATCTTGTTGGCCAGCACCGCGGTCAGCACTTCCTTGGCGCCCTGGGCTTTCACGTCGTCGATGATCTGCGCCAGGGTGTGGCCCTCATCGAGGATGTCGTCGACGATCAGCACCACACGACCGCGCAGGTCGATCTGCGGCCTGGCCAGCCAGACCAGTTCGCCGCCGCTGGTGGCGCCGCGGTAACGGGTGGCGTGGCAGTAATCGATCTCCAGCGGGAATTGCAGCTTGGGCAACAGGCGCCCGCTGGCGACCAGTCCTCCGACCATCACGCACAGCACCACCGGATGCTGGTCCTGCAAGCGGTCGGAGATGGCGACGGCCATGGCGTCCAGCGCCGCTTCTACCGCTGCGCCGTCGTGCAGCAAATCGGAGCGGGCCAGAACCTGCCGCGCTTGTTCGGGTGTGACTTTCATCGCTTTCCGTCAGTAGGTGAAGGTGACCGTGTTGTCATCCATCGCTTCGCTGATGACATACGCCCCGCCGACCGTCTCCTCGATCTCGGGGATCAGATCGTTGCCCCACATCTCCAGAGCGGGCGTGCAGACCTTGAATTTGACGCCGGCCTCATGCGCCTCGCGCATGACGTCGTACACCGTTTTCTCGCTGCCGGGCTTGATCGGGATGTTCTCGGCCACCCCTTTGATGGCGAGCTTACCCGATAGCCCCGTGAGGATCACTTCGACCTCGTACTCCATGGCCGCGGCCACCGTGGCCTGGAAGAACGGCGCCCCCAGCTCGGCCGGGTGGTCCGGATCGCTGTTGACCATCACGATGAGCAGCTTGTCCGCCATTTACCGTACTCCACGATATCCAGGCGGGCGCCGAAAAAGGCGCCAATTATAGGAACGACCGCCCGCGGACACCATGGCCGGTTGCGCCCGCGGACGGCGGTCACCTTTCGCAAGTCACCGCGAATCTACGGGCCGATTGGCCGTTTTCAAAAGATCACTGCTCGGAAGACGGATCGTAGGAGCGCACCGCCGCCACCGCCTCGCGCCACGCGCGCGACCGCCGCAGCTCGCTCCAGCCCGACGCCGGCCGCCCCGCCAGGCGCAGCAGCCGCTGCGCCGCGCGCGGATCGGGCTGCGGCAACGCATCCAGCACCTCGCCGGTCCGGTCCAGGTCGTTGCACAGCAGCAGCATGTCGCAGCCAGCGGCCAGCGCCGCCCGCGCCCGCGCCGGGAAATCGCCGACGCAGCAGGCCGCCTGCATGCCCAGATCGTCGCTGAACACCACCCCTTGGAAGCCGAGCCGGCGCCGCAGCACCTCCTCGACCCAGAACGGCGAAAAGCTGGCGGCGGCGGGATCGATCCGGGAATAGATGACGTGAGCGGTCATGATCGCGCCGATGCCGGCACCGATCAGCCGCCGGAACGGCACCAGGTCCTCGGCCTCGATTTCCTCCCAGGGCCGACCGTCGTCCGGCAGCTCCAGATGCGAGTCGGGCGCGACCGAACCGTGGCCGGGGAAGTGCTTGCCGGTCGCCGCCATGCCCGCGCGGGCCATGCCGCGCACATAGGCCTCGGCCAGCTCGGCGACGCCCTCGGGCGTGGCGTGGAAGGCGCGGTCGCCGATCACGCGGCTCACGCCCCGTCCCAGATCCAGCACCGGCGCGAAGCTCAGGTCGACGCCGACCGCCCGCTGCTCGGCGGCCATCAGCCAGCCGCTGAGCTCGGCCAGCCGCAGGGCTTTCTGCCGGTCGCGGTCGTAGATCGGCGCCAGCGCACCCGGCGGCGGCAGCCGGGTGAACTCGCCGCGGAAGCGCTGCACGCGCCCGCCCTCCTGATCGACCGCCACCAGCAGCGGCGGCTGACGCAAGCCGTGGATGTCGGCCAGCAAGGCCTGCAGCTGCTCCGCCGACTCGAAGTTGCGAGTGAACAGGATCACGCCGCCGACCTTGGGGTGACGCAGGATCTCCCTCTCTTCGGCGGTGAGCGCCAGGCCGCTTATGCCCAGCATGACAGGTCCCAGGGACATGGACACCCCTAATCGGTTACTCGTGGATGAAGACCGGCGTGCCTACCGGAACTTCTGAAAAAAGCTCGACAATATCCTGATTTCTAAGCCTTATACAGCCGGCGGAGCCGGGTTTTCCCAACTCGACCTGATCCGGGCAGCCGTGCAGGTAGATGTAGCGGCGCATGGTGTCGCGCTCGCCCAGGCGGTTGAAGCCGGGCTCCAGGCCGCTGAGCCAGAGGATGCGGGTGAGTATCCAGTCGCGCTCGGGATGGGCCGCCGCCAGCTCGGGGCTGTAGATCTCGCCGGTGGCGCGGCGGCCGACGAACACCGCGCCGAGCGGCGCGCCGTCGCCGATCTTGGCGCGGATCACGTGCCAGCCGCGCGGGGTGCAGCCGCTGCCGTTCAGCTCGCCCGGGCCGTGGCGGGCGGTGGACACCGGGAACTCGCGCAGCACCGTCTCGCCGCGCCGCAGCCACAGCCGCTGGCGGCCGATGTCGACCTCAAGCCAGGGCCGGCCGCCGGCCACCACGGCGGCGCGCATGGCGGCCCGGTCGATCATCCGCGATCCTTCCACTCGCGGTACGGGCGCTCGTTGAGCGCGGCGTTGTAATAGCGCGGGTCGGCGCTGACCTCCTCGCCCAACCAGTCCGGCCGCTCGAACGCTTCGTCGGGGCTGGAGAGTTCGATCTCCGCCAGCACCAGCCCCTCGTTGGCACCGTAGAACACGTCGATCTCCCAGGTATGGGCGCCCAACGGCACGATGTGGCGGCGCTTCTCGATGATCGGCTTGCGGCACAGATGGTCAAGCATCGCCTCGGCGTCGGCCACGGGAATCGGATACTCGAACTCCAGCCGGCTGATGCCGTCCTGCGCCCCCTTGATGGTCAGGAACGCCTCGCCGGCGCTGCGCCGCACCCGCACCGCCAGGCTGGGATTGGCATGCAGATACCCTTGCCGGAAATCCAGCGTCTCGCGCACCAACGACCGCCAGCCGTCGCCCTTGACCAGGAATTTGCGTTCGATCTCTAGCGCCATGACCACCTCCGTAAGCGGTCGATGGTAACTTATTCGCGGTCGGCGCGAACGCGACCGCGGCCCGTACTTCTTATGGATGCTGCCCGATGACGCCTGAACAGCTCGAACAGACCCTGCACCGGCTCATTCCGCTCAGCGCCGCCATGGGCCTGCGTGTTGCCGCGCTGGAGCGGGAGCGGCTAGTGCTGACCGCCCCGCTGGCGCTCAATCACAACCACGCCGGCAGCGGTTTCGCCGGCAGCATCTATTCCCTGGCCTGCCTGGCGGGCTGGGCCTTCCTGCGGCAGCTGGTGGAGCGCGAGGGCTTGACCGCCGAACTGCTGCTGGGCGAAGGCCGCATCCGCTACCAGCAGCCGCTGCTCGGCGATCTGCGCGCCGAGATCACCGTGCCCGAGGCGACGCAGACGGCGTTGCTGGCGCGCCTGCGCGCCGGCGCTACCGCCCGCCTGCGCCTGGACGTACATCTGCCGGACCCACAGCAGCCGGCCGCCAGCTTCAGCGGCAGCTACTTCGCCAAGCCGCGCTAGCGCCGGGCCCCGCATGTCCTTCTCCCTGGCCGCCGCCTTCATCGCCGGGCTGTTCAGCACCCTGCATTGTGTGGGCATGTGCGGCGGGATCATCGGCGCCCTCGCCTTCAGCCTGCCGGCGGAGGTCCGGGCCGATCGCGTGCGCCTGCTCGGTTTCCTATGCGCCTACAGCACCGGCCGGATCGGCAGCTACGTGCTCGCCGGCGGGCTGATCGGCACGCTCGGCGCCTCGGCGCTACGCCTGCTGGGCGATGTCGGCCACAACCTGCTGGCGGCGCTCGCCGCGCTGCTGATGAGCGCCATCGGCCTCTACATCGCCGGCTGGTTTCCCCAGCTGGCGCGGATCGAGCGCTTGGGCCAGCCGCTGTGGCGGCGGCTGGGCCCGCTGGGGAGACGACTGTTGCCGGTGCGTTCGGCCTGGCAGGCGCTGGCGTACGGCGCCGTATGGGGCTGGCTGCCATGCGGCATGGTCTACGGCATGGTGCTCTGGGCCGCCAGCCGGGCCGATCCGTTCGACGCCATGGCGGCGATGGGGGCGTTCGGCCTGGGCACTTTACCGGCGGTGGTGGGCGCCGGTATCCTCACCGCTTATCTAGGTCGCCTGAGCCGGCTGCCCCAAGTGCGGAAAGCGGCGGGGCTGAGCCTGATCGCGCTGGCGCTCGCGCCCCTGCTGCTCCCGGTGCTGCTCTAAACGCTGAGAACCCGAACCCATGAGCGGACTGGACCACGATTTCCTCGGCGAATCCCCCGAGTTCCAAGCCGTCCTCCGCTCCGCCGAAATCGTCGCTGCCACCGACGTGACGGTGCTGATCCGCGGCGAGAGCGGCACCGGCAAGGAGCTGCTCGCCAAGGCGCTGCACGCCGGCAGCCGGAGGGCGCGAGGCCCCTTCGTCACCATCAACTGCGCCGCGCTGCCGGACAACCTGGCCGAATCCGAGCTGTTCGGCCATCGCAAGGGCGCGTTCACCGGCGCCGTCGCCGACCATCCCGGCCGTATCCGCGCCGCCGCCGGCGGCACCCTGTTCCTCGACGAGATAGGCGAACTGTCGCCCGCCATCCAGGCCAAGCTGCTGCGTTTCCTCGAAACCGGCGAATGCCAGCCGGTGGGCGGCACCGACTGCCAGCGGGTCGACGTCCGCGTGCTCGCCGCCACCCACCGCGACCTCCATGCGCTGGTACGCGAAGGGCGCTTCCGCGAGGACCTTTACTACCGCCTGAACGTGGTGCCGCTGGAGTTGCCGCCATTGCGGGCGCGCAGCGGCGACGTACCGCTGCTGATCGACGCCTTCACCCGCCGCCATGCCGCGCTGCACGGCATGAAGCCGCCGCGCTACAGCCGCGCCGCCCTGCGCCTGTTGGAGCAGTACCCGTGGCCGGGCAACGTGCGCGAGCTGCGCAACTTCTGCGAGCGCATGGTCATCCTCTGCAGCGGCATGGAGATCGGTCCGGACAACCTGCCCGCCGAAATCCGCGCCGGCCGTGCCGGCCAAGACAGCCGCTTCGAGCTGCCCGCCGAGGGTATTCGCCTGGAGGAGCTGGAACGGACCATGCTGCGCCAGGCCCTGGAGCGCGCCCATGGCAACCGCAGCCAGGCGGCGCGGCTGCTGGGGCTGAGTCGCGATACCTTCCTCTATCGTCTGAAGAAATACGCGATCGGCTGAGCGCCCGGCCGTTTCCTACCCCGCCCATACCCTGGTGCTAGGAAGGCGGTTTGTCTGTCCCCCTCCCCCTCTCCCGCGAGGGGAGTAAGCGGTGCGCTCCCGCGAAAGGCTGGCGCATGCACGTATCGACCGAGTGGCTACGGATGCTGAGCCGATGTGCCGTACCTGGGATCTGGGCAGAACGGCGGTCAGCACGTTCCCTCCCCCCTTTGCGGAGAGAAACCAACCGCGAAGCACCGCTTAATTGACTGATCGAAAAGCCTCGCACCGTAAGACGGCTTCTGCCGGACGTGTCAAACCACGGACAGCGCTGGCGGCTACTCCTGGGGTTCTGAATACCCGCCCCCGCCGTCGCGAGGGCAGGCTTGCCGCGGGTGAGAGCCGTATCCGCCGCCATGGTCCGGCGCCTAGAAGCGCGCCGCCGCCTGCAGCCACCACACCCGCCCCGGCTCGTTGACGCGAACGGTTCGCTCGTAGCCGACGATCAGGCTGTCGCTGCCGCTGCGGCTCAGGTGCTCGGCATAGGTCTTGTCGAACAGATTGTCGATGCCCGCGGTGATCGTCAGCGCCTCATTCGGCCGATAGCCGGCGTGCAGCGACAGCACGCCGAAGCCGCCGGTTTCGCCCAGATCGCGCCCGGCGATGGAGCCGCTATTGACGCTGACCCGATCCTGCGAGTCCACCACGCGCCACAGGGCGCCAGCCGACCAAGTGCCGTCGTCGTAATCCAGCGCCAAGCTCCCTTCCAGGGGAGGAATCTGCGCTAAAGGTTTGTCGTCGCTGCGGTTGTCGCCGTGCACGTAGGCCAGCGTGGCGGTGACGCGCCAACGCGCGCTCAGCGTCCACACGGCATCGGCCTCGAAGCCCCAGGTGCGAGCATCGACGTTGCGCGCGCCGACCTTCTGCCAGGCACCCATGCCGTCGCGTGCCCAGTCGATGAGGATGTAGTCGTCGATGCGGGCGTAGAACAGCGACAGATTGCTTTTCACCCGGACGCCCTGGTAGCCCAGGCCCAGGTCGAGCTGGTTGCTCTTCTCCGGTGCGACGTCGAAACGCGCGTTGCGCTCCCAGTAGTCCGGGGAGCGCTCGGCGTGGCCGAGGCCGGCGTACAGCAGCAAGGCGTCGAGCCGATGCTCGTAGCGGATGAAGCCGCCGATGTTGTCGTCATCTTCCTCGGTGCCGGCCGCGGCGCCGCCGAAGTTGGCGGAGCGCTGCCGCGCCTCGGCCTCGACCCGGTCGACGCGCGCTCCCGCCAGCCAGGTGCCGCGCTCGCCGACCGCCTGCTCCAGCTGGGCGAACACGCCGAGCTGGCGCGTCTCCAGATCCGGCTCGCGCGCTCCCAGCATCGGCGCCTGACCACCCATACCGCTGGCGCTGCGGATGCGGTGGCGATCCTGGCGGAAATCGGCGCCGACGCTCAGCAGCGAGGTCTCGCTCAGCGCCAGCTCGGCCAACGCGCGGGCGCCCTGGGTTCTGCGATCCGGATTGCTCACCATGTAGCCTCCGGTCGGGGTGCGCAGGCTGAAGTTGTCCATCACATGGTCGACGTACTGGTAGTAGGCCTTGGCCTCGACCCGTTGCAGCAACGGCGAGACGTTCTCGCTCTCGAAGCGCAGGCCGTAGCCGGTGCGATCGAAGGCGGAGCCGTCCATGCCGCGGTCGGCGTAGGCGGCCTCGCCGTCGCTGCGCTCGACACTCAGCTCCAGCCGGGTGTCGTCGCTCGGCGTCCAGCCGGCGATCGCGGTGCCGCTCCAGCGCCGGTATTCAGAGTGCACCGCGTTGCCGTCGCCATCCCGATAATCGTCGGCCACGGCGCGGGTGCCGATCAGCCGCAGGAAACCCTGCTCGGCACCGGCGGTGGCGTCCAGCATCTGATCGTTACGGCCGTTGGCGCCGATCAGCGCGCTGCCGGACAGGCGGGTGCCTGGCTCGTGAAAACGCTCGGTGCGGCGCTCGAACAGCACCGCGCCGGCCAGATTGCCGCCGCCGTACAGCACGCTCTGCGGTCCTTTCACCACCGTCACCTTGTCGAAGGTCTGCGGATAGAGATAGGCGGTGGGCGGGTCCATGCGGTTGCCGCAGCCACCCAGCACCTCCGCGCCGTCCTGCAGGATGTTCAGGCGCGAGCCGGCGAGACCACGCAGCACGGGATCGCCCGAGGTGCCGCCCTTGCGCACCACCGAGAAACCGGGAATGTTCTTGAGCAGATCGGCGCCGTCGGCGGCCGGCACCGGCTGCCGCGGCGCCTTGGGATCGGTTTCCACCGTCACCGGATCGGTGATCAACGGCGCGGTGATCACCACCGGCGTCAGCGCCGGGCCATGATCGGCGTGGTCGTCGTGATCGGTGTGCGCCGCCGCCGGGGCGGCCGCGCAGGCCAGAGCGAGCGCGAGATATTTGTGTCCCACTTGCGAACTCCCGAAGCGATACGTGTTGCCGGGGCCGGTCGTGCGACGGCCCTACGCGGCGACGCTCGGCAAGCGGCGTGCCAGCGCAGCGAGGCTTTCCATTCAGCGACTTGGGAGACGGAGCCGAGGCGAAGGTGTGTGAAATGCCGCACCCACCGCGGCAAATGGCGCATTCGCGCTTCGACGCGTCGCGTCGATTCCGGCGCGCTGCTACACTAGCCGCGCCCAACAAGAGCTTCTGGCGAGCCCCGGGAACGCGGACCCGCGACGGCCTTCGTCACTGGCTCCAAGCACCGAACCGACGGCCGCGGCGGGCGCTGGCGCACGCCGCCGAACGCAAGGGAATCCGACTCGATGAAACGTCTCGTACTGGTACGTCACGGCCAGAGCATCTGGAACCTGGAGAACCGCTTCACCGGCTGGGTCGACGTCGACCTCACCGACAAGGGCCGCGAGGAAGCCAAAGCCGCCGGTCAAGCGCTGCGCGCCGCCGGTTTCCGCTTCGACTGCGCCTTCACCTCGGTGCTCAAGCGGGCGATCCGCACCTGCTGGATGATCCTCGACGAGCTCGACCAGATGTACATCCCGGTCACCAAGAGCTGGCGTCTGAACGAGCGCCACTACGGCGCGCTGACCGGCTTGAACAAGGCCGAGACCGCGCAGAAGTATGGTGACGAGCAGGTGCACATCTGGCGCCGCAGCTACGCCACGCCGCCGCCGGCGCTGAGCCTGGACGACGAGCGCCACCCGCGCTTCGATCCGCGCTACAAGGACTTGCAGCCGTCGGAGCTGCCGGCCGCCGAGTCGCTCAAGACCACGCTGGAGCGCGTGCTGCCCTACTGGGAGAGCACGATCGCGCCGACCCTGCGCCAGTCCGAGTCGGTGCTGATCGCCGCCCACGGCAACAGCATCCGCGCGCTGATCAAGCACATCGAGCAGCTCTCCGACGACGAGATCATGAAGGTGGAGATCGCCACCGGCGATCCGCTGGTCTACGAGCTGGACGACGAGCTGAGACTGCAGAAGCGCTACTACCTGCGCGAGCAGCAGCTCGGGCATCACTAACCCCGGCGCAACCCGCCGGCTTACGCCGGCGGGTCGCCTTACCTAAGGATTGGGCATGGCAGAGTTCCAACGCGTCGCTCTGGTCACCGGCGGCAACCGCGGCATCGGGCTGGAAGTGTGCCGCCAGCTCTCGCAGGAGCGGCACAAGGTGATCCTCACCAGTCGCGAGGGACTCAGCGGCAAGGCTGCCGCCGACAAGCTGCAGGCCGAAGGCCTGGATATCGTCTATTTCCCGCTCGACGTCACCAAGAACGAGAGCATCAAGCGGGCGGCCGAGTACGTGAACGGTACCTTCGGTCGGCTCGACGTGCTGATCAACAACGCCGGCGTGCTGCTCGAGGGCGCGACCCAGACCAGCCTGGAGATCCCACTCGACATCCTGCGCACCACCATGGAGACCAACGTCTACGGCCCCTACCGGCTGTGCCAGGCGATGATCCCGATCATGCGCCGCAACCGCTACGGCCGCATCGTCAACGTCTCCAGCGAACTGGGCCAGCTCGCCGACATGAGCGGCACCCACGCTGCCTACCGCATCTCCAAGGCCGCGCTCAACGCCATGACCCGGGTGCTGGCGGCGGAGTTCAAGAACGACAACATCCTGGTCAACGCGGTCAGCCCCGGCTGGGTGAAGACCCGCATGGGCGGCCCGCAAGCGCCGCGCAGCGTCGCCGAGGCCGCCGCCGGCATCGTCTGGGCTGCCACCCTGCCCAGCGACGGCCCCACCGGCGGCTTCTTCCGGGACCGGCAGCCCATTCCCTGGTAAGCACGGCGCTACTGCGCGGTCCAGGCGCCGTCGATGGGCAGCGCCGCGCCGGTGATCTGCGAGGCGGCGTCCGAGCACAGGAAGCACACCAGGGCGCCGATCTGCTCCGGCTGCACGAACCCCTTGGACGGCTGCTTGGCGCCGACCAGACGCCGGCTGGCCTCGGCGATATCCACCTGATCGCGCTCGGCGATATCGACGATCTGCTGCTGGATCAGCGGCGTGTTCACCCACCCCGGGCAGATGGCGTTGCAGGTAATGCCGCGCTCGGCGTTCTCCAGCGCCACCACCTTGGTCAGCCCCACCAACCCGTGCTTGGCGGCGACGTAGGCCGCCTTGTGCACCGACGCCACCAGCCCGTGCACCGAGGCGGTGTTGACGATGCGGCCCCAGCCGCGGCGCTGCATGTGCGGCAATGCCGCGCGGATGGCATGGAAAGCCGCCGACAGGTTGATGGCGATGATGGCGTCCCAGCGCTCGACCGGGAAGGCCTCGGTCGGCGCGGTGTGCTGGATGCCGGCGTTGTTCACCAAAATGTCGACGCCGCCGAAGGCCTCGGCCGCGAACGCGATCATCGCTTCGATCTGCCCCGGGTCGCGCATGTCGGCGCCGTGGAAGCGCACCTCGACCCCGTACTCGCCCGCCAGCTGGCGCGCCAGCGCCTCGCCGTCGCCGGCGTTCGCCTCCAGGCCGTTCAGCAGAACCTTGGCGCCCTGGGCCGCCAGCGCCCGCGCCACCGCCAGCCCGATGCCGCTGGTGGAGCCGGTCACCACCGCGGCCTTGCCGGTCAAGCTCATGAGCCACCTCCCTTTCGTGCTTATGCTTTTCTCGGGTGCAGAGGAGTATGCCAGCGACCGCCCCCGGGCTGCCTACGACTTTGGTTTGAGTTGACGCTATGGTAAAGCAGCACTAAGTTAGCCCTCGCCGACGGACACGGGTACGGCCTGTGGCGGCACGCCACTACGACCTCATTACGACAACAACGACAGTCCCAAGGATCGACGACCATGAGCGGAGATTTCCCTGTCCTGCGCCAGCCCAACGCCTATGAGTTGCACGACAGCAACATGGCCCGCTATCTCCGCTGGTTGCGCGAACGAGGCTACGGCGACTTCCAGAGCTATCAAGAGCTGCACCGCTGGTCGGTCACCGAGCTGGAGCGATTCTGGGAGAGCATCTGGCAGTTTACCGGTGTGATCGCCTCCCAGCCCTACACCCGGGTGCTCGGTCGGCGCGACATGCCGGGCGCGGAGTGGTTCGTCGGCGCGCGGCTGAACTTCGCCGAGAACCTGCTGCGGCACGCGCTGCACGGCGACCCGGCGCGGCCCGCGGTCTGCGCCATCTCCGAGACCCGCCCCGAGATCAACCTAAGCTACGGCGAGTTGCTGGCGCAGGTCGGCGCCTTCGAGGCCTATCTGCGCAGCGTCGGCGTCAAGGCCGGCGACCGGGTCGCCGGCGTGGTGGCCAACGCCCCCGAGGCGCTGATCGCCATGCTCGCCACCGCCAGCCTGGGCGCGATCTGGTCCTCGGCCTCCCCCGATTTCGGCATCGCCGGCATCTACGACCGGTTCGGCCAGATCGAGCCGACCGTGCTGGTGGCGGTGAACGGCTACGGCTACGGCGGCAAGCGCTTCAACCGCATCGAGCAGATGCTCACCCTCAAGAGCAAGCTGCCGTCGCTCAAGTCCCTGGTGCTGATCGAGAACCTGCCCGAGGCCGGCATCCCCAGCGAGCCGGGCGTGATCGGCTGGCAGCAGGCCCTGGCCGAAGGGCGCGGCCAGCGACCGTCGTTCGTGCAGGTGCCGTTCGATCACCCGGTCTACATCCTCTACTCCTCCGGTACCACCGGCGTGCCCAAGTGCATCGTCCACGGCGGCGGCGGCGCCCTGGTGCAGCACAGCAAGGAGCTGATCGTCCACGGCGACATCAAGCCAGACGACGTGTTCTTCTACTTCACCACCTGCGGCTGGATGATGTGGAACTGGCTGGCCTCGGGCCTGCTGACCGGCGCACAGCTGATCCTGTTCGACGGCAATCCCGGCTATCCGAGCCTGGACGTGCTCTGGGACATGGCCGAGCGCAAGGGCGTGACCCACTTCGGCACCAGCGCCAAATACCTGGGCGGCTGCCGCAACGCCGAGCTGGAGCCAGGCAAGCATCATGCTCTGGAGCGGCTGCGCGTCATCTTCTCCACCGGCTCGCCGCTGCTGCCGGAGGATTTCGACTGGGTGTACCGGTCGGTCAAGCAGGACGTATTGCTCGGCTCCATCTCCGGTGGCACCGACATCGTCTCCTGCTTCGTCGGCTGCACGCCGCTGCTGCCGGTCCGGCGCGGCGAGATCCAGTGCAAGATGCTGGGCATGGACGTCAAGGCCTTCGACGACGAGGGCCGGGAAGTCATCGGCGAGCGCGGCGAGCTGGTGTGCGTCCAGCCGGCGCCGTCGATGCCGGTGTTCTTCTGGAATGACCCGGACGGCAGCCGCTATCGCGCCGCCTATTTCGAGACCTTCCCCGGCGTGTGGGCGCACGGCGACTTCGTGATGTTCAACGAGCACGGCGGCGCGGTGATCTACGGCCGCTCCGACGCCACCCTCAACCCGGGCGGCGTGCGCATCGGCACCGCCGAGATCTACCGCCAGGTGGAGACCCTGGAGGAAGTGGCCGACAGCCTGGTGGTGGGCCAGCCTTGGCAGGGCGACGTGCGGGTGATTCTGCTGCTGGTGCTCAATCCCGGCTACGAGCTGGACGCCGCGTTGATCGACAAGATCAAGACGCGCATCCGTGACAACGCCAGCCCGCGCCACGTGCCGGCCAAGATCGTCGAAATCGACGAGATCCCCTACACCCGCAGCGGTAAGAAGGTGGAAATCGCCGTCGCCAAGATCCTGCGCGGCGAGAAGGTGGACAACGTCGAAGCGATCGCCAACCCGGCGGCGCTGGACAAGATCGCCTCGATCGCTGAGTTGTGGGCCTAGCGAGCGGGGTGAAATTGGCCTCCTCTTAGCGCCCTCGCCCGGTTCCGCGCGAGCGTATGCACACGTCCGCCGAGTCGACGTGCCGCAACCGGATCTAGGCAGAGCGATCGCCCCCTACGTTCCCTCCCCCTCGCTACGCTCTCCCCCACGAGGGGGGAGGGAACGCTCCGGGCTGGCGCCGTGCCTAGCCGGCCTGGGATAAGGGCCACGCCCCGCTAAAGCCTCGCAGCAGATCGGCGCCTCACCCCACCTTGGCGGCGAGCGCCTGGGTCACCTTGGAGGCCGGCGCGCGGCCGAGCTGGGCGCAGATGTAGCGGCCGGCGGCGGCCAGCCGCTGCAGATCGACACCGCAGTCGATACCCAGGCCGTCGAGCATGTACACCACGTCCTCGGTGGCGACGTTGCCGCTAGCGCCGCGCGCGTAGGGACAGCCGCCGAGGCCGGCCACCGAGCTGTCGATCACCGCCACGCCCAGCTGCAGCACGGCGAACAGGTTGGCCAGCGCCTGGCCGTAGGTATCGTGGAAGTGCGCCGCCAGCCGCTCGATCGGCACGCGCGCCGCCACCGCCTCGATCATCCGCTGCGCCTTGAGCGGGGTGCCGACGCCGATGGTGTCGCCCAGCGAGATCTCGTAGCAGCCCATCTCGTAGAGCCGCCCGGCGACCTCGGCCACCGCCGCTGGCGCGATCTCGCCCTCGTAGGGGCAGCCCAGCGCGCAGGACACGTAGCCGCGCACGGCCACGCCGGCGGCGCGCGCCGCCGCCACCACCGGCGCGAACCGGTCGAGGCTCTCGGCGATCGAGCAGTTGATGTTCTTGCGGCTGAAGCTCTCCGACGCCGCTCCGAACACCGCCACTTCCCGCGCGCCGGCGGCCAGCGCCGCCTCCAGCCCCTTCATGTTGGGCGTGAGCACCGGATAGCTGACGCCCGGGCGCGGCTTGAGCGCCGCGAGCACCCGGTCGGTGTCGGCCATCTGCGGCACCCACTTGGGTGATACGAAGCTGCCGGCCTCGATCACGGTGAGGCCGGCGTCGGCCAGCCGTTCGATCAGTTCGACCTTGACCTCCACCGGCACCGGCGTCGGCTCGTTCTGCAGGCCGTCGCGCGGGCCGACCTCGACGATCTTCACCTTGGCGGGCAGGTTCATGACGCTTTCTCCACTGGTTGCAGGCTCAGCAGCTCCACGCCCTCGGACACCTGCTCACCGACGGCGTAATGGACGCTCTCCACCAGCCCGTCATAGGGCGCGGCGATGGTGTACTCCATCTTCATCGCCTCCAGCACCAGCAGCGGCTGGCCCTCGCTCACCCGCTGCCCGGCCTGCGCCAGCACCGCCACGATGGTGCCGGGCATCGGCGCGGCGAGCCCGCCCTCCTTCACTTCCTCGGCCATGGCGGCGGCCAGCGGATCGTACAGGCTCAGCCGGTAGCTGCCGTCGGCGCACAGCAGGGTCAGATCGGCGCCGTCGCGCACCACCGTAGCCGACAGCCGCAGGCCGTCGAGATCGACCTCCAGGCGCCCGCCCGCGTCCAGCTCGCCGCGTGCCCGCAGCGCGCCGCCCGGCAGTTCCAGCAGGAAACCGCCCGGCCGGTAGTGGGCGATCACCTCCAGCGCCCGCTCGCCGTCGCGCAGCTGCAGGCGATGGTGATTGTCCTGGTTGAGCATCCAGCCGTCGGTGGCATGCCAGGGCGAGTGCGGATCGCCCGAGGCCCGCGCCAGCGCACGCGCCTCGGCGTCGATGCGCAGCAGCTCGGCCAGCGCCGCCATGGCCAGCACTCGTTCCGGCGCGGCGGCGCGCGGCGGCAGCAGCGCGTCGCGATGACGGTCGATGAACTGGGTGTCGAGCTCGCCGGCGGCGAACGCCGGATGGGCCGCCACGCGGCGCAGGAAGGCGATGTTGGTGGCCGAGCCGACCACCTGGAACTCGGCCAGCGCCGCGCGCAGCCGCCGCAGCGCGCCGGCGCGGTCGGCATCCCAGACGATCAGCTTGGCGATCATCGGGTCGTAGTGGACGCTGACCTCGTCGCCCTGCGCCACGCCGGTGTCGATGCGCACGTGGGCGCTCACCTCCGGCAGCCGCAGGTGGCGGATGCGGCCAGTGGCCGGCAGGAAGTCGTTGTCCGGGTCCTCGGCGTAGATGCGTGCCTCGATAGCGTGGCCGCGGATCGTCAGCTGCTCCTGGGCGAGCGGCAGCGGTTCGCCGGCGGCGACCCGCAGCTGCCATTCCACCAGGTCCTGGCCGGTGATCATCTCGGTGACCGGATGCTCGACCTGCAGCCGGGTATTCATCTCCATGAAGTAGAAGCTGCCGTCGGCATCGGCGATGAACTCCACCGTGCCGGCGCCGCGGTAGCCGATGGCGCGGGCGGCGGCGACCGCGGCGGCGGTCATGCGCGCGCGCCGCTCGGCGCTCATGCCGGGGGTCGGCGCTTCCTCGAGCACCTTCTGGTGGCGGCGCTGGATGGAGCAGTCGCGCTCGAACAGATGCACGCAGTTGCCGTGGGCATCGGCGAACACCTGCACCTCGATGTGGCGCGGCGTGAGCAGATAGCGCTCGATCAGCACCCGGTCGTCGCCGAACGCGGCCTTGGCCTCGCGCTTGGCGCTCGCCAGCGCCGCGACGAAGTCCTCCGGACGGTCCACGCGGCGCATGCCCTTACCGCCGCCGCCGGCCGAGGCCTTGATCAGCACCGGGTAGCCGATCGCCGCCGCCTCCCGCGCCAACCGCGCCGGGTCCTGGTCCTCGCCGTGGTAGCCGGGCACCAGCGGCACACCGGCCTTGGCCATCAGCGCTTTGGCCTCGCTCTTGGAGCCCATGGCGCGGATCGCCGCCGCCGGCGGGCCGATGAAGACGATGCCGGCCCGCTCGCAGGCCTCGGCGAAGGCGGCGTTCTCGGACAGGAAGCCGTAGCCCGGATGGATGGCCTGCGCGCCGCTCTGGCGCGCCACCTCCAGCAGCCGCTCGATGTTCAGATAGCTCTCCGCGGCCGGCGCCGGTCCCAGCCGCCAGGCTTCGTCGCAGGCGGCCACGTGCTGCGCCTGAGCGTCGGCATCGGAGTACACCGCCACGGTGCGTACGCCCAGCCGCCGGCAGGTGCGGGCGATGCGGCAGGCGATCTCGCCGCGGTTGGCGATCAGGATCTTGTCGAACATCGCCTCAGCCCTCGCACCACTTCGGCCGCCGCTTCTCCAGGAAGGCGCTCAGCCCTTCCCGTCCCTCGACGCTGGCGCGGCGCTCGGCGATACGGCGGGCGGTGTCGTCGATCACCGCTTCGTCCACCGGCGCCGGCGCGACCTCGCGGGCCAGCGCCTTGGCCGCGCGCATCGCCTCCGGGCCGTTACCGAGCAGGGTCTTCAGCAGCACCTCCAGGCGCTCGTCCAGCGCCTCCGGGGCCACCACCTCGTGCACCAGGCCGATGCGCAACGCCTCGGCGGCATCGAAGCGCTCGGCGCTGACGAAGTAGCGCCGGGCGTGGCGCTCGCCGATGGCGCGCACCACGTAGGGGCTGATCACGGCCGGGATCAGCCCCAGCTTGACCTCGGACAGGCAGAAGCTGGCCGCCGTCGAGGCCAGGGCGATGTCGCAGCAGGCCACCAGGCCAACGCCGCCGCCGTAGGCCGCGCCCTGCACGCGCGCCACGGTCGGCTTGCCCAGCTCGTTGAGGGCGCGCATCAGCTCGGCCAGCTGCCGGGCGTCGCGGTAGTTCTCCTCCCAGCCGTAGCCGGCCATGCGCTTCATCCAGCTGAGATCGGCGCCGGCCGAGAAGCTGCGGCCAGCCGCCGCCAGCACCACCACCCGCACCCGCGGGTCGGTGTCGAGGCGCCGGAAGGTGTCGGTGAGCGCAGCGATCAGCGCGTCGTCGAAAGCGTTGTGCAACTCGGGGCGGTTGAGCGTGACCGTCGCCACGCCGCGCGCGTCCACCCCGCAGAGCACCGTGGGTTCACTAGCGGAGCTCATGGAATTCCTCACATGCGGTACAGGCTGAAGCCGGGCGGCTCGATCGGGGCGTTGAGCGCCGCCGAGATGCCGAGCGCCAGCACCCGGCGGGTGTCGGCCGGATCGATCACGCCGTCGTCCCACAGCCGGGCGCTGGCGTAGTACGGATGGCCCTGGCGCTCATACTGGGCGCGGATGGGGGCCTTGAAGGCCTCCTCCTCCTCCGCGCTCCAGGACTTGCCCTGCCGCTCCAGGCCGTCGCGGCGCACCTGCGCCAGCACGTTCGCCGCCTGCTCGCCGCCCATCACCGAGATGCGGGCGTTGGGCCACATCCACAGGAAGCGCGGGCCGTAGGCGCGGCCGCACATGCCGTAATTACCGGCGCCGAAGCTGCCGCCGATGATCACCGTGAACTTCGGCACCCGGGCGGTGGCCACCGCAGTCACCAGCTTGGCGCCGTCGCGGGCGATGCCGCCGGCCTCGTACTTGCGGCCGACCATGAAGCCGGTGATGTTTTGCAAGAAAACCAAAGGGATGCCGCGCTGATTGCAAAGCTCTATGAAGTGCGCGCCCTTCAGCGCCGACTCCGAGAACAACACCCCGTTGTTGGCGACGATGCCCACCGGATAGCCGTGGATGTGGGCGAAGCCGCACACCAGCGTGGTGCCGTACAGCGCCTTGAACTCGTCCAGCTCGCTGGCATCGACGATGCGGGCGATCACCTCGCGCACGTCGTAGGGCCTGCGCAGGTCGGTCGGCACCACCCCGTACAGCTCGGCCGGATCGTAGGCCGGCGGCCGCGGCTCGCGCACGGCGAGCGTCATCTGCTTACGGCGGTTGAGATTGGCCACCAGCCGGCGGACGATGCCGAGCGCGTGCGCATCGTTGAGCGCGTAGTGGTCGGCCACGCCGGAAACCTTGGCGTGCACGTCGGCGCCGCCCAGTTCCTCGGCCGTGACCACCTCGCCGGTGGCGGCCTTCACTAGCGGCGGGCCGCCCAGGAAGATGGTGCCCTGCCCCTTGACGATCACCGCCTCGTCCGCCATGGCCGGCACGTAGGCGCCGCCGGCGGTGCAGGAGCCCATCACCGCGGCGATCTGCGGGATGCCCTGCGCGGACATGTTGGCCTGGTTGAAGAAAATCCGCCCGAAGTGGTCGCGGTCGGGGAACACCTCGTCCTGGTTCGGCAGGTTGGCGCCGCCGGAGTCCACCAGGTAGATGCACGGCAGCCGGTTCTGCTGGGCGATCTCCTGGGCGCGCAGGTGCTTCTTCACCGTCAACGGGTAGTAGGTGCCGCCCTTCACGGTGGCGTCATTGGCCACCACCATGCACTCCTGGCCGCTGACCCGGCCGATGCCGGTGATGATGCCGGCGGCCGGCACCTCTTCGTCGTACACCCCGTAGGCGGCCAGCTGCGACAGCTCCAGGAACGGCGAGCCGGGGTCGAGCAGCGTACGGATGCGCTCGCGCGGCAGCAGCTTGCCGCGCGCCACGTGGCGCTGGCGCGCCTGCTCGCCGCCGCCCTGGACGATGCGCGCCACCTGTGCCCGCAGGTCGGCGACCAGCTCGGCCATGACCTCGGCGTTGCGCCGAAAATCCTCGCTTCGAGGATTAATTTTGCTGTGTAACTGGCTCATTTTCTTACATGGTTTCGGCGAACAGCTCGCGACCGATGAGCATGCGGCGGATTTCGGAGGTGCCGGCGCCGATCTCGTAGAGCTTGGCGTCGCGCCACAGGCGGCCGGTCGGGTAGTCGTTGATGTAGCCGTTGCCGCCGAGGATCTGGATCGCCTCGCCGGCCATCCAGGTGGCCTTCTCGGCGGCGTAGAGGATCACGCCGGCGGCGTCCTTGCGGGTGGTCTCGCCGCGGTCGCAGGCCGCCGCCACGGCGTAGAGATAGGCCTTGCAGGCGTTCATGGTGGTGTACATGTCGGCCAGCTTGCCCTGGATCAGCTGGAACTGGCCGATTGGCTGGCCGAACTGGCGGCGTTCGTGCACGTAGGGAATCACCACGTCCATGCAGGCGTCCATGATGCCGAGCGGGCCGCCGGCCAGCACCACGCGCTCGTAGTCCAGACCGCTCATCAGCACGCGCACCCCCTCGTTGACCTGGCCGAGCACGTTCTCGGCCGGCACCTCGCAGTCCTCGAACACCAGCTCGCAGGTGTTGGAGCCGCGCATGCCCAGCTTGTCCAGCTTCTGCGCGGTGGAGAAGCCCTTGAAGCCCTTCTCGATCAGGAACGCGGTGATGCCGCGCGGGCCGGCGTCGGGGTCGGTCTTGGCGTACACCACCAGCACGTCGGCGTCCGGACCGTTGGTGATCCACATCTTGTTGCCGTTGAGGATGTAACGATCACCTTTGCGCTCGGCACGCAGCTTCATCGACACCACGTCCGAGCCGGCGCCTGGCTCGCTCATCGCCAGCGCGCCGACGTGCTCGCCGCTGATCAGCTTGGGCAAGTATTTGCGCTTCTGCGCCTCGCTGCCGTTGCGGCGGATCTGGTTGACGCAGAGGTTGGAGTGCGCGCCGTAGGACAGGCCCACCGCGGCCGAGGCACGACTGATCTCCTGCATGGCCACCACGTGGGCCAGATAGCCCATGCCGGCACCGCCGTACTCCTCCTCCACCGTGATGCCGAGCAGGCCCAGCTCGCCGAACTTGCGCCACAGGTCCATGGGGAAGCTGTTGCTACGGTCGATCTCGGCGGCGCGCGGCGCGATCTCGCGCGCGGCGAACTCGCGCACCGAGTGCTGGAGCATTTCGATGGACTCGCCCAAGGGGAACTTGAGGCTCGGCAGGTGAATCATCTCTCCTCCTCTCCACGGCTGTTTTTGTTGTGATCTCGCCCGGAAAGCCCCGGGTCCGAGCGGGACCGAGGCAATCGAAAAGATATTTGCCGTTTACGTTAACGTCAATAATAGGCCGCGCGCCGCTGCGGCACACACCGGCGCCCATGGCTACCCGCTGCGCGCCGCCTCCCGCCGCTTGCTCTCGAGCAGTTCCCGGCAGCGCTGCGCCGAGGACTCCAGCTCCGCGAGCGCCTCCTCGATGTCCTTGCGCCGCTGTAGCAGCATCTGCCGCTTCTCCTCCAGCTGCGCCAGATACACTTCGAGCTGACGGATCTCCCCGCCCTCCGGGCTGTCGTACAGCGACAGGATCTGGTAGATCTCGCTGAGACTCATGCCCAGCCGCTTGCCGCGCAGGATCAGTTTCAGGCGGGCCCGATCGCGGCGGCTGTAGATGCGCTTCTGCCCCTCCCGCCGGGGCGACAGCAAGCCCTGGTCCTCGTAAAAGCGCAGCGACCGCGGGGTTACGTCGAACTCCTGCGACAGCTCGCGAATGGTGTAGGTCTTCTGGGAAGCGTCAGGCATCGTGGCGGACTGTCCGTAGTTATTATTGACGCAAACGTAAACAAAACGTCACGTTTCGAAAAGATACCGACAATCGTATCGCCCCTGCCACTGTCGCCAAGCCGCTCCCCTAGCCCGCCCGAACCGCCCGCCCGGTGCCGCCGGGCACCGGGCGACCCTCACCGGCGATCGCATCGAGCAACCGCCGCACGGTGGCGATATCGATATGCGGGCGGCGGCACACGCCGTCGCGCGGGTCCGTCAACCGTCGGGCGGAGGGAAACACGTACTGCCACCCCCATTGCCGGGCGGCCCAAGGCGATCGGCTGGCCAGCGTCGGCGGCAGCCATGCCTCCCCGTAGCCCTCGGCTAGATCCCGTTCGTAGAGCGCGCGTACCTTGCCGAGCTGCTCCTGCAGCGGCCGCAGCAGTCCAGCGGGCAGCGGCACCGCTCGGCCGCGCACGCCGTCGGCGGCGCGCACGATCAGGCAGCGGCGCGGGAAATCCAGATCGCGCACCCGCAGCCGCACGCACGCCTCCAGTTCCAGACCGACCTGGTAATGGAGCGCGACCAGCAGCCAGCGGCTGCCCTGTAAGGGGACGGGCATGGTCCGGGCATCGTAGCGAACGTCCATCGCGGCCTCCCTGCCGACATGGTTTCTCCAAGATGCTAGACTATGACTGTATATCTGTACAGTTAACCGCCTTCGGCGGTCAGCAGCGTGCTCTCGCGCCGGCGCCGGCAGCCGGTACCGACCATGACCGCGGTGACGATCGCCAGGAACTGGCAGACGCCGACACCGGCGAACACCAGCCCCGGGCGGGCGGCGTCCATGATCAGGCCGAAGATGAGCGGCGCGACCGCCATGCCCGCGTCCAGCCCCGAGTACACCGTGCCGTAGACCCGGCCGGTGGCGCCTTCGGGCGCCGCCGCCCGCACCAGCAGATCGCGGGACGGGTTGGCCACGCCGGAGCCGAAGCCGATCAGCGCCATCAGCGGCAGTACCGCCAGCGCCGGCACGATGCCGACCCCAAGCAGCACGCTGACCGCGCCGGCGGCCGCCATGCACCAGGCGATCAGACGGTCGTGATCGGCGCGGCGGCTGGCGGCGAAGCCACCCACCACCATGCCGCCGGCGCTCGCCAGCATGAAGGCGGTGTAGGACAGTGCCGCCACCGTCAGTGGCATGCCGTAGAGCTGATGCAGCGCGGTCGGCGCGAAGCTCTGCACGCCGCCGATGGCGAGCGCCGACACGAAGAAGAACGCGAAACACAGCCACACCTGCGGCAGGCGTAGGAACTCCAGGGTCGAACCGGCACCGCTCTGGCGCGAGCTGGCCGCCAGCGGCGCCCGCGCCTGGCGGTCGTCGAGCAGGCGGTTGGTCGCCAGCAGCAGCCACACCACGGCGGCCACCGCCGCCGCCGCCAGCGCCGCCGTGCGCCAGGAACCGGTCCACTGGGCGAGGCCAACCAGGAATGCCGGCGCGACGGCGTAGCCCAGGTTGCCGCTGATGCCGTGCACCGAGAAGGCGTGCGCCAGACGCGTCGTCGACACCCGGCGGTTGAGCAGGCTGAAGTCGGCCGGATGGAACACACAGTTGCCCAGACCGGCGATCGCCGCCGCCAGCGCCAGCCCGGCGTAGCCGTCGCTGAGGCCGGTCACCACCGCCGAGAGCGCCAGCAGCCCCACGCCGGCCAGCAGCACGGTGCGGGCGCCGACCTTGTCCACCACGAAGCCGGCGGCGGCCTGACCGAAACCGGACACCACGAAGAACACCGCCATCAGCGCGCCGAGCTCGGCGTAGCTCAGAGCCAGCTCCTCCTTGATCCAGGGAAACAGCGGCGGCAGCAGCAGCTGGAAAAAGTGCGACACGCCGTGGGCCAGACCAACCAGCCCGATCACTTGGACATCGCTGCGAAAACTGACGTTGGACTCGGACATCGCGGCTCCCGTGGCGCTGACAGGCGACGCTACAGGATAAGCCGCCGCCGAGCCCCTCTGCGAGCCGGCGTCCGCCGCCCCCATAAGCACGGACATGACGTCCGACAACACAGGCAAGCTGGCCGGCCAGCTGCTCGCCATCGCGGTCGGCGCGCTGGTGCTGGTGCTGCTGGCGCGCGCGCTCGGCGGCATCCGCTTCGACGAGGTGGCGCGCGCCATCGCCGCGCTATCGCCGGCCACCGTGGCCGCGGCCGTGACGCTGAGCCTGTGCGGCTACCTGTGGATCGTGGGCTATGACTATCTGGCGCTGCGCTTCCTGCACCGGCACGTGCCCTGGACACGGCTGGTGCTGACCTCGCTGGCGGCGTTCGCCCTGCAGCGCAACGTCGGTCCCGGGCCGTTCACCGGCGGCGCGCTGCGCTACCGCTACTACCGCCCGCTCGGCTTTCGCCCCGCCGACGCCGCGGTCATCACCCTGCTGTGCGGCTTCGCCTTCACCCTGGGCATCGTCCTGACCGCGGGCTGGGCCCTGCTGCTGGAACCCGAGGGGCTGGCGACGGTGCTCGGCCTGCCGAGCGCGCCACTGCGCGCCGCCGGCGCCGCGCTGCTGCTCGGTTTGGCGGGCTACCTGTACTGGACCAGCGTACGGCATCACCCGATCCGCATCGGCACTTGGTGGGCGCCAGCGCCGTCGCTGGGGCTCAGTCTGCTGCAGCTGCTGTTCGGCGCGGTCGACATCGCCATCGTCGCCGGCGTCCTTTATCTGCTGCTGCCGGCCGAGGTGGGGCTCGGCTATCCGGCCTTCGTCGGCCTGTACGTGCTGGCGATGGTCGCCGGCGCCTTGAGCCACGTGCCCGGCGGCCTGGGCGTATTCGAAAGCGTGCTATTGCTGCTGCTGCCGGGCGACGCACCCGCCAGCGCCGTGCTGGCCTCGCTGCTGGCGTTCCGCGGCGTCTACTACCTGCTGCCGCTGCTGATCATGGCGGTGTCGGTCGGCGGCTACGAACTGCTGCTGCGCCGCCGCGTCGCGGCGTGAACGTCCGCCGCTCGCGCAGCAACTCCACGAGCAGGTATAGAGCGCCGGCCAGATAGGCCGTGCCGCCGGCCAGCAGCATCAGCAAACCGCCAAGTTGCTGATCGCGCAGAGCCGCCTCCCCGCCATGGCCGTACAGGACGCGCGGCGCCAGCACCAGTAGGGTGCCGAGCAGGGTCATGTGCATGGAGGTCAGCAGCAGGCCGAGAATACCGGCGGCGGCCCGTCCGGGCGGTCGCGGCCGACCGCCGCCCAGCGCAGCCAGCCACACTAGCAGCCCCGCCAGCAGGAACGAGCCCTGCTCCAGCGCCAGCGCCGCGCCATGGTGGCGGGCGGCGTGATGCAGCGCCGGCGCGTGCCAGGCCCACACCACCAGCAGTTCCAGCGCCGCGGCCGGCAGCGCGGCGAACAGCGCCGGCGCGCGGCGCACCGGATCGCCGCGCCCGCCGGCGAGCGCCAACGCCAGCAGCGGCGCGGCCAGCGCCACCACCGTCACGTGCATGAGCATGTGGGCGGCGAACCGCTCGGCCGCCAGCGCCGGCAGCGGACCGAGCCAGACGGCCGCCAGCAGTCCCGCGCCCAGCCAGCCAGCGGCCCAGCGAGCCGCACCCGCGTTCACGACAGCGATGTCCCCGTTCCTCCTAAGGCCGTTGCCACCGTTCCCGATATGGCGCCGACGCCGGTGCCGGCCAATCGCCGCTTGCCTGGGAGCGTGCCGGCACCATCTAGCGGACTGGCATCGACTGCGGAGACCGCGATGAACGCTCGGCTCCCGATCCTGCTGCTCATGCTGTGCGCCGCCACCACCGGGCCGACGGCCGTCACCGAAGCCGATCCGCCGTTCTCGGGCGGTCCGGCCGACGTGACGCAGCCGCCGGACCTGCCGGCGCTGGGCAAATGGATGTTCGATCCCGACCACACGCCGGCGCACTGGTTGGGCGAGATCTATGAAGGCAAGCGCTTGCGCGAGCCCATCAACGTGGCGCTGATCGACCGCGGCGCGGCCTCGGCCCAGGACGCCCGGCGGCGGCTGATGGCGGCGGCCACCACCGCCGGCTACCCGAGCCGCGAAGGGCACTCCGGCGGCTATCTCGGCTACATCGGCGGGCACTTCTACCCGCAGCTGCCGAGCCGCCACGAGCACGCTTTCTCCAACGAGCCGTTCGAGTTCCACAACAACCACGGGCGCATCTTCGGCCCCTATCCGCTCACCGACGGCTTCCTGTTCATCGGCGCCTTCAGCCGCGAGCGGGTAGCGCCGACGGCCAAGGTCAAGCACGGCTTCGTGTCCTTCAACCAGGCCCGGGACGATTTCGCGCAGCGCCTCGACCGGTATTCGCCGTATCGTCTCCACGGCTTCGTGCCGCTGGGCAACGACCTGGTCGATCAGCCGCTGGTGACCACCGGCGATCACGACGGGCAGGCGGCACTGCTGATCGCCGATGAGCGAACCCCCGTAAGGTGAACGCCGGCCGCGCCGCGCGGTCTACCGCCATTGCCGTTCCTGGCCGCGGACCGCGTTGGTTCCGCGCCGGGGCTCTGTTAAAGTCCTCGACCTTCGCCCGGCCGCGAGCAAGATACTGTCGCCATGCATGCCGCCCGCCCCCTGTTCTCCTATCCCCGCTACTGGGCCGAATGCTTCGGCACCGCGCCGTTCCTGCCCATGTCCCGCGCCGAGATGGACCAGCTCGGCTGGGACAGCTGCGACATCATCATCGTGGTGGGCGACGCCTACGTGGATCACCCCAGCTTCGGCATGGCGGTGATCGGACGGCTATGGGAAGCGCACGGCTTTCGGGTCGGCATCATCGCCCAGCCGGATTGGTCGTCCAAGGACGCCTTCATGGCGCTGGGCCGGCCGAACCTGTTCTTCGCCGTGTCGGCCGGCAACATGGACTCCATGATCAACCGCTACACGGCGGACCTGAAGCTGCGCCACGACGACGCCTACACCCCCAACGACGAGGGCGGCAAACGCCCCGACCGGGCGGTGATCGTCTACACCCAGCGCTGCAAGGAAGCCTATAAGGACGTGCCGGTGCTGATCGGCGGCATCGAGGCCAGTCTGCGCCGCATCGCCCACTACGACTACTGGTCCAACACCGTGCGCCGCTCGGTGCTGATCGATTCCAAGGCCGATCTGCTGGTCTACGGTAACGCCGAGCGCGCGGTAGTGGAGATCGCCCACCGCGCCGCGCGCGGCGAACCGCTCAAGCACATGACCGACATTCGCGGCACGGCGGTGGTACTGTCGCAGCTACCGGCCGACTGGAAGGCCAAGGATTCGACCCGCATCGACAAGCCGGGCCGGATCGACCCGCTCAAGAACCCCTACGAATACGATCCGACGCAGGCGAGCGGCGCCGCCTGCGCCACGTCCGCTCAAGGGCCAGCAGAGCCGCGGAAGGAGATCCGCATCTCGCCGGTGATCGGCACGGGCAAGGACTACATTCTGCTGCCCTCGTACGAGAAGGTGCGCAACGACCCGGTGCTGTACGCCCACACCTCGCGGGTGCTGCACCTGGAGACCAACCCGGCCAACGCCCGCGTGCTGGTGCAGCCGCACGGCGACCGCTACGTCTGGGTCAACCCGCCGCCCATTCCGCTGACCACCGAAGAGCTGGACGCGGTGTTCGAGCTGCCCTATCAGCGGGTGCCGCACCCGTCCTACGGCTCGGCCCGCATTCCGGCCTACGAGATGATCCGCTTCTCGGTGAACATCATGCGCGGCTGCTTCGGCGGCTGCTCGTTCTGCTCCATCACCGAGCACGAGGGACGGGTGATCCAGAGCCGCTCGGAGGAGTCGATCATCCGCGAGATCGAGCAGATCCGCGACAAGACGCCCGGCTTCACCGGCACCATCTCCGATCTCGGCGGCCCCACCGCCAACATGTATCGGCTCAACTGCAAGAGCGAGGAAATCCACGCCAACTGCCGGCGGTTGAGCTGCGTGTACCCGTCGATCTGCAAGAACCTGGTCACCGACCACTCGGCCACCACCCGTCTGTACCGGCGGGCGCGCGCCGTGCCGGGCGTGAAGCGGGTGATGATCGCCTCCGGCCTGCGCTACGACCTGGCGGTGCGCGATCCCGAATACGTCAAGGAGCTGGTCACCCATCACGTCGGCGGCTATCTGAAGATCGCCCCTGAGCACACCGAGGCCGGGCCGCTGTCGAAGATGATGAAGCCGGGGATAGGCACCTACGACGAGTTCAAGAAGATGTTCGACCGCTTCTCCAAGGAAGCGGGCAAGGAGCAGTACCTCATCCCCTACTTCATCGCCGCGCACCCGGGCACCACCGACGAGGACATGCTCAACCTGGCGCTGTGGCTGAAAGCCAACGGCTTCCGCGCCGATCAGGTGCAGAACTTCTACCCCTCACCGATGGCCATGGCCACGACCATGTACCACACCGAGCGCGACCCGCTGCATCGGATCGACTACAAGAGCGACAAGGTGTACATCCCCAAGGGCGCGCGCCAGCGCCGCCTGCACAAGGCGTTCCTGCGCTACCACGATCCGGACAACTGGCCGCTGCTGCGCGAGGCGCTGATCCGCATGGGCAAGGCGCATCTGATCGGCTATGGCAAGAAGCACCTGGTGCCGCCGACCCAGCCGGCCAATCACCCCAGCGCCAGCCGCGCGAATGGCGGCGGCGCGCCGCGCCGTGGCCTCATCCTCACCCAGCACACCGGGCTACCGCCGCGCGACGACGGCTCCCGGCCGTCGCGCGCCAAGACGACGTCGGCGCGCCGCCCCAAGCGCGGCCGCTGACGCATCCTCACTCGTTGAAATCGGCGGCGTCGGTGCGCCGGCGCCCGCCCGAGGGCGGCCCCTGCCGCCGGTCGGCCCGCGCCGCCCGGCGTTCCACCGGCGGCACGATCACGTGCGGCTCGAAGTCCGCGTTGCGCGGGTCGATCTCCATGATCACCGGCGTGCCGGACGTGGCGACCGGTACGTAGGCCTGCTGTTGCTCGACCGGGATGCGCTTGGCCACCCGATAACGGTACAGACCGTAGAGCGCCAGCAAGCCCATCGTCCCGGCCGTGAACATGAACAGCCCGTGCCCGCCCAGGAACTCCATCGCCAGCGAGCCGCCGATGGGGCCCACCACGGTGCCGATGCCGAAGATCAGCAGCAGCGACGCCGAGGCGCTCACCATCTGGTGCGGCTCCAGATAGTCGTTGGTAAGCGCCACGCACATCGGATAGATCGTCCCGGCCATGCCCACGAACAGGCCGCCCAGCAGCAACAGGGTCAGGAAATCGGTGGATCGGCCGAGGATCAGCGGCACCACGCACAGCACCGCCAGCAGCGCCAGCAGCACCACCATGGCGCGCCGGTCGTGGCGATCCGACAGATGCCCCACCGGCCATTGGAACACCATGCCGAACATCACCGAACAGCCCATCAACACCGAGATCTCCGAGACGCTGAACTCGGCCTGCTGGGCGTAGACCGGCAGCACCGCCAGATAGCCGCTCATGGTGCAGCCGCCAAGGAAGGCGCCGACGATGCCGATCGGCGCCACGCCATACAGCTTCTTCAGCCCCATCGGCTCGTGCTGCTCGATCAGCGGCGCCTTGGAGCGGGTGAGCGCCAGCGGCACCAGCGACGCCGAGATCAGCACCGCCGACACCATAAACAGATAGGTGGTACCCGGATCGCCGAAGCCCAGCGTGAACTGCCCGGCGCCCTGCGCCAGGTAGTTGGTGGCCATGTAGAACGCCATGATGGTGCCGCGCATCTCGTTGCTGGTGCGGTCGTTGATCCAGCTTTCCATCACCATCATCAGCCCGGCGCTGCAGAAGCCGGTGACCATGCGCAGGGCAGCCCAGGCGAAACCGTTCACCTCCATGGGATGGAGCAGCGCGGAACAGCTGGCGATGGCGGCGAAGGCCGCGAAGCTGCGGATGTGCCCCACCCGGCGGATGATGCCGACCGCCGAGCGGGTGCCGATCACGAAGCCCAGCGAGTGAAATGCCAGGATCGGGCCGATGAACTGGGTCTGGAACCCCTCCATGGTCATGCGCACGGCCAGCAACGTGCCCAACAGACCGCTTCCCGCGATCAATAGCGCTAAACTTATGAGGATAACGAGTATCGAGTTGATGGCCTGGGCCATGAGGGTGACTTCCGGCGTCCAAGTCGGCGCCTGAGACCTATGGACTGCGCCGCAGCGCTTAAAGGAGCGTGCGGCGAGCGCCGGACCGGAGCGGCCAGCGACTTGGCAAACCCTCGGTAAAACCCAATGTCTCCCTTGGACGACGGGGCCGTGGCCCATTGGCCGGGAACCTAAATCCATCCGAAAGACAGGAGGCAAGGAGGCCTTCTGCCGAGGTAGCAACGATGCTTCGTAAGTCTCACAGCAGCGATCGTCTGATCGTCGTATCCAATCGCCTGCCCTTATCGCTTTTCCGACAAGAAGGTGGAAGCTGGGAAGCCCGTCCCAGCAGCGGCGGACTGGTCAGCGCCTTGGTGCCGGTCCTGAGACGCCGCGGCGGCATCTGGATCGGCTGGCCGGGCACCACCGACCTCAGCTACAAGCAGGTGGAGCCGGCCTTGGAGAGCGTGGGCGCCGAGTACGGCTGCTCCTTCAAGCCGGTGATGCTGACCGACGAGGAGATCCAGGAGTTCTATTTCGGTTTCTCCAACGAGGTGATCTGGCCGCTGTTCCACGACCTGTTCACCAACTGCAACTTCGAGCCGCGCTACTGGCAGGCGTATCAGAACGTCAACCGCAAGTTCGCCGATGCCATCGCCGACGTGGCCGAGCCGGACGACTTCATCTGGGTGCACGACTATCACCTGATGGAACTGGCCGGGCAGCTGCAAGCCATGGGTCTTACCATGCGCACCGGCTTTTTCCTGCACACGCCGTTCCCGCCGCTGGAGATCTTCATGAAGCTGCCGTGGCGGCTGGAGGTGCTGAACAGCCTGCTCAAGTTCGACACCATCGGCTTCCAGACCCCGCACGACCAGCGCAACTTCCTGCAATGCGCGCGCACTCTGTGCGGCGTACAAGCCGAGAGCAGCGGCGCGGTGACGCGACTACGCCGACGCGACGCCGCGACCGGCAAGTCCGCCTTGCGCGGCGAGCACGACATCAGCGTCGGCGCCTTCCCGATCGGCATCGACTACCACAGCGTCGCCGAACGGGCCGACACCCCGCAGGTGCGCGCCAAGGCCGAGGAACTGCGGGCGGACCTGAACCACCGGCAGATCATCCTGGGCGTCGACCGGCTCGACTACACCAAGGGGCTGCTGCAGAAACTGCAGGCCTTCCGCGCCGCCCTGGTGCGCTATCCGGAGCTGCGCCAGCAGGTGCATCTGGTGCAGCATGTGGTGCCGTCGCGCAAGGAGATACCGGAGTACCAGCAGCTGCGCCTGGATCTGGAACGGCTGATCGGCGAGATCAACGGCGAGTTCACCGAGTCCGGCTGGGTGCCCATCCACTACATGTTCCACAGCCTGCCGTTCGACGAGCTCGTGGCCTACTACCTGGCGGCGGATATGGTCCTGGTGACCTCGCTCAAGGACGGCATGAACCTGGTGGCCAAGGAATACTGCGCCGCCCAGGTCGATGAGGACGGCGTGCTGATCCTCTCCGAGTTCGCCGGCGCCGCCGCGCAGCTGGAGAAAGGGGCGCTGCTGGTGAACCCCTACGATATCGAGGGCGTGGCCGACGCCATCGGCGCCGGCTTCCACATGACGCAGGAGCAGCGGCGACAGCGGATGCGCACCCTGCGCCGCATCGTTCGCACCGAGGACGTGTACCGCTGGGCCGAGGCCTTCCTCAACGTCACCGCCAATCGCGAGCTCTCCCACCTGCCCTACAGCGCGGGCTACCTGCCGCGCGCCAACTGACACCGACCGAACGGTCCGCTCCGGAACCTGGCCGCGCTCGGCCAGGTTCCGGAGCGGCTGCGCGTGGCGGCGCGCCATGCCGCACTTGCTCTCACCGGCGAGCTACGCCACGATACCGGGCCATCGATCGCTCGCATGGACAAGTAATGACGCCCGCTTTTTCCGCCCCCAGCCACTGCCTTCGCGCCGAGGGCCTGGAAGCGCTGCGAGGCGAGGTGATGCTGTTCGAGGGGCTGGAGCTGACCCTGAATTCGGGTCAGGTGCTGCAAGTCGACGGCCCCAACGGCGCCGGCAAGACCACGCTGCTGCGCACCCTGGCCGGACTGACCCTGCCGGAAGCCGGCGAAGTGTACTGGGACGGCGAGCCGATCCGGCGCAACCGCGCGGCCTACGCCGAGGCGCTCAACTACGTCGGCCATCAGCACGGCATCAAGGCCGGCCTGACCGTGCTCGAGAATCTGCAGGTGTACCAGAAGCTGACCGGCGGGAACGGCGATCCGGTCGAGGCGCTGGTGCGCATGGGCCTGGAGCGGCAGCTGCACAATCCCGGCTACACCCTGTCGGCCGGCCAGCGCCGCCGCGCCGCGCTGGCGCGCCTGCTGCTGCGGCCGGCGCCGCTGTGGATCATCGACGAGCCCTACACCGCACTCGACGTGCACGGCGTGGCCCTGGTCGACCAGCTGGTGCGGGAACAGGTCCTCGCCGGCGGCATGGTGGTGCTGACCTCGCACCAGCGCGTCGAGCTGTCCGATCTGCCGCTGCTACGCCTGAGGCTGGGCTCATGAACCAACCCGCCATGCTGCCCGCTTTCTTCGGTCTGCTGCGGCGCGATCTGCTGCTGGCCTACCGCGCCCGCGGCGAAACCATCAATCCGCTGGTGTTCTTCGTGCTGGTGGCCAGCCTATTCCCATTGGCCACCAGCGCCGAGCCGAACCTGCTGCGCACCCTCGCGCCCGGCGTGATCTGGGTGACGGCGCTGCTGGCCACGCTGCTGTCGATGGACCAGCTGTTCCGCGGCGACTACGAGGACGGCGCCCTGGAGCAGCTGGTGCTGAGCCCGCAGCCGCTGGCGCTGATGGCCTTGGCCAAGATCGTCGCCCACTGGCTGGTGACCGGCCTGCCGCTGACCATCGTCGCCCCGCTGCTGGCCATGTTCCTGCAGCTGCCCGGCGAAGCCTACGGCGCGCTCATGCTGAGCCTGCTGTGCGGCACGCCGGTGCTCAGCGCCATCGGCTCGATCGGCGCGGCGCTCACGGTATCGCTGCGCCGCGGCGGCATCCTGCTGTCGCTGCTGATCCTGCCGCTGTACATCCCGGTGCTGATCTTCGCCGCCAGCGCGGTCGACGCCGCCGCCCACGGGCTGCCGGTCACCGGTCAGCTACTGCTGCTGGCGGCGCTGGCAGTCGGCGCGCTGACCCTGGCGCCCCTGGCGACCGCGGCGGCACTGCGCATCAGTCTGGATTGACGCTGACAGGCCGCCGCACACCGCCATGATTACGCAGGCAGAAAAACAACAATATCTATGGATTTACTGCAAGACCTGTTGAACCGCATCAACGGCTTCGTCTGGGGCCCTTATCTGCTGCTACCGCTGCTGTTGCTGACGGGGCTGTTCCTCACGATCCGCCTGGGCGGGCTGCAATTTCGGGTTCTCGGCCACGCCCTGTGGCTCGCGCTCGTCAAGCGCCGCGAGCGCAGCGACGCCCCCGGCGACGTGTCGCACTACCAGGCGCTGGCCACGGCGCTGTCCGCCACCCTCGGCGTCGGCAATATCGCCGGCGTGGCGACGGCGATCGGCATAGGCGGCCCCGGCGCCCTGTTCTGGATGTGGATCACCGGCCTGCTGGGCATGGCCACCAAGTACTCCGAAGCGCTGCTGGCGGTGAAGTTCCGCCGCACCGACGCCGCCGGCGAGCAGACCGGCGGCCCGATGGAGTACCTGCGCCGCGGCGTCGGCGGCCGGACCGGTCGGCTGCTGGGCACCGCCTTCGCCCTGTTCGGCATCATCGCCTCGTTCGGCATCGGCAACATGGTGCAGGCCAACACCGCCGCCAGCCAGCTGCAGGCGACCTGGGGCATATCCCCGGCCTGGAGCGGGGCGGTGATGACCCTCGTGGCCGGCGTCGTGGTCATCGGCGGCATCAAGAGCATCGCCCGCTTCTCCTCGGCCATCGTGCCGCCGATGATCCTGCTGTACGTGCTGAGCAACCTGATCGTGCTGGCGGTGTTCCACGAGAACATCCCCGGCGCGCTGGCGCTGGTGTTCCACGATGCCTTCACCGGCACGGCCGCGATCGGCGGCTTCGCCGGCTCCGGGGTACTGCTCGCCATCCAGATCGGTGTGGCGCGCGGCATCTTCTCCAACGAATCCGGCATGGGCACCGGCGGTATCGCCGCCGCCAGCGCCAAGACCAGGCAACCGGTGCGCCAGGCCATGGTGGCGATGACCCAGACCTTCATCGACACCCTGATCATGGTCACCCTCACCGCCCTGACCCTGATCGTCACGGGCGCCTACGCCCAGGAAGGCGTGCGCGGCGCGGCCATGACCGCCTGGGCCATCGGCCAGGGGCTCGGCGAGAATTGGGGTTCGTACACCGTGACCCTGGCGGTGCTGGTATACGCCTTCACCACCATCCCCGGCTGGTCCTACAACGGCGAGCGCTGCGCGGAAAGCCTGCTGGGCCGCGGCGCCATCCTGCCGTACCGGGTGCTCTACACCGCGCTGGTGATGGTCGGCGCCATGACCACTCTGGACATGGTCTGGACCTTCTCCGACATCGCCAACGGCCTGATGGCACTGCCTAATCTGATCGGTCTGATATTGCTGTCGGGGATAGTCGTGAAGGAAAGCCGGACGTACTTCGCCCGCTTGAACTGGCGCCGGGTGGACGACTAACCCGGCCGCGGCGCCTACCGTACAAGGCGTTCGTGGCTCACCGCGAACGCCGTCGACGACTCCGATGCGTGCGGCACGGCGCCCTAGGGCACCGTGCCGTTGATCTCCACCACCACCGGCGCCTCGGCGCCGACCTTGACCGGTGCGCTGCGGCCGATGGGATCACCGGGCACCGCGATGGCATCGCCGTTGCGCGACACCCGCGCCTCCAGCACCACCTCGGGGAACTCGGCCAGCGTCATGCCCGGCACCATGCCCATCGTGTCGTCCAGCTGCACCGTGGTCGGCAGATCCTTCACCTGCCGCCGCGCCACCGCCAGCGGCGCCTTGGGGCCGTCGCCCGCGGCCCGGGCCAGGATGAAGACGGTCGCCTCCGGCGGCGCCCGCTCGGCCAGCGCCGGCGCCAGCCGGACCTCGACCGTCAGCCGCGCGGTGGGAACGGCAGCGGGGGCCTCGGGCGTCTCGCCGCCGAGCTCGGCCATCAGGCCGCGAATCTGCCGCGCCGCGCCGGACTCGGGCGGCAGCACGTCCAGCAGGCGCTGCCAATACTGCCTAGCCTCCGCCGGGCGCTCGCCCTGGGCCGCCGACAGGCCCGCCAGCCACAGCGCCTTGGGGTTGGCCGGATCGAGCTCCAGCGCGCGCAGCAGCAAGGTCTTGGCCTGGCCCTGCAGATCGCCGCCGCTGGCGTAGGCGACCGCCTCGGCCCGCTCGGCCAGCACCTGCGGCACTTCGCCGAAATGCGCCTGCGCGCGCTCCAGCACCGCCACCGCGTCCGCATAGCGCTGCAGCAGGACGTAGGAACGGCCGAGCATCAGCCAAGCGTCCAGATCGTCCGGCTGCTCCTCGACCCGCGCCTGCAACCGATCGACGTTCTGGCGGATGAATTCCACCTGCGCGTGCACATCGTCGGCCGGCGGCACGGCCGGCTGCAGCCACGCCCGGTAGCTGCCCAGGGTCAGGTAGACGCCGCCGGCCAGCAGCGGCACCGCCAGCGCCACCACCAAGGCGGTACGCCGCGCCGGCCGCAGCTGCGCCGCCTGTTCGGGCCGCAGCTCCTCCAGCAACTGCCGCTCCAGCTCGGCCTTGGCCTCCTCGTACGCGGCCGGGGCCAGCGCGCCGCTGTCACGCTCGGCTTGCAGCTCACGCAGGCGTTGCCGGTGCACCGCCAGGTTGGCCTCGCGCTCGCTGCCCAGGGAATCCTTCGGCGCCTTCAGCAGCGGCGGCAGGACGAAGGCCAGGGCCACCAGCACCAGCACGGCGGCCGCAACGATAAACCCGATCATCAATCGTGCTCCTGCACGTCACGCCCGAGCAGCTCCCGGGCTCGCTCCCGCTCCTCGGCGGAAATCCCCGACTTGGCCGGCCGCCGCTTGATCACCACCAGCAGCGCCGCCAGGCCGATCGCCAGCAGCACGAACGGACCGAACCACAGCAGATAGGTGCTGGACTTCATCGGCGGCGTGAGCAGCACGTAATCGCCGTAGCGAGCGACCATGAAATCCTTGATCTCCTGGTCGCTGCGCCCTTCCCGGATCATGCGGTAGACCTCGCGCTTGAGATCCTGCGCCAGCTCGGCGTTGGAGTCGGCGATGCTCTGGCCCTGGCAGACCAGGCAGCGCAGCTCCTGCCCCAGGCTGCGGAAGCGCGCTTCCTGGGCCGGGTCGTCGAATGAGTAGACCTGCGCTGCGACCAGGGTCGGAAGCAGCAGGGCGAGCAAGGCGAGAACGCGCCGCATTAGTTCTCCTGCTTCAAACGCTCAATGAGGGGCAGCAGGGTTTCCTGCACCGTCTGGCGGGTGATGGGGCCGATGTGCTTGTAGCGGATCACGCCGTGGCGGTCGAGCACGAAGGTCTCGGGCACGCCGTACACGCCCCAGTCCAGGCCGACCCGCCCGTCGCGATCGTAGGCGATCTGCTGGTAAGGGTTGCCGAACCGGCTCAGCCAAGCCAAGCCGTCCTCGCGGGCGTCCTTGTAGTCCAGCCCGACGATGGGCGCGACCTTGCGCGCCGCCAGCTCCATCAGCACCGGATGCTCGTCGCGGCAGGCGACGCACCAGCTGGCCCAGACGTTGACCAGCGTGACCTGGCCCTTGAGATCCTCGTTGCCGATGGTGCGCTCGGGATCGGCCAAGGTCGGCACGCGGAACTGTGGCGCCGGTTTGCCGATCAGCGGCGACGGCACCTCGGCTGGATTGCGGGTCAGGCCCACCGCCAGCAGCACCGCCAGCGCCACGAACACCACCAGAGGAATCAGGATGATCGCTCGCCGCATCACGCGCTCTCCGCACCAACCATCGTGGCAGCACCGCGCCGCTCCCGCTCCGCCAGCCGGCGATAGCGAGGATCGGTGGCGGCGAGCACGCCGCCGACCGCCATCATCAAGCAACCCAGCCAGATCCAGCGCACCATCGGCTTGTAGTGCACCCGCACCGCCCAGGCGCCATCGCCCAGCGGCTCGCCCAGCGACACGTACAAGTCGCGCAGCAGATTGCCGTCGATGGCCGCCTCGGTCATCGGCATGTTCTGGACCAGATAGGTGCGCTTCTGCGGATGCAGCTCCGCCACCTGGCGGCCATCACGGCTCACCGTGACGATCCCCTCCACCGCCCGGTAGTTGGGGCCGTTGCTCAGGCGCACGCCGTGGAACTGGAACTGGTAGCCGCGCGCCTCCAGCACGTCGCCCGGCGCCATGCGCACGTCGCGCTCCATCTCCAGGGTATTGACCACGGTCACGCCGGCGACGAACGCCGCCAGCCCCAGATGGGCCAGTACCATGCCGTAGATGCTGCGCGGCGTGGTGCGCAAGGCCTGCCAGCGGTTACTCTTGTTCTTGCCGCGCTCCCACAGCACCTGCAGCGTGCCCCAGGCGAGCCAGGCGGCCACCGCCAGCCCGGCCACCGCCATGGCCGACACCGGGCCGACCCAGAAAATGCCGATCACGCCCACCAGGCCGGTAGCCAGCAGCGCGTAGCGCAGCTTCCAGATCAACTCGACCAGGCGGTCCTGCTTCCAGCGCGCCAGCGTCCCGATCGAGGTCAGCACCAGCAGCGGGAACATCAGCGGCGGGAACACCGTATCGAAATAGCCCTGCCCGACCGAGCCCTTGCCCATGCCCAGCGCGTCCTGGAGCAGCGGATAGAGGGTGCCGAGCAGCACCGTGGCGGCCGCCACCGTCAGCAGGACGTTGTTGACCAGCAGGAAGCTCTCGCGCGACACCAGCTCGAACCGACCGCCGCTGCCCACCTGCGGCGCGCGCAATGCGTACAGCAGCAGCGAGCCACCGACCACCGCCACCAGGAAGAGCAGGATGAACACGCCGCGCGTGGGGTCGGCGGCGAAGGCGTGCACCGAGGTGAGCACCCCGGAGCGCACCAGGAAGGTGCCGAGCAGGCTCAGCGAGAAGGCGAAGATGGCGAGCAGCACGGTCCAGCTCTTGAAGGCGCCGCGCTTCTCGGTCACCGCCAGCGAGTGGATCAGCGCGGTGCCGACCAGCCAGGGCATGAACGAGGCGTTCTCCACCGGATCCCAGAACCACCAACCGCCCCAGCCGAGCTCGTAGTAGGCCCAGTAGCTGCCCATGGCGATGCCCAGGGTCAGGAACACCCAGGCCACCGTGGTCCACGGCCGGGACCAGCGCGCCCAGGCCGCGTCCAGATTGCCGCCGAGCAGCGCGGCGATGGCGAAGGCGAACGCCACCGAGAAGCCGACGTAGCCCATGTACAGCAGCGGCGGATGCACGATCAGTCCGACGTCCTGGAGCAGCGGGTTGAGGTCGCGTCCTTCCGCCGCCGCCGGCAGCAGCCGCTCGAATGGATTGGAGGTAAACAGCATGAACAGCAGGAAGCCGATGCTGATCATGCCCATCACGCTCAGCACCCGCGCCACCACCGCCAGCGGCAGCCGCCGGCTGAACACCGCCACCGCCCAGGTCCAGGCGCCGAGCAGCAGGCCCCATAGCAGCAGCGAGCCCTCGTGCGCACCCCACACCGCCGACAGCCGGTAGTACCAGGGCAGCAGCGAGTTGGAATTCTGGGCGACGTAGGCCACCGAGAAGTCGTTGACCAGGAAGCTATAGCTCAGGCAACCGAAGGCGATCACCAGGAACAGGAACTGCGCGTGGGCGGCGGGACGCGCCACGGCCATCAGCCCGGCATGCCCGCGGGCGGCGCCGATGATGGGCGGCACCGCGAGCACCACCGCCATGGCCAGCGCCAGGGTCAGCGCGAAATGGCCGATTTCGGGAATGATAGACATGATGCGCTTACTGCCCGGCGTGGGGGTTGCTCAAGGGGGCGCCCTTCTTCAGGGCATCGGCCACTTCCGGCGGCATGTAGTTCTCGTCGTGCTTAGCGAGCACTTCCTCGGCGACGAACAGCCCGTCCTCCTGCAAGCGGCCGCGCGCCACGATGCCCTGCCCTTCCCGGAACAGGTCCGGCAGGATGCCGGTGTAGCTGACCGGCACGGTGTGAGCGCCGTCGGTCAGCACGAAGCGAACGTTGAGGCTGTCGCTGGCGCGTTGCACGCTCCCTTCCGCCACCAGCCCGCCGACCCGGAACGGATAGCCCCGCGGCGCCTCGCCGTTGGCCACCTGGGTCGGGCTGAAGAAGAACGACACATTCTCCTTCAGCGCCATGAGGGTCAGCGCCACGGCCGAGCCCACGCCGAGCAGCAGCACGGCCACCAACATCATTCGCCTACCGCGTCGGGTCATGCGTTTCTCCTGGCGCGCCAGCGGCGCTTCAAGTCGTCGATCAGCTTCCGACGGCGCTGCCACGGCACCAGAACGTTGGCCGCCAGCACCACGGCGGTCACGCCATACGACGTCCAGACGTAGAAGGCGTAACCGCCCATGTTGAAGAACTCGGACAGGCCGCTCATGACTCCTCCAGCGCCTCGCGCACCCAGCTGTTGCCGCGCTCGCGGTCGAGCACTTCGGTGCGGGCGCGCATCAGCACCACCGACAGGAAATACGTCTTGAACGCGGCCGCCATTAAGAGTAACGGAATGAGCATGCTCAAGTGGATGGAGGGCTTGCCGAGCTTGGTCACGGTCGGCCCCTGGTGCAGCGAGTTCCACCACTCTACCGAATAATGAATGATCGGAATGTTGACCACGCCGACAATGGCGAGCACCGCCGCCGCCCGGGCGCCGGTGCGGCGATCCTCGAAGGCGCCCTGCAGGGCCATGAAGCCGAAGTAGAGGAACAGCAGGATCAGCTCCGACACCAGCCGCGGATCCCAGGCCCACCAGGTGCCCCACATCGGCTTGCCCCACAGCGAGCCGGTCACCAACGCCAGGAAGGTGAACGAGGCGCCGAGCGGCGCGCAGGACGAGGCGACGATCTCGGCGGTCTTGATGCGCCAGACCAGACCGACCGTGGCCGCGCCGGCCATGACCATGTACACGAACAGCGACATCCACGCCGCCGGCACGTGGATGAAGATGATGCGATAGCTATCGCCCTGCTGGTAATCGGGTGGCGCCAGCACCAAGCCGCCGTACAGCCCGGCGGCCATGAGCAGTACCGTCGCGCCGGCGAACCAGGGGATCAGACGACCGGTCCAGCGGTAGAAACGCGGCGGCGAGCCCAGTTTGTGCAACCAAGTCCACATGCGTCAGCGACTCCCGTGCTTGTCTCGATGCGCTGAGGCGGCGCGCTCACGCCCGCCCGGGCGCGCCAAAATCCGTTCCGGCGCCAGCGGTTGGAATTTCAGGTTCGGTCGACATGCTCTGGCTTTGGGAGTCCGCGCCCCTTGACTCTTATCAAGAGAGGCCCGTAAAAGCTCGAAAGATTCCTTGCCCAAAGACCTGCTCGTACCGAGAAAGTTCAGCGGCCGCATTATAGTTGCTTCGCACCGCGCGTCGACCTGAACGACGGCGCTTGCGTCGACATCGGAAAAAAGACACAGTTCGCCCGGGCGCGCCGACCACGGTGCTACGCTCGCAGCGCAAAGGATTGCCGCTTACCCCGAGCTCGTTTCGGCTGCATGGACGACGCCCTGCGCGCAGGATGCGTCGCTTCGCCGTTGCTCGGTCCGGTCGCGATGGACCGTGGCAATCATTGGAATCCGTCACAACTCGATAGAACGATCAACGGCATGAAGCGGGTCCTCGTCGTCCACTATTCGCAGAGCGGGCAACTCACGGCCGTGCTCCGCTCGATCGTCGCGCCGCTCGAAAACCGCCCGGATATCGAGGTGGTGTACGAGAACATCGAGCCGGTGCAGGACTACCCCTTCCCCTGGCCGTTCTTCGACTTTCTCGACGTTTTTCCGGAATCGGTGTATCTCGATCCGGCGCCGATCAAGCCGCTGAAAGTCGATCCCGAAAGCCGTTTCGACCTGATCATTCTCGGCTACACGGTCTGGTACCTGTCGCCGTCGCAGCCGGTCACCGCCTTCCTCAAGTCGGCCGCCGGCCGACGCCTGCTCGCCGGCACGCCGGTGATCACCGTCACTGCCTGCCGCAACATGTGGCTGACGGCCCAGGAGAAGGTGAAGAAGCTGCTGACCGAGGCCGGGGCGCGCCACCTCGACCATGTGGCGCTGATCGACCAGAGCCCGGCGCTCGCCACGTTCTACACCACCCCGCGCTGGCTGCTGACCGGGCGCAAGGACACCGTCTGGAACTTCCCGCCGGCCGGCATCGCCGAGTCCGAGATCGCCGCCGCCAGGCGCTTCGGCCGCGCCATCGCCGCCGCGTTCGACCGCGGCGACCTGGCGGCGCAGGCGCCGCTGCTGCGCGGGCTGGAGGCGGTGAAGGTGGACGACCGGCTGATCGCCAGCGAGCGGATCGGCCACCGCAGCTTCCTGGTCTGGGGCCGGCTGCTGCGCAAGGTCGGACCACCCGGCTCGGCGCGGCGCCGGCCGGTGCTAGCCGTCTATGTGGTTTTTCTGATCGCCATGATCGTCGTGGTGGTACCGCCCAGCATGCTGCTGCGCGCCCTGCTGCGGCCGTTCACCCGAGCCCGAACCGCGGCGCTGAAGGCGGCCTACGAGCAGCCGTCCGGTGCCGAAAGTTTCCGTATGCAGGAATTCGCCGATGACCGCTGATGTCTTCATCACCCGTCTGGCGGCCTTTTTGCCGCTGGAACCGATCGACAACGACCGCATGGAGGATGTGCTCGGTCGCGTCGGCGGCCGCCGCTCGCGCGCCAGGAGCGTGATTCTGCGCAGCAACGGCATCCAGCGCCGCCACTACGTCATCGACCCCGCCACCGGCGAGCCGCGCTACAACAACGCCCAGCTCACCGCCGAGGCGATCCGCCGGCTCACCGGCAACGGCTTCGAGCTGGCGCAGATCGACCTGCTCGCCTGCGGTACCAGCTCGCCGGACCAGCTCATGCCCAGCCACGCCGCCATGGTGCACGGCGAGCTGAAGAATCCGCCGTGCGAGATCGCCAGCGCTGCCGGCATCTGCGCCTCCGGCATGACCGCCTTCAAGTACGCCTACATGGCGGTGCGCGCCGAGCTGGCGGCCAACGCCGTGGCCACCGGCTCGGAGGTCGCCTCCACCTACATGCTGGCGCGCAACTTCGAGAAGGAATCGGAGGCCAAGCTCCAGGAGCTGGAGACGCGCGGCGAGCTGGCCTTCGAGAAGGATTTCCTGCGCTGGATGCTGTCCGACGGCGCCGGCGCGGCGCTGCTGCAGAACCGTCCCAACGCCGATGGCCGGTCGCTGCGGGTCGACTGGGTGGAGCAGATGTCGTTCGCCGACGAACTGGAAGTGTGCATGTACAGCGGCGGCGACAAGCGCGAGGACGGCTCGCTGCGCGGCTGGCGCGAATACGACGACCCGGAGGCGCTGCTGCGGCAGTCGGTGTTCGCGGTCAAGCAGGACGTGCGTCTGCTCAACGACAACATCGTCCGCGCCACGGTCGAGCAGGGCCTCACCCGGGTGCGCGAGCGCCGCGGCATCCGCCCCGACGACTACGCCTACTTCCTGCCCCACTACTCCTCGGCCTACTTCCGCGACCGGCTGTATCAGGGGATGAGGAACATCGATTTCGACCTGCCCCAGGAACGCTGGTTCACCAACCTGCCGCTGAAGGGCAACACCGGCTCCGCCTCCATCTTCATCATGCTCGAGGAGCTGTTCGCCTCCGGCCGGCTGGAGCCGGGCCAGCGGCTGCTGTGCTACGTGCCGGAGAGCGGCCGCTTCTCGGTTGCCTACATGCAGCTAACCGTGGTGTGACGATGCGCGTCGACGAAGTTCCGCAGGACAACAGCGCCACTTTCGACGGCGGCCGCAAGGCCATGTACGCCCTCGGCGAGGACGGCAAGTACCGCCTGGTGCCGTCGACCGGCTGGGAGGTCGAGGAGCTGGTGACCTCGGCGGCGGTGGCCGAGTTCAAGGCCCAGGCCGACGCCGCCCTGGCGCGCGCCAGGGCCGGCCTGACGGCGCCGCTGGAGTACCACATGTACGCTCGCCGCATGGATCTGCAGACCCTGGCCCAGAGCGCCGGCCTGATGCGCTGGCGGGTGCGCCGCCATCTCAAGCCGGCGGTGTTCGCCCGCCTGCCGGACAAGCTGCTGCGCCGCTACGCCGAGGCCCTGGGCCTGAGCGTGGACGAACTGCGCCGCCTGCCGCCGGCCCCGTGACCCGTTCGCTCGACGAGACCGAATAACATGCAAAGTCAGCCGTTCCGTCACAGTCACGCCGCCCATTGCGAGAGCGGCGTGATGTCGTCGCTGCTGCGCCACCAGGGCCTGGATCTGTCGGAAGCCATGGTGTTTGGGCTGAGCTCGGCGCTGATCTTCGTGCACATGCCCTGGGTGAAGGTCGGCGGCGTACCGCTCACCGCCTACCGCATGCTGCCGGGCGCGATCATCCGCGGCCTGCAGAAATCGCTGGGCGTGCGCATGCGCACCCACCGTTACGGCAACGCCGCGGAGGCGATGCGCGACCTCGACCGACTGCTGGCCGAGCGCGGCGCGGTCGGCATGCAGACCTCGGTGTACTGGCTGCCGTACTTCCCGCCGGACATGCGCTTCCACTTCAATGCCCACAACCTGATCGTCTACGGCAAGGACGGCGACGAGTACCTGATCAGCGATCCGGTGTTCGAGCACCCGCAGCGCTGCCGCGGCGAGGACCTGGCCAAGGCGCGCTTCGTCAAGGGACCGTTCGCGCCGAAGGGGCTGGTCTATTACCCGGTCGCGCTGCCGTCGCGCGTCGATCTGGGCTCCGCCGCCCGCGCCGCGATCAAGCGCACCGCCCGGCGCATGCTGATGGCGCCGCTGCCCTTCGTCGGCGTGCGCGGCATCCGGCTGATGGCCAAGGGCGTCGAGCAACTGCCCGACAAGCACCCCGACCTGCGTTACCCGCGCACCTACGTCGCCAGCGTGGTGCGCATGCAGGAGGAAATCGGCACCGGCGGCGCCGGCTTTCGCTTCATGTTCGCCTCGTTCCTGCAGGAAGCGGCGGAGCTGACCGGGCGCGAGGCCCTGCGCGAGGCCTCCGAGCTCATGACCGACGCCGGCGACAGTTGGCGCGAGTTCGCGCTGGGCGCGGCGCGCCTGTACAAGCGCCAGGACGCGGCCGACTTCCCGCGCCTGGCCGAGCAGCTGCGGGTGTGCGCTGACAAGGAGGAGCGCGTGTTCCGGTTGCTGCTGCGGGCGGTGTAGGCACCTACCTCAGAGCGGTTCCAGCTCGATCGGCCGGTAGCGGCCGTGGCGGTCGGCGCTCAGGTGTAGTAGGCGCTGCCCCGGCCGCCGCTCGATGAACCAGGCCAGCGCATAGGCGGCGTTGCTGGGGTAGCGGCCGCACAGCGCATCGGCGTCGAGCGCCTGGCCGCGCCAGCCGGCGAGAAGCGCCCGACGCTGTTCGGCGTCGATGCTGGCACCCAGGCTCAACCAGTCGGCGTCGGCCGCCGCCAGCACCGCGCGCGGGTCGTCCACTGGCCGGTGCAGGCGCAGACGGGCCAGGCCGCCGCGCCCCGCCGCCTGCAGGAGCAGCCAGCTGCTGCCCTCGCCCGGTGGCGCGGCGCCATCCGCCGGCGGCCGCTCGTCGACCCCGCCGACCAGCGCCTGGCCGCCGTGCACGGTCAGGCCCGCCGTCGCCAGCGCCAGTCCCGCCTCGAAGGAAGCGGCGCCGGCGGCGACGCTGCCGCTGCGGCCATTCAGGCCCAGCAGCTGCGCTATGTAGAAGCCAGCGGTATTGCCGGAAACGTTGATGAACTCCACCGGCATGGGCGGCTCGCGCCGCAGCGTCACGGCCTCGACCAGCGCGGTGGTGTCGGCGGCATAGCCGCGGCCCGAGGCCAGCCACACCGCGCAGTCGGGCCGCAGCGCCCGCCCCTGCGCGCACTGACAGGCGCCCAGCAGAGCCAGTTCGGTGAAGCGGTTCAGCCGCCGCGGGGCCTTGGCGCAGACCCGCTTGAGCAACGCCCGCACCGACGGCGGCTCGCCCTCGGCCGGCCAGCCCACCGCCGCCGCGCTCATGACCTCGAGCTCAATCATGGCCCACCACCAAGGCGGTATTGTTGCCGCCGAAACCGAAGCAGTTGAGCAGATAGCGGCCACCGCGCACCGGCCGCGGCGCGGCGAGCGGCACTACGGCCGCGAGCAGATCGGGGGCGGTGAAACCCGGCGTCGGCGGCAGGAAGCCGGCGTCGACGCACGCCATCCAGGCCACCAGCTCCAGCACACCACTGGCGCCGAGGGTGTAGCCGAGCACCGGCTTGAGCGCGCTCACCGCCGGCACCGCACCGAACAGCCGCAGCAGCGCCTCGGCCTCGGTTCGGTCGTTGCCGACGGTGCCGGTACCGTGCGCCTTGACCGCGACGATGTCGGCCGGCCGCAGCCCGGCGGCGGCCAAGGCCTCGGCCATGGTGTCGGCCATGCCGTCGCAAGTCGCGCTGGTGACGTTGCCGCTGTCGCAGCGATTGGCGCCGCCGAGCAGCCGCCAGCCCCGCTCGCCGCGGCCGATCACGCAGGCGCCCGCGCCCTCGCCCAACACCATGCCGTCGCGGCAGGCCGAGAACGGCCGGCAGCCCGAGCCCGACAGCAGGCCGAGCGCGCCGAATCCTTGCAGGCTAAGTTCGTTGAACGCCTCGACCCCGACCACCAGGGCGTGCTCCAGCTCGCCCACGGCCACCAAGTCGGCCGCTGCCAGCAGCGCCGTGACCGCGGAGCTGCAGGCGGCGCTGAAACCGTAGGCCCCGCCCTCCAGCCCCAGCCGCTCGGCCACCGCCGCCGCCAGGCCGCCGCAGCCCAGCGGCTCGCGCGGCGCGGCCGCGCCACGGGCCGGATCGCGCAGGCTCGATTCGGCGTCCGCCACGTCCATCGACGAGGAGCCGAGGAACACCGCGCAGCGCGCCCGCTGCGCCGCTCTCAGTCCGGCGCGGTCGAGGGCGTCGGCCGCAGCGGCGACCGCCAGACGCTGCGCCCGGCCCGGCCCCTCCGCCAGCGGCGCGCGGTAGTACAGGAACCGCCCGCCCAAGCCGAGGTCCGGCAAGTCCAGCGTCACCGGCGCCGGCGCGGCGGCGCGCAAGGCCGCCGCCACCGCCGCCTGCTCGCGGCCGACCGCGCTGATCAGCCCCGCGCCGAGGATGCGCAAAGCGGTCATGCGCCCGGACGCAGGAAATCGGCCATGGCGTCGATGGAGGTGAAGACCCGGCGCATCTGCTTGCTGTCGGTGATGCGCATGCCGAAGCGCTTCTGGATCGCCATCGACAGCTGCAGGCCGTCCACCGAGTCCAGCTGCAGGCAGGAGTTCTCGCCGAACAGCGGCTCGTCGTCGGGAATGTCCTCCGGCGCCACGTCCTTGTCGCAGGCCTCGATGATCAGCAGCTTGAGCTCACGCTTGAACGCCGGATCTTGGGAACCTTTCATGCCACGCCTCTAGGTTTTCGTTCGAACAGCAGCGACGCCGCCCACAGACAGACCGCGCCGAACAGCAACAGCGCCCCCGCCTCCGGCAGCACCTCCCGCCAGACGCTGCCGCGCAAAAACACGTCGAAGAAACCCTCCAGCCCCCAGGACATCGGCGACAGCACCGACAAGTCCTGCATGAACTTGGGCATCACGAACTTGGGCACCATCACCCCGCCGAGCGCGCCGAGCACGATGTTGCTGACGCCACCCAGGGTGGTCGCCTCGATGCCGGAGCGCGCCACGGTCGAGACCAGCAGCGCGAAGCCGATGGCGGCGATGCTGGTCGCCGAGGAAATCAGCCACAGACCGAACCAGGAGCTCGGCGCGTTGAGGGCATCGCCTCCCAGCCGCGGCACCAGATACATGCCGACCGCGACCATCAGCACCATCTGCACTTGGTTGACCAGGTAGTAGGGCACGACCTTGGCCACCATCAGCGCGGTCGGCGACACGCTCATGACGTGCAGCCGCGCCAGCGTGCCCTCCTCGCGCTCCACCAGGAAGGCGGTGGACAGCGGTATCACCACGAAGAACATGGCGAACACCAGCCAGGCCGGCACGCTCTGCTGCACGGCGGTGGGCGCCACGCGGGCGCTGCCGTCGCGGTACACGTAATCGCCGCTCACCGTCGCCTCCCCCAAGGGCTCTTGGCCGAGCGCCAGCAAGCCCAACGAGGGGAGCACATAGTGCTCGAACCGCAGCTTGCGCAGCGCTTGGCTGACCGCGAGCTCGAACAGCAGCCGGGTCTGCGGCGCCGCCGACGGCGACAGCAGCAGCGTCACCGGCACGGGCTCGGCATCGTTCCAGTGCCGCAACCGCTCGCCGAAATCGGCCGGCACCAGCAGGGCGAGCTTGACCTCGTCGTCGGCCACACGCCGGCGCAGCGCTTCGCGCCCCTCGCCGGCGGCGGCCGGTACCGGCCGGAACCCCTCGATCCGCTTCAGCTCCTCATTGAAGCGCACGCCGATCGGCTCGGCGCTTTCGTTCAGCAGCAGATAATCCAGCGCCACTGCCCGCTCGCGGTCGAAGGTGTCGCGCATCGCCAGCGACATGATCAGGATGAAGATCGCCGGCATCACGAACAGCACCAGCAGGCCGTGGCGATCGCGCCCCAGCACCAGCAGTTCCTTGCGAACCAGGCTCCAGAATCTCATCGCCTCAATCCCGCGGCTCGGTGCTGGTCAGGCTCAGATACAGGCGCTCCAGATCCTGCGAGCCGTAGTGCAGGCTGCGCAGCCGCAGCCCGCGCTCGCGCAGGCCGTTCAGCAGCCGCTCGACCGCCTCGGGCGGGACCCGCGCCGCGAACCGCCCGGCGCCTTCGCGCCGCACCGGCGCCGCCAGCATCTCGCCCAGCAAGCCCTGGCCGGCCTCGTCCAGCGCTTCCTCCAGCTCGAAGCGCAGCGTGTCGCCGTCGGCGGCGAGCAACTCCGCCAGCGTCCCGCCGGCGACGATGCGGCCGGCGTCGATGATCGCCAGGTCGTCGCAGATCTGCCGCACTTCCTCTAGGTAATGCGAGGTGTAGACGATCGTCATGCCGGCGTCCTTGAGCGCCAGCAGCGACTGCAGGATGAAATGGCGCGATTGCGGATCGATGCCGACCGTCGGTTCGTCCAGGAACAGCAGTGCCGGCCGGTTGAGCAAACCGATGGCGAGGTTCAGCCGCCGCTTCAGCCCGCCGGACAGGGTATCGGCGCGCCGATCCAGGTGCCGGCCAAGATCGGCGACGGCGACGCAATCGTCGATGCGCTCGCGCCGCAGCGCCCCCCGCTGCCCCAGGATGCCGGCGTAGAACTCCAGGTTCTCGCGCACGGTCAGGGTCGGATAGAACGCCAGGTGCTGCGGCACCAGGCCGATCAGGCGCTTGATCCGCTCCGGCTCGCGGTCCAGGTCCAGCCCGTCCACCAGCACCCGCCCCTCGCTCTTGGGCACCAGGCCGGCGAGGATCGAGATCAAGGTGGTCTTGCCGGCGCCGTTGGGGCCGAGCAGGCCGAACACCCGCCCGCGCCGAATGCGCAGCGAGACGTCGCGCAGGGCCACGTGCTCGGTGCGCGCGTAAACCTTGGTCAGACGCTCGATTTCGATCAAGAAAAATCCCCGGCCGGCGGCGGCCTTATCCATAAGAACGCCGCGAACTATACAAGCGCCGCCGCGACGATGGAAAGGAACGTCTCCACCCTCTTTCGCCGGACCGTCGCCGCCCCCACAACCGTATCGTTTGACAAAACGCGGCGACGCCGCGCCCCTTCGCACGCGAAACCTGGCCTTTTCGCAACACGACGTCCGGCAATAACAGATTAAGGAGCCGTCATGTCCGGTGTTATCGACCAGAGTTCGCCCATTCTGTCAGCCGCGCCGGCGACCTCCTCCCCGTCCTGGCACGTCCGACGCCTGCGCCGGCTCGCGGAACTGCACGAGCTGGCCCCACAGTGGCAAGCGCTGGCGGCGCGCGCCGCCGAGCCGAACGTGTTCTACGAGCCGTGGATGATGCTGCCGGCCCTGGAGCTGTTCCATCGCACGATGCCCCTGGAGGTGTACGCCGTCTATCGCGAGGAGGCCGGCGCGCAGACGCTGGTCGGACTGTTGCCGTTCCAGCGTGGCCGCCGTTACGGCCTGCTGCCCGCACGCTATCGGCGGCCGTTACGCTATTACTTCTGCGCGCTGTGCACGCCGCTGCTGGACCGCGAGCACGGCGCGCGGGCGGCGCAGGAGGCGGTGACCGCCATGCGCGGCGACGGCGGCATCACCGAGCTGGCGCTGATCGGCGGCGACGGGCCGGTGGCGGAGTGGCTGCGCCGCGCGCTGCACGCCGGCAACGTCCTGGAGGAAACTCGCATCGATCGCGCCTGCTACCAGCCCGCCGGGGATTACCTGAGCAGCACCTTCCGCCCCGACAAGCGCCGCGACCTGCGGCGGCTGGAACGCCGCCTGACCGAACTCGGCGAGCTGCGCTACGTCAGCCTGCAGCCGACGAGCGACCTCGAGCCCTGGCTCGATGCGTTTCTGACACTGGAGGCTTCCGGCTGGAAGGGACGCGACCGCACCGCCTTGAACGGATCGGCGCAGAGCGCGGCGTATTTCCGCCGCATCTGCCGCACCGCCCACGCGCTCGGCCGCCTGGAGCTGCACGCGCTGCGCCTCGATGACCGGAACCTGGCGATGATCTGCCTGCTGGCGGCCGGCGGCGGCCTATTCGCGCTGCGCACCGCCTACGACGAGCGCTACGCCCGCTACTCGCTCGGCACGCTGCTGTCGGTGTGGCACACTGCCGGCTTGCAGCAGCGCCAACCGGCGCCTTGGATCGATTCCTGCTCGGCGCCGGACAATCCGCTTGCCAATCTACTGTGGAAGGACCGGCGCACACTGCTCGGCTGGCGCCTGGCCAGCGGCGCGTGGGCGTCGGTCCTGCGCGGACGCTCGACGGTCGGCTCGCTGCTGCGCTCAGGCGGCCGCGCCGCCTGAGCGTCGGTGCCTTTCACTTGAGCAACGGCGCCACGACAGCGACCAGCACCAGCAGGACGCCGCAAGCCAGCACCAGCATCACGGCCGCGCGCTGGAGGCGTTCGGCCCTGTTTCCTTTCGCCATGGTCTCCCCCGACCGCTCCCGCCTCGTCGCAGTTTGGCCGGGCCGGCGTCCGCGCCGTTTGACCTAGGTCAAACGTTTCGCGGCAGCCTCGCCTCAGGCTGTCGGAAACCCACCCGCGCGCGGGTGTCGCCTCCTCATCCAGCAAGCCGCCGCTGCGGTCAGGGTCGAGCGGATCGCCGCGCTGACCGCCGACCGACGCAAAAGAAAGCCCGCGGTCGCGCGGGCCAAAAGGATCAGCTGACGCAAGAAAGGGGACTTCGGTAAGGCAGTTAACGATATGGGTTCGGCCACCGGCACTTCCAATACCGGCCGCGCGCCCCCTCCCGGCGTTCGGCTCTTGATCGAAATCAATGGCTGGCGCGGAGGCGCTTCCTATGATCGCCGCCGGATATCGGAAAGGACGGGATGCCGCCGACCTTGGACGCCGCACCCCGTCGGCCGTACCGGACGCCCGCCGCGCGCCCGGTCCGGCAGCAACGAGGAACGACACTATGGAACTGGTTTGTCCCGCCGGCGGGCTGCCGGCGCTCAAAGCCGCCGTGGACAACGGCGCCGACGCCGTCTACATCGGCTTCGGCGACGACACCAACGCCCGCCATTTCGCCGGCCTCAACTTCAACAGCGCGCGCGCCGCCGAAGCGATCGCCTACGCCCACGGTCGCGGCAGCAAGGTGTTCGTCGCCATCAACACCTACCCGCAAACCGACGGCTGGCAACGCTGGACCCGCGCGGTCGACACCGCGGCCGAGCTCGGCGTCGACGCCCTGATCGTGGCCGATATCGGCGTGCTCGGTTATGCCGCCGAGCGCCATCCCACGCTGCCGCTGCACCTGTCGGTGCAGGCCTCCGCCACCAATCCGGAAGCGCTGCGCTTCTACAAGGAGCAATTCGGCATCCGCCGCGCGGTGCTGCCGCGGGTACTGTCGCTGGCGCAGGTCCGCCAGCTGTGCGACGACGCGCCGGTCGACCTGGAAGTGTTCGGCTTCGGCTCGCTGTGCGTGATGGTGGAGGGCCGCTGCCAGCTCTCCTCTTACGTCACCGGCGAATCGCCCAACACCTGCGGCGTCTGCTCGCCGGCCAAGTTCGTGCGCTGGCAGGAAACCGACGGGCGGCTGGAGTCGCGCTTGAACGACGTGCTGATCGACCGCTTCGGCCCGGGCGAGAACGCCGGCTATCCGACCTTGTGCAAGGGGCGCTTCGTGGTCGAGGGACACACCTACCACGCCCTGGAGGAGCCGACCAGCCTCAACACCCTGGAGCTGCTGCCGCAACTGCAGGCCATGGGTGTGAAAGCGATCAAGCTGGAGGGGCGCCAGCGCAGCCCGGCCTACGTGGCGCGGGTGACCAAGGTCTGGCGCCAAGCCATCGATGCTTGCAAGACCGACCCGGCCCGCTTCCAGCCGCGACCGGAATGGCATCAGGCGCTGGCCTCGGTGGCCGAAGGCACCCAGACCACCCTCGGCGCCTATCACCGTCCCTGGCAGTAGGAACCGACCGATGCGCATCTCCCTCGGACCCAACCTGTATTTCTGGCCGCGCGAGCAGGTCGAGGCCTTCTACGCGCGGGTCGCTTCCATGCCCGTGGACGTGGTGTACCTGGGCGAAACGGTGTGCTCCAAGCGCCGGCCCTACGGCCTGGAGGAATGGCTGGACATCGCCCGCGCCCTGCGTGCCGCCGGCAAGGAGGTGGTGCTCTCGACCCTGACCCTGATCGAAGCCCGCTCCGAGCTCGGTGTGGTGAAGCGGCTGTGCCAGAACGGCGAGTTCATGGTCGAGGCCAACGACTTCGGCGCGGTGCGGCTGCTGGCCGAGCGGCGCGTGCCGTTCGCCACCGGTCCCAACATCAACATCTACAATCCCCAGGCCCTGCGCCGGCTGGTCAGCCTAGGCCTGCGGCGCTGGGTGGTGCCGGTGGAGATCTCGCGCGATGCCCTGCGGCGGCTGCTGCAGGAAGCCGGCGCGCAAGGACTGCTCGACGGCGTGGAAACCGAGGTCTACAGCTACGGCCGCCTACCCCTGGCCTATTCGGCGCGCTGTTTCACGGCGCGCGCCCATAACCTGCCCAAGGACAACTGCCAGCTCAAATGCCGCGACTATCCCGAGGGCTTGGCAGTGCGCACCCAGGAAGGCAGCGATTTCCTCACCGCCAACGGCATTCAGACCCAGTCGGGCCTGGTGCAGAACCTGTTGCCGCACTGGCGGGACATGCAGGAGCTGGGGGTATCGCTGATGCGCATCAGCCCGCGGCCGCAGCACACCGACGCCGTGGTGCGGCGGCTGCGCGCCCTGCTCGACGGCGCCGAGCCGAACGCCGAGTTCGACGAGCCGACCTGCGACGGCTTCTGGCGCGGCGCGCCCGGCATGAGCCGGCTGGCCATCGGCGCCTGACGGGATCGGGAGAAAAGCGTTCGCGGCGCGACCGCTCCCACCGGAGAGCGTTGTAGCGGGAGCGGCCAGGCCGCGACGCCCATTACCCTTTCGTCGGCTCGCTAGACCGGATCGGCCGCGCGGTCGGCGCCGCTCACCATGGCGCCGGCCATGGTCACCGCCATCCGCACCGGCGCGGGAAGATCCTCTAGCTCCAGACGATCCATCAAGTTCTTCACCCAAAGCCCCAGCTCGGTGTCGCCCTCGATCCGCAGCCGACGCTGGAAGAACAGCGTGTCCGGGTCCTCGCGGCGACTGGCCATCAGCAGCAAGTCGGCCACCTTGCCGGCGATGGTGACGTCCGGCGGATCGGAGCTAACACGTATGCGCTGGTCGCGCATGGTCAGGCGCCAGCTCAGGCCCACGTCGTCGACGCCGATGGCGACGCAGCGCCCGACCAGGAAATCGAGCTCGCCGTCGTCGATCAGCTTGCGCAGCGAACGGTTCAGCACCAGCACCAGCGCCTCGCCGCTGAGGCACTGGACGGGCCCGCGCAGCACGGCGGGCGGTTTCGGCAGATGCAGTGGCATAGCGTTCGAGTTGTTTCGCCGGGTAGTGCGTCCAGCGTGCCAGAAGCCCGGCGCAGCCGCCTTAATCTGCGTCAAGCGCGCAGCAGGCTGGGCACCGTGGCGCTAACGTTCCTCGCCCAGCGCGATGTCCGGATCCGACCAGCAGTCGACCCGCACCGTGAAGGTGTTCGCCAGGGCCGCCAGATCCTCGCTGGAGCGCTGCGGCGCGCCGGGTTCGGCGGTATCGAACGGTACCCGCGCCAGATTCAGGAAACGCCGCGCCACCTCGCCTTGGATGGCGAAGGAAACGTCCGCCGCCAGGGCGCCGGTGGCGTGCGCGATGGAGATGGCGTCGAGCTTGCCCATCACCACGCCCACCACGTTGCCGTAGCGGTCCAGCACCGGACCGCCACTGTTGCCGAGCTGCACCGGCGCGCTCAGGCCCATCAGGTTGAGATCGTCCCCCGGGCCGGCGGTGGTGCTGACGATGCCGGTGGTGATGTGCAGCGACGAGGCCAGCAGCCCCGGCAGCGAGTAGCCGGCCACCATCACTTCCTCGCCCAAGCGGGGCGTGCCCTGCCGCAGCCGTGCCGTGCCGCCGTCCCAGGGCTGGGTCATGCGTATCAGCGCCAGGTCGTCGTCCGGCCTGACCTGCACCAAGTGCGCCTGGATCACCTTCTCGCCGCGCCCAGCGTGGTGAACGGAGATGGTGATCACCCCGCAATCCTCGACCACGTGCGCCGCGGTCAGCACGTCGCCGCGGCCGGTAAGCACGAAGCCGGTGGCGCTGCTGTGATCGCCATTGGGCATACCCGGCGCCGGCGGCCTGCGCCGCAGCTCGGGCGCCTGCAAGGTCATGACCAGCGGATTCGTACTGGCGGTGCGCTGCTCGGCATCGTCCGCCGGAAGCAGGCTGTCGGCGCCCTTCAGCGCCGGCAGGCGTACGCTGACGAAGATCAAAACCAGGGAGAGGAAGACCCAGACGCCGACTTTTCTCATGAGCGGCCACCTCCTTGTGATCCACATATGGGGCCGGCGGCGGCCAGATCAGCGCCGTTTTTTCGACGGCAGATCAGGGATAAGCAGTGCTATGGTTAGACCTTATATTCGTCTGAGAGAACCATAACGACCGAGGAGAGCCCACACATGCGTCTGCGCAAGCGTATCACCCTGATGGCGGCCGCCGCGGTGCTGGCCACCAGCACCGTGGCCTTGGCCGCGCCGAAGTTCATCAACATCCTCACCGGCGGCACCAGCGGCGTGTACTATCCGATCGGCGTCGGCCTGTCGCAGCTCTACAACAACGGCATCCAGGACGCCAGAGCGTCGGTGCAGGCCACCAAGGCCTCGGTGGAAAATCTCAATCTGCTGCAGGCCGGCCGCGGTGAGCTGGCGCTAGCGCTGGCCGACTCGGTGGACCACGCTTGGAACGGCGTCGAGGAAGCCGGCTTCAAGAACAAGCTGACCAAGCTGCGCGCCATCGGCGCCGCCTATCCGAACTACATCCACATCGTCGCCAGCAAGGAATCGGGCATCAAGACGCTGGCCGATCTCAAGGGCAAGCGCATTTCCGTGGGCGCGCCCAAGTCCGGCACCGAGCTCAACGCTCGCGCCATCTTCAAAGCCGCTGGCCTGAGCTACGCCGACATGGGCCGCGTCGAGTACCTGCCCTATGCCGAATCGGTGGAGCTGATCAAGAACCGCCAGCTCGACGCCACGCTGCAATCCTCGGGCCTGGGTATGGCCGCGATCCGCGACCTGGCGTCCACCATGCCGATCACCTTCGTGGAGATCCCCGCCGACGTGGTGGCCAAGATCGGCAGCGCGGCCTACCAGCCGAACAAGATCCCGGCCGGCACCTACGAGGGCCAGGACAGCGACGTGGCCACCGCGTCCATTCCCAATCTGTTCGTGACGCACGAGGGCGTATCGGACGAGTTGGCTTATCAGATGACCAAGCTCTTGTACGAAAACCTCGACCGCCTGGCCAGCGCCCACGCCGCGGCCAAGGCGATCAAGCTGGAGACCGCGCCCCAGGACCTGCCGATCCCGCTCCATCCCGGCGCGGAGAAGTACTTCAAGGAAGTGGGCGTGCTGAAGTAACGGTACGGAGCGCCGCCGTGGAGGTCCACGGCGGCGCCCACTCTGCCCATCCTTCCTTGGATGCATCGCGCTTGCACGCGATGCCGTCGTCGCGGATGCGGATCCTCGCGCGCCGGCCGCCCTTGGTGGACGGCGTGCCGCGCGCACCGGGCGTTCCACTGACGAGTTGCGATCATGAGTGAATACCAAGGCCTTTCCGCCAGCCCGGACACTTGGCCCAAGACACTGTTCTACGTAGCGCTGCTGTTCTCGACCTATCAGATCATCACCGCCGCCTTCCATCCGGTGTCCACCCAAGTGCTGCGCGCCGGGCATGTGAGCTTCCTGTTGCTGATGGTGTTTCTCAGCTACCCGGCGCGCGGCAATCGCCGGCCCTGGCAGCCGTTGGCCTGGGTGCTGGGCCTGGCGGGCATGGCCACGGCCGTGTATCAGTGGCTGTTCGAGGGCGACCTGATCCAGCGCTCGGGCGAGCTCACCACCGAGGACATGGCGATCGGCATCGTGCTGACGCTGCTGGTGTTCGAGGCGGCGCGGCGGGTGATGGGCTGGGCGCTGCCCATCATCTGCGGGCTGTTCCTGGCCTACGGCCTGTTCGGCGAGTACCTGCCTGGTGACCTGGCGCATCGCGGCTACGGCTTCGACCAGATCATCAACCAGCTGGCGTTCGGCACCGAGGGTCTCTACGGCACGCCGACCTACGTGTCGGCCACATACATTTTCCTGTTCATCCTGTTCGGCGCCTTCCTCGAACAGGCGGGCATGATCAAGCTGTTCACCGACTTCGCCATGGGGCTGTTCGGCCACAAGCTGGGCGGTCCGGCCAAGGTCTCGGTGGCCTCCTCGGCGCTGATGGGCACGATCACCGGCTCGGGCGTGGCCAACGTGGTCACCACCGGACAGTTCACCATCCCGCTGATGAAGCGCTTCGGCTACCGCCCGGCTTTCGCCGGCGCGGTGGAGGCCACCGCCAGCATGGGCAGCCAGGTCATGCCGCCAGTGATGGGCGCGGTGGCCTTCATCATGGCCGAGACCATCAACCTACCCTACGCCCAGGTGGCCAAGGCGGCGCTCATCCCCGCCCTGCTCTACTTCGGCTCGGTGTTCTGGGTGGTGCACCTCGAAGCCCGGCGCGCCAATCTCAGGGGCTTGCCCAAGAGCGAATGCCCGAACGCCTGGGCTGCGGTCAGCCAGCGCTGGTATCTGCTCATCCCGCTGCTGGTGCTGATCTATCTGCTGTTCTCCGGCCGCACGCCGCTGTTCGCTGGCAGCGTGGGCCTGGCGCTGACCGCCATCGTCATCCTCGGCTCGGCGGTGATACTGCGGGTGTCTTCCACTCTGCTGCGCATCGCCTTCTGGGTGGCGCTGGGCATTCTCTGCGCGGGCTTCTTCCGGCTCGGCATCGGCGTGATCTTCGGCGTGATCGGCCTGCTGGTGCTGATCACTGGGTTCATCCAGGGCGGCCGCGCCACGCTGCGGGTGTGCGTGTTCGCCCTGGCCGAGGGCGCGCGCCACGCCGTGCCGGTGGGCATCGCCTGCGCCCTGGTGGGGGTGATCATCGGCATCGTCTCGCTCACCGGCGTAGCCACCACCTTCGCCAGCTACATCCTCGCCATCGGCCAGAACAACCTGCTGCTGTCGCTGGTGTTGACCATGATCACCTGCCTGATCCTGGGCATGGGTATCCCGACCATTCCGAACTACATCATCACCAGCTCCATCGCCGCGCCGGCGCTGCTCGACCTGGGCGTGCCGCTGCTGGTGTCGCACATGTTCGTGTTCTACTTCGGCTTGATGGCCGATCTCACTCCGCCCGTGGCTCTGGCCTGCTTCGCTGCCGCGCCCATCGCCCGCGAGAGCGGTTTCCGGATCAGCCTGTGGGCGGTGCGCATCGCCGCCGCCGGCTTCGTGGTGCCGTTTCTGGCGGTGTACGACCCGGCGCTGATGCTGCAAGGCGACAGCCTGCTGGGCACGGCCTACATCACCGCCAAGGCGGCCTTCGCCATCGGCCTATGGGGCATCGCCGTGATCGGCCACCTCCGCCGCGACCTCGCCTGGTGGGAGCGGCTGCTGGCGCTGGCCGCAGGAGGATTGCTGATACTGGCGCTGCCCATCACCGACGAAGCGGGCTTCGCGCTCGGCGCCGTCGTGCTGGCGCAGCACCTCTGGCGCGCACGCCGGCTGGCCGGGCCGCCCTCGGCATGATCAAGCTGTGCATGGGCCTGGCCGGCGCGCTGTGGGCGCAGGTCGACGTGCAGGCATTCACCCTGGCCTGGTATCACACTGTGGAGAAGATCCGCTGGGAAGAGGACTACCGGGTCACGCCCGACGGTTTGGTGCTCGAAGAGGCGCGCATCCAGGGCAGCGGCGCCGGGATGGAGATTCCGCCCGGCGCCCGGCTGCAGTCCGGCAACTGGCGCTATCGACCCACGCTGCCGCCGCAGCAACCGCTGCGCCTGAGCCGTGCGCCCGAGGCCGGCGACTACGTGCTATGCAGCGGCGGCGACTGCCAGCCGCTCGGCCACTGGCTGGGCGCGCCGCGGATGGCGCAGCCGGTGGTGGAACTGTGGAGCTGCGAATCCAAGCCATGAATTGGGGCGTCGGTCGATGCCCCCCCCACCCCGTGGTCCGACGCTCTCGGCACGCCGGAAGCGTGCTCGGCCGCCGCGTTGTCCCCCACCAGCCTCATCCGACTTGCCGCGCCGCGCTCGGCAGGTACGCCGCAACCGTCGCGCCTAATATGCAACCGGTTGCAGGCGTAGCTTTCCTTACTCTCACGCTCAGGAATTCTCGTTTGTCCCCGGAGTTGCTTGCGAAGATACTGAAGTCCTCCTCCTTGATATCCTTCTACGAGATATCAGTTGGCCCGCCTCCCCGGCGGGCTTTTTTTTGCCCCTAGCTTGGCGAGAAACGACGGCTAGCCGCCCTGCTTTCCTGCGGACGCTCTCCTCGCGCTCCCAGCTAGGCCTGGCGCTGAGGCGGAACCGCGTCGTTCGCCTCCGCGGCGGCCGATTCCTCGACAGCCGGCGAGCGCGTCGGCGCCGTGGCGCTCGGCAAGCTACTGTGCAAATACCAGAACCATGCCTTGCCGCCGGGGATGGGCAGGCGATAGCGACGGATGGTGCCGTACGCGACCCAACCGGCCCGCTCCGCCCAACGCTGCGCGCCGACGTTGCTCAGCGGAATGTGGGTGATCAGCCGCCGCAGGCCGCGGCGCCTGGCCAGTTCGCACATGGCATGACTGAACGGCACCCCGCAGCCCTGGCGCCGCCGCAGGCCCTTGGGCAGCACCACGATGTTCTCCACCTGCCCGCAATGCGGCGCCAGCGGCGGATACATGCCGGACCAGACCGGCAGCGCGCGCAGTCGCTCATTGTCCTCGCTCAGGAACAGCCACTGCATGCACAGCGGCTGCCCGTCCTCGACCCAGACATAGGCCCGGCGCAGACCGTGCTCCCACAAGCGGAACGCGGTGATCAGCTGCGGCTGGCTGCGCCAGGGATGCGCTCGCAGCCAATCCATGGTCACCTCGTCCATGGGGCTGAGCACCGCCTCGGACGCCAGCTGCCGCTCGGGCGCGGTCAGATCGAGCTCGTAGCGGATCCATACGCTGTACGGCAGCCGCCCACCGAGCAGGCGGTTGGCGGCGTCCAGCAGCGTCGCCAGCAGCCGTACCAGCCAGTCGGGCAGACGCAGATGAAAACCGTTGCAGCACAGCCAATGCGAACGCCGGCTGCCGCGGACGAACGGCGCCCCTGCCACGCTCACCCCCAGCGACCGGCTTCCCGCACGCCCGCTTCCTGCATCAGGGCGTCGGCATAGAACTTGGTGGCCCAGTTCAAGTACTGATACTTGCCGTAGCCGCCGAACACGGGATGAGACCCCTTGATGCCGCCGACGATGTCCGGGTTGCCCCGCAGCGCCTGCGTGGCTTTCAGTTGCTGGTTCAGCCGCAGCCCGGCGTGCCGCCACTCGTCGTTACCGAGCGCCGTGGCCAGCACGAACCAGACGACGGCGGTCTGGGCCTCGCCGGTGAGGCAGCGCCAGCGCACGCACGGACGCCAGTCGGCGTCGTAACGTCCGCTCAAACGACCGTCGCGCTCCAGCGCTTCCAGAAGCGCGCGATTGGCTCGGCACACCAGCTCCAGGCCGCGACGCGAACCGAGCGCCAGCGACAGCTCCAGCATGCCCTGCGTGGTATAGGCGATGGTATGCAGCAGCGGCCGCTCCGGGTCGTTGAGACAGTTGTCGGGCGTCCAGCCGTTGGGATGGGTGCGCCGTATCACGTACTCGAGGTTACGCTCGGCCGCCCGCCGATAGCGCTCCTCGCCGGTGATCTCGGCGGCGCGCTGCAACGCCCAGGCGGTACGCACGTTGTAGCAGTACGAGTCGGTTTTCACGCGCGGCCGGCAGAATTCGCTCAGATTACGACGCCAGGCGCCGTCCTCGTCCTGTTCGGCGCAAAGGAAGTCGGCGGCGCGGGTGAGCGCGTCCAGGTAACGGCGATCGCCGGTTTCCCGGTAGGCGGCGACCCAGCCGAAGATCACCTGGCCGGTATTGAAGATGGCTGGCGACGGCGGCGACGCGATCGTGCCGCCCTGAACCGCGCCGCTGGGCATCTGCACCTCGATCTCCCAGTCAGCCATGCGCAGCGCCCGGCGCTTGAACTCCTCCTTCCCCGACCAGCGCGCGTACTGCAGAAAGGTGGGAATGATGTAGCCGGTGGTTTCCGGATAGGCTGCTCCCCAACCGGTCTTGAGGTGGTACATACGCGCCACTCCCCCGCCACCGGCCATGTCCTGGGCGCGGCACAGCCAGCTCATGGCCGCGGCCAGATGCTCCGACGGATCGGCGATCGCGCGCCTTCTCCACAACACATCCTGTAACGCCTGCGCGAATATCCCCATGCCATCACCTTCCCTGTTGTGGCTATCAGGCACGCCCCCAGCCGCGACATGTCAGGCTGACCCGGCGCACCGGCTCGATGCCGAACTCCGACTTGAAGCGATACACGCCATGCTCCGGATGGCTGGCCTCCACCGCCTCCGCGGGAACGCCGCCAAGGCTGAGATAGCGCAGCCGGCGTTCCGCGTACCGCTCCGCCAGATCCCAGAACAGCCGAATCGACGCGCCGATCCGGTAGCCGGCCGCGCTGCTCGCGCCGAGCATGTAGAACGCCGTGCCGGGCGACTCCAACATGTAGGCGACGGAAAGCAGCTCGCCTTGCTCGTCGTACAAGCCGTAGAGAGCGCCGTGACCGTTCTTGGTCAGGCAGCGGTCGAGCATGCGGTATCGGAGGTAGTAGGCCAGTGCCTTGCGCAGCGTGAAGCGGATGCCGCGCCGCTGGGCCCAGCGCCAGCGCAGCAGCAGCAGCGTCTCGGCCGGCAGCATCCGGACCCGCTCGGTGCGCAGCTTTCGCCGCAGCAGCTTGCTGAGCTTGCGCCGATGACCGGCGTGCAGCACACGCATGCGGTCCTGCTCGGTACCGTCCAGCATCCACGGGAATTCCAGTCGATATTCCCGCTCGACGCCGTCCGGCAGCACCCGGCAATTCTCCGCGCCGCCGTCGTAGGAACCGATCCGGACGGTGGCCACCGCCTGCCCGCGCAGCCACCCCAGAAGTTCCGTCACGCTCCGCCCGTCCTCATCGCCGAGCGCCCGCGGCAGAGACAGCGCCTGAAACAGCGGGCCCTCGGCCGTTACGGTCCACACGCCGCCGAGCAAGGCCACGCTGCCGCCGGCGCGCCGCACCACCACGCCACGTAGGCGGGACTCGCGACCGGCATGCACTTTCAGCATTGGACTGAGATGAAAGACGTCTTGCCCTAGCGCGCGCACCCGTGAGTCCCAGAACGCCGGCTCCCGGTCGATCTCGAACCACTCGAACTCGCAGGGCGAGTCCTCCCTACCCTCGACCCACGCCACTGGCGCCGGCACCTGTTCTTCCTGCAGCCCGTGTAGCATCGCCACCCTCCCGACTTCCCTGTCGTCGACGCCTGCCGCTGTCTCGCCGCCAACCCCCAAGCGCACCGGAAGACTACCGGTCGCCGAACCGCCACAGCCGGCCAACCGAGACTTTCCTCACATTATGGCCACTAATTCCGAGGTTAAAAATAGGAACAACCCAACCAAAGAACACCAATAAAACAAATATATTTAAATTAAATTAATCGGAATATTCGCTTAGTCAACATAATGAACTGATGCCCCTGAAGGGCCTAGCAGCCACGCGCATCATTCACTAGCATAGACACCAGCACGGCTCGCTGTGCCACCGGCGCGGCGACATCCAAGCCGCAACGCCTCGCCACGCCGTACAACCGGCAGCCGAGCGGCGAGCCGCCCTCCAGCGGAGCAAGGAATGCATGGCTTCGAAGCGCAGGGAAGCAGGGATTTTATTTCATTCTTTCGTCTACTGGCTTGGCGTCGTTATATCCAAGCTGGCTTCGTTCATTCTCGTTCCCGTTTTCACCCACCACCTTAGCCCTTCCGATTACGGAACACTGGAACTCATCACCACTACCACCGGCGTTTTCGCCTTGCTCATCGGCGGACGGCTGAACTCGGCATTATTCCGCTTCTATCACACAGCAAAAACAGCGGAAGAAAAAAACGAGGTCGTCAGCACCGCATTACTGCTCGGCTCCGGCGCGGCTCTGGCGTTCGGTGTAGCTCTTCATCTAACCGCCGAATTCTTCTCCAGGCTGGTGCTGAAAAGCGACGAAGGCGCGCTCTTCTTCCAAATCATGTTCGCCTCGATGCTGCTCGGCATCGTCCAGGATCTCGGTCTCGCCTACTTGCGCGTCAAGGAGCGGAGCGTGCTATTCGCGGCGGTCAATCTGCTGCGCGTGGTGCTGATGCTTTCCCTGAACACGGTGTTCATCGTCTACTTCCACATGGGGATCATGGGCGCGCTGCTCGGCCCCGCCATCGCCGGCGTGTTGTTCACGCCCGTCATCCTGTACGCCACGCTGCGGCAAACCGGCGTCGCCTTCAGCGCCGGACTCAGCTGGCAGCTGCTGAAATTCAGCGCGCCGCTGGTTCCGGCGGCGCTGGCGATGTTTATCGTGCATTTTTCCGACCGTTACATTCTGCGCGAATTCGGCACACTGGAAGCGGTTGGCTTATACGCGGTCGCCTACAAGTTCGGCATGCTGGTTAGCACCTTGGTCGGTCAACCTTTCAGCCTAATTTGGGGAAACCGTCTGCACAGCTATTACTGGCACGAGAACCGAGACGCCCTCTACAACGAAACCCTATCCGGCCTTACCTTCGCCCTGTGCTTGGTCGCCCTAGGCATTTCCCTTTTCATCGAGCCGGTGCTGGCGCTGATGACGCCTCCCGAGTACTGGGAAGCCGGCCGCTTAGTCCCCATTATCGCTTTCGGCTATGTGCTGTTCGTGCTCCACAGCATCTCCTGCGCGCCGTTTCAGTCCGAGGCGAAAACGGGGAAGCTGGCGATCATTTCGATCGGCACCGCAGTCCTTTCGTTACTGTCGAGCCTGGCGCTGATTCCATTCGCCGGCGCCCTCGGCGCGGCGGTGGCGACCGCGCTGGCTTTCGGCTTCATGCTGGTCTGGTCGCGGTTGGAGGCGCTGCGGTTCAGCCCCCTGCGCATCGAATACGACCGGGCCTGGAAACCCCTGGCCGGCGCGGCGCTGATCGTGGCGCTGGAGCAGACATTGGCCATCGACCGGCTATGGGCGGCGATCGCCGTGAAAGCGCTGCTGCTGGCGGCCTATCCGGCGCTGCTGCTGCTGATCGGTTTTCCGCGTCCGGACGAACTGCAGCGCCTGCTGTCGCGGATTCGCGGCCGGCTGCCGGCGGCCGGCCGCGTTTGAGCGGAAAGGTGGCACGAGTCACCCGCAAGTACGGGGACGAATCGCCCCGAAGACAACGTGAGACGGCGCACATGCCCGCTGTGACGTAGTCCCCATAGCGGACAAGTGTCGCCAAAAGGCCGTGACCGAGCCCCCATTCCGCTCTCCGCAGCTAAGTTAGCCTGCGGTCGCAGCCAGAACGGGAGACCGCTCGGCACTCGAGCGGCGGGGCTTTTCCAGATGGCGATCGGCCAGCCGGCAAACGCAAGGACAAGAGGCTGTTTTTATAGGCGTTTCTGGCAACGTCGTCGCACAAACTAATATCGTCAAGGGGACTAATTAGATGTTCACACCCCTCTCGCCCAAGCACTTGGCGCGCACTGCTTTCTTGAGCGCATCGTTGGCATGTACGGCGGGCCTGATGGCCGTGCCCGGCGCCGCCTCGGCGAAAATCCTCTGGGCTGGCGACTTCGAGACCGGGGACTTCATGCAGTGGCACAGCACTGACAAGACCCGCCCCAATTTCTCGCAGATGCCTGAGTACTGCCGGCCGAAGGGCAACACGGCCTACTTCGGCGACGGCTCCTGCCTATCGCTGGACACCACGATCGTTCGCCAGGGCAAATACTCGGCGAAGTTCGTCGTCAAAAACTCGAAGAACGGCTCCGAGCCACGGGATTGCGACAGCAATGGCGACTGCTCGCGCCGGCGCACCCAGCTCACCGCGCAGGGCATCCTGCCCGTCAACTACAACGCGCTGCCGTACATGTCGGAGCGTTGGCTGTCGTTCAGCGTCTACATCCCGTCCGACTGGGTCGACACCAAGTCCGACCAGGGCTGGGGCCCGGTCATCTACGGTGTCAAGCCGCTCAACGAGAGCGGGCTGAGCGGCATCATCAACATGGACATCGAGGACGGCAGCTGGGTGATCTGGCACCGCTGGGACGACAAGGTCAACCCCAGCCCCAGCGACGTGCCCTGGCAGCAGCAGATGTTCTACAGCGCCACCTATCCGCTGCCGAACGGCAGCGACTCGGGCAAGGATCTGCGCGCCGACTTCCCTGATCAGGCGGTATCGCAGAAGGCGCTGGGCAACCTGAACAAGGGCGGCTGGACCGACTGGGTCATTCACATCAAGTTCGATGCCCGCGGCTCCAAGAGCGGCGGCACCGGCTTCCTCGAGTTCTACAAGCGCGAGAACAACGGCCCCTGGATCAAGGTGCTCGACATCCGTCCCAAGGTCATCACCCGCGGCGGCATGACCTTCGACCGCGGCATCGGCTACAACTCGCCCGCCAGCGGCTCGAACAACGGTGGCTTCGGTTTGAAGGCCGGTCTGTACATGCACAAGAACCAGGTCTGGAACCTGGCCAACAACCGTGTCATCTACATGGATAACATCAAGGTTGGCGATCAGAACTCGTCGCTCGCCGAGATGTCGCCGGAAGGCACGGTGAAGCAGGCCCCGCCGTCGGCGCCGCGCCTGAACCAGGTCCAGTAAGTCCCGTACCGTCCTCGGCCGTCTCGCCCCCTCCCGAGGGGGCCGCGGCCGCGGCGTTATCTCCCCATCGGTCGCCGCTCAAGCGGCTTCGCCACCGTAGCGCCCCAGATCGAGCCGCTGCTCGATGAACGGCTGCTTGCCGCGCGGGTTGCGGTACAGCTCCTGACACACCATCAAGCGGAACTCGATGCCGGCGCCGACCTTGCGCTGGATCTCCCGCACGAACGGCTCGACCTCGCGCTCGCCCTTCCCCGGCAGCGGCACCACTTTCACCACCACTTTCCCTGGCGTGTCCTGATAGAACTGAAAGGCGCGCATCTGCGCGTACGCCGCCGAGTGGATGTTGATCGCGGCCATGGAGATCAACGCCCCGTTGCGCGCCACCAGATACTCCTGTGACCAGCGCGAGCGGATGTTCCTCACCCGGAGCCGATAGCCGTTGCTCGCATCCGGCAGCGCCGCCAGCTCGCCGTTATCGCCCGTGTCGTAGCGGATCAGCGGGCAGCCGGTGCTGATGAAACCGGTGCCGACGATGCGGCCGGTGCGCCCGATCTCGGTGATCGGCCGGTCTCGTGCATCGACCAGCTCGACGTAACCGTACAGCGGCTCGAACTCGTACAGATCGGGGCACCCCTCGACCTCGCCAGCGATCGCCACCTTCTCGCTCATGCCGTAGAACGGCAGGATACGCGGCGCGCCGAAGGCCTGCTCGATCAGCCGGCGCTGGAAAGCCAGCAGCGATTCCGAGATCGGGAACACGCCGGCGATGGCGACCGCCGGACGCCAGCCTCGGCGCAGCGCATGCTTGGCAAGGATCGTCAGCGCCGACGGATAGCCCTGGATAAAGCGCACCCGGTAGCGATCGATCAGCTCGAGATAGCGATCCATCACCTCCGGCAGCAAATGGAACGGCGACAGCAGCAGCTCACGCAGGGCCGGATCGTAGCGCCACGGCCGGCGGTCGGCGTCGCCGAGCTGCACACCGCGCAGCACCGCCCTGCGATCGCCAGGACGATAACCGGCCTTCCCCCAGATGTGGTGCACGAAAGCGATCTCCCGCGCGCCGCGATCCTTGTCGAGATAGACCCCCAGCGGCCGACCGGAGCTGCCGCTGGTCGTACCGAAGTCCAGCTGCCACGCCGGGCGGATGAGTAGCCGATCGAGCTGGGCGCGGACGGTGCCCTTGGTCAGGATCGGCAGCCGCTCGAACTCGGCCAGCGTCAGCGCCGCCGGGTTGCATCCGGGGCCGAGCGCCCTATCGATCGCTTCACGGTAGTACGAGCTGCGCTGATAGGCGAGCGCCAGCAGCGCACGCAGCCGTTGCACCACGTAGTCGCGCACGAACTCCGGATCGCGCTCGCCCCGCTCGATGAGGCGCCGGGTACGACGATAGCTGCCGCCGTACTGCAGACTGGTGGGCAAGAGCCCGACGGCCCAGCCGACGCCCGACCTCAGCCATACCGGACTGCGCGCATACAACCCGCGGACAACGTCTAGCGACCTCATGCGGCACCTGTTCTCGGTTATGTCGGTTTCGCTTCGGCGACGGCCGTCACGGGAACCCGGCGGCAACGCGGTTGGAGCTGGTCGTAGATCGCCTCCAGCGCGGGTACTACCGCCTCAAGGCTGTAATTGGCGGCCGCCCGCTGTCGGGCGGCCGCGCCCATGCGCCGGCGCAGCGCCTCGTCGCCGAGCAGGCGGCTCACGGCCTGCTCGATCTCATCGATCGCGCCCGGCGTCACCAGGAAGCCCTCCTGGCCGTCGGTCACCGCTTCCGGGATGCCGCCGACCGGGCTGGTCACCACTGGCAGACCGGCCGCCATCGCTTCCAGCAGCGCCATCGGCAAGCCTTCCGCCTGCGACGGCAGGCAGAACACGTGCGCCCGCCGCAGCGCGGTCAGCTTGCCCTCGTCGGTCAGCCAACCGAGCAGGCGCAGCCGATCCTCCACGCCCAGCTCCCGCGCCCGCGCGCGGGCCCGCTCCAGCTCGCCGTCGCCGCCGGCCCACAGCTCCACGTCCATCCCGCGGGCGCGCAAGCGGGCGAGCACATCCAGCAGCTCGAAGAAGCCCTTGCGCGCGCCGATCCGGCCAAGAAACAGCAGGATCTTGGCGGCACCGCCACCGCGGTCGGGTTCGAGCTCGGGCAAGACGACTGCGTTGGGGAGAACCGCCAGCCGTTCCGGAGCCACCACCGTGACGAAGAAACGCCGCCAGAACTCCGACAGCACGATCACCCTGTCGGCCCGCCGCAGCACGGCGGCGACCAGCCGTCGCCGCAATGGTCCCAGCTCCCGCGTGTAGAACCGGTCGAACTCCGCGCCGTGCACGTGCAGCGCGACCGGCACCCGGCACAGGTAAGCGGGCAGCACGAACAGGCACTTGCGGAGGAAGCTGGCGCGCGATGCGGTGTGCGCGTGCAGCAGCCCGACACGGCCTCGGAGCAGCAGCCCATAGAAGGTCAGCAGCGCCTTGGCCAGTGTCAGCAACTTGCGCAGGGCGCCGCCGTCGCGATGGGTGGCGATGTAGCGCAAGTTCCAGCGCCGCGACAACGCGCTGCGGCGATAGGCGGCAACCACGGCGGCGACGCCGCCGGCGGCGCCAGGATCGGTGCCCAGCATAACGACGAGCGGCCCGGTGACCTCTTCGGCAGCCACGTCTCACCTCGCCACCTGCGGCGGTTCGCGCCAGCCCTCGCCGAGCAGCTCCTGGAACTCGCTCGCCATGCGCTCCAGGCTGAAGCGCGTCAGCACCGACCGCCGCGCGTTACGGCCGAGCCGGCGGCGCATTTCCTCGTCGTCGATCAGCCCCGCCAGCAGCTCGGCCAGCGCCTCGGCGTCGCCGCTCGGGTACAGCAGCCCGTCCTGGCCGTGGGTGATCATCTCCGGCGCGCCGCCGACCCGACTCATCACCACCGGCAACGCCGACGCCATCGCCTCCAGCGCCGCGTTGGAGAACGTCTCGGTGACCGAGCTCAGCACGAACACGTCCATCACCGCCAGCCATGGCCTGACGTCGGCCTGCTGGCCCACGAACCGTACCGAATCCTCCAGGCCCAGGGTCCGCGCCAGCTGGCGCAGCCTGGCGCCCTCCGGCCCGTCGCCGACGATCACCAGCGTCGGCGAATAACCCCGGCGCCGCAACAGCCACAACGCCGACAGCAGCTCACGATGGTTCTTCTCCGGGCGCAGTTGGCCAACGGTGCCGATCACCAGCGACGGCGAAGAACCGCCCCGACGTTTCGGCTCGAACTCGCGGTCGTCGCCGAACTGCCGGTGGTCGATGCCGTTGTAGATCACCGTGGCTCGGCCGGGACGCAACCCGCCCTGCCCGAGCCAGCGCGCCATCTGGTAGCGGCAGCCGAACACAAGGCGATCGACGTGGCGCAGCAACAGCAGCCGGTACAGCGCCAGGAACACCGCGTCGCGACGACTGCGCGGCTCGGTGGTATTGATCAGCGCGATGCTGCGGGGCGCGCGCCGCTTCGACAGCAGCAGGCACGGCACCAGATAGCACAGCGGGTGCAGATTGACGGACAGTACGGTACCGAAGCCGCCGCTGCGCAGGATGCGGTAGAGCCGATACAGGGCCGTCAGCGAATAGTGCCGCCGCCGCCCTAGGCAGGTGACGGTGATGCCCGGATCGAGCTCGCCGCGTAGCGGCGCCGGTGTCCGCTCGGCGGCATCGAGATAGGCGACGCTCACCGACCAGCCAGCGGCCTGTAGCGCGTTGGCGAGCCTGACCGACTTCCGCTCCGAGCCCCCGACGATCAGCGAATTCATCAGGAACAGCACCCGCGGCCGCGCCTTCCCGGGCGATCGTTTCGTCGCGCGCATAGCTACGTCCTCCTCGCCGCCGACCGTCGAATATACGCACCGCAGGTTGCGCCGACGCCGAAGCGGCGAACGCGGTTGATCGAACATAGCGAACCGACGTACATGGCTTCCCGGCTCATACCGCCTCCGCTTGGCGACCCGCCGCCCTCGCCTGCAGCCAGAGCTGGCGGTAAAGCTGCTGGTAGCGCGCGCTGACCGCGGCGATCGAGAAGTCGCGCTGCACCCGTCGCCTGGCGGCCTCCCCCAGCCGCTGCCGCCAGGAGCGGTCGAGCAGCAGGCATTGGATCGCGTCCGCCAGCATATCGGGCCGGCCCGGCTCGACCAGCAGCCCCTCCTCGCCATCACGCACCGTCCGAGGTATGCCGCCAACGCGGGTCGCCACCACCGGCAATCCGTGCGCCATGGCCTCCAGCAGCGCCACCGGCTGGCCCTCGTGAATCGAGGACAGCACGAACAAATCGAAGCGCCTGAGCCAGGCCGATACATTCGACTGGTAACCGGCGAACTCCACCCAGGGCGTCAGTCCCAGATCGCGCGCGGTCCGCTCCAGCTCGGCGCGCAGCGGCCCGTCACCGACCAGCCGCAGGCGAAACTCCATGCCGCGCTGGCGCAGCAAGGCCGCGGCCCGCAGCAGGCAAGGGAAATCCTTGGCCGCCACCATGCGGCCGACGCTGCCGATCACCGGGATCGGTCCGCCGCCGCTCGCCGGTTGGTCCGGACAATCCGTACCGTTGGGGATGTGGCAAAGCTTGGACGGCGCCACGCCGTCGACCTCGGCGCGCAGCCGCATAATGTCCTCGGAGACGCACACCCGTAGAGCGGCGGCCGGCGTGATCAGGCGCCGTTCCGCCCAGCGCTGCCAGCGCCGCTTGTCCAGGTTCTGGCCGTGCTCCGAAGTCACCAGCACCGGCACGCCGGCCAGCGAGCAGGCGACGGCCGCCGCAAGATTCGGCCAGAACATGTGACTGTGAACGATGTCGATCCGCCAACGGCGCAGCTGGGCTGCGACCCGGTACACGCCTAGCGGCCAGTTACGCAGACGCACCGGCACCACGCCGACCGTCACCCGAGCATTCAGCGCCGCGCGTAATCCGTCGTCCTGTCTCGCCTCGAGCAGGAGCAGGTAGCGCTGCGGATACGGCAGGTGATTGAGCAGGTTCACCACCTGGCGCTCGGCGCCGCCGTACCGCAGCGCGCCTATCACGTGGCAGACCCGTAACGGCATCGCCGCCCCGAGCGTATCCACGCACCGGCGCTCGTCGGCCGGTGCGCTCGCCTCGTAGACCTTCATACGCCCCCCGCTCCGCTTCGGGGCCGACGACGTGACCGCGGCCGCTTCGCCCAGCGATCGCCGCCGTAGGCGACGCCCTTCTCTAGATCCAGCGAACTGGCAATACGCATTCCCTGCTCCTTGACGGCGGCGTCCCGCCGCCCTCAGTACCCGCTTCGGCTCTCCTCGAAGCGAGCGAGCCCGGCCGTGACCGGATCGGCGCGGACCGCGACTCCGTCGCGCACGGCCCGCAATAGTTCGACATAACGCCGGCCTAACACATCCCAGCCGTACCGTTCGGCGCCCTCGAACGAGTAATCGGCCACCGGCGACAGCAGCCGCTCGAGCGCGTCGACCAGCGCTGCGGGATCGCTGCCCGGCACCACCAGCTCGCCGCAGCGCAACTCCCGTAGCAGATCGGCCACCGCCGACCGCTCCGGCGCCAGCGCAAGCACCGGTCGGCGCACGCTCAGGTAGTCGAACACCTTGAATGGCAAGGCATAAGGGACGTCGCCGCCGGACGGCAGATACAGCACGTCGGCCGCCTTCATGTAGCGCAGGACTTCCGCATGGGCGACCGGCGCGTGTTCGTGCACGTACGATTCCATTCCGCAGGCGCTAATCCGCTCCCGATCGGCCGGACGCACTTTGCCGAACACGTGAATGCGCAGCGGCCGCCCGCCGGCCCGCCCCTCGCGCATGAAGCGGTCCGCGGCCTCGACCAATAGGCCGATCTGGCGCTCGCCGTAAAAGTTGCCGGCGTAAAGAATGTTCAGGCTGTCCGCCGGCAGCGGCGCCGGCGTCACCTCGCGGCCGGATTCGAAACCGTTGGTGATGACGCAGGCCGGCCCCCGGCGTATCCGGCCGAACTCCCGCTCGAAGCTTTCCAGCATCGGCGCCGTGGCGAACACCAGGGCGTCGGCGCGACGCACCAGCCGGCGTTCGAGCAACCGCCGCGAGGTTCCTTGGCGCCGGCGCACCGCGCGCCCCATCCACGGATAGGCGGTCCATGGGTCGCGGTAATCGAGGACGAGCTTGGCGCCGGCGCGCGCGGCGGTAGCGGCGCCGATCGCGAACGCGGTGAACGGCGGCCCGGTGGCGATCACCACCTCCGGCGCGAACTCGGTGGCCAACGCCCTGCCGCGCATCAGCCCCGGCAGCAGCCAGCCGACGTATTGGTCAGGCACGGCGATAACATCGGCGACGAAACGCTCGTAGAGCCGCGCCCATAAAGCTGAACGCCCCAACGGGAAAGGCAGCAGCGAGCCGGCGACGTGAACGGCCGCGGCGGCCGGCAAGGACGGATCCACCCCTCGCTCCGGCCCGGACGGTCGCATGGTGAGCACAGCCACCTCCAGTCCCTGGTCCCGGAAGCTGCGGCTCAAGAATGAGAAGCGTTTGGCGCCGACCATGGCGCTGGGCGCGAAGTAGGCGGAAACGATAAGCACACGCATAGAGTTCCCGTCCTGGGAATGGTAGTCCTGCACCGGGCGATCACTCCCGCAGCCGATCCATCCTGCCGCGCCGCCGTCGCTCCGGCTGCTGCGCCACCGCCGCAAAGCGAGCCGATAAAGGCAGCGGCGCGACCACCGGTTCGGGATTCGCCGCGACCGCTCGCAACGCCACGCCGATATACGCCCAAACGAAGTACCAGGTTTCGTTCGGCACCACGAAGAAGGACGCCGTCGCGAACGACAGTAGGCCAACCACCACGCCAGCCGCCAGAGCCCGATTCTCCGGCCGATCCATGCTCCGCGCCGCCGCCACTACCACACCCCGCAGCAGCAGCAGAAATAGCAAGAGCCCAAGCAGACCCAGTTCGAACAGATAGCTCAGGAAAACGTTGTGCGAGCTGAGCGGGTTGAGGTTACGGAACGTGGACCAGCCGTAACCGAGCAGGACGCTGATGGGCCGCTCCAGCTGCAACATGAGCGCCCCCTTCCAGATCCAGGTTCGTCCCGAGCTCATTTCGTAGGCGTCCCCCCTGGCGCCGGCACTGATGGTGCGCTGTCCCAACAGATCGATGAACTCTTCGCCGAGCAGTACCAGCACCATACCGAGCAGCGCCACGCCGGCCAGCGCCAGCGTACCGACTACGCGCGCATTGAGGTGCCGGCGCAGGATCACGGCGGCCAGCGCGCAACCGACGATCAAACCGGCAAAGGCGCCTCGCGATACGGTCAGCAACAGCACCCAGGTGAACAGCACCAACCCGAACAGGTAGAACCAGCGCCGCCATCCGGTAGTGCCGGGGATCAGCGAGGCCAACGCCGGCAGGAACATGGCGACGAACGCCCCGTACTCGTTCGGCTCGCCGAGCGGGCCGTTGACCCGACCGTTCACGGTGTGGCTGATGATGCCCAGGTCCGGAACGTCGTAAGCGTCGATCACCGTGACCAGGTTGGCCACGATCAGGAAGCCGATGATCCAACGGATCACCCAGAAGGCGTCCTCGCGGGTGCGTACCGCCAGATAGAAGGCGATGAAGAACAGAAAGTGGTCGACCAGCCTTCCCTTCAGCGCGATGAAATGCTGAAGGGGCTGATAGCCGACGCCAAAATCGAGCACGCTGTTGGTGATCCACGAGCACGTCGCCCAAGCAATCAGCAGCAGGAAAGGCCCCTGCACGGCGGCTGGCTCCAGCGTCGCCTTGCGGCCTTGCAGCGCCGCATCCACCAGCATCATCACCAGCAGCAGATAAAGCAGAGCGTTCTTCACGCTCAGCCCCGTTCCCAGGCCCAACCCCCAGCCGAACATCTCGTCGGCCAGCAGCAGGATGAACAGCGCCAGCAATACGCCGCGCATGAACGGCGCCCTGCCACCCGCACCGGCCGTCTCGAATGCGTCTACCGGCTTGATGAGCTGCGCCACCGCGATCTCCCTCCCCCGCCGCGCGCCGGCACCGCGATCAGGCGTAGTACTCCTCGGAGCTGATCAGCTCCGAAGCGAAGTTCATGACAGTTCCCAGCAGCGGCACGCCATCGAGCACGCGCAGCGTGGTGCGCAGCGCCTCCTCCTTGGTGCGCCCCTCTGCCACCACCAGCAAATTGCCGTCGAGGTGAGGAGCGAGCGCCACCACCTCGCCGCCAACCAACGCCGGCGGCAGGTCGAAAACCACGAAGCCCTCGTGATAGGCCTCTTTCAGATCCCGAACCAGCTGCAGCATGCGCTCCGACGACAGAGACCCCATGACCAGCGGCGTAGCCGGATTGGCCGGCAGTAGCGTCAACCACGGTATCGACGTGTTCAGCAGCACGTCCTCGAGCTGGCTCTTACCCATCAGATAATCGCCCAGACCGGCATCCACCTTGATACCGAAAGCGGCGGCCACGCTCGGACGGCGCAGATCGGCGTCGACCAGCAGCACCGAATGACCGGCTTCGGCCATGGTCAACGCCAGGTTCACCGCGGTCAGGGTCTTGCCGTCCTGCACCGAGGGGCTGGTGACGCCGATCAGTCTCAGCTTGGCCGTTAGCCGCGCCCGCTGCAGCAGACGGGCCTGGAGCAAGGCGTAGCAGTCGCGCAAGCGCTGATCGTCGAGCGCCGCCACCAGTCGGTTGCGCCTCATGACCTCCGGCGAGACGTCGACCGATTTGGTCGCCGCCGGCACACGGCGGCGGCGCGCGTTGGCACCCGCGGGCAATCTTCCCTGATTGGCCGCTTTCGCCAGCTCTAAGGCTCGCAATATGTTGCTGGACATACCCTGCTCCTTGCTCAATCGTTGGGCTCGGCGACGGCCGTCGCCGAGTGCTCCGCTGCCAACCGTTACAACCAACCCACCGCCGTCCGCCGTCGCCGGCGACGCCTCAAGCCAAAGCGATCACCCCGGCCAACCCCAAACCCAGCGTCAGCAGCGCCGTCGCCGAAACCGCCAGCACCACCTGGGTCGTAGCCCCCCACTGCGGCCAGCGGAAGCGGCGCTCCCGCTCCCCGTGGATCTTGGGAATGGTCGCCAGCGGCGGCTCGCCGATGATCGCCGCGAGCCGCCGCGTACTGCTGACCGACTGATCGAGATACTCGGCGGCCACCGCCGCGAAGGCGCCGATGCAAAGCGCGAACACCACCGCGACGATGACGATGCCGGGCCGGTTCGGGCTCACCGGCCGGCTCGGCAGCACCGCCGGACTGACCAGGGAGAAGCGGTCGCCGATGTGCTCGCGCTCGACCTTTTCCGCCGCTTCCGCCCGCAGCAGGCGGTCGCGCATTTCGCGGTACTCGCTCAGCGCGGTTTCGTGCTCCCGCTGCAGCGCCCGGTAGTCCCGCTCGACGGCGGGCGCCGCCGCCAACAGCGTCGTGTATTCGTTGAGCCTCTGGCGCAGCCGGTCCCGCAGTTCGGTCTCCGCGCGCAGTTCCGATTCCACGGCCTGCAGCTGCGTGCTCACCGTAACGTAGGTGGGATTGGATGCCGGTGGCCGCCCTTCGCCACTGTCGCTCAGCGCCGCCAACTGGTCCTTGAGCCTGGCCACCGCCCGCTCGGCCCGGTGTACGTCGGGATGCTCGGCGCTGTAGCGCTGCCGCACCCGCATCAGCTCGGTTCGCTGCTGCTCCAACGCGGTGATCAGGTTCAGGACCTTTTCCGCCTGCGGCGCCGCGCCGGTCAGGGCCCGCAACTGGTTCTGCAGGCGTACCAGATCCGGGTGCAGCGGCGAATAAGTGGCCGACAGATCGAGATACTCCAACCGCAGCCGTTCCACCTGCTGCGAAGGCGTCAGCACCCGCCGCTCGGCTCCGACGATCGGCGCCTGCGGGTCGAGCCGGGCCAGCTCGGCGCGCAAGGCGATGCGCTGCTGGTTCAGCGCGACCACGCGCTCCTCGATCCGGTCGATCTGATCCTGCAAGCTGTGCATGCGGACCAAGTTGCGGTCGTGGTTCTCGGGCAGGCTGCCGGCATGGCGCTCCTTGAACTCGGCCAAGCGCTGCTCCACGTCCTTGACTTTGGCGGACAGCCGTTCCGCTTCCGACTTCAGGAATTCGGTCAGCTGCGCCGCCCGATCGGTACGCAGGCTTTGATTGACTCGCAGGTAGAGATCGGCCAGGGCGTTGGCGACGTCGCGCGCCGTCTCACCATCGGAAGCGCGGTAGCCGATGGTGAAGGCCACGGCGACGCTCTCACCGCGGCGCTGAGTGGGCGGCCCCAGATCGACGTACAGCGTCTCGCGCACGATGTTGTTGCGCATCGCCTTGCCGATGGCCTGGCGTTCGACTTCGTCCCGAGGCGGTGGGAACAACTGGAACTGTTCCGCGACCTGCAACAGGTTGTCGTTGGACAGCACCCGCTGGCTCACCACTTCCACATACTCGTTGACGGAGGTAGTGACCGGCGTCGTGTCGAGCACGGTGCGCGGTATCTGCTGACGGTCGATGCGAATGGTGGCGGTAGCCTGATACACGGAAGGCAACAGCAGCGCCGCCGCGACGCCCAAGCCGACGACGAGCAGGAACGGAACAAGGAAGAACGCTCGCCGCCGCTTGAGCAGCGCTACCAGATCGGATGGGGTCACCGTCGCAGCCATGAAGTTCCCTCTTCTTACTTGGCGTTGCCACGCTCGTCCCGAGCCAGAAAAATGTCCGCGAACCCCCGCGGCACGTCATGAATGTCAATCCGTCTCGACCGATCGTCCACACCCGGACCGGACGTTAACGCGGGCGCGCTCCCTCGAACATGGGCCGATACTCGAGAACAAGCGCTACCGCGTGACTATCGGCGGAACCGTCGCCCGTGCCACGGTCTATCGAGCGGTAGCGGTAGGAAGCGCCCACGATCCAATCCTGCGCCAGCTGCCAATCCAGCCTCGGCTCCACGACCCAGTACCGGCGGTCGGGCTGTGTCGTGCCGACATCGACCGCCCGCAGCTCATAGCCCCGTCCCGCAAGCGTCAGGCGCAGCCGCGGCGACAGGTCGTAACGCAGCCTCAGCAGGATCTGATCGGCTTGACGCAGTACGCCTTCGGCGCTTGGCCGCAAGTCCCGCTCCAAAGCCAGGTCCAGAGACCACAGCTCGCCGCGGCTGAACAGGCTAAACCGCGCCAACCAGCCGTTGTCGTCACCCGAAACGCCACTGCTGCTGGCCTCGGCGCTCCAGGCACCGACCACCGCCGAGGTCGTGGTCAGCTCGGACAGCCGCCGCGTCAACGAAACGACCAGACTGACGCTGTCGAGATCGTTGTCGGCGTTGGACGCACGGAAATGCAGCGTCTCGACACCGACGCCGACCCGATCGCGCTCGCTCAACCGATAACGGCCGTGCAAATCAAAGCGATGGGTCCAAGAGTCCCGCAACGTCACCGCACCTTGCCGGCTATGATCCAGACGCAGCCCTCGGTAACCGACCACGCCGTCCAGGCGCTCGCTGAGCGCATGCTCGAACGACCCGCTCCACAACAGCCGTCGACGCCTTACGCTGTCCTCCGTCACCGCCCGGTCGATGTCGGTGCCAGGATCGAGCTCGTCCTGGAGCGCCGACACGTCGACGACAGTGGTATCGCGAATCCACTCGGCGCCTAGCCGCCAAACCGACCGGTCCGAACGCCAGGCGCTGTCAAGCTGCAGCATTTCCGCGTCGTCGTTCGGCAGGTCGCTGCCGCTGTAGGCGGTATAGCCCACGCTAGCAGCGGCGCTGACCTCGTAAACCTCGTTCATGCGCCGCGCCGCCACGCCCGCGGTGCCAGTCAGTGCCGTCTCGGTGCTGCCGCCGTCGACGCTCAGGCGTGGGTTGTCGTCGACCTCCCCCCTGGCCTGCAACATCGGCTGCACCTGCCAGGGCGCCGCACCGGCCGACGCCGTTACCGACAACGTGAGCAATAGCGCGCCCCGAATCGTCCAGCGGCGGCGCCGCGTCGAAATCGTCGCGCCCCCGCACGGCGCGCGGCCAAGTGCCAGCCAACGGCGATTAGCCCAAGTCCACTGCATCGGTTGCATCCACCCATTGCCGTCCCCGAACCGGGGCCCCATGGCCCGCACTCAAGGAACCAGCACGACGTCGCCGCTGCGCAGCAGGATGTTCTGCGACAATGCCCGCCCCTTCTTCACCTCGCCGTAGTTGAAATCGAACACCTGACTCTCGGAGCCGGTGCGGCGGATCACCTTGATCTTGTCTTCGGCGGCGAAGGGCGTGAGCCCGCCGGCCAGCGTCAGCGCTTGGATCACGTCCAGATAGCGGCCGACCACGTAGGGGCCCGGCTGATGCACCTTGCCCAGTACATACACTCGGTAGCCCTGCACCCGGCGCAGGGAAACCGTGACGACGGCATCGGGGATATAGCGGCTGATGTTGGCTGTCAGTCGCTCTTGCACCTCTTTCACCGTCAGGCCGGCCACATGCAGATCGCCGGCAAGCGGGAAGGAGATCCCGCCATCGGGGCGGACCAGCACCTCGCGCTGCAGCCCTTCCTCGCGCCATACGGAAATTTCGAGCACGTCCTCCGGACCGATCCGGTACTCCTGCTCCTGCAGCGGTGCTACGGACGGCGCGGCGTCGGCCGCCCACGCACACGCGGCACTTCCTAGAAACAGCGCGACCAGCACGCGCAGTACCGGCAGACGTGACATTTCAACCTCCGTGTTGTGCTTCCGACCTGGTTAGAATCTATGCCGCCGGATCGCACCGGTGCCCAGACGGAACCGCTACAGCTCCTGGGGCCAATACGAGTCCGCCTCGGCCGCCGGCCCCCGCATACGGCGCTGCCTCGACCGGCGGGCAATCACCACCAGCCCGAGCAACGCCAGACAAACGGGGATCACGACCTCCGAATCGACCGGGCTACGGCCCGCCCCGATCGCCGCCGCCTCGCCTTGCCGCTCCTCGTCGACGACCGACGACGACAGCGCCATCAGCGCGGCCTCGCTTTCCCGCTGCACGATTCCCGCCATGGCCTCGATCGACGCGCCAGCTTGGTCCGTCTCGACGGTTCGGGGCTCAACCGCCGATAACGGCAACCGGCCAACAGTGATCAACGGCAGCAACTCCATAACGCCGAGCCTCCTTGCCGGCAGCCTTGCATCCCCTCGGCGCGTCTCCGCGCCACCGCCGGCAATCGCCGGAGCGGTCGCGGCATTATCGGAAATTGGAGCGATCGACGTTCATGCCCTAGCCGAAACGGCGTTAGACCTACCCCTCATTCCAGCCGCTCCCACCAATATATATCCAAATCGAAGCGTCACAAGAGCGGCACTCAAAAACAAAAACTGCAACACATACTAATTTTTTTAATTAGACTCCTTTAAAACAAACCTGATCGCTTTTCGCCGGACAGACTCATATAATCGCGCTGTACTGGTTAAGCCGGGGCGACGCCAGATGTTGGGGAGGCCTAGATCATCGGCCCTTCAGCCAATTCGCGCTCTCTTCAATAAAACTTCCCTTGATTAGTTGGCGACAACCACCATCAATATCGGCGCCGACACCACCAGGGTCGCCACTCTTACATTTCGCTAATAATTGGATAAGGAAAATCCAGATAAATTAAACTGCAAATCATGAAATGGATTTCTTGCTCGCAACGATAACCGCGATCGCCGTCAGCCTGACCGTCATCCCGGTCATGGTTCGGCTGGCCCCGACCTTGGGAATGCTCGACCGGCCGGACTCGCGGAAAGTCCATCGTCGGCCGATTCCACGGGTCGGCGGCTGGGGCATCGTTTGCGGAACCGTCGTCGGCCTGGCCATTTGGATACCACTCGCACCGATCTCGCAGGTCTTCGTCGCCGGCGCCGCCGCCCTGCTGCTGATCGGTGCCCTGGACGACAGCCGCGACCTGCCCGCGTTGCTGAAACTCGCGCTACAGGCCGCTGTCGTGCTGCCCGCGGTGCTCTATGCCGACCTGGCCGCTACCTGGCTGCCGCAGGCGTTCGGCAGCAATTTTCGAATTCCGTACGCGATCGCCGTCGCGTTCGGCTGCCTCGGCCTGCTGACGGCGATCAACGCCGCCAACACCTCGGACGGACTCGACGGCCTGGCTGCCGGCGAAACGCTGCTGAGCCTGGTCGGCATCATCTACTTCGCCTATACGGTGGACAGCAGCGAAGTCCTGGCGGTCGCCGCGGTGACCGCCGGCGGCTTGTTCGGCTTCCTGCGCTACAACACGCACCCGGCCACCATTTTCATGGGCGACGCCGGCAGCCAATTCCTCGGCTTCGCGGTCGGACTCCTGGGGCTTGCCCTGCTGCAGGCCGGCTCGTCGCAGCTGTCGGTATGGACGATCCTGCTGCTGGCCGGACTGCCGATGATCGACCTGGCGGTGGTCGCCCTACGGCGGCTGCTGCGGGGCGTGAGCTGTTTTCGCGCCGACCGCACCCACCTGCACCATCGCCTGCTCGATCTGGGCCTGAGCCACACCGAGAGCGTGCTCGTCATCTATTCGCTCCAGGCCTGCTTCGTCCTGGCGGCCGTCGTCACGCGCGGCGACAGCGTGCTGGAGCAAGCGCTCACCTACTTGGCGGGGATAGCCGTAGTCTACGGCGCGCTGCACCTCGCCGAACGCGTCCCGCAGCTGCGGCGCCTGATACTCGCGGCCCGGCGGATCTACCGAACCCGCGCCGATCAGCGTTTCCGTCTCCTGGTGTGGGCGCCGCGCATCGTCATGGAACCACTGGTCGGGTTCGTTCTGGTGGCCTGCGCGATGTCGGCCACCGCCATTCCGACCAATTTCGGCGTACTGGCCGCGTTCCTGCTGCCGCCGCTGGCCGCGCCGATTTTATTGAAGGTCAAGTCCCGGCCCTTCATCACCCGCGTGCCCACCTATCTGGTCGCCGCCGCGACCCTGTTTCTGTACACCGGCCAGCGTCCTCTGCCCCGCGCCGAGCTATTGCCAGTGGAGCTGATCGTGTTCGGGATCATCGGTATTTGCCTAGTGCTGGCGATGCGGTTCTCGCCGCAGCGCCGCCGCCGCGAGTTCCGGGCTACCGCCATGGATTACCTGATTCTGCTCTTGGCCATAGCCTGCGCTTTCACGCCGCTGCCGGTGCTGTCGGGCCTGGATGCCTGGTTCTTCCTCTACCTGCCCACAACGCTGTACGCCTGCGAGCTGACGCTGGTCGAGCGGCGTGAGCGACCGGACTGGCTGACTTTCGGTGCCCTGGCGGCGGCGGCGACCATGGTCTCGAGAGTGATTTTCTGAATCCCCAACCATACGAGGCGAAGCCCATGCAACGGAGCAAGGATGCGACCGTAACCGCGGCGGATGCGGACGCCTTTGGCCTGACCGACGCGCAGCGACAACCCTGCTATGACCCCTACGACGCCTGGACCTCGCCCTGGATCGGCCGGATGAAAGTGGCCGCCACGCGCGGCAGCCGCGGCGGCTACCTGGTGTCGGGGCTGGTAGCGGTGGCCGACGCCCTGGCGCCGGATCTGCTACGCGCGCTCACCGACGTGAAACCGACCCGCTATGCCCACACCGAAGCGCTGCGACTGCTCGCCGGCGATCCGAAGCTCACGCCAGCGGAATTCCTGGACCTGGCGGAGCGGACCGCGCTGACCGTCAACGACGGCATCGGCTGGGGCTATCCGTTCGACTGGTACACCCGCAACGCGCCGAACGGCGTGTACCGGGCCAACAGCGTGCCGTTCATCACGGTGACGCCATACGTGCTGGAAGCGCTGCTGGCGGTGGCGACGACCGCTCCACCACCGCTGGCCGAGCGCGCACGTCGGCTGTTCGAGCGCAGCTGGGGGTTCCTCGAGGCGCTCCGTCCGATGGCTGATTCGGACGATCAGCTGGCACTGACCTACGCGCCGGTCGAAGAGCCGCTGAAGATCATCAACGCCAATGCCTACGCCGCCTTCGCCTATGCGCTGCACGCGGTGCACGGGCCGACCATCCACCAAGCGGCGGCGCGCGCCAAAGCCATTCGGCTCGCCCGCTGGGTGGTGGCGCAGCAGGAAGCGGACGGCGCCTGGTGGTACTTGGCGGAAACCCGCTTCAACAATTTCATGGACTGCTTTCATTCGTGCTTTACGGTCAAGAACTTGCTGAAAGCGCGGCGCCTGCTCGGCGACGACCTGGCCTTCGTCGACGGGGCGGTGGCGCGCGGGCGGGCGTTCATTCAGGAGCGGTTCTACGATCGGCAGGCGGGCCTGTGCCGGCGCTTCCTGGTCAAGGGCACCAAGGATCCACTGTTCAAATGGGACATCTACGATCAGGCCGAGTATCTCGGCCTGCTGATCGACGCCGGCCAGCTAACCGACGCCCAGGCCTTCCGCACCACGGTCAGAGCGCGCTTTGCCCGCGGCCACGACTGGTATTGCCGCATTGATCTGTTCGGCCGGCGCTGGGGGCGCAACTACTTGCGCTGGGGCATCATGCCGTTCCTCTATCAATGCGCGCGTCTAGAGCAGGCGCTGCAGGCCGCTCGCCTGCAGTCGTCGTGCGCCGCCGCCGCGCCGCACCGGACACCGTCGCCCGTCGAGGATCAAACCGTTACGCAGGGAGAGCACACGGCATGACCGGCAGCGACCTCGATTCCGTCCCGACCTCCGGCGAGCGGCCGACATCGCGCCCGCGGCGGATACGCATCCTCGACGTACCGGTGGACGCGGTGCGCGACATGCCCGCCGCGCTCGACCAAGTCAGCACCTTCCTGAACGGCGACCGCACCCGCGTGATCCTCGCGGTCAATCCGGAGAAAGTCATGGCCGCCCGCCGCTCGCCCGGCCTGCTGCGCATACTCGATAGCAGCGATCTGCTGGTGCCGGACGGCATCGGTGTGGTACTAGCGGCGCGCTTATTAGGGCTGGCGCGCATGCGGCGCGTCCCGGGCTCGGAGCTCATGCCCGAGCTCTGCCGTCTGGCGGCGCGCACCGGTCACGGGGTGTTCCTGTACGGCGCAAAGCCGGAGATCGTCGAACGCGCGGCGCGGCTGCTGCAGGAGGCCTATCCTGGCCTGCGCATCGTCGGCCATCAGCACGGCTATGTGCCGGAAGAGGAAATGGACGCTTTGATCGAGCGCATCAACGCCTCGGGCGCGCAGATTCTGTTCGTGGCCCTCGGCAGCCCACGGCAGGAGCAGTGGCTGGATCGCTACCGACATCGCCTGCGGGTCAAGGTCTGCCAGGGTGTGGGCGGCACCTTCGACGCCATCTGCGGCCATCCGCCGCGCGCGCCAGCGCTGTTCCGATCGCTCGGTCTGGAGTGGTTCTACCGGCTCGTCACCCAGCCAACCCGGGCGCGCCGGCAACTGGCCCTGCCGGTGTTCGCCGCTCAAGTGCTCGGCCAGATGGTACGGCGCAGGCTGATGCCGGGCGGCGCCACGACCCCGCCGGCGCCGTCGTAGCCGGCGGCGGCGCTCAGAGGGCGCGCTCGGCGGCGGCGCGGCGCTCGCGCAAGCGACGGCAGAAAGCCAGCGTCTGGGCCGGGTCCACGCCCAGCGGCAGCAGGCATTGGGCGGTGAGATACTCCGGCGGCATCGGCTCCATCTCGCGTTTGAGCCCCGCCACCAGCACCGCGAGCATGCCGCCGATGAATGCGGCCGTGGCCAGATCCGGGTCCAGCGCGCGGAAACGGCCCTGCGCCACCCCTTCGGTGATGCACTGGTGCAACCAGCCGAACAAAGGCTCGCCCTCGCCGAGCAGCGCCGGCGCCGAGCGGTACAGCGCCCAGGCCCATTTCGGATCGTCGCCGATCCGGGCGAAGGCGCCGTAGAGCGCGACCGTCAGCCGCTCGGCCGGATCCGGGAAGCGCGCCGGCAGGGCGTTCCAACCCTCAGTCAGTTCCCGCCGCAGTTCCTCGACCACCGCGCGCACCACCGCTTCCTTGTCGCGGAAGTGGTTGTAGAACGAGCCGAAAGCCACGTTGGCGCGCTCGGTAATCTCGAGCACCGTCGCGTTCTGCAGCCCGCAGTCGGCGATCACCGTCTGCGCTGCCCGCACCAACCGCGCTCGCGTATTGTGCCGGCGCGGTTGCATGCGCCGAATATCGACCACCTCGGACATGGCCCTCATCCTGCTCTAGATCAAGTCACAGCCATCAGAACTGATCATATTGTCATTTATAGGCGATGGCAAACCATCGGCGGACGTAAATTACGGAGAACAGGTGAAAAATCGACGTCGCCTAGCGAAGGCGCGGCTAGTCCAGGAGCATGGTGCGGGAGCGGGACGGCCGCGAGCGGAACGCAGCCCTTGGCGCCGGGTCGCTACCGGCTCAGATCGCGTCCGGCTCGCGCGCAGGCACGGCGTCGAGCGGCGGCAGCGGACGGCGGCAGATCTCCTCGGCCTCCTCCGCCGGAATGCCCAACAGCACCAGACACTGGCGGGCCACCCGCTCCGGCCCGTCCGCGCCGATGTCGTTGTAGAGCATGGCCGATATGGTGGCGATGATGCCGCCGGTGGCGACCGTCACCGCCATGTCCGGGTCGTCGCTGCGGAATCGCCCTCGTTCGATGCCGAAGCGGATGAGGCTCGCCATGAGCCCGACCAGCCCGGCCTGATGCCGCAGCATCCACGGGCCGATGCGGTAGATGAACCAGCCCCAGGTGCGGTCCTCGCAGACCAGGCGCAGGGCATGGCGGATGCCGGCGGCGAGCAGCTCCGCGCAGTCGTGGCTGTGCTGGCGCAGACCGTCGAGCCGCCGGCACACCGGCTCGACCTTGCTGTCGATCACCGCAGCGAACAGCGCTTCCTTCGACTCGAAGTGGTTATAAAAGGAGCCGAACCCGACGTCGGCGGCCTCGGTGATCTCGTTGATGGTGGCCCCTTCCAGCCCCTTCTCCGCCATCACCGCATGTCCGGCGTCGATGAGTGCGGTGCGCGTCTGCAAGCGGCGGCGCGCGCTGCGGCTGATCGGCTGAGCGTTCTTCAAAACGGCCACTCCTGCATGAATCGCGGTGCGCATTATAGCGCTTGCGTCCGTTCGGTCAGGCCCGCTCGAAGTCTCCACTTCATGGCCAGCCACGTTATTCTACGGATGGTTGCCGGACTCGAGGCGGTCCGCACCCGCCACGCGCTTGGGTCATCGGAAGGGGCACTATGACCACGCACTATCTGCGTCACTTCTTCAATCCAGCCGCGATCGCCGTGGTCGGCGCCAGCGACCGGCCGGGCTCGGCGGGTCAACGGGTGTTCCAGAACCTGAGCGGCGGCGGCTTCAAGGGCGCGCTGTTCCCGGTCAATCCGCGCCACGCCACCGTCGGCGGGGTCAAGAGTTACCCGACGGTCGGCGCCATCCCCGAGGCGATCGACCTGGCGGTGATCGCCAGCCCGACGGCGACCGTGCCGGACGTGATCCAGCAGTGCGCTGGCCGCGGCATCAAAGCGGCGGTGGTGCTGTCGCCGAGCTTCCGGCCGCTGGGCAGCAGCGGCGTCAAGAAGGAAAGAGCGATTCTGGAGGCGGCGCGCAAGTACGGCATCCGCATCATCGGGCCGGACTGTGTCGGCCTGATGCGCCCTGGGATCGGCCTCAACGCCACCAACAGCCGCAATCAAGCGCTGCCTGGCAATCTGGCGCTGGTATCGCAGTCGGGGGCGATCTGCAACGCCATCCTCGACTGGGCCTACGCCCGCAAGATCGGTTTCTCCTGCATGGTGTCGCTGGGCGACACGCTCGATGTCGACTTCGGCGACGTGCTCGACTTCCTGGCCATCGACCGCGACACCCGCAGCATCCTGCTGTACGTCGAGGGCATCCACAACGCGCGTCGCTTCATGAGCGGCCTGCGCGCCGCCGCACGCATCAAGCCGGTGATCGTGATCAAGGCCGGCCGCCACGCCGAGGGCACCCGCGCGGCCATCTCCCACTCCGGCGCGCTGGTGGGCGCCGACGACGTATTCGACGCCGCCCTGGCCCGAGCCGGCGCGGTGCGCGCCCTGACCATCGAGCAGCTGTTCTCGGCGGCGGCGGTGCTCTCCACCGGCTACCGCGCCAACGGCAAGCGGCTGGCCATCCTCACCAACGGCGGCGGCCCCGGCATCATCGCTACCGACCGCGCCGTCGATCTCGGCCTGACCATCCCCGAGCTGACCGAGACCACCCAGCAGCGGCTGCGGACGCTGCTGCCGAGCCGCAGCAATCTGAGCAATCCGGTCGACTTGCTGGCTGACGCCACCCCGGAACGTTACCGCGACGCGCTCACCGCCTGCGCCGCCGACGACAACGTCGACGGCGTGCTGGCGATGCTGGCGCCGCAGGCCAACAGCGAACCGCTGCAGGTGGCCGAGCAGGTGCTGGAAGTCGCCAAGACCACCGACAAGCCGATCCTCACCTGCTGGATGGGCGAAAACCAGGTGCAGCAGGCGCGCGAGCGTCTGGCCGGCAGTCGCGTGCCGCATTTCGAAACGCCCGAGGCGGCGGTGGAAGCGTTCAACTACTTGGCGCAGTACCACCACAACCAGCGCCTGCTGATGCAGGTGCCGGGCTCCGCCATCAACCGCCTGGAGCCGAACGTCCAGGGCGCGCGCCTGATCATCGAGAACGCGCTGTCCGAGGGCCGCCACACCTTGTCCCTGATGGAGTCGAAGGCACTGCTGACTGCCTTCGGCATCCCGGTGGTGCGCACCGTGGAAGCGCGCACCGCCGCCGAAGCGCTGATCCTGGCGGAGTCGCTCGGCTATCCGGTGGCGATGAAGATCAGTTCGCCGGACATCACCCATAAGTCGGTGGTCGGCGGCGTGCGGCTCAACATCAGCAACGCCCAGGCGGTGCGCAACGCCTTCACCGACCTGATGGCGGCGGCGCGCAACGCCCGCCCCGACGCCACTATCACCGGCGTGACGGTCGAGCGCATGCATGGCAAGCCCAACGGCCGCGAGCTGATCGTCGGCGTGGCGCGCGATCCGGTGTTCGGCCCGGTGCTGACCTTCGGCGCCGGCGGCACCATGGTCGAGCTGATCCGCGACCGGGCGGTGGCGCTGCCGCCGCTCAATGAGTTCATCGCCCGCGACCTGATCAATCGCACCCGCGTGGCGCGCATCCTGCGCGCCTACCAGAACTTGCCGGCGGTCAACGAGGAGGCGCTGCTGCAGGTGCTGCTGCGCACCTCGGACATGGTCTGCAAGCTACCCTACATCCGCGAGCTGGACATCAACCCCCTGGTGGTGGACGAGGAAGGCGTGCTGGCGGTGGACGCGCGCTTCGTGGTCGACTTCCCGCCCTCGGGCGCCGACCCCTACGCGCACATGGCGGTCTACCCCTACCCCACCCACCTGGTGCAGGAGATCCGGCTCAGCGACGGCACCGATCTCACCATCCGCCCGATCCGTCCGGAAGACGCGGAGATGGAGAAGGAGTTCGTGCACAACCTGTCCATGGAAGCGAAGTACTTCCGCTTCATGGAGACGCTCAACGAACTCACCCCCAGCATGCTGGTGCGCTTCACCCAGATCGACTACGACCGCGAGATGGCGCTGATCGCCACCCGCGTGGTGGACGGCCGCGAGCAGCAGCTGGGCGTGGCCCGCTACACGACGCTGCCCGACGGCGAAAGCTGCGAGTTCGCGATCGTGGTCGGCGATCAGCTGCAGGGCAAAGGGCTGGGCACGCGGCTGATGAAGGCGCTGATCGAAACCGCCGCCTCCCGCGGCCTCAAGACCATGCGCGGCGAGGTATTGTCCAACAACACCAAGATGCTGGCGCTGATGAAGAAGCTGGGCTTCAGCATCCACACCAGCCCGGACGACTACAACATCAAGGTCGTGGAGCGGCCGCTGCAATAGCGGCGGCCGCCGCGGTCAGTTCGGCGTGAAGATCTCGGCGAAGAAATCCTGCATGTGGCCCCAGGCGCGTTCCGCCGCCAGCTCGTTATAGGCCACGCCGGGAATGCCGGCAGTGTCGGCGTCCGGATTGGTGAAGGCGTGCACCGCGTTGCCGTACACCACCATGTGCCAATCGGTCTTGGCCCGGCGCATGCCCTCGACGAAGGCCACCACTTCCTCGGCTTTCACGAACGGATCGTCGGCGCCGTGCAGCACCAGCACGCGCGCCTTGATCCGCGCCGCGTCCCGAGGCTCGAGTGCCGGCAGGTTGCCGTGGAAGCTGACCACGCCGCGCACGTCGGCGCCGCTGTAGGCCAGCTCCAGCACCCCGCCGCCGCCGAAGCAGAAGCCGATGGCGGCGATATCCTGCGGCGACGCCAGCGCATGGCGGCGCAGCACCTCCAGCCCAGCGACGACGCGCTCGCGCATCAGCGGCGTACCCCGCACCTGGCCCGCCCACTGTGCCGCACGCTTGGGGTCGTCGGTGACGCGGCCGTCGCCGTACATGTCCACCACGAACGCCAGATAGCCCATGTCCGCCAGCTGTTCGGCCCGGGCCTTGACGTAATCGTTGATACCCCACCATTCCGGCACCACCAAAATGCCCGGGCGCCGCTCCAGGTGGGTGTCGTCGTACGCCAGGTAGCCCTTGAACACTTGTCCGCCGTGCCGGTATTCCACCGTTTCGGTCACCAGCGCCGCATTGGCGCCGAAGGCGAGCAGCAAACCGAACAGCAGAGTGGCGATGCGCATATCGTTTCCTTGAGAACCTAGCCGGTCGAGGCGCCAATCTTTCTATCTACCATGGCCGCGGCCGTCTCGACCAGGGCCTCCCCCCGCTGGCGCCGAGCCCCCGATCTCGGTCACACTGGGATCAGGTTTTCGCGATATACGCGCCGCGCGCAATAAAGAATTCGTACATGGACAGCGTCGACTTACGTCAACCGGATCTGTATCTCAACCGCCAACTCAGCCTGCTCGCCTTCAACCGCCGGGTTCTGGAGCAGGCGCTGGACGAATCGGTGCCGTTGCTGGAGCGGCTGCGCTTTCTGTGCATCTCCAGCACCAACCTCGACGAGTTCTTCGAGATCCGCGTGGCCGGCCTGATGCAGGCGGTGGAAATGGGCTCGGTCCAGGCTGGCCCCGACAACCGCCCGCCGCAGGAGGTGTACGCGGCGGTCTGTCAGCAGGCGCACGAGCTGGTCGAGGAACAGTACCGGGTACTCAACGAGGTGCTGATCCCCGAGCTGGAACGGCAGAACATCCGCTTCCTGCGCCGCGCCGAATGGACGCCCGAACAGATCGCCTGGCTGCAGGACTACTTCCAGAACGAGGTGCTGCCGATCATCAGCCCGCTCGGCCTCGATCCGGCCCATCCCTTCCCGAGGGTGCTCAACAAGAGCCTCAACTTCATCGTCCAACTGGAAGGCAAGGATGCCTTCGGCCGCTCCGGCGGCTTCGCGGTGGTACAGGCGCCGCGCGCCCTGCCGCGGCTGATCCAGCTGCCGTCCGAGCCGGGCCGCTACGACTTCGTGTTCCTGTCGTCGATCATCCACGCCTACGTCGACCAGCAGCTGTTTCCCGGCATGACCGTCAAGGGCTGCTACCAATTCCGGGTCACCCGCAACAGCGACCTGTTCGTCGACGAGGAGGAAGTGGACGATCTGCTGCGCGCCATGGAGGGCGAGCTGCTGTCGCGCCGCTACGGCGACGCGGTGCGCCTGGAGGTGGCCGCCAACTGCCCGGAGGATCTCGCCGATTTCCTGCTCGAGGAGTTCGAGCTCAGCCGCGACGCGCTCTACCAGGTCAACGGCCCGGTCAACCTCAATCGCCTGATGGCGATCTACGACATGGTGGACCGGCCCGACCTGAAGTATCCGCCGTTCACACCGTCGCTGCGCCTCGATGTGAAGCGCGCCAGCGAGCTGTTCGAGCGCATCCGCACCCAGGATCTGCTGCTGCACCACCCGTTCGAGTCGTTCCTGCCGGTGGTGGAGTTCGTACGCCAGGCCGCCACCGATCCGCAGGTACTGGCGATCAAGCAGACCCTGTACCGGACCGGCCCCGATTCGGCGATCGTCGACGCCCTGGTGCAGGCCGCCCGCGCCGGCAAGGAAGTGACCGCGGTCATCGAGCTGCGGGCACGCTTCGACGAGGAAGCCAACATCGCCCTGGCCAACCGCCTGCAGGACGCCGGCGCGCACGTGGTGTACGGCGTGGTCGGCCACAAGACCCACGCTAAGATGATCCTGGTGGTGCGGCGCGAGGGCCGGCGCCTGGTCAACTACGTGCACCTGGGCACCGGCAACTACCACACCCGCACCGCACGCCTGTACACCGACTACGGGCTGTTCACCTGCAACCCGCTGATCGGCGAGGACGTGCACAAGGTGTTCCTACAGTTGACCAGCCTAGGCCGGGTCACCGACCTGCATTGCCTGCTGCAGTCGCCGTTCACCCTGCACGCCGCCCTGCTGCGCAAGATCGAGCGCGAGGCCGAGCTGGCCCGTGCCGGCCGACCGGCGCGGATCATCGCCAAGCTCAACGCACTGGTCGAGCCGCAGGTGATCCAGGCGCTGTACCAGGCCTCGATCGACGGCGTGGAGATCGATCTGATCGTGCGCGGCATGTGCTCGCTGCGCCCGGAGGTGCCCGGCGTTTCCGAGCGAATCCGGGTCCGCTCGGTGGTCGGCCGCTTCCTCGAACACACCCGCGTCTACTACTTCGGCAACGACGGCGATCCCGAGGTCTACCTCTCCAGCGCCGACTGGATGGAACGCAACTTCTTCCGCCGGGTCGAGGTCGCCTTCCCCGTGCTCGACCCGGAGCTCAAGGCGCGGGTGCTGCGCGATCTCGACTACTACCTGCGCGACGACAGCCAGACCTGGATGCTGGGCAGCGACGGCCAGTACCGGCGGCTCACCCCGCAGAACGGCCCCGGCTTCTCGGCCCAGCAGGCGCTGCTGGCGGAACTGGCCGAGCCGAGCTGACCGGCCTCGGCCCGGCGGCAGCGAAAGGAAAGCGAAAGCTCCGCCGCCCGGCCACGGGCGCGGAGCGAGGCCGACGCTAAGCGAACCGTAGCTCCACACCAGCCGGCTTCAGAAAATCCGCCTCCTGCTCCAAGTCCGCGCGCAGCAGCGGGTGCTGCTTGAGCCAGCCGGGGAGAAAGGTCAGGCGCAATCCCTTGTCGTTGGCCTTGAGCTCGAACGCCGGTACGTCGTCGTCATTGCGGCCGCGGTGCAACAATACCGCCAGGCGCAGCAGCACGGCCAGGCGCCGCACCGGTTCGCGCACCCGCGCCGGCAGGTCGCGGATCTCGGCCAGGGGGAACTTGCGCCGGTGGGCCCGCACCAGGGTCGCGAGCACCTGCTGCTCCTGCTGCGAGAACCCAGCCATGTCGGCGTGCCGCAGCACGTAGCCGCCATGCTTGTGGTACTGGCTGTGGGCGATGTCCAGGCCGATCTCGTGCAGCATCGCCGCCCAAGCCAGCATCTGGCGCCAGCGCGGCTCGGTCAGCCCCCACTGCGCGCCGACCTGGGCCAGGCAGCGCGCGGCCTCGCGCTCCACCCGCCGCGCCTGCGCCAGGTCGACGTGGTAGCGCTGCGCCAGAGCGCGCACCGTGGCGCCGCGCACGTCCTCCTGGTGGATCCGACCCAGCAGGTCGTAGACCAGCCCCTCGCGCATGGCGCCCTCGGCCACCTCCATATACGGCAGGTCGAGGGCCTCGAACACGTTGAGCAGCAACACCAGGCCGCCGACGAACACCTCCACCCGCTCGTCGCCGACGCTCTTGAAGCGGCCGCGATCGAGCTTGCCGTCCTTGAGCAGGATGTCGCGCAGCTTGCGCAGGCCGCTCAGGGTGATGCCGTCGTCGCACAAACGCGCATCCGTCAGCGCCGCGGCGATCGACTTGACCGTCCCCGAGGAACCGACGATCCGCCGCCAGGGCTGGCCGCGAAAGGCGCTCGCCACCGGTTCCAGCTCCATCTGCGCCGCCAGGCAGGCCTTCTCCCACTGACGCCGCGAGATCGAGCCGTCGGCGAAGAACGACCGGCTGAAGTGCACGCAGCCCATGTCCAGGCTTTCGAGCTGGCGCGGCTCGAAGCCCTCGCCAGCGATCAGCTCGGTGCTGCCGCCGCCGATGTCCACCACCAGCCGCCGGCCACCGTCGTCGGCGAGCGAGTGCGCCACGCCCAGGTAGATCAGGCGCGCCTCTTCGATGCCCGATACCACATCGATCTGATGACCCAGCGCGGCTTCCGCCTCGGCCACGAATTCCGCGGCGTCGCGCGCGCGCCGCAGGGTGTTGGTGCCGACCGCGCGCACCGCCTCCGGGGCGAAGCCGCGCAGCCGCTGGCCGAAACGCTGCAGGCAGTCCAGCGCGCGCTTGCGCGCCTCTGGCCGCAGTCGCCGGTCCGAGTCGAGCCCCGCCGCCAGCCTCACCGGCTCGCGCAGGCGGTCGATGGTGGTTATCTGCCCGCCGTGATGGCGAACCACGACCATGTGAAAGCTGTTGGAGCCGATGTCGACCGCCGCCAACACATCCGGCTCGCCGGCTGACTGGGTGCTGCTCGGTTCGTTCACTGACCACTCCTCGGCCGATCGATGCGGGCGGCCCGCCACCGTGCGCGGTCGCGGGTCGAGGCACGCAGTATAAACGCCCCGCACCGCGGATCGCGGACGGATGCGGCACGCGACTTGAGTGGCGGCGCACGGTCTATATATTCCAGCGACGCGCCACCGGACGGGCGCGGGGCTCTTGACGCCCCGATTCGCGGACGTACGCGCCGAAGGGAACTCCCTTGGTTGCTGTATGTCTATACAGTGCACGGTCCGAAATCACGCACGGGCGGCGGCCGCGAGCCCGCCGCCCCCTCCCCCAACAATTCCCGCATCGCCGGCTTCTCCGCCGACCGACGCCGACTTTGGACCTTCGCGATCAGACACGCGGCCGGAACGAGCCGCCGCAGAGCCGACGAGGCTCGGGAGCTGCATATGGACGGACCGGACTGGCGGCAGCAGGAAGAGTGCGAACACCGACGTTGGGTTGAGGAACACGCCATGGCAACGAGCAAGCAAGCGGTTCAGGACCGCGAAACCAAGACCGTCGACAAGCGCGTCGAGCAGCTGACCGATGCGCTGACGACCGACCATCTCGCGCTCTGGCGTCAGGTGGAGAAGACCGACCCCGCCTTCACCAAGCCGTTCAGCCGCGGCGGCGGCTTCCGGGGCACCGCCACCAACGCCACCTACCTGGCCAAGAAAGCCACGGAGGTGTTCGGCCCGATGGGCATCGGCTGGGGCGTGGACATCCTCGACGAGGACATCATGGAAGGCGCGCCGCTGGACGAGCACGGCCACCGCGAACTCATCCACAAGGTGCGGGTGAAGCTCTGGTACAAGCTCGGCGAGCAGCGCGGCGAGGTGGTGCAGTTCGGCCAGACCACCTTCGTCGGCCGCAACCGCAACGGCTTCTTCACCGACGAGGAAGCGCCGAAGAAGTCGCTCACCGACGCCATGAGCAAGTGCCTGTCGCTGCTCGGTTTCTCGGCGGACATCTACCTCGGCCGCTACGACGACAACAAGTACGTCGACGAGATCTCGCGCGAGTTCCGCGAGCGCGCCGAAGCCGAGCAACGCCGCCTGGCGCCCAAGGTCAGCGCCGAGCAGGCCGAGCTGCTCGACAAGCTGATCGCCGAAACCGAAACCGACGCCGACAAGTTCCGGCGCTTCTTCAAGGTCGAGGACCTGCGCGAGCTGCCGGCCGACGACTTCGAGCGCGCCCGGCGCATGCTCGAGAAGAAGAAGCAGGCCAAGGAGCATGCGGCATGAGCGAGGCGGTGAGCCGCCACCAGTGGCAAGGCAGCCTCGAGTGGCGATCCTACCGGGCCAGGATGGGCAATGCCTCCGAAGCCGCGGCGCTGATGAACTGCTCGCCGTGGTTTCCGCGCACGCCCTACGAGCTGTGGCTGTACAAGACCGGCCGGGCGGAAAACGAGGAAACGCCGGCCATGAGCCGCGGTCAGCGGCTGGAGCCGCTGGCTCGCGCCTTCGTGGAGCGCCGCTTCGACGAGGTCTACGAGCCGCAGGTGGTGGCGCGCGAGCGCATCAGCGCCAGCCTCGACGGGCTGACGTTCGACGGCCGCTGGGCGCTGGAGATCAAATGCCCGCTGGCGGGCCGGCAATCCGACACCTGGCGGTACGTGGCCGAGTTCGGCGCCCCGCCGGAGCACTACTGGTGGCAGGCGCAGCAGGCGCTGTACTGCTCCGGTGCGCAGGGTCTGCGCTTCGTGGTCTGCCACGCCGACGGCGACGAGATCACCGATCTGATCGCCTGCGTGGTGCGACCGGACCCGATCGCGCACGAGGTGCTGGTCGAGGCCTGGGCGGCGTTCCTGCGCTACCTCGACGAGGACGAGCCGCCGCCGCTGACCGAGCGCGACCTGCGGGAGCGCGTCGACCGGGAGTGGCGCGACGCCGCCGCGGCCTGGAAGGAGGCGCGACGCTGGCTGGAGGAAGCCCGGCAAGCCGAGTTCGAGGCGCGCCGCCGCCTGATCGAGCTGGCCGGCGACACCAGCGTCCAAGGCGCCGGCATCAAGCTGACCCGCTACTGGAAGCGCGGCGAAATCGACTATCGAACCGCCACCCGCGGCATGGACCTGGAGCCGTTCCGCAAGGAAGGCGGCTGGCACTATCGCATCTCCGAACAGGAGTGATTCATGGCCATCAAGCGTTATGACGTGGTCGCCATCACTGGCACCTACACCGACCGCAACGGCAACGAGCGCAAGCGCTACCTCAATTGCGGCGCGGTGTTCGAGACCGAGAAGGGCTTGTCGCTCAAGCTGGAAGCGCTGCCGGTGGGGTTCGACGGCTGGCTGCAGCTGTACGAACCGCGCGAGGAAGGCCAGACGCCGCGGCAAAGCGGCCGTCAGCCGGCCCAGGCCGATGCGCTGCGCCAACCGGCGGCGGACTTCGAGGACGACATTCCGTTCTAGTCCCCAGGGCGCGGCCCGCCGCGCCCTCCTCGACCGGCCGCTCGCGCTGACAGCGCGCCGACGATAGGCGAAGATAGGCGCCGTCCGACGCGCTATCGGTTCGAGGAAATCATGTCCAGCTGGTCTTGGTTGGCGATCGCCATTCTGATCCTGCAGATCCTGTTCGCCGCGCATGCGATCAAGACCGGGCGCAATCTGCTGTGGATCCTGCTGATCATCTTCTTCCCGCTGTTCGGCCTGGCGCTGTACGCCATCATCGAGCTGCTGCCCGATCTGCGCGCCAGCGGCGCCACGCGCCGCGCCGCCGCCACCCTGACGAAGACCCTGGACCCGGGCCGAGAGCTGCGTCGCCAGCAAGCCGAGCTGGAGCTGGCCGGCACGGTCGAGAACAAAACCCGGCTGGCGCGCGCCTATCTGGAGCGGCGCGACTACGAGCAGGCGATCCGGCTGTTCGAGTCGGCCGCCACCGGCATCCACAAGGATGACCCGGACATCCTGCAGGGCTTGGCCCAGGCCTATTTCCTCGGCCAGCGGCCGGCCGACGCCAAGGCCGCGCTGGAAAAGCTGCGCCAGGCCCACCCCAATCACAAGTCGCCGGAAGCCCATCTGCTCTATGCCCGCGTGCTGGAAGCGCTCGGCGAGGACACCGCCGCGCTGCGCGAATTCGAGGCCGTGGCCGCGTACTATCCCGGCGCCGAGGCCAAGGTCCGCTACGGGCAGCTGCTCAAGCGGCTCGGCCGGATACACGAGGCGCGCACCCTGTTCAAGGAGCTGCTGACGGTGGCGGAACACGCGCCCGACCACTACCGCCGGGCGCAGAAGGAGTGGCTGAGCATCGCCGCCCGGGAGCTGTCGCAGGTCTGAGCGACGGCCGCTTGGCACCCGCCGTCGCGGCCCACATACCTTGGCAGTGTGCGCGTGGACGAGTGGCCATGCCTTGGATGGTGCTGCTGCACATCGCCTTCCTTTCCGTGTGGGTGGGCGGCCTGACGCTGGTGGTCGGCCTGTATCGGGAGTGCGTCGACGCCACCGGCGGCAGGCAGGGCCGGCTGCTGGCGATGACGGTGCGACTGTTCGCCTGGATCGCCACCCTGGCGGCGGTGCTGACGGTGCTGTCCGGCATGTGGCTGATGTACCGGCGCGGCTTTCACGGCGGCTGGCTGCCGGTCAAGCTGGCGCTGGTGTCGCTGCTGGTCGGCGCGCACCTGCTGATCGGCGGCATGGTGGCGCGGCTGCGCGGCGGCGCGAGCCGGCCGTCGCGCTGGACGCTGCTGGCGGGACTGAGCCCGCTGCTGCTGGCCGTTCCCATCATCTATCTCGTTAGTGCCAAACCGTTCTGAACGGCGCGGCGCCGTCAATCCTCGTCCTGCCGCACGGCCTCGTACAGGGGCGAGCCGGGACCGAGGTTGTGCTCGAACACCAGCCGCCCGCCCAGCCAGGCGGCGACCAACAGCATCGCCACCGTCAGCACCGACATGAACAAACCCCAGGGCATGATCGCCGCCTCGTGCCGATCGAGCCGCTGCAGCCAGTTTGCCAGGACCAGCGACATCATGGTCACGGCGGCGAGGAAATGGCCCCAGCTGGTCAGGTGGCGGCGGATGTCGCGCACCAGCAGCCAGTCGGAGAAGCCCACCAGCGACGCCGCGCCGCCGCTCACCACCGACGCCAGCAGCAACCAGTACGAGGCCCTGGCCCAGAACGGATCGGCCGTCCACAGGTAGGCCAGATCGGTCAGCACCACCGCGTGCAGGAAAGCGATGGGGAACGCCACCAGCATGGGGTGCACCGGGTGGCTGAACAGCGCCATCTGGCTTTCCGCGCCGCCGCCGGGCAGGAACTCGTCGGGCCGCAGTCCCATCGCGCGTCCTCTCTTGTGTCCTCTCCGCCGCCGCTCCATCTCCTTGGGTGCCGGCAGACGGCAAGCCAAGCCCGCGACAGAACAAGCGAGTCGGCAGATCGATGAGCGATAGCGGCGAATTCCGTCCTTGGCGCTGGTTGCCCGCGCTGACCCTGACCGGCTGCGACGGCCCGCAGTCGGCGTTGGCGCCGCGCGGGCCGGGCGCGCAGGCCGTGGCCGAGGTCTGGTGGCTCATGTTCGGCGGCGCGCTGCTGATCCTGCTGGCGGTGATGGTGCTGGCGGTCTACGGCTATGCCCGCGGCAGCGATGACCGGCCGGCGGTGGCGCGCCGGCTGATCGTCGGCGGCGGCCTGATCCTGCCGGTGGCCGTCTTGAGCGCCCTGGTGCTGTACGGCCACCGGCTCGGCGCGCGCCTGACCTCGTCCGCGCTCGCCGCGCTGGAAATCGAGGTGGTGGGCCACCGCTTCTGGTGGGAAGTCCGCTACCCCGGCGGCGCGGCGACCGCCAACGAGCTGCGCCTGCCGGCCGGGCGGGCGGTGACGCTGACGCTGCGCAGCGAGGACGTGATCCACAGCTTCTGGCTGCCGAACCTGGCCGGCAAGCTCGACCTGGTGCCGGGGCACGTCAACCGTCTGACGATCCAGGCCGATCGGCCGGGGCTGTGGCGCGGGCAATGCGCCGAGTTCTGTGGGAGGTTCCACGCCGACATGGAGCTGGTGGCGATCGCCCATCCGCCGGAGGAATTCGAGGCCTGGCTGCGGGAGCAGCGGCAACCGGCCGGTGCGCCGCGCTCGGCCGAAGGACGCGCCGGCGAACGGGCGTTCCTCGCGCTGGGCTGCGCCGCCTGCCACCGCATACGCGGCGGTGCCGCCGACGGCCGCGGCGGCCCCGACCTGACCCACGCCGCCGGCCGCGCCCGGCGCAAGGGCGTGTGGCCGCCGACCCGCCCGCAGCCGCAACAGTGGATCGTCGACAGCCACCGCACGGTCACCGCCGCCGAGCCGCAGCTCCGCGGGCTCGATCCGGCCACGGTCGCCGCCCTTGCCCGCTACCTGGAGGAACTGCGGTGAGCGACGGCGGCGAGCGGCTGCGCGCCGAGCTGACGCGGATCTGGGGCAACCCGCCCGGCTGGCGCGCGCTGGCGGCGGTCAATCACTCCGCCGTCGGGCGGCGTTTCGTGGTCACCGGCTTGGCCTTCTTCGCCGTCGGCGGTCTGCTGGCCATGCTGATGCGCGTCCAGCTGGCGGTGCCGGGCAACGACTTCATCGACCAAGACACCTACAACGCCCTGTTCACCCTGCACGGCACCACCATGATGTTCCTGTTCGCGGTGCCGATCCTGGAGGGCTTCGCCGTCTATCTCGTTCCCAAGCTGATCGGCGCGCGCGATCTGCTGTTTCCCCGGCTCGGCGCCTACGGCTACTGGTGCTATCTGTTCGGCGGCCTGCTGCTGTACGCCGGCGTGCTGATCGGCGCCGCGCCCGACGGCGGCTGGTTCATGTATCCGCCGCTCACCGGGCCGCGCTACTCGCCGGGCCCCGGCGCTGATTTCTGGCTGCTGGGCGTGACCCTGGCGGAAGTATCGGCGGTGACCGCCGCGGTGGAGCTGGCGTCGACCATCCTGACCGCCCGGGCGCCCGGCATGACGCTGGCGCGCATGCCGATCTTCGCCTGGTACATGCTGGTAGTGGCCTTCATGATCCTGATCGGCTTCCCGCCGCTGATCCTCGGCAGCGTGCTGCTGGAGCTGGAGCGGGCCTTCGCCATGCCGTTCTACGATCCGCGCCTGGGCGGCGACCCGCTGCTATGGCAGCACTTGTTCTGGCTGTTCGGCCACCCCGAGGTCTACATCATCTTCCTGCCGGCGGTGGGCATGCTGGCCACCCTCGTGCCGGTGCTGGCGCAGCGGCCACTCGCCAGCTACGCCTGGGTGGTGATCGCGGTGATCGCCACCGGCTTCCTCAGCTTCGGGCTGTGGGTGCACCACATGTACGCCACCGGCCTGCCCTACCTGGCGCTGAGCTTCTTCGCCGCGGCCAGCATGGCGGTGGCGGTGCCCACCGGCATTCAGGTCTTCACCTTGATCGCCACGCTCTGGCCGGCGCGCCCGCGGCTCTCCGTGCCGATGCTCTACGTGTTCGGCTTTCTCTTCGTGTTCGTGCTGGGCGGGCTGACCGGCGTGATGGTGGCGCTGGTGCCGTTCGACTGGCAGGCGCATGACAGCCACTTCGTGGTCGCGCACCTGCATTACGTGCTGATCGGCGGCATGGTGTTCCCACTGTTCGCCGCGCTCTATTTCTGGCTGCCGCATTTCAGCGGCCGCCTGCCGTCGCGCCGGCTCGGCTACATCGGCTTCTGGTTGCTGTTCGTCGGCTTCAACCTGACCTTCCTGGTGATGCACCTCGCCGGCCTGCTGGGGATGCCGCGCCGGGTCTACACCTACAGCGCCAACCTCGGTCTGGACTGGCCCAACCTGCTGTCCACGGTGGGCAGCTTCGTGATGTCCATCGGCGTGGCCGCCGTGCTGCTGGATCTACTGCTGCACCTGCGGCTGGGACGCCGCAGCCCGCCCAACCCGTGGCGCGCCGACAGCCTGGACTGGGCCATGCCGCTGCCGCCTCCGCCTTACAACTTCGCCTCCATTCCCGCGGTCGATGACCGCCATCCTCTGTGGCGCTCACCGGCGCTGGCCCAGGAACTGGCGCGCGGCGACCACTATCTCGCTCGCGCCGAAGCCGACCGGCGCGAACTGCTGGCGACCGATCCGATCACCGCCCGCCCCATCCAGGTCGTAGTAGTGCCCGGCAACAGTTGGAGCCCGCTCATCATGGCGCTGGCGACCGCCGCCATCGCCGTCGGCGTCCTGCTGGCGCAGTACTGGCTGAGCGCGCTCGGCTTGCTGGTGGTGATTACCGTCGCCTGCGCCTGGGCCGCGCGGCGGCCTCGGCTGCCGGCGCGCACCGCGGCCGGACACGGTCTGACGCTACCGTTTCACACGCACCATCCGCGCCCGCCCGGCTGGTGGGGAACGGCGCTGAGCCTGCTGGCGGACGCCACGATCGGCGCCTCCCTGCTGTTCGCCTACTTCTACTACTGGACGGTGAACGCCGACTGGCCGCCGCAGCCACCCCCGGCGACCGACTGGCGCCTGCCGCTGGCGTTGGCGGCGCTGGCCGCCAGCAGCGGGCTGTTGATGGCCACCCAACGGCTGCCGGAAGCGCGCCGCTCGGCCGGCGCGACGCTGTCGGGCGCGGCCGCGCTGCAGGCGGTGTTCGTGGGGCTAGGGCTGTGGTGGCTGACGGCGAGTGTCGCGCCCGACGCCGACGCTTACGGAGCGCTGCTCTGGGCCATCGCTGGCTGGCTCGGGCTGCACGCGCTCGGCTGTGTGAGCATGGCGGCAGCGGCAGCAGCGGCGCTGGCGCGGGAGCGCAGCGAACGCCGCTCGGTGCTCGCCACCGTCGGTTTGTTCTGGCACTACAGCACGCTGCAGGGCCTGGCGCTGGCCGGCACGGCGCTGGCGTTCCCTCGGCTGGCGTGATCGCTCATGAAACCGCCGCTGAACATGCTGATCGGCCCCGCCATCTGGGGCGCGCATTTCCTGCTCTGCTACGCGCTGCTGTCGGTCGGCTGCGCGCTGGGCTGGCCGTCGAACGCGCTGCGCTGGTCCCTGGGCGCGCTGACGGCGCTGGCGCTGACCTGGCTGGGCTGCCGGCTCGTGGTCGCCGGGCGGAGCGCCAACGATTTTCATGCCCGCGTCGGCCGTGGGCTGGATTTGCTGGCGCTGATCGCGGTGTTGTGGCTAGGCGCGGCGCTGCCGCTGGTGCCGGCCGCCTGTCGCTGACCGAAACGCTCAGCCGGCGGTCAGCACCGCTTCGACCGGCCGCCGCGGCGTAGCCGGTGGTTCCGCGCCGTAGCCCATGCGCAGCAGCAGCTGCGGATGCCCCACCGCCAGCGCCTCGCCCACTTGCCGGCGCAGGTCCGGCAGCTGCAGCGGCTGGTTGAGGAAACTGGCATAGACCCCGTCGGCGCAGGCCAGAAGCGTCACCCGCGCCAGGGCGGCACCAGTGCTCAGCCAATCCAGCGGTTCGTCGTGGGTGGTGGCCAGCACACCCACCATCGGCGCGTCGAACAAGGCGCGTGCATCGCGCTTGGCTTGCCTGCCGCCCCAGTTGACCCGACCGAGCAGCAGCGGCCCCAGATAGCCCAACAGGCCATCGAAACCGAGGGCTTCGAGCGGAATGCCGTCGCGGCGCTCGCTGCCTTCGGGGTGAATCCAGGCGCTGAGCTCCTGACGATAGCGCCGGTCCGCCCCCAAGCGCCGGTCGGCTTCGATCAGCAGACCGGCCAGCGCCTGGCGCTCGTCCTGCTCCAGCACGTACAGCGGCGCGCCCTCTTCGGCGGCCGCGATCTGCCAGCGGCTAAGCAGGGTCTGGTCCAGCGGCCGCGGCTCGAACGGCGCGCGCCGGGTACGGCGGCGGGTGAGCTGATGGAACAGTCGCTGGTCCTCCTCGCTCACGGGGCGCGGCACGCCGAGCCGCAAGCGGGCGAGCAGGTCGGGCTGGTCCGGGTCGGGCAGCAGCTCCGCCTCGCCAGTATAGCCGTAATAGCGAGCCGCGACCTGCAGATAATAGAGCGCGGCGCCGCAGCTGATGGTCAGCTCGCGGCCGTCGGGATCGACCACCGGCAGCTGTCGACTGCGGTCAGCCCACAGTTCGATCTCCTGCCCGCGCAAAAGGAACCGCCACGGCTGGGAATTGTGGCTGGAGGGCGCCAACAGGGCATAGCGCACCAGATACGCAAGGATTTCCGCATCGTCGCCACCGTCCGGAAATTCCGTGGGCACATTCAGCCGCGCCGGCTCGTGCTCGCTCACCACAACCTCCACAACCGAAACACCGTCGCCTTCCGGCGACAGCGCGCCGGCGGCCCGCTAGCATCTATCAGATTGCTCGCTGACGCCAGTCACGCCGGCGCAGTGCCGGCAAGAGTCGGTGGCTCGGGTGGCTTCATTCGTCTTCGTCGGCGCCGAAGCTGGTGGTCATTACCCGGATGACGCCGTCGCGGATCAGAAAGGTATCGAGTCCTTCGGTCAACAGTATCCCGTCGCGCTCGGCCATCCACTCCAGCAACGCGAGTTCGCCGCGATAGTGCTTGGCGAGCACGGTGTAGCGGGCGCCCGGCAGCCGTCGGTGGAACAACTCCTCGGCTTCGCGGGCGCCCGCGCGGCCGAGGAACACGCCCTCGCTCGTGACCACGATGCAGTCTTCGGCGTAATTCGCGGCGACGTCGCCGTCCAGGTCGTACGCCAGCTGCCGGCGCAGGTGATCCTCCAGAACCTCTTCAACGGATCGCATGGCTGCGCTTTCCTCGCTAGATGCGGCGGTATCCCCGTGACCACCGCGTTGAACGCTCACTGCGGTGCCGATCGGAGCGTAAAGAGCGACCGCTTGAGTTAGCTTGTGGTCACATTAGAACTTTCCAAGATTCTCTCACGAATAGGGACGACCGCGCGCGCCGGCCGCCCCACCATGGCGCGCGCCGCCCCCGAACACGCTCTTGACAAACGCCCTCCTAGCACAGATATGCACATATCGCGGCGCACAACGCCAGCAGCCCCACACCCGCTGCGCCGCAGCATCCGCAGCCCCGTCGCCGCCAACAATTACCTAGCACTATCAACAGCTTAGAAAATTTGTCGATTTTCTAAGCAAGGTAAGCGAAGCATTGTCGAGATGCGGTTTCCGCCCTGGTATCCAAGGCCTATCCACAAAGTTATCCACAGGTTCTGTGAGTAAGGAAAAATCCTAGACGACCATCAAATACTTAGTTACAGATTCGTGACTTTTTTATAAAGAATATCAGATAAGAAACATCGCCTTGCCCGACGTGGCACCCCGTTGCGCCCCGTAACGACTCGCCCCATAGTGGTGCGACACAATTACTTCCGGGGGAGAGCGACACGCTATGCAGCTCGGCTTGAACGGCAAGAACGTCATCGTCACCGGCGGCAGCAAAGGCATCGGCAAAGCGATCGCCCTGGCCTTCGCGACCGAGGGCGCCAACGTGGCCATCTGCGCCCGCAGCGAAGGCCCCTTGCGCGAAACGGAGCGAGAACTGAAGGCTCACGGTGTCAACGTCTACGCGGCCGCCTGCGACGTCGGCGACGCCGGCGCGCTCGACGGCTTCCTCGACCAGGCACGGCAGCGGCTGGGCGGCGTCGACGTGCTGGTCAACAACGTTTCCGCGCTGGCGCCCAGCGACGACCTGGCCGCCTGGGAAGCCAACATCAACCTGGACCTGCTGGCGTCGGTGCGCGCCACTCGGCGAGTGGTACCGTGGATGAGCGAGGCCGGCGGCGGCAATATTCTGTTCATCTCGTCGATCGCCGGCATCGAGGCCGGCGGCTCGCAACCGCCCTACTCGGCCATCAAGGCCGCCTTGATCAGCTATTCGAAGTCGCTGGCGCTATCGCTGGCTTCACAGCGGATTCGGGTCAACACGATCGCTCCGGGATCAATCGAATTTCCCGGCGGCGTCTGGGACCGCGCGAAAACGCACAACCCGCAGCGCTATCAGGCGACGCTGGCGCGCATTCCCTGGGGCCGCATGGGTCGCCCCGAGGAAGTGGCCAACGCCGCGGTGTTCCTGGCCTCCGAGGCGGCTAGCTGGATCACCGGCGTTTGCCTGTCGGTGGATGGCGGTCAACACAAGGGGAATCTCTAAGATCGCGGCTAGATAAAAACGTGGAATAACCGCGCGCAACCAAGGTTATAATCGGCCGCGTTGCGCTGCCGCCAACAAGAAAATGGCGAGCCGCATCAGTCCGTAAATATTCACGATTTCACAATAACGAGGCTCAGCTTCATGCGTAAGCTCCTGTTGTCGACTCTTGTCCTGGTTTCCGCCATCGGCGTCGTCGGCTGCCGGTCCACGGTGCCGGTCCGCAACGTGGAAGCCGCTCCGATCTACACCAACACCGCCAATCCCAAGCTTGACGACATCAGCAAGGCGATCATTCGCGCCGGCACGCAACTGGGCTGGCAGATGCGCCAGAAGGGTCCCGGCTTCATCGAAGGCGAGCTGCATCTGCGCAAGCACATGGCTCGGGTGCACATCAAGTACGACACCAAAACCTACAACATCACCTACGCCGACAGCTATGAGCTGAAGTACGACGGTCAGAATATTCACCCGAACTACAACGGCTGGATCCAGAACCTCGACAACGCCATCCGTTCGCAGCTGAGCGCGCTCTAAGCCGCCACCGCTCTCTCCCCGACCTCGGCGCGAGAGAGCGCCAGCGCATCGCGAGCGGCCGTCCGGCCGCTCGCTCGTTTCCGCCTCGCCGCTCCCGGCTATCGCCGGCTGAACCGAACCCCGGCGATGCGGTATCGTTCCAAGCCTTGCGACCCGTTCCCCGCGACGCGACGGTGGCGGGCGATGATCGGTACTCCTACGGTTTCAGCGGCGAGCACTGCGACATGAACTATCGGCACATCTATCACGCCGGCAATTTCGCCGACGTGGTCAAGCACATCACGCTGATCGAACTGCTGCGGCATCTCGCCAAGAAACCCGAGCCGTTCTGCTATCTGGACACCCACGCCGGCATTGGCCGCTACCCGCTAACCGCCATTCAAGCCCAGAAAACGCTCGAATACCGCGGCGGCGTCGGCCGCCTGATCGACGCCGCCGCGCTGCCGGCGCCACTGGCCGACTACGTCGCGCTGGTGCGCAGTTTCGACCCGACGGCGCAGTCGTCGGAGCAATTGCAGGTCTACCCCGGTTCGCCCGCGCTGGCGCGGGCGCTGCTGCGCCCGCAAGACCGTGCCGTGCTCGCCGAACTGCACAGCGAGGACGGGCCGGCGCTGAAGCGTCTGTTCGCCGGCGATCCGCAGGTGGCCGTGCACCTGATGGACGGCTACCACGCGCTCAAGGCCTTCCTGCCGCCGAAGGAACGGCGCGGCCTGGTGCTGGTCGATCCGCCGTTCGAGGTCGAGGATGAGTTCGAGCGCCTGGTGGAAGGACTCAAGCAAGCACACCGACGCTGGGCTACCGGCATCTATGCGCTGTGGTATCCGGTGAAGGACCGCCGCGAGGTGCACCGCTTCCAGCAGGCGCTGAAGAAAACCGGCATCCGCAAGCAACTGTTGATCGAGCTCTGCCTGTACCCGGACGACGACCCGCGCCGGCTCAACGGTTGCGGCCTGGTGGTGGTCAATCCGCCCTGGCAGTTCGACGAGAAGATGCGGGAAGCGCTGACCGCCCTGGCCCCACTGCTGACCGACCCGGCCCAAACCCGCATCGTGGTCGACTGGCTGGTGCCGGAATGACGCCCCTTCGATGGCGCGGCTAGCCGCCGCGCCATCGGCTTATCCATCCTCCCGCGTCCGCCAAGCCCGCTGGGGTGTTCACCAGGGCCAAATTCCTCAGGCGTGACCGGTGCAAGTCCGTGAGGGCGACTGTTTCACGGCGGCGCCGGCGCCCATGCCCTACTGTCTTTCCGCACAACTTCCCAACAACTCTAACGACACGGACACAACACAGGCCCATGCTGCGCGAGATCCTTCCCATCTGGCAGGTCGCCGGCGAACCGACCAGGCGCTGGTTCGCCGATGCCGAATTCGATCTCATCGTCTGGTTCGAGCGCCTGGAAATCGTCGGTTTCCAGCTCTGCTACGACAAACAGGGACAAGAGCGGGCGCTGAGCTGGCAACCCCACAGCGGCTATTGCCATAGCCAGGTCGACAATGGCGAGCCCAGCCCGGGCCGCCACAAGGCCGCCCCCATTCTGATCCCTGGCGGCAGCTTCGACGCCGGCGCGGTGGCGACGCGTTTCCTGCGGCGCGCCGAGCGCATCGAGCAATGGATCGCCCGCTTCGTTTACGACAAGCTGCTGGATTACGAGCCGTACCTGGCCTGCGGCTAATCGAACCGACCGACCGCGATCAACCGCCGCCGCCAGAACTGATCGTCCAGAGGGCTGATCGACACCACCTTGCCGGTGGACGGCGCGTGCACGAAACGCCCGTCGCCGGTGTAGATGCCGACGTGCGAGACGCTGCCGTCGAGGCGGAAGAACAGCAGATCACCGGCGCTCAGCTGCCGCATCGGGATGCGCCGCGCCTGACGGTACTGCGCCGCGGTGGTACGCGGCACCTCCCGCCCCACCCGCTGATAGGCGTAATAGACCAAGCCGCTGCAATCGAAACCCGCCGGCGTGTCGCCGCCCCAGCGGTAAGGCGCCCCGGCCATGGCCAGCGCCACCATCGCCGCCTGTTCGCCCAACGGGTGGGCGGACGATCCCGACGGCGTACGGTTGGACGCGCAACCGACCATCAAGACGCATAGCAGCGCTAGCCAACAGAACCGCCAGCCCGAGTTCATCGACGGGTAATTCCCCGGAACGTGTTATTGCCCGTGCTGCAGTATAACCTGCGAATCCATCGACATCCGTGTGATCTTATTGGAGATCTTTCCCCAATAAACACGGCCGCCGTGGCGGCTCACTGCGTCAGCCGATTGATCTTGGCGGCCAGGATGAAATCGTTCTCGTGCAGACCGCCGATCTTGTGGGTGTACAGCTCGACGGTGACATACCCCCAACCGAAGGTGATGTCAGGATGATGTCCCTCGCGCTCGGCCAGCTCGCCGATGCGATTGACCAGCGCCAGCGCGTGGACGAAATCCTTGCGTTCGAAGCGGCGGACGATGCTCTTGCCGCCTTCGGTCAGCGCCCAGCCGGGTACCTCGGCCAACATCGCCTGCGCCTGTTCCCTGGTCATCGGCTCGACCCCACCTTCGCAGGGCGTACAGGACTTCGTGCTGAGAGCCATGCATCATCCTCCGCTGGTGATCGTTAGGGTATCCGGTTCTTATACTCTGTGGCTGCACGCCGGCCATTACAACGTGAGCTCGACATGCCCGATCATTCCTCCCCGCCCCGTGTGGCGGTGTTCGTGACCTGCCTGGCCGATCTGCTGCGCCCCCAGGTCGGCTTCGCCACGGTGAAGCTGCTGGAGGCGGCCGGCTGCCGGGTCGAGGTGCCGACGACGCAAACTTGCTGCGGCCAGCCGGCCTACAACAGCGGCGACCGCGCCGATGCCCAGGCGCTGGCGCGTCAGACCATCGCCGCCTGCGAAGAGTTCGACTACGTGGTGCTGCCGTCCGGCTCCTGCGCGGGCATGCTGCGGCAGTACCCGGCGCTGCTGGCCGACGATCCTGCCTGGGCGGCGCGGGCGCGCGGCTTGGCGGACAAGACTTACGAGCTGGTCAGCTTCCTTACCGACGTCATACGCCTCGACCGACTGCCGCCGGTGCGCTACCACCGCACCGTCACCTACCACGACGCCTGCAGCGGCCTGCGCGAGCTGGGCATTCGCGAGCAGCCACGCCGGCTGCTGGCCCAGGTCGAGGGCCTGCGGCTGGTGGAGATGCGGGACACCGAGGTCTGCTGCGGCTTCGGCGGCACGTTCTGCGTCAAGTACCCTGAAATCTCGGCGCGCCTGGCCACCGACAAGTGCGCTGCCATCGCCGCCACCGGCGCCGACGAGGTGCTGGCAGGCGATCTCGGCTGTCTGCTCAACATCGCCGGCCGCCTGCGCCGCGACGGCAGCCCCGTCAAGGCCCGGCACGTCGCCGAGGTCCTGGCCGGCCTCACCGACTCACCGGCCATCGGCGAAGACCGCGCATGAAACCGAGCAGCCATCTCTTCAAGACGCAAGCGGCGGCCGCGCTCGCCGACCCGGAACTGCAGCGGGCGCTGCGCCAAGCCACTACGGACGGCTTCGCCGCCAAGCGCGCCGCCGCCGTCGCCGCCTTTCCCGAGTTCGAGGCGCTGCGCGAGCGCGGCCGCCGGATCAAGGACCATGCCCTGCGCCACCTGGACGTCTATCTGGCGCGTTTCGCCGCGGCGGTGGAAACCAACGGCGGCCGGGTGCACTGGGCCGAGGACGCGGCGACCGCCTGCAGCGTCATCCTCGACATCTGCCGGCAGGCCGGCGCCGCCAAGGTGGTCAAATCCAAGACTATGGTCGGCGAGGAGATCGGTCTCAACCCGGCGCTGGAGGCCGGCGGCCTGGAGGTGGTCGAGACCGACCTGGGCGAATACATCATCCAGCTAGCCGGCGAACCGCCCAGCCACATCATCGCCCCGGCCATCCACAAGACCCGCGAGCAGATCGGCGTGCTGTTCGACCGGCACCACCACGGCGGCCGCGCGGTACGCCCGCACACGGTGCCGAACCTGGTGGACGAGGCGCGGCACGTGCTGCGCGGCAAATTCCTGGAAGCCGAGGTCGGCATCACCGGCGCCAACTTCCTGGTGGCGGAAACCGGCACGGTGGTGCTGGTGACCAACGAAGGCAACGCCGACCTGTCGCTGACCCTGCCCGACACCCACATCGTGGTGGCCGGCATCGAGAAAGTGGTACCGACCCTGGCCGACGCCACCACCCTGCTGCGGCTGCTCGCCCGCAGCGCCACCGGCCAGGAGATAACCACCTACACCACCTTCGTCACCGGTGCCCGGCGCGAGGGCGAAACCGACGGCCCGCGCAACTACCACGTGGTGCTGGTGGACAACGGCCGCAGCCGCATGCTGGCCGATGAGTTCCGCGAGATGCTGCGCTGCATCCGCTGCGGCGCCTGCATGAACCACTGCCCGGTCTACAGCGCCATCGGCGGCCACGCCTACGGCTGGGTCTACCCGGGACCGATGGGCTCGGTGCTCACCCCGCGCATGATCGGCCTGGACACCGCTTACGACCTGCCCAACGCCTGCACCCTCAACGGCCGCTGCCGCTCGGTCTGTCCGGTGCAGATCCCGCTGCCGGCGCTGCTGCGGCGGCTGCGCGAGCAGCAGTTCGAGCGGGGCCTCGGCGGCAAGCCGACGCGCTGGGCCCTGCGCGCCTGGGCCTGGCTGGCGCGCCGGCCACGCCTGTACCAAGCCCTGACTGGCACCGTCGCCGGCCTGTGGTCGCGCCTGCCGGGCAAACGCGGCGCGGTGCGCCGGCTGCCCTTCGCCGCCGGCTGGACCGCCAGCCGCGACCTGCCGACACCTACCGACCCGACCTTCCTGTCGCAGTGGCGGCAAAAAGGAAAACGGCACCATGACTGACAGCGGACGGCGCATGCTCGACACCCTGAAACGCATCCTCGGCGCCGGCCGCGGCGACGCCGACCGCGACCATGCCGCCCTGCTCGCCGCCCCGCCGCCGCGGCCGGTATGGCAGGAGGACCGGCTGGCGCGCTTCGCCGCGCAGCTTAAGAAAGCCGCCGGTAGCTGGGAGCGGGTGCCGGAACCGGCCGCGGTACCCGCCGCCGCTGCCGCCTATCTGGAAGCGCAGGGATTGGCGCGCGAGCTGCTGCTGGCCCCGCATCCGCTGGCGCAGTCGCTACCCTGGTCGGCCGACTGGCGCCTGTGCGCGCCGCCGGTGCGCGGCTCGAGCTGCGCGGCGGCCTTGGCGGTGGCCGCCTGCGGCATCGCCGAAACCGGCAGCGTGGTGTTCGCCGCCGGCACGGCGCACCCGACGCTGCTGGCGCTGCTGCCGGATCATCTGCTGGTGCTGCTGCCGCTGACCGAGCTGGTGGACCACATGGAAGACGTCTGGCCACGGCTGCTGGCGCAAGGCGCGCTGCCGCGCACGGTCAACTTCATCACCGGCCCCTCGCGCACCGCCGACATCGAACAAACCATTCAACTCGGCGCGCATGGCGCGCGCCGCCTGCACGTGATCGTCATCGGGTGACCGCATGAATATCCGGCTCCGCCGTTCCGTCCTATACATGCCCGCCTCCAACCCGCGCGCGCTGGAGAAAGCGCGCGGCCTGCCGGCCGACGCGCTGATTTTCGACCTGGAGGACGCCGTGGTCCCGACCGCCAAGGCCGAAGCCCGTCGACTGGCGGTGGAAGCCGCCCTCGAGGGCGGCTACGGGCACCGCGAGCTGATCATCCGGGTCAATCCGCTAGATAGCCCCTGGGGTGCCGAGGACGTGAAGGCGGCCGCGCAGAGCGGCGTCGACGCCGTGCTGCTCCCCAAGATCGAGAGCGCCGACCAGTTGCGGCAGGCGGTCGAGGCGCTGGAAGACGCCGGCGCGCCACCGTCGCAGTCGATCTGGGTCATGGCCGAAACCCCGCGCGCCATTCTCGACCTCGACGCCATCGCTACCGCCAGCCCGTGGCTGCGGGTGATCGTCGCCGGCACCACCGACCTGAGCAAGGCACTGCGCGTGAAGCCCAGCCCCGACCGGCTCGGCCTGCTGCACGTGCTCAGCCGCTGCGTGCTGGTGGCGCGCGCCCACGGCCTGGACGCGCTCGACGGCGTGCCGCTGCGCCTGGACGATCCGGAAGGCCTGCGCGCCGCCTGCGAGCAGGGCCGCGCCCTGGGCTTCGATGGCAAGACCTTGATCCACCCCAACCAGATCGACATCGCCAATCAGGTGTTCAGCCCCTCGCCGCAGGACATCACCGCCGCCGAACGCCTGCTCATCGCCTGGGAATCAGCGGCCGACAAAGGACTGGCGGTGGTCGACGGCCAGCTGGTGGAAGCGTTGCACGTGGAGGAGGCGCGACGAGTGCTGGCGCTAGCGGCGGCTATCGAGCAGCGGGAATCCGAGGAGCCGTAATCGGCGCGCTGGAACCCTGCCCCTCGCGCGGAACGTGCCTAACGTAGGCACACATCGGCCGCGGGGCTTCCCAGGTCGTCATGCCCGCACAGGCCTGCCCCTGCGAGAGCAGGGGCTTGTTCCCGCGAAGGCGTGGGCGGGCATCCAGAGCCCCAGGAGTAGCCGCCAGCGCTGTCCACGGTTTCACACGTCCGGCAGAAGCCGTTTTACGGTGCGAGGCTTTTCGATCAGTCAATTAAGCGGTGCTTCGCGGTTGGTTTCTCCCCTTCTCCCTGGCAGCCCCCTCGCTACGCTCTCCCCCGCGAGGGGGAAGGGAACGCAAGGGGTGATTGCTCTGCATAGGCCCGGCTGCGGTTCGGCACCGGCCTGGCCGACGCCGTTGGCGGTGCTACCCTAGCTCGCGCTTGGCAGCCTGCCAGGCTTCCTCCAGCCGCTCCAACGACTGTCCGGCCAGGCTCTCGCCGTTGGCGGCGAAGGCGGCCTCCATGTGCCGGAAACGGCGCTCGAACTTGGCGTTGGCGCGACGCAACGCGGCCTCGGGGTCGATGTGCAGATGCCGGGCCAGGTTGGCGACGGCGAACAGCAAATCACCCAGCTCGTCCTCGACACGCTCCGCGGCGGCGCCCTGCTCGACCTCGGCACGCAGTTCCGCCACCTCTTCCTCGATCTTATCGAGCACCTGCCGAGCCTCATCCCAGTCGAAGCCGACCCGGGCGGCGCGCTTCTGCAGCTTGACCGCGCGGTTGAGCGCCGGCATGCCTAGGCTGACCCCGTCGAGCACGCTCACCGGCCCACCGCCGGCCTTGCGGGCGCGCTCCTCGGCCTTGATGGCCTCCCAGTTGCGGGTCTGCTCGGCGGCGTCGACGGCCTGGGCGTCGCCGAACACGTGCGGGTGGCGGCGGGTGATCTTGTCGGCGATGGCCGTGGCGACGTCGTCGAAGTCGAACAGTCCCTGCTCCTGCGCCATCTGGCTGTGGAACACCACTTGGAACAGCAGATCGCCGAGTTCGTCCTTGAGGTCGGCCATGTCGCCGCGCTCGATGGCGTCCGCCACCTCGTAGGCCTCCTCGATGGTGTACGGCGCGATGGTGGCGAAGGTCTGTTCGCGGTCCCAGGGACAGCCGCCCTCGGGCGCGCGCAGGGTACGCATGATGTCCAGTATCCGGTCGATGGGTCGCATCAGGGCCGTCTTCCAAGCAAAAGAAGCATTGTAGCCGGTCAACACGGCCGCGGGCCGTCAAGTTGACAAGGTGGGCTCCCTTCCCTACTGTCCGCACATCTCCGGCATCAGACCCGCCAGCGTAGAGGACGGCTAATCGTGGCAATCCCCGTCAAACCCGTAACGCCCCGCGGCGAGCAGACCCGGCAGAATCTGCTCGCGGCAGCCGAGCAGGAGTTCGGCGAGAAAGGCTTCCACCAGGCGTCGATCAGCAGCATCACCCAGCGCGCCGGTGTCGCTCAGGGCACGTTCTACATCTACTACTCGTCGAAGGAAGACATCCTGGTGGCCTTGGTCCAGCACATGGGCCGCAAGATGCGCCATGCCCTGACCGAGGCCATCGAGGGGGCGGGCGATCGGTTGAGCGAGGAGAAGCGCGGCCTGACGCATTTCCTGCGGTTCGCCCGCGACAACAAGAACCTGTACCGGGTGCTGATGGAGTGTCAGTTCGTCGACGCCGAGAAGCACCGCAAGCATTACGAGGATCTGGCCCAGGTCTATGCCGCGCGCCTGAAGAAGGCGCAGGAAGCCGGACAGATCCGCAAGGCCGACCCCTATGCCCAGGCGCTGGTGCTGATGGGCATTGGCCACTTCCTCGGCCTGCGCTACTCCATTTGGGAAGACGACCTGCCGCCCCCGGAAGTGCTCAACACCGTGCTGGAATTCATCGAGCGCGGCCTGGCGCCCGAGCCGGCGGAGATCGAATCCCCCTGACTATCGCGCCGCGGCGGCCTCCTCGCAGGTGGCCGGCTCCGGCTTGCCCATGAACATCTCCATGATGCAGGCCAGATAGCGCATGGTCGCGGCCGCTTCCGCGTCCACCGTCGGCAGGCCGCGCCGCGCCTCCAGCACTTCGGCGACGCCGAGCTGCAGATAGGTCAGCCCCAGATTGTGACGAGCCTGCCCCAGCGCCGGATCGAGCCGCAGCGCCCGCCGGTAGGCCTCGGTGGCCTCGACCAGCCGGTCGCTCTGGGCATAGGCGTTGCCCAGCCGATACCAGTCGTCGGCGCCTGCGTCGGGCGCCGCCACCGCTCGCTCGTACAACGCCGCTGCCCGAACGTAATCGCCGGCCGCGTAGGCGGCGCTGGCCTGCTCCCGCACCGCGCCGCCGCCAGCCAGGCTGGCGCAGCCGCCGAGCAACGCCGCCAACAGAAGAGCCGCCGCGCCGCGCGCCGCCCCTGTCGGTGACGAGCGCATGCCGCTATCATGGCGCCCCAGCGATTTCGACATCGTTTCCCCTCCACTCGCCAGTGGATCAGTCATGACGAGCAGCAATCCGATTCAACGGCGCTCCAGCGTAGCGGTTAAGGTCGGCTCTGTCACCGTCGGCGGCGACGCGCCGATCGTGGTGCAGTCCATGACCAATACCGACACCGCCGACGAGGTCGCCACCGCGGTGCAGGTCGCGCAACTGGCGCGGGCCGGCTCGGAGATCGTGCGCATCACGGTCAATACCGAGGAAGCGGCGGCGGCCGTGCCGAAGATCCGCGAGCGGCTGGACGCCATGGGGCTGGACGTGCCGCTGGTCGGCGACTTCCACTTCAACGGCCACCGGCTGCTGGCCAAGCATCCGGCCTGCGCCGAAGCGCTGGCCAAGCTGCGCATCAACCCCGGCAACGTCGGCCGAGGCAGCAAGCGCGACCCGCAATTCGCCGCCATGATCGAAGCCGCCTGCCGCTTCGACAAGCCGGTGCGGATCGGCGTGAATTGGGGCAGCCTCGACCAGGACCTGTTGGCGCGCATGCTCGATGACAACGCCAAGCGCGAGCGGCCGCTGGAGCTGGGCGCGGTGATGCGCCAGGCGGTGGTCAAGTCGGCGCTGCAGAGCGCGGCCCGCGCCGAAGAGCTCGGGCTGGCCCACGACCGCATCATCCTGTCCTGCAAGATGAGCGGCGTGCAGGATTTGATCAGCGTCTACCGGGAGCTGGCGGCCCGCTGCGACTATCCCCTGCACCTGGGCCTGACCGAGGCCGGTATGGGCTCCAAGGGCATCGTCGCCTCCACCGCGGCGCTGGCAGTGTTGCTGCAGGAGGGCATCGGCGACACCATCCGCATTTCGCTCACGCCCGAGCCGGGCCAGGAACGCACCAAGGAGGTCATCGTCGCCCAGGAGATCCTGCAGACCATGGGCCTGCGCGCCTTCACCCCCATGGTCACCGCCTGCCCAGGCTGCGGCCGCACCTCCAGCACCTTCTTCCAGGAACTGGCCGAGCGAGTGCAGAGCTACGTGCGCGCGAAGATGCCGGAATGGCGCAGCCGCTACTCCGGCGTGGAGAACATGACGCTGGCGGTGATGGGCTGCGTGGTCAACGGCCCTGGCGAGAGCAAGCACGCCAACATCGGCATCAGCCTGCCGGGCACCGGCGAGGTGCCGGTGGCGCCGGTCTATGTCGACGGCGAGAAGACCGTCACCCTCAAGGGCGAGACCATCGCCGAGGACTTCCTGCGCATCGTCGACGACTACGTGGCGCGCCGCTACGGCGCCGGCAGCTGAGACCGCCGCGGCCTCACCCCTCTTCCAGCAGCGCCCGCTTACCGGCCACGCCGCGCCAGGCGTCGGCGTCGGCCGGCGCCGGTCTCCTGGCCCGCAGCACCGGCCAGCGCGCGGCCAGCCGGGCGTTCAGCGCCAGGAACTCCTCCTGCCCCGCCGGCAGCCGGTCATCGGCGTAGATGGCCTCGACGGGGCATTCGCTCACGCACAGCGCGCAGTCGATGCACACCGCCGGGTCGATCACCAGGAAGTTCGGCCCCTCGTGGAAACAGTCCACCGGGCAGACTTCCACGCAGTCGGTGTACTTGCACTTGATGCACGGCTCGGTGACGACGTAGCTCATGCCGCTGCGCGTCAATCGAACGTGCGCACCGTATGACCGTGGTTCACCGGCCCCTGCCCGCGCCCGATGGGCCGCGCGGTTTCCAGGGCGCGCCGCAGGTAGCGACGGGCGCGCTCGACCGCCGGCACCAGCGCCAACCCCTGAGCCAAGCCGGCGGCGATGGCGGACGCCAGGGTGCAGCCGGTGCCGTGGCTGTTGCGGGTCTGCAGCCGCGACTGCCGGAAGCGGAGCAGTTCGCCGTCCCGCAAGGCCAGCGTATCCACCACCTCGTCGCCGGGCAGGTGGCCGCCCTTGAGCAGCACAGCGACACCGAAACGCGCGGCCAGCTCCTTGGCCGCCGCCCCCGCCGCCTCGACGTCGGGGATGGACCGGCCGAGCAGCACCTCGGCTTCTGGCGCGTTCGGCGTGATCACCGTGGCCAAGGGGATCAGGCGCTCGCACAGGCTCTCGACCGCGCTGGTGGCGATCAACCGCGCGCCGCTCTCGGCCACCATCACCGGATCCACCACCAACGGCACCGACAACGCGCGCTCGCGCAGCACCTCGGCGATCGCGGTCACCACCTCGGCGTCGAACAGCATGCCGGTCTTCACCGCGTCTGTGCCGATGTCGTCCAGCACGGCTTCCATCTGCGCCCGCACGAACGCCGGCGGCACCGGCTGGATGGCGGTCACCGCCACCGTATTCTGCGCGGTCAGCGCGGTGATCGCGGTGGTGGCGAAGCCGCCGAGCGCGGTCACCGTCTTGATGTCGGCCTGGATGCCGGCGCCGCCGCCGGAGTCGGAGCCGGCGGCGATCAGCACGCGGCCAGCGGCTTGGGGGGTGATATCAGACATATTTGGCTTTCAGGGCGTTGCGGTCGATCTTGCCGGCGCCGGTCAGCGGCAGTGCGTCGGCGAAGATGAACCGCTTGGGAATCTTGTACGACGCCAGGTACTTGCGGCAGTGGTCGATCAAGTCCTGCTCGTTGATCTGCTTGCCCGGCTTGAGCACCAGTACCGCCAGCGGCACCTGGCCCCAGCGCTCGTCCGGGGCGCCGATCACCGCCACCTCGGCCACCGCCGGGAGTTCGCCGATCACGTTCTCGATCTCCTCGGGCGAGACGTTCTCGCCGCCGGAGATGAACATGTTGTCGGCGCGGCCGACGATGTAGACGTAGCCCTGGTCGTCCTCGCGCGCCAGGTCGCCGGAATAGACCCAGCCGTCCTCGAGGAATACCTTGGCGGTCCGCTCCGGATCGCCCAGGTACTGATCGAAGTTGTGCGGGCTGCGCAGGCACAGCACGCCGATCTCGCCGCGCGGCACTGGCTTGCCGGTGTTCTGATCGATGATCTGGTAATCGCTATGGAAGCAGGCCGTGCCGATGCTGGTGGTGTGCTGCCAGATCTCGTCCAGGCTGTGGTCGATGGCGCCGTACACGAAATTGGACGGCCCGGCCTCGGTCAGGCCGTAGGATTGCGTCACTGGAATGCCGCGCTCCCAGAACGGCCGCATGACGGGCGCCGCGCACGGCGCGCCACCGGTGGTGATGCCGGCCAGCGATTCCAGGCGCGCGGTGGGGAACTTCGGATGCTTGACGATGAAGTGCAGCATCGCCTCCACCGCGCCGAAGTGGGTGATCTGCTCGCGCTCCACCAGGTCGAGCAGCGTGCCCGGATCGAACATCCGCAGCAGCACCGTGTAGCCGCCGGCATGATAGATCGGCAGCACCGTGTTCCAGCCGCCGATGTGGAACAGCGGGAAGGTCAGCAGCTCGCGGCTCTGCCCCAGCGCGCCGCTGGAGGTCACCAGCAGCTCCAGGGAGTTCCACAGCATCTGCCGGTGCGGCACGACGCAGACCTTGGGGGTGGCGGTGGTACCGCCGGTGTGGATGTAGAGATACGGATCGTTCAGCGCCAGCGGCACGTTGACGTCACGCGGCTCGGCGGCCAGCACCTTGCGCGCCCAGTCGCTGTCGTCCCCGTCCTTGAGCACCATGGTCGCCCGCACGCTGTCGGGCAGCGCCAGCGATTCGGCCAGCTCGGCGAACACGTCCTCGTAGAACAGCGCCTGCGGCTGGATGCGCTCCAGCAGCTCGTCGAGCTCGCGCTTGGTCAAACGGAAGCTGAGCGGCGCCAGGATGATGCCGGTCTTGCCGCAGGCCAGGAACAGGTCGATCGGCTCGATACGGTTGCGCGCCAGGAAGCAGATCTTGTCGCCCTTCTTAAGGCCCAGCGTGTCCACCAGATAGGTGCCCACGCGCCGCGCGCGGTCGTCCATCTGGGCGTAGGTGTAACGGCTCTCGGTCGCCGGGTCGTAGAGCGCGACGCGCCTGGGTGTGATGGCGGCGCGCCGCCCCGCCCAGTCGCCGACCCAATACATCGGCAAATCGTCGTAGTTGATCGGCCCGACCATGTCTCCTCCATAGCGCTTTCGGAGCCGCTCCCCAGCCGCTCCGTGACTAGTTCTCGTTGACCGAATCGACAGCAGCGGGCGGCGGCGCATCCGCCCAAACGGTGGGCCAGCCTACCGCCGCCCGCCCGGTTACGTCTACTATCCCGGCCATGCCGGAGGTACCGCACATGACCGAACTGATCGACATCGGCGTCAATCTCACCAACAGCGCCTTCGCCGCCGACCTCGACCAGGTGCTGGAGCGCGCCGCCGCGGCCGGCGTGACCGAGCTGATCGTCATCGGCACCGACGCCGACGAAAGCGAGCGGGCGCTGGTCCTCGCCGAGCGCTACCCCGACCGGCTGTACGCCACCGCCGGCGTGCATCCGCACCACGCCAAGGACGCGACCGCCGACACCTACCGGCTGCTACGCGAGCTGGCCGCGCGGGCCAAGGTCGTGGCGATCGGCGAAACCGGCCTGGATTTCAATCGCGACTTCTCGCCGCGCCCGGTGCAGGAGCGGGTGCTGGAACGACAGCTGGAGCTGGCCTGCGAGCTCGGGCTGCCGGTGTTCCTGCACGAACGCGATGCCCACGAGCGCCTGCTCGCCATTGTACGCCAGTACCGCGACCATCTGACCGCCGCCGTGGTGCACTGCTTCACCGGCAACCGCGAGCAGCTGCGGGCCTATCTCGACCTGGACCTGCACATCGGCGTGACCGGCTGGATCTGCGACGAGCGGCGCGGCGACGACCTGCGCGCCGCGGTTCCCGACGTACCAGCCGAGCGCCTGATGCTCGAAACCGACGCCCCGTACCTGGTGCCCCGCGATCTGCGCCCCAAGCCCCGTCACGGCCGCAACGAGCCGGCGTTCCTGCCGTACGTGGCGGCGAAGGTCGCCGCCTGCCGCGGCTGCACCGTCGAGCAGCTGGCGGCGCAGACCACCGCGACCGCCCGCGCCTTCTTCCGACTCGATCGACCCCGCTAGCGCCGCGCCTGGTGGGGAAGGAAGGTTGGGTGAGGCCGCGCCGAACAAGGCACGTCGCTAACCGCCCTCCGCCAGCGCTGCGGCCGGCTCGGCGACGAAGCGCAGCGCCGCCTCCACCACCTCGACCCCGGCGCCGGGCCGCGGCGCGTGCACGCTCAGATGGCGGCGCCAGGCGCGCGCGCCCGGTATGCCGTGGAACAAGCCGAGCAGATGCCGGGTGATGGAAGCCAGCCGCACGCCGCGGCTGAGCTGACGCTCGATGTAAGGCAGCATGGCGCGCACCGCGCCGACGCCGTCCAGCGCCGCCACCGGCTGCGGCCACAACGCCGCCTCCCACTGCCCCACGGCCACCGGATTGGCGTAGGCCTCGCGCCCCACCATCACACCGTCGACGTGGCGCAGCTGGGCCTGGATCTCTTCGAGGCTGCGGATGCCGCCGTTGATGACGATCTCCAGCTGCGGAAAGTCGGCCTTGAGCCGGTGTACCCGCGGATAATCCAGCGGCGGGATCTCCCGATTCTCCTTGGGGCTCAGTCCCTGCAGCCAGGCCTTACGGGCGTGGACGATGAAGGTCTCGCAGCCGGCCTCGGCCACCGTGGCGACGAACCGCTGCAAATGCTCGTAGCTGTCCAGATCGTCGATGCCGATGCGGGTCTTGACGGTGACCGGCAGACCGCCGCCGGCCTCGCGCATGGCCGCCACGCACTCGGCCACCAGCTGCGGCTCGGCCATCAGACAGGCGCCGAACCGTCCCGACTGCACGCGGTCGCTCGGGCAGCCGCAGTTGAGATTGATCTCGTCGTAGCCGTACTCGCGCGCCAGCGCCGCCCCCCGCGCCAGCAGCGCCGGCTCGGAACCACCCAGCTGCAGCGCCAGCGGGTGCTCCTGCGGATCGAAGGCCAAGTGCCGGTCCACGTCGCCGTAAGCCAGGGCGGCGGCGGTCACCATCTCGGTATACAGCAGCGTGCGCGGCGCGAGCAGACGCTGCATGTAGCGGTAGTGCCGATCGGTCCAGTCCATCATGGGCGCCACCGACAGGCGCCGGTCGAGAAGATAGCTGTTCATCGTGTCATTATACGAGGGCGCCCCCTCCGCGCCCCAGGATTTGCATGGCACCAGGCTTCCGGCAGAATGCCGGGCTTGGAGAGCAAGAACCGATGACCACCGAGTGGATTCTCTACGGCACCTACGGCTGTCACCTCTGCGACCAGGCCGCCGAGCTGTTGCGCTCGATCGACGGACCGCCGCTGCGGTTCGTCGAAGTGGACATTCTCGATCAGGCCGAGCTGGAGCAGCGCTACGGGGTGCGCATCCCGGTTCTGCGTCATGCGGCGAGCGGTCGCGAGCTCGGCTGGCCTTTCGATAGGCAACAGGTTCTCGAGTTCCGCGCCCATGTTGCGGCGTCCTAGAGCTTTCATCGGCAAGCCCAGTCTTCGGCCGCGGCCAAGTTGGCGCGCCACGGCCTGGCCGAAAGCCGTCTGCCGGATTCTGGCGGGCCTGCTGCTGTGCGCCGCTCCCGCGGCCGGCGCGCAGGTGGTGGAAGGTGCCTACGACATCTGGCTGCTGGTGGACACCAGCGAGCACGTGCTGGAGGTCTACTTCGACGACATCCCCGTGCTGCGCTTCGACGACATCCGCATCGGCAGCCGCGGCGCCGCACCGGTGCGCCGCGAGGGGGACAAGACCACCCCGCTGGGGCAGTTCCGCATCACCCACATCAACCGCAACAGCCGGTTCCATATCTTCATGGGGCTTGACTACCCAACCCGCGCCCATATCGACAAAGCGTTGGAGCTCGGTTACATTGACGCGGATACCCACGCCCAACTGCTGCAGCGTAGCGCCGGGGCGGCGCGCCCGCCGCAGAACACACCGCTCGGCGGCCACATCGGCATCCACGGCCTCGGTCAGGGCGACCCGGAGATCCACGCCGAGTATGACTGGACTCAGGGGTGTATCGCCCTCACCAATCATCAAATCGAGCGATTAACCAACTACGTGCGAGTGGGGACACGCGTTCTGATACGCTAGATTTGCCACCGTGTTTCCGTTCATAATGGCGCCACTTCGGTCGGCCCGGTGCAGGAAGCCCTCGCTGACCGTAACCGATTTCGCGCTTGCCTACCGCAAGCGGGAATACACGCCAAAATAAGGAGACTGCTACAATGGCTCGTACCCTGGTGAACTTCTCCAAGATCTCGTCCGTCGCCCTGGCTCTCGGTCTGCTGGCTGGCTGCGCCACCATCGACGAAGGCGCCCTGCGCTCCGCCATCGAAGCGGCCGACCAGAAGGCGACCGAGGCTCAGGCCACCGCCAACGAGGCCAAGGCCAAGGCTGAAGCCGCTCAGGCCTCCGCCAACGAGGCGAAGGAAATGGCCGCCCGCGCCGAAGGCGTCGCCAAGGCTGCGCAGTTCGCCGCCGAGCGCAACGCCAAGAAGCAGGAAGAAATGTTCAAGAAGTCCATGTACAAGTAAGATCGACGAGATCTTCGCGTACAATAAAGCCCTGCTCGTGCAGGGCTTTTTTATGGCTATAGGGTATTCCCTCGGCTGCGCATTAAGTAGGCAATCAACTTTCCTGTCGTGAAATGACGACAGGTATTCCCATTCTTTCGCTGGCGGCCCGGCGAATGCGCTGATAATCGACCCGCACATCGGAGAATCGGTCGAGCTCGGCCGCTACCTTTTCGACCACCGATTTCACCAGCTCCGGCTGACCGGTGCCGGGTTGATTCTCCTCCAGCTCCTGATGCACCTCGACATAGAGCTGTCCGGCGAACCAGCCGACCTTGACCGGCTCGTTGATGATCCGCACGGTGGTGTTCACCGGCACCCGGTCGTAGAGGCTGGCGATGTCCTCCGGGTACATGCGCACGCAGCCGTGGGTGACACGCATGCCGATACCCCAGGGGTTGTTGGTGCCGTGAATCAGGTAGGTCGGCAGCCCCAGCCGCAGCACGTGCTCGCCCAGCGGGTTGTCCGGCCCGGGCGGGATGAAATCAGGCGGGTTGCGGCCGTCGGCGCGCCACTCCTTCTTGATGTTCTCGGTCAGATACCAGACCGGATTCTTCTGCTTGGCGACGATTTTGGTGACACCGAGTGGGGTTTTCCAGTCCATTCGGCCGATGCTGACCGGGTAGGTTTCCACCGTGGCCGGGGCGCCCTTGGCGGCCGGCGGGTAGTAATACAGGCGCATTTCCGCGACATTGAGGACGATGCCCTCGCGCGGCCCGGACGGCAGAATGCGGCGCAGCGGCAGCGTGATTTCGGTGCCCGGCTCGGGCACCCACATGTCCACCCCCGGATTGGCCTGGCGCATCTCCTCATAACCGACCCCGTAGCGCCGGCCGATGTCCAGCAGGGTTTCGCCCTCCCGAACCTTGACGGTCTTGACCTCGCCGATGATATCGACGTCGGCGGGCGGCAGCGGATAGACCGCGGCGGCGCACAGCCCCGGCAGAGCCAGAGCCAGCAGGGCGAGGTTTCGGACGGTGGCTCCAATGCTGATCATTAGTGAGAGTTCCTTGGATCACGCGCTGAGCGGTCAGCGATCGCTGTGGCCCAGATCCCGGCCAGGGGCGATACGGTCGCGAATCAGCTGTTTCAATTCTTTCGCCTCCGGGAAGCGCCCGGCGGCCGCCCGGGAGAAAATCGTCTCGCCGTCCACCGCAACCTCGAACACACCGCCCGAGCCCGGCACCAGCGCCACCTCTCCGACCTCGTCGGCGAAGGTGAACAGCAGTTCCTGCGCCAGCCAGGAGGCGCGCAGGATGAAGCGGCATTGGCGGCAGTAGCGAATTTCGACTCGCGGCGCGGGCATCGACGGTTCCCCAGCTGACAGGCGTCACCAGTATACTGACCCTCGTCCGTCGTGGCTAAACCGCGCGGCGCCGGCGCGAGCCGGTTCTCCGCCATCGTCCTGTCCCTGGAGAGCGTTCAACATGCGTCTGCTATCGTTCGTCTGGCAAGGTCAAACCCGCTGGGGGCTGGTCGAAGGCGACCGGGTCCGCCCCTGCCCTGCCGAGGCCGGCTGGCCGCGCTCGCTGCTGGAGCTGATCGAGCTCGGCGACCAGGCCCATGAGGTGCTGGCGCGGCTGACCGCGCAAGGCGGCGACACCCTGCCGCTGGAAGGGCTGCGGCTGTTGGCGCCCATCCCGCGGCCGCGCAAGAACGTGATCTGCCTCGGCCTGAACTACATGGCCCACGCGCAGGAATCGCTGGCGGCCAAGGGCCAGGCGGTGGAGCGGCCGGAGCATCCCGTGGTGTTCACCAAGGCGGTGACCGCCGTCAACGGGCCGTACGACGACATCACCCTCGACCCGCGCGTCACCAGCCAGCTCGACTGGGAAGTGGAGCTGGCGGTGATCATCGGCCGCGGCGGCCGCCACATCGCCGAGCAGGACGCGCTGCGGCACGTGTTCGGCTACACCGTGCTCAACGACGTCACCGCCCGCGACCTGCAGATGCGCCACAAGCAGTTCTTCCTCGGCAAGAGCCTGGACGGCAGCTGCCCGATGGGACCGGCGCTGGTGACCGCCGACGAGATCGCCGACGTGCAGAACCTGACCCTGCGCTGCTGGGTCAACGGCGTGCTCAAGCAGGAAGGCAACACCGCCGACCAGATCTTCAACGTGGCCCGCACCATCGCCATCCTCTCCCGCTCCATGACCCTGGAGCCGGGCGACATCATCGCCACCGGCACCCCGGACGGCGTCGGCTTCGCCCGCAAGCCGCCGGAGTTCCTCGCCGCCGGCGATGTGCTGGAGAGCGAGATCGAAGGCCTGGGCCGCCTGCGCAACCGGATCGTCGCCGCCTGAGCGGTGGCCTCAGTTCAAGCGGTCGCCAAACACCAGCCAGGGTAGCCCCTGTGAGAACACCACCATGGAGCCGGGCGCCATGGTGGTCCACACCTCGTTGACGGTGAGCGGCCGGGTGGCGACCACGGTAACCACGTCGTTCGGCGTCGTGACCTGGGAGAAGTCGACCGTAAGATCGGCGTCCACCAGGCGCGCCTCGCCGAACGGCGCGCGCCGCGTCAGCCAGGACAGGTGCGTGCTGCAGAACGCTCCCAAGTGGCGGCCGTCGCTCAGCAGCATGTTGAAGGTGCCGAGCGAATTGAGCTGACGCGCCAACCGGTAAACGTAGCGCCAGAAGGTTTCCGGCCGCGACGGCGGGTTCGGGAAGCGCTTGCGCAGCTCGTTGACCAACCAGCAGAAGGCATGCTCACTGTCGGTCTGGCCGATCGGCCGATGCAGATCCAGCGGCAGCGACCGCACCGAGCGCAGAGTGCCGTTATGGGCGAAGCACAGCGCCCGCCCCCACAGCTCGCGTACGAACGGATGGGTGTTCTCGAGGGTGACGCCACCCTTGGTCGCCTGACGGATATGGCTGATGACGTTGCAGCTCTTGATGGTCAGCCCCTGCACCAGCCGCGCCAGCTCCGACTCGCAGCTGGGCAGGACGTCGCGGAAGACGCGCAGCCCCTTGCCTTCGTAGAAAGCCACCCCCCAACCGTCCTTATGGGGGCCGGTACGTCCGCCCCGCTCCATCAGACCGGCGAAACTGAAGCAAATGTCCGTGGGGACATTCGCGCTCATTCCCAATAGCTCGCACATGCTCGGTATTGTCGGCCCGCGCCGCGGGCTACTCCGTCAGAGCCAAGTAAAGATTCCGCAGCATCGCCGCCGTCGCGCCCCAGATGTAGTAGTCGCCGTAGGGCATGGCGACCAGGTTGTAGACGCGGCCCTGGTACTCCATGCGGTGCGGGCGGTGGTTACGCGGATCGAGCAGGAACGACAGCGGCACCTCGAAGATCTCCGCCACCTCGGCCGGGTCGGGACGCAGCGACAGCGGCGGGTCGACCACCGCCACCACCGGATACACCAAATAGCCGGTGCCGGTGGTGTAGCGCCCCAGCCGCCCCAGGATTTCCACCCGATCCGGGCTCAGGCCGATCTCCTCCTGCGCCTCGCGCAGCGCGGCGGCCTCGACCGAAGCGTCGGTGCTCTCGATGCGCCCGCCCGGAAAGCTGATCTGCCCGGCGTGCGAGCGCAGGGTCTCGGTACGGCGGGTGAGCAGCACGTGGAAGCCGTCCGGCCGCTCGACCAGCGGCACCAGCACTGCGGCCGGCTTGAGCTGCCCGCCGTTCTGGCGCATGTCGGCACCGGAATCCTGCTGGCGGGCCGCGGCGATCCGCTCGCGCAGGCGCTGCCGATCGATGAGTTGGTGAAGCATTTGATTCATGTACGACCAAGCTACCGCCTCGACGCCGGCGAATTCAACCGTAGCCGTACGCCGGTCGGCGCTGGTGCGGGACACAGGCGGGCGGGAAGATCGATGCCTGGAGGCGGCCTGTTGCGGGATGAGCTTATTCTGCCTTGGTTTCCCAGGGCAGGAAATGGGGTGCCGTTCCGCGGCGGAAGCCGGGCTGTGGCGCTTTGAGCGACCCGCCTAGAGACGGTCACGCTCAACGTGCCGTCGGTGCTCGTGCCGCACGTCGGATGTCATTGGCGTGCCATGCGCGGTATGGCGGAGGGGGTGGGATTCGAACCCACGGACGGTTGCCCGTCGCTGGTTTTCAAGACCAGTGCCTTAAACCGCTCGGCCACCCCTCCGGTCGTCGCTGGCGCGACCGGGACGGCGCTCTGACGCCGTCCGCGCGATGCATGGGCGCGGCGCCATTGTGGATAGCGTCCGCGCGTTTGACAAGTGAAAAACCGGCACCGAAGCGCCGGTTTCCGGTTCAGCGGCTGCCGGCGGTGGCCAAGCCGCGGTCCCGGTCTTCGCGGATGGCGGCGACGGCCTCGCTGACCAGGGCCGGCCCGCGGTAGACCAGGCCGGTGTAGAGCTGCACCAGGCTTGCCCCAGCGCGCAGTTTCTGCAGCGCGCCAGCGCCGTTCATGATGCCGCCGACGCCGATGATCGGTATCCGCCCCTTCAGGTGCTCGCTGAGCGCCGCCACCACCGCGGTGGAGCGGCCCTGCAGGGGCGCGCCGCTCAGGCCGCCGGCTTCGTGGGCGTGCGGCAGGCGGTCGAGGCCGTTGCGGCTGATGGTGGTGTTGGTGGCGATGACGCCGTCCACGCCGCGGGCCAGCAGACGGTCAGCCAGAGCCTCGATCTCCTCGGCGTCCATGTCGGGGGCGATCTTCACCACCAGCGGCACGTAGCGCTGGTACTGCACCGACAGCAGCCCCTGCTCGCTCTTGAGGGTGAGCAGCAGATCGTCCAGCGCGTCGCCGAACTGCAGCTTGCGCAGGCCCGGCGTGTTGGGCGAGGACACGTTGACCACGACGTAGCTAGCGTAGGGGTAGACCTTGCGCAGGCCGATCAAATAGTCGTCGGTGGCGCGCTCGACTGGCGTGTCGAAGTTCTTGCCGATGTTGATGCCGAGCACGCCCGGGTAGCGGGCGCGCCGCACCTGCTCCACCAGGTAATCCACGCCCTTGTTGTTGAAGCCCATGCGGTTGATGATCGCCTGGGCGCGCCGCAGCCGGAACAGGCGCGGGCGCGGATTGCCGTCCTGCGGCCGCGGCGTGACCGTGCCGATCTCCAGAAAACCGAAGCCCAGGCTGCCCAGGGCGCGGATGTAGTCGCCGTTCTTGTCCAGCCCCGCCGCCAGGCCGACCGGGTTGGGGAAGTCGATGCCCATCACCCGTCGCGGCACCGCCGGCACCGGCGGCCGCAGCAGGCGCACGGCGCCGACGCGGTGAACGACCTTGAGCGCCGTCAGCGCGGCGCCGTGACTGAGCTCGGGGTCGGTGCGGAAGAACAATTCGCGAAGAAAAGTATACACGATGAGTCCAGTGTTGCGTTCGTAATTGCCTTGAGGCGGTGGTCGTTTTCCTGCGTCGGGCGCTCCGGGCGTGCCTCGACCGTCCCTGGGCGTTTGACTACACTGGCGTGGCGAACGCCACGCGGCAAGAGCGGACGAAGTCGGGGCGACACATTATGAGACGAGTCGTATTCAACCAGAAAGGCGGCGTCGGAAAATCGACCATTACCTGCAATTTGGCGGCGATCAGCGCCGCGCAAGGTGCCCGCACTCTGGTGGTCGATCTCGATCCGCAAGCCAATTCCAGCCAGTACCTGCTCGGCCGAACGCCCGACGACCCCGAGGCCACCGTGGCCGGTTTTTTCGATCAGATGCTCAGCTTCCGGCTGCATCTGAAGCACACCCGGGAATTCATCGCCGACACGCCTTTCGAGGGGCTGCACCTGCTGCCCGCTCACCGCGAGCTCGAACATCTGCAGAGCAAGCTGGAATCGCGCTACAAGATCTACAAGCTGCGCGACGCCCTGCGCGAGCTCGAGGCCGAATACGACACGATCTATATCGATACTCCCCCGGCGCTCAATTTCTACACGCGTTCGGCGCTGATCGCCGCCGAGCGCTGCCTGATTCCCTTCGACTGCGACGACTTCTCGCGCCGCGCCCTGTATGAGCTGCTGCAGAACGTGCGCGAGATCCGCGACGACCACAATCCGGAGCTGGAAGTGGAAGGCATCGTGGTCAACCAGTACCAGGCGCGCGCTAGCCTGCCGCAGAAAGTGGTGAGCGAGCTGATCGCGGAAGGGCTGCCGGTGCTGGACACTTACCTGTCGTCATCGGTCGTGGTGCGCGAGTCGCATCAGCGGGCGCTGCCGCTGATCCACCTGGCGCCCTCGCACAAGCTTACCCGCGAGTACGTGGCGCTGCACGAGCGGCTCGGCGCCACCGCTTAGACAGTCGCCGTAACGATTTGTTTTCTTGGAAAGAGGGGGCGGCCGCGCCTTCCCGGTCGGGGTTCGGCGTTTCCCTGGCACTTCCGTCCCGCTACCATGGTCCCCAAGTCACACGCGGCTCAGCCGCGATTCGAGGACAATCCATGGACGCCGCGCATCCCCCGCTACTGCCCGCCTTGGCCGAGCGCGTTGCCGCCATCGCGCCGAGCCGGGTGCTGCTGGTGGGCGCCGACAGCGCGGAACTGGCAGCCGCCCTGCCCTTGCCGCCGACGGCACAGGCCGAACCGCTCGCCGACCCGCCGCCCGGCCCCCTGCCCTACGACCTGGCGCTGGTGGTCGGCGCCCCCACGCTGGCGGCCTTGCCGCCGGCCACGGTGTTGGCCCGCCTGCGCGATCTCTACGCCCGCCACACCCTGCTGCTGGCCGAGGACGGCGGCGCGCCGGCGCACGGCGACCTGATGGCCTTGGGCTTCGTGGCGCTCGGGCGTTACCGCCACCAGGACCACGGCCTGCGGCTGTACGAGGTCGCGCTGGCCACCTACAAGACCACGCCCGACTGGTTGAACAGCCGCGACTGGGCCAACCCGCGGCTGTGGGACAAATACCGCTGGTAGCGGCCGGCCCGCTACGCCGCGGGCGCGTCCGCGGCCCGTGATTCCAGCCGCGCCAGCCAATCGATGATCCGGTCGGCGACCAGGCGCCAGCGGCGCTCCAGCATCATGGCGTGCGCCACGCCGGGGAAGATCTCGGCCTCGGCGCCGTACACGCGGGCCGTCTCCCGCACCATCGCCGGCGGGAACAGCGCGTCGTTCTCGGCGCCGAGCACCAGCAGCGGCGGCACCTTGATGCGCCATACCTGCGGCAGATTGCCGACGGTCATGTCCCAGAGCGCCCGCTGCGATTCGGCCCGGAAGCGCCGCCCGTGGCGCAGCAGCTCCTCCTCGTCCATGTCGTCGGAGAACACCGCGCGCTTGGCGGTCTTGAAATCCACCAGATGCGGGTTCCAGCTGTGCACCAGGTTGATCTGGGTGAGCAGCCAGGGATCGCCGAGCATCAGCCGCAGGGTCGGCAGCGCCAGCCCGGTCGGCGGCACCGACGCCATCAACACCGCGGCCGGCGCGGCGTGGCGCTCCAGATACTTCTGCACCACCATACCGCCCATGGAATGGCCGACCAGCACCGGAGGGCGCTCTAGCGAACGCACGGTACGGTCCACGTCGTGGACGTAATCGGCGATCGAAGCCATGTGCAGGTAGCGGCGGCCCTCACTGTTGCCGTGGCCGCGCAGGCTGACGGCGTAGGCGTCGAAGCCGCGGCTGGCGAAGTACGGCAGGAAATACTCGTCCCAGCACCAGGCGCCGGCGAACGCGCCGTGAATGAACAGTACCGGCGTCTCATAGCGCCGCCGCGGAGCACGGCGCTCGATCACTTCGAGCGCGGGATCGGTACGCGCCTGAGCCGCCGCGCCGAACATCGTGTCGTGGAACGCCTTGAACATAGAACTGGCACCTTATTCGGATGTCTCTACGGAGCGATGGCGTCCGCTCGGCAGCCCTCGCCTCGGCCCCTGGACCGAAAGCGCGGAACACACTGCCCCACCGCTATATTTTGCGTCGCAACAAGCGCGAAGTCCGTGTAATATATAGGGCCTTTACCCGTTCATGCCGCGACGCATCATACACGGCCGGAAAAAATTTCCGTAGTCCGGCCCGGCCTGGAGGCCCCATCACGAATCCCCCGTTGCAATTCGCCTCCTCCCTCACCACAGATACAGCAGACCGCGGTCGGCCGTCGACGGTTGGCGGCGTGGATCGTTTCGGCGCCGCCCCCACATGCAAGCCGACGCAATAGGCTCTAAGCTAAACGCGACCATTTCCCAACGATCCGACGCGGCGGCCTGCCGCATGAACAGGACCGGTGCATGAGCCAGTCGAAAACCGTCTACCTCCGTGATTACACCCCGCCCGCCTATCTGGTCGACCGGATCGACCTGGAATTCGAGCTCGGCGAACAGGCCACGGTGGTGCGCTCCAGACTGCAAATGCGACGCAACGGCACCGGGCCGGCGCCGCTGCGCTTGGACGGGCAGCATCTCGAACTGCTCGAACTCGCGCTCGACGGTCAGCCGCTGCGGCCGGATCAGTATCGGCTCGATGCCGACGGCCTGACCATCGACCAGGTCCCAAGTAGCTTCCAGCTGGACGTGGTCACGCGCATCGAGCCGCAGAACAACACCGCGCTGGAAGGGCTGTACAAGTCCGGCGACATGTTCTGCACCCAGTGCGAGGCCGAGGGCTTCCGCCGCATCACCTACTACCCCGACCGACCGGACGTGATGGCGCGGTTCAGCACCAAGATCATCGCCGACGCCGCCCGCTACCCGGTGCTGCTGTCCAACGGCAATCCGGTGGAGCGCGGCCGGCTGGACGACGGCCGCCATTGGGTCCGCTGGGTCGATCCCTTCCCCAAGCCGTCGTACCTGTTCGCGCTGGTGGCGGGCGACCTGGCCTGCCGGCGCGACCGCTTCGTCACCGCCTCCGGCCGCGAGGTGGCGCTGGAGATCTACGTCCGCCCGCAGGATCTGCCCAAGACCGAGCACGCCATGGAATCGCTCAAGCGCGCCATGCGCTGGGACGAGGAAACCTTCGGGCTGGAGTACGACCTGGACATCTACATGATCGTCGCGGTCGGCGACTTCAACATGGGGGCCATGGAGAACAAGGGCCTCAACATCTTCAACACCCAGTACGTGCTGGCCGACTACGACACCGCCACCGACACCGACTTCGAGAACGTCGAGGCGGTGATCGGCCATGAGTACTTCCACAACTGGACCGGCAACCGCGTCACCTGCCGCGACTGGTTCCAGCTCTCGCTCAAGGAAGGGCTGACCGTGTTCCGCGAGCAGCAGTTCTCGGCGGCGATGGGCTCGGCAGCGGTGAAGCGCATCAACGACGTGCGCCTGCTGCGCACCCAGCAGTTCCCCGAGGACGCCGGGCCGATGGCGCATCCGGTGCGCCCGGACAACTACGTCGAAATCAACAACTTCTACACCTCGACCGTCTACAACAAGGGCGCCGAGGTGATCCGCATGTACCACACCCTGCTCGGCGAGGACGGCTTCCGCCGCGGCATGGATTTGTACTTCCACCGCCACGACGGCCAGGCGGTGACCTGCGACGACTTCCTGGCGGCCATGGCCGACGCCAACGGGCGCGATCTGCGCCAGTTCGCGCGCTGGTACAGCCAGGCCGGCACACCGGTACTGCACATCGACGACCACTATGACGACGCCACCGGTACCTATACGCTGCGGGTGCGCCAGAGCTGCCCGCCGACGCCGGGCCAGCCGCGCAAGGATCCGTTCCACATCCCGCTGAAGATCGGCCTGCTCGGCGGCGACGGCCGCGCCCTGCCGCTGCAGCTGGAAGGCGAGCCGGCGCCGGCGGGCGAAACCCGGGTGCTGGAGCTTACCGAGGCCGAGCACAGCTTCCGCTTCGTCGGCCTGCGCGAACGGCCGCTGCCCTCGCTGCTGCGCGAGTTCTCGGCGCCGGTGCGGGTCGAGTACGGCTACAGCGAGCAGCAGCTGGCGTTCCTGTTCGCCCACGACAGCGACCCGTTCAACCGCTGGGACGCCGGCCAGCGCCTCACCTCGATGCTGCTACTGCGCCGGATCGCCGGGCGGGATGGCGGCGAGCAGGCGCCGGAAGCGGTGCTGGAGGCCTTCCGCAAGACCCTGGCCGCCGCAGCCGACCTGGATCCCGCCTTCGTGGCCGAGGCGCTGACCCTGCCGGCCGAGGCTTACCTATCCGAGCAGCTGGAGACGATCGACCCGGCCGCCGTGCACGCCGCGCGCGAGGGCCTGCGCCGCAGTCTGGGCCGGGAGCTCGGCAAACTCTGGTACGACACCTATCAGCGCTGCGCCGCCGGCAACGATCGCGGCCTACACGCCGAGGCGGTCGGCAAGCGCCGGCTCAAGAACCTGGCGCTGAACTATCTGATGGCCGGCGGCGATGCGCAGGCGCGGGCGCTGTGCCTGCGCCAGTTCGAGCAGGCCGACAACATGACCGACCGGTTGGCGGCGCTGAGCCTGCTGGCCGACTGCGAGGGCGCCGACGCGGAAAGCGCGCTGGAGGCGTTCTACCGGCGCTGGCAGCACGAGCCGCTGGTGGTGGATAAGTGGTTCCGCGTGCAGGCGCTGTCGCAGCGTCCGGACGCGCTGGCGCGGGTGCGCGCGCTCACCGCCCACCCGGCGTTCGAGCTGCGCAATCCCAACAAGGTTCGCGCTTTGATCGGCGCCTTCTGTCACGGCAATCCGGCGCAGTTCCACGATATCAGCGGCGCCGGCTATGCTTTTCTGGCCGATTACGTGCTAGAACTCAATGGGATAAATCCTCAAGTCGCCGCGCGTCTGGCCACCGCTTTGAGTCGCTGGCGCCGCTACGAACCGGTCCGCCGCCAGCACATGCGCGAGGCGCTGGAGCGCATCGCGGGAACTCCCGGGCTGTCGACCGATGTCTATGAGGTCGTAACCCGCAGCTTGTCCGACTGAGCCGGCCCTAAGGCATTGGCAGCAGAGAGAGAACGCATGACCCGACTCCGGTCCTTCATGGCACGCTTGGCACTGCTCGGCGCGATCGTGCTGATGGCGCCGCCCGCACTGACCGTGCCACCCAGCGCGAACCCCGCGGGCAAGCAGACCGCTCCCGAAGCGTCGCACCCGCAGAAAGCGCAATTGCTGGCCGAGCTGCTCACCCAGTATCACTACCGCGAGCTGGCGCTGAACGACGAGCTGTCGTCGCGAGTGCTGGACGCCTACATCAATGCTCTCGACCAGGAGCGCTACTACTTCCTGGCCGAGGACATCGCATCGTTCGAGCGCTTCCGCACCCAGCTCGACGACGATCTGCGCCGCGGCCGGCTCGACAGCGCCTACGAGGTGTTCCGCGTCTATCAGCAGCGGGTGAAGGAACGGTCGGACTTCGCGCTGAGCCTGTTGTCCGAGCCGCTCGACTTCTCTGGCCAGGAAACGCTGGAGCTGGACCGCTCCAAGGCGCCCTGGGCCAAGACCAAGGCCGAGCTGGACGACCTCTGGCGGCGCCGCGTCAAGAACGACGCGCTGATGCTGAAAATGGCGAGCCAAGAGCCGGCCAAGGTCACGGAGATCCTCGGCAAGCGCTACCAGCGGCTGGCGCGCACGGTCGAGGACTACAGCGCCGAGGAAGTGTTCCAGACCTACATGAACGCCTGGGCGCAGAACTTCGATCCGCATACCAGCTACATGTCGCCGCGGCTGTCGGAGAGCTTCGACATCCACATGCGGCTGTCGCTGGAGGGCATCGGCGCCATGCTCCGTAGCGACAACGACCTGACCGAGGTGGTCGAGTTGGTGCCCGGCGGACCCGCCGCCAAGAGCGGGCAGCTGGCGCCCGGCGACCGCATCATCGGCGTCGGCGAGGGCGATAGCGGCGACATCATCGACGTGGTGGGCTGGCGGCTGTCGGACGTGGTGGATCTGATCCGCGGGCCGAAGCAGACCACCGTGCGCCTGCAGGTACTGCCCAAGCACGGCGGCGCCACGCCGAAGATCGTCACCCTGATCCGCAACCAGGTACAGCTCGAGGAGCAGGCCGCCAAGGCCAAGACCATCGAGATCAAGGACGAGGGCGTCAGCCGCAAGATCGGCGTCATCACCCTGCCCGCCTTCTACGTGGACTTCGCCGCCGCCGACGCCGGCGCCAAAGACTACCGCAGCACCACCCGCGACGTGCGCCGGCTGATCGAGGATCTGAAGAAGCAGGGCATCGACGGCCTGGTGCTCGACCTGCGCGGCAACGGCGGCGGCTCGCTGCGCGAGGCGACCGATCTGGTAGGCTTGTTCATCGACCATGGCCCGGTGGTGCAGGTGCGGCGCAACGACGGCGGCGTCGAGGTGCAGCAGGACCGCGACCGCGGCACGGTCTATAGCGGCCCGCTGGCGGTGTTGGTCGACCGCTACAGCGCTTCCGCGTCGGAGATCGTCGCGGCGGCGATCCAGGACTACGGCCGTGGCGTGGTGATCGGCCAGAAGACCTTCGGCAAGGGCACGGTGCAGACCCTGATCGACCTGGACCGCTTCGGCTTCAAGCCGCCGCAGTCTGCGGGCCGGCTGAAGCTCACCATCGCCAAGTTCTACCGAATCAACGGCGCCAGCACCCAGCGCAAGGGCGTGATGCCCGACATCGTGCTGCCGTCGCCGGTGATCGCCGACCTGGAGCGCGGCGAGGACTCGGTCGAGACCGCCCTGCCCTGGGACGAGATCCGGCCGGTGTCGTACCGCCCCGAAGGCGACCTGAGTCCGTTCCTGCCGCTGCTGCGGGAGCGTCACGAGGCCCGCACCAGCCGCGATCCGGCGTTCCAGGCGCTGCTGGAGGAGTACGAGCAGATGCGGGCGATCCAGTCGCGCAAGACGCTGGTGCTGAACGAGAAGATCCGCGCGGAGGAACGGGCGCAACTGGAAGCCACCCAGCTGCAGCTGATCAACCGCCGCCTCAAGGCGTACGGCAAGGAGCCCATCACCAGCCTGGAAGGCGTCGACCTCGACAAGCAGGTGCCGGACACCGTGCTGGAAACGGCCGCCGCCGTGGTGGCGGACCTGTCGGTGCTGCAGACGGACAGCGCCGCCGCCAAGCGCTGGATGGCGGAGCACCGCAAGACGGCGCTGGCGCACTAAAGCAATCGCCGGGCGGGCCGCCGCGCGCGGCCCGCGCCGTCAGAACGCTGGCTCCAGATACTCCACCAGCAGCTGCACGCTGCGGCGGCCGCGGAACTCGTTGACGTCCAAACGGTAGGCCAGCCGCACCGCCGGCGGCGCCTCGCGCCAACCGTGCTCGACCGCGTTGAAGGCGATGGCGTCCAGCCAGCCCGACGACTGCGGATGCCGCAGCACCATCTTCAGGTGCTTGTCGCCGACGATGCGGCTCTGCACCACCTCGAACACGCCGTCGAACAGCGGCTCCGGAAAGCCCTGTCCCCAGGGACCGCCGTCGCGCAGCGCCTCCGCCACCTCCAGCGCCAGCTCCTCCGGACGCAGTTCGCCGTCGCTGAGCAGTACGCCCTGCAAGGCTTCCGGCGGCACCTCCTCGGCCACCGCTTCGGCGAAGGCCTCGCGAAACCGCTCAAAGCGCGCCCGCTCCAGGGTCAGCCCGGCGGCCATGGCGTGCCCGCCGAACTTACGTATCAGCTCGGGCTGGCGGGTGGCGATCTTGTCCAGCAGATCGCGGATATGCAGATCGGGAATGGAGCGGGCCGAGCCCTTGAGCTCGTCCACGCCGGCCGGCGCAAAGGCGATCACCGGCCGGTGGAAGCGCTCCTTGATACGGCCGGCCAGGATACCGATCACCCCCTGGTGCCAGCTTTCGTCCATCAGGCAGATGCCGGCCGGCAGGGTGTCGGCGTCCAGCGCCTCGAGCGCCTGCAGCGCCTCCTCGCGCATCTGCCCCTCGATGTCGCGCCGCTGCCGATTGAGCTCGCCCAGCCGGCGGGCGAGTTGGCGAGCCTGCGCCGGGTCGTCGGCGAGCAGGCACTCGATGCCGAGCGACATGTCCTCCAGCCGGCCGGCGGCGTTCAGCCGCGGACCGACCGCGAAACCCAGGTCGGCGGCCACCAACCGGGCGGGATCGCGGCCGGCGTCCTCCAGCAGCGCCAGGATGCCGGCGCAGCAGCGCCCGGCACGTATGCGACGGATGCCCTGGTCGACCAGTATGCGGTTGTTGTGATCCAGCGGCACCACGTCGGCAACCGTGCCCAACGCCACCAAATCGAGCAGGTCGGCCATGTTCGGCTCGGCGATGCCGCGCCGCTCGAACCAGCCCTCGGCGCGCAGCCGCGCCCGCAGCGCCAGCATGACATAGAAGATCACCCCCACCCCGGCCAGACACTTGCTGGGAAAGGCATCGCCGGGCAAGTTGGGGTTGACCAGCGCGTCGGCGGCCGGCAGCTGCGCGCCCGGCAAGTGGTGGTCGGTGATCAGCACCCGCATGCCGCGCGCCCGCGCCGCGTCCACCCCCGCCAGGCTGGAGACGCCGTTATCCACGGTGATCAGCAGCTGCGGCCGACGCTCGGCCGCCAGCTCGACGATTTCCGGGGTCAGGCCGTAGCCGTACTGGAAGCGGTTCGGCACCAGGTAATCGACGTCGTGGTGGCCCATGGCCCGCAGCGCCCGGATCGCCAGAGCGCTGCTGGTGGCGCCGTCGGCGTCGAAGTCGCCGATGACGAGGATCCGCTCCCGCCGCTCCAGCGCCGCCACCAACAGATCGAGCGCCGCCCCGATGCCGCCTAGCGCCTCGACGCTGTGCAGCCGCGTCAGGGAGCATTCGAGCTCGTCCGCCACCGCCACGTCGCGGGCCGCGTAAACCCGGCGCAGCACCGGGTGCAACTGCCGCGGTAGCCGATTCGGGTCGACCGACAGCAGCCGCCGCTCTATGCGCTTGCGCATCAAAACTCCAGATACTTCAGCAGCGGCCCGGGACGCCGCCAGAACCGCCGCAGATCGCCCCGCCGCAGCCGCCACCCGCCGACCTCGCAGCGCAGGCTGAGGACGTCCAGCTCGCCGCCGCGCAGCCGCTCCAGGGCCGGTGCCAGCCAGTCGCGCTCCAGCGCGTCGACGCTGGACAGCCACTGTTCCAGATCGTCTGCCTGCAGCGCTTCCTGGCAGGACAGCAGACATACTAGCGCCGCGCCGCCGGTGGCCGGCAGCCGCGGCGGCAGCGCCTCCACCCGGGCGCCGGAGAGCCGCGCCAAACCGCGCAGCACCGGCTCATCGGCGTAGACCTCGGTCCAGGCGCCGCGCACCTCGCGCGGCAGCTCGCCTTCGCCCCACAGCCAGACGCTGTTGATACTCGCCCGCCCCTCGCTCTCGCGCGTCATGTTGGCGCCGGCGCCGTGCAGCAGCATCTGCAGCTCGGTGAGCAACGCCAGCCAGCGCCGGGCGTCTGCGCCGCGCGGCAGGTAGTCGTCGATGTAGCGGCCGTTGACCGCGCACAGCGGAGCCGCCTCCAGGTGGGTGTGCGCGCTGCCGCCCAGGTACCAGCGCTGCGGCGCCAGCGCCCGCAGCGCCAGGCCATCCTGCGCCAGGAAGCGGTTGCATTCCGCCACCAGCGACGCCGCCTCGGTCTGGTCGAGCGCGATGCGCGGCGGGGCGAACAGCATGACGCGGTCGCGATCGGCGCGCAGGTGCACCGGATCGGCCCGCAGCCAAACGCCTTGCGGCGCCGGCTCCGCGCCCTCGCCGACCAGCCCCAGCGCGGCGGCCGGCAACGGGCCCTCCGGGGTGCGCGCGAACAGCGCGTCGAGCAGGGCGTAGTAGTGAGGACGGCGCGCGCTCTCGGCGCGGGCGCGCGCCAGCCAAGTGGTGAGCGCGGGCCGGGCCGCGGTCAGCGCCTCCCAGCGCTTCGCCGCGGCCGGCAGGGGACCCAGCAGCCCCGGAATCAGCAGCGTCAGCGTCGTTGCCGCCACCACTCCGGAACGACCGTTACAGACGGCCGAGGATGGCGCGCTTGACCGCCTCCAGTTCGGCCGGAATGGTGACGATCGCGCCGGTCGATTGCTTGATGGCGATGTCCGGATCCTTGAGGCCATGGCCGGTGAGCGTGCACACCACCGTGCTGCCTTCCGGAATCTTGCCGGACTTGATGTCGCGCATGGCGCCGGCCAGCGAGGTGGCCGAGGCCGGCTCGCAGAACACGCCCTCGCGCTCCGCCAGCAGCCGCTGCGCCGCCAGGATCTCCTCATCGGTGCACTCGTCGAACCAGCCGCCCGACTCCTTGCTGGCCGCCCAAGCCTGCTTCCAGGACTGCGGATGACCGATGCGGATGGCGGTGGCCACTGTCTCCGGATTGTCGACCATGGCGCCGCGCAGGAACGGCGCCGCGCCGGCGGCCTGGTAGCCGACCATGCGCGGACGGCTGTTCACCACGGCGCTGGCGTAGCGGCTGGTGCCCTGGGAGAAGGTGTCGGCCTCGGTGGCGATGCCGGCGTACTCGGAGTAGCCGATCCAGTGCGCCGTGATGTTGCCGGCGTTGCCCACCGGCAGGCAGTGGAAGTCCGGCGCCCGCTCCAGCTCCTCGATGATCTCGAAGGCGGCGGTCTTCTGACCCTGCAGGCGATAGGGGTTGATGGAGTTGACGATGGTCACCGGCGCCTCGGAAGCGACACGCTTGACCAGCTCCATGCCGGCGTCGAAGTTGCCGGTGATCTGCAGCACCACCGAGCCGTGCATGATGGCCTGGGCCAGCTTGCCCATGGCGATCTTGCCCTCGGGAATGATCACGAACGCGGTGATGCCGGCGCGCGCCGCGTAGGCCGCCGCCGCCGCCGAGGTGTTGCCGGTCGAGGCGCAGATAATCGCCTTGGAGCCATCCTCCACCGCCTTGGTCACGGCCATGGTCATACCACGGTCCTTGAACGAGCCGGTGGGGTTGAGGCCCTCGTACTTGACGTAGATGTCGACATCCTTGCCGAGCAGGCGCGGGATGTTGTTGAGCTTGATCAGCGGGGTGTTGCCCTCGCCGAGGCTGATGATGCGGGTGTCGTCCTTGACCGGCAGGCGGTCACGGTACTTGTCGATCAGACCGGTATAACGGGGACGGAACGGCATGGGAATACTCGTCTACGGTTGAATTCAATCCAGGTGCTCGACGCGGATGCGGGCCACCTTGCCTTGGATGGCCTCCAGCGCCTCGATCCGACGGATGGCCTCGTTCATTTGCCCTTCGCGCACCTTGTGGGTGAGGATGATCACCGGCACGTGCTCGGCGCCTTCCGCCGGCTGCTTCTGCAGGATCGCCTCGATGCTGATGCGCGCATCCCCGAGGATACGGGTCACGTCGGCCAGCACGCCCGGCTCGTCGTGCGCCTGCATGCGCAGATAGTAGCGGGTTTCGACCTCGCTCATCGGCACCACCGGCTCGTCGGACAGCGCGTTCGCCTGGAACGCCAGGTACGGCACCCGGCTCTCCAGGTCGAGATTGAGCTCGCGCGCCACATCCACCAGATCCGCCACCACCGCCGAGGCGGTCGGGCCGGCGCCGGCGCCGCGGCCGTAGTACAGGGTCGAGCCGACCGGATCGCCGTGCACCATCACCGCGTTCATCACGCCGTCGACGCTGGCGAGCAGGCGCCGCTCCGGCACCAGCGCCGGGTGCACCCGCAGGCTGATGCCCCGCTCGTCGCGCCGGGCCAGCCCCAGCAGCTTGATGCGGTAACCCAGCTCCTGAGCGTAGGCGACGTCCTCACGGGTGATGGCGCTGATGCCCTCGGTGTAGACCTTGTCGAACTGCAGCGGAATGCCGAAGGCGATCGAGGCCAGGATGGTGAGCTTGTGCGCGGCATCCACGCCCTCGATGTCGAAGGTGGGATCGGCCTCGGCATAGCCCAGCCGCTGCGCCTCCGCCAGGACGTCGGCGAACTCGCGCGACTGGTAGAACATCTCGGTGAGGATGAAGTTCGAGGTGCCGTTGATGATGCCGGCCAGCCACTGGATGCGGTTGCCGGTCAGCCCCTCGCGGATCGCCTTGATGATGGGGATGCCGCCGGCCACCGCCGCCTCGAACACCACCGCCACGCCGCGCTGGCGGGCGTGGGCGAAGATCTCGTTGCCGTGCGTGGCGATCAGCGCCTTGTTGGCCGTTACCACGTGCTTGCCGTTGTCGATCGCCCGCAGCACCAGCTCGCGCGCCGGCTCCTCGCCGCCGATGAGCTCAACGACGATGTCGACCTCCGGGTTGTTGACCACTTCGAAGGGATCGGTGGTCAGGCGGATGCCTTCGGTGCTGCATTCGCGCTGGCGATCGAGATTGCGTGCGGCCGCGTGAATGACTTCAATAGCACGGCCGGCGCGACGGGTAATCTCGTCGCGGTTACGGGACAGCAGGTTGACCGTGCCGGCACCGACCGTGCCCAGCCCCAACAAACCGACCTTAACCGAATTCAATGTATGTCTCCCGATGTCCGCCCACGGCCTACGCGGCCGCGCCTTAGAGATCGCGCCTGTCCGCCATGCGATCGTTAGTTTCGCACGGGACGCGCCGGCCACACTTGGGCTTGTGCCTCAGCGCCGATATTGATACCGGTACGGACCGATGCTTGATCCCGGAGCGCGCCGGGTTCATGGTGTGGTCCCGGCGCCTATGGAGTGGCCGTCGCGCGCGTAAGCAGCGGAAGTTACTGGGCGCGCCCGACACTGTCAATCAAGCCGACGGTGCTCGGCGCCGCCGACCGGAACAAGCCCTTGGAAACGGCCCGAACGGGGAACTTTTATGAAGCTGACGCAGGAATATGGCACCGCCACGTACCGCATCCGCAGCTACGAGCGCGGCCGGATCCGCATCAACGACGAACTGATCGAAGCCAGCGTTGTGGTCACGCCGGAGCTGCTGATCCGCGACTGGGCGCCGCAGCGCCCCGATCAGCTCGGCGTCGCCGATCTGGCGCCCATCATCGACTTCAGGCCGGAAGTGGTGCTGCTCGGCACAGGCGTGCAGCAGCGCTTTCCCGACCGCAGCGTGCTGCGCGAGCTGCTAACCCGCGGCATCGGCGTGGAGGTGATGGATACCGGCGCGGCCTGCCGCACCTACAACATTCTCATGGCCGAGGACCGGCGGGTAGCCGCCGCGCTGATCCTGGACTGACCTCGACACGCGCCGGGGGCCGCCGACGTGGCCCCCGGGTGGACCTGGCTAACCGAACACCGCGTCCTGCGAATATCCCGCCCTCTCCATCACTTCGCGCAACTTCTTGAGAGCATCTATCTGGATCTGGCGCACCCGCTCGCGGGTCACGCCGATCTCGCTGCCGACCTCCTCGAGCGTGGCCCGGTCGTAGCCGCGCAGGCCGAAGCGGCGCTCCACCACCGCCCGTTGCTTGTCGGTGAGCTGGTCCAGCCAGTTGTCCAGCCGGCCGAGGATGTCGTCCTCCTCCAGCTTGGTCGACGGGTCCGGATTGTTCTCGTCGGGGATGGCGTCGAGCAGCACCCGGTCGGCGTCCTTACCGATGGGCACGTCCACCGAGGTGGTGCCCTCGTTCAGCCCCATCATGCGCCGGACGTCCTCCACCGGCCGGCCCATGGCGCGGGCGATCTCCTCCGGCGACGGCTCGTGGTCGAGGGTCTGGGTCAAGCGCCGGGCGGTGCGCAGGTACTGGTTGATTTCCTTGATGACGTGGATGGGCAGACGGATGGTGCGGGTCTGGTTCATGATCGCCCGTTCGATGGTCTGCCGGATCCACCAGGTGGCGTAGGTGGAGAAGCGGAAACCCCGCTCCGGATCGAACTTCTCCACCGCGCGGATCAAGCCGAGATTGCCTTCCTCGATCAGGTCGAGGAACGCCAACCCGCGGTTCATGTAGCGGCGGGCAATCTTCACCACCAGCCGCAAGTTGCTCTCGATCATGCGCGCCCGCGCCGCGGCGTCGCCGCGCTGCGCCCTGCGCGCGTAGTAGACCTCCTCCTCCGCTGTCAGCAGCGGCGAGAAACCGATCTCGTTGAGGTACATCTGGGTGGCGTCCAGGGTTCCATCGTCGGCCTGGCCCGCCGCGAAAAGGGTCTCCTCGTCTTCCTCCGGCTCGAAATCCTCTATCACGGATTCGGGAACCTCGGCGTCCCCTTCTAGCAGGAACTCCTCCGGCTCCATGTCGACTTCCTGTCCAGCCGCAAATCCCGCGGCTTCCGCTCGCCGTTTGGCCATTATTTTCTCCTCCCTCCCCCGCGCCTTGTTTATAGAATCGTTGTGACGGCGCTCCGTCAGCTGGGACTAGAGGCTGGCGTCGGGGGTTAGCGACAGTATTTGTAGTTGTCAAGGGCTACTATATGTCGTCCCCGCCATGGCATGCAATGCCATGAAAAACCCCTATTTTGCGGGGAGATAGCTCAGCGGATCGACCGGTTTGCCGTCCCGGCGCAGCTCGAAGTGCAAAGCCGGCCGGCGGCTCGGCGAGTAGCCCATGGTGGCGATGGCCTGACCGGCCGCGACGGTCTCCCCCTCCCGCACCAGCAAATCCTGGTTGTAGCCGTAGGCGGTCAGATAGCGGCTGTTGTGCTTGACGATGATCAGGTTGCCGTAGCCGCGCAGGCCGCTGCCGGCGTACACCACCTGCCCTTTGGCCGCCGCCACCACCGTCTGCCCGGCGCGGCCGCCGATCTCGATACCTTGCTTGCCGATCGCGTCGGCGGTGAAGCGGCGCAGCACCCGGCCGTCGGTCGGCCAGCGCCAGGTCAGCTCGGCGGCCGGCGCCTGCGCGGGCTTGGGCGACGACGGCGGCGTGGCAGCAGCCGGTTTCGAGGTCGACGCGGCCGGCCGGCGCGCGGTTTTCGCACCGCTGTCGCTCTTACGCTCGCCGGTCTTGGCGCCCGTCGAGGTCGAGGCGGCGGCGACGGCGGTGGTGCCGGAGGCTTTCGGCGGCGCGCCGCGCAGGCGCAGCCGCTGGCCCGGATAGATGCGGTAGGGAGGGTCGATGCGGTTGAGGCGGGCTAGGCTGCGATAATCGGTGCCGTGGCGCCAGGCGATGGAGTACAGGGTCTCGCCCGGCTGCACGATGTAGTAGTCGCCGCTGGACGTTCCGCCGCGACCGTGGTTCCTGACCTCGACCGGCGCCGGCTCGCGGATCATGCAGCCGCTGAGCATGGTCAGCAGCAGCCAGGGCAGCCCCAGGCGCAGCAGGCGGACTAGCGTGTTGCCGTTCCGGCGCGCCCGCCCGGCCTCCGTCACACCTTGCCCCCGAGCATCGGCACGAAGCTGGCGCTGCTGAGGGTGCGCCGCTCGATGCCCAGCTCCGTGCGCTGATACACCACCAGCTGCTGCTCGGTGACGCCCACCGGCGCCACCAGCCGCCCGCCCACCGCCAGCTGCGCGAGCAGCGGCTCCGGAATCTGCGGCGGCGCCGCGGTCAGCAGGATGCCGTCGAACGGCGCGTGCTGGATCCAGCCCTCGCTGCCGTCGCCGTGCCGCACGCGGATGTTGTACAGCTTCAGCGCGCGGAACCGGCTCTTGGCCAGATCGGCCAGCGCTTTGATGCGCTCGATCGAGAACACATGCGGCACCAGCTGCGCCAGCACCGCGGTTTGATAGCCGGAGCCGGTGCCGATCTCCAGCACCCGCTGCGGCGACCGCCCCTCCATCAGCAGCTCGGTCATCCGCGCCACGATGTAGGGCTGGGATATGGTCTGGCCGAAGCCAATCGGCAGCGCCGTATCGTCATAGGCGCGGCTGGCCAGCGCCTCGTCCACGAACGCATGCCGCGGGGTGCGGCGCATCACCTCCAGCACCCGCAGGTCCTGTATGCCGGCCTCGAACAAGCGGGTGAGCAGACGCTCGCGCGCCCGCTGCGAGGTCATCCCGCTGCCGCGCAGCCAATCCTGGTCCATCACCTTTACAGCCCCTGTACCCAACCGGCGATCTGATCCAGCGCCTGATAGCGCGTCAGGTCGATCTGCAACGGCGTTATCGAGACGTAGCCGCGCCGCACGGCATGGAAGTCGGTGCCGGGGCCGGCGTCCTGTTCCGGGCCCGCCGGGCCGATCCAGTAGATGGGCCGGCCGCGCGGATCGGTGGCCCGCACCGCGGGCTCGGCACGGTGGCGCTGTCCCAACCGGGTGGCCTCGAAGCCTTTGATCTGCGCCCACGGCAGATCCGGAACGTTGACGTTGAGGATGGTGTCCGCGGGCAGCGGCTCGCTCGCCAGACGCTCGAGCAGGATGCAGGCCACCCGGGCTGCGGTGTCGTAATGCGTCGGCGTGTGCGAGGCGAGCGACACGGCCAGCGCCGGGCGGCCCAGCGAGCGCCCTTCCATGGCCGCGGCGACGGTGCCGCTGTAGATGACGTCGTCGCCCATGTTCGGCCCGGCGTTGATCCCGGAGATCACCATGTCGGGCTCCGGTTGCAGCAATCCGGTCACCGCCAGGTGCACGCAGTCGGTGGGCGTGCCGAACACGCTGAACACGCCCGGCTCGACCTCGAACACCCGGATCGGATCGTCCAGGGTCAGGGAATTGCTGGCGCCGCTGCGGTCGCGATCCGGCGCTACCACCGTAACCTGAACGTCGGCCACGGTGCGCAGCGCCGCGGCCAGGGCGCGAATGCCCGGCGCACGGTAGCCGTCGTCGTTACTGACTAGGATGTGCATTCGGAAACTCGAACAGGATCGTTGCCGCCTAAGAATTCGCCGCAGTATACCGCCCTTCGCTTCGGCGCGACCGATGGTGCGCGCTTGGCCCACGGTCTTGGGATCGTATACTGCTTATGGTAGCCGTTGGACCATCGTCATGAGCGACAGACACGAACCCACCGATGCGGAGCTATTCCGGACAGCGATGGCGGACGTGCGGCCGCTGCGTCAGGACAAGGTCGCGGAGAGCGCTCCCCCACCACCGCCGATCCCCCGCCAAGCCTTGGCCGACCAGCGCGAGGTCATGGAAACGCTGCTGAGCGACGACTACGACCCGGAGGCGCTGGAAACCGGCGAAGAGCTGGTCTATTGCAAGCCCGGCCTGCAGCGTCGGGTGCTGCGCAAGCTGCGCCGCGGCCACTACAGCCTGGCCGGCGAACTAGATCTGCACGGCATGACCGTGCCGATGGCGCGCGAGGCGTTGCGGGCCTTTCTCGGTCTGTGCCGGGCGCGCGATTACCGCTGTGTGCGCATCATCCACGGCAAGGGCCGCCGTTCCAGCAACCGCGGGCCAGTGCTCAAGGCCAAGGTCGACCATTGGCTGCGCCAGCGCGACGATGTGCTGGCGTTCTGCTCCGCCCGCCCCGCCGACGGCGGCAACGGCGCGGTGTACGTGTTGCTGCGCCACGACTGAGCGCGGCGCGCCGCATCTAGTCGATCCGCACCAGTTCCCGTACCACGACGGTGGCGTAAGCGCCGGCCGTGAGGCCGAAGCTCAGCTCGATCTCGCCCGGCGCCGGGAACCACCAGGCCAGGTCCGCTACCCGCAGCCGCAGCGCCCGCCGCGCCCCCTCCAGGCCGGCCTGGGCCAGACCGTCGATCAGTTCCTGCTCCCCACTCAGTATCTCGCGCTCGAACTCGGCGACGGCCCCGCTCGGCAGCGGGCCGCCCTGCCCGACCAGCGGGCCGGTCGGGTGGATTTCCAGCGCGGCGGCGCGCCGCGCGATCTCGGCGTCGGGCTGCTCGCAGGGGAACAGGCTGTGGCGGCCGTCGAGCATGATCAGCTCGCCCGGCAGTGGCCGATCCCAGTCACCGCGCCGCAGCCGCGCCGCCAGCACTTCGTTGAACAGCTGGGAACGCGCCGCCGACAGCAGGATGCCGCGCAGCGCCCGGTCGCGCGGCCGGAAGCGCCCGGCCAGCATCGCCCGCGCCTGCTCGACGTTGTCGCCGTCGCGCCCGAAGCGCTGCTCGCCGAAGTAATTGGGCACGCCGAAGCGCGCGATCCGCCACAAGCGCCGGGAAAGCGGCTCCGGCGCGGCGGTCACCTCCCGCAGCCGCAGCCGGAAGCGATTGCCCTTGAGCACGCCGCGCCGCAGCTTTTTGTCGTGGCGGGCGATCTCGAGGATCTCCACCCCGTCCTCCAGCTCGCTGACGCTGAGCGGCGCCTCACGGCCCGGCAGATGCAGGCTGAACCACTGCTCGGTGACCGCCCACTTGTCCTTCATGCCGGCGTAGCTGACTGCGCTCTTGGGCACGCCCGCGGCCCGGGCCAGCAGGCCGGCCACCTGCTCGGTGGTGCGGGCGCGCTTGCGCACACGCACGAACAGATGCTCGCCGCGGCCGCTGGGCGCGAAGCCGAGCACCTCGTCGACCCGGAAATCCTCGGGCTGTACCCGCAACCGCGCGCCGCCCAATGGCGCGCCGTGGGCGTAGGGAAGCGAATCGTTCATGGCGTCAGCGGCTCTCGGCGGCGACCAGCAGCACCACCGCCAGCGCCGCCAGGCCTTCGCCGCGGCCGGTGAAGCCCATGCGCTCGGTGGTGGTGGCCTTGACATTGACCCGGTCCGGCGGCACCGCCAGGTCCGCCGCCAGGTTGTCGCGCATCGCCGGGATGAACGGCGCGAGCTTCGGCCGCTGAGCGATGACGGTGGCATCGACGTTGCCGACCCGCCAGCCGCGCGCGCCGATCTGCTCCAGGGCTCGACGCAGCAACAGCCGGCTGTCGATGCCCTTGAGGGTGGGGTCGGTGTCCGGGAAGTGCTGGCCGATGTCGCCTAGTCCGGCCGCGCCCAGCAGCGCGTCGGTGATGGCATGCAGCAGCACGTCGCCGTCGGAATGCGCCTCGACACCCCGCTCGAAGGGGATACGCACCCCGCCGATGGTCACATGATCGCCTTCGCAGAAGCGATGGGCGTCGAAGCCTTGGCCGATGCGTATGTTCACGTTCATCCGTTACCGAAGCTGCGCAGCACCGCCTCGGCCAGCACCAGGTCGCTGCGGCGGGTGATCTTGATGTTGGTCGCCTGCCCTTCCACCAGCAACGGCTGGTAGCCGGCGGTTTCCATGGCCTGCGACTCGTCGGTGACCGGCGTGCCACGCTCGATGGCGGTGTTGAGCGCGTCGTACAGGGTCACCAGCGGGAAGAACTGCGGCGTGAGCGCATGCCACAAGCCATCGCGGCTGGCGGTGTCGCGCACCCGTCCGCCGGCTTCCTGGCGCTTGAGCGTGTCGCGCACCGGCACCGCCAGCAACGCGCCGTCGGGCTGGCCGACGGCCGCCACCAGCCGGTCCAGGTCTTCGGAGGTCACGCACGGACGGACCGCGTCGTGGACCATCACCCAGTCTTCGCGGCCGGCGATGTCCAGCAGGAAGGTCAGCGCGGCCAGCACCGAGTCGCAACGCTCGGCGCCGCCGGCCACACGGTACAACGGCTTGTCGTGCCGATAGCCCAGCGTGTCCCAATGGGTGTCATGCGGCGCCAGGGCGATCACCCCACCGTAGACCGCCGGATGCGACAGCACCGAATCCAGCGCCCAGCGCACGATGGGCTTGTCGAGCAACGTGAGATATTGCTTCGGAACGGCAGAGCCCATCCGTCGGCCAATCCCGGCCGCGGGGAAAACCGCCCAGATCCGCGGCAGCGGTCCGGTACTCATTTGTCTTGAACCACCTGGTAAAAGGTCTCGCCGTTCTTGATCATGCCCAGCTCCGACCGCGCGCGTTCCTCCACGGCATCCAGCCCGGTCTTGAGGTCCCGGACCTCGGCTTCGAGCGCGTCGTTACGCTGGCTGAGACGTTGGATTTCGGCCTTCTGCTCGGCGACGGTGGCGCGCAAGCCGCTTAGCTCGCGGAGGCCACCGCTACCGAACCACAGACGGTATTGCAATGCGACCAGCAGTACGGCGAGGACGACCGACAGCCAGCGCATCGCTGCTACCGCTCCTGCACTTGAGACCTAGGCAATCACAGCTCCCGCTTGATGTTGGGGAACGCGTCGCGGCCGGCGTAGTGCGCCGCCGCGCCCAGCTCCTCCTCGATGCGGAGCAGCTGATTGTACTTCGCCACCCGGTCGGAACGGCACAGCGAACCGGTCTTGATCTGGGTGGCGGTGCTGCCCACGGCCAGATCGGCGATGGTGGTGTCCTCGGTCTCGCCGGAGCGGTGCGAGGAGATGGAGGCGTAATTGGCGGCGGTCGCGGTGGCGATGGCGTCCAGCGTCTCGGTCAAGGTGCCGATCTGGTTGACCTTGATCAGAATGGCGTTGGCCACGCCCTTGGCGATGCCTTCCTTGAGGATCTTGGTGTTGGTGACGAATAGGTCGTCGCCGACCAGCTGCACCCGGTCGCCGAGCTTGTCGGTGAGCAGCTTCCAGCCGTCCCAATCGTTCTCGGCCATGCCGTCCTCGATCGAGATGATCGGGTAGCGCTCGCACAGCCCGGCCAGGTAGTCGGCGAACTCGGCGGAGGTGAACTTCCGGCCCTCGCCGGCCAGGTCGTAGACCCCGTCCTGATAGAACTCGGAGCTGGCCACGTCCAGGCCCAGATAGACCTGCTTGCCGAGCTGGTAGCCAGCCTGCTCGACGGCCTCCTTGATCGCTTCCAGCGCCGCTTCGTTGGACGGCAAGTTGGGCGCGAAGCCGCCCTCGTCGCCCACAGCGGTGTTGAGGCCGCGTGCGCTCAGCACCTTCTTGAGGGCGTGGAAGATTTCGGTGCCGCAGCGCAGCGCCTCGCTGAAGCGGTCGAAGCCGACCGGCAGCACCATGAACTCCTGGATATCGACGTTGTTGTCGGCATGGGCGCCGCCGTTGAGGATGTTCATCATCGGCACCGGCAGCTGATACGGCCCGTTCGGGTTGAGGTGCCGGAACAGCGACACACCCTTGGAGTTGGCAGCGGCGCGGGCCACGGCCAGCGACACGGCGAGGATGGCGTTGGCGCCCAGACGGCTCTTGTTGTCGGTGCCGTCGAGCTGGATCATCTTCTCGTCAATGGCGCGCTGATCATCGGCGTCCATACCGACCAGAGCGTCGCGGAGCACGGTGTTGACGTTCTCGACCGCCTTGCGCACGCCCTTGCCGAGATAGCGGGACTTGTCGCCGTCGCGCAGCTCGACCGCCTCGCGGGTTCCGGTGGAGGCGCCGGAAGGCACTGCCGCCCGTCCCAGCACGCCGTTGTCCAGGATCACGTCCGCCTCGACGGTGGGATTGCCTCGGGAGTCCAGAATTTCCCTAGCGTGGATCGCCTTGATCTTGGCCATTTCCGCGTTGTCTCCTCGCGCTAAGTCTTAGAATCTTATTAACCTTTCAGCAATTCCTGCTCCAGGAAGCCCTGGGCTTTCACCACCCGGTCGAGTTCGCGCAGCGTGATCAGCAGCTCTTCCATCCGACCCAGCGGCCAGGCGTTGGGGCCATCGCTGAGCGCCTTGTCCGGATCGGGGTGGGTTTCCATGAACAGGCCGGCCACGCCGCTGGCGACCGCCGCGCGCGCCAGCACCGGCACGAACTGACGCTGGCCGCCCGAGGACGTGCCCTGCCCGCCCGGCAGCTGCACCGAATGGGTGGCGTCGAACACCACCGGCACGCCGGCTTCGCGCATGACCGCCAGCGAGCGCATGTCCGACACCAGGTTGTTGTAGCCGAACGACACGCCGCGCTCGCAGGCCATGATGCGGTGGTTGCCGACCGCCCGGGCCTTGTCGATGACGTTCTTCATGTCCCACGGCGCCAGGAACTGGCCCTTCTTGATGTTCACCGGCAGGCCGGTGCGAGCCACGTTCTGGATGAAATTGGTTTGGCGGCACAGGAAAGCGGGCGTTTGCAGCACGTCTACCACCGCCGCCACCTCGTTCAGCGGCGTATCCTCGTGCACATCGGTGAGCACCGGCACGCCGATCTGCCGCTTGACCTCGGACAGCACCCGCAGCCCTTCCTCGATGCCGGGGCCGCGATAGCTGGCGTGCGAGGAGCGGTTGGCCTTATCGAAGGACGACTTGTAGATGAAGTTGATCTGCAGGCGCTCGCAGATCTCCTTGAGCTGGCCGGCGGAATCCAGCGCCAGCTGCTCGGACTCGACTACGCAAGGACCGGCGATAAGAAAAAACGGCCGGTCCAGACCGGCCTCGAAGCCACAAAGTTCGATAGTCGACACGCTCGCCTCCGGGCCCCGCTCCGGGGCCCCTTGTGGATTAGCCGACGGCGACGCCGCCGGCGCTGTTGCGCTTGTCGTGCTGCTCGGCCGCGGCCCGGATGAAACCGGTGAACAGCGGATGCCCGTCGCGCGGAGTCGAGGTGAACTCCGGATGGAACTGACAGGCCAGGAACCAGGGGTGATCCGGCAGCTCGATCACTTCCGCCAGCTTACCGTCTCCCGACCAGCCGGAGAACACCAAGCCCGCTTGTGTAAGCGTTTCGACATACTGCCTGTTGAATTCGTAACGATGCCGGTGACGCTCGACGATCACATCCTTGCCGTAGATGCGGTGCACCAGCGAACCGGGCTGGAGCCGGCATTCCTGAGCGCCCAACCGCATGCTGCCGCCGATGTCGCAGCCGGGACCGCGGATCTCGATCTCGCCGTCCTGGTTCATGAACTCGGTGATCAGCGCAATCACCGGATGCTCGGTCTGCGGCTTGAACTCCGTGCTATGCGCCCCGGTCAGGCCGGCCACATGACGAGCGTACTCGATCACCGCGACCTGCATGCCCAGGCAGATGCCCAGATAAGGAATCTTGTTCTCGCGCGCGTAGCGCACCGCCGCAATCTTGCCCTCGACGCCGCGCTCACCGAATCCGCCCGGCACCAGGATGGCGTCGACGTCGGCGAGGCAATCGGGGCCGGCCCGCTCGATCTCCTCGGAGTCGATATAGCGGATGCGCACCCGCCGCTTCGTCTGGATGCCAGCGTGCTTGAGCGCCTCATTGAGCGACATGTAGGCGTCGGCCAGGTTGACGTACTTGCCGACCATGGCGACGGTGACCTCGCCCTGCGGGTACTCGATGGCGTCGACCACCGCCTTCCAGTCCGACAGGTCGGCCGGCGGCAGATCCAGTCCCAGCTTCTCCGCCACGATGCCGTCCAGGCCCTGGGCATTGAGCACCAGCGGCACCTTGTAGATGGTGTCGACGTCCGGGCAGGAGATCACCGCGCGCGGCTCGACGTTGGTGAACAGCGCGATCTTGCGCCGCTCGTCCTCCGGCACCGGCTTGCTGGCCCGGCAGATGAGGATGTCCGGCTGGATGCCGATCGAGCGCAGTTCCTTCACCGAATGCTGGGTCGGCTTGGTCTTGAGCTCGCCGGCGGCGCCGATGAACGGCACCAGCGTCAGGTGCACGAACAGGCAGCGATGGCGCAGCTCCGCGCCCATCTGGCGGATCGCCTCCAGGAACGGCATCGCTTCGATGTCGCCCACCGTGCCGCCGATCTCGACGATCGCCACGTCCACGTCGCCGGCGCCCTGCTTAATGCAGCGCTTGATCTCGTCGGTGATGTGCGGGATCACCTGCACCGTACCGCCCAGATACTCGCCGCGCCGTTCCTTGCGGATGACGTTCTCGTAAATGCGACCGGTGGTGTAGTTGTTGGCGCGGCCGATCGGCGCGCGCACGAAACGTTCGTAGTGGCCCAGGTCCAGGTCGGTCTCCGCGCCGTCGTGGGTGACGAACACTTCGCCGTGCTGGAACGGGCTCATGGTGCCCGGATCGACGTTGATGTAGGGATCCAGCTTGATCATGGTGACCTTCAGGCCACGAGCCTGAAGGATGCTACCCAACGACGCCGCCGCGATGCCCTTCCCCAATGAGGAAACAACACCGCCGGTAATGAATATGTATCGCGTCATGCTCAGATTAAGGCGCGTAGAGATGGACCGGAGGGAGGTACGAGACGGGGCCCAACCTTAACAGAATGGCCTTGTTTACACAATGAAACGGATTCGGCTTTCGCCGCGGCGCGCCCCACAGCTCAGGGCTCATCGCCGACGGCTCGCCGCCAAACCAGGCGCAGCCCCGGTTCGCCGGGCGGCGCCAGGAAAGCGGCGTCGACGAACAGATCCGCCACCGCCGCCAGCCGCTCGCCCACGTACAGCAACGG